>Ga0190265_10000002_pt1 | contig 431623 bp, 330 predicted proteins | sample Popmic124T_FD_133135 | JGI IMG/M metagenome (GOLD analysis project Ga0190265, IMG submission 133135) | Populus adjacent soil microbial communities from riparian zone of Indian Creek, Utah, USA - 124 T | ecosystem: Environmental > Terrestrial > Soil > Riparian zone | place: USA: Utah...
CAACGGCGCGAAATGTAAAAGCCCAGGCCAACGGCCTGGGCAATGACGGCGCATTTTTCCAGCGCTGAAGGCGCGAAATGGCCACCCAAGAATTGCCGCGATTTCCTAAGTAACCATTATTCCACGCTTTCAGCGCTTAGTATCTTTGCTCTCGATTGACTCCTGGGCCGCTGGCCCAGGCTATTACATTTCGCGCCGTTGGCGCTTGAATGCAGATACTACCTAGACTCGAATCCTACTTTTGGTGCAAAGCCACGGAGCGCGATAGAAAACGACAGGCCCGGGCTATAAACGTCTCCCCCTTATGGGGCGAAGCGCAACAAATGTTTTGTTGCACTTCCAAGTTGAATTCGCGAATGCCGAATGACAATTGGAAAATGCTCTGCGCCTGCCGTCTGTCGCTGGTAATTCAGTTTCGCGTAATTTCCATCCGGCGCGGCGCATAGTTAACGCGCCTCAGTTCTCGGATCCGACCATCGTTCAGCGAGCCCTCAACCAATTCGTAACCCAGCAACGCGAGGACACGACCCTTGACGAAGAGCGGTCGCGCGTTTCCATACCAGTCAACGCATGACGCCCGACAGTTGTCGTTAACGGCCCTACCGGAATCCGCGGCGAGTTCTCCTGCTCTTTCGAAATTCAAAGAGTCGTTTCGCAGAAAGAGAATTGCGGCTGATGATTCAAACAGGTGTTGATAGCCGGGTCGCCCTGGCAGGCTAATTGGCAGCCCGATCACGCCAGATTCCGGACCATCAGGTTTGTAGAAGAATCCATGGCTGCGCAGTTCGCCCTGCGATGCGCCCGCCCGGGCAAAGCTACCTGCCAGGGAAGGCGAGTCGTCCAGCCGTACGGAAGTGAAATGCAAATCCCTTCCATTGGTTCCTACTATGACCGCATTCTTGCCCATCGCCTCGATACGATCCACCCCATGCGCCAGAGAAAAAGAGGAAAGATCGCCACCCGCCCATGAGACCGCGAAGAGACTCCCCCTCCATTTATTCTGCGGACTTCCCCAGCCGTTGCCCGTGCCATAAAGCAGGTAATCGCCGACGAATCGATTTTGAAAAGTGTAACCCTCTGGTTTTGGCAGACTCCGATAATTCGTTGAAGGGACCGCTTCGCTGCCGTCTGAAAAACTGGTAACCGGTACTCGCATTAGCGCAACGTCTCCGGCGGCAACTTCCGCTTGCCACATCCCGTCGCCTTTCGCATTCGACCGCACCAGTACGTTTAAGTGCGCGTCATTACTTTCCAGAAATGAAAACTGATCCACTGGGCTACCCGAAACCTGGAGCGCGCTAGGACTCGTTCCATCGAGCGGCAAACGATAGAGCATTGATTCCTCTTTCGGTTGTCGTCCGCGGCGCGCCCAATCCGTAACCCAAACGTAAACCGATTCGGGTGAAACGTAGAAAACACGCCCGGTTGGTCCAATCACGCCGGTGGCTTCGCAGGGGAAGTCATCACTTGAGAGGTCGCAACTGGTTACGGTGTGCAGGGCCAGTCCATAGCTTGAATTAAGCGGCCGTTCAGCACGATAGATCCGTGTTGCCGATGCAATACGTCGAAACTCACCAGGCTTGGCGCCCTTATGCCACTTGCGGACAGCCGGAAAATTCTCAAAGGGGTCGTCAGCGTCCGGCGACAGATAAAGCGGAGTGTAGAAGATTAATTTGTTGCCGATCAGCCGGCTGGCATAGTTTCGCGAGGAGTAGTAATCGTTGGACCGCATGTGATGAGTCGACCGGTAACGAAGCTGGCCGGACGAGTCGATATTGAAGAGTCCGATTTCAGTGCCGCCACGTTCGTAGCTATACCCAATCACGGCGATGGTGTCACCGGAGACCAGCATCTCGTCATACCAGGTGGAACCCGGATTGATGTCCGGCGCGAAAGCGTCAACGGCGGAGATTGGCTTCAATGCGCCGTCGCCTATGGCTACGGTAAAGAGTCGCCCTCGACGCAGCACGACAAGGTGATCACCGTGTACCTTCACGATGCCGCCTTCATCGACGCCGGCATGCTGGACATTCGTTACCGATTCCTCTTTTTCGTCTGCGGCTGATTGCGCGGTCGCGGCAGGGGCAGGGGCAGCTTCGTTGGCTGTCATTAAACCCGCGCTTTTGGTTGAATCATCGCGTCGCAAGCGTATTTGCTTCTCGGCCAGCTCTTTCAGGTAGTTCTTGAGTTCCTGGTCTGACCGAAAAGCACGCATCGACTTTTTCACGGGGAGGAAAACGCCCTCATGCACCGGCGGAATATCCACCGGCGCCAGCTTCGCGTAGCCCGCGAATCCGAGAAAAATAGTCATGACCGAAATCAGCGTGAATAAGAAGAGATTTTTCATGGTTCAGCCTCGCTTACTGAGTTCAAGCTATTCGCTGCTGCGAGCGTTGTCAGATGAACGCCGTGACTCCGGGAAACTTGCACCCGTTCTCATACTTTGGGCTCCCTTGCAAAGACTTCGGTCTTTGCGGTGATCTTTTCGCGCAAAGGCATTCACTGCAAAGGTCGCAAAGTTTTCGCGAAGAAAAGCAAAGTAGGCGAAGAAAGATGTAACTCCACGGAGAGCATGGAAGGTTAGACTCCAAAAACTCGAAGCTGTTCCGTTCGAGGAAAAAAGTGGACTGAAGGAGGTGAGTTGGCCCACATCGACCACGCTAACCGGGGCACTCATGCTCTTTCTTTTACGAATCAGAATTGAAGAAAGGAAGCGGTTCACGCCGGCAGGAGCTGATGCTTAGCCAAGCTGAACAGTGAGCATTGAGATTGAGCCGCCATCGAAGCCTTCGACCGGGAACGTGACCACATCATTCGCACGACGAAGGCCTAGCACATAGAGCAATGGCAGGAAATGATCGGGCGTGGGCGCGGAGAGCAGTGCGTCGCGCCCAAGCGATTCGTATCCGACGAGGGCTGCATCATCGCCATCGAGGAGCAGCCGGCGCGCAAGGGTTTCAAACCGCACCGCCCAGTCAAACGGTGCAACCTCATGTTTACCCCAGGCGTAGGTGTGGAGGTTATGGATGATGTTGCCGCTGCCAATCACCAACACGCCTTCATCGCGCAGCGGCTGGAGACGTCTTCCCACCTCATAATGAAATTCAGCAGGCCGCGTTTCGTCGATACTGAGTTGGACTACGGGAATATCTGCATGCGGAAAAACGTGACAGAGCACTGACCAGGTTCCGTGATCCAAACCCCAGGAATAATCCAGTCGAACCGGATTATTTGAGAGTGGCAGAGGAGTGATTAGGTCTCGCACAAGCTGCGCGAGGTCAGAACTGCCGGGCGCGGGATACTCAACCTCGAACAGCGCTTGCGGGAATCCACCAAAATCGTGAATGGTCCGCGGAGAACTCATCGCCGTGACGGCCGTGAAGGGGATGTACCAGTGAGCGGAAACGCAGAGAATTGCTTTGGGACGGGGAATAGAACGGCCGATGGCCGCCCAGCCGGCAGTGTAAGCATTCTGCGACACTGCATTCATCGGATTACCGTGTGCGAAGAAAAGAGCGGGCATTTGTTCGATCATCAATTGATCTCTCGCATCACTTGCGGCGCTTGAAGTAATAGACCGGATCCATCGTCGCTCCAGAAACCGAGACGAGTTCCCAACCTCTGGAGCCAAGCTTGTCGAGATGCGCTTCAAGCACGAATGCTTCGCGTCCGAATCCACTATCTTCCTTGCGCATGCGCGAGTTTCCGGTTGGGGTGAAGTTTGTCGTACTTGGGCCGGCAACGACCAGATACTCCCATTTTCCACCAGACGCTTTACTATCAGCATCGGCGCCGTCCTGGCTGGAACTTCGGGTTACCAACGCGAATCCAGGAACCAATAACAACAGCGTTAAGAGCAGAGTGCGTTTCATGGTTTTCCTTTCTGACTTTGGAATAATCTGACTAACAACCGGGTCCTGAGATAAGGCTGTCACGCCGCGAGGCGATGTTTGTTCCTTTGATGATCAGTCGTGACCACCAGGCAGTTTCACGACTTTGAAGTGGGGCGCCGTTTCCTCGCATAGATTGCCTTCACAGTTGAAACTGTGCGATCGGTTTTGGGCGTTTGCTCACCAAGCTTTCGGGCGTCGTCCAGTGCAGACTGATGCGCACGTCGCACATACGCGCGAAGCTCAGGCCTTGCGAGATCGGCAGGTGTCTTGATGGTGATGTGGCGAATGTGTTTACCCGACCCCTTGAGTATTCCCAACGGGTCCGCGAGGGTTGCGCCATGGTTGAATCCAAGGTTCACATGCTTCGCATAGACGGCGATGTGGAACACTCCATCTCCCAGTCGATCGGAAAAGCCGTAACCGATCGCCACCGCGCTGTAGGCGTCGTAAATGTTTTCATGGCACGGCCCCATCTCATCGAGCACCAACACACGCAGCTTCAAGGCGAGATCCTGAACCTCGCGATCATAAGGTTGAAGAAACTTGAGAAGCTGTGCCGGAGGGCGCGTCATTATCCATTACTCCTGGTGGATCGCTTTTCAAAGACACCGGTCAGTGGCTCGCGCTTTAGGAAACCACGCTGCCTGGCATTGCACAAAAAGTAACGCTCAAGTGCGAGAAGCCCTCCATGTCAGCAGTAAGAGTACTTGTGTGGGTCGACAAATACAGAACCCCGACTCGTCGGGGTAGCGACCGGGTCCCGGACTCAACGCCGCTCGAACCCTGGTTCATTGTTGTTAGCGTCCGCACCAGGTCCAGAAAAAGCCGCTGGACCACTCCACGCGGTTGTGCCTGAAGTTCATCTTTCCTTCGATAGTCATGAGGTCAGAATCCAAAAAGATAAGCGGTCCTTCCAAACGGCCCTTGTAAGGCGTGCCGTCCTCGGCGATGAGGTCAGTCTACCGCGCGCGTCATGCGTGACGGTACGAGCGCGGTTGCGGCTACCACCAAAACACCATCTGCCTTCGAGGCGGACGAGCGTCCATGAGCCGTTGCGCTCTTGCTGATTGCGCCATGGGCCGCCCAAGAAGTTGTTCCAACTTAACTCCAGCCATCCTGAACCGCCGTTACCTTTGGAGTCTGACCAGCGATGGTTCAATTTCTTCCCCGTGAAGGTTCCTTCGATCGTGCCGGTGCGCCCGTCCGCAAACCTGATGACACCCGATACATTTGGGCCACTTTGAGTAAACACAACCTCCGAATCACCAAAACCATTTCCGGTGGTCCACCATTTTCCATCAATCGCTCCTGCAGCCGGCATTGATGACTTTACTGAACGGGTGGAAGTGTTCTTCGTCGCCTTGGTCGCTCCAGATTTGGCGCTGACGTTCTTCTTTGAAGCATTAGCTGGCGGGCTACTGTGCTTGGCGCGTGTGGTTACAGGCCCAGCTTCGGGAGGAAGCTTTCCCCCGGAAGGCTGGGCCTGAAGATCGGAAGGAACCAGGAGCGGTGTTAGCGCCAGGGTCAACAGGAACAAGGGCAAGCGGCAAAAATTCAGCATCATTATTTACTTTCGCAATCAGGATGTGCCCACGTGTGAACCGTGCCAGGCGACCACCTGCCAGCGCCCTTTGCGCCGAACATAAACCTTGGTGAACCGCCAGTCGTCCTCAAATTCGTTGTTCGCGGGATCACGCTCTCTTGAAAGTTGTCCGGTGACGACCGCGGTATCGCCATAAAGGCGCGTGCGCAAGTCGGAGGTTTGATACCGCCGAAACTTTATTCTTCCCGAACGCACTACCGCCAGGGCTTCATTCTTGTCCATCACCGGCATATCCGGGACCGTGACGATCAAGTCGCTGGCCCAGAGTTGATCGAGCGCTTCAGCATCTCCACGCAGGTGCGCCTCGTTCCAGACGGATTCGAGCCGCGAGAGCTCCTTGAGGTCTTGGGACTCGCGGGATTCGCGTGCTTGCGTCGGGATTGCGGGAAACGCAATCAGGATGGCCGCGATGCAAAGTTTTGAGCGCCGATACATAATGTTCACAAAAGTAGCTCCCGCAACTACGTATACATCTCAACCACTCGCCCGATCGCGCGACGACAGACAGCGCAGAAAGTGTTGGTCCGCGAAAACATGATGCAGTCCACTTCGGGCCGGTAGTATCCCTTGGCTTCATACATCGCGCCTTCAAAGGCTCCCACGCGTCCGAAGTATTTTTCTTTTCGAAACATCGCCTGCTCGTGGGCCAGGTTTTCCCGGAAGAGGGCTTCCATTTCGCTTTCCGGCCGGTTGTCTTTGCGAATCTGCGCGCGCCGTTTTTGATATTCGCGCGAGGCGCTTTCGTAAGCATCTTTACTCCAGGGAGTGGCCAGCGGCGTGTCCGGCAGGACGAGATCTTTCCATTTCAGCCTGGTGGGGTCGAGCAGAGCGGTGACGTTTTCTTCCCAGGGTTCGATTCGTTCAGTTGCCGGCGCGTAAGCGACGGGCGAGGTGTAATACTCATCGGCCAATGCAGCGAAGTGATGTCCAAACTCGTGCACAAAAACGTAATCCGCGAAACCGTTATCGGCAGCAACAGTGCTGTAGAGATTGAAAATTCCGCCGCCGCCATACGTTCGATTGTTGGCAAGCACCTCGATGAATTCATAAGGCGCGAAGGCAGCCGTCTCACGCATCGCTCGGTTGTCGAAGGTTAGTACGTAACGCTCAGAGCCGAAGGCGTCGTAGGTCGCACCTAATGGAGAATCACGATAGATGCCGGTTGAAGGTCGCGAGATACCGCTTTCCAGCGCCGGCGGGCAGATGGCCCATACATTAAAATCGTTTTGATGTTCCTTGAAGGGGGAGGTTGAAAACAGCACCTTTGTAAGCCGTCGCGCGTCTGCCTCAAACTTTTTAGCCTCAGCCGCGGTGTAGCCGTCACCCAGAATCAGGAAATCAACTTTCGTGGCCGGATCCCCCATTTTCTGAATTGGAATCAACGGCGCCGGCGCGCGCGCTTTCGACCGGTCAATAAAAATGTCTTTGGGATCTATCGAGGTCGTCCAGATATCAATCCACGCATTCTTCGCGTCGCGCTTTCTCAAAATGATTTCAACGGGCGCATCAGGAGCAGGGAAGCGCAGAGACTCATTGAAAGTCCGCAGCATCGTTGCGGCTTCGTCAGTCGTTTCCCATTCTCCATAAATTGAGGCAAAGCCGCGCGAGTAAAGAACGCGTTTCGACTTTTGCTCGCGCACCTCGAAGAAATATTTGCCCAGATTGGATTGGTCAATGTTCTTAGCGAGGTTGCCGGGCCAGGTAAGTGGTTCGAGCACTACGCGATCGACGCTGAAGAATTCACGTTTCGCATCCCCCGTGTGGTAATAGTCGAGCCGCATCGTGCGCGGCGCGGCGACGACCTGAGCTGCCAGTGCTAGAGTAAAAGTAATCAAGACGAGGACAGGGAAAATGTTTCTTGTCATGCGCGAATTGTAACCCTCAAAGCCGGCGACGAGTAACTGGAAAAAAGGTCGAAGATATAGCCAGCTGGATTTACCGCCTGGTCTGGACTAACTCGATAAGACTCCACGCAAGGACAACGGCTACGACGCAGATCATACTGATGTTGTACCAAACGAAAGCGAATTTCCCTCCGCTGACGGTTGATACTATTCCAGCGCCGATGCTGGTAAAAATAAGCAGCTTTAGCTTGAGGCGAAGAGAACCGGGAGTCATATTAATCAGCCTTGTATCACTAATTCGCAACCTTAACAATCTCATCGATAGGACCAAACACATCGTAAACGACTTGCTGTCGCCGCTGACCTGCGGGTTCGGCTTCGCTTACGTCGTGCTATACTGCATTGATTGTTTAGTCCCCGCGATTACCACATGAAATACACGGTGCAGCATGCCCGGAGAGTCGAGTAACAACTAAAAGTGAGCAGCGTCTTAGAGATTATCCCGCTCGGCGGTATTGGCGAGTTTGGGATGAATTGCATGGCCGTGCGCTATGAAGACGAGATGCTGATTCTCGATGCGGGCATGGGTTTCCCCGAAGAGACCGCATACGGCGTTGATGTTTGTGTTCCCAATTTTGATTTCCTTGAAGAATATCGCGACCACATTACAGCGATAGTTCTCACACACGGTCACGAAGACCACCTCGGCGCGCTACCTTACCTGCTCAAGAAATTCAACGTACCCGTTTACTGTTCCCATTTCACTGCCGGACTTGCCGAGAGCAAGCTCGACGAACACAACCTGCGGGGCGATACCTTACTGCATCGCGTGGAGCCGCGCGATGAAGTTGAGATAGGCATTTTCAGCGTTGAGTTTATACGCGTTTCGCATTCGTTAATTGATTGCTTTTCGCTCGCCATCAAAACTCCGGTCGGCACTATCATTCACACGGGCGACTACAAAGTGGATGAGACGCCGGTGATAGGGGAGCCGATTGATTTGCGTTCATTCCGCCGTCTTGGTCAGGAAGGTGTCTTGGCCCTGCTTTCGGATTCCACCAACGCCACTGTTCCCGGCCGCACCCCTTCGGAGCGGGCAGTGATTCCGGCTTTTGAAGAGATATTTGGTGAAGCCAAGGGCCGGATCATCGTGGCGGCCTTTGCGTCGTCGATTCATCGTCTGCAGATCGTCTTCGACATCGCGCAGCAGTTCAATCGAAAGGTTTGCGTGCTGGGCCGTTCGATGCTGAAGAATGTTGAAATTGCTGATCGGCTTGGCTATCTGGACATTCCCGACGGTTTGCTGGTGCCCCTTAATGAAGCGAAACAGTTAAAGAACCATCGTGTGGTTTTCCTGGTGACCGGTTCCCAGGGCGAGTCGCGCGCGGCGCTGTCGCAGATGGCGGGGCAAAGTTACAAGGGACTAACGATTGACGAGGGTGACACGGTAGTGCTTTCGGCCCGCATCATTCCGGGAAACGAACGTTTGATTTCACGGATGATTGGAATGATCTACAAGCGCGGCGCGAACATCATCGAGGAGAAGCGCCGGCTGGTCCACGTCAGTGGTCACGCATCGCAGGAAGACATTCGCATCATGACTGAAGCTGTGCGGCCGAAGTTTGTAGTGCCCATCCATGGCGAGTATCGCATGCTGTTTCGCCACAAGGAGTTTGTCAAAAACCATCTCGGCTATGCTGAAGAGAATATTGTCCTCATAGAAAACGGCGATGTGCTCGAACTGGATGGCGAGCGCGCGGTCGTGGTTGGAAAACGAGAGATCGGCCGCACCTTTATCGATGACAGTGGCTTTGAGGAAATTGAAAGCGCGACGATACGCGAGCGCCGCAAGATTGCTTCTGAAGGAATGCTCACCGTCGTGGTAACGATTAATGAGCAAACCGGCGAGCTGCAAAGTCCGCCGGAGATTGTTGAGCAGGGAGTGCGTGGTTTCGACGCCGGTAACGGGATGATGAAAGACGCCCAACGTGTGGTCACCGCCGCGATTGCCGGCGCTTCACGACAGACGCTTAATGACGAGGGACTTCTCAAAGAGCACGTGCGAGTGGAGCTGAAGCGGTTTATTCAAAAGCTGACGGGTGCGAAGCCGGTGATCATGCCGGTAGTTGTTCAGGTCTAAATCCGCCAATTACGCCGATTACGCAGAAAAAATCCAAAACCAATTGAATCACTGGACAGATAAGGTGGTAATGATCACGGGCGCGTCGTCCGGAATCGGGCGCGGGCTGGCGTTGGAGCTTGCTCGGCGCGGCGCGCGGTTGGGCTTAATTGCCCGGCGTGTCGATGCGCTGGACGAATTGGTTGGAGAAATTGCAGCGCTGGGCAGCAAGGGGCTCGCATTCCCGGCTGATGTGCGGAACTCGGATTCTTTGGGTGAGGCAGTCAAACGCATCAGCGCTGAGCTTGGTCCGATTGATGTGATGATTGCCAACGCCGGTGTTGGGCCGACGAAGCATGCGGCGGACTTGCGCGGCGAGGAAGTTGCCGAAGTGATTAACATCAACGTGATCGGCGCCGCGAACAGCGCAACGGCAGTTGTGCCGCAAATGATTGAGCGAGGCCAGGGTCATCTCGTAGTGATTTCAAGCCTCGCCGCTTATCGTGGATTACCGAAGTCCGCCGCGTATTGTGCCAGCAAGGCTGCTGTGTCTGCCTTCTTCGAAAGCTTTCGACTGGACCTGGAACCGCGCGGCATTGACGTAACCATTATCCACCCTGGGTTTATTAAGACCGCTTTGACATCAGGCCGTCACGCACAATTGCCTTTCCTGTTGGAGCTGGACGATGCGGTGAAAAGGATCGTCCGAGCGATTGAGAAGCGGAAGAAAACATACTCTTTCCCCTGGCAGCTTGCGACGATTGTGCGCGCCAGTATGATCATGCCGATTTGGATGTATGATCGAATTTCGCGAAAGAATTCGTTTAGGGAATGATCAGTCAGTGGCCAGTGGTCAGTGGCCAGACCACGTGGTTACTGAACGAATAAGACGACCATGATTAACAGGTAACGAATTACTGATCACTGACCACTGATCACTGACCACTGACCACTGATATCTGACCACCGGCCACTGACCAACCAATGACCATTCTTCAAGCCATCATCCTGGGCATCGTCCAGGGACTAACTGAATTCATTCCCGTCAGCTCCACCGCGCATTTGGTTTTTGCCGCGCGACTGGTTGGCCTTTACAACGCGGTCGAACCAATCCTCAAGGCTGAGCAAACCACCGCCACCATTGCGGTGATTCAACTCGGCACGCTGATCGCCGTATTGGTTTACTTCAGCGGAGACATCTACAACATCACGCGTGGTTTTGTTCAAGATCACATTGCAATACTGACGGGCAAGAGTCGCGTGGACGGGAGCGTGCGGCTGTCTCCGGAAGCATGGCTGGGATGGCTTGTCATTGTCGGTTCGCTACCTGTCGCCATTGTTGGACTCGCGTTCAAGAAACAGATTGAAGGTACGTTTACAAAAAATCTGTGGGTGATAGCGACGATGATGATTGTGGTTGGCCTGCTGTTGGCTCTGGCGGAGCGTGTAGGCAAGCGAGAGCGATCCATGAATGAGCTACGATTGGGTGACGCCCTGGCTGTGGGTTTTGCCCAGGTGCTGGCGCTGGTTCCGGGTTCGAGCCGGTCGGGCTCGACAATCATGGGGGGTCTCTTCGCCGGGCTTAACCGCGAAACTGCAGCAAGGTTTTCGTTTCTGTTATCAATCCCGGCAATTGCCGCCAGTGGACTCCTGGAGTTGAGGGAAGCAATACACAAACTTCCCGAAGGCACTTACCTTCCGCTGGTGGTGGCGACGATCGTTTCAGGTTTGGTGGGATATGCGTCGATCTGGTTTCTGCTGCGTTATCTTCGCAAGCATTCCACCGCAATTTTTGTCGCCTACCGGCTTATTGTCGGCGGCGCTATCATGTTTGCGCTGCTCGGAGGTTACGTCACTGCGGATGCCGGATAATTTGCAAATGGTGACGAAGCAACGAAATCTGGAACCCGTCGGATGCTATTCCACGATCAAAATGCTATCCAAAGTTTTCCTGCATCAGGTAAACTGGTTCTGCCCCTCTTCCTCCCCGGCCGGCAATGGGCCAATCTCTAAATAATTCTTTTAAAAGGGCGGTGAGATTTTTATGAGTGAAAAAGATTCCCGAGGTGCGACTCTGCCCTCCCAGCGGCCTCGCAATCCCCGGGTGCCAGTCGAGTTTGCGCTCGAGGTTGAGGGGAAAACTGTAGCTGGCCAGGCTTTCAATGTTAAAGCTCAGGCGATTAAAATTAGCCGCGGCGGCGCCACCATTATTCTCGACCCCGAAGTTCCACTTGGAGCGACAGTAAGACTAACACCACCTTTTGGGCGCGAGCTCGAGGCGGAAGTTAACGGCGTTTGGACTGATCAGATTGATGGCCGTCGTCGTATCGGTGTTAAGCTACTGGATGATGATGGCTGGTTTGCTGAATAAGTGTCGCGCGAATAATTTGAACCAATTGCCTGACCTCACATGAATTCCAAACGTTGGATCCGGCATGAGCACAATACCAAAGAAGTCGCCGAGCTTGCTCGCGTTCTCAGTGTTTCCCCAATCCTTGCTGCACTCCTCGTTTCTCGCGGCTGTGCCGATGAATCTTCCGCTCAGAGCTTCCTGAACCCTTCTTACGATCAACTACAAGATCCTTACCTCATGCTGGGCATGGGCGAGGCTGTCGGGCGTTTATTGGCCGCGATCGACAAGGAGGAACGAATCCTTGTCTATGGTGATTACGATGTGGATGGAACAACCGGGACCGCCGTCCTGCTGCGCGCGCTAAACCTGCTGGGTGCGCGCACCGGCTTTCATGTTCCGCATCGATTCACAGAAGGCTACGGCATTCGTCAGGATGCACTCGAACGCGCGTTTGCCGAAGGTTACCGTCTAGTCATCAGTGTTGACTGCGGGATCCGCGCTCATGAACCACTTTACTGGGCGCGCGATAGCGGCCTCGACGTAATCATCACGGACCATCATCTTCCGGACGAAGGAGAGGGCGTGCCGCCGGCCTACTGCGTGCTGAATCCAAATCAAGCCGGATGCTCTTATCCGGACAAGACCCTCGCCGGAGTCGGAGTTGCTTTCAAACTCGTCTCGGCCTTGTTTCGTGCGCGCGGACGTGAGTCGCAGATAAACGCCTTCCTTAAGATTGTCGCGATCGGCACGGTAGCCGATGTAGCAAAACTAACCGGCGAAAATCGGACGATCGTGGCGCTCGGTTTGAAGGATCTTGCGCAGGCGACTAATCCAGGCCTAAGAGCCTTGATGGAGGTGGCGGGTTGCGGCGACGGCGCCGGAATGACTTCATACGACATCGGGTTCCGGCTTGGTCCGAGAATCAACGCTGCCGGAAGAATGGATGCGGCTCGGGCCGTGGTGGAACTCTTTAGCACCCGAGATATGGGCGAGGCGCGGCGGTTGGCGAAGCATCTTGATGAGCGCAATCAGGAACGCAAGGAAGTGCAGCGTCAGATCGTGGAGTTGGCGATCTCCGAGTTGGAAAGCGTCGAGACCAGTCTGGCAGAGTCGTACGTTGCAGTTATCGTCGGGGAGGGCTGGCACCGGGGCGTGATTGGCATCGCAGCATCGAAGATTGCCGAAAGAGTAAATCGTCCGTGCGTCGTGTTTTCAAGTGACGCGGAAAGCGGTGTCGCCCACGGTTCAGGCCGCAGCATCGAGCCTTATCATCTTTTGGACGGTTTGACTTCATGCGCGGATTTGTTTGAAAAATTTGGTGGTCATTCGCATGCGGCGGGAATAACGATCAAGCCCGACCGCATCCCTGAGCTTCGACGACGACTCAATCTCCACGCTGCCTCTTGCTTGACCGATGAAGATTTGCAACCGTGTGTTCATATTGATGCCGCGCTCCCAACTGAGCAGATTACTTTCGATTTTGTGGGTGAAACCCAATTATTGGAGCCGTTTGGAGCAGGCAATCTCCGGCCCATATTCGAGGCGCACAACTTGTGCATCCTCACGGAACCACGTCTAATTGGAAATCGGCATCTGAAAATGACTGTCGCCGGGCCACAGCGCCGTCCACTGGAAACAATCTGGTGGAATGGCGCCGACAATGCTGATGTTTTGAAAGGCCGGGTCGATATGGCCTACACAATAGAAACGAGCAAATGGGGCGGCGAAACGTTTTTGCAGTTGTCGGTGCAGGATGTGAGGCGTTCGACTTGAACCATGCAGGAGATTAACCGAAAAAGAGCGTTTGCTATCGGACTGCGCGCGCGCGCGCCGTTGGTTGTGCGTGCCGCTGCTCTCCTCGTCTTAATCGCCGCACTGGTGTTTGTGGCGATCTCTTATTATCGCCTGCGACATAACACGCCATTCCGCCTCAAGTCTGAAACGCCGGAACTGTCGAAAGAAATCACCGGAATCATCGAAGGCTATGAACAGCGGATGATGAAAGGCGATCGGCTTTACCTCTGGATCAGGGCCGCGCGAGACATTACGTTTTCTGACGGCCATCATGAGCTTGATCAGGTCAACCTTTCCGTTTACCCGTCCGTCGGCGATAAGCCCGATCAAATCAGCGCCAATAAAGCGATTTACGATCAAGCCAATTCAATTCTAACGTTTCAGGGCAGCGTCAAGATTGAAACGAAGGACGCCTTGAAGGTAAACACTGAGTCGATTGCGTACCACTTTGCCACCAAGGACAACGAAGTGGCCCAAACCGACGCGCCCATTTCCTTCGAACGTGAAAACGTTTCCGGTCAATCCACCGGCGCCCTGGTGTTTTCGGCCAGTAAGAAACTGGAACTGAAGAAAGACGTGCAAATAACGGTGGCACCGGAGGCCCTGCAGAATACGAAGGGCAAGGTTTCGTCGCGCGCGCGTCCGGTAAATATCCGTGCGGCTCACGCGGTATTCGAACAGGCAGGAAACAAACTTTCATTCACGGGCGGGGTGACCACGGAACAGGATCGGGATCTGTTGAGCGGCGATAATCTCTACGCGGTGCTGACTGACAAGAAGCAGGTTCAGAAGCTTGAGATACGGGGAAATGCCTATCTGCGTTCGATGCAGGAAGGGCGCAGCGCTGAAGTTAGATCTGCCGACATGGATTTCTACTTCGATAAGGATCAACAGATCGAAAAGGGATTTGCCATGCGAGATGCGTCGGCGAAAACGCTCGACGCGGACTCGGATTTGAATCTGAGTGGCGCCAGCTTGATTGAAGTTCTGTTTCAGGCTCAGGGCGAGCGAAGCTTGATGAAACAGATGCGCACGGAAGGTCGGTCAGTGATCACGCTCGCCGCGCCCAAGTCGAGAGCGAATGATCCCCGGGCGGCCAACAAACGACTCACCGCAGACACGGTGAAATTAATCTGGCGCACCAACGGTCGCGATCTCGAAAAAGCCGAGGCTGTCGGCAACGCAGAGTTGTTTGTTGAACCAGTCGTCAAGAACGAGAAGGCTGATACCCAAACACTGACGGCCCCGCGCATCGACTGCGATTTCTTTGAAACCGGAAATCTTGCGAAATCCTTCGTTGCATCCGGCGGCTCGAAGGCGGTGATTGAGCCTGTGCAGAAGACCCAGAACCGAGGCACTCGGGTACTGACATCCCAAAAGATGACGGCAGTCTTCACCAAAGAAACGCAAGCCATCGAACGCACTGATGCTCAAGGTGATGCGAAGTTTAACGAGAACGATCGAAACGGAGTAGCGAATAACATTTCCTACACGGCTGACGACCAAACGATCCGCTTGCGCGGCGGTGAGCCGACCGTCTGGGACGCGCGGGCGCGGACCAAAGCTATCGAGTTGGATTCCAATCTGGCGAGCAACATTTCTTACAGTCGCGGGAAAACTGCGACAACTTACTACAGCCAGGAACAAACCAACGGGGCCGTGCCTTTTTCGAAAGTTAAGAGTCCGGTTTACATCGTCAGCGATAGAGCCGAGTTTTATCGCGACAGCGGCGTGGCAATTTACACCGGCAATGCACGCGCGTGGCAGGACGACAATTTCGTGCGGGCAGACAAGCTGGCGATTCACATGAACGAAAAGAAAATGGAAGGAAATGGACGAGTGCAGAGCCAGGTCTACAATTCGAAACGAACCACCGCCGGGAATACACTGGTTCCCGTCTATGCGACTTCGAATTACATGTCCTATTCGGAACCTGGCCGCACGTTGCACTACGAAGGTGACGTTGATATTCGTCAGGAAACAGATCGCGTTGTTGGCGGCGTGGCTGACGTTTACCTGCACAAGGAATCGAGCGAAGTGGAAAAGACAGTGGCGCAGCGAAACGTTGTCCTCACGCAGCCCAATCGCAAAGGCACCGGAGATTGGGTGGAATACACTGCAGCCAGCAAAGTCGCAGTCCTCAAAGGCAATCCGGCGAGAGTGGAAGACCTGGAAAAAGGAAGCACTGAAGGCGGCCGTTTGACCCTCAATATGGCGGACGGTAGAGTGACAGCCGACGATGTCAGAGGTCCACAATCGCCTGGGCGAGTGCGGTCAGTACATAAGGTTAGGAAACCGTAATCATATACAAGCCCGACCGAGAGCGAGGGGCTTGAGGACCGAGCTCCTGCTGACGAGCGAATTTCCGCCAGAGCACCAATGAGCACATCAACCGAGACTGTTGAGGTGGTGGGAAACCAGGAGCCAGCTTCGTTGGCTTCGAAACAGCCCGCGCGCCAGCCCTCCGATACGGCGTTGACGGGTGCTCATCTGCAAAAGAGTTACGGTGGGCGGAGAGTGGTTGATGATGTCAGCCTCCATGTGGAGCGCGGTGAAGTGGTTGGACTATTGGGCGCAAACGGCGCCGGCAAGACCACTACCTTCTACATGATTGTTGGACTGGAGCGCCCTGATGCCGGATTGGTAAGTCTGGGCGAACGGGATGTCACCAGGTTGCCGATGTATTTAAGGGCTCGGTTGGGCGTCGGGTATTTGCCGCAGGAGCCTTCGATCTTTCGCAAGATGACGGCGGCGCAAAATATTCTTGCGGTCCTGGAAACCATGGGCCTCAGACGCCGCGAGCGGCTGACCAGATTGGAAGAACTTCTCGAAGAATTTGGGATCGCGCACGTTCGTAACACGAAAGGTGATCAGCTTTCCGGTGGCGAACGACGACGAACGGAGATAGCCCGCGCGCTGGCGACCGATCCGCAGTTCATCCTGCTTGATGAACCGTTCGCCGGCATTGATCCGAAAGCAGTAGACGACATTCAAAATGTCATCCTTTATTTACGCAATCGCAGGATTGGCATTCTGGTTACCGACCACAATGTGAGAGAAACGCTGGGCGTCACGGATCGAGCTTATATAATGGCCGATGGCCGCATATTTGTTTCGGGAGCTCCGCGAGATTTGACAGAAGACGCAGAAGTGCGGCGACTTTATCTCGGCGAAAAATTCCGCATGTAAGATCAAAGTTAATCAGGCGCGCACATTCGATAGTGAATCGAGTATAATCCCCCTGCGCGCTTCGGTTCGCAAAATAATAAGCAGCATAATTCGGACGCTTTACGGTTGATCTGAGCAATGTCTCTTAAGCTAACTACCAGCCTCTCTCAACGCCTCGTGCTGACGCCGCAGTTGCGGCAACGCATCGAGATGTTGCAGATGACTACTCTCGAGCTGACTGACCTTATTCAGCAGCAGTTGCTCGAGAATCCTGTCCTCGAAGAGGTTGCTTCGCAGGAAGAGGTTGGTGAGATTGCGGAGAAAATTCTCGATCATTTGGCCAGCTCCGACGAAGGCGCCGCGCCAGATTCGCCTCGCCTTGAGGCCAGCGAATCAGAGCTGGGTAGTCCGTCGTCCAACGGTTCGGGTGAACTCGATTTGTCTTCAGTAGGCTCTGGAACTGAAGGCGAAGTCTCAGAATTTGGGGCCGGCGAATCGGGTGAAGGCGGTGAAGAGCATCAGGGAGAGGAAGGCGCGCACGATGCTTTTGAAGAGATAGATTTCGGCCGGGAGTTTCAGGATTATCTTGACCCGGGATACAAGACGCAGGAGATCGAATACAAGGAAGACGCACCGACCTTTGAGCAGTTTTTGACTCGCCCTCCCTCGCTTGCCGATCATTTGGAATGGCAACTCCACATGAGTCAGATTGAAACGACGGTGTGCGATGCCGCCGTTAGCGTTATCGGCAACCTTGATGCGGACGGACGACTGAATGCTACAAATGAAGAGATCGCTGCGATGGGCGGTTGGACAGAGGAAGTAGTCGAAAACGCTCGACAGGAGTTGATGCGTCTCGATCCTGTCGGCTGCGGCGCTCGCGATGTGCGTGAGTGCCTCCTGGTGCAAATTGAAGTGCTGGGCGAAAACGACAGGCTGGCCGTGAGCCTGATTCAGAATCATCTGGCCGACCTGCAGCAGCACAAACTTCCGCATCTCGCAAAACAGATCAACAGCGACGTTGATATGTTGCTGGCTGAGTTGGAGTTTATTCGCACGCTTGATCCCTATCCGGGCCGTCGCTATTCGTCTGAAGAGCCGGTGCTGATCAGTCCGGAAATCTACATCGAGAAACTGGATAAAGACGATGAAGATTATGTTATCTATTTCTCCGATGATGGTAACCCGCGACTTCGCGTCAGCCAGCAGTATCAACAGATGCTGGGCAAGTCGGACGTGAGCAACGAAACCAAAAGCTTTATTCGCGAAAAAATGCGGTCGGCGGTAGATCTGTTGCGTAACATCGAGCACCGGCGGCAGACGATTTACAAAGTCGTGGAATCGATGGTCCACCGGCAGAAGGATTTTCTCGACCATGGTGTGCAGCACATCAAGCCAATGATGCTGAAAGACATTGCCGAAGACATCGGAATGCACCTGTCGACGGTTTCTCGAGTGGTCAACCGTAAATATGCGCACACGCCTCAGGGAGTACTCGAGCTGCGACGCTTTTTTACGGAAGGCATGATGAACGAAGACGGCGAGGAGATCTCAACGCGTATTATCAAGTTGAAGATCAAGAAGCTCATCGAAGAAGAAGATTCACATAGCCCAATAACTGACGATCAGGTAGTAAAGATATTGATCAAAGACGGAATTAAGTTGTCGCGCCGAACCGTAGCCAAGTATCGCGATCAGATGAGTATCCCGGGTTCGCGAGAGCGGCGCGCCGTGGTCTGATATCAAGTTAGCCCCCTCGGGTGTTTGGAGTGCCGCCTTTGAGAGTTGGGTGAGCCTCAAGCGACGAGCGCAGCAGTCCAGACAACGCCGCCTGAAAGCGGCATCCCATTTTTGATCCCACAATTGAACTTGAGAGGGGAACCGCCATTATGAAGTTTGAGTACACCGGTCGGCACGTTGAAGTCACTGGCGCGATTCGCAAACACGTCGAAGATCATTTCAAGAAGCTGGCGCACATTTTCGACGGCACTACGGCCTGGGCGCATGTGGTTATTGACGTGGAGAAAAACCGGCACATTGCGGAATTGATTGTCCATTGGCGCGACCACACGCTGACTGCGAAAGACATCAACGCGGACATGTATCTGGCCTTGACTCGGGCGATAGCCAAGATCGAAAAACAGTCGCTGAAACTAAAACAAAAGATTGTTGACCGGAGACAGGGCGCCCGGCGCACCGCCGCGGTGGCGCCAACGCCGGATGGACAAATCAAAGCTACGCCGCGTCCACCGAGAATAATTGCGGCACGGCGCTACTCAATTAAGCCAATGACTGCCGAAGAGGCGGCGCTGCGGCTTTCCGCCGATCCCGATCAGTTCCTGGTTTTTCGCGATGCGGATACAGAGAGAGTTGGAGTGCTGTACAAACGTTCCGATGGAAACTATGGACTTATCGAACCGTAGTTCAAACCAATAATTGGGCATCGCTCCGACAAGTCCCACCGCAATGCCTTTCGGGCCGCATGAGCGCCCGATTCAGACCCGCGAGGCGCGTGTTCTGATAACCAAGCTCCCAGCAGTGATGAAGACTTGACGGCCTAATATGGGGCGCACAAAAAAGACTGGGCGAAAAGCCGGCACCGACGGTCCCGACGTCGTAATCATCACGGGATTAAGCGGCTCCGGAATGTCGTCAGCCACAAATGCTTTTGAAGACCTTGGCTATTTCTGCGTAGATAATCTTCCCATCACCTTGCTTCCGACCTTTGCCAGACTCGTTAACGCGGGTGGCACTGAAAAGGGCATTGAGCGCGCCGCGCTGGTAATCGACATCCGCGAAGGAACTTTCCTGGCTGATTTCGGCAACCAGCTATCAGCCCTGCGCGCTGCCGGGCTCGGCGTCTTTGTCCTCTTCCTTGAAGCTTCCGATGATGTGCTCCAGCATCGGTTCAGTGAAACGCGTCGCCCTCATCCGGCTCGAAACGCGCAAAGCCTCCTTAAAGCGATTAGTGCCGAGCGGGGAGCCATGTCCGGCATCCGCGCGCTGGCTGATCAAATAATCGATACCTCCGAGCACACGGTTCACACGCTGCGCAATCTGCTGCTGGAGAGGTTTAGTCCCGACGGCAAGGGCAGACCGATGCGAGTCCAAATTCTCAGCTTTGGTCACAAGTTTGGGAATCCTGGTGATTTGGAGTTGCTCTTCGACGTCAGACACTTGCCCAACCCGCACTTCATTCCGGACCTCAGGCCGTATTCAGGGCATGACAGCCGAGTCGTGAAATATCTAAGGTCGCAGCCGGAAGTGGAAGAAACTTTACGCCGGTTCAACGATCTGCTTGATTATCTGTTGCCCCTGTACAAGCGCGAAGGCAAATCTTATGTGACCGTGGGAATCGGTTGCACCGGGGGACGGCATCGCTCGGTGATGATTGCCAATGCACTGGGGCGGAAACTTCGTCGCGGAGGCTTTGACACGCATGTGGTCCATCGCGACGTGAGAAAAGCAACTCGACATCGCTAGCTGCCTGTCTGCGTTAACTGCGCTAGCGGGTGGGCTACGACTTTAGAGTCAGGAGTCACTCAATGAGCACCAATCTCGAGGATAGTGCACCAACAGCCGAGACGGCACGGGTGGCCGGAGTGATTGTGACTCATGGCCATCTTGCCGGCGAACTGCTTGCAGCTGCGGAGATGATCATAGGCCCGATCTCCTTTATCACTGCTGTTTCGATTGGATGGCACGACGATGTCGATGCGGCGCGCGACGAAGTGCAGCGAGCTATAACTCGGGTTTCTCAGGGAGCCGGCGTGCTCCTTTTGACAGACATGTTTGGCGGCACGCCGACCAACATCGCGTCGATGTTTTTGGACGAAGGAAATGTGGAAGTAGTGACCGGAGTTAACCTGCCGATGGTTATCAAACTGGCCAGCCAGCAAAGCAACATTCCGCTGATCGACACCGCGCGCCGAGTTTGCGATCTCGGCCGCCAGGGGATATATCACGCCGGCGATCTGCTCGCCCAGCCGCCAAAAGGCAGTGTTAAAGAATGATTGCGCGGAAGCTCACGGTAAGGGCCCGCCTTGGATTGCACGCCCGGGCCGCCGCACGGCTGGTCCGTGTTGCAAGTGGCTTTCAAAGCAAAGTTATCCTGCGTCGCGTAGATGTCGGAGCGGGAACTCCGCGGGATGACTTCGGCGATGGCGTTGATGCGAAATCAATCCTGAGCGTGTTGATGTTAGCCGCAACCTGCGGGACGCAACTCGAAGCTTGTGCGGAGGGGTTAGACGAAGAAGCTGCGATAACGGCGCTTGATGAGCTTTTCGCTAATGCTTTTGGCGAAACCGAAGCGGGGCTGGTGAAGTGACGACACCATCTCCAGAAATTAGGTTTAAGGGCCTTGGTGTCTCGGAAGGCGTAATAATTGGCCAGGTGATGCGCCTGCACGATGGCACTCCCCACGTCTATCGCTGGAAGATTTCAGAAGACGGACTGGAGGCCGAGCGCCTGCGATTTCGTACGGCCGTCAATCTGGCGCGCGAACGTGTGCAGTCAACGAAGGCGTATGCTGAGCAAAGGTTGGGCAGAGACCACGCCTATATTTTCGACGCCCATCTGCTCATGCTCGATGACGAAAAGCTGACGGGTGATATTGAGCGAGAGATTACCGCCGGGCGTGCCAATGCTGAATGGGCGGTGAAGGTCGTGGGTGATCGAATCATCTCGCTTTATTCGGAAATCAAGGATGAATACCTGCGCGCGCGTGTGTCTGATGTGGAAGACGTGATGCAGCGCATGTTGGTCGCCTTGAGCGGGGCCGCCGATGAAACGCACGATCTCTCAGTCGACGCCGTAATCGTGGCGCAAGATCTGCTTCCTTCCGCCGTAGCCGAATTGGATTTACGACATGCCCGCGCTTTAGCCACCGACTCCGGAGGCTGGACTTCACACACCGCAATTCTGGCACGGGGAATAGGGATTCCAGCGGTCGTTGGCCTGCGCGACTTTTTTCGCCGGGCAAAGACCGGCGATAAGATCATCGTCGACTCTAATCGCAACCAGGTAATACTCCATCCTTCTGAAGCAACTCTGCTCAGTTATCAAACTGAAGTTTCGCCACAATCAAAACCAATTGCGGTTCCGCACGATCAGAGCCCGCTGCGGACCACTGATGGGGTCGAGATCATCCTGCGAGCAAACGTGGAGGTGCCAAGCGAATTTGGCGGCGTGGCAAAGTATGGCGCTCGAGGTGTTGGGCTCTATCGTTCTGAATTTCTGTTGGCACACCGCGGCGTGTTTGTGTCAGAGGAAGTGCAGCAGGCCGCATATGAGAAAATAGCGCGACTTGCTGGTGACGATGGCGCTGTAGTGCGGCTGTTCGATCTTGGCGCGGCAATTCTGCGGGAATCGAGTGCAAGTCAATCTCAGGAACCGGAGAAGAATCCAGCACTTGGACTGCGGGCAATCAGGTTCAGTCTGCGTAATGAAGAGATAATGCGCACGCAGGTTCGCGCGATCCTGTTGGCGGCGCGGACCGGAGGTTTGAGAATCGTCTTGCCAATGGTGGCTGACGTTAGCGACGTCAAAAGGGCGCGCGCCATCGTGGAAGACGAAGCCTCCAAACTAGAACAGCAGGGGCGCGAATTTTCCAATGTCAGCATCGGCGCAATGATTGAGGTCCCCTCTGCGGTGTTAATGGCTGAAAGCATCGCCGGAGCGGTGGACTTCTTCGAACTCGGCACAAACGATCTGGTGCAGTACACCCTTGCCGTGGATCGCGGCAATGATGAAGTGGCCGATTGGTTTCGAACCCTTCACCCGGCTGTCCTGCAAAGTATCGACCGCAGCATTAACGCCGCACGTGCCGCCGGGATTCCGGCAATTATTTGTGGTGAGATGGCCTCCACTCCGGCCTATGCCGTGCTACTCATTGGGTTGGGTGCGATCGAATTAAGCATGACTCCTTCCGCGATACCGCGCGTCCGGCGAGCGCTGGCTGGAGTTAGCAGTAAGGACGCCCAGGACATCGCACGATCCTGCCTCGGGTGCTCGACAGCTGACGACGTGGAAGAGCTCGTCCGCCAGCGATTCACCTCGCTCTGGCCACAAATATTCTCTTCATCAAACCTGCCCGCACCTCGAAATCTGAACCGTTTGCCGTAGGGCGCACCTCCCGACTTGCTCAGCAGAACGGCTTTGCACAAAAGGTAGCCGCAATTTCTCCCCCTACCCCTCGCCCATTGGGAGAGGGGAGAAGTTCAGCAAAGCGCAGGCATGGACAGCGCAGGAAGTTCACAAAACGACTTTTTGTGCAAAGACCTGCAGAACCCAACCTACCGACCGGGAAGTTTTACTCCCTTAGCATCTCGTTCCCCAGCCAGAAAGAGGTAGATTCTTCTAGGAAACCGCTTCCTTTAGCCGTTTATTGCTAGTGGCAAGAAGTTTCAGATAGCGAAACAACGGCAACTACTTACAGGGGAAAGGTTCGAAAGCGAATGAAGAAAATAGGTTTCCTGTCTTGCGTCCTGGCTGGTGTACTAGGAATCCTGGCAACAAACGTGTCCGCTCAGGTGCAATCGGTTGCAGCAGCAAACAAGCAGACAACCGGAAAGTCCGCGGCGCCTAACCCTGACTCGCGCGCCACGAACGCAACTCGCGCCCGAGTTCTGGGGCCGAGCAGCAAATCCTACGTGGCCGTTCCTGACCCTACGCAGCAGGCGCACGCCAGGAAAGTTTCAAAGACGCCTGCCGAAACGCCTTCCGGTCGACCGGCCAACGCAAGCGCGGACAAAGCAACATTTAATGTCGGAACTTCCAGAGCGCGAACCGTCGATAATCTCTCGAAGACTTCAGGAAGCAATCGGAACACTTCAGGGTCGACTCTAATCGGGAACTCTGGCTCATCTGCCACATCGTCCAGCCAGCTCTATCGCATCGGAGTCCGTGACGTACTCGATATTCAGTTAGGCGGACACTCTGGCAAGCAGTCGACGCTGTACACCGTCCTTGATGGCGGACTCATTGAATATCCATTAGCCGGGGGCGCTATAGCTGCTGCCGGCATGACCACGGCCGAGGTCGCAGCAGTCTTGCGTCAACGTCTCCGGATTTTGGACAACCCTTCGGTGGAGGTGAAGGTTCGTGACTACGCGAGTCACCCGGTTACCATCAGCGGCTTCGTCGCAGCTCCCGGTGTCAAATACCTCCGTCGTGAATCGGTTCCGCTTTACACGGTGCTTGCTGAAGCGCTGATGATGCCTGAGGCTGCGCGAGCCACCATCACGCGACAGGGCAACACTCCAATCGTCATTGATTTGAAGGACTCCACCCAGGCCGGCACCCTCGTTCGCTCAGGCGATACCATCAAGGTGTCGGGAGTTCCACTTGTTCCAACTGAGTTTTTCTTCATGGGCGGGGAGATAAGTTCCCCCGGTCAGAAACCCTACCACTCGGGCGTTACTCTCACTCAAGCGATTTTGGCGAGTGGCGGAACAACCCGTGGTGCGGGATCTAAAGTTCTAGTTTCCAGGCAGGGCGCAGATGGACGATTGGTTACTGAACAATACAATCTGCGAAAGATCCAGGATGGTAAGAGTCCCGATCCGGCGCTGCAAAAAGGCGATCGGATTCAAGTGACTGCCGATCGCTGATCTACTTTGCAGGGACGTTCCCGTGTGCTTTTCTCGTAACTTAGTGTGATTTCGCGGAGCGTATGGCTCCAACCCTAACTCATACGGTCCGCGAAACCGCACGAACCTCGCGTAGCAACCCAATCATACCGGCTTAAACTTTTGAATCGATCCGCCGGAACAAGATTGTCTCGGTTTGTGATTGTCGCGGCCGTCACCTGAAGTCTGGTTTAGCACGGCAATTTCCTCCGACTCATCTTTACAAACCCACCCTGGCCGCGAACTGATGGCTTATAATGTCGCGCCGTCAATTATCTAATGAAAAAGCCCTCCACATCGTTGGTCCACATCCTCATCGGGAAGTCGATCCTTGAAACACTGCTGGTAGGCACGCTCGCCGTATTCACCTACATCACCATTCTCCCGCCATACTTTCATGGGTGGGGCGAGATTACGGAGACGGGTGTTTCGGGCTGGGCAGTGAACCATGCCGAGCCCTGGGCACGGGTGGAAATCCAACTGTTTATTGATGGTCGCTTTATCGCGCAGAGCGTGGCAAACAAGTCGCGCCCGGATGTTCTCGCTGCTGGTTGGTCAAAGGATGAATGGCACGGGTACGTGATTCCCATTTCCTCCTTAGCGCAGGGAACTCACGAAGCGCGAGTTTACGCGCTGCATCACAGTGGCGAGGGCGCCCGAAAGAGTCTTCAACTCCTGGGCTCTCCGATTCCATTTTCGATTGATGCAAACGGAAAGCCGGTAGGCGCTGGTCATTAAATCGTTGACGTGAAGAGTATGGTAGCTCGACAAACCGACATGGAAAATGTAACGGCGGACGCGTTCTCGCGCGGCTTAGCGATGTGGGAGATCGCATCGGTCGTTACGTCCTGCCTAATCGCGGAATGGGTGGTGTTGTCCTTCGCAGGTAGAAGCAAATTGATAACCGCGATTCCCATCGGACTCGCATTGGGCTTAATGTTTTATTCGCATCGCCATCGCCGCGAAAGTTTGCGAGAGATTGGATTTCGGACAGACAACTTCTTTGCCGCTTGCCGGTTACTGCTCTTGCCCACCGCCGTGGCGTTGCTCGTAATAATAGTGACAGGCTGGTTGCTGAATCACACGCTCCTGACAGGCGGCTTTAGATCCCGATTCCTCTGGTTGCCACTTTGGGCGCTGCTTCAGCAGTACGCGCTGAACGGCTTCATCAATCGGCGTGCTCAACACGCACTGGGAAAGGGAATAAAGAGTGTGATCCTCGTAGCGTTGGTTTTTGGACTCCTCCATTTGCCGAACCCGCTCCTGGCGATCGTCACGCTCATCGGGGGAATAGTTTGGGCTGCCGCCTATCAGCGACAACCAAACCTCTTCGCGCTGTCGCTTTCGCACGCTGCCGTCTCCCTCGCGCTGGCCATGACCATATCGCCCAGTTTGCTCAACAGTTTACGAGTAGGCTTCAAATACTTCGGATAGGGCTGGAGAGTTAAATCGGTTGGTGCGGCCGCTGTACGGTTTGATCATAGCTTTGCTATACTCCCCGAGCCTTGCGAAGGGAATGGGTCGGGCGGTCGCTGCTGGCACCTCAAATTATCTGTTTCGGATTCATCTGAAATACCGGATTCGGGGAGCCAGGAGAGGAAAGTCCGAACACTACAGGGCAGCGAGCCCGCTAACGACGGGGCGTTCGAGCAATCGGGCGACGACAAGTGCAACAGAAAGCAAACCAGCCACGTCTTTGAGATTTCGATCTCGAATAAGACCGGGAGTTGAAAGGCTCACGATTCGATAACGTGGTGATGGGTGAAATGGTGCGGCCCTTAGGGGCTTAAAGTAAGAGCGCACCGGCGTATGTGGCGACACGTACGGCCAGGCAAACTCCTCGCGGTGCAAGATCAAATAGGGAGGCGTCAGCAGGGCTGCCCGCCCGAATCCCGATCGGGATACGACCTCCGGGTAGATCGCTTGATCCAATCTGGCAACAGTTGGACTAGATGAATGATCGCCACTCCGATCTCAAATTTGAGATCTCAAAACTCAGAACTCAGATTTCAGATCTCAAATTTCAGATCTGAATTCAGAGTTCGAGGCTCAGTTTGAGATTTAACATTTGAGATCGGAGAACAGAATTCGGCTTATAGACTTATTCTCTTCGCAGGGCGCATTCCGGCAATTCACGATCCGTTTACAAAAAGGAAAGAGAGGCTGGGGGATAGATGGCGAATCGCAAAGGAGTGTTTATCGGGGCGTATGTTCCCAACCATTTAAAAGAGTCTCTGCGCCGGCGCGCTGCGGCCGAGCACCGGACCCTCTCACAGGAGATTACGCGAATCCTCGAAGAAGCGGTACACGGAAAAGGACTTCCGGCGGGTAGCGTTGACCGGCGCAATCGTGAATCAACGCCACGCCGTAGGTCGACTGATCCAGCGCCGCGCCGGCGAAATGTGGACATCACTTATTTGCCTGGCGGCAGCAGATCTGGTGACGACAAAGCTTAGTTGATCTAACGACGAGCGGAGATAACTTGAAATACTTAGTCGTTGCGGCGCTGCTGGCGCTTCTCCTGATACTCGTTTACTCACGTATCCGTCCTTACCTCGCCTTCCTGCAAAAAATTGTCGGCACTCTAAACGCAGTGGCGGATTCCACTTCATCAACCAAATCCGCGAAACCCTCCACGATTCGAGTCAAGAGTAAACTGGTGCGGTGCGACCGTTGCGGAACGTGGGTGCCGGCGGATCGCGCAATTGGTGCGCGTATTGGCGGCTCGACCTATTGCTCACGCGCGTGTTTGGAAAAACCTCTGGACGGCAAGGAACATAAAATAGCAGGCTAGGGTCAACAAACTTCAGCTTTGCACAAAAGTCGTTGATCGTTGCATTCAGCGCCAACGGTGCGAAATGTAAAAGCCCAGGCCAACGGCCTGGGTAATGACGGATGCATTTTCTGAGCGCTGAAGGCGCGAAATGGCCCCCTCTTAATAGCCGCGATTCCCTAAGTAACCACTATTTCGCGCTTACAGCGCTTAGTATCTTGGCTCTCGATAGGCTCCTGGGCCGCTGGCCCAGGCTCTTACATTTCGCGCCGATGGCGCTTGAATGCAATACGACCTAGACTGAATCTCACTTTTTTTGCTAAGCAACAAACTTCAGTTTGTCGTAGGTTTGGTAGGTCCAAGCAACCCTCGGCACTCGACAAATCAAAGTTTGAGACTTACTTCGCCTTTGCCGCCTCTTCCGGTAGAAGGTTGCCGGCTTCGTGAATCGCTTTGTCGGTATTTGTGAAATAGAGAATGATCATCCCCGCCACGAAGAAGATAATCAACGAGAGCAAAGCCTGGCGGTAAGAACCGGTGGCGGCGACGACAGCGCCAAAGACCAGGGGGCCCATCCAGGATGTGCCTCGCTCGGAGACTTCGTAAATTCCAAAGAACGACGCTTCACGGCCGGCCGGAATCATTCGTGAAAAGAGCGAGCGCGACAAAGCTTGTGAGCCTCCGAGCACAATCGCTATGACTACACCCATGGCCCAGGCGTCAGTCGTGGTTCTCAGGAAGCCGTAGCCATAGATCACCACGCCGGACCACAATACGAGTGAAACCAGAATCGCGTTCTTGGTCTTAATAGCATAGGCCAGCCGTTCAAAGATCAAAGCCCCAAAAATCGCGACAAACTGGACCAGTAGGAAGATGCCCAACAGAAAAGACTGATCAGTGGGCATTCCGCGCGCCGTGAAGAGCTCTTGCGCCATGAAAACCGAGGCCATGCTGATAACAGTTTGAATGCCATCGTTGAAAAACAGGTAGCCAATCAAGTATCGAAGCGTGTGTCGCAGCCTGGCCAACTCGCGAAACGTTCTCCCGAGCTCGGAAAAACCAATCGTCAGATACGTTTTGCCCGGAGGCAATGACTTTTCCGCGGCCCGAGTCCTGATTCTCGCGAAGGCAATTAACGCGAAACCACCCCACCAAACCCCCGCTGAGAGAAATGAAATTCTCACCGCCATGAAAGGATCGATGCCCAGTGCCGGCGCGCTTTTCACCAACAGGAAATTGAGCGCGAGCAAAAGCCCGCCGCCCAGGTATCCATAAGCGAAGCCCCGGCTCGAAACCTTGTCACGTTGATCTTCGGTGGTGATCTCGTTCAGGAACCCATTGTAAAAGACGAGCGCCGCTCCAAAGCCGAGGTTAGCCACAATGAATAAAAGTCCACCCAACCAAAAAAGTCCACCGTCTATAAAGAACATCAGGCAGGTTGCGCCGACGGCGATATAACAGAAGACCGCCAACATTTTCTTCTTGAGATTTGAATAGTCGGCAATGCTTCCGAGAACCGGCAGCAGGAAAATCTGCAAAAATACGGCCACCGAGACGCAGGTGGGGAAAAACGACTTTGAGGTAATCGCACCCAGGGCGCCCAGATTTACCACCACGCCGTTTTCGCCGACCGCTCGCTGCGTAATTTCCGTCAGGTAAGGCCCGAACAACGCGCCCACAATGGTTGTCGAAAAGGCAGAGTTGGCCCAGTCGTACATCTTCCAGCCAAAGATTTCGCGCGGGTTGTTCTTGTCCAGGGGTTGCGATTGGGTGGGAGATTCTGTGGGGGTCATGTGTCAGTCGAAGGTTCCGCCGTCAAAGTTTCCACTATGGCCGGTGTTATGTCTGCGAGGCTCTTGATACGTTTAGCAACGCGTTCCTTGTGGGTGCCCCAAACGAGCGTCGGCACCAGATTGAGCGTGTGATTGCGCGTAGATAGATCTTCGATGTTGCCGTGATCGCTGGTGAGTATAACGGAAGTGCGACTCAAATCAATTTGTTTTAGGAGCTCCCGAACTAGCTTCGCCAGGTTGAGCAGGAGGACCTGGGCCTTCTCGAGTTCCTGCGAATGTCCGACTTTGTCGGTGAGGAAATACTCATAAAGCGTAAACCGATTCTCAGCGGCAATGCGAGCCAGGACAGTGGCAGCTTCTTCAGCTGTACGCAAGGCAACATCTTCGTTGCGCTCGATCAGCGCGGCATTCGTGAAGTCATGGAAGACGGCACGGCCGGCTTTCAGATCAGCAACTCTACGGAAGGGAACTCCCGCAGCTTCCATCGCCGCGGTCGTGGCTGAAACCCAGCGAGGGCGGTCGGCGAAGAAACCCTGGGTATAAGTGTTTGCAAATGTGATCGGCTTGATTCCCGCGCGGTTTAACTGGAGAAAGATCGAGTGCTCGCGAAGTATTTCGAGCATCGCACTGTTGGGAAATCCCTGTTTGTGATATCCGAGTTGGGCCGGAACATTGACGCCGGTCAGAATCGTAGTTTGTCCCGATGCGCTCTGCGGCCGGCCTTCAACGCCGAGACACGCGTCGGTGGAAACTACCACACCGTCATGAATCGTCACTGGAGCCTCGTCTTTAAAAATTGCGAGCGGCTCCGCTCCAACAAGACCATCCAGCGGGTTTTGCGGACCACGCGAACCAATCCCGAGTCCATCAATGAAGAAAAGAAGCACTGACATTTGTGTAACATTCATAACATCAAATTCTGACTGGCAAACAGGTGAAGCGGCGCTCCTCAAAAATTCCTGAGTCAATGCGTCTTCGCGAGAAGTTTTCCGAAGCTTAATCTTAGAAGGTTGGACTGCGACGGGACCGACACCTTGCCGCCGCTTGCAAATAATCTTGCAGGGTGTTATCAACTGTGCGTCCTTCCTCTGAATGAATCAAGAATCGCGAATCCAATGCGCGAGATAAGTCTTAGCCTCAGCCGATAGCTTTTACTTACAGGCACCTTACTTCAGGGGTTTTCACCGACAAGTTACCGAGCTGTTTGCCCGTCGTAACCGGCGGAATATTTTCACGCAGCAGTGTAGCTCGCGGACCATCTCTCAAAGACGACTGGACACATTTGCGTGAGAGCCGTGCTCGCAGCGGCGAAGTTCGTCTTATTAGGCCGGCGAGTATTTCACGCTTTTTACTCCCAGCACTTTAATTATCGACCGGAAGAAAGAAAACTCTATGTCGAAGAAGCAGGCTCGGCGCCCGACCCATCCGAATGGCACGCCAGTTCGCAAACGCACGAGGATCATTGCCATTGCCACCGTCAGCCTTATCGCAACACTTACTCTCGGCACGGTCTTGGGGCCGTGGAGGGATTCGCAAGGGGCAAGAAGACTAAGCGCTTTTTTTGTCGCGCCATTCTCTCCACCGCCAATACCCCCGCCGGGCAGTCCCTCCAAGGAATACATTTATGCGGGTGGTAAGCTAATTGCGACAGAGGAGTCCTCTCCCGGCCCACCTCCCACTAATCTAGTCGCGACAGCGCAGTCCGAAACGAGTGTGAACTTGACCTGGACAGCGCCGATCTCAGGAATCGCCACGGGGTATCTGATTGAGCGTAGGCACAGCCTGAGTGCCCAACCGGTCGAAATTCAAACCGGCGTCACCACGCCGAGTTTCACAGACGCGACAGCCACCGCTAACACGGCATATCTCTACCGGGTGCGCGCGATCGTGACAGGCGGCACGTCCCTTTACAGCAACCAGGACCTGGCGACCACGGTTGCCTTTACCAATTCGGAGCTGCAAGGGGTCTTCATCAAGGCCGAACATCTAAACCAAGCCCGTCGGGCGGTCAACGCCGTCCGTGCCCTGTCGGTACCGGCCCTTGGTCTCGCAGCCTGGACCTATCCCGATCCTGTGTCTTCGCCCGCAGCGCAACAACGTTCCATCTACCTGGAAGACATGAGGGAGCTGCGAACGTATCTCAACCCGGCGCTATTAGCGCTCCAGAAAACAGCGTTGCCGGATGATCCCACTCTTGAGCGGGGACTGCCAGTTAAGGCCGCTCACATCCAGGATGTGCGCGATCAAGTCAAGTGATAGCCAATTGCCATAAAGAAATGCCGTGGTCCAAGTGGCCGCAGGCACATTCAACCGAGGAGATAAAAATGAAAACGACAAAACGGAGATTCAGCAGCCCGATCTCTCTCAGCTGCGCTTTGATGTTGGTTGCCCTGTGCTTGTCCCGGCCTGATGCGGTTGTGGGCCAATGGACCACGCCTACCCCGCCCGATACAAACATCTCCAACACCAACACCGGAAACGTCGGCGTGGGCACTCCCTCTCCCGGTTATAAATTGGAGGTCGCAACCTCAACTGACAAACCGCAAATCCGCTTCGGCCTGGGCCAGGGCGACTCGGGCGGCTACCTGTATAGCAATGGCTTCGCCCACGCCACCCTGTCGGCGGGAACCAGCTGGAACGGCGGCTGGATCGCAAAATCCATGTCCGCGAGTTTCCTGGAGTTCAACATGGGAGAGACGAGGTTTTACGGCAACGGAGGGCTTAGTACAGGCAGTGCTTACACGCCCACCGAGCGCATGCGGATCACTGCCTACGGCAACGTCGGCATCGGCACGGCAACCCCGCTGAATCTCTTGACAGTTTCCGGATCCGATTCGAGCACCACTGCCGGCAATAGCGCCGCGCTCAGGCTGGTGAACACGAACGCGACTATCAACAACACCACTGCCATTAAATTCTCGACCCCCGATTCCGCAGGCGCAATAGTTTCGTCCGGAATGATCGGAACCATAAATACCAACCGCACTTCAGGCAGCGCGGCCGGAGATCTGTTCTTTTCGACGGCAAATCTTGGTTCTGCCACCGAAAAGATGAGAATAACCGGCGGCGGCAACGTCGGCATCGGCACCGGGTCTCCAGGTGGTTTGTTAAATCTGGTAAAGAACCAGGCTACCGGAACTGAGCTCCGTATTAACAACTCCGATGCAGCGGGACTTTTAGGCTTGTATTTGAATGGCGGTTTCGCCCAGCCACTCGGAGGCTTTGTTCAATACAACAACACTACCGGCGGTAAGAATTTATTTGTCAGCACCGGAGGCGCCGACCCTCTCTATTTGGGCACCGACGGTACTCCGCGATTGACGGTACTGCCGACCTCTGGGAACGTCGGCATCGGCACGGTCGCTCCTACAACCCGGTTGGACGTGGCTGGTCAGATCCGATCAAGCACAGGCGGGTATAAATTTCCTGACGGCACTGTGCAGACCACTGCGGCGATGGGTGGAGCCTCCCAATGGTCCAACTCCTCAAACAACATCTTTTTCAACACCGGCACCGTCGGTATCGGAGCCGCGAGTCCGGCCGCTCCTCTTTTCGTCACGGGCAATGAACCTTCCATCGACTACGCGACGCTGCGAGTAAAGCCAACCGTAACCCATGGCGGCATTGTAATCGACTCAGCGAACAACACCTCGCAAGCACACTTGCGCTTCTTCAAGAGCGGCGTCCCGAAATGGCAATTCCGAGTTCCGTTCCAGGATGGCGTTGAGGATTTCCGTCTCTACAGCTGGACGTCAGCCAGTGATGTGCTCAGCATTACACCCTCTGGGAAGGTCGGCATCGGGCTGAATGCGCCGCTTTACTCTCTGGATGTAAACGGAGGTACTAACGGCTTTCGCGCGAAGGCCACTACGATTTCCAGTGGCGACGCAATAGCTGTTTTTGAAAACTCCTCCGGCATACAGGCGATTGTTCGCGGCAACGGCAACATCGGTATTGGCGCAACCGCCCCTGCGGTGAAACTTGCGATAGGCGGCAACGGAGCAAACATCACTTTCACCGATGCCTGGATCGAAAACAACCTCCATGTGCAGGGGAATGAGACGCTCGCGCAAGGCGGAAGGGCTCGGATGCGAGTCGGCACAGCCTGGGGTTATGCCGGTCTTTACGCCGAAACTTCTTCGACGAGTGTGGCTAACGATCTGGTACTGGGATCGGGTTCGGGCAAGGTCAGAGTCGGGCCTGGAGGCGCCATCGTTCAAAGTTTCGTCGTCCCCAACGGTAACGTAGGCATAGGTACGGGCGCGGTTACGCCCAGCGAGAAGCTCGAAGTTGTGGGAAATATCAGTGTCACCGGCACGGGAAACATTACGGCTTTGGGCACGATCACGGGAGGTACTATCAACGCCAAGTACCAGGACGTCGCCGAGTGGGTCCAATCTTCGCAAATTCTTTCAGCGGGCACCGTTGTTGTCCTTGATCACACCCAATCGAATCAAGTTGTCGCCTCTTCACGCGCTTACGACACGAGCGTTGCCGGAGTAATTTCACTGCAACCCGGCATCGCGCTGGGTGAGCGCGGCGCAGGCAAAGTGCTCGTCGCGACGACCGGTCGAGTAAAAATCAAAGTGGACGCTACTTCGGGGCCGATTCGAATTGGCGATCTGCTCGTCACCAGCGACAAGGTAGGGGTGGCCCGGAAGTCTGAACCCCTCAGCCTGGGTGGGGTCGCGATTCATCGTCCCGGGACTCTTATCGGTAAAGCCCTTGAACCGCTGGCAGGCGGTACGGGAGAGATCCTGGTTCTGCTCAGTTTGCAGTAAGACGGACATAAAAGCAGGCAACTACATCGCTCATGAATAGGTTGAAAAAGAACATGGTTAACTTCGCTCATGGTATCCAAAGAGTCTTCACCATTTTGATCAAGCACGTTGCCGTTTGCGTTCTGGTGGTGGCGATGTCGGAGAGTATTGCCGAGGGACAAACAATAACCAATCCGACGGATGTGCGAACTCCCCTCGCTCTTGCGCCGGGTTCCCCGAACGGCTCCCGGGTCGAGGATTTTGCGAATGTCAATCTTTTCAACGGCAATCTTAACTTTGTGATGCCGCTCGGAGAGTTGGGCGGTAGGGGTGATGTTTCCGTTTCCCCGACCTTGACGATTGAGCGTCATTGGCAGGTCATGAACCGCTGCGATCCAACCAGCGGAGGGGGCATCGTCTGCTATAGAATTCCGAACTCCATGTGGTGGGGGAATATTCAGGTTGGTTACGGTCCTGGAGTAATGCAAGGAAGAGGAGGGGCAGTTTACTCCGCAGGAGGTTGCCATACCGGCTCGCCCTATACCATGACCTTCACCGACCCGGGCGGCACCGAACATGAACTGCGAGATCGTCATACGAACGGCACGCCGGCACTCTGGCCCCAGTGCGGACAGGCGCGCGGAACGGTCTTCACTTCCGTGAACGGTACTTCCATGTCGTTCGTTTCAGACGTCTCGATCAATGACGACTCGACTGGCGGAAGCTATCAATCGAGGCCAAGTGGTTATCTGATGTTAGGTAATGGCACTCGCTATCGCTTCAGCAATGGCATAGTGCTGTGGATTCGCGACCGCCACGGGAATCAAACTAATTTCACGTACGATAATTATGACTACGGCGCGAACAGTCGAGTCACAGCAATTACCGACTCTATCGGTCGCCAGGTAACTATCAACTATGATGTTACGGAAGAGCCATTCGGGCTTTGCGATAAAATCACTCATCTGGGAATAGGCGGTGCACCGCGCGTAATCCGGATCACCAAGGCGCCGCTTAGCAGCGCATTGCGGTCTGATTCAACCATCCAGACATACGGTCAACTGTTTGCGGATAGTAGCTTTGCAAATTCTTCAACCCAGTTCAACCCAACCATTATTTCCGGCGTGCACCTGCCGCATGGCAAGTCTTATAAGCTCCTTTACAACAGCTACGGCGAATTGGGACGTATAGAGATACCTACGGGAGGGGCAGTCGAGTACGATTTTACGGGCGGGTTGACCAACCAACCACCGGGCGGAGCTTATGGCAGTTTTGTTTATCGCCGGGTAATCGCCAAACGCGTTTTTGCTGACGCCTCCAATCCGAATAGTTTGGCAAGCAAAGCGACTTACAGCAGGCCCGAAAGCATTAATAGTCAATCGCTTGTTTCCTCCACGGGTTACGTCGAGGTTGATCAGAAAGATGTCAACGGCCTCCTCATGTCCCGCGAGAAACACTATTTTTATGGGACTGCCGCCGGTAGTTTTTTTCAGACCACTCATCCTTCTTCACCCTGGAAACATGGAAGGGAATACAAGGCCGAATCAATCGACCAGGACGGCTTCACAGTGCTTAGAACAATTGAGCACACCTGGCAGCAGCGGGCCTCGGTGAGTTGGTGGTACAACTATGCCACAACCCACCACCTGAATCCCGCAGATGAGCCCGCGTACGATCCGCGTTTGGTTGAGACGCGCATAACGCTCGAGCCGGACGGCGCTAACTTAGTGTCTAAACAAACTTTCGACTACAGCAAAGATGAAAACAACGTCCCGGACATTCACAATAACTTAACTGACGCATGGGAATACGGATTCGGTATTGGCGGGCCCTCGACACATCCAGTGCGGCGCACTCACACAGAATACCTGACTACTAATCCGGCCAATAACATCAACTATGCTAACCCTGCCAACGGTGTTAGCTATACCGCCAGTGATGTGCATTTGCGAAACTTACCAACTGCGAACCAGGTCTATGCGATCAATCCTTCGAATGGCGCTGAAACGCCCGTCGCTAAAACTGAAACTCGCTACGATGAGCCATCCTACCCGTTACTAACGTACGCAACTGTTGTCAACTGGACTGATCCGGGAGCGGCGCACGGCAATGCGACCACTGTAAGGAACTGGTTAGATACCAACAATACATGGATGGAGATTCATGTTAGATACGATCAATGCGGCAATGGGAGGTACTTCTGGGATGCTAACGGTAACGAGTCACGGCTTGATTACACTGACTCGTATAGCGACGGAGTCGTCAGGAACACGTTTGCTTTTCCGACCACCACGACATCAGCGATCCCGGACAGTTCAGGCTTGAATGGGTCAAATGCTGCACTTAGTAAAAGCACTGTATATGACTTCGCGACCGGTCTCGTCGTCTCTTTAACAGATATCAATGCTAAAACGACAACTGTTGCGTACAGCGATCTTCTCAATAGGATTACGTCAGTCGTGCGACCAGCCGGAGGTGGGTCAACCACGTACGAATATGGAGACTCGCCTAACAATCACTTTATCCGCACCCAGACAACTCTGAACGCTTCGCAGTCAAAAGAGAACTATCAATATTTTGACGGACTGGGTCGTTCAAAACGCTCGCTCGGCTATGATGGAACCGCCACCACTCCATGGATTGCTGTTGATATCCATTATGAACAGATGGGGAGGGTAAGGGCTGTATCCAACCCTTATCGCGTGACAACTCAGAGTGGCGTGGTCACTGCCTGTGGTACATGTACCACCACGGAATTCGACGTCCTCGGACGAGTTAAAACGATCACGACTCCCGATAACGCCCAAGTCATCACGGCCTATGGCGCCAGCACCACAGGGACCCTGGGTACGACGCTGACAGTTACGGATCAAGCAGGAAAGAAACGTAAGAGCCTACTGGACGCGCTGGGCCGCTTGGTGCGAGTTTTCGAAGACCCGGATAATCTGAACCAGGTAACGAGCTATGGTTATGACGTCCTGGGCAATTTGCGGACGGTGACGCAGGACGCGCAGACGCGGACATTCGTCTACGACTCGCTATCAAGGCTTACCTCAGCTACCAATCCGGAGAACGGAATGGTTGCCTACCAGCACGATAACAACGGCAATCTGGAGCAGAAAACCGATGCCCGAGACATCGTAACCACTTATGACTATGACCGCCTGAATCGGCTCGTGAGCCGCAACTACTTAGATGATCCAGGCCAGACGCCGCCAGTAAGCTATTTCTACGACGGTAAGGGCCTCACAAGCCCGGCTAGCAATGCATTGGGAAGACTAACGAAGGTTAGTTCATCAGTCTCAGATGTGCTCTACACGGGCTATGACGCAATGGGGAGCGTCACCGGCAGTACGCAGGTAACGGGCGGACAGACTTATCAGATGGGCTACGCCTACGATCTATCAGGCAACCTCACTTCGCAGACTTACCCGTCGGGTAGAGTTATAACCTCCAGCTACGACACGGCTGGAAGACTGAATAGCGTTAGTGGGCAAGAGGGGGGCGGAGCCACTAAGCCTTACGCGTCGTTGTTGTCTTATTCTCCCCACGGCGCGATCAAGGAGATGAAGTTAGGCAACAACCTGTGGGCGCACACCATTTTCAATGAAAGGCTACAACCGCAGCTGATCGGTCTGGGCACGTCGCAAGACATTCCTAACCCGCAGGACCTTAATCGTTTCCGCGTGGACTACTCTTATGGCGGCGCGACCAATAATGGAAACCTCATAAATCAGACCATCTCCGTGCCTGATGCGGCCGGCAACGTCATAGCGCAGATGACCCAGAGTTATAGCTACGATGACTTGAATCGGATCGAGGTCGCACAGGAGAACGCAGGAGCAAGTTGGAAACAGAGCTTTATCTATGACCAGTATGGGAATCGCACCTTCGATACAGGCAACACAACCGCTAACGCACTGGGGTCGGTGCTCACAATTGATCCGGCTAATAACAGGCTGACCGCTGGTCAGGGTTATCTTCTGTATGACCTTGCCGGAAACGTTACCAGGGACTTTAACGGTCACACGTTCGCATATGACGCGGACAACCGCCAGACGAGTTATGACGGCGGATCTGAAGCTAATGGTACAGACTACAAATATGACGGCGATGGCAGGCGGGTACAGAAGGTCACCGGCACAGGGCAAGTAACAACTACCTTTGTATACAACGCCAGCGGGCTGTTGGTCGCTGAATACGGTGCCAGCACGTCCAGTGGAACGAGCTATTTCACCTCCGACAACCTGGGGACGCCCCGCATCATCACCGATGCAACTGGAGCGGTGCGGGCTCGTCATGATTACCTGCCATTTGGCGAAGAGATTGGGTTAACCGGGGGGCGCTCCGCGCCGCAGGGATATCAGACAGACACGATTAGGCAAAAATTTACCCAATATGAAAGAGATTTTGAGACGGGCTTGGATTTTGCGCAGGAGAGGTATTACGCGAGTGCGCAGGGAAGGTTTACCAGCGTAGATCCTACAATTGCCAGCGGTACGCTGGTGACGCCCCAAAGTTGGAATCGTTACATCTATTGCGTAAACAATCCGCTGGCATATATCGACCCGGATGGGATGCGGTGGTATAGACCGACGGGCGAATTCGGAGATTGGAGACCTGTTTGGTTTGACGAGGATCCAGGAAACCCTGGGAAACATGATGGATATGAATTACTTCCACATGACTATGTGTATTATTCCAGGGAAGTCGATGGTTACGTATCTCTCGATGGTTTCAATGGCACTTTTGAAGTCCTGCATTCAGAACAAGATGCCAAAGACTTTGCTCAAGAGAGACACTCGGCCAACGTTGACATATACGACCAGCCCTTTAATGTCAGCTTACTAGACAGTACGTTAGAGCTATCGGGATTTATCCCGTCTCCGGGCGGCCTATTAAGAGGTGCTGTAAGAAGAACAGCATTGTCTCAGATAGAAAAACTTGCCGCTAGAAGGGTGATTTTCGAAGCCAGCAAGAAAGCGGGTCGATTAGCCGAGAAGGAGGTTTTGGAGCAGTTACTCGCAGAGGGTAATAAGGTTGTTGCTAGTCAAGTGTGGGTAAAGACCTCCGCAGGTTTTCGAGTCATCGATCATCTGATTGAAGATGCCGCCGGAAAACTCGTCGCTATCGAGGTCAAATCCGGGGGGGCTGTCAGATCAGCAAAGCAATTGCTCAAGGATAAACTGATGTCAACAGAGGGAGCGCGCATCGTGAGCCGGAAAGTGCCCGACCAACTTAGGGGGACAACGCAAGTAATCCAGACTATTGAAAGAAGGCCATGAGAGGTACCACAACCTTAAAACAACTACAGCAAGATCTATTAACTGAAGTTGGTGACGAAGCTAGACAGTTTGGCTTCAAGCTGAACAAAACTTACTACTCCTTTCGCAGAAAGACGACATTCGGATGGCAGGCATTTGGTATCAGCCCCGTTGTTCATCCAGAAATAGATTTCGACATCACAGTTAATGTCTCAATCGGGTTTGAGGCCTTGACAGAATTATTTAATAAGTATGATTCAACCCGTGATGCCGAGCAGAAACGGAATGGTAAGTTTAATTTCGGCGCCGAACTGGGCAACATAGCTGAGGGCAGGCCCAAGAGATACACTGTCACAACATCTGCGGATATTACACCCGTAACACACGCGGTCATCAGTGATCTTACACTCTTCGGATTCCCGTATCTCGCAAAGTATTCTACGTTGGAGAGTGTCCTCGAAGACATCGTTGCGGATGACGAAAGTTGGACAGCTTTTCTCCTAATGCCTTTCCACGATGTGCGAGCCAAATCAGCAATTGGCATTGCGTATTTACTTGGCCAGCAGGAAAGGTTTAAGGAGATTGCTGTGTCGAAAGAGGCATACTTAATTTCTATGAAGGCCCCGGAATTTCAGCTTGAGTCTTTTAGAAAATTCAGAGATGAACTTGAAGTGCTTTTTGGACGCGAAGAGAAGCCCGACACCGCTAAATAAGTGTCCTGACGCGCACCAATCGGGTAGTGCTCTAGCGGAGCAGTACCGCCTTTCGGGATCTGTTGCGCGGAAAGAAATTGACTTCAACGTCGCACGCTCAAGTTTGCAGGCATGGAGGAGAAATGGTACACGGCGACTGTAGTCTTCTCGCTACTCTTCCTCAAGCTGGCCGCGCTCGCGATATAGATTCAATTTGTTGTGAAGCGTCTTGAGGCTGATGCCGAGCAGCTCGGCTGCGCGGGTTTTGTTGTTCTTCGTCTTTTGCAAAGTGCGCATGAGCATCTGGCGTTCGACTTCTTCGAGAGGAGTGCCCACCGGCAAGGTAATCGTATCTTCGTTTCGATGACGCTCGCGCTGATCGATTGGATAGGGAGCAAAGTGGTGCCGTTCGATTTGATCGCCGGAACAGATGATCACCGCGCGCTCTATCACATTTCGTAGCTCGCGAACATTTCCCGGCCATTCGTGAAACTGCAAAGCGGTGAGCGCAGCGGGGCTGAGAAAACGCGCCGGGCGCCCATGTCTTTCGGCAAGTTTCTCCACCAGATACTGCGCGAGTATCGGCAGGTCGTCTTTGCGGTCTTTCAGCGCAGGCAGTTGCAGCCGGAAAACATTAAGCCGGTATAACAAATCCTCGCGCAGTGTTCCCCTGGCAACAGCCTCCTCAGGATTTTTATTGGTTGCGGCCAACAGTCGCACGTCAATCTCGACTTCCTTGCGGCTACCCAAGCGTCGGAGCGACCTTTCCTCGATCACGCGCAGCAGTTTCGCCTGCAAAAGCTCTGGCATCTCAGCAATTTCATCAAGCAGCAACGTGCCGCCGTCAGCGAGTTCGAAACATCCTTGACGACGCGAGGCTGCGCCCGTAAACGCGCCCTTTTCGTGGCCGAAAAGTTCCGACTCCATCAGCGTTTCGGGAATCGCAGAGCAGTTTATCCCGATGAATGGCTTGTCGCGGCGGGGGCTCAACTGATGAATCGTGCGGGCCACCAACTCTTTTCCTGTACCTGATTCACCGGTGATCAAAACTGAAGCCGACGAAGGCGCGACTTGTTCGATCAGGGAATATATTTCACGCATCGGAGCGGAGTTGCCAATCAACTCACCAAAGGTGCCGCGCTCCTGCAGTTGGCGACGGAGCCGTTCATTCTCTCGCTTGGCTTCCGTAAGTTCGACTGCGCGATCAAGCACCACGCGAAGTTTGTTGGCATCCACCGGCTTTTCAAAGTAATGGTAGGCGCCTTCGTCCTGAATCGCGCGGAGGGCCAATTCGATGGAGCCGCGCTCGGCGAGCAAGATCACCGGGATGCCGGTTTGACGAGCGTTGACGTGGCGCAACACACCAAAGCCATCCCCGGAGATGAGGGTGCAGCTATCGATGATGACGGCAGGATCTGTTTTAAGAATGATATCAATGCTGGGCGAGCTGTTCTGCTCCAGAATTACTTCATAGCCCCACGACGCTATCTGTTTTTTGAGCGTTTCACCGCCGTCGGCGTCGGGGTCAACGAGGAGTATGCGGCGGGATGATAGTGACATCGCGAGCAGTTTAGCACGAAGTAGACAGGCATTCTTGCTGCCCCCTTCGTGTGGTTGTGGCAACTCTGGACAAGCAGGAATGCCTCTCCTACTTGTCGGCGAAGTATTCGGCGATCGCTCGAGCCATCGCCGGGATTGTAAATTCGTTCGGTTGAATCGCCACCAGCAATCCAAACTCCTGCGCGGTTGCCGCAGTAACGTCGCCAATACAAGCCACCACGACGCCTGCAAGGGCTTCGCTTAAATCATGGGTATCGAACAACTGGCCAAGATTTCTGACGGTCGAGGAACTCGTGAATGCGATGCAATCCGCTTTTCCGGACAGCATCGCCGCAACTCGACCACGGTCGAGATGCGCGGGCAGGGAAGTTCGGTAGGTGGACACGACGTCGACCCTGGCACCTGCGTTTTGAAGAGCTTTCGGCAAATAATCGCGCGCGACTGAGGCGCGAGGAATAAGTATGTTTAGCTTGCTGAGACCTTCTCTGCCGCCAACGAAGCGTTCGAGGGCCGCGAAGACGCCTTCGGCCTTGAATTCATCGGGTATGACATCTACGTGAACATGCAAATCGCTGAGCCGGTCAGCGGTGGCATCGCCGATTGCACATACTTTGAGCTCATCGAGTTCGCTGGTTTCATGTCCGCAGGCCTGGAGCCGGCGGAAAAAGTAATCCACGCCGTTGACGCTCGTGAAGATTAACCAGTCGTAACCGTAAAGGTGCTCGATGGCTTCGTCCAGAAGTTCATAACTTTCAAGAGCGCTTATTTCGATTGTCGGGCAAACCATCACCTCGGCGCCAAATCTTTGCAGTTCGGCGACGAATTCGTCTGCCTGCACTTGGGCACGAGTGATGACCACTGTGCGTCCGGCGAGTGGGAGCCTGGCAATGATTGGATTCGATTGTGGTTCCATTGTCGCCATCAATGCAGCAATTCATGCTTGGTTCAGAGTACGAGTTTTAGCTTGCTTCTTCCGCGGGCACGCAAGCTGAAGCGTGTACTCTGAACTGCGCTACTCTTCTGCCAGCAGGTCAGCGGCGCCGCTCGCCAAAAGCCGCGCCGCCAGGTCGTTGCCCAGCGATTCCGCGCTGTCGAGTGGGCCCGTATCGCGATCCCGCATGACCTGTCTCCCATGCGGATCGCAAACGAGACCGTTAAGCCTAATCCGCTTGTCCCGCACGACAGCATGCGCTGCGATCGGCAGGAGGCATCCGCCGCCGAGGGTTCTTAGAAACGCGCGTTCCGCGAGGCACGCCAACCTGGTAAATTTGTGATCAAGTGATCCGGCAATCGCGATTGTTTCCTCGTCATCGGCTCGTGTTTCCACAGCCAAAGCACCCTGACCAACAGCCGGCAGTATTTGTTCGGTTGAAAGCGCGGCACTGATTCGATTCTCCAAACCAAGTCGCCTTAACCCCGCACAAGCAAGCAGGAGCGCATCATATTCGCCTTGATCAAGCTTTCGCAGACGAGTATCAACATTCCCACGGAGGTCTTTGAAGACAAGATCGCCCCGCAAGTGTTTCAGTTGGGCCAGACGCCGGGGACTCGAGGTTCCCACCACCGATCCTTTCGCAAGAGCAGAGAGATCAATCGGTGAGTTTCCGGCAACGCCACCACGGTTGTGGCTGAGAACCAGGGCATCGCGCGGATCTTCCCGTTTGCAGATCGCCGCGATCGTCAATCCTTCGGGAATAGTTGTGGGCAGGTCTTTCAGCGAGTGGACCGCCATATCGATGCGGCTGTCCAGTAGCACCTCCTCGAGTTCCTTTGTGAAAACGCCTTTGCCGCCGATTAAAGAGAGCGGTTCGGTTTTTACGTCGCCTGAAGTCTGGATGATTTCAACGCTTACTTTGAGATCGGGATAAGAGCTTTGAATCTGCGCTTTCACAATTGCGGCTTGCGTTAGAGCGAGCTTGGACCCACGAGAACCGATGATGATTTTGGTTTTCATTGGATGGAGACTGGGTGGAGGCGAGTGCGGAAATCCAGGCAATTGCACGTGGGTTTCTGCAGCTTTCGTTGATCGAAATTATTCTTCAAGACCGAAGATGTCGCGCCAGGCCTGAATGTTGTCAGTGTCACTCATTTCATGTGAACTTCGGATGTGATTTAGAACGGGATGGGAGATCTTGTTGACCGTGGTCATCAGCAGAGCTTCGATGGCGGTCTCCTGCTCGGGCGTTAGGCTACCGAGCCGATTTCGTTGGCGCGTCAATTCCAGTTTAGCGATGTCCTGAAGTTTTTGACGCAGCGCGCCAATCGTCGGGCCAATGTCCATCGCGCGCAACGACTGCTGAAACTGCATGATCTCAGATTCGACGATCAATTCGGCGCGTTCGGCTTCGCGCTCGCGTTCGCGAATATTTGAGGAAATGACCGATTCCAAATCATCAATATCGAAAACGAAAACATTCGGAATATTTCCGACTGCAGGATCGATGTTACGTGGAACGCTGATATCGATAAAAAATGCCGGTCGATTTCGCCGCTTCGAAAGCGCCTCCCGGGCCATCGATTCGGTGATCACAAACTCGTTGGCCGCAGTCGAGCAAATAACGATGTCCGCCGTTGCCAGGTGATTAGACAGTTGGTCCAATGGTACAAACTCTCCGCCAAGTTCTCGCGCCAGTCGTTCGGCGGGGCCTTCGGTTCTATTTGCCAGGAGAACATGCGAGACACCGGCGTTTACCAGGTGACGTGCCGAAAGTTCGGCCATCTCACCGGCCCCGATCAAAAGCGCCGTCCGCCCTTTCAAAGAATTGAAAATCTTTTTGCCCAGCTCGACCGCCATGTAACTGATCGATACTGCGTTGGAGCCGATGCCTGTCTCCGTCCGCACGCGTTTGGCGACGCGGAACGAGTGATGCACCAGACGATTTAGCACACGCCCAGCCGTTCCCGCCTCGAGGGCGATGGAATAAGCCCGGCGCACCTGGCCCAACACCTGAGGCTCGCCGATTACCATCGAATCAAGCGACGAAGCAACCCGAAAGAGGTGGCGAACTGCCTGATCATCGTTATGCCTGTAAAGGTGGGGTTCAAACAACGAGCGCGGGAGTGACTCTGAGCGGCTGAGGAAGTTTGTGACGCGTTCGGCAGTGTCGTCCAGATGCTGATGATTCGTTTCCGTCAACACTTCCACTCGATTGCAAGTGGAAACAATCAGGCCCTCGCGGACAATCTCGCCGTCCACCAGAGCGCGCAGTCCTGTCGCACACGCGGCTTCGCTGAAAGCCAGCCGCTCCCGCAATTCAATGGGAGCTGTTTTGTGATTTATTCCTACGAGGAGTATAGACATTGCGCGGAAGCATCAACTCGCTAACCGAAAACATGATAGCCGCCCATTAAGCGCGCCCCAAAAAATGTGCAAAGGACAAGCACGAATCCGAGTACACCCATCCATGCTGCTCGTCGCCCCCGCCAGCTCGCAGTGGAGCGATATAAAATCAGGAAGAGATATAGAAGCCAGGTAAGCGCCGCAAAGATCTCTTTGGGGTCATTGTGCCACAGCCGCCCATCGCGTGACGATGACCACACCATGCCGGTGGCGATGCCCACGGTCAGCAAAGTAAGGCCAATCGCCGCCGAGCTCGTCGCGATCTCGTTGACCGTTGTCAGCGAAGGGAGGCGGTGGAAGATCGCGCTAAACTTTTTCAACTTCAGCTCCCGCTCCTGCAGCAGGTACATAATGCTCGCCACGAAGACCAGAAAGAACGCCGCATAGGCAAAGAAGAGCAGCGTTGCATGGAGCGGAAAGAGTCTGCTGGCGGAGACACTGCTCGCTTCCACTGAGCCAATCGGCTCGGAGCGGGTTGTGATGGCCACGAAAATGAGAAGCGAAACCAGCGGCAAAATGAAAATGCCGAGCGGGCGGGCCTGATAGCGGTACAGAACCAGGAAATAACTTCCGACCAGCGCCCATGCCAGAAAAGCGAGAGCTTCGCGAAGGTAGAAAAGCGGGTACTCGCCGTAAATCACCCAGTCCGCAATTAAGGCGACGGTATGCAGAAGGAATCCGATCCCCATGGCCCATTCGGAAACACGCTGCAGCGCACGGCGTTTATTGAGAAACGCCAACACTACGTGAATCGATGAAACAACGTAGGCCGCCAGCACGGCCAGTAATAGAGATCTCATTGGGATGATAAGAGCGTGACGCCTCTGATTCTAGTGGATGGGTGATTGTGCGGCAATGTCCGCAAACGTCAGTTTAGCGAAGCTGAGGGACAAAACTCAGCTTGTGGAGCTGGATGGCAACGATTATTCTGAGAAGTCTCATCGTAGCGGCACGTCCTTTCGTAGATTCGTTTTGCTGCTTCCTGACAACCTGAGGAGAGAATATGCGGCGTCGCCTGGTCCTTAGCGTCCTTCTCATTTCCGGCCTCTGCCTGGCTGGCCTCTGTGCATCTGACGCTTTGTCGCAGGCGCAACGCCGACGTGTTCCTGCCAGAGACACCCCGCCCAAGCCGGTCAAAGCCCCATCGCCCGCGCCAACTCCGGAAGCCTCCCCGGAACCCTTACCTGAACCCGAACTTCAAGATGTCGATACCCTCAGGATCGCTACTGATCTCGTTACGGTTCCGGTTATTTCCACCACTCGTGAGGGCCACTACATTGCCGATTTGCGTCAGGAAGAATTTAACGTTTCGGAAAATGGCGTGAAACAGGAAGTGGCTTTCTTTGCCACTGTCAGCGCACCCTTTCACGTGGTGTTGATGCTGGATACAAGCGGCAGCACGAGGGAGAAGATTGGATTGATCCGCGAGGCGGCGATCAGTTTCGTCGATCAACTGCAACAGGCGGATCGCGTCAAAGTGATCTCTTTTGACGACCAGGTGCGAGAGCTGAGCGACTTCACCAACGACCGGCCATTACTCAGGAACGCCATCAATAAGACGATGCCCGGCCGCGGCACCAAGCTCTACGACGCATTCGAGGTCGCGCTGTCTTCCATCCGTAATATCAAAGGTCGCAAGGCAATTGTTCTGTTCAGCGATGGGGTCGACCACCACAGTGATCGAGCATCGTTTGACGGCACGCTCCACTGGCTCGATGAAGAATCCGTGATCGTCTATCCAATCCGTTACGACACGCGCGAAGCCACCGCCCGACTGATGCGCGAACAAATCGATGAACAGCAGGGACCACAGCTTCCGACTATCGGCGTCATCCGCGCGCCAACAACGACAGCTCCGACATTTCCCAGCGACGACCCTGGTAATGTTCCCACATCGAGCCAAACCCGCAAGACGGGCCCCTTTGGCCTTCCGTCTGCTTCGGAAATCCTGAGACGAAGAAGTGAAAACGAACGAGAAGAGCGAGAGCGCGAAAACCAAAGAAACGGTGGACGGTATCCTGACCGCTATCCATCGCCGGGCGATCCCAGACCGACCGACCCAGGGAACACACGGACGGATACTCGCTCTTCAGGGCGTCGGGCTGAGGACGATATGATTCGCGGCGAGCTCGATCGCCTTTACCTCATGGCCGATAGTTATCTGATGGACTTGGCTAACAAATCAGGAGGGCAGCTGCTTAGGGCGGATACGCTCGGTTCTTTGCCTGCAGCATTTGCGAAGATTGCGGCTGAGCTCCGCACTCAATATGCCATTGGCTATTACCCGGTTGATAAGAAGCGCGATGGCACTTACCGAAAGATAAAAGTTACGACCACCCGAAAGAACACCAGCGTGCGCGCGCGTCCCGGTTATCGACGTCCGCGCGGCGAGTAATCTCTTTTCTCCTGCCTTTCCGGCCCGTCTTGTTTGTCTCGGATAACTCATGCTAGTTTCTGCACGCTCGGAGTAGGGCAGACATTCTTGTCTGTCCAACTTCTGAAGGCCCTAACCATGGATAGGCAGGAATGCCTGTCCTACCCAAAATGCCTGATCGAAACGACGCCTGGGAATTGTTGTGTGAATACACGAAAGGCGACAGCCTGCGAAAGCACGCGTTGGCTGTCGAGGCCGCGATGCGAGCGTGTGCGAAACGCTACGGCACGCCGGAAGCAGATGATAACGAAGACGAATGGGGCCTTGTCGGTCTTCTGCACGACTTCGATTACGAAATGTTTCCGTCGGTTGAACAGCATCCATTCACCGGGGCAAATATTCTTTGCGGTCGAGGGTATTCAGAACGTTTCATTCGCGCAATTATGGGCCATGCTACTTACACGGGCGTGCCGCGAGACACGGCCATGGCCCGGGCGCTCTTCGCAACCGACGAACTGTGCGGTTTCCTGGTGGCCTGCGCGCTGGTGCGACCTTCAAAGAGTCTCGACGATCTTGAAGTCTCTTCAGTGAAGAAGAAACTGAAAGACAAGGCATTTGCCCGTTCCGTGAATCGTGAGGACATCCGTCTGGGAATGGAAGAGCTCGAGGTGGATGCTGACGCCCACATCCGTTTTGTTATTGAAGCCTTGCGGCCGGTGCAACGACAGATTGGGCTCAATACGCTCGACGCGACTGCAGACTAGGTAGAGATAACAACCACGAAATGGCATGAAATAGGTCCAATGCGGATGCGTGTGAGTTTGCGTGGGTTCGTGGATCGGTGCTGAGCCTCGAACTGAAACAAACGGAAGTAGTAAAGCACGGTCTGCTCAGGTCGTGTTGCGTTGTAAACCAGGCTGTGGATCCGTTGGTTCGGTTCGGGAAGTAATAATTGAGGCGGCCACGAAGAACGTGATGGACAGTAACACTGCGAGGATTGCCGTGAGGGCCGCTTGCAACTTGCGACGTCGTGCCGTGTGGCGATAAACGAACATGGCAGCCAGCACGATCATGATGGCGGGCAGCAGGCAGGTCGCAGCCACCAATAGACCGGGCGAAGTCATCGGCTTGAGTGAAGCAAAAACGGCAAGAATAATTACTATTGCCGATCCTGCGCCAGCGATTGCCGCCACTAACGACGAAATAATTACCAGCTTAAGGCGCATTTAATTGTATCCTGATCCAGGAAACCTAAGCACAAGCAACAAACTGGTGCGCTTCCGTCCGATATTGGAAGCGGTAAGGATACCATAGCCTCCGGGTCCGGCAGACGGCGCCGGCCGGGTCGTCAACAATGCGGCGGTTGGCCCGTGGCAGACCACGCGACAGACTTGCGCCGGTCCACGCATCTAGAATATCACCCGCAAATATGTTAACCAGAAGCGCCCTAATCTACCTTTCTCGCCACGAAGGCTTGAAAGACTTTGCCGCTCGCTTTCGCCTCTTCAAGAAACTCACAACGCGTTTTGTAGCCGGCGAAACCATCGACGAAGCATTCGCTGCGATTCGTGAGCTCAATGCCGATGGGTGTTCAGCATCGTTTGACCATTTGAATGAATCGGTAGCCAACGCGGCAGAGGCTGAAGCTGAGGTTCGTGAATATCTCGACATTCTAGCCCGCATTGATGAGACGAAGATAAATTCCAACGTTTCGATCAAGCTGACGCAATTTGGACTGGAATTGGATCCGGAGCTGGCTTACAAGAATGCGCGAACAATCGTGGCCGACGCAGCGCGGCGCGGAAATTTTGTCCGCGTTGACATGGAAGCATCAAGTGTGACGCAGAAAACGCTCGATATCTTTAAGCGCTTGCGCGCCGAGTTTGAGTTAAACGACGTCGGCATCGTCTTGCAGTCTTACCTGCGCCGCACCTATAACGATGCGGAAGAAATGGTAAAACTGCCGGCGCGCATGCGGATCTGCAAGGGTGCTTACAACGAACCTCCTGACATTGCTTTTCCAGAAAAGAAAGATACGGATGAAAACTACGTCCGGGTGATGCAGTTACTTCTGTCCAGCGGGATTTATCACGGCATCGCCACTCACGATCCGAAGATGATTGAAGCGACGATAGATTTCGCGAACCGAAACAACATCAGTAAGGACGCCTTCGAGTTTCAAATGCTTTATGGCATTCGTCGGGATTTGCAACGGCAGCTCGCCAGAGATGGTTACAACATGCGAGTCTATGTCCCGTACGGCAAACACTGGTATCCTTACTTTATGCGACGGTTGGCCGAGCGGCCCGCGAACATTTGGTTTGTGTTGAAGAATATGGTGAAGGGCTAGCCCCGTCGGGAACAACTCATGGACAATCTTGTGTGGATAGGATGGTGCGTGCTTGGCGGAATTCTGATCGTCGCCGAGGTCTTCACGTCCGGTTTTGTGTTGTTGTGGTTTGGGATCGGCGCGCTGGCGGCTGCGCTGGCAGCAATGCTGGGAGTCGACAGTCTCGTGGTGCAGTTTCTGATCTTTGCCACTGTTTCGATTGGTCTGACCGCAGCTTCGCGCACGATCTTTGTCAACTACTTTTCTCGCGAAACCACGGGTGACTCTTTGCGAACGGGAGTGGATTCGCTCCCCGGCAAAATCGGCACCGTAGTTTCGTCAAGCCGAGGCGCGATGCAGGAAGGCGCAGTTAAAGTTTTCGGTTCTACTTGGACGGCTTATCCGGCAGAAGGAGAAACCGCGCTGGAAGCAGGTGAACGGGTGCGGGTGGAAAGCATTGAAGGCTCTTCCATTTATGTGCGACGGATTGACGAAGCCGTGGACTGGCGCGCGAGGGAACTGCCGGAACAGGAATAACAGGGCACTTTGAGTAGTCACCCAAGAAGCAGATCCATCTTCCATCTCCCATTTTTCATTGGTCATTTCACATTTGAATTGGTGTTGGAGCGCCACTGAAGGATCGTGAGGCTGCAATGCGAATGAACAATTTGAAATGGTGACTTCAACTTACAAGTGCCCAGCCGAATTCGTTTTCGCTCCAGCGGAGCGAGATGTTTATAGCTTCTGACCTATAACCAAGGATTTCGCTCCTACGGAGCAGGATAGAAAACGGCCGGCCCGCCTATAAACATCTCGCCCCTGATGGGGCGAAGCGCAACAAATGTTTTGTTGCACTTCCAAGTTGAATTCGCGAATGACAAATGGAAAATGAAGTGTTCTGGCTGACGTCCCAGCATGCGTCCTAACGAGGTTCGGTGTCTGAATCGTAGGTATCGTCGAGGGTTTTGTCTTCTTCTTCAATCGGCGGGAGTTCGATAGTGATGCGGTCAGTTGCCGGCTCTTCCAATTCGTTTCCAGTGAAACGTGCCAGGATAACGGTGATGTTATCTTCTCCACCGCGCGCGTTTGCTTCCGCAATTAACTCATCGCAGGCTTTTGCCAGATCGTGATTGCTCCCGACGATATTCAGAATGTCTTCCGAACGTAACTTGCCCGAAAGTCCATCACTGCAGAGCAATAAAACATCGCCGCGCTTGAGGCGGATGCGGCCCGTCACCGGCTTGACGTCGCCCTGGGCGCCCAACGCCTGCAGGATCACGTTGCGAAACATGTGCGTTTCAGCTTCGGCTTCGCTGATCTGGCCCACGTCAACCAGTTGCTGCACCAGCGACTGGTCCTTAGTCGCCAACCGAATCTGGTTCTTGCGAAGAATATAACCGCGGCTGTCACCCACCTGAACGAAGTCCAGCAGATCGCCGCGAATCGCCGCGCCCGTAAAAGTTGCCCCCATGCCGGCACAACGCGAGTCTTCCTGACTCTTATCATGAATCGCGCGGTTAGCGAGCACTGTGGCCCGGGTCAAACAATCTACGAGGGAAGCTCCGGCCACGTAGTCGCCACCGTCAGAATGATCACCAAGAATGGTGTCGCGAACCGAATCAACCGCCATGCGACTGGCAACGTCGCCGGCCAGGGCGCCGCCCATGCCGTCTGAAACAACGAGCACCAGACCCTTATCTCCAAGTTCGAATTGAGTGATGTCTCTCGAAGGCGCTTCCGCGCCGGGAGAGCCGGTCCAGGTTTGTTCTTTCGAGAGTTCCAGGACAAGGAAATTGTCCTCATTACCGCGGCGGACACGACCTACATCGGATTTTGCTTGCAGCTCAACGTTCATAGGCTAATCAAAAAGATTTGCGAAGACGACTCGGGTAAAGGCGAAAGTCTGCTGAATTCTAACCCGTCTATATTTTGCTGTCACTTCCGTTTCTGTAACGCAAACTGTTTGTTTGCGTCCGAATTTGTCGAACTTCCAAACCAAGACAGAAAACTAACAGTTTGCGTTACACATTGTTCAGTGCCTGGTCGAGATCCGCGATTATGTCATCAGTGTCCTCGAGTCCGACGGACACCCTCACCAAACCATCGGTGATACCCAGCCGCTCGCGTTTTTCCGCGTCCACGGACGCATGCGTCATCGTGGCCGGATGTGAAATCAAAGTTTCCACACCGCCGAGGCTTTCAGCCAGCGTGCACAGCTTTACTGATTCAAGGACCGAGCGCGCTGCCTCGAGCGAGCCGACGTCGAAGGCGATCATTCCACCGAATCCTTTTTGCTGCCGCTTCGCCAGGGCGTGCTGCGGATGCGACGCTGACCCGGGATAATAAATCTTCCTCACTTTTGGATGCTCTTCGAGAAACGCCGCCACCGCGCGGCCGGACTTGTCGTGCTGCTCCATTCGCAACGCCAGCGTTTTCGTGCCGCGCATCACCAGCCAGGAATCCAAAGGTGAAAGAATTGCGCCCGCGCCGTTTTGAATAAATCCGATCCAGGCCGCATCTTCCTCGTCATTCAAAATCACAATCCCGCCGATGCCATCGGAGTGACCATTCAAGTACTTGGTGGTGGAATGGACCACGATGTCAACTCCAAACTCCAGCGGCCGTTGCAGGTAGGGCGAGAGAAACGTGTTGTCGCAAACAACGCGGGCCCCGGCGCGGTGGGCCACTTCTGAAATCTGACGCAGGTCGCTAACAATCATTACCGGGTTTGTCGGAGTTTCGACAAACACCATCTTCGTGTTTGGTTTGATCGCAGCTTCGACGTTGAGCGCGTCAGAAGTATCAACGAAATCAAACTCGATGTTGTAGTTGGCAAGCACTTTCGTGAAGAGACGAAAAGTGCCGCCATAAGTATTATCGGAAACGACGACGTGCTCGCCGGCCTTCACCAGCCGGAGTGTCGCATCAATGGCCGCCATTCCTGAGGCGAAGGCATAACCAAACCGGCCGCCCTCCAGCGCGGCCAGATTCTTCTCGAGCGCGCTGCGAGTGGGGTTTTGGGTTCGGGCATATTCGTAGCCCTTGTGCTTGCCAAGTCCATCCTGTGCGTAAGTTGAAGTTTGATAGATCGGGACCGTTACGGCGCCAGTGGTCTGGTCCGGTTCCTGACCGCTATGAATTGCTGTAGTTGCGAAGCCCATGGATGGATGAATCGTAAAGCGAGAATCGTGAATAGTAAAACCGAAAGGGGCTGATAAAGTTTTTCTGAAAGCGATTGACTATTTGAATTCTGCGTGGAGCGAGGCATGGTAGCCCGCAGGGTAGGGAGTGTCAATTGGGCATCGAGCGACGGGTCGCGTCCTAATTTCAGTTTTTCCCTGCGTAATCTCCGCGGTCTCTGCGCCCCTGCGGTGAATCATGACCGCAAAAGCCAATCGCTGAAGACGCAAAGAGGGCGCAGAGTTGGCGCAGAGGATTTCAATCTCAGGACCCTGCCGAGGCAAAGGCATCGCGCCAATACCCGCGTTCGGCCAAGGTCTCGCCCATTAAAGCTGGGATGTGCGTCCTTTTAGTGGTTTTTGTAATCACAGGCGTTTGTCACGATAGGGCTTGATTCAAAACGTGAGATGTAACGACGCTCTATTTTCCAGCAAAGGTGAGGTTTTCGGGCCGCTCGCAAAAAACAGCTTATGAGGACCTTACTAAATTCAGCTCTCGTCGCACTGACTTTCTTTACGGCAACAGCGGTTCGCGCGCAGGAGATTGTACCTGTGCCGCCACCTCCGCCTCCCAACGTCTTGCCGGCACCCAAACTGCGTCCCGCGCACACGACTGTCGCAACTCCCGCGGCCACACCCACCCCTGCAACGGAAGCCGAGTTTGACGAAAACGATACTGTTCGCGTGAGCACAAACTTGATAACGGTCCCCGCTGAGGTAATGGACCGCACTGGCCGTTACATTGGGAACCTGCGGAAAGAAGACTTCCGGGTGTTCGAGAACGGGGTTGAACAGGAGTTGGCTTACTTTGCGTCGGTAGAACAGCCGTTTACCGTCGCCCTGTTGCTCGACGTAAGCGGCTCGACCCATACGCGTTTGCAGGCTATTCGCACCGCCGCTAATGAATTCATTAAACGACTTCGTCCAAACGATCGATTGTTGCTGGTTTCATTCGACGGGAAAATAAATGTACTGACCGAACCGGTAACCCTCAGGGAGCTGCGCAAAAAGAAACTCGTGCTCAACGCGGTAAACGACGGAACGTTGCTTTACGACACCGTTACTTTTGTTCTCAACCAGCGCCTGGCCGGAATCACTGGCCGCAAAGCAATTGTTCTCTTGACTGATGGTGTGGACGGTGGAAGTAAGAAGGGCTCTCATAAACAGACGCTGCGCGATGTGGAAGAGTCTGACGTCGTCATCTATCCAGTTCAATACAACACCCTGCCGGATCTGCCGGCGCGACTAAGCCAGATCATTAATCCGAAGGCCCGCGCACACGTTGAGTCTCGAATGCGCAAAGAGTATGAAGTGGGTTCGGTCTACCTCGAGACACTGGCAAGAAAAACTGGGGGCCGTTTGCAGAAAGCCGAAAGCTTATCAGACGTGCCGCAGGCATTTGCAGCGATTACAGAAGAGCTTGGGCGCCAGTATAGCCTGGGCTATTATCCCAAAGGCCAACTGCAGGCAGGGCAGAAGCGCGATATCAGGGTGAAGACACGTTTGCCAAATCTCGTCGTGCGCGCCCGGCAAAGCTATGTCACCACCGCCGCCGTCTCGCGTAGCGCCGGCCAGGATTGAACTCGAGTCTACCCTCCAATTAGACGAGCCAGGGCTTATATGTTAGCGCAACCACCTCACGATCCTGATGCAACCCGGGCGCATTTCAGTCGGGGTTGCGTTAATCCAGATAGTCATTGACTTTTCCTGGCCGCCGGAATATCGTGAGCGCGTTTTCGAAACGGCTGAATTTTCTCACGAGCTGCTTACCTCGCAAAACTCGCTAAATCCAGCCAAACGTTAACTATTCGTTCACTTGCTGCGCAAGTTTCGAGGAGACGACAATGTCCATCAAAGCGATAACTCTCATTATTCTCCAGGCCGATAGGAAGCTATGGACCGGTGGGCCGGTGCAGCTCAAGGTCACCGACATGAGACAGGGATTGAAGGTTCTTCACAACAAGCCCCTTGCCGCCGGATCCAGCACGATTTTGATCAATCTCGATTTGCTATTCAACGCTGGGCAGGTGTACGCGATTTCGATCGACACGGAAGGCCACCGGTCAGCATGGCAATTGGTTAAGCGTCAATCCTTTATCAGGCGGGAGGGTACAACCGAGATCGAGGTCGACGGACTGACCATGCGACTCATGTTGGTTCCGGATAAACCGGCGTCTTCCGACCTTGAAGCCGCTTACGATCGGCTGGTGGCTGCTGCATCGCCGTTGGTAGCTAAGGATACTGGACTGAGCAGAGACGCTTATATGTCCCTCGAAACACCTGCAAAGATGGCGTTGCTTAACATTGATGCCAAACTTAATCGCTGCGCTTAGCGAACGCATTGTGGAGTCGATCGTTAATGAGGGACGATAAGAGTGCACCGTGAAGTAGTGAACACTGTCTCGGAGGTAATTTATCGGCTTAGGGAGTCTTGCCAGGAACCGCTCAATCTGGGGTTAATCTTAAGAGGAGAAACAAAATGGCCGCCGAAGTAAGATTACAACTTGAATTATTGGATGTTTATGGAAAATTTCTTGGAGAGAAAGTCGACGTTATTCTCCGTCATCAGGTTCTGAGTGAGATTAAGCGAGCCACGATCAGTACCGCAGGCAAGACTCAGATCCTCGGTCTGCGCGGTGCGCCTCAGGGATCGTATAGAATCGAAGTCGACCCACCTTCTTATCAATATGTAAGTCAGTTCCTCAACATGAAAGCGAGCGGGGTTACGCCGCTAACAATTACTTTTCCGGTAGATCCCGGAAAGGTAACGAAGATTAGCCCTCCGGCATACACAAAGCTCACTGACGATCTGCGAACATTGCTGGAAAACAGCGACAAAGTTTTTTCCTTTGAAGGGAAGAAGGGCAAGGATCTCTACACTGCGCTAGACGATATCCGCAAAGCAGGTTTGTTGAACATCGCAGTGAAGACGGCGAACACTCCACTAACAAACGGAAGGTCGGTTCTTTCGTACATCGCAAAGCTGAATGAAATCAGAGGCGATAGGTTCTTCTGCGTGGTGCCGAAAGAGTTGCGGGAGGAAACGAAGAACAGTGTAGCGGAGGGTATTTTCGATTCGGTTAGTGGCACGTTACATCATCCGCCAGCGGGGTTTTCACTCGCCGGGAGTTTTAAGACGCCGGATAACTACGGGAACTTGCAGTTGACTTTTTTTATGAACGGTAATGATTGTGTCGCTGACATCGACATAGACGACGCTGGTGGGCTCGGTCATGTCTTCCAGGTCCTGCGCAACAAGATATCCGGGAACCCCACGCATCCTTATAATATTCATCAGATTCTGGTGAAACATCAGAAACTAGACCCGGGCTACACATTCGTGTTCTAGGAGTGGAGAATGTCAAAGGGAAGAGGCTTCACTCACGGTCTCTCCTTCGTCGTTCACACTCGTCCAAAACCTATGCCGGAATTGGCTGACAGCGAAACTCCCACTCCGCGTTGACACCTGCTGGCGCGCGAAGTAAGCTGTTGCCCCGTGAATCACACGGGCTCAAATCCTCCGCACAACTCAAAAACAATCGCAGTCGCAATTATCCCCGCACGCTACGATTCTGTTCGCTTGCCTGGCAAAGCTCTGCTCGAAATTGCGGGAAAGCCAATGATCTGCTGGGTGGCAGAGCGTGCTCTGGCAGCGCGTAATGTCACGCGCGCGATTGTGGCCACCGATGATCAGCGAATTGTGGATGCGGTGGAGTCGGCCGGGTTCGAGGCAGTGATCACGTCAACGCGACACCAGAGCGGCACGGATCGAATCGCCGAAGTTGCGGCGGCGATTGCCTCCGCCGAGATAATCGTTAACCTCCAGGGGGACGAGCCACTAATTTCACCGGAAACAATTGAGCGTGCGGTGGCCACGATGGACGCCGAAATCGATCCTGACGCGGCTCGAGCGGACGATAAAACCGGCATCGTGACCACCTGGGAACCTATTGAATCCGCCGGGGACGTCCTCAATCCGGATGTTGTAAAAATTGTAGTCGACGAAAATGAACGTGCGCTCTATTTCTCGCGCTCGCCCGTCCCTTACCCACGGGAAGCAGTCAGAGCTCATGGAAGTCTGGCTTCTGCGTTAGCAGAAGAGCCAGGATTGTTATCGAAATTTCGGAAACACACCGGCCTTTACGTCTACCGGCGCGACGTCTTGCTCGCGTTTTCTGGGTGGCCGCAATCGAAATTGGAACAGATAGAGTCTCTGGAACAACTGCGCGCGCTCGAGCGCGGCGTTAAGATCAAAGCGATCAAGGCGACTGGTTCGTCGATTGGAGTAGATACGCTCGAAGACTTGCGACGGGTGAGGGAAATTGTCTCGAGTTCCAGGTTTCAAATTTCGAGCGGCAAGCATCAGCTTCACCAACACGGAACTTGAAACTCGAAACTTCTTGATTATGGGCGACTGGATCGGCATAGGATTGATTGGCTTCGTGATTCTGTGCGCGCTCTTTGGAATGTGGCAGCTGACCAAGCCCTATGACATCACGGTCGAGGAGTTTGAAAAGCGCGCGCATGAAGCGCCTGGGATGTTGAGCGCCGGTTTCACCGGACTGCAAAAGATTCTTAATCCGGCCGAGAAGAAAGCGATCGAGGCCCAGGAAGATTTCAAGCAAGGTCGCTTCGACGCGGAACAGGCCAAGGGCGATGGCGATGAAGCGGGGGCTAAAGGCAGTAAGCTATAGGACAGACTTTCCAGTCTGTCCGCGTCAAGTTACAAAGCAATGATAGGCGGGAATGCCTGTCCAACCCAGAAAGGCAATCATGACTAAATACATTTTCGTAACCGGCGGGGTGGTTTCCAGTTTGGGAAAAGGCCTGGCCGCGTCTTCGATTGGGTGTCTGCTGGAAGCGCGAGGCCTCAGCGTGTCGCTAATCAAGCTTGATCCTTACATCAACGTAGATCCAGGCACTATGTCGCCGTTTCAGCATGGCGAAGTTTTCGTCACTGATGATGGTGCGGAGACAGATCTCGACCTGGGCCACTACGAAAGGTTTACGCACGCGCCGTTATCCAAAGCAAATAATTGGACCACCGGGCGCATTTATCTTTCCGTGATTGAAAAGGAACGTCGCGGCGATTACCTCGGGAAGACTATCCAGGTTATTCCTCACGTTACGAATGAAATTAAAGACGCGGTGCGCGCGGTGGCGGAAAAAGACAATCCGGACTGCATCATCGTGGAGATCGGCGGGACGGTCGGCGATATCGAATCGCTGCCGTTTCTCGAAGCAATCCGTCAAATGGGGAATGAAGAGGGCGCCGGCAATACGCTATTTGTGCATGTGACGCTGGTTCCGTTTATTGCCGCCGCTGGGGAGCTGAAAACCAAGCCGACTCAGCACTCCGTACGCGAACTGCGTGAAATCGGAATTGCCCCGGACATTCTTTTGTGTCGATCTGATCGACCTTTATCGTATGACCTCCGTTCCAAGATTGCCCTGTTCTGCAACGTTAAAGAGTCGGCCGTAGTGAGCGCACAGGATGTCGACACGATTTACGATGTCCCACTCGCGTTTCACGAGCAGGGACTTGACGAATTGATCGTTACGCAGTTGGGATTCGGCGCGCGTGCGTCGCAATCGGATCTATCGGAGTGGCGCGATTTGGTTGGGACAGTGCGCGAGCCGGCCGGCGGTGAAACATCGATCGCGATTGTTGGTAAATACGTGGAGCTGGAAGACTCCTACAAGTCTTTGCGCGAAGCGTTGACGCATGGGGGCGTGGCAAACAAACTTCGCGTCGGCGTGAAATGGATCGAATCCGAAGGACTCATGGACGACGATTATGAATCACGCCTGCGAGACTTCGACGCGATCCTGGTGCCGGGAGGATTTGGTAAAAGGGGAGTGGCCGGAATGATTCGCGCGATCACTTACGCGCGCAAAACCAAGACGCCTTATTTTGGCATCTGCCTCGGCATGCAAACCGCCTGCATCGAATACGCGCAGAATGTTTGCGGCCTGAAAGAAGCCGACTCGACTGAGTTTGACAGCAATAGTCCCGATCCCATCATCTTCAAGCTTCGCGACCTCGTTGATGTTGACGAACTCGGCGGCACGATGCGTCTCGGCGCCTGGCCCTGCAATCTCTCCCCTGGCTCGCTGGCTCACGATGTCTACGGTTCGGCAGAGATCAGTGAACGTCACCGGCATCGCTATGAGTTTAATCCTGCGTATCGCGAAAAACTCGAGCAGGCTGGTTTGGTTTTCAGCGGCGTTTCTCCTGACGGAAAATTCGTCGAGATCGTGGAGCTCTCGCGGGAAGAACATCCATGGTTTCTTAGTTGCCAGTTTCATCCTGAGTACAAATCTAAACCGCTCAATGCGCATCCGTTGTTTTCATCGTTTGTGCGGGCGGCTTATGAGAATCGTCTGCAAAACGAAACCTCGATGGATAAAGCCGGTGAGCCGGAGTTTGTTATTCCGGAACGAGCTGCGGTGACCAGCGCCGACTAACAGGCCAGTCAACTTTTAAACCAGAAAGATCCACGAAGTAACACGAACTGACACGAATGATTGGTGAAGTTCGTGGGATTTCGTGGATCGGCTTCTTCCTTGGCCCGATCTGCTCGCTATCGCAAGTGCTCACCTTTAGGCGATAATGTTGGTGCTCTCTCCCTTCTTTTAATTCATATGCTTCATTGTCCTACATGCGGAAGGCGCTATTCGTCCGACGTAAAGGTGTGTCCGGAAGACCAGACACCGTTGCATGCTGACGCCACGGTGGCCGGAAACGCGCCCGTTGATCCGCTGATAGGACACACACTCGATGAGAAATATCACCTCGAAGCCCGTCTCGGGATTGGCGGGATGGGCACGGTTTATCGTGCGCGTCATCTGCTCATCGACCGCCCGGTCGCAGTCAAAGTCCTAAACCCGCGTTTTGTCGAAGATGAAGCTGCGCGCACGCGGTTTCGTCGCGAGGCGAAAGCTGCCGGCCGCTTGCAGCACACCAACGCCGTCACGGTTACCGACTTTGGACAATCGCAAGATGGTTACGTCTATCTCGTGATGGAATTGCTCGAAGGACGGACTCTGCGCGAAGTACTTTCAAAAGAAGCGCCGCTCGATACTGCTCGGGCTGTTTCCCTGATGCTCCAGGTCTCGGCGGCGGTAGGGGCCGCGCACGAGGCTGGAGTAATTCATCGCGATCTGAAGCCCGCCAATATATTCATCGTGCAGCATCCGGACGTGCCGGCAGTTGTAAAGGTACTGGATTTTGGAATCGCTAAGCTGGCCGCGGATTCGGTGGATGAGGAGGATCACAAAACGCTGACTCAGGTCGGCGCCATGATTGGTACACCTCGCTACATGTCGCCGGAGCAATGTGATGGCGCTGACCTGACCCCAGCGGCGGACGTTTACAGTCTCGGCGTCATTCTCTATGAACTGCTGACCGGCACGGTGCCTTTTAGTGGGTCGACGCCTTTGTCGATCGCGATGAAGCACACTTCGGAAACACCGCGCAGTCCGCGCGATTTTGTGTCGTCGATTCCTTCCGCGCTCGAACATATTGTGCTCCGGGCTTTGGAAAAAAGGCCTGAGGAGCGGCCGGCAAATGCCGCCGAGTTTCGCAGAGAATTGCTGGAAACAGCCGAGCGGTTGGGACTGGAACACGCTGCGGTCGCCAGTGGACCAAACATCGAGGCGTTGCGTAGCGTCGGCACGGAATCGCCGTCCGGGCGCCTGATCATCGACATTTCACGATTGCGTGAGAACCGCGCATCGAATTCCGACGTGAGCGAAGTTACTGTAGTCACCTCGGCCCAGCACGAGGGTGGGAGCAACGGTTCGGGACCCCTGGCTGAACTCCCGGTCCGCGGCCGTGTATTTCCCAAAGTCTCCGTGCCGCTGATTGGTTACAAATCGAAGAAACAACTTCTGGTGGTGATGGTTATTATGGCGGCGGTGCTTTTAACTGGCGCCGGGCTCGTCGTTAGATCGCGAAACGCCGCGCTGGGGCCCAATGCTATGGTTGGCCCAACCCCGGATCCGAGCGCGACTCCGGCAGTCGAACCTTCGCCTTCTCCATCGCCTTCACCGAGTCCAAAGCGGGAGGCGCGGAAACCAGTCAAGCCGAGGCCGCAGCGAAAGGAATCGCTGGGCAGCAAAGTTAAACGCGGGGTCAAGAAAATATTCAACCCATTTTAGACGGGCAAATAATGGCAGATGCGCAGATAAAACCATTCAACGTGGGTAATACCACCTTTGGCGATGGCAGGTTGACGATTATCGCTGGGCCCTGCGTGATCGAATCAGAAGAACATGCACTGATGATGGCGCGCGAGTGTTCCACGCGCGCGCGCAACGCTGGACTGGATTTCGTTTACAAGTCGTCGTTTGACAAAGCCAATCGTTCATCGGTGAAAAGCTTTCGGGGGCTGGGGATGCAAGCGGGGCTCGATGTGCTGCGGCGGGTTAAGCAAGAACTGTCAGTCCCGGTGATTACTGACGTTCACGAAATATCGCAGGTTGGGCCAGTCGCGGAAGTTGCCGACATTTTGCAGATTCCGGCGTTCCTTTGCCGGCAAACGGATCTGGTCTTGGCAGCGGCGCGATCGGGCAAAGCCGTTAATATCAAGAAGGGACAGTTTCTCGCGCCGCAGGATGCGCGCAACATTGTAGATAAAGCGCGCGCCGCGGGTTGCGAGAAATTGATGCTTACTGAGCGCGGCGTAAGTTTTGGTTACAATAATTTAGTGGTGGACATGCGTTCGTTTCCGATCATGCACGGGTTTGGAGTCCCGGTCGTTTTTGACGTGACTCATTCACTTCAACTTCCCGGCGGCCTCGGACATGCAACGGGCGGCCAACCCGAATACATCGAACCGCTCGCCCGAGCAGGTGTAGCGTGCGGAGTGGACGCGGTGTTTATGGAAGTTCACGAGTGTCCCGAACGCGCTCCGTCTGACGGACCGAATGCGCTGCCACTTGAACGAATGGAATCGTTGTTGTTAATTTTGCGCGACATTCACAAGCTCGTACATAACGTGGGACAGTAGCCTCCAAGGGATAGCGCCGATTGATGGACACCGTCCCTGACGGACGGGCCACTGCCCGGTTGGATTTGATCGGATCAAAATTCATTCATGAAGAGAACACTGGTAACTACTTTATTACTCATCGCCATCGGATTGTGTTCAACGCCTGTGCCGGCCCAGGAAGAAGCGAGGGCTGCCTGGCAGATCACGAAGTTTGACGTGACGGCGAACGTTCAGCAGGCCGAGCGAGTGTTGAGCACAGTTGCTGTACTCAATGCCGCGAATCTAGGGCGTGGCTCCGGAGTTTCATTCACGTTTCGCATCAGCGCGAAGGCCGTCATCAAGACGGTTACTGTCGGTGGCGCGAATGCAACTTTTCGCGCGCTGCCGGAGAGTTCCGGCAACCTGCAACGAGTAACTGTCACTCTTCCCGCTTCGGTTCCCGCTGGTGGCGCCATCGTTCTGAATATCACCTACAACTTCCCGGTCGAGAGCAATACTGGACTGGCGGCCATCTCGCCAACCGGATCTCAGTTTTTACCCCTTGCATTCTGGTATCCCGCACCTAACACGCCGTTCACAGTTCGCGGCGCAGATAGCGCTCCAGTGCGGTTAGTCGTTAACGGCTCAGGTGTGCTCAGTTCCGGGATCGAAAAGAGTAGCACTGCGGGGCAGACCACATACGAACAGTCGCTAAGCGCGCTGCCCTTCTTCGTGCAGGGTGATTGGGAAAAACTTGAAGGCACTGGTGATGCGAAGGGCATCTCCGCCTTTCTTCCCCGCGGAGTTTCCGCGGAGGAGAAAAAACAGGGAGACGCCCTCGTCGCACTGACCGCAAATGCGCGTGCGTTTTTTGCGGGGTTGCTCGGTCCAGCTCCTGACGTGCCTATCCGTCTTATTTCGGTGAGGCGTGGTTCGGGCTTTAGCGATGGCGGCGCCGTTTTGATAGAACCCGGGGCGTTTCGACGCTCGAAGATTGATTCGGGTACCGCAAGGCTGATCGCCGAGGCAGTTTCGCGTTTATGGGTTGGGGGGCAGTCCCCGGTGCGAGGCGAAGGCGGCGGTTTATTGCGAGACGGCTTACCTCGTTTTCTCGCCACGTTGTTTCTCGAGAAACAGTTTGGGCGAAACGCCGCGAGTGAAGAGCTTTTGCGGCAGCGGCTGGCCTACAGCACGGTAGCCAAGAAGGACGGTCCGCTGGCGCGCGTCACTCCGCTCGATCCGACGTACTTCAGTTCAGTTCCTAACAAGGGAGCGATAGTCTGGCGACTCGTTGATCAGAAGGTTGGACGCGAGGCTTTTCTTGGCGCTTTGCGAACGCTGGCCCAACCGGGGAAGGAAATCAGTCTCGCGGCGGTGCGAGCCTTGTTAGTCGAACGAGGCGGAGAACGAATCAAGGGCCTTCTCGACCAGCAGATGGATCAAGTCACTGACGTCGATTTGATGATCGGAGTGCCGCAGCAGCGCGGTGCTGAGTGGTTTGCGGCCCTGCGGAATCTGGGAGCGAGCGATGTGGTGACAACAGTCAGGGCCACTACGGCCACGGGAGAACAGCTGTCCGTGGAAGTGACAGTGCCCGCGCGAAATTTTGGCGAGGCCGTCTTCAAGACCTCGGCGAAGATTGTCACGCTGGAAATCGATCCCGAGAAACTGTATCCGCAGCTGGATTACGCAAACGACCGCGTGCCGCGCGCGCGTGATGTTCAGGAAGCTATAAGCGACGCCGCCCGGCTGTTTGGCGCGCAGGACTATGCCGGGGCGGAGGCCGTCGCGCGCGAGATTCTTGCAACCACCCCGCTCATGCAAGAGGCCCGCATAATCCTCGCGCGGGCAGTGCTCGGTCAGAATCGGGATGCTGACGCTGAAAGACTTTTTCTGGCGGCGTTAGATGACCCTTTGCCTAATCCCGGGACACTCGCATGGGCCAATATCGGATTGGGTGAGATCAATCTGAAGAAAGGTCAGGCGGCCGAGGCGGCCCGGCGTTTCAATGAAGCTGTGCGCGCCGATGCTGAATACGCTTCATCGCTCATGGCGCGGGCGGGTAGAATTCGTGCGGAAACGGCAGCCAACACTTTGCCGTTGGATCCGGCGATCCGCGCTTTCGTCGCGCAGTTGGACCAGTCCATCACGACTGGTAAGAAGGTTGAGCTGGAAAGCCGCATCGTACCCGGTGAGCTCGTGCGCTTTATTTCCGGCGTAGTAGGGACGCAGCCTGAACTCTGGCAATCAAAGGTCCTCCGCACGGAAACCCTGGACGCGAATTTCGCGACCGCAGATGTCAACATCGATACAAAGGAACTTGGCCGGCAGCAAGCGGGAACCGCGGTGCTCATTCTGGCTCGGGTTGGCGGCAGCTGGCGACTTGCGGGTATCGATCTCTTTGAAGTGAGATAAGTAGGACAGACATTCCTGTCTGTCCCGCTTTAGCAAACTAAGTCCTGAAACTAAACGTGGACAGGCAGGAATCCTGTCCTACCAATATGGAAGATATCTCCGCAATTGAACGTCGTGCGTCTCGCATCAAACTGCTCTTGATGGATTGCGACGGTGTCTTGACCGACGGCCGGCTCTGGCTCCTGGAAGAAGACGGAGAGCACAAGAGCTTCGACACTCATGACGGATTGGGTCTGACTATGTTTCACCGGGCCGGGCTCAGGTCGGGAATTATCAGCGGCCGCTCGTCACCGTCAGTTGCACGCCGTGCGAGCGAATTGGGTGTCCAGTTTGTACGGCAAGGAAATGCAGACAAGAAACGAGCTTTCGAGGAAATAATTCTGGCGGCGGGTATCAGCGAAGATGAGGTCGCTTTTGTCGGTGACGACCTGCCTGATATTCCGCTGATGCGACGCTCAGAGCTTGCGGTTGCGGTTGCCGATGCGACCGAGGAAACGCTCTCGGCGGCGCATTACGTAACGCGTGCAGCAGGCGGCCGCGGCGCAGTGCGGGAAGTAGTTGAACTCATTCTCAAAGCGCAGGGACGCTGGAATGATGTGATTGAAGGGTTTATCAAGTAACAACGTTCCCCGCGGTGCTGACCGCATTGAACACCTTGGCGTACTTTGCGGTTAGAAGGAAAGCCCAAAAGGCAGACCTAAAATTGGTTGTGCCGTTTGGCGGTCGTATTTGGGGCTAGTGACGACTTGCGAACTTGAAGAATCTGCCGTAGTGCTAGCGATGTTCAAAAATGGCGATCTTGAACAATTATCTGCGGACGGCCCTCTGCCTCAATTTTATCTAGACGGGTTTCTGCGCCCTTTTGATCCGCCTTCATTTGCAACATTTCGCTATTCATCACGTCAAGCTTCCGATCAAAGTTTTTAAAATACTTACTGAAGGAGGTGTTCATGTCTTGAAACTCCTTTAGCAGACGGTCCCAATTCGGTTTTGTCTCGGCGTCACGCTCGGCGCTGCGCTTTTCTAGCACAGCAAGCCGTAAACTTACTTCATCAAGCTTAGCTAAAACTCTCTCCTCAAACGAGGGAAGGTGAAGCGTCTCTGCTGTTTTATCTTCGTTCACCCGACAGCTTCTTTCTCATCGCCTTTTTTCGTTGCGATCCACTCGTCCAATCTCTTGATAGGGTGCGGGGGGCCACCACTATATTCTCGAAGTGATTCATTTAGACCTTCAGTCAAGAGCGCTCCTTGGCTCCAAATCATACCCCAAAGTCCTATCAGTTCTTTCAGTTTGGCGGCGGCGCCGGTGGCTACTTCCAGAGCGTCGACTCCGTTGACTTCAAAGGTCAAGCGCAGCGCGTTAATCGGCCCGTCGGCTATTCCGCCATCTGAGGTAAGCAACACAACGGCCTCAGCTTTATCTGAACTGCCCTCACTATATGCGATACTATACACCGTGCTCCCGGCCGAGAGGCCTTCAACAAAGTTCTTAAAACTGAAGCGTATAATAAAGTGCATAGGAAGTCCCTAATCAGAACTCAACGGAAACTGCCAAAGCATGATCATATCATTGACCTCTGGATCCCCACAGACTGACCTGGGTATCCACTCGTCACGGTTCGTTGACAGTTCTCACAGCCTTCACTATCTTCTGAACTCTGAAGGCCTCGGAAGGGATCACGTTCATCCTTCATCCTTCCGACTACATTCTTCGCTTCTTTGAGCGGGTGTGGCGCAATGGTAGCGCATCAGCTTCCCAAGCTGAGGGTTGCGGGTTCGAGTCCCGTCGCCCGCTCCAAATTTCAACTTGCTAACCTTCTAGATTCCAACGTTTGCACGTTGGCCGGTAATTGACCAACTCCAAATTGTGGGGAAATTGTGGGGGATGTTTCCCGCAATTCCAGTCCGTTGGCCGTTAGGGACTCCATCGCGCGACGAAGTCCATGGTCGGTTGCGTGTGTGTACCGCGCCGACATCTGGATGGTTGCGTGTCCCAGAATCGCCGCGATCTGAAAAGCATCGGCCCCTCGATCAGCGAGCCGCGTTGCTGCCGTGTGGCGAAGGTCATGGAAATGAAAGTCCGCGATTTTGGCTTTGCCGCAGGCGTACACAAATGAACGCTTCACGTCATTGATCGGAAACACCTGATCGTCCGTAGCCTGTCCTCGAATCGCAGCAAGCGTTTCCCGGATGATTGAGTTCATCGGGATCATTCTGTCGCGACCGCTCTTGGTTCTCTGAACGAGAATTAGACCACGTGCGAAGTCGATCTGATTCCAGCGCAGAGACAATATCTCCCCGCGTCGCATCCCGGTGTGTAGCGCAAGGATAACGATTGAGCGGAGATGTGCTCGCCTGCCCACTAGAATCGCCATCAGCCGCGTTTCCTCGTCCTCGCTTAGATAACGGTTCCGTTGATTGTCCATCCGTAGAAGCTTGACCTTGCGGCAAGGATTCTGGATGTTCATCCCGTTGTCGATTGCGATGGAGAAGATGCGTGACAGCACTTCCAGCTCGCGGTTAACACTCGCTGGTGTTCGCAGTGTACCGCGCCACGTTAGACCGGCGCGTCGCTCCTGCTTGAAGCGCTCGATCTGGAATGGTGATATCTCATCCATGCGTTGTGTGCCGAAGTATTCGATCAGGACGCCTGAGCGCCAAACATCATCGCGGCATGATCGCTTGTTGCCCTTTGCCCAGGGAAGATTGGTTTCATCGATGAAGTTCTTCAGGCGTGGCGCGTTCACCAAACCTCCAAACTTTCCTTCGTAGACTTGCTGACGGATAAGCGTTTCCGCTTGCTCCGCGTGCCATTTGGTCCGCGCTTCCGGTAGAGCGCCTCGATAGCGCTCCCCTCTGACGCAGAATTCGTAATGCCAACGCTTCCGCTGGCCTTTCCTGACCTTCTTAGGTCGTGTGAACACTGACATGGTTATTCCTTTCCCGAGTTGCAGCCGTTCAAGGAATGGCCGAATCCTAACACAAAGTGGTCCATCCCGAGATAACTTATTGCTACTTCAAGACGCGTTGGGAATCCGCGTGAGGCTTCGTCCATTCCAGGATCTCATCGAGAAGGAAGATGGTCCGATCTCCTGCCTTCCGGTACGGTATTCGTCCCTGACTAACCATGTCGTAGACCGTCCTGGTCTTGAGCTTCAACATCTCCGCAAGCTCCTTCACATCAAGGAACCTCGGGCGCTTCCTGTCTTCATTCCTGACTTCGAGTTGTGTACTCATTGATTCACCTCGGCACTAACGATGTTTCGTGAGTACAGTCCGTTCTCAAGTCGCGTGCCACGTTGTCGCTCGTTGTGCATACAACCTAGCCGCAGGGATTGACACCCCGTTTGAACTCGGCTTGCTCTTTTTCAGCGCCACTCATAAGGTTAGAAACTCCGGGTTCCTGAGCTGCGCAAAGCAGCTCTTATCCACCTTTCCAGCCGCAGCGAGGACGACAGTCAAGGGCGAAGCGAACTGTTTTCTAGGTCGCGGAGTTTTATCGGAGCGTAGCGAAGACCCTTGACGGACGGGCGGAGCGGAAGCTATTGCTGGCCGTGTTGTAAAACACTTCAACGTATGTATTTCCCAACAGCATAACGCAGCGTTAGCCCGCAACTCTGGCAGAGGTTTACGCGGCCTACTATTTCGGGCTGTCGCCTAGGGAAAACAGGTCCTCAACAATCTTTTCAGATCGCTGATCGGCTTGAGTCGTGATCTTTTTCCAGGTTTCAGCCGTGGCTTCATCGGCACCCAACAGCAGCCTAAATCCATGCCCGGCGAGGTAGCGGACACGCGCGATCTCTTCGTAGATCAATCGCTGGTTTTCGGTCAGCTCAAAGCCTTCGCTCGATTCTGTGAGCGCTACCTTTCGGCACCAGTTGTTCGGGCTATCGCCTGTCGCAATAGCCGCTCTCTCGGCCTCGGCGTACTCTTCCTCCGTGAGGCGAAAGGCAATACTCTTGGTTTTCTTGTCAGCCTTCGTTTCGCTCATCTCTTTCTCCAAGCATTGAAATTCGTCTGTCTAAGAACGGTGGATACATTGTTAACGCGCCCGTCTACAAAGTTAACGGCGTGTTTACAAACGTTAACAAGAAATCCTTAAAGCTTCTATTTGCACAAGTAGACATTGTAGACACGGCGTTAACAACGTAGACGCGGCAGCCCTGAATGTCAGGGGTGACGTGTCATATAAATCTCAGGTGCGCAGCACCTACTGTGCCTGCCACTCAACTGAGACTCTGACAATTTTAAGTCGCGCGGACAGACCAATACTCCACCGCCTCGAAGGCAGTTGCTTCACTTGGAAGTAATTGACCTCTAGCGAACTACGACACTAACGATCGTGAGTATCACTGTCACCACAGAGCTTTGAGCTGGGGGCGGCGGTGCTGGCGCATCTACTGAGTGAACGTCTCCGCCCAAGGCGGTTCCTGAAAGAACACAAGCGAGCGCGACTGCTATTGCAAACCGTCTCATTCTGGTTTTCTCCTTCTTGGATTTGAGGATAAGAGACTCCTGTTAACGAAACCAGAATAGGGCAAATGCCAAACTTCTTGCAGGTCAGAAGGGTTGAGGACTAGTATTCTGCGCCGGGGGAAGCAAGGTTTCTTGCACTCACTCTGAAAGGTTTTATGTCCCGTGAAGATAGCCTCACCAAAACTGCACACCGCGCACCTAACGGCCAACGATCAAGCTTTGGTTAGGTGTCAGGCTGCGCTAGATCAAAAAGACAGGGGCGACTATGAGGGTGCTCAGGAAGTGATGCGCCAGTTATGGCGTATGGGGAAACGACCGGATACCAAAGGTCTGCATGTTTCCGTTTCCGCTGAAGTCTTTTTGTGCGCTGGCATTCTAACGGGATGGATCGGTAGCAAGACTCAAGTCAAAGAGGCGCAGGAAACCGCGAAGAACCTCATAACGGAAAGCATCAGTTATTTTGAGTTAGTAGGGGATCAAACGAGGGTAGCGGCTGCACGAACTGAACTTGCCTTTTGCTGTTGGCGCAATGGCGAACTGGACGAAGCGCAGATCATGCTCCGCGAGGCTTTGGAGAAACTGACTACAGCGGGAATACCAGGGCGAGAGCAATTCTGAAACTGTCAGTCATTGAGTGTTCAGCCGCACGCTACCACGAGGCGTTAGAACTTCTTACTGATAATGCGACACTATTCCGAAGGCTGACTAACCACGCGGTTAAGGGCGCTTACCATAGCGAGCTTGCGATCATCCATCGGAATCTTGCCATCTCTGAAAGAAGGGACGAGTATTTACAGCGAGCGATCCGCGAATTCGAGAAGGCCGATCAACAATTCAAGTTGGCTCGTAATACAGTGTTCCGGGCAGACATAAAGAACAATGTGGGCCTGATCCTTTTCAACCTCTCTCGTTTCAGAGAGGCCCACAAGTATCTGAGCGAAGCGCGGCGACTCTCAGTTAGATTGAAAGACAAAACGCGAACAGCACAATACGATGAATCGGCGGCGCAAGTATTGATCGCAGAGGGCAGGTTAGTCGAAGCAGAAGCGGTGGCCCGTAAAGCGGTATCGACGCTAGAAAAGGCCGGGCATCAATGTATGGCTGCTGAAGCTTTGATCACGCAGGGGATAGCATTGGCGCGATCACATCGGACAGAACGTGCCCAGCTAATCTTTCAACGGGCTATTGAAGTGGCCCGCCAAGTAAATGCCCTTAACACAGCCGGACTCGCGGCACTCACCTTGATTGAAGAGATAGACCAACTCTCTCCGGCGACATTACACGCGGCCTACCGGCAAGCGCGCGAATGGCTGTTGAATGCTCAGGGTCAGGAAATAAAACTAAGATTAGGCGATGCGGCTGCAAAGCTTGCTGCCAGCGTGCAACACGGGGAATTGAGTTCAGAAGAAGCGACGGAAATTCTTTTGACTAAACCCTGCGACTTACAGGACAAGGTATTGAAGTATGAAAAGGCATTGATCAAACAAGCATTGGCTCAGGCTAATGGAAGGGTTACTCACGCGGCTTCCTTGCTGGGCATACAGTATCAGGGGTTGATTTACATTATCGAGTCAAGGCACAAAGACTTGCTCAAAGAACGCTCACCAATTCGTCGCCGTGCCAAGCGCTCGAAGAAATAGCGGGAGAGCGGAACTTCAATTCTAGAATTATGATGCCACCCTATTCACGTTCCTAAATCTCGGGAGATGTCGCATGTTGCCTCGACCCATCGCAACTCGCATGATTTCGAAACCGATTACAACACTGGTCTGTTCCTCCTTGCTCATGACGATGCTCGCGCCGTTTGCGATTGCAGGTGGAGGGCGATTCCTTCCGCGAAGAGTGGTTCAGGATGGAGCGCGGCCAAGGAGTGGAGCGCCAAAAGGTGTTCTCCCCAATCTCGATGAAGTAAGAAGTCGTGCGTCTGCACGTCCGCGCGCAAAAGAGATAGAGTGGCCAATGAAGCGTAATCTGCTTGCGTGGAACTTCTCCTATCCAACACCTGAGTTATTTGGAGGTCAGCTATCCACGCGTAGCCTCTCAGATCTACCGTTCTCGCCTTCGACGCTTTCTGAGTCAGGTGTTTCTGCCGGTCCAGTTTTCGATTTCTTCGCGATGCCAGCGCCAGATGCGGGAAGCTCCAAAGTTGTCTTTTCCAGTAATCGGGACGGAAACGCCGAGATTTATTCGATGAGCCCGGATGGCAGCAGTCTCGCTCGTCTTACTAGCAACGACTTCAACGACGAACACCCGCGCTGGTCTCCTGACGGCACAAAGATTCTTTTCCAAAGCGATCGCGACAACCCTGAAACGGGTAACGCAGACGTTTATGCAATGAGCACGGATGGCTCAGGCCAAACGCGCCTCACCACTGATGATACCGATGATAGTGCAGCAGTGTGGTCGCCTGATGGCAGCAAGATCATGTTTCAGAGTCTCCGTAACGGGCAGTACTATCAAATTTACGTGATGAATGCTGACGGCACGAATCAGCTGAACGTGAGCAACGGCATCGCAGCGGACTATCAACCGTCGTGGTCGCCTGACGGCAGCAAGATCGCTTTCGCCAGCGAACGGGATCAGGCCGGACGCCCGAATATCTATGTAATGAACGCCAATGGCTCGAACCAGACCAGATTAACCTTCACTGGGGAGCCATTCAGAGATGAACAGCCTGCCTGGTCTCGTGATGCAACCACAATAGCCTTCGTCTCGACGCGCGATAGCGTCATTGAGACCTGGCAGGAAACAGATGACGAGGGAGGAATACTGAACCGAAGCCGTGTACTCACGAATAAAGAAGTCTATAAGATGAATGCCGACGGTAGTAATCAGATCCGGCTCACCAACACACTCGAAAATGACGACTCACCCTATTGGTCTCCTGACGGCACACAGATCATCTTTCGCAGCGACCGCGAAAGGGAGTGTTGCGATCCGGCCGATCAGGTCTGGTTGATGAATGGCGACGGCATCAATCAAATCAATCTATCCAACAATATCTTTGGTGACCATGGACCGAGTTGGTCAGTGAATGTCAGTAACGCGCCGGGTGAAATCTTCCCAGACGCAGCACAGCCGGTCACAATCAATTTCGATAACCTTGCCGCGGGCACGCGTGTGACAAATCAGTATGCGCAGGTCAAATTTTCAGCTTTCGGTCACTACGGCGTCGTTGAGGAGGTTCTTGCTTGGAATACATCCGGACTGGGTGGCTCCCCTTTTAATGCACTGGGCGGGCGATTCTTCCCGGCCTCTGGCTGTTATGCATCTCCAGAGATTTGGTTAGATTTTCAAGCGCCAGTCAACAATCTTAGTTTTCTCATGCTCAACATGTATGCCTTGTATTATGGCGCCCCATATTACACCTATGTCCCTTACACAGCGGGAATCGTAGACGTCTACGTAAACCGACTGTATTACAGCACCTATAACATTGACATTCCCGGACAGTATCGAAATCCCAGTACCCCGTTGCCAATTAACTTGAGTGGCATTCAAGGTGTTACGGGAATCCGTATTACGAGCACTAGTCGTTCGTCGGGACCAGTTAATGCGGGATCATCCTGTCAAACGATCTTTTATGACGATTTCAACTTTACGCCTGACTTCGATGTCAGAATAACGAATGCAAGGGTTAGTGGAGTGCTAAACGAAACGACCCAAAAGGCCCTTGCTGGAGCCGATATCGCGCTCAACGCCAGTGTGGTTCCATCCAATCAAACGGGAGGTACGTATTCCTGGACAGTCACAGATCCCTATGTCGTTGTCGGTGGGGCTGCAAACTCTTCTTCGGTAACGATTCGCTCAACAAACACCGGCACTGGCACGGCGAAAGTCACTTATACAAAAAACGGTTTCACAGCGTCAGGAACGGTCACTATCAATGCCGTGCTGCCAACGCTGACCAGTTTCACGGCATCCGAAAACGCTGACAGAGTCACGCCCGAGGGTACGTGCGAGGGTGGCTTCACCATCACTACAAGTTACATTTTGGGATGTCCCAAATTTACCAGGACGGACCCCGCGCATGTTCCGGGAATAAGATTCACGGTTAACGCACAACTACCAGCCGGGACGTTCCTGAACGACACTTCTCAAAGCGGTCTAAAGTATGTTCAACTCGTAAGTGCCTTTCGAAAATCGCTCGTTTACGGCAGCATTGTCTGTACGACGGCACGCACCCAGGAGAACCAACCCGACACCGGCTGGCAGCTCGACACTACTGACCCCTACAATACTGGCGGCGACCTCCTTTCAGACCCACCGAAACGCTTCTCCGGGCAATCGGTGACCATGATAGCGGAGGACTCACCGAAAAGTGCCCTACAACTTTATCCTGACACTTATGACGCTTATAGCGAGTTGGACGCACACTTCGTCGATGACCCTTTCGAGATGTACGTCGTGTACTTCGTCGGCGCTAGCGCATCAAATCCGACGTTTCAGCGTGTCCTCGGTTTTCAGACTAGCTCGGTCGCTTACATTCCGTGGAGGTGGGGTGGGCAAATAGTTTTTGATCGGTCGGCGCCTCTGAATTTTCGTTTGCAGTCAACCACGCAACCGGGTGCGATCCAAGCACAGTCAAAGAGTCAGATGAGACCTTACTCAGGAAACGTTGACGACATTGTGCGTTTGGAGCGGCAATGCCCTGGCGGACCTCCCCGGGCCACAAACATGATCGATGTTTCAGAGTTCTTCGTGCAGCAGCACTACAAGGATTTCCTTAATCGCGAACCGGAACAAGCCGGTTGGAACTGGTGGAGGCACGAGATTACGCAGTGCGGCTTTGATACCAATTGCATCAGAGAACGCCGTTATTCAGTTTCACGGGCTTTCTTTGAGGCCCCGGAATTTATAGGCAACAAACCAGCGCTCCAGCTATCTAATAAAGGAACGGATTCATACAACCGCGAGTTCGTTCGAGAATGTTATTACGGTTATCTGAAACGATCCCGGAACCGAGACCCAGAGATATGGGATTCCGAAGGGTTTCATTTTTGGTTGGGCTCCTTGACCCGCGATTACCAGGCGCGCGGCGACGTAGCGTATTTTGCGCTAATCGAGGCCTTCATTGTCTCAACAGAGTATAGAGATCGCTTCCCTGGTGTGCCGAACTTTTAAAGCGGTCTCGTCAAAGGTGAAATAACATGTACGATCAAACTAAACATAAATATCAGGGCGATGCTGGAAATCTTAGGCAGTCGCACAATAGAGGTGCGTTAGTGTTCGTTGGAATCCTTTTCCTGGTCTCAACCGGGATGGCGGGTCAGGATAAGAAGCGGGAATTGCAAGTTAAGCCACCGCCCATTTACCGCCAACTCGAGCAACCCATTTCGCCGCATTATCTCAAGCTGTTCAAAGCTGCTTTTGCCAAACTGAACTTAGTCGGAACATCCTCTGGAAATGGTGAGAAAAACACCAAGAGCATTATCGAACATTTCAATTCAGGTAACGGAATCAGTTTTCTGCTCGTAATCACAAATGCTTCCGAAGAAGACGTATTTGGTTGGTCAGTATTCAACTCACACATACTTAACCGGCCACAATTGTATCGGGATGGAGCATTGGTGTCATACCGTGACAATATTATGGATCTGCTTGAAACGATAGACAGAAGATTTCCCAATGGACGATCGAGCTCCTACCTCTTAGAAACTCGAAAGAGCAGAACTGAAACGATAGGGCTCGATGATTGGTATGAACCGCTTCAGCCGGGTCGTTACGAACTATCGGTATGGCACCGTTTTCTCTGGGGTGGCGAGTGGTTGGAGTCGCCTTCGGTTACTTTCGAGGTCGCAGGAGAACGCTTGAACAAGGTCAAGGTACAGCCTTCTTCGATGCGAAATTAGATTTGGGTTTCGGTGCGGACTCTGAGGCGCTACGAATCTCGATTAGACAACGACAGCATGAATTGGAGGAGGAGAAATGGCTCGCTACACGTTCCCAATCTTAGGTCTAGCCCTTCTGGTTGCGGTCGCTAATTCCCAATCACTTTCCACAAGCGCACAGCAGGAGAGTACAACCACGGAGCGTGAGAAGCCGGTCGTCAATGTTCAGGAGCAACCCGGCTCGCCGTTGCGCATAGCGTCAGTCGAGACGAAATGGGCCACACCCGCCAAGCAAGGGCTGCAGATTCATATTGTTGTTGAGAACGCGGGTGAAGCCGAGATTCGGGCTTACGCGTGGCGCACGGTTATCTTCGACGGCAGCCAAAACGTCGACGCTTGTCTGCTCCACAATGTGAAATCGCGTGGTAAGCTTCTTGGGCCAGGAGACTCGGATGGCAAAACCACGTGGCGAAGCATTGCACAGAGTTCGTCATCAAGCATCGATCTATCATTGGATTTTGTTGAGTTTGCGAATGGTACTAGTTGGGGACTTGATGTCTGTCAATCCGCTGAAACTCTACGCGGGGCGCGTGCTGGTGCCGTGGCCGCAAGGGAGAGACTGGCGCGCATGCTGGAGCAAAATGGCGGCAGAGCGCTAATCAATCTGCTCAAGCTGAACCCTCCGATCTTAGACGCACCTGATGGTCATTCGCCCGTTTGGGTGAAAAGCTTTTACAGCGGTGTGCGCAGCCTTTTTGATAGAGTCAAAAGCGCCCATCACGAGGGTGGACTACCAGAAGTTGAACGTGTCCTCCGGTTGCCGATTGATGCGTCTGAGAACAGGTAGCGCAACCAAAAGACGCGAGTTACAGTCTAGCTTTATTTGGCCCAAGAGAATTGTGGGGAAATTGTGGGGGAAGAGAACAGAAACCGACAGAGATTGGCGTATAGAGGCTCACTGGTGAACGGCTGCAACTCGTAACAAATGTTAATGGTTGTGCATACGCCGTAAGAGGCGCACACGTTCAGGAGCGGGTTCGAGTCCCGTCGCCCGCTCCAAAAATTTTCAGCCCGCGAAATCAGATCGAGCTATCAAACCTACGCTTCACATATTGTATTCAAATCGCGCGACGTCCGACTCACCCATGATCACAGTGTCGCCTGCCTTCAATGTCGCTTCCGTAACGCGCTCAGATTTCGGATCGTTAACGAAGGTGCCATTGCGTGAGCCTTCATCCACAATCTTCACCTGACCGTCTTTCACTCCTATCCACAAGTGCCGTTTCGAGATTCTCGGATCGGAAACTACGATCTGCGCCAGGCTGCTTTCTCGACCGATGTAAACGCCTTCGGGGTCGACGGGGAAACGCTCACCGGCCAAAACCCCTGAACTAAACTTTATCGAGCCGTAGTCGATCGTGACTGCTTCCTCTTCACGGACAATAGCCACCGTCCTCGTCGGATCAAACTCGAGTTCTTCGACGGCCGGCGGCGAAGCGACGTCGGGAGACGATGTGACCGGCATGTTGTCTGACTCGGGCTCGGTCGGAAGAGGCTCGGCGTAAGTTGGGGCTTCGACAGGAGGTAGTTCCGCGGCTGGCTCGGGCTGAGGCATGGCAGCGTAGGAGGACTGGCCCACGGGACTCGCCGCTGAAAACGCTGACTCCACCTGCGCTTGCTTTCTCTTGCGGGAAATAAAAAAGATGGCCAGTCCGATGACCACGATTGCGACGATGAAAAATAGGATGACCAGAACCGCAATGATGATTATCACCATTGAATTGTCGGTTTCGACTGCCTGAAGGGCCAGGGCCGGAAAACGAGGATGATCCATTGTGATGCTCCTTCGAAAATTAACTGACCTGCTGGAATGCTGCGGGGGATATTAGCCTAAAAACTGCCGCGCGCGTGGACAAATTTCAGCGGCTTTGTACGGCAATCGAGAACCTGCCGCGCAAGCCTGGTCGTATGGTAACTGAACGCCCACCAGACCGCGCCGTATGCTTTTATCTGCCGTTTAGAAAATAATTAACCTTTTGGCCCATCTGTGCAGGCTTATTCACAATTCGGCTTGGGCACGTTGCTTGCCAATTTGACCAGTCAAACGGAAATCCAATCTGGAGGATCATAACGTGAGCAATAAACTCTTGACGGTTCTTGCGATTGCCATTCTGAGTGTGGCCGCTTCAGGGTGCAATACAACAGAGAATGCGAATGTAAATGCAAACACCAACGCGGTCGTCGCCCGGACCGCGGCTGATGGTTCAGTGATCACTACGACGACTGACGCCAGCGGCGTGAAGACGGAGACCAGGGTCTTCGGCAGCAATCCGCGCGTGTCGCGAGTAGTGGTGACCACGACACCGGACGGTCGCCGCACCGTGCGTGCTTATTCTGCGACCGGTGAAACGAAGGACGTTAACGACGTGGGCGATGCGCTCGAGGTCACCGGCGACAAGATTGCCGATGCCGCTGGTTGGGTCGCGGACAAGTCGAAAGAGGGCGTGGCTGAAGCCGGCGATAAGCTTGAAGACGCAGGCGACAAAACAGTCTCCGGGGCAAAGAAGGTTGGCGAGGGCGCAAAGAAAGTTGGCGAGAAAACTGTAGAGGGCGCCAAGAAGACCGGGTCAGCGATCAAGAAGGCAGTCACTCCGTAGCACGGTTCTGCAGTCTGACTAGAGGGGAGGCGATAGCGCCGCCCCTTTTTAGCATGCGTGCTTTCGAACCGCTCTTCGTGTAAAAAGCCGGGCGCTCAGTGAGGCGACTGCAGCATGATGCTATACTCTCGCTGTCATCCCTGACTATCGCAGAGTTGCATTAAGGAGCCGGCCATGGCAGACACAGCCCGATTCACCATCATTTGTCCCTGTTGCGAAGCGACACTGACGGTCGATGCGCAAACAGGCTCGATTATTTCACACGACGAAAAGAGCAAGCCGCTCGCGTCGTTTGACGAGATGGTCAAGGGGCTCGACAAGCAGAAGCAGGTGCGCGAACAAATCTTCGCGCAGGAGCTCAATTCGATGAAAGATCGCGATCGAATTCTGGAGGAGAAGTTTCAGGAAGCCATGAAACGAGCGGAGAAGGACAAAGACAAACCCTACCGCAATCCATTAGATTTCGACTGAAGTGCCAAGAGCATAATATCTCTGTGCGTTCTTTATGCACTCTGAGACGCAGAGAACACAGAGGCGGCACAGAGAAAAGCCCCAAAGAACCTACCGTCCCCACCCTTAGTTTTGGAGTCAATAATGAAATTGCGAAAGCCGATAGCTTGTTCAATCCTTGTGATGTTGCTGCTCTCGATCGCCTTCTCGCCGGAGGTGCAAGCTCAAGGCAGCCAGGTTTCGATGCCAAGGATCAAGTTTCAGGATCGAACGCTTCCAAACGGTATGCGGGTGTTGAGCGCCGTTGACAATTCGAGCCCTACTGTCGCCATACAGGTTTGGTATCACGTGGGCTCGAAAGACGATCCTGCGGGCCGCAGCGGTTTCGCTCACCTCTTCGAGCATATTATGTTCAAAGCGACCAGGAACATGAAATCGGAGATGATGGACCGTTTAACTGAAGACGTCGGTGGCTTCAACAATGCTTTTACAAATCCCGATGTCACTGTCTACTACGAGGTAGTCCCTTCACACTATTTGGAGACACTGCTTTGGGCGGAAGCCGATCGGCTTTCCGGGCTAACAGTTGACGATCCGAATTTTAAGTCGGAACGAAGCGTGGTCCAGGAAGAGTTTCGGCAGAGCTACCTCGCGCCTCCTTATGGAATGCTCGAGTATCTGATCGAACAACAGTCGTTCGTCAATCATCCCTACAAGCGCTCGACCATCGGCAGCATCGAAGATCTCGACGCGGCATCAATCGAAGATGTACGCGCCTTTCACAAAACCTATTATCGTCCTGACAATGCGACCCTCGTCGTCGCCGGCGATTTCGATCCCAGGCAACTAAATTCGTGGGTCGATAAATATCTCGCGCCGATTCCCAAGCCGGCAACTGCGCTGCCGCGCGTAGGAATAAAAGAGCCCGAGCGCAAGGCTGAAAGAAGGATTACGCATCGCGCTGCAAACGTGCCATTGCCGGCAATTGCGTTTACCTACCTGACCGCGCCTGAACGCAATGCCGACGCCGAGCCTTTGCGCGTGGCGGCAACAATCCTTTCAGAAGGCGAGTCATCACGGCTCTACCGATCACTCATCTACGACCAGCAGGTAGCACAGAGTGCTGACGCGATACCCGATCTTCGCGAAGACCTGGGGCTGTTCTATTTCAATGTGATTTTGGCAAGCGGGAAGAAGCCTGAAGACGGTGAGCGTGCGCTTTTGGCGGAGATCAAGAAGATGCAGGACGCGCCGGTGTCAGCCCCCGAACTGGACAAAGCAAAGAACCAACTTGTCACTAACGAGTTGCGTCAACGCGAAACGAGCAATGGGAAGGCACTGGCGCTGGGCTCAGCCGCCGTGCTCCTGGGCGACCCGAATCGTGTGAACACTGATCTGGGAAAACTCCAATCAGTTACGGCTGCGGACGTGCAGCGCGTTATGAAGAAGTATTTTACCGACACGAACCGGTTGGTAATCACTTATCTGCCCGAAGAAGTGAATCGAAAGGTGAATACGATGAACCGGGCCGGAGGGCAAGCTCAATGAAACGCTTCAGTCTCCTTATGCGCCTCTCAGCACAGCTTGGCTTTATTTCAGCGTGTCTGCTAACTCCATCTCTGGTCCAGGCGCAGACGCCGCAGGCCACGCCGCCTCCGCCGGCGCAGCCTCGAACAGTTCAGTTTCCAAGGCCCGTCGAGAAGACGCTGGCAAACGGCCTGCGCGTGATTGTCATTGAAAAAGTTGGGGCCCTCGTGTCCGGGCAGTTGTTGATTAAAAACGGCGCCGAAGCAGATCCGATTGAACTGGCAGGTCTTAGTAACATGGTGGCTGACCTGATTACTAAAGGCACCGAGAAGCGCTCTGCGACTGAGATTGCCGAAGCGGTGGAAGCCCTGGGCGGTTCGCTCGAGTCTTCGGCGCGTTGGGATTCGTCGCGAGTGGGCGTAAGCGTTATCTCCTCCAAAATTGGTCCCGCGCTCGAAATCTTAGCGGATGTGGTGCGACGGCCAACGTTCAAAGAAGAGGAGGTCGAACGTTTACGCCAGCAGACGATCGACGACTTGACGATCGAACTGGGCGAGCCGAGTTCAATCGCGCAATATGTCGCAGCCAGAGTTGTCTTTGGCGACACTCCGTACGCAAAGCCGATGTCCGGCACCACCGAGTCAATCACGCGTATCAGCCGCAATGATATTGTCCAGTTTCACGGCCGGTATTACCGGCCGGACCATGCGATTCTGGTTTTAGGCGGTGACATCAAAGCCGCGAATGCGTTCCGGTTAGCGCAGCAGTATTTCGGCGACTGGAAGAAGCCCGCGAGTCCCTTGCCTCCGGCTTCTGCTACGAAGCTGAACGCGTCACCCGGATCGCGAGTCATCGTGGTTGATAAACCTGATGCGGGCCAGGCGGCCGTCCTGGTTGCACGCACCGGGATCACGCGACGCGACACGGACTACTTTACCGGCATTGTGGCAAACTCGGTCCTGAGTGGTTATTCGGGCCGGTTGAACCAGGAGATCCGCATCAAACGCGGTCTGAGTTATGGGGCCGGAAGCACGCTCGACGCGCGCCGCGAGACTGGTCCATTTTCCGCTTCGACGCAGACGAAAAACACCACGGCCGCAGTAGTGGCTGATCTGTTGATGCACGAAATCACGAGGCTTTCGACTGAACCAGTTCCCGATGTGGAAATGGTCCCGCGCAAAGCAGTAGTCGCGGGAAACTTCGCCCGAAATCTGGAGACCGCCGCAGGCCTGGTTAACCAGGTTGGTTCCCTTGCACTACACGGAATTGGTTTCGACGAAATTAATCGATACCTCGGAAACGTGCAGGGGGTCACGGCGGCAAACCTCCAGCGATTTGCCGCGGCGAGGCTGGGCGCGAAAGAAACAAACATTATTGTTGTCGGAAACGCAAAAGAGTTTCTGCCGGCGCTGAAGAAACAGTATCCGCAGGTGGAAGTGATTCCCGTGGCGGAGCTGGATTTGAATACTGCGCTGCTCCGGAAGAAGCAGGCGACTAACTAATACTGCGGCTTTGCTGCCTTCCGTGCGGTAAGGCTGAACCTTACCGGGAGAATTCATTTTTTGTTGAGGCTGCGCCTCGCCTTGGTTGAGGCATAGCCTCATCTCCCAGAACGCGAATGTCGGTAAGGCAGAGCCTTACCGCACGGAGAGCGGCAAAGCCGCCGACCGGATGGCGTTCAAAACGCCTCGCTATTGCTTTGCACAAAAAGTAGGAATCGAGTCTAGGTAGTACCTGCACTCAAGCGCCAACGGCGCGAAATGTAATAGCCTGGGCCAGCGGCCCAGGAGTCGATCGAGAGCAAAGATACTGAGCGCTGAAAGCGCGGAATAATGGTTACTTAGGAAATCGCGGCCATTATTGGGTGGCCATTTCGCGCCTGCAGCGCTGGAAAAACGCGCCGTCATCACCCCGGCCGTTGGCCTGGGCTTTTACATTTCGCGCCGTTGGCGCTGAAAGCAACCATCAACGACTTTTTGTGCAAAACGCCTCACTATCGTCATCAAGACAGTCGCGTTATACTGCGCTCCCGAAACATGCACTCCAATCTCCGCACATTTCTCGATCTACTAACTCGGGAAAATGAAATCGTCACCATCGAAGCTGAGGTCGATCCAAAGCTTGAGCTGGCTGAAGTTCACCGCCGGGTAATCGACCGCGAAGGGCCGGCGTTGCTTTTCAAGCGAGTGAAGGGAAGCCGTTATCCGGTTGTAACAAACCTCTTCGGAACCAAGCGTCGAATCGAGTTGGCGTTTGGACCAAAGCCAGAAGCAATCGTGCGTGAGCTGGTCCAGGTCGCGGAATCGTTACTGCCGCCGCGCCCCGCCGAACTTTGGAAACACCGCGGTCTCGGCAAGGAGCTGTTAAGACTGGGAACCAAAAACACCAGTCGCGCGCCCGTCCTGCAGGTGATGGATCAGCCGGCGCGGCTCGATCAATTGCCGGTCTTAACGACGTGGCAGGAGGACGGCGGGCCCTTCATCACGCTCCCGCTCGTTTACACCGAGCATCCTGTTACAAGGAAGCACAACCTGGGAATCTACCGGATGCAGGTTTACGACACACAGACCACCGGCCTGCACTGGCAAATCCAGAAAGGCGGCGGCTTTCATTACAACGAAGCCGAACGATTGGACCAGTCTTTGCCGGTCACCGTGTTTCTCGGTGGACCACCGGCCTTGATTCTCGCCGCGATCGCACCTTTGCCTGAGGACGTGCCCGAGCTCGTGCTCGCCTCCCTGCTGGCCGGCGAAAAATTGAAGTTGACGAAAACTCCGAGCGCGCATCCGCATCGTGTTGCCGCCGAAGCTGAATTCGTTTTGGTTGGCCACGCCCCACCGCACAAACGAAGACGCGAAGGACCGTTTGGCGATCATTACGGTTATTATTCGCTCGAACACGAGTACCCGGTGTTTGAAGTTGACGCAGTCTTCCACCGCCGCGATGCGATCTATCCCGCCACAGTGGTTGGCAAACCTCGCCAGGAAGACTTTTTCATCGGCGACTATCTGCAGCAATTGCTGTCGCCACTGTTTCCCCTCGTGATGCCGGGCGTACGAGATTTGTGGACCTACGGCGAAACCGGATTCCACTCACTTTGCGCGGCGGTGGTGAAGGAACGTTACGCCCGCGAGGCGCTCGTCTCAGCTTTTCGCATCCTCGGCGAGGGCCAGCTTTCGCTCACTAAGTTTCTTCTGCTTACGGACCAGCCGCAGAACCTGAACGATTTTCCCTCATTGTTCGAGCACATCCTGGCGCGCTTCAATCCGGAAACGGATCTGTTCATATTCTCAAACGTTTCAATGGATACGCTCGACTACACCAGCGGCAAGGTTAACGAAGGAAGCAAGGCGATCATGCTTGGACTGGGTGATGCCGTGCGTGAATTGCCGCGGGAGTTTCGCGGTGAACTGCCGCAGGGGATTGGGAAAGCCGAGGTGTTTTGCGGTGGTTGCCTGGTGGTTTCGGGCGCTTCGTATGCGGATGATCCCGAACTCGCTGCACGTTTGGCCGGGGACAAACTTATCGCCGAATGGCCTATGGTGGTGTTACACGATGATGCCGGTGTAGCCGGTTCGTCACCCGGTTTTCTTTGGGCCACCTGGACCCGTTTCGAACCGGCGGCTGACATTTACGCTGCCGAGACGAACGTCGTGCGTCATCATCTTGCGTATCGTGGTCCAATCGTAATCGACGCGCGAACCAAACCAGGATTCCCGGCGGAGTTGATCGTCCGTGAGGATATTGGTCAATTGGTGGGCCAGCGTTGGCGGGAATACTTTCCACATGGGATCGACTAGCGTGCGCGACAGAATCCGTCATTGGAGCGACGCCGGTGTAATGATTCGACAGCAGGTCAATGCTCTACTTCGGCGTTTAGATTTGATTTCACTTTCGGTGGTTTAATTGACCTCGACGCGCAAACGACGATTGATTACCTTCGCGATTCTAATCGCGCCGTTTTGCTTCCTCGGGCTGTGGGCGTTTGTCATCGAACCCAGCCGCCTGATCGTCCACGAAAAAACAATCGCAATGTCCGCGTGGCCTGCCAGTCTGAGTGGACTCAGGATAGCCGCGCTCTCGGATATCCACGCCGGCTCACCATTCATTGACGACCACAAACTGCGACTCGTGGTTGAGCGGACCAACGCGCTGAAACCAGACGTGATCGTTTTGCTTGGCGATTACATGGTGCGCGACAGTTGGCATTCCACCCAAATGCCTCCCGAGAGGATCGCGGAGGCACTCAAGAATCTACGCGCGCCGCTGGGCGTATATGCTGTGTTGGGCAATCACGATTGGTGGTTTGACGTGACAAAGGTCCGTGCCGCATTCGAAAGCCGAGGCATTCGGATAGTGGATAACGAGGTCGTGCGGCTCGAGAGAAATGGGGCCGCGTTTTGGCTGGTCGGAATTGCCGATGCATGGAGCCAGACGGATGACATCGCCGGCACGTCGAAGAGGATTCCAGCTGGCGAGCCGGCGATTGCTCTGACGCACAATCCGGATATCATTCAGCGATTTCCGCCGACCTATCTATTAACGCTGGCCGGACATACTCACGGAGGTCAGGTGAATCTGCCGTTTCTGGGTCGTCGCATCGTGCCCTCGGAGTTTGGCCAGAGATACGCCGCCGGACACATTCAGGAGGATGGAAAGCACCTGTTTGTCACGACCGGTATCGGGACGAGCGTGTTTCCGGTTCGCTTTCGCGTGCCGCCGGAAATCGCGCTGCTGACGCTGACTCCCAGAGCCGAACCGACTCCCTAGCATCAATCGGAGCTTGCACAAGAAGAGATCAGAACTCCCTCTCCCTTTGGGAGGGTTAGGGTAGAGGGCCTAGACGCGCCTAACCCCCACCCCAACCCTCCCCCAGTGGGAGAGGGAGAACCAGACAAGAGACGAGAAGCGATTTCCGGCACTTTTTGTCAAAATCATTAATCGTATTAGTTGAGAGCACTGTCGCAACGGGGAGGCCATCTCCGGTCGTGCGAGAGCCATCTGCAATCGTGCGAAGGCCGTTGACAGTCGCGAAACAGGCGGGCAGTTACGATATGGGCAGCGGGAGTAACGAAAATGGGATTGGCCGGGCGAAAATGTCGACCCAGTGCTTTCTGGAATCGGATTGGGATTGGTAGTTTTACGCTGCTACACGATCCTATTAGTTAAGGTAGTTCAGCGTTAGCATTGCCCCGCTCCTGATCAAGCCTTCAATGAAATCGTCTGTTTTCCGGCTGAAAGAAGGGGTATCCATGAAATCTCAACCAATGAATCTGCTCAAATCTTTATCAATCGGCATCGCTCTGATAGGTGTCATGTTTGTGGCGCAAGGGCAGGCACGGGCGGACGAGGTCACGATCTCCGGTTTTACCACCGGCGCGACCTCGGCGCCCCAATTGACTTTTGTCGGGAACAGCTCGTTCACCGGCACCACGTTTTTTAACGTTGGCTCGTTAAGCGGTGCGAACAATCTGGGAACGTTCTTCCTCAACGCTGCGCCCGGGCAGCTCGTGGCCGGACTTTTCAATTTGAACATTACGTTTACGTCGCCGAGCGGTATTGCTGGAGGCCAGGGTGCATCGTACACCGCCCAAGTTCTGGGAAGCGTTTCACCAAACATTGATGTGGGCGGAGTCAACATAAACTTTGATAACACGCCACTGGTGTTCACGTTTAGCGACGGCAATACCTCGGGGTCGTTTAGTTTGACAATTGCTGATGTGTTCGTCCAAACGGGACGGACCGCGACGCTGACGGCCGGAATCACGGGTAACCAACAAACTGAGGCAGTCCCCGAACCCGCGACTCTGCTTCTGCTCGGTACCGGCATAACCGGCATCGCGGCAAAGCTGCGCAGCAAGAGACGTAAACGATTGGCGACGACTGTGTAACTCTGAGTTATCCGTTTGGACTGGGCCGGTTGCGAGTGTGAAGAACATTCGCAACCGGCTTTTGATTTCGTGCTACCTCGCCGGATGACCGTCAGGCCGGCAGCCGAAGGGTAAAAATTGCGCCGCCGTTTGATGAATTGGCGGCGGCAAGCGTGCCGCCATGTTGCGTGATTACGCGATGCGCGAGGGCGAGCCCAACGCCATGACCCATTGGCTTGGTAGTAAAGAACGGAATGAAGATCCGTTGAAGATCTGCTGGTGGAATTCCCACCCCGGTATCTGCGATTTCAACTACGGCCCACTCCCGGTTCGCGTGATCGCGCTCGCTTGAGATTTCGACGCTGACGCGCCGCAGGGTTTGTTCATCGGGGATTGCCTCAGCCGCATTACGAACCAGGTTGAGCAGCGCCTGGCGGAGCATGCGCTCATCAGCACGGATGTGAATGACGCGATCCGCAGGCGGCATGTCTGCATTCGCAGCTGAGGTTTCTGCGTTACCGGCAATCAGTAGCTCGACTCCGCGATCCTTGAAAACCGGTGCGAGCTCTGCGGCGCAGTCCCCAATTAGTTCATTCAGAGAAACTTCATCAAGCTGGAGCGGTTGCGGGCGGGCGAAATTTAGAAACGACGTGACCATCTCCGAGAGATTTCTTACTTCATTCAAGAGCGACGAGGCGGCGGTGCGTCCAGTCTCGTTCATCTCCAGGTTTTGCAGGAGCTGGACATAGCCGTGAAGTGTGGCGATAGCGTTCTTGAATTCATGGGCCAGGCCGGCCGACATTTCGCCGAGACTTTCCAGGTTCTTCTTCAGGGCCACTTGTTCGCGCAGGTGTGTGACTTCAGTAATGTCAGTCAACATGCAAACTGCGCCTCGTTGTCCTTCACCGCCGGCCAGGTCAATCGGCGCTACGGTCGCGCCGAGCTTCCGCGGATGATTGTCGGATGTGAAGGCTTCAATTTCCTCGCGGCGGTACAGTTTGCCTGTTTGCAGGCAATCCTCGACCAGTTCCGCGAGATGAGGAATACCCTTGAGCAACGATGCAACGGGTTGGCCCAGTGCGGCGCCGTCAACTTCAAGCAGGGCGCGGCCGGGAGCATTGATCACCATCGAACGTCCGCTGCCATCAAAAGCGATCAGCCCGGAGGGCACACTCGCCACGATGCGTTCGCTAAACCGTTCGGCCGAATCGGCGCGCTTGCTGGCCTGGGCACTCAACTGTTCGAGGGCCGTTCTTTGCTGCTGCAACTGTGCGACCACTGATTGAAAAGTTTCGAGTACAAACTCGCCTTCATCTTTCGACTTATAGGTTGTCACGCCGCGCGAAGCCTTTTCGGCTTCTCCGACTAGTTGGCGGTAAGGCCGCAGCAGCCAGCGCAACAGAAAAAGGATGCAAACCAGGCTGCCGAGCAGGATGGCCACGAAGGCGGCGAGCAAAAGCGGACCGCGGGTGGCTGGAGTTGTCGGCGTAAACGCGTAAAGGAGGACGGCGAAAAGCGTTGCCAGCAGGAAGAATCCAGTCAGCAAGGTGAGTCCGAATTGGTAACGGTTTCCGCGCATTAGAATGGCGATGGATGACGGCTTGCGGGTGGTGAATAAGTCATCAGTAAAAACCAAGATACCAGTTGACGATCCTGGAGCCGAAGAACAGCGCCACAATTGAACCGATCCCGAGATAGACACCGTAGGGTAAAAGACTCTGCAAGTCTCGTCTGCCCGCGCGCAACGTGAGCATGATGCCAATCACGGATCCCGAAAGTGCGCCGAAGAAAATGGTAAGAATCGTCAGGCGCCAACCCAGATACGCGCCCACCATGAACATCATCTTCACGTCGCCCAGTCCCATCGCTTCGACACCACGGAGTCTTTGCCAGGCCCAACCCATTAGCCACAGCGATCCGCCGCCAACCAGAGCGCCAATAACTGCACCGATAAGCGATGCGGCCCAGACAGGCATTCCCGTGAGCGCTCCATTCAAAAGCATCGGCAAGTCGTCGAAATGGAGAGTGGCCGTCAGCCAGGGAATGGCGAGTCGAGCGATGACTGCGAAGAGAATTCCCGGATAGGTAATCGCGTTTGGCAGAATCATGTGCTCTGCGTCGATGAAAATCAACGCGATGATGGCGGTGACAAAGACCAGGTCGAACTGAAGTGCGAAACTCAATCCATCGCGCCAGACAACAGCGGCCCACAGCAAACCGGTCAGCGCTTCAACCGCCGGGTAGCGCGCGGAAATATGGAGTTTGCAGGAGCGACAACGTCCTCCAAGCAACACATAACTTAGTACCGGGACGTTGTCATAAAAAGCGATCGGTGTTTCGCAGGATGGACAGCGCGAGTTTGGAAAGACAATGGATTCTCCGCGCGGAAGCCGGTGAATAACGACATTCAGGAAGCTGCCGATGATTGCGCCGAAAACGCCGACGATGACGCAAATGAATGGCAGAGGAATCAGGTTAAGGTCAGGAATGACTGTGGCCGGGGAAAGAATCATCGCGAGGCATTGTAGCTTAAGCAGTGGGCAGTGAGCAGTGCGGAGTGGCCAGTGCCCGCTGCTCACTGCTTCTGTTTCTCCCAAAGGAGCAGATGTTTGAGAAATGCATGATGAGCAGCAAAGCTGGCTATGCTCAGCCCTGCCACTCCATCCCGGAAGCCGCCTTTTAAGATCAAACTGCGAAGGAAGGCTGAGGGCGCGGCGACCGCGATCTTGATAGCAGATGTAGTCTTGCCCTCCGCCAGCATTTGCTGGGCGGCAAGCGGCGCGTAACGCTCACCAATCATCCGATGATGATGCGCCGCATCTCGAACGCTGTAATGAAGAATATCGCCCGTTAATCTTTCAATGCGGGCATCTGAGTTCATCTTTACTGATTCATGAATCAGGCGCGGCGGCCATCCTCCTGCCGCCTTACGAAACAGACGCAACTGCCAATCTGGATACCAACCGCCTCCTTTGATCCACCGCCCCTGATAAAAAGAACGACGGGCAATCAGGTAGCCGTCAGCCAGTCGCTCCTCCGGAGCTTCTCTCAAAGCTGCGATCTCTCTTTCGAGCTCGGTCGAAACCCGCTCATCTGCGTCAAGGCTGAATATCCATTCGTGCTTAGCCTGATCAACGGCAAACTGCTTTTGCGCGGCAAAGCCCGGCCACTCGTTCGCTATTACTCTCGCGCCGCTGCTCGTCGCGATCTCACAAGTTTGGTCAGTGGATCCGGAATCAACTACAACGATTTCGTCGGCCCAGGCGACAGACTCACAAGCTGCACGAATGTTTTCAGCTTCATTGAGAGTGATGATGGTGGCGGAAATTTTCATCAGCGATTTCACGTAACGCAAACTATTAGTTTGCGGCGGTTCCATGAGTGTCAACCACCCGCAAACTAACAGTTTGCGTTACAAAGGAAAAGCGCCAAGTGTACTGCTACACCTGGCGCTTCCTGGCGAAACAATCTGCAGGCAGGATGCCTGCGCTTCCAGCTCTACGGAGTCGGTGTATCGACGATCACGTTATTGGCGCGCAGCGTCGTTGATGTCGCACGCTGTAGATCGGCGAGGGCTTTGTTGTAATCCGTTTCCGCGCGCAGTTCGAGGTTCCTAGCGTTGGTCAGCGCATTTTCACGTTGGAAAAGAATGAAGGTAGTTGAGCGTCCCACCTGGTAAAGCCGCTGCTCGCCTTCGAGCTGCAACTCGGCGTTTGCTCGCGCTTCTCGTGCGGCGAGCACCCGGCGTCGCGAGGTTTCGACTGCCTGTGCGGAGTTGCGCACGTCTACCTCAATCGCCTGGTCCTGCGACCGAAGCGATGCTTCGAGTTGTTCGGTTTGGATTCGCGCACCGGCAAGGTTTGCTTCAGCGGTCTTGTTCTTGAACGGTATCTGAATCGTAAGTCCGACGGTGACGTTGCGAGTCTTGAAACTGAAAAGATTACTCAAGTCTTTACCGAAACCGCCAATCAAATCAGCCGGCGGCCCCCCGAGCGATAAGTTTGAGGGAACTACGGCCAGCGGAAACATTGCTCGGGTCTGAATATCGCGAATCTGCTGCAACAGAAAAGCATCAGGATCCCGTGCCGGGTCGCCGTCGATGAGCGGAAGTGGAGTTCCGACTGCAGGTGAACCGGAAACGTCTTTGCCCGCAAGTCCGGTGGTAGCCAGGGTCGACTGGAGATCGATCTGTGGCCTCGTTTGATTCTTGAAATACTGGATATCGATCTTGTTAATGTCGCTTTGCAAACGCAACCTGCGCAGCTCGGGTCGATTGTCCCGAGCCTCCTTCAGCGCGTCGATAAGGTTCACCGGAGTAGTGTCGAACGTTGGCGTATCCGTCGGGGTTAACTGGGCCGACCATTCGGGGGTGCTCGAGTCTTTAAACATGAGCTGCTTCAAATTGTTCTCGGCGATGGAAACGTTCTGCACTGAAACCAGCAATGCCGATTCGCGGTTCGCCAGTTCAGTTTGCACCTCCGCGCGTTCCAGCGGAGCTTTAGTTCCGACCGCAATCTGCGCCTCGACGCGACGGAGATTTTCGCGCGAAAGGTTTAGATTGGCGAGTTGGTTTTGCTGATCGCGCAAGGCGAAGCCCAGTTCCCAGTAAGCGCGCTGTACCTGGGCGATAACTTCGATTGTGCGTTGACGAAAGTCTGCGTCTGACTGCTCCAGGCGTTTTTTCTGAATCCGAATTTGCCGTCGGTTGTTATCAATCGAGCGATTGCGCAGCAGCGGCTGCGTAAACGTCAACGATAGATTCGACGAGTAAAACGGATTGATGCGGTTGAAGGTGTTACTGCTGTTAGTGTGGTTGTTTTCGAAGTTCAGGTTGTAGTTTCCGCCGCCTCGGCTGAATTGCTTATTAAGTGACGGCGTTAACGAGTAGGTCGTGCTCGTGGTTGTACCAGAACTGCCTGAGCCACCCAGCGAACTCTGCTGGGGAGTGATCCTCTTATCGATCTGCGGGGTAAGGCCAAAAATCGGATCGAAGATTCCCTCGAGTGAACGTAGCTGGGTCTCTGCAAAGCGCACGTCGTCGCGCGCCACTTCAATTTCGTTGTTGTTCTCGAGCGCCCGCTTGATCGCGTCGTTCAGTGACAGCGGGATCGTGTTGTCGCCGGTCACGCCAAGTCGTGTCATGTTAGGCATCGGCGGAAGGGGACGCTGTTCCTGAAGAGGAAACTTCGGATCGGTCGGCTCGACCAGCGGCGTTTCAACTATTTGCGATCCGGGGGGTAAATCCGTGGGCGATACCGGCGGCGTGGCGGAAGGCGCGGCGGTCGGCGTCTGCGGAGTCGTGGTGGTCACGCCCGGAACAACCGGCGCACCCGGGGGGGCTTGCGGCGCAGGACGCTCGGTACCGGGAGCTGTAGTGGGACTCTGGGTTTGCGTACCTGGTGCTCGCGTTGGCGAAGCTGGTCTGGGACTGGGTGCGGGCGCTTGCCCGAATGCCGCTCCCGCAGCAACAACAAGCAGCGCGCAAGTAAGTAGCGCGGTAAACAGATTTCGAGGCCGACGAATCAACATTAAACCAGACTCCTTCAGTAGTGCCTTAAGTTAACGGAGGCAAACGATTAGAACTGTTAGCAAAATAGTCCCGTGCGATCAAGTCTTTACTACGCTATTCGGTGCATTGCGGTTTCATAAAGATCCCGTCTGGTCACCTACGACTTCGGCCTGTAAACCAGCAATTGCATGGGCTTTCAATCCAACAAAACATCAATGAGATGCGCGCTTGACACTCAAAGCTACGCCGCATAATCTTTGGACTTCTTTAATCCCAGCAAGTTTTGATCCCCGTGGCACGCAGGCACGTGGCCAATAGTTCAGGCGCGCAGCTTGTGACCACTGTTTCCAGCGCGGGCCGAGGTCGACCGGCGCCTGTGCCGGAAGTTCGCAAGGATTGAGTAGCAGGTTGGAATAATCCTCAGGAGGGCAATAAGCAATGGCGGTGAAGGTAGGCATCAACGGTTTTGGTCGCATAGGTCGCAATATTCTTCGAACGTCAATCGGCGACCCGGATATTGATTTCGTTGCCGTCAATGATCTGACGGATACAAAGACCCTCGCATACCTGCTGAAATACGATTCAGTGCTGGGAAATCTCGAAAATGAGATTACCACTACTGAAAATGGGATTAAGGTCGGCGACGAAGAGTTTAAGGTCTTTTCGCAACGCGACCCGGCTGCCATCGACTGGGAATCAGTTGGCGCCGAAATCGTGATTGAATCCACCGGAATATTCACCAAGGCCGAAGACGCGAAAAAGCATCTGCGTGGGTCGGTAAAAAAGGTGATTATTTCAGCTCCGGCCAAGAATGAAGACATCACAATCGTGTTGGGCGTCAATGAAGAAAACTATGATCCTGCGTCGCATCACGTCATTTCAAATGCGTCGTGTACAACAAACTGTCTCGCGCCCGTAGCAAAAGTGATTCATGAGAAGTTTGGAATTCGTTCGGCCCAGATGACGACCATCCATTCTTACACTAACGACCAACAACTGCTCGATCTGCCCCACAAAGACCTGCGACGCGCGCGTGCGGCCGGCCTCTCGATGATCCCAACGTCGACCGGCGCGGCGAAGGCCGTGGCGCTTGTTCTACCTGAGCTAAAAGGAAAGTTTGACGGCATCTCCGTGCGCGTGCCAACGCCCAACGTGTCGCTCGTGGACGTGGTGATGGACGTTGAAAAGGAAACAACTACCGAAGAAGTGAATCGAGCGCTGAAGGATGCGGCCAATGAGGAACTCAGGGGAATACTTTCATTCTCAGAGGAGCCGCTGGTTTCAATTGATTTCAAGCGCAACTCAAACTCCTCAATAGTCGATGCGGAATACACGAAAGTTATCAACGGACGGCTGATTAAGATCCTGTCCTGGTACGACAACGAGTGGGGTTATTCCTGCCGCGTGCGCGACCTCGTCAAATTCATTGCCGCCAAAGGACTATAGAACAGTGATGAGTGATGAGTATTGAGTGATGGGCCAGATTGGTCGCATCGTCTTGACACTCATCTCTCGTCACTCATTACGCATCACTTTCCATGAGTAAACTCTCCATCAAGGATCTCGACCTGAAAGGCAAACGCGTCTTCGTTCGCGTGGACTTCAACGTGCCAATCAAGGATGGCAAGGTTGACGACGACACGCGCATCAAGGCAGCACTGCCGACTATCAACCACGCCGTCGATCAAGGGGCCCGTGTGATCCTGGCGTCGCACCTGGGCCGTCCCAAAGGCGAGCGCGTTGAGAAATACAGCCTTGCACCGGTCGCTGAACATCTATCAGCACTGCTCGGGAAGTCCGTGGCTTTTGCATCAGACTGTGTTGGTGAAGAAGCGCAAGCAAAAGTGGCGGCGATGAAGGATGGCGAGGTGCTACTCCTCGAGAACCTGCGCTTTCACAGTGAAGAAGAGAAAAACGACGACGCGTTTGCGCAACAGTTGGCTGCCCTATGCGACCTTTACGTTAATGATGCCTTCGGCGCAGCTCACCGCGCGCACGCTTCCACAGCGGGCATCACGAAACACGTTGCAAAGGCCGCGGCTGGTTTGTTGATGCAGAAGGAGCTCGAATATCTCGGCCGCGTGATTAGTGATCCGGAGCACCCGTTTGTTGCAATCCTCGGCGGCGCAAAAGTTTCCGACAAGATCCCGGTAATCAACGCCCTCATCGATCGCAAGGTAGACAAACTTCTCATCGGCGGCGCCATGGCCTACACGTTTTTCAAAGCCGAGGGATTCACGATCGGCAAGTCGCTGGTAGAAAACGATAAGCTTGACGTGGCTTTGCAGATACAGAAGCGGGCCGAGGCCGAGGGAATTAAGTTGTTGTTGCCGACAGATCATCAGGTCGTGGACAGCTATGAGCCGATCAAGGGCGATAAGATTGTTGCCAAGACGATCCCGATCGAGTTCACGAATGCCGGCCACGCCGGAATGGACATCGGCGTGGAAACAGTCTCTCATTTTGCAAACGCTTTGCACGACGCTCGCACGATCATCTGGAATGGGCCAATGGGCGTTTTCGAGGAGCCACCTTTCAACGAAGGCACGATCGGAATCGCCAAGGCTGTAGCTGAGGCTGCAGACCGCGGCGCTACGGTGATTGTGGGCGGCGGCGATTCAGTGTCCGCTATTACTCAGGCGGGTGTTGCCGATCGCATCACGCACATTTCCACCGGCGGCGGTGCGACGCTGGAATTTCTTTCTGGCGAGGAATTGCCTGGCGTTGCGGCCTTGACTGATAAGTAGTTACGGGAGTTCGCAATCAGCAATCAGGCGTGCATCGCTCTGAATGGCCGACGCGCTCAAAGTGTGAACAAAGGAAAGGCGGCGACTTATATTGTCGCCGCCTTTCGTTCTTGATGCCGGGGCTTCAATTTCTTGCGACCGCCCAGACGGTGTTCCAGCCGATTCCGTTGTGTCCATATTTGATCCAGGCGGCGCCGTCTTCGCCCCAGTCGCGGCCCCAGGAATTACGGATGCGCCAAGCTCCACGGTCATCATCCCAGCCAACAATCATTACCGCATGATTGGTATTTGGAATCGCTCCGTACCTCGATCTGGGTTTGTCGGAAAAAACTCCTTCCGTGTAGTCACTAAAATCCTGGGTGACTTCGATAGTAGTAGCGACCGGTCCATGTGCGCACAGTGCTGCTTTGATCTGATCCTTACTCGCCCAGCCGATTCCGGCCCAACCCCATGCGCTGATTTTGTAGGAGTACGGCGGGTTCCGACACGTCCCCCGATCTCTTCCGGCGTAATCATATCTGTTCTCCCAGGCCACTCCGTCGAATTGCATGTGAAACATGCTGCTCTCGATGAAGAAACCGTCGCAGCCGTTTATAAATCCATTCGCCAAACCTCCCGCGCAGTCGATCAATTCCTGTTCAGCGACGTCTGCTTTACGGTCATGACGGATGCGATAACTGCTGTCTACGATGCCGGCGCCGGCGAACGCCCAACAACTGCTACATCCTGCTTGGTCTCTGATTGGTGGAACCTGCCCGCGCTCTCTGGTGTACTCGAAGCGGCGTCTTGACTTGCAACTTGATGCCGCCGGCGCTGCAGTGCTGGCGAGAAAACTGTTTCCGTGAATAGACAACGGAACTCGCGGGGCGGACGATTGCCCGCGACGATTCAGCAACTCTTCGACTGTCGGAATCTTTTCACGCTCAATGATTTTCTGCGCGTCGTAGTTCTGTTTCCGCATAGTCTGTGGTGTTCTTCTCCGGTCATCCGGGGTGATCCGGCGGGTCGGTAGGGGTCGATTTGAAACGGAGGTCACCCCAATGTTGTAAGTCGCTCCGCCGCGGCTGATTTCACGCCTACGGCGTTCGAGGCGATCTTTGATTGCTTTGGGCGCATTCAGTTCGCGGGTTGTCAGGTCAATTTTGGGCAGTTCGGTTTCCGGGACTTCCCGTTCCTGATCTTGCGGCCTTGCAACGTTTTGAACTTGTCTTTTTTCAGCTTTGCTTTTGATTCCGGTGAATAGCAGGGACGATGACCCGACCATCACCAACAACAGCATTGTGAAGCACGTTCGTCTCATGGCTTAATCTCCTTCAATTGTGCGGCTCGTGCCATACCTCCTGAGTGAGGATATTGCTTGGGCCTTGTGGGGTTGGGCGTTGACTCTTTGCTTCAGCTCCAAGCCTCTGCCCGGTTAGAGTGCGACCGCCGACGGACACTGCCCGTCAGGTATCGCTGTGAAAGATGTCGCACCTTTCTCGACGAGCCGGCGCAAGCTTTTCTTTGCGCCGCGGAAACGCTGCGCATACAATCTGAGCCGCTTCGCTCCTGTTGCCTCGTCTTATCGACGCGCACGATACTTCCCGTCTGGCCCGAGAGTCCTTTGGTTAAGGTTGGTTTTTTCTTTAAGTTTTCTTTAGACCCTTTCTCGAGGTTATCGCGATGTTTTCCTCACGAAACTGCTACAAATTTGGACCATTCCTGCTCGATCCTTCGCTCCCTATGCTGTTTCGTGATGGAGAGCCGGTTCCACTTCCGCCCAAGGCGCTGGAGACTCTCGTAGCGCTCGTCGAACAAAGCGGTCACGTAGTCAAGCGCGAGCAATTGATCGAGATTGTCTGGCCCGACACCGTCGTGGAGGAGAACAACCTTTCGGTTAATATCTCGCAACTGCGAAAAGCACTCGGCGATCGCGAAGACGGTGAGAAATATATCGAGACAGTACCTCGTCGTGGCTATCGCTTCACCGCACCGGTAGGATGCAGTCCACTGGAAGGCACCGAGCCTGTGCAGGCGCTTCAGAGGCTCTCGCCCTTTCCTATCCCAAAAAGCATTGAGACGGATACTAAGCAGGTCACAACCGCTACTAACTCTGTGCCGGATGAAACGCCGCACGCCTGGAACTCGCGGGCGATTGTCACCAACAGCGCATCTGTCAGTTCTCAATTGCGCAGATTCACGCTGTGGCCAGGCATTCTCATAGTGATTGTCACCGTGGCCGTCATAGTGGCTGGCGCGAGTTTGATAAGGCTGGCTGGGGAAAATGGTCGTGGTTCCCCGTCAGAGCAGAGAGTGGCGGCTCCTGACAGAGTGAATGGCGCGACCGTCAGATCGCTAGCGGTGTTGCCTTTTAGCGGTGAAGACTCGGATGACTTCGGGGCAAGCACCACGAGCGCGGATGGGGAGTTGACCAACGCCGTCGTTGTTCGCCTGGCGGAAGCTGGTAATGTGAACATTACACCCCAGAGCGCGGTGTTGGCCGAGAAGATGACGCGCAACAACATTCTGCTGACCGGACATCGGCTCAACGCCGACGCTGTTCTGTCAGGCGTGGTCTACAGAAACGATGCCGAATGGATAAGCCTGCGACTACACCTCGTCAGCGTAAACGGCGGCGAGGTCTTGTGGGCGAACACCTTCACGCAGCCTCGTGCGCAGACGCAACGTCTGCTTGACCAAATCGTAGGGAATGTTTTGGCGGGACTGCATCGATTGAAGGACAGAGAGGAGTATGAGAGTCGGGCGCGCCGCTACACCGCGAACCGCGAGGCTTATCAGCATTATCTGCAAGGACGTTTTCTCTGGGATCAGCGCCACGACGTTTTCGCTCCTGATCATCTTGGATGGCTAAAGGACAACATCGCCAGCGTCAATCAACTGGAAGAGGCTCAGAGGCTAGACCCGAACTTTGCGCTGCCTTACGTGGGGCTGGCGGATATCTACAAGGCAGACGACTACTCGAGCCAGGAGCGGCGGCGCGCCGAGGAATACGCTCTCCGAGCAATCGCGCTCGACCCTGGCCTGGCTGAAGCGCACGCTACGCTGGGCTTCATACGAATGCTTCATTACTGGGACTGGACCGGTGCGGAGGCTGAATTCAAACGGGCACTGGAAATAAATCCGGACTGCGTCACAGCGCACCAGTGGTACGCGCTTTTCCACGCCCTGCGCGGGAACGCAAGCGAGTCGATCAAAGAAATCACACGCGCACGCGAGATGGCCCCTTACTCACTCAGCATCCTCATTGACGCGGCCGAGATGCAATACTATGCCACGGGGGTCGTTCCGCAGATGGTCTTCAGTGACACGATCATACCGTTCTTACGCGTCCTGGAATTGCAACCGAAGGCTCTGAACGCTCGAGGATTACTCACTCAGGTTTACTGGATAATCGGCGAGTACGACCGGGCGGTGGCGGTAGCTGACTCTGACTGGAAGGGCAGACCGCAGGACTACGCACGGCACAAGGCCGGTGCACGCAAGGGCACGCGTGAGTTTGACGACATTCCAGGTGCTCACACTTACCAAAGAGCAGTCTGGCACGCCCAGCTGAACCAGCGCGAGGAAGCGCTTGACCTCCTCGAACGGGCTCATCGCTACCACCACTTCTTCATCATCTACATCAAGGCCGAACCATTCTTCAAAAACCTCCACGACGAGCCGCGCTACCAGGAGTTGCTCCGCGCCGTGGGCCTCGCACCGTAAGTCGGCACAGCTCTGAAGGTCAACATTTCTCGTAGGCCCACAGCTTTGGTAATATCGACCCTTCAATAGTGCCAACTAAGTTCTGGAAACTGATCATCATGCGTAAACCTGTAATAGCCGGAAACTGGAAGATGTACAAGACGATTGGTGAGGCGGTGGACACTGCGCTCGCCCTGAAGCCTTTGGTCGGAAACGCGAACCATTGCGAGGTCATCATCGCGCCAGTTTTTACGGCCATAAAGACCGTTGCAGACCGCCTCGAGGGCTCAAACATACGCGTCGCGGCTCAGAACTGTTCGACCGAGATCGAGGAAGGTGCGCACACCGGCGAGCTAACCGCCCGTATGCTGCGCGATGCGGGAGCGCAATTCGTAATAGTCGGGCATTCGGAGCGCCGTCAACTTTATTCCGAGACCGATTCGATGGTTAATCGAAAGTGTGCCGCGGCTCTGGCTAGTGGTCTGGACGTGATCCTTTGCTTGGGTGAAAGCCTGGAACAGAGAGAGCAGGGAACTGCAGAACGCGTTGTAAGTGGTCAATTGACCGGTGGACTCAGCGGGTTGACAGCCTCAGACCTCGACCGTATCATCGTTGCCTACGAGCCTGTTTGGGCCATAGGTACGGGACGTACAGCGTCGCCGGAGCAAGCGCAGGAAATGCACGCGTTTATCCGGCGCGTTTTCATGGAAAGGTACTCCGATCAAGCGGCAAACGATTTGAGAATCCTGTACGGTGGCTCAGTTAAGCCAGATAACATCGCTGGGTTGATGTCGCAACAGGATATTGATGGCGCACTCGTCGGCGGAGCGAGTCTGAAAGCCGACAGCTTCGCGCAAATTGTGAATTATAAGTAGGACAGACATTCTTGTCTGTCCGTCCTGATGGAGACTTTTTGTAGGGAGCAGCAAGGACAGGCAAGAATGCCTGACCTACTGCGGGAGTTGAATTTGTTAACTTACACTTTATACGGAATATTTATCCTGTCGTGCATTGTGCTCGTCGTAGTCGTCTTGCTGCAGCCCGGCAAATCTGGCGCGGGTGATCTCTTCTCAAGCAGTGTTTCCAGCACAGCATTTGGTCCGCGCGGCACGGCCAGCATTCTTTCGAAGATTACAATTGGCGCGGCGGCGGCGTTTATGCTCATTGCGTTAACGCTCTCGTTGCCTGGGGTGACGGGTTCCCAGTCTGTATTGCAGTCAACTGAAGCAGACGCTACACCGACTCCGGTGGCTTCGCCGGCTGCAAGCGTGGCGCCCGGAGCAGTTGCCCCCGGAACTGTGACTCCTGAAACGTCGCCAGCGGCGACTACTTCTCCGGCAGCTTCGCAAACTGCTTCACCAACCAAATAGGCTGGCTGAGAATTGTTATCTGACAACTTGGGCCGAAGTGGCGGAACTGGCAGACGCGCACGGTTGAGGGCCGTGTGAGGCGACTCGTGGGGGTTCGAGTCCCCCCTTCGGCACCATTTTTCTTCGATTTCCTCAGAAGAATCGCACAGTTTTGAATTCAGGGTCCGCTTAGTGCTCATCCGCTCACTTCTGCATACATACGGTGAAACGTTTAGGAACTGACATTCGGAATCAGATTGTGATATGGTCCGCAACGTTTGGGGTAAGTAGGCAGTTCTTTCTCGGTTAGGGCAACAGATCTGAGAATTGCGCATGCCGGCGCTCTCAAACTTCGCCGCCGACCTAATCATCAAGGTTAGCCTCGTTCTTTACCGACCATTCCCTCGCTCTTTTACAAAATATATTCCGAATGAGAACTCGCTCACGATGAAACGTTTTCTGAAGTTCCGACATGAAGACCATTGCGCACTTCGAACAAGCGCTGGGTCGGGTGGCACTGTGGGCTCCGCGACTAGTGAGAACAAAGCAGGGCTACGAAGAGTACTTTGTCCGCAGGTTGCGGATTTATCCGCACGCACTGAGAGAAGCAAAGGATTGATGCCGATATCCCAGCAAAACTAAGCAAGAGCATGGTGCCTAACATGCTTTTCCATGAAGTCTCACTCTGATCTGCGAGGAGTTCACCGATGGCCGGGACAATTGTTGAAGGACGTAACGTTCCTGAAAACCGCTCGCTGACGCCTGACTTTTGCATTATCGGGTCAGGCGCGGCCGGTGGTGTTTGCGCTTTGAAACTAGCTGAGGCGGGCTTCGACGTTCTCGTACTCGAGGAAGGACCCAACATTCCGAAAGAGAAGGGGCCCGCCCCGGGGCAAGAACGAAAGATGCTCAACGAGCGCGAAGCCGAGATGTACAAGCTGCTATATCAGGAAGGCGCGACACGTCTCAGTAAGAACGGCGGCATCAAGATTTTGCAGGGTCGTTGCCTCGGGGGCGGCACTGCCGTGAACTGGTCAGCTTGTTTACCGCCGAGGTTGGAGACATTGGACGAATGGCAGAAGCGCGGACTTCCATTTACTCGTCAAAATCTCGATCCATACTTGCGCGAAGTAGTGAACTACCTTCCAGTTGTTCGCAACGACAAGTACAACACATCCGCACGAAAGTTCATGCTCGGTTGTAGGCGACACGATATTCCCCACGAGAACCTACCGAACAACACAAACGATTGTCGCGAGTGCGGCAGTTGCGGTGTTGGCTGTCCCTACGATCGAAAGATGAGCGGCTTTGTGAAGTGGCTGCCTGACGCTGTAGCACTGGGCGCTAGCATCTATACCGACACGAAAGTCGATCGTCTGGTTAGCAGTGGCGACCAGATTCGAGAAGTGCAGGCGCACTTTATCGATCATAAGACGCGCCCGACTAAACGTAAGCTCACCGTGAAACCCAAGAAGGGTGTGGTGCTGGCTGCGGGCGCTGTAGGCACTCCCGGTATCCTCTTGCGTTCAGGCCTCGATCTCGATAAACGAGTCGGGAAGTTTACGCACATACACCCGGTAACAATCACCATTGGCAGGTATCCGGAAAAGACACTGCCCGCATACGGCGTGCCGGACAATATGTGGACGCCGAAATTTGCATCTGGTCCAACCGGCTACTTGATCGAAACTGGATCATTCTTTCCAATACTTTCAGCTTCCGCGACCTTACAACATGGCGACGAGCTACATCGGATCATGCGCGATTACTATCCGAGCGGCGCCATCTCCTACGCCCATCACACCACCGGATTCGACGAGGAAGAGAAATACGGAACAGTGGAATTGGATGACAACGGCGATCCGCAGTTGGACTATAAGATCCCTAAAGCCAATGTGAATCCAATGCGAGAAAGCCTGGTAATGATGGCGAGAATCCACCTGGCGGCAGGTGCGAACTCAGTTTACATAATGCGCAACCCACCGTTGGAGGTGAAGTCGGACGCTATGTTCGACGAGATCAGGCAGATTGATTTCACTCGACCGCAGAGCGCAAGCATCTTTACCGTTCACGTGATGGGCGGATGTCAGATGAACAAGAACGACAAGCGGCGTTGCGTCAACACCGATTTTAGGTTCCGAGATAAGAAAAACCTTTGGGTGACGGACGCCTCGATCTTCCCGACAGCGCTTGGCGCCAACCCACAAGTGACGATCTACTCGCTGGCGCTCTGGGCGGCGCGCGAAATTTGCGAACAGCACCAGCGACCCTTCAAGTTCCATCACCAGCAAGGAGGTGAATTGCCGTGGCCGGGATACTGAGCTCAGCCCTTAACGCGTCGGCGAATCCCAGGAAGCGTAGCGAAGTAACGCAGACGACGTTTGATTGTCTTAATAAAAAGACTGCGCTAATCCTCTTTGCGGTCGCAGAAGCAGTATTGGGCGAAGGTTTCTTGATCAAGGCACCTCGCTTTATTGAAACTGTCGACGATTACTTGAACTACCAACGGCCGGCGCAGCGAGAGCAGTTCCTCTTTGCATTGCTGATCGCCGAGGTGACCTTTGGTCTCACGATCGGTGGCACCTTCCAACATTTTTCGCACTTATCGATCGCAGACCGGAGAAAAATTCTCGAAAAGCTTCGCTCCAGCAGTCAGAGTCTGCGCCGGAACATCTATGCGGCGTTCGTCAACGTCGCGGCCTCGACTTATTACGCGAGCGATCTGACCTGGCCTGACTTAGGTTACGCGGGTGTGAGCGTGGACCATCCCGAGATCCTTAACCAACCGCCTCCGGTGCCCTGGCGCCTGGATGATCCACGACCGATTGAGGAATAAGAACTGACTCAGAAAACTCAGAAAAGGAGCGCTTTATGAGCGAGAACATCAATCGTGCCGATGTGACAGTAAACCTTAGAGATGTTCATGCAATCGCTCTAAGTCTTCCTTCGGCACCATAATTCTTCAGTTATCCTCAGCAAATCAATACCGTTTTCAACTTCACAACAAACTGCCGAAGGGGCGAACAGGTGGTCCGCCCCTTCAACTTCAGTCTCGCGTCCTTGGTTTCCGTGCGCTTCCGTTAGGCTTTCGCTGCTGTCGCAGTCTTAGTCCGTTCCTGCTGCATGAGTTGCCGCATGGCGGCGATGCTGCCGGGTGAGCGATGCTCCGACCAAGCTTCATAGCGCTGAGCGGCTTTCTCAAGGTTCGAGAGCATCAGGGGGTCGCCAAATTGTTTGCGAAACTCCGGGACCACCGGTTTGAGCAGCTCCCATACGCCGAAAAACTCGCCGCTGGTCTCAAAGAACAACCCTTCGTGGAGCAATCCGTAGTTGAGCAACGAGCAGGCTTGCTCCCAATACCCGATCACCATTCCGACGAAAGTCATGTTTTCACTTCCCATCGGCGCGATGCGCATCGCGTCGTCGAATGTTTCCGCAAAGTAGTTTTGTTGGAACCAATCGCGGGCCTGACGGAGTCGGGCCTCGCGCCGCAAATCGTAAACTTGCAAGTGTAGTTGTGCTTGTTCGTGCGTAGGTTTTGTTTCCATGATTTTCTTTCTCCCTGTCTTTCTTACCGGTTGTACCGGTAGCCGTTATTATTGCTTGAAACTGAGGGGGCCCTTTCCACAAGTTGAAGCTCGCAGGCAAATCTGTGCGCCTCTAACATTAAGTCGAACGATGGGCCTCCGGATCGACAGCAACTCAATTAATATTTTGTCGATCACTTAAATGTAGTCGAAGGACCCTCCTTCCGGGGGTTGAGCCAAGACTAACGCGTCGCGAAAATGCGTTTGACGTTCTCCTCGGAGAAGAACTCCGCGGGTGACGTGACGCCGGCATTGACACGCGCGAACTCGTCCATCGCTTGCTGGTTGCCATGCACCGCGCCGAGCAGTTGCTGCATCTCGGGCGGCGGAGGCTCTTGTGATGCCAGCTGGGCCGTGAACTCGTACATCGGAAGAACGTGGCGGTCGCGGTTCGATTGGTAATCGGCCATGGCAGCTTCGTACGAACGTCCGCCGGAAAACGACTCATCCAGTGCGGCGACGCATAATTCAGCGTCACGGAACGCGTCCTGAATCCCTTGCGCCGTGATGAAGTCTTTGTTGTATCCTGCATCACCCACCAGAGCCCAACCCTTGCCGTAGGGTGTGCGAAAGTAATTTGGCACCGGCATGCCCGCGAACCGCTCTTCGCGGCGAGCGCTGCCGATGCGTTCGGCGAAACTCGGCGCCAGGTCGATCACTTTGAGATAGTTTCCTTCGATGTCCGCCTTGTTCGCCTCGAAGTCCTTGTACTGCCAGCCCGCGATCACGAGAGTACAGTCGTCGTTCGTCGGCCACGCCGCGAACGAGCAGTACTGTCGGACGTAGACCTCGAAGCGGCCATTCATCGGGAGCCCACTCCAATAGGTGTAGTAGGCGGCCAGAAGCGGCGGCTTCTCATTGTATTGCTGGGGGTGGACAACTCGCGCGACCATCGAGTGCAGGCCGTCGGCACCGACGACGACGCGGGCATGCTCGGTGACCGTCTCCCCGCCGCGGCTGTGACCCCGAATCCCGGTGACGCGTTCATCGTCGAGGATTACTTCTTCGACGGTAAATCCCTCTCGAACTTCGGCTCCAGCTTCAGACGCCGCGTCGACGAGCACCTTGTCGAGTACCGTGCGCCGGGGCGCATACGAGACCGGTGAGTCGGAGCTTTTGGGAGATCCTGCGATTGTGAACGGCCCGAAGTCGAAGGCATAAGTGTCGATCGGCGGACATCCCGTCGCGACGACGCGGTCGAACAAGCCCCATCGCTTGAGCGCACCGATGCCGGGCGGGTGGATGAGGTGCGTGGAGATCGTGTCGCTCGGAAAGGTGGCGCGGTCGACTGCAAGGACGCGGTAGCCCTTGCGTGCGAGAAGCATCGCAGTTGGAGATCCGGCGCAGCGCGCGCCGACGACAATAGCGTCGTATGGCTTGCTCATATCCCCCCTAGTAAAGTCCGAGTACCAAATGATTTCTTAGAGATCATATTTCCTTCTGCCTTTTGGAATATTGCAGATTTGGTATTTCGGAAGGAAGTTTCAGTTACTCGACGTAAAGAACATCCATCGGTTATTGCTCCTGGAGTGAAGCTGTTGATGTTCACAGGTTATGTGTTTTGCGTTGAGTGTGTTGTTAAGAGTGCACGCACAGGCAGTCCTTTTAGTTTGTGTCGCAAGTCGCATTTTTCTAAACGCAAGCGGTTTGAATTTCCGAAATTTCGGACGGTTTCGCTTTCCGGAGCTTCATTATTGGGACTCCACCATCCCGAAACCGGAACGCTTTTCTTCGCGCAAACCCCTGCGACCCGGACGATACTCCTTCCTCGAAGACTATTAGACGTTCGCATCGGCGCAATCACCTTTGTTTTCCAGTAACCCTTCGGGAAAGTCAGCCTGGGATTTGTGCTGGCACATGCTTTGACTCTGTTAGCCGCGTTGAACTGTAATTTTCGTTTTATGGTTTCGGATTTTCGTAGTCTTTGCCATTCACCACCCAATGAATTCTCAGCAGCATCATGGATATTAAGCGCACCGGTAAATCGAAACTGAAGAAACGTGTCCGCACCGGACTCCTCGTCGGAGTTGGAGTCGCGGCTATCGGCGGCATCAGTTTCGGCCTGACACGGCTAAAGCCCGCAGCTCCCACGCTGGAACGGTCCACGGCAGTAATCGATACGGTCAAGCGCGGGCAGATGCTGCGCGAAGTGCGCGGCAACGGGACCCTCGTGCCGCAGGTGGTTCGTTTCATTCCAGCCCCTTCGGAAGGACGAGTCGAGAACATTCCAGTGCAGGCCGGCGTCGTAGTTGGCTACGACACTGTGATCGCCGAGTTATCAAATCCAAAACTTGAACAGGAAGCGACGGATGCAGAGTTTCAGGTGAAGGCTGCGCAGGCAGACGAGGCAAGTTTAGGCGCCCGGCTGGAGAGCGACTCGATGACGCAGCAGTCTACGATTGCGGGCATCAAGGCGGAGTACAGCCAGGCGAAATTACAACTCGATACTGATGAAGCGCTGGGCAAGCAGGGTTTGGTTCCAGATTTGGTTTTGAAAATCTCGCGCATGAAGCTCGTGGACATCAGCAACCGGCTCAAAGTTGAACAAGAGCGGCTGGCAGTAAACGCGAAATCAATCAAGGCCCAGATCAATGCGCAGCAGTCTCGGATCGCGCAGTTTCGGGCGCTGGCCAAGCTCAGACGCGATCAGGCAACGGGGCTGAAGATTCGGGCCGGCACGAGCGGCGTGTTGCAGGAAGTGTCGGTGCAGGTCGGCCAGCAGGTGACGCCCGGGTTCAACATCGCCCGCGTAGCTGATCCCGCATCGTTGAAAGCCGAACTGAGAATTGCAGAGACTCAAATCAAAGACGTCAAACTCGGTCAGCCGGTGGCAGTAGACACTCGTAATGGAATCATCCAGGGCGAGGTGCAGCGGATCGACCCCGCAGCGCGCGAAGGGACGTTCATTGTTGATGTGGCCCTCACTGGCCCAATTCCGGCAAGCGCGCGGCCCGATCTAAGTGTCGACGGAACAATAGAACTCGAACGCCTCAGCGACGTCCTATACGTCGGCCGGCCAGCCTTTGGACAAGGCCAGGAGACGGTAGGTTTGTTCAAACTGAGTGCTGACGGGCAGGAAGCCGCGCGCACTCAAGTCAAGCTGGGCCGGAATTCAGTAAGCACCATAGAAATAGTTAGCGGCTTGAAAGAAGGCGATCAGGTGATCATCTCCGACACGTCGGCGATGGATAGTTACGACCGGATACAAGTTCGTTGACGCCCGGTAAGGCCAAGCCTTACCGCACGGAAGGCGGCGGAGCCGCAACTGAACTCCGACCGAAAGTGATTCAAAAATTCCCAAGGAGACACAAATGAGCTCAACCGATCCCCTTATCCATCTCTCTGACGTGAAGAAGGTCTTCTACACCGACGAGGTTGAAACGCACGCGCTCTCAGGTATACAGCTCGACATTCAGAAGGGCGAATACGTTTCCATCGCCGGTCCATCAGGCTGCGGCAAGTCGACCTTACTGTCGATTCTCGGGCTGCTTGATACGCCGAGTGACGGCCAGTATGTGCTCAACGAACAGCCGGTCGAGAACCTTTCCATGGCAGAGCGCGCTCGAATACGTAACCGGGAGGTGGGTTTCATCTTTCAAAGTTTCAATCTCATCGGCGACCTGACGGTCTATGAAAACGTCGAGTTGCCGCTGACGTACCGCGGCATGAGCTCAGGCGATCGCAAGAAGAGAGTGACTGACGCCCTCGAGAGTGTGGGTATGGCGCATCGCGCAAAACATTTACCCAGTCAACTATCCGGTGGTCAGCAACAGCGCGTAGCCGTGGCCCGGGCAGTTGGCGGGCAGCCGAGCATCCTGCTGGCTGACGAGCCGACTGGAAACCTGGATTCGACCAACGGTGAAGCTGTGATGGAACTACTGCGCGATCTGCATCGCGGGGGCGCCACTATTTGCATGGTTACGCATGATGCGCGTTACGCCCAGCATGCCGATCGCATCGTGCATCTCTTCGATGGCCTGATCGTTGAAGAGGAGGCGGGCGCCAACCGCCGCGAATTGGCAGAAGCGAAGGAAGCGACGGGGGAAAATGGTTTTGGAGCGCGCGGATGATTCGCCTGCGCAATATCGAAAAGTCGTTTTCGCACGGTCCGGCCAGGACTTACGTGCTTCGCCGCATCGACTGCGACATTCAGCAGGGCGAGTTTGTGTCAATCATGGGTCCGTCGGGGGCGGGGAAGTCTACCTTGCTGCATATCCTCGGCATGCATGACCAATCCTGGACAGGCGAATACTACTTTGACGACGTTGCCGTGCATGCGCTCGACACAAAGAAGCGCGCCGCGCTGCGTAACAGCAACATCGGTTTTGTCTTTCAGAGCTATCACCTGCTTGACGATCAAACTGTCTTCGAAAATCTGGAGCTGCCGCTCTCCTACCGCAATGTCAGCAAAAAGGACCGTCAGTCGATCGTCTGCGACACCCTGGATAAATTTCAGATTGTCGGCAAGAAGGATCTCTTCCCCAGTCAACTTTCCGGCGGACAACAGCAACTGGTCGGCATCGCGCGAGCGGTTGTCGCAAGTCCCAGAATAATTCTGGCTGACGAACCCACTGGAAACCTGCATTCCAGCCAGGGCAAAGAAATCATGGAAATGTTCAAGCGACTCAACGAAGAGGGGACTACCATCGTTCAGGTTACGCATTCCGAAACCAATGCAGCGTATGGCAATCGCATCGTGCGTCTGGAAGACGGTTGGATCGCGACAAAGTGAGACGCCGTGTGCTGCTGGTAAAGAAATAGATTTCCGACCGCCGTGTAGGCCCAGAAGGTTTCCACCCAACTGCGCTACGTCACGAGGAGAAGGACATGAATGCAATTTGGCAGGATCTGCGTTATGGCGTTCGTCTCTTACTGAAGAATCCCGTCGTCACTGCGGCCGCCGTGATCACGCTCGCACTGGGAATCGGTGCGAACACCGCCATCTTCAGCGTCGTGAATGCAGTGATGCTGCGTCCGCTGCCTTATCGCAATCCGGATCGTGTGGTGTCACTTTGGGAAAACGTGCCTACTCACGGGCAGTGGCGAGTAACACCCGCGAACTTCCTGGATTGGAAACAGCAGAACACAGTATTTGAGAACGTTGCGGCTTTCGGTGCCGCGACGATGACATTAACCGGAGACGGAGAACCGGAACAATTACTCGGCACCCGTGCCAGCAACGGCTACTTCGAAGTAGTTGGCGTCCAACCAATGCTGGGCCGGTCCTTCGTCGAAGAAGAATATAAACCGGGAAAAGGCCAGGTGGTTATTCTCGCGGAGTCGTTCTGGCAACGGCGGTTTGGCGGCGATCCGAACGTCATTAATAAGGACCTTACCCTCAATGGCGCCAGTTACAACGTAGTCGGCGTGATGCCTTCGAGCATTTATCCGGTTTGGCCCACCACCGCCGGTCGGATTTCATTCAATGAGAACGAACAGCAATTCTGGACCCCGATGTCTTTCACTGCGGAGTGGGCGGCTGTGCGAACAGCGCACGTGCTTGGCGTAGTCGCTCGGCTCAAGCCTGATGTAACTCTCGAACAGGCCAAAGCAGAGATGAACACGATTGGGGCGCGACTCGAACGTGACCATGCCGCCAACAAGGGCGAGGGGATCATCGTCAATTCGTTTATGGATGAAATCGTGGGAACCATTAGGCCCGCGCTCATCATTCTGTTGGGCGCAGTTTTGCTGGTGCTCTTGATCGCCTGCGCCAACATCGCAGGATTGCTTCTGGCTCAGCACGCGGCCAGAAGCAAAGAAATCGCCATTCGCGCGGCCCTCGGCGCGGGCAGGGCGCGGCTCGTGCGCCAGTTTTTCCTTGAGGGTTTTCTCCTCTCATTGCTCGGCACGACTGCGGGAATCATGCTGGCCCAGCTCGGCATTGGCTCGATTTTGAAACTCATGCCCGCCGACATTCCGCGGCTGAATCAGGTGCACATTGACTATCGGGTGCTGGGTTTCAGCCTGCTGCTGGCGCTCTTCACCACATTGATCTTTGGGTTGGTTCCTGCGTGGAACGCATCAAAATCAGATTTGCATTCCACTCTGGAGCAGGGCGGCCGTAGCTCCGGGCCAAATTCCGGTCGTCAGAAGTTTCGGCATTCTCTGGTTGTGCTGCAAGTAGCATTGGCGGTACTGCTGGTCGTAGGCGCCGGGCTTCTTTTGAAGAGTTTCTGGCGCTTAAGCCAGGTGGATCCGGGCTTTCGAAAAGAGAATCTGTTGTCGCTGAACATCACGTTGCCGCGATCAGGGTATGCCGACGGTCCACGGATCAACAACTTCTACAACCAACTGCTCGAGCGCATCTCCAACCTCCCGGGGGTGGATGCAGCTGCAATCGCCTACGATCAGCCTTTGCAGTCGAATTGGATCGATTCATTTAGGGTGGAAGGTCGGGCGCAGGACCAGGCAAGCGGCGCGGCGTCAGCTAGTTTTATTCCGGCGAGCTGGGACTACTTCCGTACAGTCGGCACCGGGATAGTGAGTGGCCGATCATTCACTCCCCAGGACGACGCGGATCATCCTGGCGTTGTGATCGTGAATGAAGCTTTCGTTCGTCATTATTTTCCAAACGAGCAGGCGCTCGGCCAAAGGCTGCGACTCAGCGCACCCGCTCGAATCTGGGACAACCAGCGGCTCATTTCTTTTGAGATCGTCGGCATTGCGCGCGACGTGAAATCCGCCGGCTTGCAGGCCGCGGCTGATCCCGCTTACTACGTGCCCTCCACCCAGGCGCCATTGCAGGACATGACTGTTCTCGTTAGGACGAAGAACGATCCAACGAGTCTCGTTCCCTCACTTCGCAGCAGCGTATGGGCCATTGATCCGAAGCAGCCAGTCTCAAACATCACCACAATGGAAAAACTTGTGGATGAAAGCATCGCTCAGCCCAGGTTGAACATGATGTTGATGGGCCTGTTCGGCATTCTGGCGCTTTTGCTTGCGGCAGTGGGGATTTATGGACTGCTGTCTTACGCAGTAACGCAGAGGACTCAGGAAATCGGGATTCGTATGGCGCTCGGCGCTCAAGTAACCGATGTACTGACGATGATCCTGAAACAAGGCATGACGCTCTCGTTCGTCGGAATTGGACTTGGACTTCTAGGTGCTTTTGCGCTGACGCGACTGATGCGCGGGTTGCTTTTCGGGGTTGGGCCAACTGATGCAACCACTTTCATCCTGGTTTCAGGTGTCCTGATCGCCGTTGGTTTGGTCGCGTGTTATCTGCCGGCGCGCCGGGCCGCTCGCGTCGACCCGCTGGTGGCGCTGCGATACGAGTAATGACTTCAAATAAATGCCGGAAGAACCACACAGTGAGCGAGGCAAATTGCAGAAGCGCGGCTCGTGTAGCCCGATTGAGTAACAAATATTTCGGCAAACGATGCCTGGGGGTAAGACTATGCAAACGTTAATACAGGACCTGACCTTTGGCGTGCGGATGTTAGCGAAGAAACCGGTGTTCTCGATAATTGCCGTGGTCACACTGGCCCTGGGTATCGGCGCCAACACGGCGATCTTCAGCGTGGTCAATGCTGTCTTGTTGCGTGCCTTGCCCTATCACAATCCTGACCAACTCATAGCACTGGCGACCATCAGCCCCGGCGGAGATTCCGACGGATTATCCAGTCCTGAACTGCAGGACTATCAGACCGAAATGAAATCGCTTGAGGACCTCGCCGGGTTCCAATCACAGAGCGTAAACCTGACTGGTGGAGATCGTCCCGACCGCGTGCGCGGAGCATTTGTCTCATGGAACTACTTTAAGGTCTTCAACCTCGCCCCCATCCTCGGACGAACCTTTGCAGAAGGTGAAGACCGGCAAGGCGCCGAGCGATTGGCGGTCGTTAACGAAAAGATGTGGCAGGAGCGTTTGAACAGCGATCGCGATTTGGGTTCGAAGAAGCTGATTCTTAACGGCGAGCCGTATACCGTAATCGGCGTAATTTCTTCAGGCTTCAAACAACCGTTTGATCCGGACGTAGAAGTCTGGATGCCGATGTCCCACTATCCGGGCAATACCGGCACGCGAGAATGGCGTGCTTTGTTTGGCATGGGCCACTTGAGACCGGGGGTAAGCGTGACGCAAGCGCAGGCCGAGGCCAACACGATTGCCACCCAACTCGCGCAAGCTTATCCACGGGAGAACAGTGGGCGTGGAGCCAGGGTTGATTTCATGCGCGAGCTAATGGTCAGAGAAGTGCGCCCAATGCTCTGGGTGCTGTTTGCAGCGGTGGGTGTCATTCTGCTGATCGCCTGCGCCAATCTGGCAAATCTGTTATTGGCTCGCGGGCTCGCACGCCAGAAGGAAATTGCCGTGCGGGCAGCGCTGGGAGCCAGCCGCTGGCGACTTATTCGTCAGCTTCTGACGGAAACGACTTTGATAGGGATTCTGGGCGGACTCGGCGGCCTCTTGCTCGCTTATTGGGGATTGTATGCTCTTCTCAAACTCCCACAGAACTTCGTCGATGCGAAGCAAGCAACGGTTGATACTCGTGTGCTGCTCTTCGCGCTCGCCGTTTCTCTGATCACAGGGTGGCTGTTTGGATTAATTCCGGCGTTGCAACTTGCGAGGCCGCAGTTGCAGTCGTTTCTCAAAGAGGGCGCCCGCGGGAGCGGAGAAGGATCCCGGTGGAACCGTCTGCGCGGTGCGTTCGTCGTGGTTCAGGTGGCGTTGTCGCTGATCCTGCTGGTGAGTGCCGGCCTGCTAATCAGGAGTTTCGACAAGCTCCTGCAAGTTGACGTTGGCTTCAGGACGGAACGCCTGCTGACTCTGGAATATCGTCTGCCGCGCAATAAGTATCGAGAGCCTGTCAATCAATGGAATTTTCACCGTCAGGTCGTTGAGCATTTACAGCAAGTGCCGGGCGTGCAATCGGCCTCGCTGGTTCGTGGGCTTCCATTTAGCGGCAACGGCGGCACCACACCAATTGTGTTGCCGGATCGCGAGCCACCGCAGAAGGGAATGGAACCCGAGGTAATGATCAATACTGCGATGCCCAATTACTTCGAGACCATCGGCATCCCGTTAATTCAAGGACGAGTCTTCGGAAACCAGGACCAGGCTGACACGCCTCCCGTTGTGGTCATTAACCAGCTAATGGCGCGAAGGTTCTGGCCCAATCAGGATCCTCTTGGTAAACAGATTAAGTTTCCCGAGGACGACTCTACGGCCACAGTTATCGGCGTCGTCGGCGATGCGAAGCATTACTGGTTGGAAGAAGAACAAAGACCGCAAGTGTATGGAGCCTACAGCCAGGGGCCCGGTCTCTTTGCCACGGTGGTCATTCGCACGACGGTGGAGCCGCTCAGCTTGACGGAGCCGGTACGCCAGGCAATCTGGAAAGTGGATCCCGATCAACCCATGTGGAAAATCCGGACAGTTGATTTCCTGGTAAATCGCAGCACAGCAGACCGGAAATTCCTGGTGGCGCTGATGGGAATATTCGCCACGCTGGCGCTGGTGCTGACAATTATTGGGCTCTACGGGGTAATCAGCTATCTCGTCAATCAACGCACCCAGGAGATTGGTATTCGCATGGCGTTGGGTGCGCAAATGCGCGACATCATGCGCATGGTCCTAAAACATGGAATGCTGCTGGTGATTACCGGCGTGGTCTTGGGCCTGGCCGCGTCTTGGATGTTGACGCGATTGATGTCCAGGTTGCTTTACCAGGTAAGCGCAACCGATCCGTTGACGTTTGCGGGGATTGCGTTACTGCTCATCACAGTTGCCCTCCTCGCGTGCTATATCCCCGCCCGCCGAGCAACGAAGGTCGATCCGTTGGTGGCGCTGAGATACGAATAGTTGGTAGCCCGCCCGTAGGGGAAGGGCTCAGATTGCAGGTCCTTGCCCACGGGCAGCGACCGCTTGGACCACCCGCTAAAGCCGGTGTTCAGAAAGATCGAAGGAGAATTCCGATGCAGAAAATATGGCAAGACTTGCGCTACGGCGCACGCATGTTGTTGAAGAACCCGGGCATTACTTTCGTGGTTGTTCTTGCGCTCGCCCTGGGAATCGGAGCGAACACCGCGATCTTCAGCGTGGTTGACGCCGTTTTGCTGAGACCTTTGCCCTACGATCAGGCTGATCAGCTCGTGTTTTTGAATGAAACTGCGAAATCCATGGATGAGATCTCAATTTCTTATCCAAACTTCACCGACTGGCGCAATCAAAACAAGGTATTTGAAAAGATTGGCGTCTATAACCGCGGCAGTTACAACCTCACCGGCGCCGGCGAAGCTGAACGGATTGTCACGGCCCAGATGTCGGCGGATCTTTTTGCAGCGCTCCGTGTTAATCCGGCTTTGGGCCGCCTGTATACCAACGATGAAGACAAACCCGACGGCACGCCCGTTGTTGTTTTGAGTTATGCCTTGTGGCAAAGACGCTTTGGCGGTCAGACCGGGATTCTGAATCAACAACTCACCCTAAATGGAAAGAGCTATACGGTAATCGGAATAATGCCGCAAGACTTTCAATTTCCAAGTCGGGCGGAAATGTGGGTGCCGGTGGGCCAACTCTCCGGCCAGGCGAGTTGGCAGAGCCGTGGTAATCATCCGGGGCTGTACTCTGTCGCGCGTCTAAAGCCGGGAGTTACCTTTGAGCAAGCAAAGGCTGAAATGGACTTGATCGGCTCGAACCTGGAAAAACAATATCCGAATGAGATAGGCGGTAACGGTATCCAGACGCGACCGATGCTTGAGATTTTTGTAGGCGACGTCCGCCGGCCTCTCTGGGTGTTGTTTGCGGCAGTGGCTTTCGTTCTGTTGATCGCCTGCGCGAATATCGCGAACCTTTTGCTCGCGCGAGCGCAGTCGCGCCAGAAAGAAATGGCCATTCGCTCGGCGATGGGTGCAGGACGCTGGCGGATCGCTCGCCAACTGCTCACCGAAAGCGTTTTGTTGGCTCTCATCGGCGGCACGCTGGGGATGCTGATCGCCCAGTGGGGAATCAAACTAATTCTCTACGTCAGTCCGGATGCAATCCCGCGCTCGCGTGAGATTAGTCTCGATTGGCGGGTGCTTGCGTTCACCATCGGTCTCTCGTTCGTGACCGGAGTTCTGTTTGGTCTCGTTCCGGCTTTGCAGGCGGGCGTCGTGGATGTTCATGAGACGCTCAAAGAAACCGGTCGAGGCACTTCCGGAAGACATTGGCTACGCAGCTCGCTGGTAGTGGTGGAGGTTGCAACGACCCTGGTGTTGCTAATTGGGGCGGGCTTGATGATCCGCAGTTTCTATCGATTACAAAACGTGAATCCGGGTTTCTCTTATGATCATCTGACCAGCTTCACGGTCGCGCTGCCGCGAGCGAAATATGCATCTCCCGAGCAACGCGACCAGTTCTACAGCCGGTTACTGGAAAATCTTCGAGGACTACCGGGCGTTGAGCACACCGCTGCGGCCTCAGGGCTGCCGCTAGGTAATAACGGCTGGCAGACGTCATTCGTCGTTGAGGGTCGGCCGCTACCTCCGCCTGGGCAGACGCCACTGATGGAAGCGTGTCTGGTAACCCCCGATTATTTTCGGGCGATGAGCATTCCCCTGAAGAGCGGGCGTTTCTTCGATAGCCATGACGATCGCTCGGCCCTGGCCGGAAAGGATCTGAGCAAACTTAACGAGGATCAAAGGCAGATGGCGGCCTTGAATTCAATCGTTATTGATGAAGAGTTTGCCCAGCGCCATTGGCCCAATGAAGATGCGGTCGGGAAGCGAATTAGGGTAGGCGGCGGCATCGATCCCAGTGCGCCTCTACTTACCGTGGTCGGTGTCGTCGGGCGCGTCAAGATGGAAGGCCTCAGTCAGGATTCCAAACGGGTCCAGGGTTATTTCCCGTATGCGCAAACCCCAGGCGCCAGCATGACGGTGATCGTCAAAGCCGCCGGCGATCCAAACCAGTTGATTGCTGGAGCCCGTCAACAGGTTAAGGCGATCGACCCTGATCAACCGATCTACAGCGTGCGCACTATGGATGAGATACGCGCGGAGTCGGTCGCGCCCGAGCGACTCAATCTGACGCTGCTCAGTATCTTTGCGGGCATTGCGTTGGTGCTCGCCATCGTCGGCATTTACGGCGTGATGTCCTACTCCGTAACGCAGCGAACCCACGAGATTGGCATTCGCATGGCCATCGGCGCACAGCCGCGAGACGTCTTCAAAATGATAATCGGACAGGGAATGATGTTGGCCCTGATCGGCGTAGTGCTGGGACTAATCGGCGCGTTTGCTTTGACGCGATTAATGGCCACGATGCTATTCGGCGTTGAGCCGACGGATCCGTTGACCTTTGCCGCGATCGCGATCCTGCTCACCGCAGTCGCATTAGTCGCCTGCTACTTGCCGGGACGCCGTGCGACGCGGGTGGATCCAGTCGTTTCACTTCGTTACGAGTAATTGTCAGAACCACCGGCGTGAGGCGAGTGGAAAAAGCCCCTAACGCGGGCGGTTCCGACAAGAAAGGATTTCGCATGGAAACCCTTTTCAGAGACATTCAATACGCGGTTCGCCTGTTGATAAAAAATCCGGGTTTCAGCGCGGTGGCGATTATCACTCTGGCGCTGGGCATAGGGGCCAACACCGCAATCTTCAGTGTGGTAAACGCCGTAGTGCTGCGGCCATTGCCATACGCTGAACCTGATCGTCTCGTGATGTTGTGGGAAACGATGGGAGCCAACGATCGTCGTTCGGCAGCGCCGGGAAACTTTGTCGACTGGCGGACACAGAACAACACGTTTCAGGAACTGGCGGCCACCTTCTACGCGAACTTCAATCTCACCAGCGATGGCGAACCGGATCGAATCGACGGAGCCACCATTACCTCAAACCTGATGAGCATGCTCGGCGCTCAGGCGCAACTTGGCAGAACTTTCCAGTCGGACGACGACCAACATCAGGATCACAGCCTGGTGCTAATCAGTGATGGTTTGTGGAAGCGCAGATTTGGCGGCGATCGAAACGTCGTTGGTCGAAAGATCATGATCGATGAAACTCCGCATACTGTCGTCGGAGTGATGGCCGGTGGGTTTCAGTATCCAGAGAAGGCTGAGATGTGGGTGCTTGGTCGTAACCGCAATGCGGTGCCGACGAGTTTCCTTTCGCAATTTCCCAAAAACGATTGGAACCGCGAGCGCGATGCACACTTCATAACGGTGATCGGCCGGCTCAAGCCGAACACTACGCTGTCTCAGGCTCAATCCGACATTGCGGGACTGACTCGCAGGATGGAGCTGGAATTTCCGGAGACCAATGCGGGGTTGGGTTCAAACGTAGTGCCGCTGCATACCCAGGTGGTGGGCGATGTTCGCTCGGTGCTTTTCATTCTGCTGGGTGCAGTGGGTTTAGTTTTGCTTATCGCGTGCACGAATGTAGCTAGCTTGATGTTGGCGCGGGCCACGCAGCGGGGCAGAGAGATAGCCATTCGGGCGGCCGTCGGCGCCAGCCGCCATCGTCTGATCCGGCAATTCTTAACCGAAAGTCTGCTATTGAGCGTCCTCGGCGGTTTGGCCGGACTTATCGTTTCGGTTTGGGCAGTCGACTTATTTATCAAACTAAGCCCCGGCGACATTCCCAGGCTTCAGGAAGCAAGCGTTGACTTGCGGCTGCTGGGCTTCACGCTTTTTGTTTCGCTGGCTACCGGAGTCGCCTTCGGCTTATGGCCCGCATTTCAGGCAACTCAAACGGACCTGAACACCTCGCTAAAAGATGGCGGAACCAAAGCCACCGGCGGCCGGCAAGGGCGCAACGCTCGAAATATTCTGGTGGTTACTGAAATTGCATTAGCTCAGGTGTTGCTGGTTGGCGCGGGATTGCTGGCGGTGAGTTACCTTCGCGTTTCCGGCATCGATCCAGGATTCGTGAGTGAAAAAGTGCTGACTGCGAAGATTGCTCCGTCAGCCAAAAGATATCCCGGTCCGCGTAGTCGTGAAACGTTCTATTCCACCGTAGTTGAGCGACTGCAGAACCTGGCGGGAATTGAATCGGTGGGAATGGTGATGAACCTGCCGCTGAGCGGTTCAAGCATGAACCGCGGTTTCCAGGTTGATGGGAGGCCCGCTCCCAGGGCTGATGAAAACGTTACGATGGACTATCAGATCGTTAGTCCGGGCTATTTCTCAACTCTTCAAATTCCCATCAAGCGCGGTCGTGCCTTAAATGAAACCGACACTGCGACTACGGAACGCGTAATCGTTTTGAACGAGACGATGGCGCGACGGTATTGGCCCAACGAAGATCCGATCGGAAAGCGGATGGCGATCGGCGAGAGCGAAAAGGAAACTTCCTGGCGAACCATCGTTGGAATAGTTGGCGACGTACGACATGCCGGCTTGAGCGAAGCGCCGGTGCCTACATCGTTCATCTCCTACCGGCAGGATCTTGAATCGTGGTCGCGCATGGGTTTTGTTATCAAGGCGAGGGCTGACGCCGCGGGCCTTACCTCAGCAGTAAGAAGGGAACTCGCGGCCATTGATCCCGGCCAACCTGTCTACGCAGTTCAACCACTCGACAAGTTGTTGCAATCCTCGGTAGCGCAGCGGCGATTCATCATGTTGCTGCTGCTGGCGTTGTCAGGAATTGCACTGACGCTCGCAGTGATTGGCATCTACGGAGTGCTCTCCTTCTCAGTTACCGAACGTACGCAGGAGATTGGAATTCGCATGGCCCTCGGGGCGCGGGCAGGGGACGTGCTGCGCCTGGTCCTCAACCAGGGCATGCGAGTCGCACTCATAGGCATTGTGATCGGGTTGGGCGGTGCATTCGCATTAACTCGACTGTTGGCGAGCATGCTGTTTGAAGTGAGCCCAACCGATCTGCGCACTTTTTCAGCTGTCGCAGTTTTGTTGGCGGCAGTCGCCTTGTGCGCCTGTTTCATCCCGGCGCGTCGCGCAACAAAGGTGGATCCCCTGGTGGCGCTCAGAAACGAATAAAGCCGAAGTCTGACTGACAACTCAACGTGTAATGAGGAAGTGAGGCCTTATGGAAACGCTCTGGAAAGACGTTCAGTTCGGAGTCAGAAGTTTGTTGAAGCGTCCCGGTTTTACTGCCGTTGCGCTTCTGACGCTCGCGCTGGGCATCGCGGCAAACAGTGCGATGTTCAGCGCTGTCAATGCCGTCCTGCTGCGTCCGCTATCCTTTCCTGAATCGGAAAGAATCGTCCTGGTCGAGGGGGTGAACCCGCGGCAGGGAATTACCTCGAGTAACCTGTCCGTGCCGGACTTTGCAGACTGGCAAGCGCAAAGCCAGGCCTTCGAACATATGGCCGGATTTATTCCCGGCGGATCCGTCCTCTCCAGCAACGATGAAACCGAACGCGTTCGCGGGACCGGCGTCAGCAGCCAGTTCTTCCCGCTGTTCAAAACGAAGGCTGCGCTAGGTCGCCAACTGCAACCCGACGACTCACAGAAGGATCGGGAACCTGTCGTCGTGCTGAGTCATGGACTATGGCAGCTTCGCTTCGGCGCCGACCAAAATGTGGTGGACCGCAAAGTCAAAATTGCGGGAAAGGACACTACGATAGTCGGCGTGATGCCGGCTGGTTTTGATTTTCCCGGCCAATCTGAGTTGTGGGTGCCTTTGCCGATCGATGGCGCGACCGAACGGCGCGACAACCGCTCCATGAACGTGATTACCCGTCTGAAGCCCGGGGTCGACATGGCCCAGGCGCAGGCCGAGATGGACACGATTAACCAGCGGCTGGCGCAATCCTATGGTGAAACAAACACCGGTTGGGGAGTACGTCTGATCACTTTGCGGGAACGTTTGGTTGGTGCGACGCGCACGTCGTTGCTGCTACTGCTTGGCGCTGTGGCTTTTGTGTTGCTGATCGCCTGTGCGAATATCGCTAATCTTTTACTGTCGCGCGCTACTGCGAGACAACGTGAGATCGCCGTGCGAACAGCACTCGGGGCAAGTCGCGGGCGCATTATTCGTCAGTTGCTTACTGAAAGTCTGCTGCTCTCAACCGTAGGCGGCGCCATCGGTTTCCTTTTAAGTCTGTGGCTCACCAAATTATTAGTAGCCGTCAGCCCGCCTAATACTCCACGTTTCGAAGAGATTCAACCAGACGCGCGCGTTTTCCTGTTCACATTTGGACTCGCCATCCTAGCGGGTTTGATTTTTGGCATCGCTCCGGCATTGCAAGCTTCGCGAATGAATCTGCATGAGCGCCTCAAGGAAGGTGGGCGCACCGGTGCCGGTGCAAGCAACAGCCGGCTGCGCGCTTTCATGATGGTTTCTGAGGTTGCCTTGTCCTTTGTTCTTCTGGTCGGCGCCGGTCTACTGATCAAGAGCTTCATGCGACTTCGCGAGGTAACGCCAGGCTTTAATCCCGACAGTGTGTTGTCCGTGCGCGTATCACTGCCCAGCGCAAAATACCCAAAAGGAGAGCCGCGCGCGCAAGCGTTGCGGCAGACGGTCGAGAAAATCAAGTCCCTGCCGGGCGTGCAGTCCGCTGGCGCAGTGCTAAGCCTACCGTTGGGTGGCGATACGCTTAGCGTCGGACGATCCTATATCCGCGAGGGTAGACCAGCGACGCCGGAAGAATCTGTCAACGCCGGTTATCTTGTGGCCACGCCTGATTATTTTCGCACTCTGCAAATCCCCCTAATGGCCGGACGAGGCTTTACCGACCAGGATACTGATCAGAATCCCAAGGTGGTGATCGTCAACGAGTCGATGGCGCGTGTGTTATGGCCGGGCGAGAGCCCACTCGGCAAACGCATAACCATCTGGCGCGACGAAAAATTCCCTCGAGAAATTGTCGGCGTGGTCGGCGACACCAAGCCGTCGCTTGATGCTCCCGCCGGCCTCCAGATGTATGTGCCCTATGCTCAGGACACTAACTGGACGGGCATGTCGCTCGTGATTCGCACCCAGGGCGAGCCATCCAGCCTGAGCGCGTCAGTGCGAAATGAAATTCGCTCAGTAGACAAAGCGATACCCGTCTTCAACGTTAAGACGTTGAACGACGTGGTCACACTTTCGGTCGGTCCGCGGCGTACCCCCACGCTTTTGCTTAGTGCGTTTGCTGGAGTTGCTTTGCTCCTGGCGATGATTGGGATCTATGGGGTTACGGCCTTCCATGTCGCTCAGCGGACGCATGAAATCGGAATACGGATGGCGCTCGGCGCGCAAATGAGCGACGTAATGAAACTGGTGCTGAGAGGTGGGATGAAGTTCGCCCTGATCGGCATCGGGCTTGGTCTGGCCGGCGCTTTTGCGCTGACACGGCTAATGAGCAGCCTGTTATTTGGAGTGCGGCCGACTGACGTATTCACCTTCGTGGCAGTCTCATTTTGTTTGTTAGTTACCGCGTTGATCGCCTGCTATCTCCCCGCGCGACGCGCGACGAAAGTAGATCCACTGGTGGCATTGCGCTACGAGTAGCCATATCTAACGCAGGGTATTAGCTTGCTATCGAATAGTTCGAGTGAACGGTGATCGGGCTCAAACAACCTTCGCATTACATCGGAAAATCAGGGAGGAAGAGTGATGCAGAAACTAGTTCAAGACCTGCGTTATGCGATTCGCACACTGGTAAAGAGACCAGGCTTCACCCTAGTTGCAGTCATGACCCTGGCGCTGGGAATTGGCGCCAGCACGGCAATATTTACCGTGGTCGATGCCGGCCTCCTGCGCGGACTTCCTTACGAATCGCCCGAGAGCCTTTACCACATCTGGGAGAGCACGCCTCAAAAGGAGTTTGCGCAACGCGAGTTTTCCTACCCGGATTATCAGGACTACCTGCAGAACCAGGTGTTCGAGGGCGTCGCGGCTTACACGGGTGGAGGCGGCATCATGAGCGGACGGGGCGAGCCTGAACGGGTTTTCGCTCCCGGGGCTTCAGCGAATTTCTTTACAGTGCTCGGAGTGGAACCTTTGCTTGGCCGCACGTTTCAACCCGGTGACGACAAGCAGGGCGCACCGCGAGTTACGGTGCTGACTTACGGAATGTGGCAGCGACGCTTTGGTGGTGATCAGAACATTCTCGGCCAGTCGCTAACAATCAACGGGGACCCGTACACCATTGTGGGGGTGTTGCCGGCAAGTTTCCAATTTGCTCTCCGAAACGCCGATCTCTGGCGGCCATATCAACCGACGGAGGCGCAGCTATCGCGGCGCTTCATGCACGGGACCAATCTCATCGGACGACTAAAACCCGGAATCAGCGCCGCCCAGGCTCAATCAGAATTAAGTGTGATCGCAAAGCGAATCGAGCAGGAACACAATCAGTCGCATGCTGGAACCGGCGTCAAGCTGGTGCCGTTGCAGGAGCAGTTTGTGGGTGACGTGAGGCCAATACTCCTGGTCCTGCTTGGGGCGGTCGGGTTCGTCCTCTTGATCGCTTGCGCAAATGTCGCAAGTTTACTTCTGACGCGCTCGTTGGCGCGCCAAAAAGAAGTTGCGATTCGCGCCGCGCTGGGAGCTAACCGCTGGAGGGTCATCAGACAATTGCTGACAGAATCAATTTTGCTCTCGCTTGTAGGTGGAGCACTTGGATTGTTGATTGCCTATTGGGGCGTTGATGCACTCGTGGCAAGCCTGCCGGAGAGTCAGCTGAATGCGCTCCCATTTCTCAAGTCACTTCGGCTTGATTCGAGCATACTTGCCTTCTCCTTTGGTTTGTCTCTATTGACTGGAATCGTGTTCGGACTGGCGCCGGCGATTCAGTCGTCGCGCCCCGATCTAAACGAAGTTCTAAAGGAAGGTGGTCGCAGCGCCGGCGGCGGCGCGAAGCATCGCCTGCGGAGCGTTTTCGTCACCACCGAGATCGCGCTGGCGGTCGTGCTATTGATTGGCGCCGGCTTAATGATGAAGTCGCTGCTCAAGTTGCTGCAGTCAAACGTCGGATTCAATCCCGAGAACGTCTTGACGATGACCGTGGCGCTGCCCGCCGCGAAATACGCAGAACCAGACAAGCAGCTAAATTTTTATAATCAACTAAACGAGCGAGTGCAGTCTCTGCCGGGCGTGAGCGGCGCAGGCACCGTCAACATTCTTCCTCTTCAAGGAGGTAACACAACGCGTTTTTACGTCGACGGAGATCCTGTTCCGCCCCCCGGCCAGGAGATTGAAGCCAACATCCGCACGGTCGATGAGAACTATTTTCAAACCCTCGGCGTGCCTGTGGTCGCCGGACGAGCGTTTGACGATCGGGATGGCGACGCTCAGCGCCAGACAGCTCAGAGACAGGCTGAGGCGGCGACGCAAGCTCAGGCGCGGGGCCAGACTCTGCCACCAGTCCCCATCCCTGGCGTAGTGATCATCGGCAAAACCCTTGCCGACAAAGTCTTTGCGGGGCGCGATCCAGTGGGACGCAGGCTGGCATACGGATCCTTCCCAGGACAGACAGACCTGGTGATCGGAGTTGTTGGTGACGTAAAGATCGGCGGCCTGGATGAGGCGATCAGACCAGTTGTTTATTACCCGTTCCGTCGATTTCCTGGTGTGGGGACCAACCTGGTAATTCGCACAAATGGAGATCCGAACTCTTTGGCGGGCGCGATTCGCAATGAGACGCGCAACCTGGAACCGGATGTCGCGATCTTTAACGTCCGAGCGATGGAAGAGTTGATCGAAAGTTCTCCGGCAGCGTTTATGCGACGCTTCCCGGCGCTGCTGATTGGCATCTTTGCCGCGGTGGCACTCCTCCTGGCTTCGATCGGTATTTATGGCGTCGTCTCTTACTCGGTTAGCCAACAAACACATTACATCGGCGTGCGCATGGCGCTTGGCGCGCAAGCTTCGGACATTCTCAGGATGATCCTGAAACAAGGACTCGCGCTGGTCCTTGCGGGCATGGTTGTTGGGGTCGTTGCGGCGCTGGGTCTGATGCGGCTGTTGCGCAGTTTGCTTTTTGAAGTGCAGCCCACTGACCCGGCAACGTTTGTAATCGTACTCGGCACACTGTTCGTGGTTGCGTTGCTCGCTTGTTACATACCGGCGCGCCGCGCGACCAGGGTCGATCCCCTGGTTGCGCTCCGTTACGAATAGGTCAGAAACACCTGCGTAAGCGGGTGGCTGCAGTGCGCTTGAGATTTGGAATGTGAGACCTAACCAGCTAACGCAGGTGGTTCTGCCACTCTGGAACAGGAAATAGGAGGTTCGATGACCACACTAATCCAGGACACTCGTTATGGTCTCCGGAGTCTCTTTCGAAAGCCGTCCTTCACTTTGGTGGCGATAATCTCCCTGGCATTGGGCATCGGCGCGAACACCGCAATTTTCACTCTTGTGAATGCGGTGCTGCTGAAGCCTTTGCAATTCACTAACTCGGAGCGGCTCGTAATGGTTTGGGAGGCGGCGCCTGAAATCGGTTTTCCCATTGGCGATGTCGCTGTCGCAAACTTTGCTGACTGGAAAGCTCAGAACCAGGTGTTCGATGACATGGCAGCAGTAAAGTTTCACAGCTTCAACATCACTGGAGACGGCGAGCCGGAGAAGGTACAAGCCTACGGTGCAACGGAAAACTTCTTTCCCCTGCTTGGTGTCACGCCGGTGCTGGGACGCAACTTTTTGCCAGATGAAGACAAAGCCGGCGGGCCCAAAGTAATGATTCTCAGTTATGGGCTGTGGCGAAGGCGCTATGGCGGTGACCCCAACATCCTCGGCCGAGACATTCTTCTTAACGGGCAGAAGCATGCTGTGGTGGGCGTGATGCCGAATGATTTTCGATTTCTGCAGCCCTATACAAACGTATGGGTTCCGGCGGCCTTTACACCAGAAGAACTGCGTGAGCGCGAGATGAACAATCTCACGGTAGTTGCTCGGTTGAAGGGCGGCGTTACAGCCGCACAGGCTCAAGCAGATATCGGCAACATCACCCAGCGGATCGTGCAAAACTTTCCTGACGACGTTTCAGCGAATTTGAAAGCCGCCGTCGTCCCCTTGCGCGACCAAGTGACGGGAAAGTCGCGTCGCTCGTTGCTAATGCTGCTGGTTGCGGTTGGCCTGGTGTTATTGATTGCATGCGCCAACACGGCAAATCTGCTGCTCTCTCGCGCTGCTGGTCGGCGCCAGGAAATTGCCGTCCGCACAGCAGTGGGCGCGAGTCGAGGTCGCATCGTTCGGCAGCTCTTAACCGAGAGCATCATTCTTTCAGGCTTGAGTGGCCTCCTTGGGTTGCTTGTCGCAAGTCTTAGTTTTGAGTTCCTCAAAAAACTAATCCCAGCGGGTTTGGTCGCGGACACGCTGCGAATTGACCTCCGCGTGCTCGGCTATACCCTATTGGTCGCTATACTCACTGGAATCCTGTTTGGCCTGGTTCCAGCGCTCCAGGCTTCACGAGTTGATCTAAACGTGGCGTTGAAGCAGGGCGGCGGACGCACGGGTTTGGGCTCGGTAGGGGGACGATTGCGGGGCGCTTTAGTGGTCAGCGAAGTGGCTCTCGCACTCGTGCTACTCGTCGGCGCTGGGCTCCTGGTGCAGACGCTTTCTCACCTTCGCGGTCAATATTCGTTTCTCGAACCGGAAAAATTGTTAACCGTGCGGACCGTGCTGCAGGGTGACAAGTATCGCGAAGCCGGAAAGCGATGGGCGTTCTATGATCAGGTGTTGGAGCGCGTTAAGTCGTTGCCGGGCGTTGAGTCGGTCGGCTATGCGACCTCTGTTCCCCTGCAGTGGAAGGGTGGCGCAAACGGCTTCATTATTGAAGGACGAGACCCGCGTGAAGGCGTAGCAGCCAATGCAATTCACCGCCAGGTAAGTCCAGATTACCTGCAGACGGTGGGAATGACTTTGCGCGAAGGTCGCTACTTCAGCGGCGGCGATAACGAACAAACTCAACCGGGCATCATCATCAACGAAACCATGGCCCGCCAATATTGGCCGGGTGAGAGTGCGTTGGGAAAACGAATTCAGTTTGAGGAGGACGCGCCGTGGATAACAATTGTCGGAGTGGTGGCCGACGTCCGTCAGATGGGTCTCGACATCCCCGTCAAGGCAGAGATGTATCTTCCTTACCGGCAAGTCAAAGGATTTGTGGGTTATAAACCGCGCGACCTGGTTATTCGTGCCGCGGGCGATCCTCAGCAGCTGGCTCCCGCCGTACGCCGCGAAATCCATGCAGTGGATTCTGATCAGCCTGTCTCGAACATCGCCACGATGGCGGAGGTGATTGACGGAGAAGGTCAGTCTCGCCGCATGGGAATGATCCTCCTGGTGACGTTCGCCGCCCTCGCGCTTCTGTTAGCGGTATTGGGGATTTACGCAGTGCTGGCATTTTTCGTTACTCAACACCGTCCCGAGATCGGCGTTCGTCTGGCTCTGGGCGCGCAAACACACGACATACTTGGGTTAGTTTTGAAAAAGGGATTGAAGCTGGTCTTGATGGGGGTGGCTATTGGCGTGGCGGGAGCTTTCGCTCTGACGCGGTTGATAGCAAGTTTGCTGTTCGGTGTTAGCCCGACTGATCCAGCTACGTTTGCGGCGATCGCGCTAATTTTAGCCGGAGTGGCTTTGCTCGCATGTTACATCCCAGCGCGTCGGGCTACGAAGGTTGACCCCTTGGTGGCGCTAAGGTACGAATAGATTGCGGTTGGGAGTATTGGATTTTCGAATCAGACGAAGGAATGAATCTATGAAACATTTGATTGTGCTTGCAGTAGCAGTGTTCACCTTGGTGTCAATTTCTCCGGTGCAGGGGCAGGAGACAGCAGACCGCGAGGCTGTGCGCCAGGCAGTGCTGGATTATGTTGAGGGCATTTATAACGTCGAGCCAACCCGGGTAGAACGCAGTGTTCATCCCAAACTCGCAAAGATCGGGTTCTATCGCGGTCCGAATGATCCCGCATTTCGCGCAGGCTCGAACATGACGTTCGAACAGTTGGTGGAGCTCTCCAAAAACTGGAACAAAGCCGGCAAGCTTCGAAAGGATGCACCCAAAGAGGTCACCATATATGACGTTCTGGATCAGACTGCAACGGTGAAACTGGTGGCCGAGTGGGGCATAGACTTTATGCATCTGGCTAAGTTTGATGGGAAATGGATGATTATTAATGTGCTCTGGCAAAGCCCGAAAAAGTAGTCAGTGGCCCGAGGAATCCAGTGCGGGGGAACGAAATCAGGATCCGGCGCTAATTTCTGGTTGGGCCGTCATGGTAGCCTCACCGGGCCTCCGAGTTTAGGCAGCCTTTAGATCGATGTCGAGAATTCTCATTGCCGATGATCAGCCTGACGTTCTGGCCGCGCTGCGTCTTCTGCTAAAAGGAAATCGCTATGAGATTGAAACAGCCACCTCTCCCGTCGATGTCGTGAACAAGATCAAGTCGAATGAACTGGATGTGGTCCTGATCGATCTGAACTATGCTCGCGACACGACGTCAGGTAGCGAAGGCCTTGATCTGCTGAGCCGGATTCGGGAAGCGGACCAGACGCTGCCCGTCGTGGTGATGACAGCCTGGGGTAGCGTCGATCTCGCAGTGGAAGCGATGAGGCGCGGCGCTCGCGATTTCATTCAAAAGCCCTGGGACAACGCTCGGCTGCTGACCGTCATAAACACCCAGGTTGAGTTGCGAGGCGCGCTACGCCGCGGGCGCCGCCTCGAAGAAGAGAACCAGGCGTTACGGGACACCGCCGCCGATGCGGGCACAGTGCAACCGCGGATTGTCGCCGAGTCGCCGGCGATGAAAGCCGTTTTGAACCTGGTCGAGCGAATCGGACCCGCCGATGCCAACGTTTTGTTGACCGGCGAGAATGGGTCGGGGAAGGGAGTAATTGCGCGCGCCCTGCACGCCGCATCAGCGCGAGCTGCGAAACCGCTGGTGTCGCTTAATGCCGCCGCGCTGGCAGAAGGAGTTTTCGAGAGTGAGTTGTTCGGCCATGTGCGCGGGGCGTTTACAGACGCCAAGATTGACCGCGTCGGGCGTTTTGAGTTGGCAGATGGCGGCACGTTATTTCTCGATGAGATTGCCAACGTTCCTCTCAACCTGCAACCGAAGCTGCTTCGAGTGTTGGAAACTGGCGAATTCGAGCGGGTAGGATCGTCGAAAACGCGGCAGGCCGATGTTCGCGTCCTTTCAGCCACCAATGCAGATTTGGTTGCTGAGGTGGCCCAGGGGAGGTTTCGTCAGGATTTACTCTTTCGGCTGAACACGGTCGAGATTCATCTGCCCCCACTTCGCGATCGGCGGGAGGACATTCCGGCGCTCGCTGAACATTTTCTCCGACAACACAGCGAGCGCTATCGGCGCAGCAATATGGAATTCACCCGGCAGTCGCTTGAGGCCTTGCGTGAGCATGGATGGCCGGGGAATGTGCGCGAACTTGATCACGTCGTCGAGCGCGCCCTGCTGATGAGTTCGGGGAATGCCGTTACGCCTTTTGATCTCACTTTGCAATCAGGCGCGGACGGTCGTCTGTCATCACAGCTCGAACAGTTAAGCCTCGAGGAGGCTGAGCGAATTTTGATCACGAAAGCGCTGGCGCGGTTCGAAGGAAATGCTAACCGTGCCGCCGAAGCGTTGGGCCTCAGCCGCAGCGCTCTATATCGTCGTCTGCAAAAGTATGGTTTGTCCTGATGTCGGACAAACTTTAGGAAACTCTGACTTTCTTTCTCCCCGCTCCCAAGTGGGAGAGGGGAAAGCAGGAGTCGAGACATCTGGTCGGACAGGCAATGAGTTATCATGTCGGAGTGAACCCGTCCGCTAAACTGTCAAAGCACACCTCATCGGCTCCCAATCTTGATCCCAGCCTGAAACGCGGCGGTCGCATGAAATTCGAAAAGCGAGTAACCCTGCTCGCGCTGGCTGCCGGTTTTCCGGCGGTGCTGTTCTGTACTCTGCTGCTCTGGTTCGAGGGCTACAGCGCTCGCGTTCAATGGACCGTCGATCTGTTCCTCGTGATTGTCTGGTTGGGTGTTTCCTTTAATCTTCGACAACGAATTGTCCGGCCGCTGCAAACGCTCTCAAACATTCTGGCTGCTATTCGCGAAGGCGATTATTCAATACGTGGACGCCGGGCGGGCTCCGGCGACGCTCTCGGCGAGGTCATGCTCGAGGTTAACGATCTTGGTCAGACCTTACGCGAGCAGAGGGTTGGGGCTCGTGAAGCCTCCGCGCTTCTGCGCGCTGTCATGGCGGAGATTGATGTTGCGGTGTTTGCGTTTGATGGTGAGGAGCGCCTGCGTCTCGTCAATCGGGCAGGCGAAAGACTTCTAGCCCAGCCTGCTGCACGGTTGATGGGGCGTACCAGCCAGCAGTTAGGACTGGCGGCTTGCTTGAAGCTTGGAGCAGGCGCTGGCCCAAATACCACGCAAATGGTTTTTCCTGGCGGCTTCGGCCGGTGGGACATACGGCGCAGCACCTTTCGTGAAGGCGGAGCGCAACATCAGTTGCTCGTGTTAACAGATCTCAGTCAGACATTGCGCGAAGAGGAGCGGACGGCCTGGCAGCGTTTGCTACGGGTGTTGGGCCATGAGCTGAACAATTCGCTGGCGCCGATCAAGTCAGTGGCCGGGAGTTTGTCGGATCTGCTCGCGCGTGAACCCAGGCCGGCAGATTGGGGCGAGGACATGCAACGCGGTTTGGAAGTAATCTCTTCGCGCGCTGAATCCCTGGCCCGTTTCGTTGAGTCGTATTCAAAGCTGGCCCGGTTGCCACAGCCACGCTTCGAGCCGGTAAACATCGGCGCTCTCGTGCGACGAGTAGTTGGCCTGGAGACTCGCCTGGCAGTCAGCGTTGACGCTGGTCCAGAGGTGACGTTAAAAGGCGACGATGCTCAGTTGGAACAGTTGTTAATAAACCTGATTCGCAATGCGGTGGACGCATCGCTGGAAACGCACGGGGAAGTGCAAGTCAGATGGAGCCAAAGCAATGGGCAGGTGGAAGTGAGAGTCAACGATGAAGGACCGGGGCTCGTAAACACAGCAAATCTGTTCGTGCCTTTTTTTACCACCAAGGCCAGCGGCTCTGGCATTGGTCTGGTGCTCTCGCGCCAAATCGCTGAGGCGCACGGAGGAACGTTAACACTTCAGAATCGCCCGGCGGCGCGCGGCTGCCAGGCGCTGCTGAGACTTCCTTTATGAGGAAATCCTGGATGCTCGCCACTTACTGCCGGTTGATTTTTCCGCTGACCGCGCCTCATGGTGTCTAAATGCAGAACGGACAGCACCTGCTGTCCGCTTTGTTGAAACTTATGGTCGGGGCGAGAGGATTCGAACCTCCGACCTCACGGTCCCGAACCGTGCGCTCTACCAGGCTGAGCCACGCCCCGACAAGAGGACTGGATAATAGGCAACTGAACCCATAGTGTCAAACTCACGAATTCTGACGACAGCGATTTTGACCCAAGGCGCGATCAATGCTGCTTTGTCGCCCCGCGGCGACAGATGAGACTCTTAATCGCATCGGTTCCGGACAGGCGATTCGCACTTTTGGAAAGCCCATAAATTCTTTCGGCTATATCTAATTTTGTTTCGTCTAAGTTGTTGACCCAGAGCTTAGGATTAATGTTATAGTCGGATGAACCTGGGTTATTGGCCGGGTGGCCCCTCCACCAATCCAATTGGAAATCGCACTCACAACTTGCCGTTCGGCATAACGTTTTTCGCAGACTTGTTGATGGAGAGCCTGTCCTATGTCAACCAATCTCCCGTGGTGCACGCCTAGCCGTATGCTCAGGGCCGTCAGTCTTTTTCTGCTGACCGGACTCTGCGCCGCTTTCAACTTTACTCACGCCGCCACTAATAAATCACCAGTTCTTATCAGCGACGCCAATTCGACTCGCGCTGTGGTCCTTGAATCAGTCACGCTTAAGGGAGAGCCGTTTGGCTTAACCTCCACCGTGAAGTTCAGTAACGACACGCGCACTCGGATTTGTTTTTTTGCGATGAACCTGGAGCTGTTGCCTGGCGAGGGACTGAATGCTTTCACTGCCGACGCGCAGGACGCGACCGGTAAGCGTTACCCCTTGAGAGTGGAATATGTAGGCTCGGTGCCGCCGGCGCTGGATGCGCAGGGAAATATCACTACTGATTTTCGCGGCATTACGATGATCATTGTGCGGTTGGCCGATGACATGGGAGACGTCGGCGATGTGCTGCTTAGTTTGAACCTGCACGGCGTGTCCAGCAATCGAGTCCGCGTAGGGATTGGCCACACCGGCGGTGGACCAGCTGACGATGCTGGGTCAATACCTACGCCCGCTCCGGTTAACCCGCCGCCAGTTGATCCGCCACTGGTTCCCGAATCGTTCATCGGTCCGGTAACTGACGCCGATGGAATACGTTTCCTGGAGCAAACTACCTGGGGGCCGACTCCTGGTGATCTGGCACATCTCAAATCCGTCGGCTACATGGCGTACCTGAACGAGCAGTTCAATGCTGCAGTTACAAACCCGGCGAAAAACTCCAATTTTCCCGATCTTCCGTTTCCAGCTGAGGATGGCACAGCATGTCCCAGCAGCAGCCCGGGAGATCCGAATTACAACCAGGCTGTTTGTAACCGTGACAACTTCTCGATCTACCCGCTCCAACGCAACTTCTTCTCGAACGCATTGTATGGTCAGACACAGTTGCGTCAGCGAGTTGCCTTCGCGTTGCATCAGATTCTGGTGGTTTCCGGCGCCAGTGAAGTCAATCGGCCAAGCTGGTTGACAGTCTATTTGCAGTCGCTTGATCGTCACGCCTTCGGTAACTATCGAGCACTCTTAAACGAAATCACGCTCACTCCTGCAATGGGCGAGTACCTTGACATGCGGCTCAGCACCAGGCTGAGTCCGAACGAAAACTTCGCCCGCGAGATCTTGCAGCTGTTTTCAATCGGCACCGCCGTGCTCAACCCAGATGGAACGCCGCAGCTCGATGCGCAAGGGATGCCGGCTCCGTCTTATTCTCAGACCGATGTAAATGAGTTTACCCGCATCTTCACCGGCTGGAACCTTGTGCCGGGACAAATTGCTCCTGGCACCGCCAACTGGCGTGATCCGATGATTCCAAGGGGCGGCACCAATCACGATTTTGGCGCCAAGACGTTGCTGAACGGCGGCTCTACCGCCGCGTGCTCGAGTGCAAGCGGCGCAGCCAACATTGCCTGTGCCCAATCGGACATGACAGCGGCGATGGACAATCTTTTCAATCATCCAAACGTAGGACCATTCCTGGGCAAACAACTTATTCAGCATTTGGTAACCAGCAATCCGAGTCCCGCCTACGTCGAGCGCGTCGCCAGAGTATTCAATAACGACTGCAGCGGTCTCTTTCCGCAGGGTTGTGCAAATGTTCGCGGCAATCTGAAGTTGGTAGTGCAGGCGATTCTCCTGGATCCGGAAGCGCGCGGCGATGTGAAGACGGATCCAAACTACGGAAAACTTCGGGAGCCGGCGCAGTTCATCACCGGTTTCCTGCGTGCGTTCAACGTGAAGTCGTTTGACAAGAACTCAACCAGCGATGGCGTGCTGGGCAATAGGTCGACAGTGGATTTCACCGGGACTTTGGATCAGCCGATTTTCCAGCCGCCGACAGTCTTCAGTTATTACCAACCGGGTTATGAGGTACCCGGCACAAAAATTCTCGGCCCGGCGTTTGGCATCCTCTCGACCTCAACGACGTTACGGCGAGCGAACGACATCAACACACTGGTTTATACCGGTGTGGCCAACAACGCCTCGCCGACCCCTGCCAGTCCCGACCGTCCGAGAGGTACCTCGATCGACATATCAAACCTTGAGGCCCTCGCGGTAAACCCGAATGACGGTCAGGTAGTAGACGCGCTTAATGCGTTGCTGTTGCACGGCACCATGTCGACGCAGGTGCGCACCTCGATCATCACCGCGATGAACGCGATCAACGATTCGAACCTAACGACCCGTCATCAAAAACGTGCCCGCGTGGCCGTTTACCTGACAGCAACGTCGTCCCAATACGACATACAGAGATAAATATCATGGCAACAACACGAAGAGACTTCTTGCGGACAAGCGCGTGTGCGCTTGGGGGCGTGGCAATGGCTTCGAGCCTGAGCACCTTTGGCGAGGTTCAGGCTCTCACGCCGCAGTCCGCCACGGATTACAAAGCACTGGTCTGCCTTTTCATGAACGGTGGCAACGACGGCAACAACATGTTCGTGTCCCTCGACCAGTACGCCGGTTACGCGCAGGCCCGGAACGCCGCCAGCCTGGCAATTCCGCAGGCTAACCTGTTACCGGTGGCCCCGCTTAGCGGCGGATCATATGGATTTCACCCCAGCATGGTTGAGATTCAGAATCTCTTCAACGCGGGCCGGCTGGCGGTGCTTTGCAACAACGGGCCTTTAGTGGAACCCCTGAGCAAGAGCACCTATCAAAACGGTTCGGGCAAGAAACCGCTTCAGCTGTTTTCACACTCTGATCAGGTGGGGCTGTTTCAGACAGCGATTGCAAACACCGTGAGCCAAACCGGATGGGCCGGACGAGTAGCCGACAAGATAGTCGGTCTGAATGGCGGCGCGACGTTTCCCAGTAACGTTTCTATCAGCGGTGTGAATCTGTACCTTACCGGAGTGGATACGCGTCAGCTTGCTGTGGCCGATTCAAATACCTCCCTGGCAAATGTTCTGGTGCTCAGCAATGCTCCGGGTGCTTCTTCGTCCGATATCAGCTCGCGACTCGCGTCGTTCAACGAACTTCGGACGCTGGACCACAATTTCAAACTAATCAAAGCGGGTAGCGATACCCGGTCAAGCGCAATTCAAACAGACAACGCGCTGGCTACTGTAAATCCGGTTCTGACGACGACATTTCCGAGTCCGAGCACTTCCATTAGCAGGCAGCTCTTGCAGGTCGCCCGTCTCATAAAGGCGTGCACGGATCCGGCAGCCGGTATCAATATGAAGCGGCAAATTTTCTTCGTGCAGATCGGTGGTTTCGATACTCATTCCGCGCAGCTGAATGGGCACGCCACTCTGCTTCAGCAGGTGAGCCGGGCGATTAATGCTTTTTACAATGCCACCGTCGAGCTTGGGCTGCAGGATAAAGTTACTCTCTTTACCATGTCAGACTTTGGTCGCACACTTCAGCCTGCAGGCTCGGGACCAGTTGCGGTAGGCAGCGACCATGCGTGGGGTAATCATCAATTGATTGTAGGGGGCGCTGTCATGGGTCGGACACTTTACGGCACATATCCTACGCTTGCATTAGGCGGACCTGACGATACAGACGGCGGGGGAAATCCCAGGGGGCGATGGATACCGACGACTTCGGTCGAGCAGTATGCAGCAACCCTTGCTACCTGGTATGGATTGTCGCCATCTGATCTTGGAGCCGTGTTTCCACTGATCTCGCGCTTCTCGACACCGAATCTCGGATTCCTCGGTTAAGAAGTGAGGATTCAATATGTGGGCACAAGGAACAAAAGGCCTGGCGCGGATTGCCAGGCCTTTTTTGTTCCGCACTCCGCCTTAGCTTGAACTGTGATCGATATTTTGGAATAGAATTATAGCGATGGTTAATGGCTCCAGGAATGCAGGGTTCGAAAAGGCGCGGTTAATAATTCTCTCGTCGTTGCTCGCCGCCATTTTCGGGCTGCTCTTATCACACAATAGCGGCACTCAACCGGTGCACGCTTTTTCCGCGGGACCACCCGCAGGATACACCGGTGCGCCCAATGAAGAACCGGAAGCCTGCGCTGAGTGTCATGTCCCCGCTGATGCCGGCACCGGTCAGATATCGATTAGTGCGCCGCAGACCTATGTCCCCGGCCAGACCTATCAAATAACTGTCACTCAAACGAATGCTGATCTAACGCGCCTGCGCTGGGGATTCCAACTAACCGCGCTCGATACCTCAGACGAACGGGCCGGTAACCTTCAGAGTACAGATGTCTTCACTCAGGTTTTGAATAACCAGGGGCCGGGAATGGCGCGTCAATATATCGAGCACACATCCGCCGGCACTTTCCAGGGACAGCAAAACGGAGCAAGCTGGACCTTCAACTGGACAGCTCCTCCGACCGATATAGGTTTTGTTACCTTCTACGCTGCCGGGAATCAGGCTAACAACGATGAAAACACGTCCGGGGATTACGTCTACAAGACTTTTGTGACCGCGGCGCCGTTTGCCTCCACGCCGGACTTCGCAGTGATTGCGGCTCCCTCATCGCGCGTCGTCACGCCAGGTAATAGCGCGGAATACGTAGTGACGATCACACCCTCAGCAGGCTTCACCGGCATGGTCAATCTCAGTGCGAGCGGATTACCGGCAGGTGCAACAGCTAACTTCAACCCGGCTTCCATCAACATCACCGACGCAACCTCAAAGGCATCGACCCTCACCGTCAGCACGACCGGAGGCACACCCTTTGGCGATTCCACAATCACGATCACCGGAACCGGCGCCACCCAACATTCAGCGATGGTGGGCCTTAAAGTGATCAGTCCGTCGAGCGTCGACCTCGCGCTCAGCAAATCAGTGTCGCCAAATCCGGGACAAGTGGGATTGAACCTGGCCTATCGCCTGACCGTGACAAACAACGGGCCGGCCACCGCTACGAACGTAAATCTGTCTGACCCGCTGCCCGCCGGGGTCACACTGGGTCCAATAACTTCAACTCAGGGAACTTGCAGTGGCACTACAACCGTCGTTTGTGTGCTTGGCACATTGTCCATGGGTGCGACCGTTGTAGTTACTATCAACGTCACTCCCACAACCCCAGGTTCGCTCGTTAACACTGGGAGTGTCACTGCCAGCGAAACTGATTTCGATACCGGTAACAATTCATCAGCCATTACAACTTTCATTCAAGCCGCTAATGCGTCGCCGCAGATGTTGGATGACAATCTAACCGTCAGCACAGTGCTGACCGGACTGGACCAGCCGACCAGTCTCGCCTTCTTTGCTGCAAATGAATTCTTCGTGCTTGAGCGCGCTACCGGCAGGGTCCAGCGGGTCGTGAATGGAACGCTGCAGGGAGCTGTGCTCGACCTCAACGTTAATTCGTTTTCCGAACGCGGGTTGCTCGGAATCGCGCTTCATCCGCAGTTTGCCCAAAACGGTTTTGTTTACCTTTTCTGGACTGAGAGCACGGTCCCGTCGGATTCATCAAACGTCGATGACATTACGCTTCTTGGCAACCGAGTCGATCGTTACATATGGAATGGAACCGCGCTCACATTTGATCGGAACCTGATCCGGTTGCGAGCTCAGCAGGAAGACGCGGGGCAGCCCCACCGTGGCAATCACAATGGCGGTGTTTTGCGGTTTGGCCAGGATGGCAAGCTTTACATCATCATGGGCGATAACGGGCGACGGGGATTAATGCAAAACATTGTCAGCGGTGGACCAGTTCCCGACGACCAATTCGGCGGGCCGGAGCCTGACGATGCACACCTTACGGGCGTGATCCTGCGTTTGAACGACGATGGGACGACCCCGACCGATAATCCGTTTTTCAACGCCAGTACCGGACTCAGCGGAGAAGCAGCGGCAAACGTAAAGAAAGTCTTTGGCTATGGAGTTCGCAACAGCTTCGGGATGGCGGTCGATCCGATCACCGGAAATCTGTGGACACAGGAAAACGGAGATGATGCTTTCGATGAATTAAATCGCGTTCGGCCCGGCTTTAACGGCGGCTGGATTCAGGCGATGGGGCCGGTCAATCGTGTTGCCGAATTCAAAGCCATCGAGACAACTTACGGCAACGGCACGATGCAACAACTTCGCTGGCCACCGACCAACCTTGCAGACACTGCTCAGGTTGCGCTCTCCCGCCTCTACGCGCTACCCGGTTCGCAATACACTGATCCTGAGTTCAGCTGGAAGTATGCCGTTGCTCCATCGCCCATCGGCTTCGTACGTGGCCGCGCTTTGGGCCCGCAATTCGAGGGGAATTTGTTTGTTGGCGCTTCACGCACGACGCTGTCAAATGGCTTTCTGTTTCGATTCAACATGAGCGCGGACCGTCAGCACTTTGCTTTTACTGATTCTGATCTGGGTGATCTCGTTGCGGACAACGCAGATAAGTTTGATTTGGCGGAAAGCGAGAGCCTCTTGATTGGACGTGACTTCGGCGTGACCACGGATATTCAGACGGGGCCAAACGGCAACCTGTTTGTCGTCTCTCTTTCCAACGGGTCCGTGTATGAAATCAAGTCCAAGCCGTCGCTGCTGTTCACGGCCAGCCTCAATGGCGCGCAAGAGGTGCCTCCGACCGCGTCAACAGGCACTGGCTCGGCGACGCTGTTGTTAAGCCCCGACGAAAAAACCGCGCGGGTATCGCTAAACTTTAGCGGCATCTCCGGCGCGCAGACTGATGCACACATTCATGGACCGGCGCCGGTGGGCAGCACCGCAGCCGCGCTGTTTCCGTTGCCGCTGGGCCAGTTAAACGATTTCGAGATCAACCTGACGCCGGGCCAGGTGCAGGACCTGAAGGCTGGCTTGTTCTATATCAACGTCCACAGCGCAACGTTTCCCAATGGCGATATTCGTGGCCAGTTCCAGACGTCGGCTTCGGCGAGCGCGTTTCATCTTGCCGCTTCACAGCTCGGCGTTGGAGAAGGAGAGGGAAGTGTTTCAATAATTGTGAAACGAATCGGCGACGCATCAACAGCCGCTTCAGTTAATTACACGACAGGCGACTCAGCCGGTGCAGCAAATTGTAATGTACCTGACTCAGGGTTGGCCTCTTCGCGGTGTGATTATGGGACGATCGCCGGCACATTGCAGTTTGCGTCAGGCGAAACGTCGAAAACGTTCTCCGTTCCGATCATTGATGACGCGTACGCCGAAGGCAGTGAGAATTTTACCTTCACCCTGAGCGACGCGCTTGGTGGGGTCTTAGGTTCTCCTGCAACGACTGCGATTACCATTAACGATAATGAAATTGCTACTGGCCCGAACCCCATCGACCAGACGTCATTTTTCGTGCGTCAGCAGTATCTTGATTTTCTCAATCGCGAACCCGACCCGCCAGGTTTGGCCTTTTGGATAAATCAGATTAACTCCTGCGGCAGCGACCCAGTCTGCATTGAGATAAGACGCATCAATGTGTCGGCTGCGTTTTTTGTTTCGATTGAGTTTCAGGAAACCGGGTATCTGGTCTATCGAATGTACAAAGCCGCCTATGGCAATCTTACTTCGCCTGCGTCAGCGCCAGTGCCGCTCAGGCTGAATGAATTTCTACCTGACACTCAGCAGATCGGTCAGGGCGTGGTGGTGGGCTCCGGCAATTGGCAAGCGATGCTGGAGACCAACAAGCAGGCTTTTGCTGTGAGCTTTGTTTCACGGCCGCGGTTCGTTACGGCCTTCCCAACGTCAATGACGCCCAGCGACTTTGTAAGTCTGCTTTTTGCCAATGCCGCTGTCGTTCCGACTACAGCTGAGCGCGACGCGGCGATGGCTGAATTCGCCGGCGCAGCCACTACTGCAAACACGGACGCGCGCGCGCGTGCCTTGCGATTGGTGGCGGAGCATCCGACGTTAAAAACGCAGGAATTCAATCGCGCATTTGTGCTGATGCAGTACTTTGGCTACCTGCGTCGAAATCCTTATGACGCACCCGAGCCTACGCTCGACTTCGCCGGCTATAATTTCTGGTTGAACAAATTGAATCAGTTTAACGGGAACTACATCAACGCGGAGATGGTGAAGGCGTTCATCAGTTCAGTCGAATACCGCCAACGCTTTGGGCCATAACCCAATTCGGGCCTGGCACTAATCAACTTTCAGCGTCTTTAGTAAGCGGTGCGCTCCATCGTGCGCTTCCACGATATAGAGTTCGCGCCGCGCGTCATGATCTGATCCGAGCGTGTAGGCCCCGGCCACTCCGGCGCCCTGAGTCTTATCGCGAATCATTTTATCCAGATATGATTTCACGCCGTCCCGGCTGAGGCCGCCGTACAACGCCGCGTCACGCAGCAGATAAGCTGCGTCATAACCAAAGGCATGGCCATAATCAGGGTCTTTCCCGGTCGAAGTGCGAAAGTTGTTCAGAAAGGCGCCGGCTTTTGCGTCACCACTCAGAGGCAGGAAAAATTGCGAGACGCGCACACCTTGCATCAACGAGGGTTGGGCCTGAGTAAAGTTAAGCGGCCCGAGCGAGTCGCCGCCAAGAATGCTGGAAGTGAGTTTGGCGTCACGGATGGCACGCAAGGTCCACTCGGCGCCTGCGGTTCGCTGAAACAGCACAATTAAATCCGGCTCATTTTGTTTGAAGCCATTCAACTTCGCCTGAATTAAGGCCTTGTCATCATCCGCCAGTTTATTGCGGAACATGACGCTGGCTATGATTTTCCCGCCGAGCTCTACCGCGTGTTTCTCGAATAGTTGGGCCAGGCCCCTGCCGTAGTCGTCGTTTACATAGAAAATCGCAATTCGTTTTTTGGACCAATCTTTTACTGCATACTCAGCCAGCGCCGGACCCTGGGCGGCGTCTGAAAGGCAGAGCCGGTACGTCCAGTCGCCAATGTTAGTTATGGCGGGGTTAGTCGCAATGGTGACTATCTGAGGAATTCCCTGTTGATTGTAAAACGAAGCGGCAGACAAAGTTGAAGCGCTGTCGCTGTGGCCGATGACGGCTATTAAGTCCTTCTCAGCTGAGAATTGGCCGGCGCGCTTCAAAATATCAGTCGCATTAAATTCGTCAACCACCTTCCAGTCCATGCCCATCAACTCTATGGGAACTCCGCCAACACCACCGCTGGAATTGATCTCTTTTATCGCCAGTTCAACTCCCGAATGGTAGGTTGCGCTCAGTGCAATACCCAACACGATTCGGCGCGGCTTCTTGACGCATGCAGCAGGCAGAATAAGCACACCAAGAATTATTAGAACTATGATTCTCTTCATAAGACTTCAGGCCTCGTTTCCAAGCAGTTGCTGGACCAACAATGAATAGTCGTCCCATAGGAATGGTTTTTGAATACGGGGAACTGTGGACGTGAGAAAGAAATCTCCGGCGTTCATCCCGATCATGTCGCCGGAAACGAATAGAAAGCGGTTGAGCATCTCGGTGCGGTTTTGGCTGATCCAATCGTAAAGCTTTACACCGTCAACTGCGCCTGGCATGCGAACGTCTGAAATAATTAGATCAACCTGATGAGATTGCAGATAATGTATCGCTTCAATCCCTGAATAGACTCCAACCCCTTCAATGCCGATGTCGGAGAGAAACGAAGTCTGCAAATGGACGAGAGACACTTCATCGTCCACTACGAGGGCTCTGTATTTGAGTGAAGGCTGCATTTGGTTGTCCTGTGGTTAGGCGGACTGCCTGAGCAAGATCGGTGGGTTGACCGGCAACAGGATCGTGAAACGCGCGCCCTGCTCCCAGTTCTCGGCCCGAATGGACCCGTGGTGTTCCTCGACGATGCCGTAGCAAACGCTCAAGCCCAGCCCCGTGCCCTGGCCCACCGCCTTAGTAGTGTAGAAGGGATCAAAGACACGTTCCGGCTCCCGCAGTCCCGTACCATTGTCTGAGAATTCCAGGCGGACCTGTTCGGCTTCTGTGGACGTCCGAACCCAAACCATGCCGGCGCGATCGGTCTCACGGATAGCATCGTGAGCATTGTTGAGCAGGTTAAGTACGATTTGAACGATCTTGTTGGGATCGGCGCTGAAGACAACGTTTGCAGAATCAAAGTCTCGAATCAATTTGATGTTGCGTGTCTTCAACTCGAATTCGCGAAGTTGCAACGCCTGCTCGACTACGTCGTTGAGTCTGACGGCTTGAAGGCGCGGCGGTTCCTGACGGGCAAACTGTAGTAGGTTGGCAACGATCTTGCGGCAGCGGTCGCCCTGTTCGTGAAGATTCTGCATTAGCAATATCGCGCTGGAGTCGCCGTTTGCCGCGATGAGTCGTCTCTTCGCCAGTTCGGTGTGGCCCATGATCACCGCCAGCGGATTGTTGAGTTCGTGCGCCATGCCGCTAAGCATCCGCCCAACTGCGGACATCTTGGCGGACTGGATTAATTGTTGTTGCAGATCCTGTAACTGTTTGGTGCGCTCCTCGACCTTGTGCTCGAGATCGGCATAACTTTCGGCCAGCGAAACGGCCATGAAGTTAAATCCGTGGGCCAACTGTCCGAGTTCATCCTTGCGGTGTTCAGGCGCCCGCGCGGAGAAGTCTCCCTGGCGCACTTGATTAGCGGCTTGCAGGAGCGAACCTAAGGGCTGGAGCACCCGGCGGCGAAGAAGCATGGTAAAGGCGACCAAGGTCAGGAGCAGGTATGCGGCCAGTGCGTAAATGGCTCGGTTGGTGGTGCGCACAGCCTCATTCAATTGGTTCTGCACGGCTCGGAGTTTTTTAGTCTGCAAACTGTTCAGACTGGCAAACTCATCACTGATCGTATTCTCGAGCACTTTCATTTCCCGCAACCGCAACACAGCATTCGCCCGATCGGTAGACTGTAATTGATTGTGAATTTGGAGGGCTTGCAGTGCGAGCTCCGATTGGAAAGTCTTGATGCGTTCGACGGTGAGCCTTTCCTCCGTACCTATGTTCAACTTCAAATAGAGCGTTTGTTCTTCACCCCACTTAAAATTAATCGCGCTGAAGTGGTTCGGAAAATCCGGGTCGATAAGTTCGAGTTGCTGATAGATAAGATTGATCTGCCGGTTGAGATTGTCACGGAGTTGCAGATTCAGGGCGGATGTTTCCTGCAGGTTCTGCGCGTGCGTGGAGGCTTCAGTCGAAAACTGGGCAAACTTATACGTAAAACGAACTGAAAATAGCAGCACCAGCAGAAACGTCGAGCCGAGGAGCATGAGAAAGAGTTTTGAGATAGGGGCAGAGCGCATCGGTATTCAGTCCAACTATGGTTGAAACGCCGCACACTAAGCGTCCGAACAATCATCGACTTCAAAAGCCCGGCTTTGGCAATCGCCGCGGTTCTTGGCTGGCGGACTGTCTGGGAAGTGAATTCGCGTGCAGAATGAAGATTGAAACGTCGCGGTTGCGGCGTGAGCCTCGGACAATGAGGCGACTGACGGATCGAGTAGCACCAATCATGCCACTGCGGAGCAGCAGGACGCATCGGCCTCGCCGCGATCTCATTGCCCGGCGAATAACGACCGCCGCCGATCCTTGATTTTCGCAGCGGTCAGCGAATACAGTCTTGCGTCCCTACGGATGAACGTTATTCAAACCAAGACCGTCGCGGAGCCCCGATGACGACCGAAGCTAACCAGCTAACTGAACGTTGCCCGAATTGTGAAAGCACTCTCACCGGTGAATACTGCCAAAAATGTGGGCAGAAGAAGATCCACTCTCACGACTTCGCCGTGACCCACTTCTTTGGTCACGTGGTGCATGAGTTTACGCATCTCGACTCCAACAAGGCCCAGAGAACTTTCACGAGTCTGTTGTTCCGACCGGGACTTCTGACACACGAGTATTGGGCGGGACGGAAGGGCCGTTATATCCAGCCACTCAGAATTTATCTGACGTTCAGCGCGTTATATTTTCTTTTTGCGTGGGGAGCGTTATCGGATATCAGGGGCGGCGGCGTCCAGGGTCTCAGCCAGAGCCCGATGGTAGTGAGGATGGCGCAGCAGAAAGGGATCGCGCCCAGCGCACTGGCCGAGAAGGTTCAACAGAAAGCGGAAAAGTATTCGGCGGGCTTGCGCTTCGGCAGTGTGCTGATCTCGGGAGTATTCCTCAGCTTGCTCTACTTTCGCAGGAAGAAATATTACGTCGAGCACCTCATCTTTTCACTCCACTTTTATTCCTTCGATTTCTTTTGCAAGAGCGTGTTTGCATTGCTGTTTATTCTTGCGGCCGCTTTAGGAACAAAGCTGCCAACACAAGTGCTGAACCTGTTTTACCCAACCGCGCTGGTTTATTTGATTTTTGCCTTGCGCCGAGTCTACAAGCAAAGCTGGCCGAAAACGTTATTGAAGTCGGTGATACTTTTTGTTTGCGAAACGTTGCTATTCATCGCGGTGAACATGGCGGGCTTCATCATTGCGTTTAACCTGGTATGACGCCCGTTGTCACCAAAGCGAGTTGAAAGGCGCTGATAGTAGTGTCTTCGCACCTTTGCCACGGGCTCAGCGCTCGCCCGTAACCGAGTGGGCCAGCATTCGGTTTCCTGAAGAGACAAACATCAGTCCCAACGGTTCATCGGTCACAAAGCGTTCATCAAGATCGCTGAGCCGAATCTGGCGCGCTGTTTCGCCTGAGTTGATATTCACGCCAGCCAGCCCGTTTCCTCCACGTCCCTTGAGACTCGTGTAGAAATACATCCACTGCCCACGCAAAGCAGCGAGCCGGTCGCGATGCCATAAGAATCGCGAAAGTCTCTCGAGCTGAGCAGCAGGATCGATCCGATCCAGCAATCGTTCATCGACGTCGGCAGTGCGCCGGCGAACAAGGTCGGCAGGAGAGGGAACTGAAGGCCTCGATGGCATGCCTGCGGATATTCTTTCGCGGACGCGAGCGGCCACGCCAAATTGCCTGAAACGCGACGCCGCGTACGACCTTGCGTAGTTGCGGGCCGAATTTGTCGCCAGCGCCTGCAGGTTGGACGTTGAAGCACGGCTGACCAGTGCCGCAACATTCAAACTGCTGACACTGCGGGCGATCTGGAGACCACGAAAGGCCGTGGTTGCTGTTCCGCCGTAGCGAAAATAGAGCGATGCGGCGCGCGCGGTGATCGCCGCAACTGTGCGGAAGAGGCCCCGTCCAGGCGGTGTATGGCGCGCCCGCCAAATCTCGCGACCATTTGACATCTCAAACGACGCAATTTCGGATTGTCCGCCAATGACAACATCACCGCGTTCATTGAGCAAACCAAACGAGGCGCGTTCTATTCCGTGCCTGACTCGCGAGCGTCGTTTGCCAGTGGCGGTGTCGATATCGATCAGGTCATCGCGATCTGCGATCACAATACTCGACGCGTTTGGTAGCACCAGATTTGTAATACCCTTGTCCGCGCCTTTGTAGCGCCAGAGGACCTTGCCGCTGCGAGTGTCGAGCGCGCTGACGCCATAAGGGCCGCGCTCCACCGTTTCACCGTCTTTCAGTCGAGTGAACTGCCCGCCGGTGCGAACGTAAAGCACATCGCCAACGAGAATCATTTCCGGCGTTCGGCCCAGATCCTTCGCTTCCCACTCCGTGTCACCAGTTTCACGAGAGATGGCGCGGACGCGCCCATGGCCGGACGTATAGATGATGCGCTCATCGAAAATCGGCGCAGATTCGGTTAGCGCGAGTCCGTCTTCATTCACGCGATAACGTTCACGCAGCCGCGATTTGCCGGTGCGCGCATCGAATGAGGTTAGCCCTTCGTAGAACAGGTAGAGCCGGCCGTCGAGAAAAACAGGCGGGTGATAATTGTCCAGCGTGTATTCAACCTCACCGTTCTCCGGCCAGCGCGAGGGCATCATTTCCACCTCGCCCACTTCATGCTTCCAAATCTGATCACCGGTTGAAAGGTCGAGCAGGTGCAGTAATGGGTGACGCTTGAAATCGTCCTTCGGATTTTCCTTCGCGTCTTTCACCAGCACGACGGCGAGATGGTTGGCGGTAGGATCGATCGCGAGATGCATGAGACCGCCGCGGAGTTTGTCGCTCTTCCAGATCGCGTCGCCCGTGAAGAGATCAACTGCTTCAACCCGGGTGCGATCGCCTTTTTGGAAACTTAAGAGCAACAGATCTGAATCGGGTACCGCGGCAACATCTGATTCGTCGAGCGCTGCGTCTTTCCGACGCCACAAGACCTCGCCGGTAGCGCCATCAATCGCATAGAGCGACTTTTCGGTGCCAACAATCAACACCCCGAGGTCAGTCGACTGATAGAAACGAACGTCTTTGTCCATTTTAGCGGTCCATGCCTGCGCATTGGTGTCACTTGCCGCACAGAGGATGAAAACGGGAAGGAAGAGCAAAAATCCATTCGAAATGCACTTTCTCATGAGGCGAGCATACCAAAAATCCCCGCAGCCTCGCACTCCATTACCATACGGTTCTCATTCCAAATCTGATATTCTTATGGGCGTTTATCGATGAGACCGCTTTGAGCTTTCTTTTTCGCGTCCATCCCGATTCTGGTCCGGAGTTTTTCCGGCGCATCAAAAGTATGACAATTTGCAAGTCCATCGTTGCGCTTGGTCTGGTGGTAGCTTCCTGGACAATAACCGCTGGTTTGGCTAACGCTCAATCAACAGCCTTAAGTTCGCCCACTGCAATTCGATCAAACGAGGTAACAGCCGCCATTGCCGCGCGCGACCTGGGCGACTCGCGTCTCACGGACCATTTCTTCGCCTTCACTGGCACCCCCGGCGACCTTCTGATCACTGTGGAGAGCAGAAACCTCAATGGCGATATCGACGTGTTCACTGCCGCGGGAATGCGACCGCTCCTGAAGTTTACCGTCTATGAAGGACGAGGCTCAGCGGTAACTAAAAGTATTTACCTGAGAAAGCGCGAAGACCTCATTCTGCGCGTTGAAGCGCGGACGCCCAACGATGATGACGGAGTTTACCGGTTGAGGTTCGGCGGATCGTTTGAACCGATCAGCGGCGGATTGGATGCGGGCGAGCTCGCTGCGACCGACTCGCCGTCGCTCGATACGGAAGGTAAGTCAGGGAAGAAGGGCCGGCGAGTTTCATCCGTGGGCGCGAGGATTGACGAACCAGCGCCCGCCGAAGTTGCCGCTGCCCCAACGCCGGAGCCTGAAGTAACTGAGAAACCCGAGGCCGCAGCAACGACTCCGCGGACCACTTCGAGAAATACAAGAGGCCGGCGCCCGGTGAGGGGCAGAACGCGTCCGGCAATCGAGGTGCCCGCGGGAGAGAAACCGGTGCCCGAAACGAGGGAAGAAACAATTGCAGCCGAGCGCGCAACGGTAGAGAAGCCGGCCACTGAACCGCGATCTACGACGGGCAGACGTCGGGCGGGACGAAGGGGCACACCACGCGCAGTCGAAAAGCCGGCTTCACCTCCAGTGGAGGAGAGCGGCCCCCGCCTCATTATTGAAACCAACGATGGCACAATGATCAATCGCTACATGACGAGCGTTCGCCGGGTAACAGTTGAAAATGGCCGGGTTGTGGTGGTTGGAAAAGATGGCAAGGTCGAGACATTTCAGCTGGCAAGTATCGTGAAGATGTCAGTTGAGCCATGACCCACACGGGTTAAGACAAACACAGCCAGGCACTATTTCGGTTTATCTCCTGACTTCAAACTGGACAAGCGCGCGCGAAACTGCGACAAATCTACACTCGTCGGGTCGACTTTCTCCAGGTTCGCAATCGCCGCCTCAGCCGCCTTCGCATCGCCTTTACCCAGCGTAGCCGCAGCCAGTCCCGCCAGAGTCGCCGTATCGTCAGTCTTCTTCAGCAACGCCGCGCGATACCACGTTTCCGCCACTCCGTAATGGCCGGCATCCAGGTTTACGAGGCCCAGGGCGACGACCGTTTGATAATCGTCCGGCCGCAGCTGATTGGCTTTTAGCAGAAATTCAATGGCCTGATCGAACCGTTGAATTTGGTAATAGAGCTGAGCCGCGTTTACCTGCGCTTCAAAGTTTTGCGGCTCGGTTCGCGCCTTCTCGAGCGACGCTGCGATTTCCGCCTGCATCCCGCCAGAGCTTTGACCGCCGGCGGTTGGCGGATGATCTGCCGCCAGTTGCCCGCTCGACAATGCGCTGGGTGCGTCCGCGATGCGCTGGCTCATATTGGTAGCGAATAGAAATCCGACAATGAAGCCGAATAAGATACCGATGATTGCGAAAAGAAGATTGTCACGTGTCATTGGTTAATTCATATTGCGCGGCCAAGCCGCTCCGAAGAAAACGATCCACGACGTTGACGAAACCACCCCAAAACTAATTAGTGTTAGTTCGTGTTATTTCGCGGATCATGTATCAGTCAATTTATGTTCGGCTCAGCCACAGGCTATTTTCAGTTGTTCTTACTTAACGAGCGTGCCTCTTCAATTTTCGTCTTAAGCGCCTGGGCCAACTCGGATTCGGGCGGAAGTTTCTTCAGCACGCGTTCCCAAAGAGACACAGCCTCTTGATACCGTTTCGCCTGAAATGCAGCGCCGCCGCTGAGCTGTAATGCTTTGGGATTCTCGGGATCCAGCTTCAGCGCCTTATTCACTAATTCCATGGGCTCGCCCTGCATCTGTTGGCTGTTCGCCATCGTCTTGGCCAGCGCATAGTCGGCCCAAAGATCTGCATCGTCAACTTTCAAAGAGGTCGCCCGGGCATAAGCGTCACTGGCTTCAGAATACTTTCCCAGGTTGGAGTAGGAACGAGCGAGCATTCTCCAACCGTTCACATCGCCGGGGTTTTGCTCCAAACGCTGTGCAAGTCCCGCAACGTTTGCTTCCATTCGCTCCCTGGTCATTGGCGCGCCGGCGCCCGCGCCACTTTGCGCCGGGGCTCGGCTACTGTTGGAAACTGGGAACGCCGCCACACCGCGCCCGGCAATCGCGTTCGGGGTCCCGACCTGATAGTAGAAGCCGACGGCGATAATGGGAATTCCCAAAGCTATAGCGTACACCGGGCCGCGACCCGCGGTCCTGACTTTGGAATTCTCTTTTGCGGTTTCAGGGGTTAAAGAAACGTCAGACAACAGCCGTCGTTCAACTTCCTCTCGATCCTGTTGGTATTGCTCGGCACTGATGATCCCACTTTGCAGATCGGCATCGAGTTCGTTTAACTGGTCGCGATAGACTGCGACGTTTGTTTCCAAATCGTCGGCATCCGAATCCGCGGGCTCGCTCTGAAGTAACGGCGGAAGCACAAAAGCAAGAGCGATCGCAACGAAGACCGCGACTATCAGCCAGAACAGGATCATATGGTTGTCTTTCGCGGCTCAGCCTGAAGCAGGTCTTCCGCGCGGCGTCGCTCGTCCGGCGTTAGCGGGATATCGACGATCAATCCACGGCGCTTCTTTACGTAACGGAAAAGAAATATCAGAGCAGCAAGTAACAGAACGAATGGCCCAAACCAGAGCAGGTAAGTTGTGTAGTCAACCGGAGGCCGGAAGAGAATAAACTTTCCATATCGTTCGGTCATGAAGGCGAGAATCTCGCCGTCAGTTTTACCAGCCTTCATCTGTTCCCGAATTTGATTGCGGAGATTTACTGCCAGTTCAGCCTGTGAACCTGCGAGGGTTTCGTTTTGACAAACCAGGCAACGCAGCTCCTCAGAAAGCGCCATTACGCGTTTTTCAAGTTCCGGGTCGTCAGAAACGGACTTGGCCTCCTTCGCTAGCGCAAAGGCCGGCAGCGAAAAAAGGATTACAAGCAATAAAACTATCAACCTCATTTGTTCAGTTCTCTAACCAGCGGCAAAATTTTGTTCTGCATAATCTCGGGGGTCAGTTGGCCCACTTCTTTGTAACGAATCACGCCTTCCTTGTCGATTAGGTAAGTCTCCGGTGCACCCGTCACTCCATAATCGATCGCAGTGCGTCCGTCAGGATCGAAGACGCTAATTACGTATGGATCCCCGAGCTCGGCGAGCGTTGCGAGAGCAGGTTCGCGTTTGTCGTTCCAATCAAGGCCATAGATAGGCAAGGTGCTGTCCCTGGAAAGTTGCATCAGATACGGGTGCTCTTGTCGGCAACCAATGCACCACGAGCCCCATACGTTCAGAAGCCAAACTTTCCCTCGCAGGGATTTCGGGGAAAACATCTTTGTTGGATCGCGTAACTCCGGCAAAGAAAAGTCCGGAGCCGGTTTCCCAATCAGAACCGAAGGGATTATGTGTGGATCGTACCCGCCGCGCAGACGACTGCCGAGGAAACCGGCAATAACAAGAAAGATGATAAGCGGTATGGCGTAACGCATAAATCAAGTCGGGCGATTGACCTTAGTCAACAGGTTCACCTCTCTGTTTTTCAAGGAGTCGCTTCGGCCTTTGCTTCCGCACTTGCGATCGCGGGGGCGGCGGTTGCCGTTATCCTGTTGGACGCAAGCGCCTCTCGTTGTTTTCGTGCAGTGACAGCATAGCGGCGGTCGCTTAAAGCTAATCCACCGCCCATTGCCATTAGCACTGCGCCACCCCAAATCCAACCAACGAAAGGCTTGTAATAAACGCGCACACTCCAGGCGCCGGCGCTCACAGGTTCGCCCAGCGAAACGTAGAGATCGCGAAAAAGTCCCGAATCAATCGCAGTTTCCGTCATCACGTTTTCAGTCGAAATGTACGAACGTTTCTCCGGGTACATCTTGTTCACAACGGCGCCGTTGCTGATCACGTCGATCTCGGCGCGCGCAGCGCGGTAGTTTGGCCCGGCAACATTTGCCACGCCGTTGAAGCGAAAAGTGTAGCCACCGGCATTTACGGTATCGCCAATCTCCATGCGAACGTCCTGTTCCGTTTGATATCCAGTGACCATGGTCACGCCCACAACGAAAACGGCCACGCCGATGTGGGCCAACTGCATTCCGTAGTAGCTTCTGCTTTGAGCCGCCAGTTTCCGGGGAAAGCTAAGTTGGCCGGGACTTGTCCTGACGCGTTCCCAAAGATTCAGAAATGCAGTCGCAACGACCCAAAGCGCCAGCATCAGACCGAGACTAACGAGCGGCTTCCATTCGCCCAAAACAAATGGAAGTATCAGCGCCGTCGCTACACTGGCGAGAAAGGCCCAGCGCAAACGTACTACCAGCTCGGGCAGGCTGGCCTTCTTCCAGCGAGCAATAGGACCGACCCCCATGAGAAAGATTGCGGGAACCATTAAAGGAACAAAGACGCTGTTGAAGTAAGGCGGGCCGACGGACAGCTTTCCCATTCCCAGAGCGTCGACGATCAACGGGTAAAGCGTACCGAGCAATACTGAAGCAGCCGCGACTGTCAGGAGTACGTTGTTGGAAAGGAGTAAGGATTCGCGTGAAACCACTTCGAATTTACTGCCGAGCCCGACATTTTTCGCGCGCCATGCATACAGCAGGAGTGAACCACCAATGACGATTACCAGGAACACCAAAATGAAAATGCCGCGCTTGGGATCAGTGGCAAATGCATGCACCGAAGTGAGAACTCCGGAGCGAACGAGAAATGTTCCCAGGAGGCTCAGTGAAAACGCCGCAATAGCCAGCAACACGGTCCAACTCTTGAAGCCGCCGCGTTTTTCAGTAACCGCGAGTGAATGTATCAAAGCGGTGCCGACTAGCCAGGGCATGAATGAGGCGTTCTCGACTGGATCCCAAAACCACCAGCCGCCCCAGCCAAGTTCGTAGTAGGCCCACCAACTGCCGAGGGCGATTCCGCAAGTAAGAAAACACCAGGCCACCGTGGTCCATGGGCGCGACCACCGGGCCCAGGTCGCATCGAGGCGGCCGCTGATGAGTGCCGAAATTGCGAAGGCAAAGGCTACGGAGAAACCAACGTAACCCATGTAGAGCATGGGCGGATGGGCCACCATCGCCGGATCCTGGAGCAGGGGATTGAGATCGCGTCCATCAGGCGCAGCCGGAACCAGGCGCGCAAAAGGATTGGAAGTGAGCAGCATGAACAAGAGAAATCCAACGCTAACGATCCCCATCACGCTGATGACGCGCGCGACCATGTCGTCTGGCAGGTGCCGGCTGAAAAGTGAAACCGCCACCGTCCAAAGCCCTAGCATTAGACTCCAGAGCAGTAGTGAACCTTCGTGCGAACCCCAGGTGGCAGCGAGCCGGTATTGAAGCGGAAGCCTCGAGTTTGAATTGGTGGCGACATTCAAGACCGAGAAGTCGTTTGTAATGAAACAATAGGCGAGACAGCCGAAAGCGATTGCTACGAAGATGAACTGGGCCTGTCCGGCCGGAGCAGCAACCGCGATCCAACGGCGATTGCCACGGGCAGCGCCGAGCAGCGGCAGCATTGCCTGAGTTAAAGCGAGTAGCAGCGCCAGGATTAACGCGAATTGTCCGATCTCAGGAACCATAGTTAGTTCTAACGTGGCGACGGCTAGTAGACCACTGTCTTTCCCGCTTCCCGCGCATGCTTCGCCTTGTCGAGAGCTTCTCCCGCCTCCGGCGGCATATAGTTTTCATCGTGTTTCGCGAGCACCTGATCGGCATAAAAAACTCCGTCAGTGCCGATGTGGCCTTGCGCCACGCAACCCTTACCTTCCTTGAACAAGTCTGGCAGAATGCCTTTGTAAACTACCGGAATACTTTGCGCGGTGTCGGTAACGGTAAACCTGACGGTCAACCCATCATTTTCACGCTTAACAGAATTCTCCTGGACCAGGCCGCCCACCCGAAAAGTTCTGCCAACGGGCGCTTCTTTGGCCGCGACCTGCGAAGGACTGAAAAAGAAAACCAGGTTACTCTTAAACGCGCTAAGCGCCAGCGCGGCCGCGATTCCCAGACCTGCCAGAGCAACGCAAATGAAAGCGATTCGTTTGTGACGCGTCTTCATAGTTGTTACTTCCTGTTTGATTTCGCATCCCTGTTGGGTTGTGCAACGAGTTTACTTTTGCAGTTCAAGAGCGTTGCGATTTCGATGACGATGACAACGAAGGTCAGCAAGTAGGACCCCCAGACGTAAAAGGCGTAGCCGCCCATGTGAAAAAATTCTGACCAGCTCATGATTGCTTCCTCAGCATAAACTAAAAATTATTTTGCAAACTCTCAGTGCGCCCGCCAATGCCAACTTCAGGCGCCGGCTCCTTCGTTTATCCAATCGGCGCGTTGTTCTCTTTCCCTGATAATGCAACGGACACGCGCAAGTGAAACGGCGATCGAATACAGCCAGCAAGCTGCCAGCATCGTCAACATCGCCGCCAGCATCGTCGGAGCTATTGTTGGTTTCCCCAATATTCTGATCGTTGCCCCCTGATGCAGCGTGTTCCACCATTGCACGGAGTAATAAATAATCGGAACGTTGATGACACCAACAATTGCGAGTACAGCCCCCGCCCGATCCGCCCGCCTCGGCTCGTCGATCGCTGCCTGCAGAGAAATGAAGCCGATGTAGAGAAACATTAAAATCAGCGTCGAGGTCAGCCGCGCATCCCACACCCACCAGGTGCCCCAGGTCGGCTTGCCCCAGAGCGAACCTGTCGCGAGCGAAAGAAAAGTAAACAAGGCACCAGTAATCGCGATTGACGATGCCATCATTGACGACAGCCGCGCATTGAACGCCCATCCGATTGCGGCATACACCGCCATCAGCACGTAGAGAAACATTCCCATCCACGCTGCCGGCACATGAATGAACATTATGCGGTAGGCCTCACCCTGCTGGAAGTCTGTAGGGGCAATGAAGAAGCCGATATACAAGCCGGCAATAAATAGCAGCGCAGCCGGGATCGCAAACCACGGAATCAGTCGCCCAGCCAGTGGGTAAAAAGCCGCGGGCGATGCGTATTTGTACAGATTCATGTCGGTTATGTTCGACAAATTTCAGGTTGTCGTTACTTCAGCCAGTTAACTCACCGCGCAATCGTCGTCAAACTAAAGTTTTTCGGACACCAATCACTCCAAAGATATTCGTAGCGCCGCCGAGGCAGCCCATGGTGCAAATACCACTGACAACACCAGCAGAGCGGACAGCAGGTAAAGATTCGCCATCGGATCAATCCCCACGATGCTTGAATCAACTGCCCCGGCGCCGAAGATCAATACTGGAATATATAAAGGCAACACCAACAAAGCGACCAGCACGCCTCCGCCGCGTAACCCCAGTGTCAACGCCGCTCCGATTGAACCGATGAAACTCAAGATTGGCGTTCCAATGAGCAGCGAAAAGAAAAGCACAACCAGCGTATTTGACGCTAAGCCAAACTGTACCCCAACCAGCGGAGCAATCAAGACGAGCGGGAGTTCCGAAACCAGCCACTGGGCCAGGACCTTTCCCATCACCACCAGATAGAGCGGTTGCGGGGTAAGCAGCATCTGTTCGAGCGTTCCGTCCTGGTAATCATTTGCGAAAAGCCGATTTAGCGAAAGCATGGAAGCCAATAATGCGGCTACCCAAACGACGCCGGGCGCGATTGATTGCAGCAGTCGCATTTCCGGTCCAATACCCAGCGGAAAGAGGCTGACTACAATCACAAAGAAAAAGAGCGTGGATAAAACGTCAGCGCGGCGCCTCCAAGCCAGGGTCAGATCGCGCGTAACGATCCAGCGAAACATTGAAAGCATGGGATGGGCGTTCACGATGCGAGTTCGAGGCGTTGAAACGAACCTGCCGCAATGTGGAGCTCCTGGTGGGTTGCGACAATTGCCATACCCCCGTTATCCAAGTGTCTCTCGATTAAGCTTTCAACGATCTTTATGGCGGCGGAATCCAGCGATGCGAGCACCTCATCCAGCACCCAGAGACTGGTCTCACCCGTAATCAATCGCGCCAGGGCCGATCTTCTTCGTTGTCCTTCAGACAGGAACCGTGCGGGTAAGTCTTCCCGTCCCGCGAGACCAATTCGCTCGAGAGCCTCACGCGCATCGGATGTGGTTAGATCGGAAGCAGTCAGTCCACTGGCGATGCGAAGATTCTCCACGGAGGTCAACTCTTCTTTGACTCCAATTCGATGACCGAGGTACGTGAGGCGTCGCGCGTATTCCTCGCCCAGAGACTGGATGCTCGCGCCCTGCCAAGTGACCTTGCCTTCGTCCGGTGTTACGAGCCCGCAGATTATTCGCAACAGGCTGGTTTTGCCGCAGCCGTTTGGACCAGTGACCTGCATGAATGTCCCGGGGGCAAGAGAAAAATTCAGGTCGCGGAAGAGTCGGCGGGCGCCGCGAACGCAGCCTAGTTTTGTCGCTTCTAACATAGGATCAAAGAAAAAATTGACAGGACTTGGAATCATAGCCGACGGGCGGGGAACTTGTCATTGGCCCGGTGGGTCGCGATTGACCGCATGTGGTAGCTGTAATACTCTTACGTCGCCACGACAGGAAGTTAGCTGGATGCGAGGGGGGCGCCTCGTTGGCAATCCGAAAGTTGCCGCGAGAGCCTACTTTTCGTGAGCAAATCGCACAGCATGAAGAACCGCACCTCGGCCTCGCAAAGCAAAAACCTATCCATGCAACGGAAGTCCATGAAGTTCAGGCCAAAGGCTGCAGACGTATATCCCTTCGCGGCGATTGTGGCGCAGGATGAGATGAAGCTAGCCATGATTCTCAATGTCGTTGACCCGAGAATCGGTGGCGTACTCATCATGGGCCATCGTGGCACAGGCAAATCGACCGCGGTGCGATCTCTGGGAGACTTGTTACCGGAGATTTCAGTCGTGTCAGGGTGTACTTACCGGTGCGATCCCGCTGACGAACAAAATTACTGCGATGATTGCTGCCAGGCGATAGCGACGGGCAGTAAGCTCAACCACGAAAAATCGGCCGTGAGGGTCGTTGATCTTCCGCTTGGCGCCACCGAAGATCGCGTCTGCGGGACGATTGATATCGAGCAGGCACTTCGCAGCGGAGTTAAACGGTTCGAACCCGGATTGCTCGCCCGCGCGAATCGCGGTTTTCTTTACATTGATGAAGTTAATCTCCTCGAAGACCACCTCGTCGATTTGCTTTTGGACGTCTCGGTGACGGGCATCAACAACGTCGAGCGCGAGGGCGTTTCAATTAAGCATCCCGCGCGCTTTGTGTTGGTCGGATCCGGGAATCCTGAAGAAGGTGAACTGAGGCCGCAACTGCTTGACAGGTTCGGACTGTTTGTCGAGGTTAAGACTGCGCACGACCTTGACCACCGGATGGAGATTGTCGAACGCCGCGAGGCCTTTGACCGCGACAGCGAATCCTTCGGCGCCGGCTTTGCCAATAGCCAGGAACAACTCCGACAACAGATTTCACGTGGGCGCAGGAGTTTTGCGAACATCAAAATTGATGGACGGCTCCTGATGAATATTGCCCGGCTTTGCACCGAGTTGAAGATCGACGGTCACCGGGGTGAGATAACGATATCGCGCGCTTCCCGCGCGCTGGCGGCATTTGAAGGACGCAAGAAGGTAACTGAAGCAGACGTCAGGCGTGTTGCTGTGATGGCCTTGCGTCATCGCCTTCGTCGAGATGCATTGGAAGAGGTCGCAAGCGCCCAGCGAATCGAAAACGCGATCAACAAGGCCTTCGGGTCGGATCGAGTTTCTCCGGCTGCGAAAGATGACGGCGATGGCGGTGACTCGGCCCACTCATCATCGAATGGCGAACACACTGACGCCCAGCGCAGTGGATCGGAATTGCCTTCTTCAAAACGGCAACCGGCTGCCAATAATGGCAACGCGAAACATTCTCAATCAACTAAGACTGGCGGAGAATCTCCGGCCGTTACGCCACCCGACGTGATGTCAGCAACTTCAGAAGTACGCAGGCAACATATCGACGCGGGCGATTTGCATTCGCAGAGCGTACGAGGCTCAGCATCCGGTTCTAAGGCGAGCCGAAGCGCGGTCGCGAACCGAACGGTTTATAGTTATGAGCAAGGCAGATATACAAAGGCGGTAGGCTCCAAATCGTCTTCCGCGAAGATCGCTCTCGATGCCACGCTGAGAGCGACCGCTGCCGGCGCCAGCAGGAAAACCAACTCACAGATCCAGGTTCCGGCAGACGCAATCAGATTTAAACTTTTCAAGCGCAAGCAAGGCCGCCTGTTCATTTTCGCGATTGATCTCTCGGGCAGTATGGCCCAGAACCGAATCAATCAAGTTCGTGAAGCGATGATGGGTTTGTTACGACAGTCTTATATCTATCGCGATAGCGTGGCAATTGTCGGTTTCCGCGGTTCGGGCGCTGAAGTCATGCTGCCGCCGGCGAGGAGCATCATTCGCGCACGCCGTGTGTTGGCGAGTTTGCCAATGGGTGGAGGTACACCGCTCTCCGCCGGGTTGGCGTGCACCCTCGACCTGGCGAAGCGAGTTGGGACAACAGCCGGCTCAAAGGTCCTACTGGTCTTCACCGATGGCGGCGCAAACGTCCCACTACAAGCAGCGCCACGTGATAAAGTTTTGCGTCAGGGAATTATCGACAAGGAAATCGCGCGGCTTGGTGTGGAACTGAAGAGAGCCGGCGTGAGCTGCGTGCTCGTTGACACTCAGCAAGCCTTTCGTGTCAGCGACACAAGCAGAATCGCTGAGACTCTGGGCGCTCGACTAATCAAGCTTTAACCTCAGACTCTTCATGAAAACGGAAACCGAACCAGCGGCCAATTCAACACCCACCGAGCGCGACCGCCGCGTCCTCCATCTATACGAGCAACTTATCGAAATCGAGCAGCGACTGATTCCCACCGGCTTGCATGTCTTTGGACGGCCATCGCAGCTCGTTGAGCGAACCGACATGCTCAGAATGATTGCGTCATTTGATCGACCGGAGGTAGGCGCGCGTGCGCTGCCGACCCTGGTGGCCCAAGGTTTGGGGATATCGGTCAGCGAACGCGGCCCGATGGTCATGTCGTTAGACGAAGAACAGACGCAGCAGCGAGAGCGGATCCGCTCGATCATCTCGGACGCGCTTTCCAGTCTGCAGGATCAGGGCATCGAGGCGGCGATAGAGTCGTTGTTCAGGAGCGCGAAGGTCACTGCGGATGAATCTCGTCCCGTTTTCACACTGCTGGAAAAAATCTCAAAACAACTCGAGTCGAACAGCGAGATTGATGCGCTGGCGCGGGCCCTTCGCGGCGAGTATGTCTTGCCCGGTCCCGGCGCCGATATCGTACAGAATCCTTCGATCCTCCCAACCGGTCGAAATACCCACGCGATCAATCCTTACTCCGTCCCCTCAGCGTTGGCGTTCGCGCGCGCGGAGCTCGTGGTTGATAAACTGCTGGCGAGATACAAGAGTGAACATGGACGTTACCCGCGGGCGATGGCGCTGGTTTTGTGGGGACTCGACAACATCAAGACGCAGGGTGAAGGCGTGGCCCAGGCCTTGTGGCTGCTTGGGGTGCGTCCGGTTTCTGACTCGTTGAATAGGATCACGGCGGTGGAAGAGATTCCGATTGCCGAGTTGGGTCGTCCGCGCATTGATGTGGTGATGACTATCTCAGGAATCTTTCGGGATCTGTTTAGCCCAACGGTGCAACTTTTGGATAAAGCGGTTCGTCTCGTCGCTCAACTCGATGAGCCAGAAGAGATGAACTACTTGCGCCGCCACGTCAACGAACAGATTTCTCAAGAGCAATGCGAGCCGGACGAGGCGATGACCCGTGTATTTTCCAATGCGCCTGGAAATTATGGGACGAACGTTAACTTCATGGTGATGGATTCGCAATGGCAAAACGAAGACACACTTGGCGATCTGTTCGTCACCCGAAAATGTTTCGCGTATGGCCGGACATCCACCGGAGAAGTTATTGATGGCCGTGAAGCGCGAGTTGCGATGGACAACGCGCTTTCGCGTGTGGAAGCCACTTACCAAAACATCGACACGTTTGAGATCGGAATTACCGACGTCGATCACTATTTCGAATATCTCGGCGGGGTTTCTAAGGCGGTAGAGAAACTTGCGAGTACACGGCCAGCGATATATCTGTCAGACACGCTGTCCCCGGACGGAAAAATCAGATCGCTGGAAGAGACTGTGCGGCTCGAGACCCGCGCCAAAACGCTAAATCCAAAATGGTATGAAGGAATGTTGAAGCACGGCTTCCGCGGCGTCGCTGAAATCGAAGGCCATGTTTCAAACACTTTTGGTTGGAGCGCGACAGCGGATGCAGTGGACGATTGGATCTATACCGAGGTGGCGCAGACATTTATTTTCGACGAGGAAATGCTGGCGCGTTTGAGAGAACTTAATCCGCATTCGGCGCGGTCGCTGGTCGCGCGTCTGCTCGAAGCCAACGGACGCGGCTACTGGCACGCGGAGCCTGAAACGCTCGATCGACTGCGAGACATTATCGGGAGTTTGGAAGATCAGATCGAGGGAGTAGCCTGAAACTTCGCCCGGAATGCGCTCTGGACCTGTATATGGTTACCACATCAGATTCAAAGTGGATTAGATTTTTGAAGTGGCCTTATTGGGGCTGTGGACTTCCGCTTTTAGGAATGCTTCTAGTCTTGCTTTACCTGGGTTTATTTAGTATCTACCGGTTTTGGGACGTAGGACTGGGCGTATACCAACCTACAGACGTCAAACGGTTCTACTTTGGAATCTTGACGGACCTGCTCCACAACCTGGGCGATCCTCGCTCGGGTGAAATATACAACGCCATCACTGCGAAATATGTCGTTGTCTGGGGATATGCAACGGGCATTGTGGGGCTCGCACTCTTCATTGCAATTGCGATTTCGGGTTATGTGATCTTCAAGGCGCTTCGTGATTGGAGCACTCCTAAGAAATTAATATTCACTGGCTGCATTCTCTTGTTTTGTTTGGTGATCTACACCTACTTCACCAGACAACTTGGCATATTCGATAACTTTACGGTTATTCCCAGACAGTTTTGGGGCCTTATCCACTTCCAACTCCGGTCTCATCGCGGGATGCCCCACATCGTCAACGTAGAGATGTTCATTGTGGCCACCGCGTATGCAGTTTCCACCCTCCTTGGCTTTGCTGGCGCCGCCACGCTTTGGCCAGTGCGTGAACTTCAATCGTCGGCGACTCCCAAAAACATCGATGTCGAGAATGGCGCAAAGTATTTGGCCCTTCAGATGAAACATCTGCGTTTGTTACTTTACGTTGGCGCAATTCTCCTTGTCGTCATTACTTTTCGTCACAGGATGACGCTGAATTGGGCTCTTGAATACCTCAAGCCTGTGCCGTTGCTCGAGAGTTACCCCACTTACAAGTATGTGAATCTAATTTACGGGCATTTGGAGACACTAACTTCGAATATCGTCCTGGCAACCAGCGTGTTGAATACTCTGCTGCTTGCTGCTTTATATGTGCCCGAAGCATTGCTGCTACAGCGGCGCGCACATGCGCTATCCCGGATTGCGGCGTCAAAGGAAAGCAAGAGTGGAGAATCAGCATGGGAGGACGAGTGGTTAAAGAGTCGACATCTGATCTTTCCATTTAAGGAACAGCTGCCAAAAGTTATCGCGATCTTGAGTCCGCTTCTGGCAGGTCCGCTGGGAGAAGTGCTTAATTTTTTTCGATAGGCTGAGGGTTCTCAGTTCACACTGAAAAGAGTCTCTAATTTTGAAGCTCACGGTACTTTACATCGGTTCGAGTCTGCTTGCGCCGCTCAAAAATGCCGAGCGGGATCTCAATCGCGAGTACAAACTCGGTCTGCAAGTCGATGCTTACAATTTCGGGTCGCCATTGAGCGATGTCGAATGGCGCGAAGTTGATGAGAGTCTGCGCACTTCTGAGGTCGTTTTTGTCATTCACGTAATGGACGGTGAGAATGCCGCGCGTCTCATTCCCGCACTCGCCGATTACAGGCAGCACCATCGAGCGGTAATAGTTATCAACTGCATGCCGGAATTGATGCGGCAGACGCGGATGGGGCGACTCGACATCAGCAGGTTGATGCGCAGCAGGAGCTCGTCGGGAACCAAAGGCTTCGGCGCACATGGCGCGGACGAGGAAGAACAGAAGACTCTGGGACGTCAGGCGATTCAACTGGCAGGGACCGTCGGTTCCTGGGTCGGTCGTCAGGTTAAATCCAAAGAACGAGATGGCAAGCCCGCCCGCCAGGGCCACGGTCAATACTTGAAATTGATCGATCGTCTACCCGGCATGCTTCGATTCATTCCCAGCGCCGGCGGACTCCGCGACGTCAAAAACTACCTGAACATCTTTTGTTACTTCCTACAGCCCACCCCCGCAAATATTCGCGCGATGGTTTTGTATGCGTTGAAGGAATATGTCCCGGACAAACGGCTGCAGAAGGCGAAGATAAAGATTCCACCTCCGGATCGCATGCCCTCGGTCGCTATCTATCATCCGGACTCTCCTAAATTATTCGAATCATTCGCGGCCTATCGGAAGTGGTACGCCGGTAGAAGTCCAAGGTCCAAGGTCCAAAGTCCAAAGTCTGCCGCGTCGCCGCTCGATCCAATCTCGACCATTGGTCTTTTGTTAATGCGGCCGCAGGTGGTAAGCAAGACGACGAAGCACTACGACGCTTTGATTCGCGCGATCGAAGCGGAGGGCCTGAGCGTTATCCCGGCATTGGCGACGTTGATGGACAATAGGGAAGCCGTTAACAAATTTTTCGTCAATGACGAAAGGTCCAAAGTCCAAAGTGCAAGGTCTGCGACAAATTTCACAGTCCAAAGTCCAAAGTCCAAAGCCGAAGAGGAAAATGACGTTGCGCCCTGGACGTTGGACCCTGGACTTCGCGATCGTTCGCGTGTCAGCCAAATCGTCTCGCTCACCGGCTTTAGTTTCGTGGGTGGTCCGGCAATGAACGACAGCGAAGCGGCAGCAGACTTTCTGGAGAGCCTGAACCGTCCATATCGTTCGGCCGTAAGCCTCGATACGCAGACAATCGATGCCTGGCGTGCGTCACAAACAGGCCTGAATCCCGTCCAGGCTGGAATGCAGATCGCCATTCCGGAAATCGACGGCGCGACCGAGCCTTTCATTTATGGAGGAATCCCCGGCAGCGGGGTTGAGCCAGTAGCGCTGGCTGATCGATGCGAACGTTTTGCACGCCGATTAAAACGCTGGAACCGGCTACGCACTGCGCCGCGCCACGAACTTAAGCTGGCTCTGGTCCTCTTTTGTTTTCCGCCAAACAAGGGAAACATCGGCACGGCGGCCGACCTCGATGTGTTTCCCAGCGTTTGGGACACACTCCGGAAACTCAAGCACGAAGGCTATGACGTCCATTTGCCGGTGTCGGCTGATCAATTAAGAGACATGCTGATCGGCGGTAACGCTGACACGTTCGGCTCTCCCGCTAACGTCGCCTATCGGATGAACGTTGATCAATATCGCCGCGTGTGCCCGTACGTTGATGAAATCGAAAACGACTGGGGCGTCGCGCCGGGTCGAGTCAATTCATTCGGAAATGACTTGCTGATTCAGGGTATCCAACTCGGAAAGGTTTTCATCGGAGTACAGCCCAGTTTTGGCTACGAAGGCGATCCAATGCGATTGATGATGGCGCGCAGCGGTGCGCCGCATCATGGGTTCATGGGTTTTTATACCTACCTTTCGCAGGTGCTTAATGTTGACGCAGTGGTTCACGTTGGCACGCACGGAGCGCTGGAGTTCATGCCCGGAAAGCAGGTTGGTCTCTCTGGCGAATGCTGGCCCGACAGGTTGACGGGCGAGTTGCCGAATATCTATATTTACAGCGTAAACAATCCGTCGGAAGGTTCGATCGCCAAGCGTCGTTCTTATGCGGAATTAGTCTCTTATCTCACGCCCCCAATTGAAAACGCCGGACTCTACAAAGAGCTGGCCGCACTCAAAGACGTCATGCTTGCCTACCGTCAGGCAACCGACGAATCTGAGCGCCGGCGGCTCTTTCAGGTGATTGATGAGCAGGCGCAAGCGCTGCACTTCGCATCACAGTAGGGACTCACGAAACGTCGCTTGTGCTTTTCATCCATGAGGGGGAAAGAGTGAACCGAAGTAACCTCGCACTAATTCTACTGGTGGTTGTTTTCATGTGTGGCTTCGCTCTGGAAGCCACTCTAAATGCTGGAGCCTCCGGCGGCCTCGTGCAGCCCGCAGCCGCCGATCTGCCCGTCCTCGCTATTTCATCACCGATCTCTGGATTTTCGCAGCCAGTGAGTATCACCCACGCAGGCGATGGAAGTGGGCGAATCTTCGTCGTCGAACAGGGTGGAAGGATCCGTATCATTAGAAATGGCGCCGTGCTTGCCACTCCGTTCCTCGACGTTTCGGCACGCATCAGTACCGGAGGAGAACGCGGGCTGCTCGGGCTCGCCTTCGCTCCGGGTTACGCCAGCAACGGGCGGTTCTACATAAACTATACGAATACGGCGGGCAGCACAGTGATTGCGCGGTTTGCGAGAAGCACTACTAATCCCGATCTCGCCGACGCAACCAGCGAGCAGATCCTTCTCACCGTCGCGCAGCCGTTCTCCAATCACAACGGAGGTCAGCTTGCGTTTGGGAAGTTTGATGGCTTTCTGTATGTCGGCATGGGCGATGGTGGGGATGCGGGGGATCCAGGCAACCGTGCCCAAAACCCAAACGAGCTTCTGGGAAAAATCCTGCGGCTGAATGTGGAGATCGGTCTTCCGGCTACCTACACCGTTCCCGCCAATAATCCCTTCGTTGGACAATCGGGATTTCGACCCGAGATATGGGCGTTAGGCCTGCGTAATCCCTGGCGTTTTTCGTTCGACCAACAGACTGGCGATTTATTCATCGCCGACGTGGGTCAGGCGGCATGGGAAGAAGTGAACTTCCAGTCGTTCAATAGTGCCGGCGGTGAGAATTATGGTTGGCGGCTCATGGAAGGTGCCCACTGCTTCAATCCCTCGACGGGATGTCCGACAAATGGTCTGGTACTTCCGGTCGTAGAATACAGTCATTCACTCGGATGCTCAGTCACCGGCGGATACGTCTATCGCGGCAGTGCGTTTGCGCGGATGCAGGGAATTTATTTCTACGGCGACTTTTGCAACGGAAGAATATGGGGACTTAGCGGCGGGCCAGGAGTCTGGCAGAACGACTTGTTGCTTGATACCACACTGACGATTTCCACGTTCGGGGAAGATGAAGCAGGTGAGCTGTACGTCGCAAGCTACGGTGGCACCGTCTACAGGTTGATCGACTCGATGCCGACTCCCACACCGACCCCGACACCTACACCAACTCCCACACCCGGAGCCCAGGTGACGCTGCAGTTTAGCGGGCCAACATTTGAGGCAACAGAAGGTTGCATTAGTGCACCCATTTCGGTCACCCGCACCGGTCCATCACTAACAGGCAGAACCGACTCAGTCGATTACTCAATTGCCGACGGATCGGCGCTCCAGAAAAGCGACTATACCTTTCTGAGTGGCCGCCTGGTGTTTGCGCCTGGGGAAACCACGAAGACTTTATCTCTTCCGGTTACCGAGGATTCGTTTGCCGAAGGTGACGAAACGGCAACGTTGTCCTTGAGGAATGTGTCAGCCGGAGCCACCCTGGGCGCGCAAAGCACCGCGACGTTGCTGATCGGAGACAATGATTCGACGCCTGGTTCCTTGAATCCGATTGACGACCCCGACGTCTTCGTTTGCCAGCACTATCACGATTTCCTGAGCAGGCAGGGGGATCCCGACGGGCTGAATTTCTGGGCCAGCCAGATTCACGCGTGCGTCGAAGAGCCCCGGTGCGTCGATAACGCGCGACAGCATGTGTCCGGCGCCTTCTTCCTCTCCGTCGAGTTTCAGGAAACAGGTTTTCTGGTTTACCGTTTTCAGAAGGTCGCGTTTGAACAGATGCCGCGTTACTTGCCGTTTTTAGCTGACACGCAGCAGGTGGGTCGGGATGTGATCGTGGGACAGACAGGATGGGAACAGCGGCTCGAAAGCAATAAGCAAGCGTTTACCAACGAATTCGTTACTCGGTCTGCGTTTCTCATTCAATATCCGCTGACCCTGACATCTGCGCAATATGTCGACGCTCTGAACGCTAATGCGGGCGGAGCGCTCTCTTCAGTAGAGCGCGATGCGCTGGTGGCACGTTTGAATTCCGGCGACGAGACAAGGGCTACCGCTCTTCGTAGCATCGCCGATGACAACGATCTCAAGGTCGCGGAGAAGAATCGGGCGTTCGTCCTGATGCAGTATTTCGGTTACCTGCGCCGAAATCCTGACGACCCACCCAACACAGACTTGTCCGGTTATAACTTCTGGTTAACAAAACTGAACGATCATGGCGGAGATTTTGTAAGGGCTGAAATGGTCAGGGCGTTTCTTTTGTCTGAGGAATATCGCTCTCGCTTTGGTCCCCCATAAACAGCCGGCGTCGGAAATCCTCGGTCGCCACACGATGTCGAAAGGCTTCAATGCCATTGATAAAGATCACTGGAATGTCATGGCGATAGGCATGGAGCAGGCGCGGATCACTTTCAATGTTTACCTCATCGAGCGTATATTCGTCGTCACAGCGAGCAGCGAGCATAGCTATTTTAGCTTCATCACAAAGATGACAGCCGGGCCGGGTGTATAGTATTACCCGTGCTTTTGTGACAATTGAAGACTTCTCGCTCACGCTATCGATGGAATGTTGAACTTCGGGTTCAGAGTCTAGTTTGCGTTTAGAACGGCTGCAAGCTGGAGCTTGCAAACAAGTCGTAACACTTCGGAGGAAAAATGTCGGATAACCTGGATACTGCGGCAGCCGTCGGACTGCTAAACGAGATATTGGAAACCGAACTGGCTGGCGTGGTGCGCTATACCCATTACGCTTTGATGGTTTTCGGTCATAGCCGGATTCCGATCGTCAGCTGGCTGCGCAGTGAGGCGGGCACCTGTTTGATGCACGCGAACGAAGCCGGCGAGTTGGTCACGCATTTTGGCGAGCACCCATCGTTGAAGATTGGGGCGCTGCTCGAAACTCATAAACACGGGATTAACGACATTCTGCTTGAGTCCCTGGAAGCTGAGAAGACCGGGTTGGCGCTCTACAACCGGCTGCTCGATCTGGTGAGTGGTCGTTCTGTCCTTCTGGAGGAGTATGCAAGGAAGATGATCGCCGAGGAGGAAATGCATCTCGGCGAGGTGAACAAGATGTTACGCAAGCCGGGTGAGATTACGCAGTTTCCTACAGACTAAGAAACGCTTCACGAGGCTGAATTGCCCGGTGCAGTTGCCGGGCCCGACCAATTAAGCCATGGCGGATAGACGCACCAAACCACGTCTCAGTATTGACCTCGGCGCCGAATGGGAAAGCGCTGCGGGAAAGCGTAGTGCGCGGATCACAAATCTGTCTGAGGGCGGCTGTTATCTTGATTCTGTGGGCGATGTCAGGCGGGGAGAGATTGTGGGGTTTCGGGTCCTGCTGCCTGACGACGATTGGCTTTATCTCGAGGGTGAAGTCAGGCACCACACGGCCGGCGAAGGCTTCGGTGTGCGTTTTGTGGATCTCAACGAAGAGCAGGAAAGTAAACTAAAAGACTTGATTCAGCGCGCGAGTGCGTCAGAAACGCAGACCGGCATCAGCGCAGACCTCGTTGAGGAATAGATGGCTACAGGCCTCCCTGCCTGTGCGTTCTGGCGAGGTGGCGATCCTGCGGACCACCAAGGAGTTAGAATGTCTGAAGAAAACAAAGCGCTGGTTCGACGTTGGTTTGAAGAGGTTTGGAATCAGGGGCGCTCCGATGCGATTGGTGAAATGCTTGCCTCGGACGGCATTGTTCATGGCTTGTCCGAAGACACGGGGAACCCAATTATAGGCCCTGAAGGTTTCAAGCCCTTTCACGACACCTTCCGGGGGGCGTTTCCTGACATCACGGTTGCCGTGGAGGACATTATCGCTGAAGGAGATATGGTGGCGGCTCGTTGTGTGGTCCGCGGCAAGCATGCCGGCGATCATCTTGGGGTCGCCGCCAGTAATGCGGCGGTGCACTTTACCGGGATCGCCATCGTCCGCATCAAAGGCGGTAGAATCGTTGAAGCCTGGAACAACTTCGATTTTCTTCAGATGAACAGGCAGATTGGATTGCAATAGTTGAGTCGGTTTTCTCAGGATGGACGATTCGCAATTCTTCTGCGTTTATTTTCACGTAAACATTAAGCGCTTGAAACTCGATCCAACTAGCATATACTCTCCTGCGACGACATGATTTACAGTGCCTTCATAGATTCTCCTACCGCGGTGGCTGCCCTCCGGTGATTAAAAAAATAGAGACCAACTGACAATGGCCATCCACGGCACTCTAACCACAATGAGTGTTCCTGATCTTCTCCAGTTTCTGGCGACAGGCAGGAAGACTGGCTCATTAAAGTTCATCTCGGGTCGAGTGGTTAAGCAAATTCACTTCGAGAATGGGGTAATCGTCGGCTCGTTTTCAAACGATCCCAACGAATACTTTGGTCAGGTATTGATTCACTACGGCAAGCTGGACGAGCCGCGCCTGCAGGGAGCGATGGAGATTCAACGGCAGGAGGGCGGGCGGCTTGGCGAGATCCTCATTAGGAATGGAATCGTGAGCGAGGAAGATGTAACTGGCATGCTTCGGACGCGAACGCTGGAAATCATTTACGACCTTTTCCTTTGGAGCGAAGCTCAATTTGAATTCTTCGATAACGATCCGTTTCCGGCGGATATGATCCGCATCAATGTTCAGCCCACCTCCGTGATCATGGAGGGTATTTATCGAGTCGACGAATGGGTGCGTTACCGCGAATTGATCCCTTCTGATCGTTGCATCATGGAGTTGGTGCCGGGATGGACTAAGTCCCTGGGAGTCAGCAAAGACGTACGCATGGTGCTCTATTTTCTGGAGAAACGCATGACAGTGGCTGAGATTTGCTACAACATGCACAGCTCCAAATTTCATGTGTATGCGCAGCTGCATCAGTTGGTAAGAGACGGGGTAGCGCGTGTTGCCGGGGAAGCACCGAAACTGGAGGCGGAGGAAGACGCGACCAATCTACCTGCGACCGTTTCAGAACTGCTGTGGGCTGCCCGCTCGGAATACGATGAGGGAAAGCCTGATCGGGCCTTGCCCTTGATTCAGAAGATTCTTGAACAGGAACCAAAAAACGCCGGGGCGCAGGCGTTGTTGCCGGCGGCCGAGGACGCCCTGGTTAAGAAAATTTACGCCAATGAGTTTTCCCGACAGGCCGTGCCAAAGCTCATGGCGCCACTCGAAAGCCTGGCGTTTGAAGACATTGGATCGGAGGAAGGTTTCATGCTCTCGCGCATCAATGGAGTTTGGGATGTGGAATCGATCCTTTCTATCTGCCCGTTTCGAGATGCCGATAGCCTGCGAATGCTCAAGTCGTTAAGGGAAAAAGGCCTGATCGGATTCTGACCGGAACTCCGGTTGCGCAAACAATGCACGCTCGTGGATGCGCATCAATTCAAGGCTGGTAGAACTAAACCGGCGGATGCTGTATTAAGTAAATATGTCTGGGCTGAATCGAAGAAGATTTTTGATTGAGGCAGGGCTCTCCGGCGCCGGCCTGCTGGCGTTTCATGGTTTTTCGGAACGCTTCTCACTTCTTTCCGCCAACGCATTCTCATCACCTAATGCGACAGGGTATGGTCCCCTGGCGGCGCTTCCAACGAAGAACACCGCTGAGCTTCTGCTGGCCTTGCCACCAGACTTTCAATACACCGTATTCAGCAGGACCGGAAAGATAATGTCCGACGGGCGACCGACGCCGCGCGCTCATGACGGAATGGCCGCTTTTCAGGTAGGGCGTGAACTGCGATTAATTCGCAATCACGAAATCAACAACTATCTCGGCAAGCCCGGTGTCGCTCTCGATGCAAACGCCTACGACCCTTTAGCCGGCGGTGGAACCACGACCGTTGTCATGGATCCAAAAACGCGCGAAGTGGTTAAAGACTTCGTCAGTTTGAGCGGCACACTGGTTAACTGTGCGGGCGGTTCCACGCCATGGAAGAGTTGGATCAGTTGCGAAGAAACAGTACTTGGCCCAACGGAATTTACCAGCAGCGAAGGAGGTAGGCGTGGGGGATTCAGCAAGCACCATGGGTATTGCTTCGAAGTCTCCGCGAAGAATAATCGCGCGGTCGCGCCCGTGCCGCTGAAGCAAATGGGTCGTTTCGTGCACGAAGCCATTGCGGTTGATCCGAGCACCGGTATTATCTATCTCACTGAGGACATTGGGACGGCGGGTTTCTACCGGTTCATCCCACGCAAGCGGGGCAAGATGGAAGCAGGTGGTCAGCTGCAGATGCTGGCTATCGAAGGACGACCAAAATACGACACGCGCACCGGACAGAAGACCAACGTGGCATTACCAGTCTCATGGGTTGATATAGCTAATCCCGATCCGCCTGAGGCTGAGTTGGACAATGTGGCCGTTTACAAACAGGGCCTCGCAGCCGGCGGTGCAACTTTTCGTCGACTTGAAGGATGTCTGGCGGGAAACGGACGGATCTATTTCACCTCCACTAGTGGGGGCGACAAACGACTTGGCCAGGTCTGGCAATATTCCCCCTCGGGGAAGGACCGAGGCACACTCACAATGTTGTTTGAGGTCACCGATCCTGCCCTCCTGCACATGCCCGACAACTTGTGTTTGGCCGGACCAGACCGGCTGGTGATTTGCGAAGACAACGGCATCACTAACCACGTGCGCATTCTGACTTCGAAGGGGCAGATGGTTGACCTTGCCAGAAACATCGTTCCCGGGTTCGAGACGCGGGAATTTGCAGGAGTCACGTTTAGTCCCGATGGCCAGACCCTATTCGTAAACATCCAGGTTCCAGGTCTGACATTTGCGATTTGGGGACCATGGGATCGATTCTAGGATCGGTTGCCGTTGCAGTCGTCACTGCTGGCGCTCGGTTCCAGGCGATTGCTTTAGTCGCATCAGAAAGAACCTGCGGCTTACGGGATGTGCAAGGTTACGCCAACGGGACAGATGCCGGGTCGAGACTACCTCAAACCCTTCGGATTCAAATATTCGCCGCCAGCCCTCTTCAGTTTGAAAAGTGCATGGACCAGTTCGGCCTTCCCACGTACGATTGTGTATCTCGCAAACAAATCGATCCCACCAACTCGAGGGTATGTCTTCATAGACGACAACCTGAGCGCCTCGGCGTGATACTCTTCGAACCTCGCTGAGCAACCCCGCCAAATCCTGAGCGTGATGCAGTACATAACAAAAAAGCACCGCGTCCTGCGTTTGGGTTTCAATGGGGAAACGTACTCCGTCGAACTGACGATACTCGATGGGCGCCTCAGTTTCCGGTTCAAGATCAATTCCAGTGACCTTTGTCCCCAGCATCGCAGAGAGATGATGCGTGATATAACCATTGCCACACCCTACGTCGAGCACGCGCAACTTCGGTGAAGCAAGGCGCAACGACCGCGCGATCTCCAGTGCCATGTCATAAGCGCGGCCCACTTTGCGGCGACGTCGCTCGCGGCGCCAACGTCGAACAACTCCGTTAGCATCTTCGTCACGGGCGGGGACGCCAATTCCATTAACACCAGATTCCGAGGAAACGCCGAGAAAGTCGGTCGAGTAAGGTGGATAGTGCGGAGAGTTTTGTGCAATGGGTACAGACGGTTGAAGCATGAAGCCTGAGATAGCAACCGCGGTGCCGCGACTTTGAAACGAAATTTACCTGCAAACCACGACTGCAATAATTCTCTGTCGCGAGATTTTCCCGACGCGTGGCTGCAGGATTTAGGTCGGCAATCGCACCGTCCTTATCCGAAAAAACGGTGATGCTCCACTAACGGACCATTCCCCGAAAACGCTTCGGTGGATTGATCCCTTCACTTTGGGTAAGATGTGCGAAATCCCAAAATCAAAAACGCAGGGAGCGCTTCATGATAAGACTGTTGGTTGTCGGATTGTTCTTCAGCGCCGCGATGGTGACCATCGCCCAAACGGGTTCTCGCGTGTCAAACAAGTCTTTGCCCAGCGGTTATTGGCCACGTGAAACGAGCCAGCCAATCATTGATAAAACGCAGGCGATTGTCTTGGCCCCTGATATTTCTCGCTTGAGCGCGCGCGAACGTCAGGCCGTTGATAAGCTCATCGAGGTGGGAAGAATTTTTCAGGTTCTCTATGAAAGGCAGCGGCATCCGGAAGCTCGCACCGCTTATGAGTCGCTCCTGCAACTCGACAAACGGACTAATTCAACGCCGGAGACCAGGCATTTACTGACGCTCTACCGGCTCAATCAGGGCCCAATTGCCACCACTCTGGAAAACAAACGCGAGCCGTTTCTGCCGGTAGAGCCAGTTCAGCCGGGAAAGAATATGTATCCATGGGGCGTGAGAAAAGAGGACATTGAAAGGTTTTTAAACGCGAATCCCGATTCGCGGGAAAGTATTCTGCATCTTCGTAGCGCGGTAAGACTTTCAAGTCCCGCCAACCTTCGCCGCGATCTCGCAGTGCTTACGCAATATCCCATCTTGAATGTCCTTCATCCTGGACTGGAGCAGAGGCTAGGTGGCGAGTTGCTTATGACTGCACGAGCAGTTCGCATGCGGTCACGTCAGCCGCAGCGCTTTTACGCCGTGCCATACTCCGTAGCTTATGCCGACGAGCTGATTAAAGCGTACGGCTTGTTAAATGAAGCCGCCAACCTGGTCCATGAAGATGACGAAGAGTTTGCCAGATTTCTGCGCAATCGCGCTCGCGACTTGCTGTCTGACGACTATGAGTCAGGCGATGCCGCCTGGGTGACCGGGCGTTTTAAGAATCTGAACGCGCAAATCGGTTCCTACGAGACCTACGATGACGAACTATTCGGTGTGAAAACGTTTTTCTCATTCAACGTGCTGGCGACGCGTCAGCAGGAAACTATCGCTCTGCGCCAGGCCATGAAAGGCTTGCAGGCGCTCGAGGATTCACTCCCATACGATCAGCACAAGAAGGTGCGCGAAGACATCCCGGTCGGCGTTTACGATGTGGTTGCTGACTTTGGACAGTCACGCGGCGGCAACACTGCGACGATTCTGCCAAACGAAAGTTTTCTGGCCAGGCGTTATGGTCGGACGATTCTGTTGCGCGCCAATATCATGCGCGATCCAAATATTTTTGAATCAACTTCGGGCACACTTGAAGCGGCCGTCGGACCGGAACAAGCAAGGGCGCTGACCAGCGAAGGAAGTTTCTATCGCACGCTCTGGCATGAAGTGGGTCATTATCTCGGCGTCGATCGAACAAAGGACAATCGCGACCTCGACGAGGCGTTGCTTGAAAACGCGAGCGCGATGGAAGAGATGAAAGCGGATTTGGTTTCTTTGTTTGTGGCCGAAGCGCTTCGCAAGCAGAACTACTACACCGAAGCGCAACTACGGAGCGTTTATGCCAGCGGAATTCTGCGCGTGTTACAGAACAACAAACCCCGGCGCGACCAGCCCTACAACACCATGCAGTTAATGCAGTGGAATTTCTTCATGGAAAACGGCCTGCTGAAATTTGACCCCGCCAGCAAGACTTTGCGTATTAACTACGACAAGTATCACGATGTGGCGGGAAAGATGCTGCGGAGAGTTTTGGCGGTGCAGCGTGAAGGCGACAAGGCGGCTGCGGACCGGTTTATAGATGAGTACACAAAGTGGGACGAGAATCTGCACGGAGCGATTGCAAAAAACATTCGCGATCGTCAGAAGTACCGCTACCGTTTGTTCAAATATGCGGCGCTGGGTGAATGATGTGTTGAGGTTCGGGGCTACTGCCCCGCTTGCCAGTGCGCAGCGAGTCTCACTTCCCAAACGCATCGCCGCCGAGGAAATTCTCCCGCACGTAAGCCACTGTTTCGTGCAACGTCTCCCCCGGGTCGCGCGGGCGGAAGCCCAGCTCGCGGGTGGCCTTTGCACAGTTCAGATACCAGAAATATTGCGCCATCTCAATGGCTCCGGGCTCAACCGGCGAGGCCAGATCCCACTGTTTGAATAGCGAATCGATAATCCTCGATCCCTTCACCATTAGACCGGATGGCAACCCAAACTTTGGGGCTGACACTTTCGTGAGTCGGGCAAGGCGGCCAAGGAATCTTTCGAAGTTCCAGTTTGCGGCGCCCAGCAGGTAGCGCTCGCCGTGACGGCCTTTCTTCATCGCCACTCGAAACGTTTGGGCGGCATCTCGAACATCTACAAAACTCAAACCACCGCTGGGCACGGCGCTAATCTTGCGAGCCATGAAGTCGAGGACGACTTTCGTTGAACTCAAACGGTCGTCGCCCGGACCAAGTAGCAGGCTCGGATTCATGATCACGAGCCTGCGGCCATTTCCATTGAAGACTTCGAGGGCTGCGATTTCCTGGTAAGTCTTACTCGCGTAGTAAGGCCAGCGCGAAATTATTTCCAGCGGCGGTGGATAAGATTCATCGGGCAGCAGGTCCCCGTCTTTGGTCACAGCAATTGTCCCGCTCGAAGAAGCGAGCACAATACTTTTTACCGCGGCAGCTTTTGCGGCTTCACACAGTAGGCGCGTACCTTCGACATGAACTGCATACATCTCCCGCGCGCTCTCATGCTCGCGGGAAACCTTGCCCGCCAGGTGATAGACCTGGGTGATGCCTTCGACCGCGCGCTTGACGTCACTTTCATTTGTGATTGAACCGGCAAAGGTTTCTACGCCCAACTCGACTAGCCAGTCAGGAATCGTAGTCGCCATTACGCGAATATCTTTGGCGCCGTCAGCAACAAGTTGACGCACCAGATGAGAACCCAGAAAACCGGTCCCGCCGGTGACCAGCGTGGCCGCGCGCGGGCGCTTCTCAATTGCAGCGCGCCGTTTGGTGCCGGCTGAGACGGGAGTCATGCGCGCTGTGCGTTTTCCGGGAGTCTTTGTTGGCATAGGGTTTAAAAGCAGTGATGAGTGATGGGTCACGAGTGATAGGCCGGAGACGCCGCGAACACTCATCACTCATGACCCGTCACTCATTACTCATTACTCATGATTCATCTGTCCGTCCCACGACCTGAGCGTGGCGTTCGGCTTTCCATCGTTTCCTCAACTCGCCAGGATTGAAAGTGCGTCGTGTGTTGTCGCGCAAGTTTTCAACCTCATGGTGAACCCTCGCGGCGATCAACCGATAGGCATCCGTTCGGGCCATACCTTTGGTCATCTGCTCGAGTTCAGCAACAGGCAAGTAACGGCCTATCCGCGCACCGACGTTTCGGCTCTTCAATATGCTCGAACCCTTGGGCATTGCCTCATGCGTGCCGTGAAGATAAACGGGAAGAATGCCGACCCGCGCGTGCAAGGCCAGGTAACCAATAACTGGCTTGAATTCCGTCATTTCACCGGTAAGGGAACGAGTGCCTTCGGGAAAAATCAGCGCGTTGTAACCACGGTCGAGAAACGAACGGGCGTGGCGCAGCGACTGGCGCAGCGAACCGGTGCGTTCAATCGGCACAAGGTTGGTAAAGTTTTCCATCACTGCGCGTTTGTATTTAGTGTCGAAAAAATAGTCGGCCGCGGCGAGCACGACCATGTCTTTCCCCGCGTCGCCAAGCGCCATTTTCGTCAGGCCCATGTCCAGATGCGATGAATGATTTGCGGCGACGATGAAGTTTGTGTGGACCGGAATATTTCCTTGTCCCTCATAGCGGGTATCGAGAAATCGGTTGTAGAAGAGCCACTGCAGCGCGTCCCCCGCTTTGTTGCCGGCGGCGCTAATAAACGAAGGAACCTCGATTTCGGAGTCCTCAGTTCTTTGGGAACCGCCGCGAGTTGTTTCGCCGCCGAGCGACGCGCCCGGTCGCTGGCTCACCACGGCAGCTAACTCACGCAGATCCTGCACTTCGTTCAGGCGTTCTGGAGACGAACTCGAACCGCCCGCATTCTCGATCGCGGTCGCCAGCTCGACGAACATCAGGCTGTCAAACCCGAGGTCGGCCAGACGCGAATTCAAGGAGATTTCATCAGTGCGCCGGTTGCTGACATTTGCCACTATCGAGATCAACCACTTCGCTTCTGAATTCGACGAACGCTCGGTCACACCAGCCGTTTCTGACTTAGTTTCTGCCTCCAGCGTCTGCAGAAGCGTGACCACTTCGCCGCGCTTCACCTTGCGCGTGGCGGTGCGCGGCAGCTCTTCGTCGGTGAAGTGCAGAACCTTGACGCGCTTATAGTAGGGGAGGGAAGCGGAGACTTCGCGGAAATGCTCTTCCACGCGGCGACGCAACTCGGCGCGCGAAAGTGTGATGTCGTACTCGTCGTCAGCAACTACGAGGCAGGCGACTTTTTCCCCAAGGCCATCAGCCAGGCCAACAATGCTCAACTCTTTCACGTATGGCGAACTCTGATAGATTTCCTCGAGTTCGTCCGGGTAAACATTTTTGCCGTTCGTGTCGACGATAATTTCTTTGGAACGTCCCACGAGGAATAGATTTCCGTCCTCGTCAATTCTTCCCAGGTCCCCGGTGTAAAGCCATCTTTCGACTAACGCGCTGCGCGTCGCTTGTTCGTCGGAGTAGTAGCCGAGCATTACATTTGGACCACGAGCAATAACCTGGCCGACGCCGCTTGCGTCGGGCTCGGATATTTTTACTTCAACCCCCGGCAATGGCCTGCCCACGCTTCCGGTCAACATGCGATTCTCAGGACGCGTCACCGTCAACACCGGCGAAGCTTCAGTTAATCCATAGCCCTCGAGGATGGTGAAACCGAGACCCTGGAAATCCTTCTGAATCTTTTCATTGAGTGCAGACCCGCCGCTGATGAAGTAGCGAATGCGTCCACCCAGGCCTTCATGAATCGGATAGAAAGCCAGCGGGCCAAGATTCAGCGGGGTTTTGTCGCGCAGCCAGGCGTTTGCCTGGATCAGCGCGTCGGCAGTTTTACCAATCAAGTCACTGCGCTCGTAAAGTTTGGTCTTGATTCGGCGGTGAAGGAGTTCCCAAAGGGCGGGCACACCGACCATCCCTGTGACGTGACCGTTTTTGATCGCGCGGGCCAGAGCCTCGCCCGTTAGATCCGGCAAATATGTAATCTGGGCGCCGCGGCTAAGCGGTGTCAGGAAGCCGGTGGAGAACTCAAACGTATGATGGAGCGGCAAGACAGAGAGCACCCCGTCTTTGGTGCTCATATCGAAAACAGACGACAGCATCGAAACCATGCTGGTGAGATTTCGATGCGAAAGCATTACGCCCTTCGGCCGGCCTGTCGTACCGGATGTAAAAATTAGGGAGGCCAGCGATTGCGCGGTAACGCGCGTGGGTAAAAGCGCAAGGCGGTCTTCTTCAACCTGCTCATCGGTGATGGCAAACAACTGGTCAAATGTCCAAACCCGCACTGAGAGCCCTGCGCCAGTCAGCCGCTCGCGGAGTTCTGGATTGTCCTCGTCAATCTTTTCGCTGAGAACAATTCCCGCTGCTTCGCCTGCACGCGCAAAGTTGATGATTTCATCGATAGAGCTTTCAGGATCCACCGGAATGCAGCTCGCACCGGTCTTGAGTACGCCAAAGTAAGTCATGCCCCATTCAGGCGTGTTCTGACTCACCAGCATCACGCGATCGCCGGGTATGATGCCTTCGCCGGCAAGAAACCCAGCGGCGCGGTTAGCAAGTTCACGCAAATCTGCATAGGTGTATTGCTCGTGGCGTCCGTTGCGCTCAATGCGCATCGCCACGCGGGTTGAATGCCGCTTGGTGGAAGTTTCAAACAGCTCCAGCAGATCACGATACGTATAGATGCGCTTGGGCTGAGCGCGCATCTCTTCCTCGAGAGTGGGAAAGACCCATTTCTTCAAGCCAGGCAAATGAATGTTGAGCCAGTAGTCATACCAATCATATCTTTCGGGGTACCAACCCAGGAGTCCTTGTTCGTCTTCGCTGATTCGCGAGAACAATGCGCGCACGTTGTCCGAGCGGAAAATGTAAGCATTCTCGATCGTAAACGGCCGGAAGAGATCGAACGCCTCGGTGGTTTCCTGCGTTATCTCTTCAACCCGGTCCACGGTGGATTTGAGTCGCTCAATTACATCCACCGCGCGCCCGCCTCCCCAGCGCGGCTTCGCGCGATCGAGAAGAGACGACGCTTTCTTCGCCGCGCGGTTGAACATCGGCACCGAGAGCCTTTCGAAAGTCTCGGTTTCGACCCGACGTGGCTCCATGCGCGATGCCACCTCGTTCAGCAGTCTCGACCCAGTGGTCTTCTCCTGAAAATGCCTTCTCTTGTAAAGCCCTACCAGTCCAATAATCCGATCCATGTTGGCCGGATTTGCATCGCCAGTGGCTGCCTGATGGACCAGTTGCGGCTCTTCCACACATGCCTGGGCCGTCACTGCAAGCATTACTGACGCCACCTGGTCCACCGGCGTGATGTCGAGAATCAATTTCTCGTCCGCCGGTATCTGAGTCTGACCCTTTAAGACCAGAAAAATGATTGGGGCGGTGGTCGTGAAACCTTCGTTCCAGCCAGGGAAGGGATAGGAGAGCGCTGACTCGACAATACTCGGCCTGACGATGCTGCGAACAATCCCCGTTTCAGCCGCAACGAGCTGTTCACCAAGCGCTTTGGTGTAGGTGTAAATATTCGGCCACCCCCACCAGGCCGAGCGCTCCATACCGAGTTCAGTGAGACGGGTTCGTGTCCATACTTTTCTCTCACGCGCTACAGCAAGCCCCAGCGCATCCGGATCGTCTGTGTCGCGACCCTCCTCGTTCAGTCGCTTGCGGGCCAGGTCGCGAAACTGCGCAGTCATCATTGCATCGCGCGCTTCTTCACGGACGCGTTCGGCGAGCCGTGCGCAGTCTTTGATTTCCTGCTCAACAGAGAATTCAACGCCTTCAAGTTCATGCTTTCGCGGGAAATAACCAAGCACGGGATCGTTTTCCCAGACCGGGCCCGAACGATTGCCGGCGACAAAGCATGTGGAAACATGAACCAGAGCCGGTCGCTCCATTCGTTTCGCGAAAGCGATTACGTTCTGAGTACCGACCACGTTAGTGCGCAATGCGCTTTCGAGCGTGGGATTGAACGTAACGTTGCCGGCGCTGTTAACCACGATATCGATGTCGTCGGCAACCTTCTGCGCCTCCTCGTCGGTGTAACCGAGATTTGTATCGCCGATATCGCCGCCGAGCACCACGACGCGGTCGCGAATAAAACCTTCCAGTGCGCTGCCGTAGCGTTCGCGCAGAGGGTTGAATGGTGGCGCTGTGATCACACTATTCCAAAAGCGAATCTCGGATTCTTCCTGAGACCGCGCGCGAACTGTCACATAAACCCGGCCAATATTCGGAAAACGATACAACAGCATGCTGAGCGTCACCTTGCCCATGAAGCCGGTGCTGCCGATCAGAAAGATCTTTCGGCCGTTGTAGATTTCGGTTGGCGAAAGTTTGGTCATGCGTGATCTTTCTACTCCCTCCCCCGTTTTGGGAGGGTTGGGGTGGGGGCTTAGTACGCGTTAAGCCCTCTCCCCTAACCCCTCTCCCATTGGGAGAGGGGAAAATGCCTATTCCATGTCCGCGATCGCGATGATCGGTTGATGTAGCATCGTGATCTCGGCTGACCTGCCCATATAGCTTCGGCCCATCGCAATAGCTTCAGTTAAATTATCAGCGCGTTCCCATCCCATCATCGCGGGAACGTGCGCATTCTGCGCGCCCGCCGCGATCACGTGGCCCGCATGCTGGCGGCCACCCTCGCCCCAGTACCACATAAAGAACGGGTGTGAACCGTGATAGGCATTTCCGCGACGGTACATCTCCACATAGCTCGGATTGTTTGCGAATTCCTGCTCATATTTGTCGCGCAAGACGTTCGCGTCGCGCGTTTCCGGCAACAGGCGATTAAAGAATTCGATGTAACTCGGGTGGAAGTTGTGATCAAACTCATCGTTGCAGGGGTGATGCAGGATCAGCGTGCCGCCCTTCTTAAGCAACGGTTTGCCGCGGTACATATTGAAGTGATACCCAAGCGCCATCACCTGAACCAGCAGGGGATTCAGGATCGAGTTGATGCTGTAAGGCGACATGTCGGGCACCGGACAAATCAGGATGTCACACTGTCCCTGAATCGGCACCACATACTGGTCCATGCTTTTCTGAATAATCAGATCGTGAACTGGTTCAGTGCGTCCCGCATGGCAGGCGATCATTTCGTAGTTACCCTTGAGCGAGTTGTACATCGCGCGCTTCGCGGGAAGCGGCATCTTCTTCATCGTGTAGCGCATGGCTTCATACTTCATGCGATCGAAGGCCGTGAAATCGTCCTCGCTCTTCGTTAGGAAACCCATATCCGCGCCAAACATGTAGTTGTTGACCGTGGTTTCGATATGAAACACATTGAGATGTTCGTCAGCGATCTTGCCGACGCGACTGATAACTCTGCCGAGCTCGGAACCTGCCGGATCCATGTAGCTGTGTGAGGCGCGAATTACATTTGGATTGTGATGAGCGCGGAGCGACTCATAATCACAGAGCCCAACTCCCACCGATTTGTGTCCGCCATTCATCGGCACGAAATTGAAGTTTAGATAAATCAGCAGGTCGCTTTCAGCGGCGCGACGGTTAATGCGTAAGGGTTCTTTGTGTTCGGTCTCTCCGAGGAGGACGAGGTTGCTCGGATCCTCCGCGTCGTGGTTGTAATAACGATCCGGGTAGAAGTCGTCCCAAATCTTCTGCCCGACCATGCGCTTCATTTCGGACTCCGTCATTTTGCGGTGGAGCGAAATAGCGATGATGATATGCACATCGTCTACGCCATGGCCGTGAAGCATTTCGAGGAGGATCTCGAGCGCCGTTTGACGAATGTCAGGCGTCTTCATTGGTGGAATCGGCATGCTGATGTCGTCCACCGCGATAGTTACCTTCATGCCAGGTTCCAGCTGCGCGAAGAGAGGATCACAATCGTGCGGATGATTGAGCGCATAGCGAATCGCCGCCTCCCGATTTGCCAGCCCCTTTATCGGGGCGTTGGGATAAATCACGCGCGTTCCCACCGGCAAATCTTCGAGCAGAAAATCCATCCCAGATGCGACAATGCGCGGCGCGCTGTCGCGATCGATGTAGGTTACTGATTCGTGCGTTTTTCGTCTTAGTTGAAGTGCCATTGTTTTTCTATGGCAGAGCGAAGCCTACTCTGCATGGTTTTCTACAGACTGTTCGAAACTGGTAAGAAACCAGTTTTGGCTGATCGTTTTCTACAGCCCAAACGAAATTCTCATTTGCGATGATCGAATCGTTGACCGGGCTATGCCAGTGCCGAACTATCTCTCGCTTTGTGAATGCGTTTTGGATTCCTTTCCAGCCTCTATCGTCAATGAAGACAAACGCTTCCCCCGAAGTGGTCCCAAGTTGCTCATGCGCCTGGCTAAGTTGTGCAACAAACTCCTCTTCCGTCACGCTCTCTTTGAGCTCGCCATCAGATTCCAAATAAATGCTCTGGTATTGCTGCTGATTCAGCTTCTCGTGAAATCTCTCTACGGCCTGCTCAACCGCATCTTCCGTCTTTTGCTTCGCCTCAAAGGAACGGCAAGAGCAGCATGCGAGAACCAGCACCACAAATACCTTGAGCTCCAATTTCACTGCCATCATGATCACTTCAAATTCAGAATCGGCCAATCATGGTGCAGCGCCGTCTGGCGCAAGCGCATGTCTGGGCAAATTGCTGCCGGGTGGCCCACGATCGAAAGCATCGGCAAATCGCTCATGCTATCCGTGTAAGCATATGAATCGCTTAGGCTGATGCCTTCGCGCTCCGCAAATACACGTATCCACGATGCCTTCGTCGCAGCGGCCATCACCGGCGGCAACAGACGACCAGTTGCCACTCCGTTAACAAATTCAAGCCGATTTGCAACGTAGTCTTTTATCTCCAGATGTTCCATTAGCGGCTTCACCGAAACGTCGAGAGCGCCCGTAACCACCACCTGGCGCAGGCCGAGGCTGCGAGACTTTTCCAGCAGCTCATAGGTCCCGGGAAACACCGCCGGCTTCAACACTGAGGTGAACAAATCGTCGGCAAGGTATCGGAGCCGGTCTTCGGAAACGCCCTTGTAGCGTTTGAAGTAAAGGTCGTTGAAAACTTTGCGGCTGTATTGGTCAGTAACAGCAAAAACCGGAAGGCTTAAAAGCGTGGCGGCGCTCTTCTTGAAGCTGCGAAACAAACCGGGTTCGTTCCGAGCGTAAAAGCCCAGGGTGTGAACCAGGTTGGTGCTGACCAGAGTCCCTTCGAGGTCGTAAAATGCCGCCGCCGCCAAACTTAATGCCTCCGGAAATCGCCAGCGTTGCCGGATAAACCTCTCTCAAAACCGGCCAACTCGCGAATTATATGAAAAGGGCGAACACTATAACCCAAAGTGGCATCTGGTGGGTAATGAAGAAATTGTGTGTCTGGCGTTGCTATACAATACATCCAGTAATCGTGGAAAAGCTTAGAGAAATCAGACTTGCGGTCTGCCGATCTTCGTCCGCTGACATTGCCGCAACGGTCGTGATTGGTTGGAAGGAGGAGCTCGACGGCCCTGGTGAGGACAGATTGCCGGATTTTGAGCGAGGCACTAGTTGCCCGGTGACCCTTAACCAGCGAACGCGAGAACGCCTACTGAGGTTTGCTTCCCAGCCGTTTGAGCTCCTCCAGGGTGCGCTTGTGTTGCTCAAGCTTCTGGCCGGCTTCGCCGTGCTTGCCCTGTGAAGTCAGCCGCTGGTAGTCGTCAAACTCCTGGACCGCTTTTAGGATCAATCGCTGGACTGTTTCGACTGCCACGGGCGAGGGCGATGGGCCGGCCGGTGTCTTTGGATCGGCCGGCGCACCCGGGACTGATACGCTGCCCGGGGAGGTTGACGGCGGCGTGATTGATGGCGTGGGTGCCTTGCCGGCGTCACCAAACAGGTTAGCCATCGCCTCGTCGAAGCTTTGCCCGTATCCCAGTCGCTCCTGAATTGCGAGGACGACAAGGCGCAGTTCTGGCATGGGGCTCCGTTGCGCTTGAAGGTAAACAGGCTCAACGTAGAGCAGGGAACGGCCAATAGGGATCACCAACAAGTGGCCGCGTAGCACTCGCGAGCCTTGTTGGTTCCAAAGACTAAACTGGGCGGAGAGTTGGGCGTTCTGATCGATGCGCGCCTCAATCTGAAGTGGACCCTCGATCACACGCGACTCAGGAAAGTTATAGACTAAGAGCTTGCCGTAATGTTCGCCGTCGCTGCGTCCCGCCATCCATCCGATCATGTTGTTTCGATTTGCCGGAGTGAAAGGCAGAATGAGCGCAAACTCGGTTGACGCTTGTTCGCCTGGCAACTGCATCAAAACAAAGTAAGGATCTATCGGCAGCGATTGTTTTTTGTTTTGCTCGTCTATGCCTAACTGACTCGCCACGCTCCATACGTCTTCACGCTGGAAGAATACTTTCGGATTCTGGGTGTGATAAAGACCGTAAACCTCTCCCTGCACGCGAATCATCGTTTCGGGATAACGCACGTGAGTGCGTAAGTCTGCGGGCATCGCGCTCGCGTCTTTAAACAGCGTCGGGAAGGTGGCTCGATAGGTGGCGATTAACGGATCCTGCGGATCGAAGACATAGAAATCGACGGAGCCGTTGTAGGCATCGATAACGACCTTAACGCTGTTACGAATGTAATTGATCCGATTGTTGCCGACCTGGTGATGTCGCGCATAAGGGAAAGTGGACGATTCGGTGAACGCATCAAGCATCCAGAAAAGTCGGCCTTCCTTGCTGACGACAATGTAGGGGTCGTTGTCATAGATCAAAAAGGGCGCCACCCCGTTAACTATTTCGCTGATGTTGCGGTGGATGAGCACCCGGCTTTCCGAGGTGACATCATCCGAAAAAGGTAGCTTTGAGAGATCGTCAAGGGCCCATGCGAGCAGCCAACGGCGAAAACGATTCCCGATTTGGATCCCGCCGCTGCCTTCGTAGGTCGTGTAGGTGTTCGTTTCGCCCTGAGGAAAATCAAATTCCTTCTGTCCAGTTTTGACATAAACGTCGGTGTTAGTCTTTTGGCCGTAATAGATTTGCGGGCGAGTGATCGTAGCCTCAGGCGCGTTTGATTTGATCGGCATATCCGACAGAATAAAGCGCGGCATACCCTCCGGCGTAAAACCGTTGGACGTATTCATCGTCAGTCCGTAGCCATGGGTATAAATCAACTTCTCGTTGATCCAGTTTCGAGATGATTCGGGTAGTTTCTCAACGTCGATCTCACGGGCAGCAATCATCACTTGCCGCGTTTGCCCTCCAAGCTGGTAGCGATCAACGTCAACGTCGGGAAAATCGTAATAGGTACGTATGGTTTGGGCTTGCTTGAGTGTGTCCTGCAAGGCCCGCCAGTCCCAAAGCCGAATATTGTCTAACGTGGCGCGGTTCGCTGCCAGGTTCAAAGCTTCGACCGAGTTTTCAGCCTCAAACTCCCTCTGTTGGATCTGCTCGAGTCCGAAGCCGCGTCGTGTCCAGGCGATGTTGTGTTCAATGTACGGCGTTTCGCGGGCCAGCTCGTTGGGTTTGACGATAAATCCGTTCACATAGGCAGGTATCAGAACCACGCCCACGATGTAGACGGCAATCGGCAGTGCTACGGCGAGTATGAGAAGACGCAGTCCGCGCTTCGTGAAAGCGTTCAGGAGCGAAATTGCAGCTGCGATAAGCAGCGCGAACGATACAAAGAGCAGCGCCGGAAGTAAATAATTGGCTTCAGTGTAAGTGACTCCGGAAAACGTTTGATGGTCGGTCCAGAGGAATGGGAATCGGGAGAGATAGGTTCGCGCGGAAAGCGCGACCAGAAACGCTGCTAACGCGCACGACACCGCGCTAAAAGCTGTCGATGACGTTTTGGTCGCTGCTTGTTTCAGGATCTGGCCGGGAATGGTGAGCAACGCAAACGCAAGCGCGGCGCACAGAATCACAAACGCCAGGGTCGTCAACCAGGAGACAAGTGTTTGGATTAACGGCAGCGAAAACAGATAGAAGCCGAGTGATCTGTGGAAAATTGGATCAGTGAGAGTAGTTGGCGCTTGATTTAAGTAACTCGCGAACTCCTGCCAGTCGCCGCGCATTGCGAGACCCGAGAAAACTCCAAATCCGATCGAAAGCAGCCAGGCCAGCGGACGAATGAAACGCGCCGGCGAGATCTCAAACGGCTGGTTGTTCAGCATGATGGTGCGGCGCTGCAAGGTCTTCGCCGCGAAAGCTCGCTCGAGTAGCCAGAAGGCGCCGCGCAGGATTAATACCGTCAACACCAGAAAAACCACGAACAGGCCAGCCTTGAGCTTGAAGATATACCAATAGACCTGTGAGTAGCCGATTGAGCCAAACCAGAGAGCTGAAACGTACACCCCTAGCACACGCGACAACGCCAGGAAGAGCAGCAAAAGTCCGGCCAGGAGATAAAGGCGCCAGCGCCGGCGTTTCGGAGACACATCGATGACTTCAGAATCTGAAACCGGGAAGGGATTGTCCATGCCGGATAGCATACTCCGGTTCTGCAGAACTCCCAATGATGATCGATGAGCGGGCTGGTCGCGCCAACAGTTGTTCATCAGTTGACTCACCTGCGACGGCAGAGCGCGCGGAGCGCGCGTCAGCATAAAGCCCGGGGCGCAAGTCCCGGGATCGAGCCAAAAGGATTGGCCTAGCCCGCGGAGCGGGCGACAGAACTCATGATTTGCCGTTTTGCGAAAGACGATTCATCTTCGTCACGAGATTGGACACACGACTGGTTCCCTTAACGGCTGTCGCCCACTCCGCGGGCTTGAGACATTTGCATCTCGATCCTGGGGCTTGCGCCCCAGGCTTTATGCTGACGCCCGCTTCGCGGGCTGGTGAGTCAAGTATGTCATTGCTCTCCCAAAGGCAGAGGGGGTTTTGATCGTCTTGTGCAATGCGCAGGCACGCAAAGCGTTGGAAGTTCACAAAACAACTTTTTGTGCAAAGCCATTCTGCGCAACGCACCGCCAGTGTATAATCAGCCGCGTCGCCATCATGATTTGCTACGGGAAGCTGGCAGAGCTAACAAACGATAAATGCTGATTCCAGATACAGTTTTACAAGGCCGTTATCGGATCGTCAGGCAACTGGGCCAGGGGGGCATGGGCGCAGTCTACGAAGCCATGGACGAGCGGCTCGATGCCGTAGTGGCGCTAAAGGAAACGTTGTTTGCAGACGAACGTCTGCGCAAGCAGTTTGAGCGCGAGGCGAGATTGCTGGCACGTATGCATCATCCGGCGCTACCGCGCGTGAGTGATCATTTCTCCGAAGGCGATGGCCAGTTTTTGGTAATGCAATTCATCGAGGGCGAAGATCTGGCCCAGATGATGACTTTGAAGCGCGGTCATTTTCCCGTCGAGCAAGTGCTCACGTGGGGCGACCAACTGCTTGACGCGCTCGACTATCTGCATACGCAGGATCCGCAAATCATTCACCGGGACATTAAGCCGCAGAACCTGAAATTAACTGCTCGCGGCCAGATCATCCTGCTGGATTTCGGGCTGGCGAAAGGACAATCCAGCGAGGTGTCTCCGGCCGCCGTTACCTCTGCCAGCATTTTTGGTTACACACCAAACTACGCTCCACTCGAACAGATTCAGGGCCTTGGCACCGACGCCCGTAGCGACATCTATGCGCTAAGCGCAACGCTCTACCATCTGATGACTTACGTGAAGCCACCGAGCGCGCTGACCCGCGCCGGAGCTCTCGTGAATGGCGAAACGGATCCACTGCAACCCGCAAACCAAATCAACAGTTTTGTTAGTCCCGCCGTTGCGAGTGTGCTGGCGCGGGCGATGAGTCAGAATCGCGAGCGACGCTTTACGACTGCGGCGGAAATGCGAAGAGCGTTGACAGATGCGCTGGCGGGAATCGGCGATTCCAGTGGCGCCGGCGAAAGCACTATCATCAACACCGTACCGCAAACTCCTGGTGTTGAAGCTGCCACGGTGCTCTTTGAATCACCAGCGACAGTCCATGCGCCGGCCCAACCATCACAGCCGGGCGTTGCGCACACCGCCGTAGGCGCTGTGGGCAGCGAAACCACGGTGCAGCGGAACCGACCCGCAACACGAAAGCGGAGCTCTGCACCCTGGGCGATAGCCGCGGGCGTCGTTTGCATCGTGGCGCTCCTGGTGGGCGGCCTTTACGCATATCAGAACCGCAAGAACGACACGGCCGTAGCGCCGGCCGGTTCTGGTTCTCCGGCGTCCACGCCGACTCCGGGTACTGAAACAGCTGGTGGAAATGTGACGGAAGAGACCAGGGCCGACACGGCATCGTCGCCTGCGCAAGAGGCAGCGAAGAAAAAAACCACTCCCGCAAGGCCTAACGAAACCAAAGTTGAAACCGTTCAGGAACGCCCCCCAAGCTCGGGTTCGGGTCGAGCCGAGCCAGCACCTAGGGAGGGCCAGGCTGATCGACAGGCCACGCCGCCAGTGATTAGGGTTCCTGATATACCTCGAATAGGTCAGCGCGATGTGCCGATCACGGGTTCGACTCGCAGCCTTCCTGATGGAACGCAAATCGTGACGCAACCCGACGGCACTCGCGTAGTTATCAGGCCAAACGGGGCCAGGAGAGTACTTCGCCCGGGCGACAGAATCGCACCACGCCGGAGACGATTACCCTAGCGCGTCGGCATGCCGGGCCGCGGCGAGCTCAGACCTGACAAAGCCGTATGACAAAACGGCAACTACGGGTCGCGCACAGTTCATCAACCACCCGCCGAGTAAACGATTGTTCGTCAAACCCCATAGATCAAACCGTACCGTATGAGCTCAACTAAATCATTGCGACAGCGTCGGCGTCATTTATTTCTACTAGTGGCGAGTTTCTCACTTGCCGTGATAGTGGCATCACTCGAACCAGCTCTGGTTATGCGTGCCGAGGCAATCGCGCAAGGTTCAGCAGGCCGAAGCTCGGCTATCAAGCCTGCGCCGCCGGCGCCGATTTTCGATGAGACGGCGCGCCACCGTGAACTGGCTGGTCGACGAGCACGAGTGGCCCAGATTGTTGGGTCGACGGGAATCATGATTCTCCTGAGCGGAGAGCCACGCGTTTATTCCAACGACGTCAATTATCATTATCGCCAGGAAAACAATCTTTATTATTTAACGAATCTTAAGCAAAACGGTGCGACTCTGATGCTGACGCCCGGTAACGACGCGCTGCCGGAAATTCTTTTTTTGCCCCGCCGGAATCCGTTACGGGAAACCTGGACGGGCCGTATTTATAGCGTTGAGGAAGCGAGTCGTGTTTCCGGGATAAAGGAGATTTGGGACGCACGTGAATTCGAGCCCTTCAGCCGCGCGTTGCGCCATCGCCGGCCCTATCGTCCGAAACCGGAGAATGTCCTGATGTCCGCTGCGCGTCCGGGGATAATGGAGACTCCGGAGGCGGTTGCTTCAAGTTTTGAGAAACTGTTTGCGGCCGCGGCCGCCGAACAGGCCCAACTCTTCATGTTGATGGGCCAACAGGAGCAACGCTTTGCCGCCGAGTGGGCCAGCACTGTACCCAGCGCCGCAGCGGCAACGCCGACTTCGGTCCCTGTGCCTGCGCCATCGCCGGTCCCCGCCCCTTCGCCCTCCGCTCAAGGTGTTCCGAGACAGTCATTGGCAACCCCTTCAGGATACGTCCTCGAAAACGCTTCCTTTATTTTCGGGCACCTGCGGCTGCGCAAATCACCGATGGAATTGGCCCTGATGCAGCATGCAATCGATATCACAATTGAAGCGATCGAACGCTCATGGGTGGCTGCCGCCGAAGCGAAGTGGGAATATGAAATCGATGCAGTCGTTCTTTACACTTTCAAACTTCGCAATGCAGACCATTGGGGCTACCCGCCGATCGTTGGTTGCGGTCCAAACGCCACCACGCTCCATTACGAAGAATCGCAAGGGCCGGTGAAGCCGGGCGATCTATTTCTGATGGACGTCGGCGCTGAATACGAACATTACACCGCTGATGTAACGCGCACTTTCCCGGTGAGTGGAAAGTTCACTCCAGAGCAGGCGGCAGTCTATCAGATTGTTTTTGACGCACAGGAGGCGGGCGCCAGGTTGGCTCGCCCGGGAAAGTTCGTTTCCGACGTTGATCGCGCCGCTACTGAAGTTATCAAGGACGGCTTGCTGAAACTTGGGTTGATCACAAATCGCGACTCAAATCAGTATCGGCTGTGGTTTATGCACGGCACTTCTCACTGGCTTGGAATGAACGTACATGACGTTGGCAACTATGGAACGAAACTCGAGCCCGGAATGGTCTTCACCAATGAACCGGGAATCTATGTGCGTGCGAACGCGCTCGAGAATATGCCATCCGGCTGGGTAGCCGCGGACTGGGAAAGGTTTAAGTTGGCAATAACGCCGGCGTTCGAGCGCTACAAAAACATGGGCGTGCGAATTGAAGATGATCTGCTGGTGACTACAGGTGATGCGGAATGGATGACTAAAGCTCTGCCGCGAAAGATTTCAGACATTGAAGACTTTATCGCGCGCGCGCGTCGCGAAGCACGCTGAATGATTTAGTTGAGGAGAACCGGTAGTGACTGACTTAACCATACGCCTGGATAACCGTCCGGGCTCCTTAGCGGAAATGGGTGAAGCGCTTGGCTACGCCGGAGTGAGTGTCGAGGGCGGTGGCGGATTTGTCGTTGGAGGTGAGGGCATCGTTCATTTTCTCTTCGAAGACGGAGCTGCGGCGCGCCAGGCCCTGGAAGAAAAGGGAATCGAAGTAGTGGCCGAAAAGCAGGTGCTGGTGCAGCGGCTTAACCAGGACCAGCCCGGACAGTTGGGGAGGATTTCGCGGATGATGGCAGATGCCGGTGTGAACATCGAGGTAATTTATAGCGATCACCAAAACCAATTAATTCTCGTGGTTGATGATTTTGAAAAAGGTAGGGCCGTTTCTGAGAGATGGAAAAGCACCGCGAAAGCGTAACCTCGCATGAACACCATCAACACTGAGGTACTGATTGTCGGCGCCGGGCCCACTGGCCTCTCACTCGCTTGCCAGTTTGTGAGACACGGCGTCGATTTTGTTGTCGTCGAAAAGAATCCCGAGCTTACGCCTTACTCCAAGGCCATCGGTGTGCACGCACGCACTCTCGAAATCTACGAACAGATGGACTTAGCCGGGCGGGCCATTGATGAAGGCACGATTGCCGGGAAGGTGCGAATGCTCGAAGGCGGCGAGGTGCTTGGTGAAGTTGATCTTTCCAGTGTCGGCGACGGCATGAGTGCTTACCCATACATGCTGCTTCTCGAACAGAGCAAGAATGAAAAACTTCTCCATGATTACCTCGTTGCGCACGATCGCGATGTTATCTGGAACACCGAACTCAAGAGCTTTGCGCAAACTGATACTGGAGTAATCGGGCAGGGCCAAACCGCGTCAGGCGAATGGCAGGTCATCGAAGCGAAGTATCTGGTTGGCTGCGATGGACCGAAGAGTCTGGTGAGACACTCACTGGGTATGACCTTCGAAGGCAGTACATTTGAGCGCGTCTTCTATGTTGCCGATGTCCAGATTGATTGGGAATTCAGCCACGACGCGTTGCAAGTGTGTCTGGCGCGAAATGCCGTGGTCGCTTTTTTCCCGATGAAAGGGGATCGGCGTTACCGGATCGTCGGGGCCTTTCCCGAAGGATTTGAGAAGGATCAGGGAGAGATTCTATACGAAGAAATCGAGAGTCGTATAAAAGAAGAAGCGGAAATCGAGCTTGATATCACTCGCGTGGACTGGTTTTCCACTTACAAAGTTCACACTCGCCATGTGAACAGATTTTCGCAGGGCCGCTGCTTTGTTGCGGGCGACGCAGCGCACATTCATACGCCCGCGGGCGGTCAGGGAATGAACACAGGGATTCAGGATGCCTATAATCTGGCATGGAAGATTGCCGGCGTGCTCAAGAATTCGGCCGGCGAAAACATCCTCGATACCTATAACGAGGAGCGTCTCCCAAATGCTGAGAGATTACTGCAGACAACCGATCGAATGTTCAACCTGGCGGCCGGGACCGATTGGCTACTGAACCTGATCCGCACAACCGTATTTCCGCCCATGGCGAAGTTTATCCTGAGCTTCGACGTGGTGAAGACCAGGTTCTTTCCGTTGATCTCGCAAATTGGCATCAACTACCGCGCGAGCTCGTTGAGCCTTCATAAAGGGGACGACGACTTCGATGTAAAAGCGGGTGACCGGCTGCCGTATTTTTTGATCGATGGCAAGAGCATCTACGATCAGCTGCGGTCACCTCAGTTTCATCTTCTGTCATTCAGCGATGGCGAGACGGATTACCAGTCGATGCGAAAGCAAGTAGAAACTGAATACGCCGCTCTGGTCGACTACCACGTGGTGCCTCTTTATCCACACGTAGCCGAACTGTTCGGTAGCGACAGACCTTTCAGCGTGCTGTTAAGACCTGACAATCACATTGGGTATCTTTCGCAGGAGACGGGGCTGGAGGAGATGAGGGCATACCTGAGCGAGGTCATCGGTCGCACCTAAGATTCTATCTGAGCCAGCCCCCATCGATGAAATTCAACGGCCTCTGACCTAACGCAAAACTGGCTTTGATCAAAAAAAGGTGTCGAAGGTAGCCTTAAGCGCCAAGGGCGCGAAATGTAAAAGCCCAGGCCAACGGCCTGGGTAACGGTACAAGACACATTCTGAGCGCTGACGGCGCGCAATCGACGTTGCATCGGCATCGCTGTCATCGCTGTCATAGGTGTCATCGGTGACAACTATTAGGCGCTTTTCAGCGCTAGCGCGTTTACTTTTGACCAGTCCTGGGTCGTTGGCCCAGGCTTCTGCATTTCGCGCCGTTGGCGCTTGAAGCCAGGCCGTACGTGGCAGAATTAGCCCCTCGCGGCCTTTGCCATCTTGTAGGCTGCGGTCTTCCGAATGTATGAAGCTGCGTCAGGCGTTTTGCATGCTGTGTCGCCGTGATCGACTTTAACTTTCCCGATTTTCGCCGCCACCGCCAGCGCCTTTTTCTCCAGTTTAATATTTCGTGAGCCGATCCCGATCAAGGCGCCGTTCATCGCATAACGAACGCGATTCATGGCTTCGTGGATTTTGTTTTCGATCGTCTCGAGATAGGACAGGAAAAAGCTATCGGGTAATGTCGCGTCACGTTGAGCAAGCCAGCTGAGAACCTGCCAGCCCGCGCTGCCAATCCATTCGTCGTTCGACCTGGTCCACTTTTCAGCGGTTGCTGCCGCGAATCGTGTCTTGCTAACCAGCCCCGCAAGCGCGTCGCTCTGCATATAGTTTGAAACTGAGCGGGCCCAGGTGTCGATTTCTTTCGCTGACATTTGCGCGGGATCGGCAATCATAGCGGCAAGAATCTGAGCCTCGTGAAAACCCGTCGCCCAGAGTTTGCCAGCCAGCCCGTGATCCACTTTTATCTTTTTCTGCAGCTTGCCGAGCTGGGCATAGCTAACGCCAAACACTTTGTCGCCGACGCCGTGACGGAGGTAAGTTTTGCGGGTCTGTTCGGCGCCGAGGCTTTTAAGTTCTCTTATTACGTCGCGATCGTTCATGAGATTCCAGGGTGCCTTGAACTTAAACGGTGGCCTTGTGAATTTGTCTCTTTAAGCGGTGAATCGTTCTGCGCGCCACTTTGAGTTGCGCCGAATCATGCGCAGAGAGTGCTTCGTCGCGCTTCTTCTTCATTTCCTTGATACGCGCTTTGATTGAAGCTTTATCGACACCCACCACCTCGTGATGCTCGTGTTTGATACCCAGGGCATTGGCGAGGGCCTGAATCAAGTGTTCCTTGTTCATTTGGGTATAACCCTGGACGATTTCCTTTTCGTCACCTTTAGCGATCTCGCGAAGCTCCGCGACTGTTTTATGTTTCAGCTGTTCGTATGTGTATTCCATCGTGTTGTCTCCGTTTGCAAATGTTGTTGAGGGCTATCAAACTATCCGGCGGCCGCAGGTGACGCTGATTCACTGAGCCGCACGCTTTCCTCGATTTGAGCGAGATGCTTCTTCATGTGATCAAGGTAATCGCGCATGAACCAGTCGAGGGTCACTGGCTCGTCTTCCTTTAGCAAATCAGAAGCAATTTTGTGGAGGTTGTGCCGGGTTCTTAGCCTGGTGCGCTGCTCCTCGGGAGTCACGTCAATCACGTGCAGGATGTGGCGATTGTATGACTGCCAGAGTTGCACCAGGTCCGCCCATGGCTCTTCCTGGTAACGCTGAAGTTTGACCCACTCTGTTTGGGCATAACCGTCGAAAACCAAATCATCTTTAAGCTGCGCACGGACGAAGCGAGAGTGATTATTCGCGGCCGAGTCGATCAGGTGGCCCAGAATCTCGCGCGGCGACCATTTGCCCTCTGCTCGTGGTTTCTGGCTCTGTTGTTCCGAGAGCAACTTGAAACGTTCTGCGGCGCGCGAGATGGTCTCGCGAAAGTCGTCAAGAAAATCCTGCATGTGACGTCATCCTTTCGAGGTATAACCAGGAGGAAACCGCGGGTCAGCGAGCCGTTTTTCGCGCTTCTGACACCGCTTGTTGACGCGCGAGCCTTCTGCCTGGTTTGGGAAACGCTGATAGCGCTGAGATAATAACGCGACCGCAGGCAGAACCGAAGCATCGAATGGATCCTCAGCTTACTATGCCAACGACGCCTCCAAAATCGCGCCGCCGTACGTTTCTGAAAGTCCTCCTTGTTCTGTTTCTCGTTACTGCCGGCTGGGTTCTCTATGATCTTTATTCAACGCGCACGGCCCACCTGAGAGAGTTTGACCCTGATGAAGTGGCGCGCCTGGAAACGGCCATGTGGCGTTCTTACTATGAACGTAGGCGGCTGCGGCTATTCAATGAATTATCGGAGCTCCTGCGCACGCAATACAACATGCCGCTAATCCGGTCCAAACGCGTGGCGTATTATGCCGCGAACGGCGCCTTCGTATTCTGGAAGGGAAAGCGGCGTTCCGACTACGAAAAAGCGCTACCCGATCTGGTGAAGTTTTATCAGGAGATCAGGCGCATGAGCGATCTGCCTTTTAGCGTCGATCGTGCGGCCACTCTTGAACTGGAATGGTGGATCGTACATCGCGAGCGCGCCAACCACGCACCGGGAGATCTCGATCGCGCGCTGGCCGAGCTCCAGGCGGAGATCTATCAAGTGCCGATCGAGAGAGTCATGGAGCACGGCCGCCTTCGCGCCGAAGCCATGACAATTCGCGACACGAAGGCTGAGGCAGGCGGAGTTTCGGAAGCAGATTGGTCCAGGATTAACGAATTGTTGAAACAATCCTGGCGCTCACTTTCGCAGGCAGTGAAGTCGTAGGTAATAATCGTGCCTGGCTGTTTTGGTGTTTTATCAATCTCATCAGTCGAGGTCATCAGGGGCTATCGACGAGTTAACTTCAGTTTCATCGTAATCGATCCGCCAGACTCGCATAAGGCTTCGAATCCCAGACGCTGGTATAGACGCAGCGCGGGATTGCCAGCGTTCACGCTGAGGCAAATCTGCTCGTGGGTGCGGGAAGCGGATTCGATCATTCGCGTCAACAAACACATCCCAACTCCACGTTTTCGCCATTCTTGAACGACGGCCATTCCGAGTTCAGGCGTTTGCTCATCCACATAGCCAAAACCCTTGATGTCCCCGCCGAGCATGCGTAACCAAATTGCTGCGATCGGCATGTTGTCAGCATCAACTGCTACGAAGCCGGCGTCGCCGTCACGTCCCCAGTCTGTCACGTAGTTTGCAATAGCAGGTTGGTTGAGGATGTTCCGTTCAAACGGCGGCATGCCTTGAGGAACATACAACGACTGAAAAAGCATCTCCCACAGCAAGGGTTGATCTGCCGGCACCAACTCACGAATTCGATAGGGCATCAGGCTCTTCCCCATTCGGAAGGCATCGAGTGCCGGCGCCGATGGCAGGGGAATTTCGAATGGCCCAAGAGTTGTGTAGCCCAGGGAGGAATACAACGGCTGGCCGGGAAGTGTGGCAATGAGTTCCACGCGTGCGAAACCTTCTGCCATTGCTGCTGCTTCGCAGGCTCGCAGAATCATCGAGCCGATGCCTCGCCGCGCGTATTCAGGATGAACATAAAAGGCACGAATGCGCGCCGCTTCGGTGGCGGGATTCAGGAGATCGTCAGAATCAGTTGTCTTCGTCTCGGCTGGTCTGATCTGGTCGCCGCCGAATAACGTTTGACGTTTGCTCCAGCCACCGCAACCAGCGATCCGATCCCCTTCCGCAACCAGAAAGTAGGTGCCGTCGAGGATAAGCGTAGTGTCCACTCCGAAGACGTGCGTCAGCGCGTTCCATATCTGGGCCTGGGAGTAATACTGCTCGCTTAGAACGCTCACCGAGGTTCGGATCAGTTCTCTGAGCGCGGGTATGTCAGCAATCGTGGCAAGTCGGAGTTCAGGCGGCATTTTGCATTCACGGCCAATTGCTTACGAGTTAGGATACGTTGGCGTTAGACAAATAAACTGTCGGCAATCATAGACGCGGTATAACATGAGCGGACGCTTAATTCATAGTTACAATAGAAAACGCGTGACGGAAAATCGATCAGGGATAGCTTAGTAACAATGACCAAAACAACTAATCCGAGTGAAATGACCGCGGCACAGTTGGAGGAGCGTATCGTGAGGCTGGCCTTTGACGGCGACCTGCTGAAGTTTCGCGAGTTTTGCTCGAGGCTCAAGAGCGGCTTACCGGAAGGGACTGGATTTGCTCTGCGTGGCAGCGTGATTACCAACAAGCGTTATGAAGATGGCGAACCGTATGATGCCAACGGCCGCGGCACCAGCGACCTCGACGTCACTTTGGTGGGAGACAAAGTGATGGAGTTCTGGAACGAAGACGCTTTCTACATTCCGGGACTACACACCAAGCCGTTATGCGATAAGGATCCCGAAATTGCTGCGGCGCTGAACCCACTGCGCGAAGAACTGCAGAGACTCGCCGGCAGGCCTGTGGCCTTTCAAGCCACTTCGAATCTCATTCTCTATGCTCGAGACGTCCTCTTCAATGAGCCTTACTACACAGTGGTAGAGGCGGAAAAGGCTCCGTGATACTCAAGCTGCTAAGCTACAACATTCGCTTTGGAGGACTCAAACGCGAAAGGGAACTAGCGGAAGTGATTCGCGCAGTTGCTCCCGACCTGGTTGTGTTTCAGGAAGCGACTGACACGGAAGTCATCCGGCGCCTGGCCGGAGACACTGGTCTGGCCCACTGGGCAGCGCGGGGGCGCCACTCCATTGGTTACATTAGCCGCCTCGAGATCGCACATCATGAGTGGCACTATCCGGCGGGTGCGAAGCATTCCTTTCTTGAGATAGTTGTGTCCGGGAGCGAAACCAGGATCTTCGGCCTTCACCTCAGCTCGATGTTTTCCAAGTGGGCCGAACGACAAAGAGTTCGAGAGATAACATCCTTACTCAAGGGCATCGAAAGATACCAGTCAGGGTTTCACGTGCTGGTAGGCGACTTCAATACGCTGGCGATGGGCGAGGTGCTTGACGTGCGTCGCATGCCTGCCTGGATCCGTGGGGTTGTTTGGCTAAGTGGGCGAGATATTCAACGCGCAACCATTCAGCTCATGCGCGATTCAGGATATGCAGACGGCTTTCGGCATCTTCATCCGGCGGAGACGGGCTACACTTTTCCGGTTTGGGATCCACACCTTAGGCTCGATTATGTTTTTGTTCCGAATGGATTTACTGAGCGACTGCTGCACTGCGAAGTGATCCGACCAGAAGTTGCGATCAAGGCCTCGGATCATTTTCCAGTCCTGGCGCACCTCGATTTCAGCTGAGGTTGGCTGACTGGCAGACTCACTTGGATCGCTTGCTGTCATACGTTGGTAGCCCCTCAACCAGGTAATCAAAACCCAGCCAGAAACTCCAACTGTGATGATAGAAGGCAGGTGGGAAGATTAACGCCAGGATGAATAGGACCACCAGCACTTTCTCGTAACTGGTTTTAAACACCACCAGCCAAACCATGCAGGTCACCAGAATTACCAGTTCGGTCGTCATTACATTGGCGAGGATTGCGCCGACGAAGAAACCTTCTTCACGCTTAAAGAACGAGCGGCACGATGAGCAGTGGTGTACGAGCCGGAAGGGGCCTTTGAAAAGTGACGTTTGGCCACACGCAGGACATTTCAACCGCAGCGATCGGTAAAGCACCGTGATGATCGATCGTTTCTTTTGCAAGTTGCCTCTTGTCTAGAACCGCCTGCGTATGCGGGCGGCTTCCCTAATAGCCGAGTGGTAGGAAACGAACCCCTGTCCACCCGCTCACGCAGGTGGCTAACAGAGCGTCACACACTGAGTGGATCATCGTCCGTTAAAAAGGCCAGCAATTCTTGCTTCTTCGAATGTCCTTCAAGCCAGTCCCGAACTCTTTTGATTTCCGCATAGTCCTCGGCGCCAAACTTTGCCAGATTGATCCGTTCGAACCGCTTCCGTCGCTCCTCTTTTAAAGCTTCGCCCTGCCAGAATTCGGTAAGCATCGAATTTAGATCGTCATGTAGGTTGCGCTTCCTGAGAACTTCCCACTCATTATTGTCCAGCCAGATTCCTTTGCAACTGTGACAGTGGTCCAGGGCGAAACCCGTTCCCCGGCCCACCATGTATTTCACCATGCGCCACTGGCATTCAGGACAGTCGAGATACACAGGGGACTCGGAAACAGGGAACTCACTTGTCGGCACCTCTAACTCAGGAAGGTTTGCGCCATGCTCTTCGAGCCATTTCCAGTACGGCGCTCCAGGTATCCAGTCTCCGCCGCATCGTTGACAGCTTTGAGACAAGAGCTCTGACTCCAGTTTATTAGGATTGAGTTGCGAAGTTTTGCAAACAGGACAATTCATGCCGGCACCTCAAGCCGGGTGGGAGCCCGACGGTAACGGTGAGCCCTACTGCTAAACCTGAGCCCTCGCTTAACGTCGGGCCCTTGCCTCGAGTACGTATTCCGGGAGCTATTCATAACTCAGAGCGTCTACCGCGTCCTGGCGTGCAGCGCGCAACGCTGGGTAAAGCGCGCCAATACTGCCACCGACTATTCCGACCAGAAAAGAGATCCCAATCCACCGTGGCTCGATCTCGATCGTCAGGGACGTCACCCGCATGATGAAAAAACGGGCGACGAAAGTGAGACCTACTCCGACAGCGACGCCCAACACGCTGACCAGAATCGCCTCCTGCTCGATCACCCAGGCAATCCCGCTCTTCGACATACCCATGGCTTTGAGTATTCCAATTTGCCGAGTGCGCTCAGTGACCGTCGTATACATTGCCAGCAGGATCACCAGCATACTAATAGCCGCTGCAACTCCGACAACGACGCGGATGAAGACGTTCAGCGCCGGGACGCCCTGCGCGTACAGCTCCGGAAGATCGCGTGTGAAGATGATTTGATCTTCGGGAAATCGTTCGCGGATCCTCGCTGCGACTTCTTCCTGCTGGCTCGGATCTGTACACGCGACCAGGACCGCGGAACAATTCCCTTCGCCGCCCATCTGTTCCTGCATGGTGGCGAGCGGTATTTTTAGCCGGCCGCCTCCCGGTGGTTCGTACACACCCACGATCTTGAAAGGTCGCTCGAAAAGTTGAACTGTGTCGCCTACAAGCGCATTCCGATTCCGTTGCCATTCCGGATCCATAATCGCCTGATCGCCCCCGGTCAGCGGTGAGCCTTCGCGCATCCTGAGTCCGGTCAACTGCACGTAATCCTGAAACTCAACGCCGTCGAGCAGACGGGTGCCGAATCCGGTGTCGCTGCGGTCCAGCGCCTGTCCTATCGCGGTCGCGGCGCGAACGCCCGGAATGGTCTCAATCTCCGCAGCGCGAGTGACCGGCAACAAAAAGGGCGACGCGCCGCCAAAACCAAGCGAGCCGGCCGATCGAATCATGATTTCAGCGCCGATGTTCGCTTCGCGTTTGCCGCGCTCATGGAGCACTCCATGGGCCAGACCGACGGTGAATATGATTAGCAGCACTCCCACCGCAGTTCCGAGAATACTGACTGCAGTGCGGGCCGGCCGGTGCGCAATGTTTGAGAGTACGAGACTGTCCATAAGCTTCTGTAGGTGCGGACTGCGATCCACGAGACGCCGCCACGCGTTGGGCGCCGCTCTCCAGGTCAAGATCAGCAGGCCAATTGATGTCCAGAATATTGTGCCCGCTTTTCGCACGAGAGCAAGTGCCACGCCCGTTGCCGCGGCAAAACCGAGTGTTTGAAGTACAACTTCGGTGCTGCCTTCATAGACTCCGATCGTACCGGGAACAAACGCGAAGATGAAATTGATTACCTTTGTCAACGACTCGATTATGTAGGCCTGGGCGACCTGAGGCGTGTAACCCAGCATTCGCAGGGTGACAAAAACTTCGATAACGCTCGTCGCGTGAGCGAGAAGGTTGCAGGCAATCATCCCAAAAAAAACGCCCGGATGATGCTTGTAGAAATCGTAGACCTTCGACTCGAGATGAAAAATGTGCTGGCGCCGTTTCAGAATGACCTTGGGACTGAGTCGCAATTGGGCCATGCGATCGATGATCCAGGTCAACAACATTATTCGGCGCTTGGCAGCGAGCCCAGCGGCCACTATCCCCAGCGCCGCCACAAGAGCGATCATGATGAGGGTGTAATAGACCAGCGAAGGCAGGCTGTAAGTAAACAACATTACAGTTGCGCCGCTGAGAATGAAGAAGACGACGGAGAGGTTGTAGAGGAGATTATCTACGACCAGGGCGGGCACGCCGTAAGTTAGAGGCACGCGCTTGCGCAGCATCGCTACCTTGGTGGCCTCACCGAGGAGCGGGCCGGTGAACGTCAGAAAACTGATTGCTTCACCACCAAGGCGAGCGGCAAATGCCTGAAAGAAATTGATGCGCCGGTGTTCCTTGGGCACGGCCGCAGCCATCGCGATCGTGCGGAATACGTGCCGCAGTCCGCTGATGCCCAACAAAATGAAAAAGCCAAAACCAATGCGAAGAAGAGCGTCGAACAGTGGTTGCAAACCGACGCGGTTAATGACGTAAATCAGGAGGCCGAGTCCGAGAAGAAAGGCGGCGGCCTGAAGCCACAGAAAGGAACGACGTGAGCTGTCGGAACCCTCTGACGCGTCGCCCTCGGACGGGCTTTCCGCCTCGCTGATATCTTCGGGCCACTGGGCCAGCTCATCTGTCGCGGAAGACGAGGTATTCGAGGTCGGCGAAGTAGTCAAGGAGTTGCGTTTTCTCCGGTTAGCGCGATCTGCTTGTTTCGAGTCGAGGTGAAAATCTCTTTCACGGTGCGTCCGGGAAAGCGCCTAAAACCTTTGTTCCACAGCATCGGGACAGGATTGTTATCATCGCGTAAATTCCCGGTTAACGCTAGCAGCGTCGGCAGGAAACTCAGGCTGTCATACGGCTCGTCGATCACCAGGCCGTGAGGAATATCGGTCTTGCTTCCGCCCGCTAACATTAATGTTGAGTGGGTTGAAATCCGGAAGAACGAACCGTGGTTACCGCCGGGATTGAATCCGCGCACGTCAAAATTCCAATGATCGTTTGCCACGACAAGAATGTCTGCCTCAATGAGATCGCGCTGTCGCTTGAGATAGCGGCGAGACAGCAGTTCGTCTGCCGAGAGTCCCGGCTCATCTGCTGATAGCGCCGGCAGGTCGTGATGCGCGACTTCTTCGAAGAGCCCGATTAGACCGTTGGAGTAGTTCGTCCGATGCAGGGCATTCAGCCATTCGAGGTCGGTGTGCCATTCATTGAGCCAAGTTGTCCGATCTGCGGCTGGGATGTTGAGCTTTTCATCCTCGAAGATGCGCAAAGGCAGATTCGGTTGCCAGGAAATTCGTTCAAATGTTATTTGACCCGTCGCGTCCTGGGTTAGGCCGGTTATGGGGACGTAGCGAAAACTCAAGGCGCCCCGCGCATCAACACGCCCGAGGATGAGCGCCTGCTGCAAGGGACCGCCATTCACCCAAATCACGTCCGGATGAATATCCTTTTCCGCCAACGTTTGGGACAGCAGCTCGGCCGGAATTCGTGTGGCAACCATGTCCACCGGACGATTCGAAACTCCGCGCTGAACATTGTTGCGAACACTGATGTCTCGCAGAAGTGAAAAATAATTGACTCGAATGAAGCTCTTTTGAAGGTCGAGCGACCCGCGGGTGTCCAGTACCAAACCGCCCGGAGCAACGCCCACAACATAATTCTGGAGCTGGAAGATGCTGTTGCGCTCGCCCATCGCATTCCTGGCGATGACGTCAGACACCTTTACCTTTGCCGGATTGAAAGTCTCTTTGCGCAGGGCCAGCAGGGTTGCGAGTTTTTGGGCAAACTCAGTGTAGTCCTTCTCCTGGCCTTCCCATTTTTCCAGTTTGGCAAAAACGCGTTTCTTTTGATCGTCGAGACCAATCCTGATTTCTTCGGGCTTGAACTGCTTCGGTTGGGAATCCCACAACCTCCGTTGCTGCGCAATTCGTCTGCGCAGTACCACCAGCTCTTCGTTTAGTTCATTTAGATTTCTCTCCCAGACCGGTCGCTGAGAATCCCGCACTTCAAAAAAGGCACTACTAAGTGCACTTCGGAGCGGCGGCGTTAAATTGTTTCTTTGCAACTCGCGCCACAGAATCTGAAGCAGATTTAGATCGCTATTTCGCAAGTGAATAGAAGCCCGCTCATTGCCATCGAAATCCAGCAGCGCTGTCGGATAGTCAGCGCTTTGCCCCTTCAGATAGTAAGACTGATCGGTTGATGTGGTAATTAATGGGACCATGAAGTTCATCCCTTTGATCGCGTATTCCATCAACAAGCGGCGTTTCGTGATGACGTGGTGCCCGCCCCCGGCTGCGCTGCCGAGCAATTTGACGAGATTGTAGCCCTGGCTGTAAACGTTTGGGTCGGTATTGAATCCATGATCGGAAACCAAAACAATTGCGGTCTCGCTAGCCAGATTGCTCTTCTCAATTGCTGACCAAACCCGTCCAATCAGGCGATCAATTTCCACCAGCTCAGCGCGATGCACGGCCGGATCGCGGACGTGGTGCGCAATGTGATCGAACGCCGAGATATATAGATCAAGGTATCGCACGGTTGGGTCATCGAGCTTCCTGAGAAGCTCGCGTTCCATCTGATCGAAAAATGCGCTGCGGGTTTCAATGCCCATGGTCCACTCCGCTAGCAACTCGCGCGGGTCCTTCAAAAAGCGCTTCTGCACGGCCTCCCGGAGCGTGTTAAAGCGCATGCCGCGCTGGTAAAGCTGGAATCCTATGTAACGTTCTTCGTGCGGAAAGGCGTCTGAGAGCATTGGCAAACCAAGCGAGTCCAATACTTCGACGCCGGGCATGTCGATTCGCGCTCCTGCGGCGCTCTTGAAATAAAACGGAATGAAGTTGAGATAGTCGTAGGCGTGAAGGGTATACCGATCAAACTCCACGTTGCCCTTAACCTGCAGGTGCTGGCCCGTCTCAATCAACGACCATGACGGCGCGGACAGGCTCGTGCCGCGGACGTAAAAATTGGCCAGGCGAGTGCCGCGTTGATAGAAGATGTAGTCAATCCACGGCAACCTGCTCTTTCCTGAAAGAGGATCACGTTCGCGGACAAGCGAGTCGACAAGGTCATGAGGCAGGCCGTCAACCTTTAGAACCACCAGGCGGCGCGGTGCAGCATAGGAGACCTCCGGAAAGAGGGATACCGCAGCGAAGACAAGTAGGGGGAGCTGCCGGAGGAGCCTGAAGAAGACTCGGCGTTGAGACAAACGTGGGATACCGGATTTTTGAGAGACGCGTTGGAGGTTCACTGATATCACTATGCCAAAGGCCGCCGGGAAGTGCACCGCCAACTACTGCTGACCAGTTACGTCCCCGGTCTTGTCGCGCGAGGCTGATAACGGACCTGCGTTGGTGCGCTGCTTTGGTTGGGTGCTCAAAAATGCGCTAATCATGTCTTTCCCCGCCACGTCCAACCGCGGGTCGTGTGATATGCGAATCAGCTCATTTCTGGCTCTCGGATGATCTATTCGCGAAAGACTATCGAGACAGAGTCGTCGAGTTTCTTCATCCCCGGTGCGAAGAAAAATTGAGCTGGCCGCCGTGATCGCTTCAGAATTCGCGGTCCCGCCGTGTTCGACAATGAACTGAAGTGAGCGCTTCACCTCTTCCAGGCTCCACATTATCTCGATCTGCGGGGTGGATTTTGCCACCTTGAGCAGGAATAGCGTGTGAAAGTTGAGACGACGAGCGATATCAAGCCGTTCGTTCAAAGGTATTGCGCCTGAACCAAGACTCTCGCGATGAGTGTATTTGCCGAATGAAAGAATATTACCCAACCGGAAAAACACGCGGGCGGCTTTTCCGTGTTCGAGTGGCACCAATTCTGCACGGCGATCGCGATCAAGCTTAGCCGGCAATCCCTCTGGGCGCTTGGCGTATGCCAGGAGTGCTTCATACTGCTCCACCGCTAGCCGCGATTCAGCAGCCAGATCATTCTCCAGCGGATTTAGAGATACTTTTTCTAGTCGCCTATCGATCTGCTCTCTTAGAGCGGGATCGAGCGATTCGTTTAATGACAACAACAACTTCAGTTGGGAATAAGTTCGCAGTCGCGACGGCTGGTTAATGTCAATCCCGCGCCTTCCGGTCACAAAATCAAAAACCGAGCGACCAAGAAAGTATGCGGGCGGGCCAAAACTTGAGAGAGAAAGCACATTACTGGTCACGTCCTCTAATACGCGTCGCGACATTTCACGCTTCTTGGGATTGAGCGCGTCTCTGAAGTCAACCAGCACCATCGGAATCTTGGGATTATCCAGACCGTAGAGGGCAAGTGGAATCATTTCGATTTCACTCGCGCCAGGCGCATCAACCGAAACGGGACGGCTTTCCTCGTCAAAGTATCGTAGTTCGGAATGTCCACGCCAATTGGCGAGGCGCTTGTCAGACCACGGATCAGCGATGTTGAGAAATCGCCCGTTGAAAGTTTGATTCCGCCTGGTTGCCAGGTCAGGCCTAGCGACCCACAGCAGCGCGTGAGTTGCACTTCCGTCGGGCATTAACAAGGGCTCGAAGTAAAGTGACTCAGCTTCCGCACGCTGGCGCAGTAATTCCCAGTTATGACCTCGCTCATCGAGCGTTTGAGTAATTTTCTTTTCGCTATATCGCTGCAGATTCAGGTCGCCCAGCAAACCTCCGAAGGTTTTATCCGTTAGGCTCAGCTTCGCCTGAATCTCAGAAAGCTCCGAGTCGGTAAAGGCCGGTGGTCCCTCAACTGCCTGGTACAACGCCAAAACTGATAGCGCGCGAATTATGTGCGACTTGCGGTAGTCGCTCAGGTTTTGGCGGTAAGAACGAGTCGAGGCTTTCAAGGGCATGCCGTATGTATCGAGAAGCAGGCCTTGAAGGGCAGCCAGGAAGATCCGATTCCAAACATCGCGTTCTGGCGAGGCGAGGTCCAATACCGCGGGTGGCGGCGATCCCGAAGAACCTTTTCGATTGCCAACTCTGGAGTAAAGAAATGGAACAGCGCCGGACAAACGCTGTTTGAGCGACGGGCGAGTGTACGTGAGCGGCCAAACGTAGCGCAGCCGATCGTTTTCGGAATTAAGATCGCCCAGTGTATCGCGGAGGACCGAAACCAGCGGTACCCATCCGCCGTTTGAAGTTTGCGTCGACTCGGTTTCAGGCATCCGGGCCTGAATCGTCACGAGTTCCGCGCCGCCCTCAACCTCAACTCGATCGAGCCGGAAAATGTCGGCGGGCAGGGCTTCAGCTTTCGCAGGCGGCTGCTGTGCATTAATGGTCCGGGCGGAGAAAAATAAATGCGCCAGCAGGGAGAAGAGAACTAGACCAGCCAGGAACTGCGTCCCGGTGCTGAGAAGTCCATCGCAGAAGCGATGGGCCTTTGATCGATGCTTGTCGATTATCTCAAACCCCCAAATTCGTTCTGATGTCATCCAATCGCTGCACCTGGATTCTGATGGAATACTGCAGCCCACGACTTCAAACGGTTTCTGCTCGAGCTCCAAAGAAGTGAGCAAGCATCATGCCTGAACGCCGCTTTCACAAAATAATATATCACCTTCAAATCGAGCTGGAACCGGGTGGTCCAAATTTCGGCGGTATCCGCTGGTTGCGCCTTCGATGCTCCGACTACAGCGGTAGTTGCCGAAATCCTTATGACTACAAGTGAAGAGGAAGATTGACCGGGGAGACGAGCGCGGGAGAAAAAACCCTACTTTGGGGGAGACGCCGCAGGTTCCGCTTCGTTGTTTTCTGTAGGCGCTACATAGTTCCAACCGGCGCGTCGTAGCAGCGCAATTCCATACTGAATTGGCACCGCGAAATTGGAGGATTGGCTTTCCGTTGAGATAGCAAAGTTAATTCCGATGACATGGCCAAGTTGACCAAACACCGGCGCGCCGGATCCGCCTTCAGCGGTGCGCGCGTCGTATGCGATGCGACGGCTGTTAACGTCTGTAATATTTCCCTGCGTCGTTTGTGGCTGAATTCTGCGTGACTCGGCAAAATATGCAAGCAGCGCATCAAGGGTCCCGTAGCGCTGCTGGATATTGCGCGACTCTGCGTCGTCCATCAGGGCCAACAGCCGATCCGGTCCGAGCGGATAGCCCATCATCACCACAGTGGTACCTACGGCCACCGCATCCTCCTCGGTCTCCAAAGGAAGGACGGGAACGTTGGGCGGCAATTCTTTCAAGTCCAAAGTCAATACCGCCACGTCGTCACGTCCGCCTGACATCTTAAACTTCAGAGGGATTGGTTTCGGATGATCCGGAAAGTAAGCATGAAGTCTTCTGAGGCGCGGTTGGCCTCTGACGCTGCTTACCAGGCTTTGCGCCCGTTCGTCTGCCAGCCAGGGTTGCGCGATGTGGCGGTTCGTTAATACGAATCCGTCTCCGGTATAGAAACCGGTTCCCACGAACGGAAATTCGGCGATTGCAGCTTTGCCCTCAGGCGTCAGCGCAGTCGACTCATCACTTGTTTGGACGGTCTCGCCGCTGTCGTTTACCTGCGGCTCGGCCGATCGCAGAGGGCGTCCCGTGCCCGCCTCGACGTAATAGAACGAACCCGCGATCAAGCAAACGCCGCTGCCATAGTCACTGCGCAGCTTTACTGCCAGCGAGAGACTGTCGCGAATCTCCTTGTTGGAGCGGTCCAGATCGTTAATGGTTTCGTTGGTCTTCGAAACCTCGTTTCGCATTGAGGCCAGTTGCGCGCGCTGCTCGTCGATTATCTTGCGGCTCCGCTGCATTTCCTTGTACATCGAGAAACCGAGGTAGAGAACGCCGCCAACCAGCGCAAGCGCGATCGCAAAGGTGATCAATTTAGTGCTCGGATTTATTTCCCGAACAAGCTCGCGGGTAAATTCTCGGAGAAACACCTTGGCGTCGTCGCGGCGTGCTGTGGCCGCCGATTCAAGTGCGGCCTGTTCAATAAACGGCGCGATATGAGCCTCGTGAGTAGCCGGGCCGACGACGGCCGGAAGCGAACGAATCGGATAAAACGTCAGCAAAAGATTTGAGCTGGCGATCCGAACTTCATCACCCTCTTCAATTACGCTGTTATCGTGAAGCAATTCCTGGTTGTGCTGCAGATCGAGTGAATGGTCGAACCTGACGACCCGATAAGATCCATTCGCACGAGTAAGCTCGAGCACCACTCCATCGTTACCGGGATTTGGTGGCAGTGACGATAGGCGCAAACGCAAATCGCAATCGGCGCAAGTGCCTATGCGAAGGTGTTCGCCCGTCAATACTTCGGTATGTTTGTCTTTACCTGAAGAGACGTGGATGACAAGGCCGGTCGCCATAGTGTGAGTCTTTTAAACCTTGCTTGTATCGATTCCCGATCAACATCAAGTTGGGCGACCTCTCACAGTCCGCTCAAACTCGGTTGCGGTCTGCTGGAGCGGTCGCCCTTAGGGCCGTATTCTACATTGTATTTTGAAGCCTAGCAAAAGATTCGCAGGAGATCGCCCGTCTGATGAAGGCCTCCGTGTTGTGTTACCATAACCCAGCAAAATCACACGGTGTTTAGTTTGACGAGATGGCAGAAACTCCCTTTATTTGCAACCAGCAAGCGCTGGAAACGCTGGCGCCAATCACGACGGCTCCGATCCGTCATCATGTGTTCGTTTGCCGTGGCACTTCATGTTCCGCCGTGGGCAGTGCAGACGTGTTCGACGCCTTCGAACGCGAACTCCTGGCGCGCGGAATCATGTTTGGGAAAGAAAAGAAAGGTAAGAACCCTCGCGGCAGCGTTGTCTTAACGGAAGCCAGCTCGGTTGGGTTCTGTGCGATAGGCGCGGCCGTGATGGTCTACCCGGATGGAATTTGGTATGCGCAGGTACGAGCGGGTGATGTCGCCGAAATCGTTGAAGAACATCTGGTGAATGGACGCGTAGTTGATCGATTGGCGTTGCTCAAGGTTCCATCAGCAGGAAGGCAGCCGGACCCCGCCAGCGGGATTGATCAGGTTAGTTGGGAAGCCTAAGCCGCTCGTTTACCCGAATTGTTTAGACCTTGTTCGTGGCTGCCGAATTTTCATTCGTTCAGGTTGCGGTGGCAGCCTGTTTGGGTTTCCAGCGAAGGACAGGCCTGCGCGCGGCTGCGGCCTCATCGAGACGCCCAATGCGCGTGCTGTGTGGAGCATTCAATACCAACTCGGGATCTTCTAACGCCTCTCGCGCGATGGATCGCATCGCATCAATAAACTGATCCAATTCCTGATGTCCAACTGACTCCGTCGGCTCTATCAACATCGCGCCGGAAACAATCAGCGGAAAATAGATCGTCATTGGATGGAAACCGTAGTCGATCAAACGCTTGGCGATGTCAAGGGTGTGCACGCCTTTCCGGGTTTGCAGTTTGTCGGTGAAGACAACTTCGTGCATCGGGTCGGCTGCGAAAGGCTTATCATACTCGCCGGCTAATCCCTTCGCGATGTAGCGCGCATTTAGCACAGCCGCTTCCGTCGCTTCGCGCAAACCATCATGGCCATGGGTCTGAATGTAAGACAAAGCGCGAAGCATCATTCCGTAGTTTCCGAAGAACGCCTTCACGCGGCCGATCGATTGGGGATAGTTGAAGTCGAGTTTGTAGACGTCATCTGTGGAATTGGCGGGACCTGCAGGAATGCCGGTCTTGCTTCTGACGATCCGCGGAACCGGAAGAAACGGTTCGAGCTCTTTTGTGCAACAGCATGGGCCGCACCCGGGGCCACCGCCGCCATGCGGAGTTGAAAACGTTTTGTGAAGGTTCAGGTGGATGACGTCGACACCCATGTCGCCTGGGCGGGCCACTCCTACCAGCGCATTCATGTTCGCCCCGTCCATGTAGACCAGGCCGCCGGCCTCGTGCACAATCCGGCAAATCTCCTGAATATTCTTCTCGAAGAGCCCAAGCGTATTTGGATTCGTCAGCATCAAGCCAGCGACGTGCCCGCCCTCGCAAAGCTCGCGCAAGTGATCGAGATCAGTGAACCCTTCCGCGGTTGACCTGATTGTTTTGACGGAGAAACCTGACAGGTGCGCGGACGCCGGATTGGTTCCGTGCGCACTATCGGGAATCAACATCGTGCGGCGTTGGGAAGAAACTTCCGCGCCGTCGCGTGCGTCGATAAAGGCGCGAATAATCATCACGCCAGTCATCTCGCCGTGTGCGCCCGCAGCGGGTTGCAGCGAAATCCCAGGCAAACCCGTAATTTCTGCAAGGTGCTCTTGCAGTTCGTAAATCACCTGCAATGCGCCCTGCGCGTCGTCTTCGCTGGATAGTGGATGCAGATTCGCAAAACCAGAAATCCGCGCCACTTTTTCGTTCAGACGAGAATTGTATTTCATCGTGCACGAACCGAGTGGGTACATGCCGAGATCGATTGAATAGTTCCAGGTGGACATCCGTGTGAAGTGGCGAATCACGTCAACTTCACTAACCTCGGGAAGTCCTTCCAGATCGTTGTCACACTGAAATGATTTTGGGATGAGATCGTCAATGGGGACATCGTCAACATCGAGTGGGGGCAGGCGATAGCCTATCCGGCCTGTCTGCGAGCGTTCGAAGATCAACGCTTCGTTGTGGCTGATGTGCGAGGTTACTTTAGTAATTTCAGGTTTCATAAGCGATGATTAACGAACCAGCAAGGCACAAAGGCTGACCCTATTCAATTTGTGTCTTGGTGTCTTCGGGTTCGGAAACTGTAGACAGAGCGTCAACCAGCGCATCGATTTCCGCGCGCGAGTTGATTTCCGTAACGCAAACCAGGAAGTCGTTTGTTCGGTCAGTAAAGTAACGCGATAAGGCGAGTCCGCCAGTAATATTTCGGTCCGATGCGAGCTTCGACATTAGGTCGGCGGCGTTTACCGGTGCGCGGACCACAAACTCATTGAACCGCGGGCCGGTGAAAGGAATCGAAAAACCGTCAAGTTCCGAAATTCGCTTCGCTGCGTACGCGGTTTTTTGCACACATTGCCGGGCGACCTCCTGCAAACCGCGGCGGCCCATCGTCTCCAGGTACACAGTCGCCGCGAGCGCAATTAAACCTTCATTGGTGCAGATGTTCGAAGTCGCTTTTTCGCGGCGGATATGCTGCTCGCGCGTGGCCAGAGTGAGAACGAAACCTCGTCGCCCCTGTTTGTCGTAGGCTTCGCCCACCAACCGCCCCGGTATCTGTCGAGCATATTTTTCACGAGTGGCAAACAGACCAACGTAAGGTCCGCCAAATGAAAGCGGAACACCAAACGATTGTCCCTCAGCGACTACAATATCCGCACCGCATGCCCCTGGAGATTTTAAAAGGCCGAGCGAAATGGATTCCGTAACTGCCACAACCAGCAACGCGCCAACTGCGTGCGCCTTTTCAGCAAGCGCTGCAACGTCCTCGATACAACCAAAGAAGTTAGGCGACTGCACCACCAGCGCAGCAGTCTTGTCGTCGAGCAGCTTAGCTAGGTCGCTGCTTGCTTGTCCGGTGGCGGAATCGAAGTCTGCATGGACCAGTTCAATTCCCGCATGCTGAACATAAGTGTTTACAACTTCGAGATACTCCGGGTGGACCGCGCCGCAAGCAATCACTTTCGATCTACGCGTGACGCGTTCGGCCATCAGGACTGCTTCAGCCAGCGCAGTGGAGCCGTCGTACATCGAAGCGTTTGCCACTTCCATCCCGGTTAACTGGCACACCAGCGTTTGAAATTCAAAAATGACTTGCAGCGTACCCTGCGAAATCTCAGGTTGATATGGGGTGTAGGCAGTGAAGAATTCGGAACGGGAGATGATGTGATCGACGACCGTGGGAATGTAGTGCTGGTAAGCGCCGGCGCCGAGGAAACTTGAGCGCTCGCGCGCGGCGCCAGGGTTGAGGGCCGCCAATCGTTCAAAACCAGCCAGCAGTTCTATTTCGGAAAGCGCTGCCGGGGTATCAAGCTCTCGGGCGAGACGTAAATCTTTAGGGATTGAATCAAATAGCTGTGCTGCGGAGTTTAGCCCGACCTGGCGAAGCATCTCCGCCCGCTCTTCGGGCGAGTTGGGAATATAACGCACGCGTTACTCTGTCTCCGCTTTCGTAAAATCTTCGTATTCCGCGGCTGTCAGTAAGCTGTCAACTTCACCGGGGTTCGACATCTTGATGCGAATCATCCAACCCTCTCCGTAAGGGTCCGTGTTTACCTTTTCCGGATCGTCGCTCAGTGCGTCATTCGATTCTGCTACCGCGCCGGAGACAGGCGAAAATACTTCCGAGACAGCTTTCACAGACTCGACCGAGCCGAATGATTCGTTTGCAGAAAACTGCTCGCCGGGCTTGGGCAGCTCGACATATACAACGTCGCCGAGCGAATTCTGCGCGTAGTCGGTAATACCCACAGTAGCGATATCGCCCTCGACTCGTACCCACTCGTGGTCTTTGCTGTAGTGTAACTCTTCGGGAACGTTTGCCATGTTGCCTCCGCCGGTTTTGAATTTCTACTTCTGAAACCGAACTGCTTAACTATTTCTCGCGCTTGTAAAAGGGCGACTTCACAATTCGAGCGCCAGTCAGTTTCCCGCGAACGTCAATTTGAATCTGCTGCCCTTCTTTGGCAAGTTCCACCGGGACATACCCCATGCCGATGTTCTTTTTGAGGTAGGGAGCAGGGCTTCCTGAGGTAACAACTCCGACGCGCGCGCCATCGATCAACACCTCTTGTCCGTCGCGCGCAATGCCTCGGTCTGTCACTTCAAAGGCCACCAGGCGACGCTGTACGCCTTGCTCTTTTTGTTTTGCCAGGGCGTCGCGTCCGATGAAGTCACCTTTGTTAAGCTTAACAATCCAGCCAAGATTTGCTTCGAAAAGCGTGGTGCTCTCGTCAATTTCGTGTCCATAGAGAGCCATGCTGGCTTCCAGGCGCAAGGTGTTTCGCGCCGCCAGACCACATGGGAGCACGCCCTCATCTGTGCCGTAGTTGCCGGCTACAAGCATGCGATTCCAAATCTGATCGGCTTTGTCGGCAATAGCGTAAACCTCAAAACCATCTTCACCCGTATAGCCCGTGCGCGAAATAATTGCGTCGACTCCATCCACTTGCCCTTTGGTGAAATGGTAATACTTGATCTCGGACAGCTGCGTGCTGGTTAACTGCTGCAAAATCCGCAAGGCGTCGGGCCCCTGGAGGGCCAGCTGACAATACTCTGAGCTCACATTCTTAAGTTCGACATTTTCCTCGCCCCGATGGGCGATGATCCAATCCCAGTCTTTCTGCGTGGTTCCCGCGTTGACGACCAGCATGAATTGTTCGGGGCCAAATCGGTAGGCCAGCAGATCATCAATGACGGTGCCTTCGGGCGTAGTGAGCGCTGAATATTGCGCCTGACCATCTATTAGCTTGGAGGCATCGTTGGAGGTGAGGCGATTTATGAACTCAATTGACTGAGGGCCGCTTACATTAATTTCGCCCATATGCGAAACATCGAAAAGTCCGGCGCGCGTACGCGTACGAAGATGTTCGGCAATTGTGCCGGCGGGATACTGCACCGGCATGTCCCAACCGCCGAAGTCAACCATGCGTCCGCCCATCTTGCGATGAATCTGGTTGAGCGGCGTTAGTTTTAGTTCTGAAGCGACAGCAGTCACGCGCGTCTTCTCAAGCTATTCACTAGCCCGATTTTCATCTATGTAAGTAGTAGAAAGGGTGAAGGCGCAAACTAACACGCTGAGTGCGGTGCGTCAAGCGAGTGAACCGAAAGACAGGGCGATTCTAATATGGTGTTTAATTTGAGTTTTAAGAGGAGAGCAATGAGTGCCGGCTAACGCTAGAAATCGGTACCGCGCACGTCTACCTTTTGAACTGTAAAAACCACACGCATCGTGTCCGGGCGCCGATCCAGTGAGGCGGGAACGAAGGCAGTGCTTTCACGCAAGGCGAGCTCAAACTCAGCCAGCATTCGACGATTGCGAGGCGCCTGTACCACATCAGCCAGCGAGGCAGTCCCGTTGCTGAACACATCCGCGACCACAATCATGTCGTCAGCATCCTCATAAACATCCGCACGTGGACGCGAGTAAGCGCTGGTAAGTTCCGCCAGCGCACCCTCGGGATTGAGACTGGGTGATTGCCCTGCGAAGGGAGCTCGGCTCGCGGAGAAATCCTCGGGGGTTACTGGCTGATTCAAGTCGTAGCCGCGTCCTGCCAGGGCAAACGCACCCCTGTTCTGCTGGGCCGCCTCATTGATAGCGGCGAAATGCGGGCGGAAGCCGGCAAACATGGAGACGAAAATAAAGACAGAGGCCAGCGAGCCGATACCGTATGGCATCAATCGTGGCTGCAGCCAAACTGTTAGCAGTTGACCAAGAGTCGGCTTGGGTGACTGGCGTTGCGCCGCAGCTTCAATTCGCAGCGCGGTTGAGATTCCACTTACAAGATCCGGAGGAATCGGCTGGCGACTTAGATTGCTGAGGCTACGCTTTAGCGATTTGAACTCAGCGACTTCCGCTCGGCAAACAGGACAGCGATCAAGATGCGCATCCACTGCTATACGGGCAGGCAGGGACAGCACATCGTCGACGTACTGTGATAGCAAGTTGTTTGTTTCTTCGCAGCCCATAATAAAACAGAGGTCAGAAATCAGAAGTCAGAGATCAGACCACTGATATCTGACTCCTTCGGATGGCCGACCGACCCCGGCTGCTCCCTCTTTTGCTAAAGGAGCAACTTGGGCGACGTCCCCAAGGGAAAAAGCTCATTGATTCAAGCGAGGCTTCAACGGGTGTTGCTGGCCACGTTTTCAAAATCGCTTTCATCATGATTCTCTCCGCTGGAGGCCCGCCGTTTTCTCACTTCCGACCCATTTGGCACCGAGTTGTTGTGAGCCGGGGCGGGTCGGCCATCCGCATTTACAAAGAACCTTCTAACTTCCTACGTAGTTCCTGGCGGCCGCGCGCCAACCTCGACTTCACCGTTCCCACATTTATTCCCAAAGTTGCGGCAATCTCTTCGTACGTGAACCCTTCTATGTCACGAAGTATTACTGTCTCCCTGTACGCATGTCCCAGATTTCTTAATGCCTCTCGCAGGGCCACTTCGCGTTCGTGTGCAAGCGTATTCTGCTCCGGGTTAGCTGACGATTCCGCCAACGTAGCCATCAAGGGCTGGTCGGAGTTTGCCTGCGTCGCATCGAGCGACACCGTCAGGTCCCGACTGCGTCTCCGCCACCAACGCCAGCGATTGCGTGCCTGATTGATCGCGATTCGGTAAATCCAGGTTCGCAAATCGGCCTCGCCGCGGAAGCGTCCAATATTCTGAAACGTTCGTAAAAACGTCTCCTGCGTCAGATCGCGAGCTTCTTCACTGTTCTCCGTCAGACGGAAGAGAAGTCCGTAAATCTCGCCGGAGCGAGCGGCCACTAACTCTTCAAACGCTGCGACGTCGCCGGCTTTCAGTCTGTCAATGAACTCGGTCTCGGCCGCGGTACGCGACTCAACGGCGGCTGCTGGAGCAACCCGGTCCAATCCTATTTGCCCGCCGAGGGCTATTGGCTCCCCGTAGCTCACGCGTTACCCCCTGGCGCTGGATCCGGACCAACTGCAGCCGCAGGCCCGTTCCGGACGGTCGCAGCCTTAGACTCCAGCTCCCTCACGTTTGTTCCCACCTTTAATCTCATGTCGTGAATTAGATGTCACGTCAGCGTTAATCGCGATTTCTCCAGGTTCATTATTGCGTAAATACCCTGCTTGACAAGTTTTCCGACCACCCACTAGAGTTACTGGTTTGCAAATCATACACCTACGATGAACGCAGTTCACTATCTGAACTTGCGAGAAAGCACCAACGTGGCCAAATACAAAAAGAAACGCGCACGAGAACTACAGCACGACAAGTTTAGGGATACAGCTGGAGTGATTTTTGATCGTTTAGGCGATCGGCTTGAAGGCAAGGGAAAGACGATCCTGTACGGAATTGTAGGGGTGCTGATATTGGCTCTGATCGTCGGTCTTTGGGTGCGGCGGAGTAACAAAAAGGCAGATGAGGCCCAGCGGGCGATGGGACGCGCTATCGCGATCGCTTCGACCGCACTGGCAGGCGATCCAAGCGCTCTCGACCCGAATGCGCCAAAGTTTTCCAGCGAGAACGAACGGGCACAAAGGGCCATCGACGAATTTCAAAAGGTGGCGGCTAAGTATGGTGAGCCTTATCGCACGCAGGCGCGGTATTTTATTGGCACTAATCTGTTAGTTACCGATCGCCCAAAAGGCATAACTGAACTCGCCGAAGTTGGCAAGAGTGATATCGTCGAGGCCGCTGCCCTGGCAAAATTCGCGCTCGCTCAGGCACTTGAAGGGGATGCAAAATTGGATGAAGCCGCGAAACTCTATGCTGAACTGGCAGCGTTAAAAACAATCGTGGTTACGCCCGACACTGCCAACGTGCGCCTCGCCGGCGTTTACGAGAAACAGGACAAAAAGAAAGAGGCAGCGGAGCTCCTGTTCAATATTGTGGAGGCAGCGCGCAATGCCAAAGCTGCGGACGGGACGCCTGTCCCTCTCTCGGGTGCGGCCCGCGAAGCCACGGGGAAACTCCAGAAAGTTGATCCCGACCGCTACGCTAAACTCACTCCGGAAACCCCGGGTGGAAATCTTCCGTTCTGATTTTCCAGTTTAGCCTTTGGATAATCTCACGCATTCCCTGATTGGCCTCTCTGCCTCGAAAGCGGGCCTGGAAAGACTCTCACCCGGGACAACCACTCTTTGTATTCTTGCCGCTAATGCGCCTGACGCCGACATTGTCGCGCTGGCAGGAGGCAGGTGGTCATATCTTCATCATCATCGCGGAATCACTCATTCGATTGCCGGCACGGTCGTCATGGCCGTTGCGCTGCCGCTGGTCTTCTTCCTGTTGGATTTGTTGATAGCACGCCTTCGGAAACGTCCCCCGAAAGTAAGGTTGGGCGGACTCCTGATTGCGTCGTTTCTGGTCAGCGCTACACATCCCCTGATGGACTGGACGAACAATTACGGCATGCGGTTCTTGTTGCCGTGGGACACACGTTGGTCTTACGGTGATCTTATCTTTATCATCGATCCAATCATCTGGGTCGTGTTGGGCGGCTCCGCGTTTCTCCTGACTTCGCGGACAAAGCTACAGGGATTGGTTTGGCTGGTAATTGCGGGGGCCGCCACCTTTCTGGTTCTGTTCGGAGCCAGGGGTCCAGCCGCGTTGCCTAACCCAACTCCGCTCCGCATCTTTTGGATGATTGCGCTGATTCTGATCGTCGTGCTTTTCAAGACCGAAGTGGCCAGCCGCTGGGGCGCCAGGACTTCGCTCGCCGCGCTGGCGATCATTTGCCTTTATGTCGGCCTGTTGTTTGGGATTCATTCGATAGCGCTGAAGCGAGCGCAAGCGGAGGCGTCTAACATCGCGAACGCAAACGTTGAACGCGCGCTCAAAATTGCCGCTATGCCGACTCTAGCGAATCCTCTGCGGTGGTTAGCGATAATTGAAACCGACAGGGCGACCTACAGATTTAATTTGGACTTGCTGGCCGGAGATCAATCTCGATCCAACCTGGTGCGTTTTGAAAAACCCACGGGCAACCAGGCGACAGCACTGGCCCAGGCGGCACATGACCCTCGCTCGGAAGTCTTTTTGGAGTTTGCGCGGTTCCCGGTTGTAAACGTCGTGGGTGAGGACTGTCTGACGCAGACTCTCGTGCAGTTTGCAGACTTACGTTACACTGAACCAGGGCGTGGCAGAGGAACCTTCTCGCTTGAAGTGCCAGTTGAGTGTCCGGTGCAAAATAGGTAACGTCCAGCGCGGAGACGCCGGTTTATTTGGCAAAAAGCATGAACGATACGAATCAAATGCAAACTCTGAAGGCGCTTACTGAGGTCGCCCGAGAAAGGGAACGCCCCCTCGAAGGTCGGCGGATCGCCAGCGTGCGAGTTTCGCCGGGCTCCTACCTGGCGGCCGCGAGCGTGCTTACCTTCCTCTCTGCATTGTTGTTGAGATCGGAGCAGGATATTTACGCCTTAACTCTGCTGAGTCTCGCCTGGCTGGTCGTCCCGCTGCTGGCGTTTACGGATCGAATTGAATTTGACGGAAAGGCGCTCAGCCGGCGGGGTCCCGCTCCGTTTATTCAACGCCTTATCGCTGGCCGTCATAAAAGCCTCCGAATCGAAGACTGTGAGAGAGTCGATACGCATGCCTTGCGTACTATCCGACGCGGAGGTCGCGTGCGCTACCGTTATCGCACTCAGGTAACCGGAAAGAACACTGAATTCAGATTTGCATCCGGGGGCCGTAGTTATCGTGAAATGATAAGCAAGCTATTGCCGCAGCTGAACGCGGACAAGCTCGACCTTCGTTCGCTGGAGTTGCGCGACTATCTTTGCGATCCGAAAGCTGTGACTCGCGAGGCCGATGGTTTACACCTCGCCTCCATTGACGTCGTCGATAGCGCCAGCCTGGACTTCAAGCTTGGCCGAAACAGCCGGAAACCAAAACAGGAAAACGAGGCATCGTGCGTCGACGCAACAGCCGACGGCGTACCGACCGTGGATTACGAGCGGGCGGTGTTGTTGGGCGCACTGGGTAACAAGTTAAGGATCTCGGGCCGTTTGAATCAGGCGCGTGAAGCATTTCGGCGAGCTTTGATTATCAGCCCCGGTAACGGGCGGATGATCTTCGATTTCGCTCGCTTACTCCGTTCTCAGGCAAGTAGTCTGAGCGACGCCAAACTCTTATCGAGGGCGCGCGCAGCATTACGCCTGTCGGAGATGCGCGCCGGAAACCAACCGCATCTGCTCGCCCTAATTGGCGAGAGTTTCCTGGAGTGGGGTGAGGCCGCGCGGGCGCAAAAGAGTTTTCAGAAAGCAATCGAACTTGAGACTGGCAATTTCCGTTCGCGGATGGGTCTTGCAAATCTGGCTTTGCGCGATGGAAAACTTGCCCATGTTATTCACCAGTATCGCGAAGCGGCCCGCTCATCGTCGGAAAAGTCCTTAACAAGTTACGCCCGTCGCGAAGCCGATTACTACGCCATGCTCAATGACGACGATGACTTTCTAACTGTAGAACTTCGCCGCATTAACTGGTTGCAATACTCACTGCGCGTACGCAAAATCGCGGCACGCGTTACCAATACTAGTATTCTGGTAGCTCTTGTTAGCCCATATCTCGAATCCTCGCTCACCGGTATCTGCTGGTCTTTGGCTTCTTCATCACTGGTAGCCTGGGTCTCCAGCTTATTCGCCATAAAGGCGCTTGCGCCGCGACGCAAACCGAGATCAATCTGACTTCATCACAATCGTTCCGGCAAAATAGAAAAGGTAGAGGAGACACCTCCTCTACCTTATTTCTTTGCCTGCAGACAACGGGCTAAGTTGCCTTTGATTTAGGCGGGGTCGTTTTGCCGTTCTTGCGCGTCGGCGGTTTGCTCGACGAATCAGCCTTCGCCGCCGCGGCCGCCGCCCGAGTGCTTTTGCCGGCTCCGGTTTGTGGAGTCTCCGGCGTAATCGTCCTCGATTGTTGTTCGGTCGCCGATGCTACTGCCGAAGTGTGAATAGGGGCGGGATTTAATAACGAGTCCCAACGATATCGCGGAGCCTCGCGTCGCTCGCCCAGGCGTTTGAAAACGAGGTCAGTGACTGCGCTTGAAATCCAGTTGTGATAAAACTCGCCGACGGAAGCCAGCTCAGCATCCGGCGCGGGATTCATGAAATCGATGGCATAGGGAACGCCATCCTTGATAGCAAACTCGACCGTGTTCAGATCATATCCAAGCGCCGAGCAGAGAGTGCGGACATCGTTAGTTACTCGGGCATGCATTTCCGGAGAAAGATAATCCGGATCGTGAATGTACTGCTCGCCTGAAAGGTATGGCTTCCGTGGGTCGTAGGCCATGATCATTACTTCTTCCTGACCCACGCAGTAACAGCGGACAAACTGATCGAAGTCGATACCCTGCTGCAGCGTCATGCACAGCGTGCCTGTCTGGTCATACTCCAGCCAAAGCTCTTCGATTGAGTTTATCTTGGAGACGTTCTTCCAGCCGCCGCCGTCGAAGGGTTTCAGGAACGAGGGCAATCCGACGTAGTCAACGATGGCCTGCCAGTCGAGCGGGAACTCCAAATTACGAAGGCTTTCGCTGCTGATTCCCGAAATGTAGTCCTTCTGCGGGAGCAAAACGGTCCTGGGCACCGCGACGCCGAGTTTAGTGGCGAGGGAATAGTTGAAAAACTTATCGTCGGCCGACCACCAAAAAGGATTGTTAATAATAATGGCGCCTTCCAGAGCGAGGCGCTTCAGCGTAGCGCGGTAATATGGAACCTCGTGGGAGATGCGGTCGATAACCAGATCGTAATGCGGCGGTGCGTCGTGTTTGATGCCTCCGAGCTGCATAAATTCAGCGGTCACCTGGCCCCGGCCACGTTCATTGATGTTTTTGATCAGCGCATCGGGAAAAGTCTTTTCGCGACCGACCAAAATACCTACCTTCTTCATAATGCACCCGTCCTTCTTTGAAATTAACTGATTGATATTAAGAGCGTCAGCAAGAATATCACGCAGGATTGGTTTAGTCATGAGTGGCTAGCCACCAGATTATGAGCACATCCAAACTCGCTTTGATGTCGGGGTTTAGCCACTTAGGAAGACAGGAGCAGTCCCAACCTTCAGGCATCCCCGGTTCACTTAAACAGCATCAATCAGCTACTTTCCCAAAAGGGGTCTTTGGCCGCCCCTGTGCTACAATTCGCGCACTTGTTGTTGGCGTAATCCAGGCTCCCATGCAAAGTATCGAAGCGTTCGCGAGGAGAACCAAATTTTTGCACCGTCTACTCATAGCCCCCGCATTTCTGACACTTCTGTTCGTGATTATTGGTTTTTCCACGGAGCCAGCCTTTGCTCAACAGCCGACGGCAACGCCAACCCCGCAAAGCACGCCAACTCCGTCGACCGCAAAGCCGCCGCGGCTTGATAAGAACTTCAACAACATCAATGCGGAGCAGGTTGCAGAAATAACGATACTCGCCTACGGTTCCCGGCCAGTGTTGGCTCAGATCCGCCGGAATGGAATTGAGCGCGGACGCCTGATTCGCTACAACACCGACGGTAAAACTGAAGAATCATCGTATGAGCGCCGATTTGTGCGGGGGGACAACGCCGACAAAGACAAGGTGCGACTCGACCAAAAGACGCCGTCCCTTGAATACTCTCTGATCTTCGGCGAAGGCCGCTTGTGGGGAATCATCAACGGCGCGTCTTTCGTGCCCAGAGCTGATGCCGCCAGCACTTTTCGTTCGCAGCACCGTCACAGTATTGACTCGCTTTTGCGCTACCAGGAAAACGGTGCGACGCTCAACCTGGTTGGGCGGGAGAAACAGAAAGGATTGGATCTTTTTGTTCTCGATCTCATCGACAAAGATAAGCAATCCACCCGTTACTACATCAGCGCGAAGACGTTTCAGATCCTTTGGCTGGAATACCAGGAATCAGCAGGTGGCGGAGCTCCGACACTGAAATACACCAGGAAGTTTTTGGACTACCGGTTGGTTCAAAGCACGCGCGTCCCTTACCGGACAGTGCTAATGGAAGAGGGACGACAGACCCAGGAAACCCGGATATTAACCATCAGCTTCGGCGTGAAGATCGACGATGGAATCTTCAAGAGCCCCGAGGCCTGAGGACTCCTCTCAGAAAACTTGGTCAATTCGTAGGTTCCAACAGCGCATGGGTAAAATTCACTTTATCCGGCGTTCGGTGACTGGGATGAGTACAGTGAACATCTAGGCGAAAGCCTCGGCCAAGGGATCAGAAGGGCAGCGCTCGCAACTGGGGTTTCGGCTTCTTCAGGACTGAGGGTGGGCCACCTCTACCAAACTGCTGTTAACGGTTTCCTCGCATCAGGAAAAAGCTAATTGTCCCATTAGTAGCAACAAGTCCCATTGTTCATGACCAACCGTGGTAATGTTACGGCCGTTTTATCGCTTGGATTCCCATCCTGCCAAAACCCAGTGTCTCGTCCAAAGCGAAAACCGTTGAATAAAACTCAACCTGTTCGTCCCATCTCGCAAAATCATGCGCCCTCTCAAGGTGTCGTCTCGCATCGCCCATCAATTTTGCCCAACGGTCGGGATTTCTGGAGCGGGTGGCCAACCGGTGGAAATACCGAGCCATAGTGTCGTCAAATCTATATTGCCAAAGCTCATTATCGGCTTTGTAGGAGACCAGGTTGGCAGCCGCGTTTTCTATCTCTACAAGGCGATCATCGCCACCGCCCATCACCAAGTAATACAAATACTGATTCAACGCGTATACCCGCTTCGAGGAATCATTCTTGCCAGCACTGTCGTAGGCACGCTTGGCAAAAGTTATTGCCTTGTTGAGTATTCCGATTCCGGCATCGAGCTTGTCCCTTTTGGCGTCATCTGAAGGAGGAAACCACGCCGGCCTGTACCCCAACCCCCACCATAGGTGGAAGAAAAGATAACCGAGGCCCACAGCCAGCTCAGCCCGCTTGATGTGATCTTCGTAGGACAGGCGTTCATACTCCAGCACAAGCTTGTCAAGCATGTCCTGTCCCTTCCGAATTTGGCGAGTCGATCGGAACGCGGTAGCTGCGTACAATAAATCGAGCGAAAAGTGAGGAAGCGGACCAGTCTGAAGTAACCCGTCGAGAAGCTTGAAAAGCTGATTGTCCAAGCGTGTTAGCCACATCACGGCACCGGCTTGAATTAGGTTATGGACAACCTCCGGCCGAGATATCCGGCTCCGCTCAGAATAGCAGGCCCGCAAAACGATATTTCGAGCCGCAATTTGCTCGTTCTTGCCACCCTTAAACATCGGCTCCACAACTTGCTGAATTGCATTGTGAGACTCGGCAGGAAAACCAAAACGCAGCAAGCCTAGATCGCGAAACACGTCAACCGGCTTGGACGGGTCGTCCGCAATTCGGATCTTGAGATTTGAGGTGGCTTGGTCTAAGTCTCGCCAAAGAGTTCTCACGCGCCTGTATTCGGTAGCGCTCTCATATATCGCATCTTTGGTTGCCTCTACGGCCTTCATCACTTCTTCAACCTGGACCAAGTCACGCACTTGCTTCTGCAGATCAATCACGCGCCTGACATGGTTGACTTCAATGAACTGCAACCATATGTTTTTCAGAAACGAAAATTCTTTTACCTCGTCTATTATTTCAACCAAGGGCCGGCCGGAGATATCAATCGACCTAATGGTTGCCTCGTTCAAATCGCCCTGGGTTTTCAAGATATCCTTAACTACGGCATGCAGTCCTCGTACATCTATGGGGTCGGAATCGCTCGCAATCCCAACTCTGCCCGAATGCGGTCTGAATATTGCCTTAAAGATAAAGTAGTCGGCATTCCTGAAGACACTCTTAGAGCTGAAGATTCCTTCCGAAGGGATCTCGCCGGTCGAAGGTTTCTCTGAGAACAGTTGGTGAGACACGCGCGCTTCATTAATCACATCGAGAAATAGTCTACTAGGAACGAAGAACCGAGGTAACTCCTGTGCATCCTTTTGGAAAGTGGCTACCCGGTCGACCAGAATTGATATCGCCATGGCATCAGCAAAATTATTCAAGCTACTTGAAGGCGATCTTCGTTTGGAGTCAAAAGCACTCTTGAGGCTTTGAAATGCCGGAGTGGTCACCATTCCCCCGAAATTGAACTTCTCCGACTCGATAAACAAAGTCTGTTCCCTTAGCCATCGTCCTAGACGAGGCTCCCACGGGCCAATGCTTTCCAAGGCCTTAAAGTAGACTTCAGCTGACTCCGCTTGTTGCCTCATGTCCCGGACAAATTCCATAAGCTGATCTTCTGTTAAGCCTTCAGAAATCCTCTCAAACTGACTTTCTTCAGTTCCACGACCTATCAGTGCTTTTACGTCTTCGAGAAAACGGCGCCCATACTTGTCGTCGTTTTCCTCCGACAAGTTAAAATTGATATCCATTAGCGTTAAGAACTCGGCCTGGTGAGGTGGGAGCATCTCAATGGTTCCAAGCCATCCGCTGGTAGCCAGGCACCGAACTAGAGTTCTAGCGCTCTGAAATCCTAGTTCATCAAATGATTCTCTGTCATAAAATGACTGCGCGCCTAAAACGGCACAGCGGACATCTGCCGTATCAAAATAGGTTTTGATAAGCGCGCCTTCATCTTCACGGTAAAGATCCTCGAGTTGCAGTTCAAGGTTTCTGTGAAACCACTCGACTTTGCGTTTAACTTCTTGAGCCATTAACTTGATCCTGCTTAGATTACGAAGTCTGAACGCTCAATCCCTAGATCGATAACAACCGAGAAACCCAGGTCTTAAGCGCAGGTTTCAGTGATCAACTATATTCGGCGGCCGCTAACGCTTTTGCTCTCTCAACGCCGCGATCGTTTCCCAGCTCAAGGAGCTCGATAACGTCATCCGCCGCAAAATCGATTGTTATTGCCCCTTGGCCTCTTGGCAATTTGAGTTCCAATTGCGGCCCATCGTTCGACCGCATCAGCGATATGCCAAGAGTCGACAAAACGTGTTCGAAACGTTCTATTGCTTCTCTCCCAACCAGAAAGCACTGCGTGTACACCTTGGACAATTCGCTCTCGATGCTAGCGAGTCTAGTTCTCGTACTGAGGAAGGAAACAATCTCGTGAATCGCGTCTGGGTTTAGTTCGATTGCACTGCGCACCTTGATGTCTTGAATGCCAATAATGTTGAGTCCTACGAAACGCCCAATTGCGTAACTACAGAACCTCTGATCCTGCAGATGATTCTCAAGAACGTCTAGATAGCTGACGAATGCTGGATCCTCTCTCCAGCCAGGATGAGCAGTCGGATAATAGTACTCGAGAGTCAAAAGCGCCTTCTTGTGGAGGTCATGTCCGGCTCCATAACCACCCTGCGACAATGGAATTTCAGGAAAGTAAAAACCCTGCTGCATGAAACCAAGAATCTTGGCGAAGCCTTCGGGTGGCTGGTGGGCTGCAAGAAGGTCCATAAGGCAAAATGTGAGGTACGAAGCATTAACATTATGTGGCTTCCAGGCAGATACAACGTGACGCAATGCAATTTCCAGGTTTTGGCTTGAAACCACCGGATCGTGAGATCTCTCCACTATACGATCGACGTAGGAAGTTATACCTAGTTGAATTAAGGCGTAGTCTCGCTCTCCTACAAGCAAACGGCCTAACTCAAGTTCCCACTCATCCCGCGAAGGAGTGTATCTCTTGTCGACGCCGACCTTATCAAGCAGTGACTCATCGCCATTGGTATCCATGAAATTGTTACCTTAAGTGTTCTATCGCTTACATACCAGCGTAGTGGGTTTCAAGCAAACCTAGCAGGACCATCGAGAACGAATCAATCTGAGGGCTCGAATCTCCTGGTATTCGAACTGGGTATACCTCAATAGCGTCAGTTTGAATTGGTCCCAAAACGTATTCATCTCGGCCAGTTGAAAGACTGCTGCTTAGCTTTAGATTGATAGCAACACCGCAAGTCGGGCGTTCCACTTCCTTTGTGGGATGAAAGATATGTGAATCGAAACTATCAACAACCGTTGGGATATGGGCTAGATTTTCGCTTTCAAGATACTTGGTTCGACACCTCATGATTACGCTCACCTCGTCGAGCCAGTCATTCGGGACTCCGACTCGATGTGCGTTTTCCAATAGCCGCGAAAGCGGGCTCTGCATGAGCTCTTGACTCGACCAAAAACTAAAGCCTCGGGGACTTGCGAACTCACCGCCAGCGTATTGGGCGAGGGGTAACCATCTCCTCATCCTACTGACCTCAGCTTCGAAGAATCGGAACGCAACCCAAGGCAAGTCTTCCCTCCGAGGCGATGTGGAATGCCACTGCGTTGTGTAGCTGAGCAGTTTGGTAATCGTCGATATTCGGTAAAGATACTCCTGGTTCGGTAATACAGCCGTGTTCCCTGACGCTCCGCGCGAGAAGTTTGGCGAGTTCATGAGTTCTTGAAGCTCGCGGGCGCTCAGTCGATAAGGATGTTTCCCCGCCATAATGCGATCCAGGTCGATCAAGTCAGTCTCAAAGGTCGGTTGTCTTTCTGCGCCTTTGTCTTGACGTAGTCCGTACAGGATTTGCAGTGCTCGATGCATTTTGTTGTCCGACAGGAACCAGGCCTCGTAAAGGATTAAGGCACTGAGTTAGCCAGGAAAAGAAAAACCTAACGACCCAGGTGGTGTTGGCCCACCTTCGAGATCGTAAAACCAAAACTGAATTGAGATTCCACGGACTGAAAGTGGGAATCAAAGGTATCGTAAGGCGAGCGCGACGATATGTTGGAAACGGCCATCTCGTCAAGGGAAAGTGAGGGTTTGAAAGCCTCGCGGCGGTTAGCAAAATAGCACTAGCCATCGACAGCGACGGTTTATTCAGCCCCCGGGGAAGTGCGTATTCTTGCTGCATTGTCCTGGATTCCAGTCGAAGTTTCAGAACTCGAACCGTAAAGACGGCGTCTCACCTGTCTGACAATAGTTATTGGATCTTCGCGGCATAGTGCGCCATCAGGGTATTCTGCATACATTTTTGGATTTTTAGCCCTTAACGCCATTCACCCAGTCTAGCCCTGAGTTAAACCCATCCTTTCGGAACCTTGAAGCCGGTGCGGCGTGTATAAGCTGCGGGCGATCATCTGTCGGGGTATAATCAGGCGAACAGCCCGGACCTGGTGCTCGCAAGAGCATTCAATTTAGAAGGAACTCGTCAGCGCGTGTGAGCCTACCTGCCCTGATGGATACAATTAGCACGATTAGTGATTTCACGTTCGCCGCCGCGGTGCGGCCCGAAGTTGTTGCGGATCCGGCTTCCGATCATGCGCTCATCGAGGCCACACGGATAGGTGACGAGGACGCCTTTGCGGAACTGGTGAGCCGTTATCGTAATCAGATTACGAGTTATATCTATCGGATGACCAACGATTACGATGGGGCGGTTGATTTGGCGCAGGAGACGTTTGTCAGGGTTTATCGGGCGGCTGACCGCTACCAGACGACATATGCATTCTCGACCTACATTTACCGAATCGCCACCAATTTGGCGATTAGTGAATTACGTAAGCGGAAACGGCGCCGGATGGTATCGCTAACAGGGTTTTTCCAATCGAAGGATGGCGCTGAGCCGCAGGAGTTTAATCCCCCCGATAGCCGGCCGTTGGCGGACGTGGAAATGGTGGATGCGGAACGCCGCGGTGCAGTGCAGCGAGCGATTGCTACGCTGCCCGAAAAATATCGGGCGCCACTGATTCTCCGGGACGTTGAAGGCCGAAGCTATGATGAAATTTCACGCATCCTCGAAACGAGCGAAGGAACAGTGAAATCACGAATCAGCCGCGCGCGCGGGTTTTTGCGGGAAAAAATGACAGCGTATCTCTGAAATACTGAGGAATAAAATGAAAACGTTTGAAAGCAATATCGGGTGTCGAAACATTCGCCGGGAAATTGAAGAGGCGGGCCAGGACGAAGCTCTTAGCCCGGCAATCAATATTCATCTGACAAGCTGCGGTGAGTGTGGAATATTCTTCGACCAGCAGTTCAAATTGAGAGCCATTGTTGCAAGCCTGGGGACGGTGGAAGCTCCCAACGATTTCGAGTTTCGTCTAAGAGCCCGAATCGCAGGTGAAAAGAACAAGGTTTCGCATCTGCTTACGATAGGTAACCTTTCCTTCGGTCATCGCATAACGGCCTGCTTGGCGTTACTACTGTTAATCGGTTCCGCGTTCTTAGTCTTGCGTTTAGATCCAGGCAGCAGCAACCCCGTCGTGGCGGTAGTGCCACAAGTCCAGGTGAAACCCTCGGCGACTACGCCCGGGGCCGGCAACGAAGACGTTCAAGCTGCATCTCCCGCTACTTCACAGGTGAACCAATCAGGGAAGGCGATAAATTCAGGCGGAACCCAACCTGATAGAAGTCGTGATTTTGCGAAAGCGACCCAGATGGTGGCAAGGCGCCCAACCACCCGCGATCAGGCGAAGTCTCCCGCGAAAGTTGTTCGCCTCGATGAACTGGTGGCAGAGGGCCATTCAGTATTCCCGATTGATTCAGCGCCGCAAGCCTTGAAAGTGTCTGTTAATAATGGTCGCGGAACACCGAAAACAATTTCAGTTCCCGGTGTTAGTTTCGGATCTCAGCGGGTATTGACTCAGAACCCGACACCATTGATGGCGTCGTCAAGAGGCGCATGGTAGGGCGGATATTTATGCGGAAAGCGAAACGCGCATCGGTCTGAGGCTACGAGAATATTGAAAGTCATCACCGGCAAGATTGATTTATAAATGAGAATGGAAATTACAATTCGTTTCATTGTCCTGATAACACTCTCCAGCGTATTTAGTTTTCAGGTAGCGGGGCAGACAGTGGTCGAGACATCGGCGGCTGAGGCTCGTGCAAAAGCTGCCAAGGCGGCCGTGCAAAAAAAGATCCACACCGCCACGCGCGTTTCGCCAGTGCGACCGGTCGTAATCCAGCAGGGTACAAGCGCCCCACAAGTTGTGACCATCCTGCACGGTTTAAATGGCCGCAAGCTCTTTCGCATGCTGCTTCGTGCAAACGAACTTGCGGCTATAGCAAAGCTCGATAAATCCTTTCAGATAGAAAACGAGATTCATACGAATGTAATTGCCGGCCTGGCTCTTGATGATGGCCGGACTATTGCCGTGTGGCTGCCGGAAGCGGAAGTTGAGATGCCAATGATTCATTTTGCTCCGCAAGTAATGCCTGCACCGCATGGCTTCCCGGTTCCCACACCGAGGATGGCTCCAAAGCCGGATCAGAAAGACATGCCGAAGGGTATTGGTCCCCCCGTCGCGCCGACTGCAATTGCGGGAATTCCCCCGATCGCGTTCACCCGTGGGCTCCTCGAGCCGGCAGACATTAAGGTTGTGACGCGGGAAGGGAAACGGATTGTCGGCCGCTATGTCGGGTTGGACGGATTGACTGGACTGTCAGTAATCACTCTGGACAATGGCAACTTGCCGGGGCTCATTGATGCAAAAGTGGAAAAGATTGAGCTGGGCCAGCATCTTCGCTTGATTGGTCCAGAGCCTGCCTCGCAGGGATCAGGCGGTGCCAATGCATCGATGTATGTGCGTATTGGAGAAACCGACGCGACGGTAATCAAAATTAGCCGTGCGCCTTCCGGCAAACTGCATCGTGTCCGCATCAAGTCGAACAAGTTAACCCTGGCAAACATGGGCGGGATCGCCATTAACGATGCCGGCGAAACGTTGGGAATTGTTGACGCCGTAAAGGGTAACGAAGCCACTATTGTGCCGCTGGAGTTGGTGCGCAGCGCAGCGAAGCGCGTAATCGACAGACAGGCCAGCGTCCCCAGACCCTGGCTCGGAGTTATGGGCGAGCCAATCGGCGCCCTGTCGTTCGAACGCATCCTGCAACAAGGTTGGCAAGTGGATCGCGCACGCTTGCTGGCCGGAAAGCGCGAAGGAATTCTGCTGACGTCGATTGTTCCCGGCAGTCCCGCCGCGCGCGCGCACCTTCGGCCGGGCGACGTTATTCTTCAAGTCAACAATGATGAAATTCGAAATGCGGAAGAGTTTACCTGGTTATTGGATGGTGCGGGACCGGGCAATTCAGTCAAGTTCACTATCGCCCGCCCGGAGAAACTCGCGTTGGAAGCGATGGAGATTCAGTTGAGTGAGTCACCCGATCCTCTTCAAGGTCACAGGAGAGCCGGCCAAAACGCGGCCAAGGGACGTCGTTCAGGATTCCTCCTGTCTCGCGGAATCCAGGCGATTACTCTCAGACCGCAGGCCGCGATTCACTTTGGCGCAACCGGCGGATTGCTGGTGGTCGACGTTGATCCAACTACTGCCGCGTTCAAAGCAGGCCTGAAACCGGGTGACGTAATCGTAGCAATCAACGGCCAGCAAGTCTTTTCACGCCCCGTTCCACAGACGCTATTCAACAACGACACTGGGATGTCCTCTTACGATGTTGTGCGCAACAAGCAGAAACTGGTAATCACAGTCCAGACCAGGCAGTAGTTTGACTGCGCCTCTCTCGAACATCTAACCGGGAACACAAACCGCCCTGGTGAACGCCTACGGCGGAAAGTCTTTAGCGGCTTTCCGTCGTGGCCGCACTCCAACCTGCTGTGCTACTCTAACCCCCTCCAGAAATATCGCGCTAGCCGGCGAAATCGAGCCGGAAACTTAAAGACTTTTTCCCAAGAGCCCGTATTGTTCCTATGGTTCACGAGGCGGTCTCCCATTATCACGAACTACTCCGAGACGACGAGCTTGCAGAATCGTCAAGGAGAATGCTCGACGAAGGATTGGAACGGGCGAAGTTGATTTTCGGCGGCCGCAGGTTGTCGCCATATCTTCGTCCCCACTTTGTCACGGAAGAAGACTTCGCGCGCATCTGTCGGATCTGCGAAACCGTTTGGAGCGCGATCGAAAAGGTCAAGGATGCGGCCATCAGCGACGATTCGTTAATCGTTGATCTGGGGCTGACTGGTATTGAGCGGGACCTCATCAGCATTGATCCGGGCTATCGGGCAGTTTCACCAACTGCCAGACTCGATTCTTTTCTCACCGACAGCGCTTACAGTTTTGTCGAACTCAATGGCGAGAGCCCAGCCGGCATTGCCTACGTGGATGCGGCCTACGACATCTTTTCGCGGCTCCCTGTCATGCAGAAGTTTGGCGAGTCGTACAATGTCCGGCCCTTGTACGGCAGCCGTTTTATGTTGGATGTGCTACTGGATTCTTATGAAGAGTTTCTCGGTCGGAAGCCGGATGAGGCGCCCCGGATAGCCATAGTCGACCTGCCGGACAGGCCGACCCAAAATGAGTTTGAACTCTTCAAAGCATTCTTCGAGGGGGAGGGTTACCCAACCACGATCTGCACGCCGCAGGAGTTGGTGTTTGAAAACAATCGCCTGTGCGTGGGCGATTTCCAGATCGATATCGTTTACAAGCGGCTACTGGTTAACGAGTATTTGCCGATCATCGAAGAAGCGCCGGCGCTCCTCGACGCGTATCGAGCCCGTGCGATCTGCATGGTCAATAGTTTTCGCTCCAAACTGATTCATAAGAAAGCGCTGTTCGCGGTCCTGACAGACCAGAGACGATCTGGATTGTTCAGTGCGGAAGAGCAGGAGGCGATTCGCGCCCACGTGCCCTGGACCCGGCTCGTCCGCGCGGAGAAGAGCGACTATTTCGGGACTGAGGTCGACCTGCTCGAGTACATCAGTGCCAATCAGGAAAAACTGGTGCTGAAACCGAATGACGACTATGGCGGCCACGGAATTACGATTGGTTGGAATACGGACGAGGCCACCTGGGCGAACGCTTTGCAAACTGCCCTGGCGAACGGAGACTATCTCGTGCAGGAACGCGTGCCCACTGCGCGGGAGACCTTTCCAGCGTTGCAAGAGGACGGCACGATCGAATTTGCCGAGCAACTGGTTGATCTCGATCCACTCCTATTTAACGGCAAGGTGAAGTCGGCGTTCACGCGCCTTTCATTCTCGGAGTTGGCCAACGTCAGCTCCGGCGGAGGAATGGTGCCGACCTTTATCATTAGCGCACGAAAGTAGATTTGAGTTGCCGTCGCGGCGAAGATGTACCATGATCCTGTGGAGCAGAAGGTAACTTGAGGAGGCGGCTGTGGTTGAAGAGGAAAGGGAGAGCGCGACGACGCCCGACGATCGCCGGCGCTACGATCGATCCCGTTTGATAGTGGACGTCTTTTTCGACGGCAAGGATGCTACCGGCGTGGCGAGCACGAAGGACATCAGCGTCGGAGGGTTTTACATGAATACCCAGGCAGAGTTGCCCGATGGTTCCGTGCTTCTCGTTCGCATTCCTTTTAGCGATGGCAGACAAATCGTCGCGAATGCCGAGGTCGTTTATACCAATCCAGGACGTGGCGTAGGGCTCAGATTTCAGAGCCTGTCAGACGAGAACCGTAGCCTGATTGAGGAGGGGCTTGGCAGCAGTGGAGACGACGACGCCAGTTAGCCTTCTCCGTTGGGCAGACCTGCCGGCGGACCTCCGAGAATCCTTGAACGGTAAGTTGGCGGGAATGTGGGGCCACCCCAATGATGCAGCGGCGTTTGATTCGCTTTCCGTTCCGGGTCAGCAAGCCTTGCTGTTAATTATCTCGCGGCTGGTGAAAAGAGATCTTTGGCAGGCGGTGCGTCAGATAAGCAACGTCTGGGGCGAAGGCGGCGTCGGTTTTGAATTCACGGCGTGGCCGATGCTTCATTCATTGCTGTCTCAACGCAATGATTTCACGCGATTGTTTGCCAACCACGGGAACACTGATGGTGGGTTTGTAGAGAAGGATAGGGCAGCGTCAGTAATGCACTTTCTTTACCTAGAGGGAACTCCACCAAAGTGGTCTCTTCATTTTGATCTTTATAGTCCGCTTCATTCGCCCCTCGGCGCCTGGCGTCATCTTCGTCACGAAGTATTCAGCGCGGCGAAGCCTGACTGGCAAATGATTCGCGATGGTTTAAGGTCCTGAACTCGCGCAGAAAAGGGAGCAGCGCCCATGTTTGATCAATTCACTTTGGGGATTGAGGAAGAATTTCAGATTGTCGACCCTCACACTCGTGAACTTCGAAGCCACGTCTCCGAGTTTCTCGAAGAAGGCAAGATGATTCTCGGCGAGCAGATCAAGCCGGAAATGATTCAGTCGATGATCGAGGTGGGCACGGGAATCTGCAAAAACATTCAAGAAGCTCGCGCGGACATTACCCGTTTACGCAGCATCATCTCTGCCCTGGCGGCAAAGACAGGGTTGGTCATTGTCGCGGCTTCAACTCATCCGTTTTCACGCTGGCAGGACCAAAAAATTTATGAAGACGAGCGTTACGAGCTCCTGGTTCAGGAACTCCAGACTGTTGCCCGGTCGCTGCTGATTTTTGGTTTGCACGTTCACGTTGGTGTTGCCGATCCAGAGCGCCGGATCCACATCATGAATGCGGCGCGCTATTTTCTTCCTCATGTACTGGCGTTGACCACTTCATCGCCATTCTGGATGGGCCATAACACGGGCCTCAAGTCGTACCGAACCGAAGTGTTCAAACAGTTTCCCCGCACTGATATTCCTGATCATTTCGACTCTTACAGCAATTTTCAGCGCTACGTGGACCTGCTGGTTAAAACGAAGTGTATCAACGATGGCCGCAAGATTTGGTGGGACCTGCGGCCGCATCCAATCTTCCCGACGCTGGAGTTTCGCATTTGCGACATTCCCACTCGCGTTGATGACACAATCGCCATTGCGGCTTTGTTTCAGGCAATCGTCGCCAAGCTCACGAAATTAATTGAGAAGAATCTTGGCTTTCGTCTCTACCGGCGAATGTTGATCCAGGAAAACAAGTGGCGCGCTGTGCGTTGGGGACTGGAAGGCAAGATGATCGACTTCGGCAAGCAGAAGGAAGTGCCGACGCGCGATCTCGTTTTGGAGCTGCTGGATTTTGTTGACGATGTGGTCGATGAGCTTGGCTCGCGTAAGGAGATAGAGCACGTTCATACAATCCTGGAGCGACGCACTTCAGCAGAGGAACAGCTTCGAGTGTTTGCCGAAACGAAGGATCTTAACAGCGTGGTGGACCGCCTGATCGAATTGACGATGGAAAATGTGCCGGCCGCGTCTGACTTCACGATGGCCTCGCGGCCATTCACATCAGCTTCATCCATATCCAAATAGAGACGCGTAGAGCGCCTTGTTATTTGGCGAGGTCCTTTTCAATTTCCGCAGTCAGATATCGCAGAGCGCTTAGGTTGTCTTTCTCGATCTGGTGAACAACGGATCCTATCTTTAAAGTGACGGACGCACCTTTCGCGATCCGTTGCAAATCTTTGAGCGGAATCATCACGTTCGCAATTTGAAGTTTGATCACATCGGAATCGGTGGTCGCTGTAAGCTCGTATTGCAAGCGAGGCAGCTCCACTCCATCCACCGTGATGACTACGCGTGAATTCGCTTGCGGATCAAATTGAATTTCCTTTTGTGCGTTTAAGAAAAGCAGTACTGCCATCGCTTTAGCCGGCCGAGCCAAAACTCCGACGATCTGGTAGGGCTTATCAACTCCGCCGGCCTTTTTCTGAATTTCTTCCACCTTAGGCCTTAGCACATAGTCAGTCGAGCCCTCGCTGTTAGACTCTCGCGTAAAGGCGAGACTCGGGTAAGGCACTTGTGCTGACACGGCTGAGACGAATAGTAGTAGCGCCGAGATCGACAGGCTGGCGAGCTTCAGGTGTTTTGTCACAGTTCTCCTTGATTACTTCCTGCGCATAGCACGCGCTGCTTTTTGTTGCGCCAGATAATACTGCCAGAACATACGGGCAGCAACAGATCGAAACGGCCGCCAGGTCTCGGCCATTTCTTGCAGTTCGCTCTGGCTTGGTACCGCACTGCGACCAGTCAAGTTCCTGACTGCGATAGCGAGGGCCAGGTCGTTTGACGGCCAGACATCGGGCCGCAGCATTGCCATCAGCAAGTAGATATCCGCACTCCACCTGCCAATTCCTTTTACCTGCATCAGCGCCGCGCGGGCTTCGTCATCATGCATCCGCGAGAGCTGCGACAAGCGTAAGCGCTTCTCGGCCAAAGACTCTGCCAGGTGCAGGCAGTAGGCAGTTTTCTGTCGAGTTAGTCCCAGCGATTTCAGATGTCCCTCACCTAGTTCGATCATGCGGGCTGGGCGAAAGGGAACTGTGTTCTGTCTTACCCGGGCAAAGATTGAAGCTGCCGATGCGAGCGAAACCTGTTGCTCCAGGATGATGTGTACGAGGGTAGAAAATTCAGGCTTGCGTGCCCAAAGCGGCGGCGGTCCGTTCTCCCTGAGAATAGACGCCAGCGTGCTGTCGCGTCGTGCCAGGGTTCGCGCCGCGCCTGCAAGTGTTAATTCAGTAAGAGACTGTGAAGTTATCTTCATCCTTCAAAAGATTACTACCATCGTCCCTTCATCGACACGGTCGTAGAATTCTTTGACGTCCTTAAGGTGCAACACCACACAACCCCAGGAAAGGTGTCTCGACCCTTCGTTTTGCCATTCGCGAATCCAACCGTGAAAGCCTATCCCGCTGCCCAACAGAGTATTTTGTGGTGTAGGTCCACGAGATTCCCACGCCTTGGTTATGAGAGCTTCCTGTGTCGCATTAATCAACCCCTCTCCGATTCCGCGAGCGGCATCGAAGCGATTTGGATAATTAATCTTGATCCAGTGTCCGCCGTAGTAATCACCGTAAGGACCGTCGAACTTACCTCGAAGCTTTTGGATGACAAAGTACATACCGACAGGCGTTCTGTTGTCTCCCTCCCGTTGCTTGGACCCAGCAGCCTGGCCGAAGCTCACGTCATACTCCTTTAACAGAACATTCCGTTCGTATAACCGCATTTTGTAACTTGCCTGATCGACAAGAACCAGAAGACGTTCTGACTGCGGCACCACCGTCTTACGATGACTCTTAATGAAAGCACTGGGGTCAAGGTAATGTTCTTTTACCCAGTTCACATCCTTGTTATCTGAGCTGGGCCAGTAGGTCGGTGCCAGCGATTCATCACGGCGAAGTTCAAGATGTAAATGCGCATCAAACAACTTATCAGGATCCTGACCAATCGTGGCAATTCGCTGTCTTCGGCTCACCGTCTCACCGACACGGACATTAATCTTCTGCAAATGCGCGTAAAGCGAAATGACATACTGCTTTTCGTGGTTCTCATAAAACGCGTGCTTAATGACGATGACGTTGCCCCATAGTTTGCCGCAGTTGGCAGCGAAAGTGACGCGGCCGTTGGCCACTGCAAAGACATCCTGGCCCAAATCCGAATTTCCGCCGCCGCTCCCATTCCAATCTTCGCCTGGATGTATTCCCAGACTGTAATTCTCCGCAAAACGGGTGGCGACGTACCAGCCGTTGTAGTTCAAACCAGTTGCTTTATCAACATAAGCACCGCCACCGTCGCCGCGACCGAAAGGGAAGTCAAATCCATCAGCAGGTTGCAGATCGGAGTCGAGGTAATCCTCGAACACACCGAGCCCGGACTCGTTGCGCGACTGCGGCTGAGAACTGTTTCTGACGGGGTTTCTACAAGCGGAAGGAAGTGACCCGAGCAGCATGACTAAAATGAAAACTTTAAAGCGGGAGGTGGTGTTTGAGCGCGTCATCACTTCCATAATCGAAGGTGCGCTCGAGTCACCACTGAGGGCGATCAGCGGTCAGTGTAAATGTGCGAGAGCGAGGATGAGGAAATTTTCGAATAGTATTCTACCGTCACGCGATTCGTTTTGATGCTCCCAGCGAGTGCGCGACTTGTTCCAGTCTTCAAACGATTTTTCCAGGTGAAACTGCACCGCGTAAATCAATTGGCCCTCGCTGCGTTTGACCATCATCTGATTACGGCAAAGGTATGAAGTCGCCAGAAGATTAAAGCCCTCAGGCAGCCGATCGAGTTGGAGGCCGTGATTTTGCCAGACGCGCAGCACGCGCGCTTCAGTGGTGTAGTCCTGCCATATGCCGGAACTCGGGTTAGCCATTCCTTTGAAGATCGCGTCCTTTGCATCCGTTATGCGGATGAACCGGTACTGGTATTCCAAAGGGCGATTCAAGCGTTGCTCATGTTGCTCAAGCCTGTCGAGCGTGATTACACGAGCGCCGAAACTCATTCCGACCAATTGATGTCCCCCACAGATCGCCAGAACCGGAACCTTAGTGGTGCGGATGAATTCGCCGAAGGTCTCAATCACTTCAGGATTGTAGTAGTCGAAGTCGCGCAGCGTGCCGCTGATTACGATCGCATCCGGCTTAAACTTCTCCGCAGCCTCGGCAATCAAAGCTAAATGGGTGACTTCCGTGATGGGATTCTTGACCAGCCGTTCAATGTTGCTGAGGATGTTTTCGATCGCCATGCCGGCAATCTTCCGCTCGCGCTTGATCTCAATCGCCGTGGTGCTGCCCCACTCAGTGCGGGCTACATCTGAGAGATCATCTTCATCGCGCAACAAGCTATCAACGACCAGCACCCGCGCTTTCTCAACGCGTTGTTCGATCGGCTCGTAACGGCAGAAGGTGTGTTGGTTAAAAGGAAACGGCAAGGTGGCGACTGGATCAGATGGCGGCGTTTCGGTCGATACTTCCCTGAGCTCTTCAATCATGTTGTCGAGTATTAAACTTCGAACTCTTCGCTAAAGCAAGTGGAAAGCTCGTGCACACTTAAGTCTTCCTTTGCCGGGTGGTCTGCTTGAACTCCGGAACGGAGCTGCCGGCGCCTGCCTCGAAAACCTCAGACCTGATCTTGCTGATCAATAACCGCCTTACTCGCGACTTGAAAGCTTCCGATTCTTCCCGTGCATAGTGTTCCGCGAGCAGAAACATCCGGTGCCAGGACGACTCGAGCTCGTCCGCAAGTTGTGAGATCCGCGTGATGTCGTAAGGCAACGCTACATCCTCGCAGCCGGCCCGGGCAAAGACTGAAAGATATCGCGCGGTCGCGAGATCTGGACACAGCAGTCGCTTGCGGCCGGCTTTTAGTTCAACCCCCAGCAAGGTGTGATGGATCTCTACACGCGTCTTCGCCGTTACCGCAGGTAAGGTGTATGAACGAGTGCGAAGCTTGCGGATGCGGTCGCGGTAGATATTCGGCAACCAGGCGTCTCCCAGCTCGCCTTTGACTTGCGCAGCGTGTTCTTCAGCAGTCATTTGCGGGATTAGCCTAAAAGTCAGTTTGCAAAAGGGGCGAGCTAGCGAACCGAAACGGAGATAGCCGGTTTTGTTTGGATGGCATTGATTACTCGACCGGGGAACAGACCGAGGTAGAACACGCCGAGAATCGTCAACACTAACACGATTCCGATACTCGCCGGGATACGCGGGGCCTCCCAGGCGGTAGTTCGCTCACGGAAGAACATCACGATGATTAGCCGCAAATAATAGTAAGCGGACACGGCTGTGTTCAGGACACCGATAACTACCAGCACGTAGTAACCTTGATCGAGCGCGGCGCGAAAAACCATTACCTTGCCCATAAAACCTGCGGTGAGCGGCATGCCGAGCAGGCTCAGCAGAAACAAAGACAAAGCAAATGCCAGCCATGGTGACTGAAAGCCAATACCGCTGTAGTCCTCCACCTCGGTGCGGCGATCGCCTGAGCGCGCGATCATCTGCACTACGGCAAAAGCGCCCAGGTTCATCACGGCATAAGTAAGCAGATAAAAGAGGACGGCGCTAATCGCGGCGTCGCGTTGTTCAAAGTCCGCCGCAGCGCCAGCAGCAATAAATCCCACCACTGCATAGCCCGCATGTGCGATTGAAGAATACGCGAGCATTCGCTTCACATTATTCTGCGTGATCGCCACCACGTTGCCGACGGTCATCGTGGCTATGGCGAGAGCTACCAGTGCCCATATCCACGCTTGATGAATCTGGCTTCCAACCGTCGCAGGACCGGCCACCACGAACGGGAAAGCGAAGACAAAAACGCGGACGAAAGATGCGAAGCCTGCGGCCTTTGGCCCGGCGGCCATGAAGGCAGTGACCGGTGTAGGCGCGCCTTCATAGACGTCTGGCGTCCAAACATGAAAGGGCGCGGTGGCAATTTTGAACCCAAACCCAACCAGCATCATGGCCGCGCCCGCGAACAGCAGCAGTGGAAACTGCGCCTCAGGAAGTCGGCGGGCTATCTCTGCGATGTTTGTAGTTCCGGGCAAGCCGGCGGCGGTAGAGGTAGCGCCGTAAGTTAGTGCAATGCCGTAAAGCAGAAAGGCTGACGAAAATGATCCGAGGATGAAATACTTCATTGAGGATTCATTGGCCCGCACGTCCGTGCGACGGAAGCCACACATAACGTAAGTGGCGATCGACAGGATCTCGAGGCCCAGGAAAACGATTACGAGGTCACCGGCTGAGGCCATGAACATCATGCCGGCGGTGGCGAACATCAGCAACGAATGAAACTCGCCTGCTGGTAGCCGCTCGCTTTCAACCCAAACCATCGAAATGAGGAGTGTCAACGCCGAGACGATCAGGAAAACAAAAGTGAACCCCAAACGAAGCCCGTCCAGAACGATCATGCCGTTGAAGGCTTCAGCCGTTCCGTTCCATCCGACCCAAAGCCAGGCGGCGCCGATGGCTGCTCCAATTAGTCCGGCCAGCGAGACACTGCCTGTAACCCACCGTTGAGTCGGCTTTGCGAAGGCATCCAGGAGCATCACGATCACGCCCACAAGGCATACAATCAGCTCCGGCAGGATTAACGCGAAGCTAACGTCGGGCAAGACGGACTGTAGAGCGAAGAAATTCATTAGTGTTGTTAGTGTGGTTTCGTGGATCGCTCAGGGTCCTTGTTTTCGTTTCCGGCCGCTGTTTCAAAAGACCCGCCTGTGGTTGGCTCTCCCACCCGAATGCGAATTTCCTCAACACTGGCCCGGGACCGATTCAGAAATACGCCGGGGTAAACGCCCATGAAGAGCATCAACGCCAACAAGGGAATTATCAGTCCGATCTCACGGGCGTTTAGATCCTGCAGGTTCGCATTTTCAGGGTTCGTTACTTTCCCAAACACCACGCGTTGCAGCATCCATAGCATGTAGACTGCCGCCCATATCACGCCCGTGCCGGCGAGCATAGTCGCGATGCGCGGGTACGGGATGGCGTTCGAGGTCCAACTGCCAATCATGATTAGAAACTCGCCAACGAAGCCATTCAAAAAAGGCAGGCCGATCGATGAAAGTGATGCAATCACAAAGAGGGTAGCGAACCATGGCATCGGAGTGGATAGCCCGCCAAATTCACTAATCATGCGCGTGTGCCGGCGTTCGTAAATAAATCCGACGAAGAGGAAGAGCGCCCCGGTCGAAACCCCATGCGCCAGCATTTGAAACAGCGCGCCCTGAATTCCCATTTCAGTAAATGAGAAGAGACCCAACACGACAAACCCCATGTGGCTGACTGAAGAATACGCAACCAGCCGCTTCACGTCAGGCTGAACCATGGCGACCAGAGCGCCATAGATGATTCCGATGACCGCCAGGATAATCATTACCGGCGCAAACTCGCGCGCCATTTCCGGGAAGAGTCCAAGGTTGAAGCGCAGCAGGCCGTAAGTTCCCATCTTCAACAATACGCCGGCGAGAATAACCGAACCTGCAGTTGGCGCTTCGGTGTGCGCGTCGGGCAACCAGGTGTGCAGCGGAAACAGCGGAATCTTGATACAAAACGCAAAAGCGAAAGCCAGGAACAACCAAAACTGCGCCTGAGACGACAGCGTGGTGCCGCCGGCAGTCATCGCCGCGAGTATCGTGGTGTAGTCAAACGTGCCGTAAATGTAGAAGAGAGCAATGATCGCCACCAGCATCAGCAAACTGCCGACTGCTGTGTAAATAAAGAATTTTACCGCCGCATAAATTCTTCGCTCTCCGCCCCAGATTCCAATCAGGAAAAACATCGGCACCAGGGAAGCTTCAAAGAACAGATAAAACAGCAGCAGATCGAGCGAAACAAAGACGCCGATCATGGCTCCGGCCAGAAGCCCGAGGAAAACGTAGTAAGCAAGTTGTCGTTTCTGAATCGCCGTCCAACTTGAAATGATAGCTATCGGCATCAGCAGCGTCGTCAGAATGACTAGCCAGAGGCTAATGCCGTCAACACCGACGTGGTAATGAGCGCCTATGGTTCCGATCCAAAGTACGTCTTCAACGAAGCGGAAACCCGACGCGGCTGATTGCGAACCGCGAATCAGTAGCAGCGAAAGTGCGAAGTCAACCAGACTAAAACCCAGTGCGATCCATTTGTAGTTTGATTCGCGCTTGCCCGGCAGGAGGCTGTAGCCGACCGTCGCCAGCGCGCCGACGACCGGCACCAGAATAATGATGGTTAGAAGATATTGCTGCATAACAATAAGGCGCTGGCTCCTACGGGATCAGGCCCGAACCCTGTATAGCCGAATAGGCAAAAAAGCCGATGACAGCCAAAGCGCCCAGAAGAATAATTGCGGCGTAGCCGCGCACAAATCCGGCCTGCAACCGGCGGAGAAGTCCACCCGTTTCCGTCACTACCTCACCAATCGCGTGAAGAAATCCGTCTATGACTCCGATGTCAAACAGTTTCCAGAGACCTTCGCGTGAACCCACGGTAATAGGTTTAATAATCGTCTTTTCATAAATCTCATCCACGTAGTACTTGTTCTCCAGCAGGCGCGGCATCTCGAGTAGAGGCCGCTTCTTAAAGACTATCCAACCAAACGCGATACCCAGCGCCGCGATCACCACCGACAGCAACGCTAGCAGCCGTTCAGCCCGAATTCCCTCAGGCGAGTGCGGGTGCTCGGTTGTGGCTGTACTCGCCTTATCGAGCGAGTGGACCGGAGGTGCGGCGTCCGTTTCCTGCGGCTTGGGAGACAACCACTCTACGTGCTCGGTGGCTGCTTCGCCGTGCGCACCATGACCGGCGGAAGGAACTTCGCTGATCACTGGTTCCAAAGTTTGCTCGATGTAGTTTGTTGGATGGTCACTAAAGAAAGAACCGAGCGCATAAGGGACGCCGATTAACCCGCCAAAAGTCGAAAGGATTGCCAACACAACGAGCGGAACGGTCATTGTCCAGGGCGACTCGTGCGGGACGTGAACGTGACCACCGCCATGATTCGAAACGTGCGGGTCGCCATGCGCGGGAGCTTCAGCATTTTGAGCGTCATGATTTTCCCGGAAGCGTTCCGTCCCCCAAAAAGTCATGACCATCATGCGGGTCATGTAGACCGCTGTGATCAAAGCCGTCAGGGCTGCAACAAACCATAGTGCCTTACTCCATGCGGGACTCGGCAAGGCAAATGTCCCTGCGCTCCACGCCTTCCAAAGAATTTCGTCCTTGGAAAAGAAGCCGGCGAAGATTGGTATTCCCGAGATCGCCAGCCAGCCCGTCAACATGGTCGCGAAGGTGATGGGCATATACTTGCGGAGTCCACCCATTCGGCGCATGTCCTGCTCGTGATGCATGCCGTGAATAACTGATCCGGAACCGAGGAAGAGAAGAGCTTTGAAAAAGGCGTGCGTGATTACATGGAATATCGCGGCGCCAAACGCTCCCAGGCCGCAAGCGAGAAACATGTAACCCAGTTGGGAGACCGTCGAATACGCGAGCACTTTCTTGATGTCGTTTTGAGCAATGCCGATGGTTGCGGCAAACAATGCTGTCGCAGCGCCGATGATCGCGACGATGAACATTGCCGTCGGGGCGTGAACGTAGATCTCCGAACAGCGCACGATCATGTATACGCCGGCAGTCACCATGGTGGCTGCGTGAATCAGAGCGGATACGGGAGTGGGGCCGGCCATCGCATCGGGCAACCAGACATAAAGGGGAATTTGCGCGCTCTTGCCTGCCGCTCCGATGAAAAGCAAGACCGCCACTGAAGTCAGGCCGCCCGCAAAAATTGCTTTCCAGGTGAAAGCCTCAACCGGCAGACTGCTGATTACGCTGAAGACGCTCTTAACCTGAGTGTCGGGGTGATCAAAGAAACTGATCGTTCCTTCGCCCATTCCTGCCGTAATCGCAAAGATGAGCATCAAGCCCATTACAAAACCCCAATCGCCGACGCGGTTTGTAATGAACGCTTTCTTGGCTGCGTCGCCGGCTTCCTGCTTGTCTGTGTAGTAACCGATCAGCAGGTAGGAGCAGAGACCGACGCCTTCCCAGCCGACGAACATGAGCAGAAAGTTGTCTGCCAGTACGAGCGTCAGCATCGCAAACATGAACAGATTGAGGTAAGCAAAGAAGCGATAGAAGCCGCTGTCTTTCTGCATGTAGCCAACGGCGAAGAGGTGGATAAGGAACCCGATGAAGGTAACAAAGAGCGCGTAGGTGCCGCTCAGGCGATCCATCGCCAGACCGAAGTCGGCGCGAAACTGCCCCACTTGAATCCACGTCCAGAGATGATCGAGAACAGGAGTCGTGATGCCGGGTTCGCCCAGATGGAGCGCGCCGCCTGGTTTGAGGGCGAGATAGAAAGCGACCAAGGTTGAGATTCCTACGGATGAACAGGCGACGAACCCGATAAACTTTTCGTTGCGCAAGCGGCGGCCAAGAAACCAATTGATGGCCGCGCCGGCCAGCGGCGCAAAAATGATTAAGCTTAGAAGGTTATTTTCCATCCAACTCTTCACTGGGACCGGCGTCTCGCCCGCATTCTTTGTCCTACTAACTCCGCTGTTCGCGCTGTCGCGCTCATTGTGGGCGGGACGCCCGCGCTCCCAGTAACCGCGGTCCCGGTAATTACATCTTCAGAATGCTGGCTTCATCAACGTCAAGCGACTCGCGATTCCGGAAAATGGCGATGATAATTCCCAGTCCCACCGCTGCCTCAGCCGCTGCCACCGTCATAACGATAAAAACAAAGAGCTGCCCGCTGACATCCTGAAAGAAACTCGAGAAAGCAACGAAGGTCAGGTTCACCGCATTCAGCATCAGCTCAATGCACATGAACATCGCAATCGCGTTCCGTTTAATGATTACGCCGGCCGCGCCGATCGTAAACAGAACGGCGGAGAGCGCGAGATACCATGACAGTTGTGGCTCCATAGGCCCTACTCCCGTTCCTCCGGATCGCTCTGAAACTCCACGCCCATCAAGTGCGCCGACTCGGCCGTGGTATCAGCTTCCACCGCGGTTAAATCCTCTTCGCCGTGGGGTCTGGCAATATCCATCGCCAACACCTGGGCGCCCGGCACTACGCGCGCAGTTGCCGACAGCAGTTTTCCCTGACGAGCCAGCGACATGGCTCCGACGATTGCCATCAACAACAGGATTGAGGTCACTTCAAACGGAAGCAGGTAGGTCGTAAAAAGATTTACGCCGATGGAATGCGTCAATCCTACGTCTGACGTTGGACCCGGGGGCTTCGCGCCCGAGACCTGCACCGAATAGATAATAAAAGCCGTTTCCGCAATCAGGATCGCAGCCATGCCAATCGCCACGGGCACCAGAAAACCCAGGCGTTTCCGCCGCCGTTCCTCCTGCTCAACATTGAGTAGCATGATGACAAATATTACGAGCACCATGATCGCTCCCGCGTAGACGATTACCTGGACCGCGGCGATAAAGGGAGCGGCAAGCGTTACATAAATTGCGGCGAGCGCAACAAAAACCCCGATGAGCGAGATGGCGCTGTATAGCGGATTGCGCTGTGCCACAACGGCAACCGCGCAACCGATCGCGAGCCCGGCAAACAGAATGAATAAAATTGCGCTCATTAGAAAAAACAGTAACGAGTGAAAGGTGAATAGTGAAAAGTCAGCAACGGTTGGCTTCTTACTTTTTACTTTTCACTTTTCACAAACCTCAGCCGCCCCAACTGCCTTTCACAAACAAGACCGTCGCGGTCAAAACAATATTCAGCAGCGCCACCGGCAGCAGAAACTTCCAGCCGAAGTCCATCAACTGATCAAAACGAAAGCGCGGCAGCGTCCCACGCAACCAAATGTAAAGAAAAAGAAAGAAGATAATCTTGGCGAAAAATCCGATGACACAAACAAATGCAAAGAGCAGGGTGCCGCGGCCGAAAAGATATTCCGCAAAAGGAACGTTCCAGCCGCCGAGAAACAGCGTCGTCGCCAGCATCGACACCGTAATCATATTGATGTATTCGGCGTTGAAAAAAAGCAGAAACTTGATTGAGCTGTATTCCGTGTGAAAGCCCGCGACCAGTTCCGTCTCGGCCTCCGGCAAATCAAAAGGAACGCGGTTAGTCTCGGCAATCGCCGCGATCAAATACAGGATGAACCCAAGCGGCTGGTAAATGATATTCCACTGCGAGCCATACCAACCCGACTGTTGCTCGACAATTTCATAGAGATTGAGGGTCCCGGCCAACAGTACAACTCCGATCAGAGACAGTCCGAGCGCGAGTTCGTAGGAAATCATTTGGGCTGCTGAGCGCAGCCCGCCAAGCAAACTGTACTTGTTGTTTGACGACCAGCCCGCCAGCGCGATTCCATAGACGCCGACTGAAGTCACGCCCAGCACGTACAGCAGCGCCACATCAAACTGAGCAATGACGAGAGGAAACGTCCCCAGAAAGGGAAGCGTGACAGCTGGACCAAAGGGGTAGACGATGATGGCCATAATTGCCGTCACGACGGCAATCATCGGCGCCAGCAGAAAGACAAATCTGGTGGATTGATCGGGCACCAGATCCTCCTTCATCATTGTCTTGATGAAGTCGGCGAAAGGTTGCAGCACACCGAAGTAGCCCACTCGGTTTGGGCCCACGCGGCCCTGAATAAACGCCAGCACACGACGCTCGCCCAGCACCGTGGCTGCCACCACCAACATGATCGTCAGAAAGGCGATCGTAATCGCTACGATGATCAACGCAGCGTGAATGTATGGATTACTAAGGTCCATCTTGTTAGTGAATAGTAAATGGTAAATGGTGAATAGATTGCCCCAGGGAACAGGTCGTCCATTCACTATTTACGATTCACTATTTACCTGATACAACCGCCTCCTGGCGCAGGTTCTCGTCAACCGTAATCTGATAGAGTGGCGAAACTCTCAGAGTCTCAGGGCGCGGATTTCCAGCCGCCAGCAAATGAAACTGCGCAACCTTGTCAGTAAGGGTTCCTATCTTAAAAAGCTCGTGACCAACCTTCGGCGTTGCAGTTACCTTCTCGCCGCTTTCCGGCAACGCATTCACTGCAACGCGTAGCGAGTTCAATTCCTCCGTCAGGTCCACTCCTTCGACAATTCCATATTTCGCCTGCACCGGAGTTGATTCATCCTTCAACAACGGATAACGCAGTCCTGAATATGCGGGTACTTGTTCAGCGATCTCGAGAAACACCGCACTCGCAGACAGGTTGAAGCCAAAATCCATTTCCAGTTCGTTCGCCAGTTGGGCAGTGATGATCCAATCGGCCTTCGCCTGATTTACCGGCGGAATCGATTGCCGCACCCGCTGCACGAAGCCGTCGTTGTTGGTAAACGTGCCGTCAACTTCCGCAAAGGAAGCAGCCGGCAGCACAACATCCGCAAAGGCAGTCGTCTCGGTCTCGAATAGTTCCTGAACTACCAGAAAATCAAGCTTGTCGAGCGCGGTTTCACGCCCGCGTAACTGATCGGTTGAAAAGCTTCCGGCAAGATAAACTGCCTTAATCGCCTCGCCCGCAGCGTCGAGCAGTTGAGTTGCGCTTATTTGCCCGCTCAACATCCCCATGTCGCGAGCGCCAACGCTATTGTTGTGTAACGGCAGCGGGTGGAGCAGGACGCGCATGCCCTCATGACGCAGCACGTTGGGAAGTTGGGCCACGGCGGCCAGTGCACTTGCGCCAAGCTCAGTCCCAAACATGATCACCAGATCGCCATTCGTCTCATCGATCGCCTGCTTCAGGGTCTCAAAGTCTGAGCCTTCGACGCCCATCTTCCCCGCGGCAGTCTTGACCGAGCTTGCTTCAGCCAGCGCAAGTACGGCCGCATCTTCAGTCCCTGGCCGAATGTGGATGAATTGGGAAGACTGCTCGACCAGCCTGATCGGCACGCTATTGATGACGATTAATTTTGCGCCGCCGTTTCTGACTGCCTGGCGAATTTGTTTCCCGGTCAGAGGTTGGAGCTCCTCAGGTTCGCCGCCGATCAGCAGGATCGTCCTGGCGTAGCGAATGTCCCGGTGAGTCGCGAGGGGCGCGCCCAGATTCGCAAAGAACGGATTCAGATCAAATGATTCGGTGGTGGTGTAGTTCTTAGTGCCGACTAACTCCATCGCGAATTTGTAAAGTAAATAGTTCGCTTCGTTGGTAAGGCGAGGGCTGCCGACGACACCAAGCGCGTCTGGCCCATGAGCGTCCACCACTTCATCGAGCTTGCGCGCCACATGGCGTATCGCTTCATCCCAGGTTGCGGGAATGAGCTTGCCGCCTTTCTTGTAACGAATCAACGGGGTGCGGATGCGCTCTTCGTGATTAACAAAAGGATGGCCGAAGCGTCCCTTGATACAAAGAAACTCACCGTTGAGGCCGTTAACGTAGCGATCGCGCGCGACGATGCGCATCAGTTCGCCTCCACGCGCGCCCAGCGACATCTGACAGCCGTCCGAGCAATAGGTGCACGTGGAAATGGTCTGCTCCTGCTCCCAGGGACGCGCCTGATGCCGGTAAGTTGCATCGAGAAGCGTGCCGGTCGGGCACACTTCGATACAATTTCCGCATTGCGAACAGTCGAGCCAGCCGCCATAAGTTCCGATGACGGTATTCGCGCCGCGTCCGCCGGCTTCAATCGCGTCTTCGCCCATCCATTCGTCGCAAACTCTCGTGCAGCGTTTGCAGAGAATGCAGCGCTGCGGATCGTTTGCGACCATCGGCGACAGATACTTCTCCGGACGATAGTTCTTCTTTTCAGTAAACCGCTCTTCGAGCCCGCCCCAGTCAAACGCCATTTCCTGCAATTCACACTCGCCGCCGCGATCGCACACAGGGCAGTCAAGCGGATGATTCGCGAGCAGGAATTCCATCATCGCGCGCTGGGCCTTTTCGATTTCGTCGCTTTGCGTCGTTACGACCATGCCGTCGGTGCAGGTGATCGTGCATGAGGTTTGCAACTTGGGCATCTTCTCGATCCGCACGAGACACATGCGGCAGGATGCCTGTAGCGCAAGGTCGGCGTAATAACAGAAGGATGGGATGTCGTAGCCTTTGTCACGGCACACGTCGATCAGACGAGCGCCCTTCGGGACTTCGTAGTCCGTTCCATCGACGTTAACTTTGATTACTTCAGTGGCCATTATTAAGTTCTGATTTAAGTAACGACTCGTTTAGAGGCGGGCATCGCCCGCCGTTTCAACGTCGTATATTCAGGGGCAATTCCCGCCGCTAAACATTGGTAGCGGGCCCGCCGTTTACATTAACGAGATGCTTTCTAAAATCTTCGGGAAACCTCTTAATCGCCGATTGAATCGGCCATGACGCTGCGTCGCCGAGCGGACAAAACGATTTGCCCTCGATGTTGTCGCACAAGTCGAGCATCAGCTGAACGTCTTCCGGCCGGCCGCCGCCACTGGCGATCCGCTTGAATACTTTCACCAACCAATCCGTGCCCTCGCGGCAGGGCGTGCACCAGCCACACGACTCGTGTTTGTAAAACTCGGTCAGGTTTTTGGTCGACTCGAAGATGTCTACCGTCTCATCCATTACGATGAACCCGCCTGAACCAACCGACGAACCGCCGGCGACCAGACCTTCGTAGTCCATGCGTACGTCCTTACCAATGATTTGGTCGGCACGCATGATGTAAACAGACGAGCCACCAGGAATCACCGCTTTGAGTTGCTTGCCGCCAAGCATGCCGCCACAGTCCTCCATGATGAACTTCTCCATGTCGTCGTAGCCCATCGGCAGTTCATAAACGCCGGGACGGTTTACATGTCCGGAAACGGACCACAGCTTGGTACCGCCGCTTTTTTCGGTGCCCAACTTCTGATAAGCCTCGCCACCCAGCCTGATAATGTCAGGCACTGCGGTAAGCGTTTCGACGTTGTTAACGACGGTCGGGCTGGCGTACAAGCCAGAGACGGCAGGGAAGGGAGGCTTCATCCGCGGATGTCCGCGCAAACCTTCAAGCGAACTCAGCAGCGCCGTCTCTTCACCGCAGATGTAAGCGCCGGCGCCGGTGTGCGTGTAAACCTCGCTGGAAAAGTCTGTGCCGAGAATCTTTTCACCCAGCAAGCCGGCGGTCCGCGCCTCTTCAAGGGCATGGTCCATGATGTCGATGAGATAGCGATACTCGCCGCGGGTGTAGATGTAATTGATCTTGGCCCCGAGAGCGTAGGCAGCGATCAGCATTCCTTCGATTAGAAGATGCGGATCGCGCTCCATTAAATAGCGGTCTTTGAAAGTGCCGGGCTCGGATTCATCGGCGTTGCAGACCACATACTTTGGCTTCGGTGAATCTTTCGGAACGAAGCTCCATTTCATCCCGGTAGGGAATCCTGCTCCGCCACGTCCGCGTAGGGCCGACTTCTTTACTTCGCTAATGACGTCATCGGGCGACATTGAAGTCAGCACTTTGCGCAGCGACTCGTATCCGCCGTGCTGGCGATACACTTCGAGACTGTGCGAGTTTTCCAGATGGACTCGCGCGAGCTGAAGAGGTTCACATCCGATGGCGCCGATAAACATTGGTTAGTATTAAGTGAATAGTGAACAGTAAATAGTCAGAACAAAAACCAACTGGCCGAGCACTACGGCAACGAATCCAGAATCTGGTCCACTTTTTCCCGTGTCAGATTCTCGTGATAATCAAAACCTATCTGCAGCATTGGCGCCGTGCCGCAAGAGCCCAGACATTCAACCAGCGAAACAGTAAACCTCCCTTCCGTGGTCGTTTCCCCGGGCCGGATTCCAAGCTTGTTGCAAATGTGCTCAGTGATCCCCGGCTCGCCCATAATCTTGCACGACAGCGTCTTGCAAACCTGGATGTGGTATTTGCCGACCGGCGTCGTATTCAACATCGAATAAAACGTAGCGACTTCCCAGATATCGGTGATCCGCAGATGCAGGCGCTTCGCGAGATATGCAACTCCCGCAGCATCCAAATATCCACGCTCACGCTGGACGATAAACATCAGCGGCAGGATCGCGGACCGCATCACCGGATACTTAGCCAGGTGTCGATCAATCTCAGCTTCCACTTCGGCCGAAAACGAAGCAACCTCGTCGCCGATATCCACCGGCTGCGACATTGGCTGTATTTGGGTTAGCTGTTGACTCATTTCAGCCCGGATAAGTGCTTTGTGTTTTGTACTTTAGTCCTAGTACATTGCGTTCCAGCGAACCAGAACCGAGGTTACAAAAGATCAAGGGACAAAGCACAAAGAACCATTTCTTATCGATCAATTTCTCCCAGAACAATATCCAACGATCCGATGATCGCCACGATGTCGGCCACCATCGCACCTTCCGACATGTGTGGCAGCGCAGAAAGGTTTACAAAACTCGGTCCGCGGAAGTGCACACGGGACGGCTTTGGCCCGCCGTCGGATTTTACGTAGACGCCCAGCTCGCCTTTCGAAGCTTCGATCGGGTGATAGACTTCGCCTGCCGGCACATCGAACCCTTCCGCTACGATCAGAAAATGATGAATTAACGCATCCATATGCGTCTTCATTGCTTCGCGGTCGGGCAAAACCACTTTGGGCGCGTCGGCTTTTACTGGGCCCGGCTTTAATCTGCCCAGGGCCTGCGCCACAATCTTGTGCGACTCCTTCATTTCCCGCATGCGGACCATATACCTGGCCCAGACATCGCAGTCCTGTTCGACAGGCACGTCAAAATCGTAAGTTTCGTAACTGGCATACGGATTCGCTCGTCGAATATCGAGATTCACCCCGCTGCCGCGTAGACATGGGCCAGACAACCCCCAGTCGATTGCATCCTCAGCAGTAATCACACCAACGCCCTGTGTGCGACCCCGGAAAATGCTGTTGCCGGTAAGCAGGACGTGAAACTCATCAACAGCCTTGATGAAGCCATCTTGAAACTGGCGTACCCGTCGCTCAAAACCCGACGGCAGATCCATCATCAGACCGCCGATGCGGAAATACGATGGGGTAAGACGGCCGCCCGACGCCGCTTCAATCAAGTTCAGAATCTTTTCGCGTTCACGGAAACAATAAAAGAAAACCGACATAGCGCCGATGTCGAGCGCGTGAGTGCCCAGCCAGACCAGGTGCGACGCGATCCGCTGCAATTCACACATGAGCACGCGAATGGTTTGCGCTCGCTCAGGAATCTCCAGTTCAAGGAGTTTCTCCACCGCCATCACGTATGCAAGATTGTTTCCCAGCGGATTCAGGTAATCCATCCGGTCCGTGATCACGATCCCCTGCTGATACTTCTTATACTCAAAGAGCTTTTCCATCCCCGTGTGGAGATAGCCGATATCTGGCGTCGCCTTGACTACCATTTCGCCATCGAGAACCAGCTCAAGCCGAAGCACACCGTGCGTTGAGGGGTGCTGGGGTCCCATCGAGATCGTCATCTGCGTGTCGAGCGGTCGATCGACAATCTCGAATTGTGGCGGAATGTTTACTGCGCTCATGTCCAAAGTCCAATATCCAAAATCCAAAGTCCGCGTCCCAAGTCCGGTTAAAACTCTGGACGTTGGACTTTGGACATTGGACTATTTCAATGAATACGGTTCATAACCTCGCAATGGGAAATCCTTGCGCAGCGCGTGTCCCTGCCAGTCGTCAGGCAAAAGGATCCTGCGCAAATCCGGATGGCCGTCGAACACCACGCCCATCAGATCAAAGGTCTCGCGTTCGTGCCAGTTTGCGGTTCGCCAAACACTGGTCACAGTCGGTACGTGTGCTTCGCCTTCGTTAAGCAAAACTTTCAAACGGAGGCGGTGATGCCAGGTGGTTGAAAATAAGTGGTAATTAACTTCGAAGCGAGGCTCTTCTTCTACGCCGCGATCCGCTCCGCAAATATCAGAGAGGAAATCAAACCGTGTATGAGCCCCAGTCTTTAGTTCCTCGCAAACATTGACAATATGGGCCGCGGGAACGGTGACCGTCACCTCGCCCAGCGCTTCAACTATCTCGCTGACCCAATCAGGATGCTGACGCTGCAACGCCGTCACCAACTGGGACGGCGTCAATCTCTGATTCACATCTGTGCTAACCGATTGAGGCAAAATGTTTTCGCTGTTTGTCCCTATGCTCATGAAAGGATCACCCGCAGCAAAACTACGAAGAGCGGCGGCGCTCGTGTCGCGATGCAATTGAATACGGCCTGGATTCGGGCAATGCATTGTTGAGGGCTGTTGAGCCATCGGTGATCGGCAATGTTCCGGGGACGACAGCAGTTCGAGCCTCGGCTTCGGGGATGTCCCGGCGGTCGCGCGAGGATTCCTTCATAACTTTGTCCTGGAGCATCATCACAGCATGAATCAGCATCTCGGGGCGCGGGGGGCATCCTGGGATGTAGACGTCAACCGGAACAATCTTGTCTACCCCCTGCACAATGGCGTAATTATCAAAAACTCCGCCGGAAGTAGCGCACGCGCCCATCGAAATAACCCATTTGGGCTCCGGCATTTGATCGTAAATGCGTCTCAATACTGGGGCCATCTTGCGCGACACTCGTCCCGAAACAATCATGACGTCGGCTTGCCGCGGACTTGCGCGAAAAACTTCAGAGCCAAAACGCGCGAGGTCGTTTCGCGAAGAGGTGGCGTTCATCATCTCAATCGCGCAACAGGCAAGTCCGAAAGTTGCTGGCCACAACGAAGACTTGCGCGCCCAGTTGATCAACGAGTCGAGTCGCGTGGTCAGCACTTCTGGGAGAGCTTCGGCGATGATGTTTTCGAGTCCCATTGATTTTCCTAAGCAGCCGTGCGCTTCATCTCCAATTGCCGCTTTTCCATGTCGGCCAGCAGTCGGCCTTCAGCTTCCGCCTCGCGACGCGCACGATCGCTCCAATCAAGCGCCCCCTTCTTGATCACATAAACATAACCGGCGAGCAGAAGCACAACGAACACCATCATCTCCACGTAAGCCAGCGTCCTCAAACCATATGCTGGACCTGAGAGGGTCTTGAAGACTACAGCCCACGGAACGAGAAAGATGACTTCAATATCAAACAGGATGAAGATCATCGCGATCAGATAGAATTTCACCGAGAAACGTTCGCGCGCCGTGCCTACCGGGTCCTTGCCGCATTCGTAGGGCATCATCTTCGTGCGCGTCTGCTTTCGCTGTCCGATAAACTGCGAAATGAAGACATTGCCGACGGCAAAACCGGCCGCAACTACAAAAACCAGGAGCACCGGCAAATAGTCAATGAGACGAAATGACATTCCTAAACCCGGCTCTAACTAGACTACTGCGCATCAGCCGCGATGGACTGATGAACCATTCTTAGATTGGGAATCATTGTACAAGCCGAATCCTAGTTCAAGTGATCTGGGGTGTCAAGCACGTCTGTTCAAGCCAATTGCGTTTCCGAAACAGCGAATTGACCCTGCAAAATTCGCTGTGTTAACTTCGATTCAGTTGACCTTCGTTGCAATGTCGCGCGATGCGTTCGACGAAAAAGCGAACGGGAATTTGAACACGCGCTGATTCAAAAATTGTGATAACTGGATTCAATACCGACATCGAACGTGATGGCGTCGTCTATCACGTTCAAACAGAAGACAAGGGTCTCGATACGCCGCTCATCCTTTCTCTGGTCTATTCCGGTGGAGAAATTCTCGCCGCCAAGCGGACCCCATACAAGGATCTTATAGCTGAGGGCTTTTCCGATCAGGCGCTGGCGGAACGTTTGAAGAGGCAGCATCGTCTTATTTGCGCAGCCATCAACGCGGGACGTATCGAGGAACTGAAGCAAATGAGCGCTCGCCGGGAAGAGGGTGAGCGTCAGAAAACCTCACCTCCTGAGGCGACAGCAGTCACCGTCGAGTCGCCGCCACCACTTTCGCCTTCGGCCGAGGAGTTTGTGATCGAGACCTCTTCGGCTCGCCCAACGAGCGAATGGACGCCTGCGGTGAAGACGGAATCGGAAAGTGAGCCCGACCCGGCGGATCGTCCGACACCGCCGATTTCTGACCGGCAAACGCCGCTAGAGCCGATTTTTTCCGCAACGAAGGAACAGGCTTACACGGTATATGATTCCCGTCGCGCTTCGCGGCCGAAGAAGAAGGACAAGACTAAAGCCGTTGAAGTGCTCACCCTGAGCATTCTGGATGACGAGGAATTTGTAGCCGGAAAAAGCACAAATATCCGCATCCTGCTGCAACGTCGCGTGGGCGACGAGGAAAAGCCTCTGAGCGGCGTGTCACTCTCCATTAAAGTTTTGGGCGCCACTTTTCGGCCCCAAATCTATGCTGTCAAAACCCAACGCGATGGCGTTGCCTTAGTGTCCATCGTCCTGCCGACTTTTTCATCGGGACGCGCTGCGGTCGTTATTCGAGCAGAGGCACAGGGTGAAACGGCTGAACTGCGTCGCGTAATTCACCCCGCCGGTTGAGAATGGCTAATCCGATGCGAATCCAGGTCAACGGCGAGTTTCGAGAAGTTGATCTGCCGTTAACAATTCAGGATCTGATCGGGGTGTTAAGTTTGCGCCAGGAGCGGCTGGCCATCGAACTGAACGGCGCCGTCATTCGCAGGAGTGAATGGGCACATACGATGCTTAAAGCGAACGACAGAATTGAGATTGTGCATTTTGTAGGTGGCGGCTGCTGACGCAGCAATAGGCATCAGGCTGGCGCCACAATATAATCGGACTATGTCAACAGCACTTGCACCGGAAACGGATGTTCTCAAAATCGGCGCGCGCGAATTCAAGTCGCGGCTAATCATCGGGACCGGAAAGTATCGGACCTTTAGTGAAATGAAGTCGGCCCACGCTGCTTCGGGGGCGGAAATGGTAACCGTTGCCGTCAGGCGCGTACCTTTGGATCGAAGCAGTGAATCGTTTCTTGACCATCTCGATCCGTCGCTGGCAATTCTGCCGAACACTGCAGGTTGTTATACGGCCGATGAGGCAATTCGCACTGCCCGCCTGGCGCGAGAAGCCCTGGAGACTGAACTGATCAAGCTCGAAGTTATCGGCGATCAAACCACACTGTTCCCGGATAATGAACAGACTTTGGAAGCCGCGCGTGTCCTGGTTAAGGAAGGCTTTGTCGTTTTGCCTTACTTCACCGACGATTTGATCATGGCCAGGAAACTCCTGGACGCAGGTTGTCCGGCGGTAATGCCTCTCGCTGCGCCGATAGGCTCGGGATTGGGTATCCAGAATCCGGCTAACCTCGCGATCATGCGCGAACAACTTCCCGATGCGACAATCATTGTCGATGCCGGAGTCGGCACCGCGAGTGACGCGGCGATTGCGATGGAGTTGGGCGCGGATGCGGTCCTCATGAATACCGCGATTGCCGAGGCTCGCGACTCCGCTCAGATGGCCAGGGCAATGAAACTGGCAATTGAGGCAGGACGCCACGCTTATCTCGCCGGTCGTATGCAAAAACGACTCTATGCCAGCGCCTCGAGTCCCTTAACGGGCGTCGTGCGCTGAGCCGTAAGCCGCGCTGCGGCCTCCTTCAGATAAGAAAAGGACGATCAGCGGGAAGCGTTCACGGTTTTGCTTGTGGCTTTCGGTTTGGGCCTGCGAGCATCTACCCGCAAAACCTCGCCAGCCGCTTCGAGCCGCGCGACGAGTTGCACCGACTTAAATCCGATTTTCCTCGCTTCAATAATCGTTCGCTCCAGATCGAGCAACCCGGTTGCAGAAAACGCATGGGCAAATTCCGGCAAATCCAGGAAGCTGCGCAGATCATTAACCTCGGCCCAGGCCTGATCGAGGGCTGACTTTCCGCCAGTGTCATCTCTGGTAGTCTTTGAGAGGGAATTGATCGACACGACCGCTGAATTGAGAAACCCCAGAGCTTCATCCGTCGATGCCAGGGCAGCAGGCTGAGACGCAAACGCCAACAACGTCCTGACGTGCAGACCATTCCGGTCGACCTGAGGAATGAAGGCGCGCGCTTCATTTATAACAACGCTGGATAGAGCGGAGTCTTTCTTTCTGTCGGTCGCTTTTAGGGCCTCCAGGTAAAAAACCAATCGGGAATTTACGTCTTCCATTTTCCTTATCCGAGTGAGGGCTTCAGACACACCCCCCGCACTCAAGAGTTGCCTGGCTTCGGCCTTTAACAGAATTTGCGAATAGAGGGACTTCATTTCGTCACTCTTTAGTTCACCAATAAGCCGGGCCGCTTCATCGTAGTCGCCGCCTTGAATCGCCAGAGGTATAGCCAGCTCAAGTTCTTCCGGAAGTGTTTTATCGCCCGAAAGTCTGGAACTGGTGAGTTTTGCCAACTGTGCGACATTAGGTGGTAACTGTGCCGTAAGCTTGGTGGCGATACCATTCAGCTCGCCGATGAGGTTCGGTGCTATTCGAGGAGCCAGTGCGGCTAATGCGAGGCACAATTGGCCCTGATACAGATTACGACGCTGTAATTCGGATTTTGTGTAGACTCGTTCCTTTAAAAGGTTCTCTTCAGTTTTAGCCAGCGATGCTCGCAGAACCTCGTAGCTGGTTGAGAAGTACTGAAATTGTAACCCCTCGAGCGAAAGGTTGAGCTCGACGTTGTTTCCTTCCGGGAAAAGATAAACTGATAGCAGGTTAAGTCCACTTAAGGACACGATGTCCGGCTGAAGTCGGAGGCCTTCCATCGACTTGCTTACCACAAAATCTGCCAGCAGAGCGTTCTTTTCTCTTAAGCGCAACAGCGCTCCCAATCCAGCCGGCGTTACGCCCCTGGCCAACGTGTCTTCCAAAATACCTGAAGCCGCGCGAGGATTGTCTTCAATTAAATGAGAAGCAAGTTTTGTCCTCCGGTTATCGTCAGAATTCGGACCAGAACTGCGACTGAGCGCAGGATCGCGTAGGGCGTCTTCGGCAATGAGTTGTTTCGCAAGCTTGGGGTTTCGCGGATACGCCGCCTTCAAAATTATGGCAAGGGCGCGATCGTTATCGAAATTATCGTCAGTTTGCTCTTTCGTAAATTTCCAGACCTCACGAAAGAGCAGCTCCGATCGAACCGGGTCTGAAAGGGCGATCAAGGCGGCGGCTTTTGCTTTAACACTGACCATCGCGAGCTTGTCATCCAGTTTACCCGCCTCCGCGAGCACAGCTTCCAGTTCCGCGGAAGCAGTATCCTTCATCGCTTCTGCCAGTCGTGGGGCTGACGCAGTTTGAGCAAAGAGTTGGGCCGGTCCGACCAACAACGTCAAGGCAATGACTAATTTGATTTTCATGAGTTCGTTCCTCTGGAAAGTGGGTGAGCGCAGTCGCGACGGCTGCCTTCGAGTCGGAGCGAAGCCGAGCTGAATGAGCCATACGACTGCGCGCACCGTCCTCAACGATCGAGGGGTCGCATGCAGCGAAAGGGTCTTTAATTAACCTGTGCTAGCGCTGGTTTGAGTTGCACTTTCGCCTGCAATATTCGTGAAGGTGCGCGTGGTTTGCGCTGGTTGCGCGTCAAACTTTCCTCGATAAGAATCTCTTCTCGGCCATACATCGAGCAGCCGAGGGCGCAAGTATTGAGGACAGTGATACTCACGCCAAGGCAAACTGCGCATGGCAGCGCCGCAGCTCCAGTCCAGGCCATAGCGCAAGAGACCCCGCACCCGATCAGTGCAAACGCACTAATACCAACATCCTTCAGACAGTTCTTGACGCAACTCCCAAAACCGGCTCTTTCTTCGAGTGTCAGCGTGGCACAAAGAGCTTCCTTAGAGAGCACCTTGACTAGTTTTGGGTTGTGTTTCATCAGGTAGCGCAGCCGGGCTGTAACCTCACCCGGATTTTTTAGGTCAATTCCTTTCATCTCCTTTAGCGAGACCATTGCAATTTCGGCGACCGCCCGTTTCTCCAATGCTTTTGCCTGAGTGTGACTAACTATAACGAGAGGAAGAGTGACGGTTGCCAGGGTGATTAGGAGTCGTTTACAGAACAGCGATATGAAGATAGAGCGTTGCATAGGGGATCCTCCAGGTGGTTAGGGTACAGTTGTCGATGAGCGCCAAAATGAGGCGCTGCAAAAGGATCGTGAAGTACCGGGTCAACTCTTTAAAGCAGGTCTGGCTGAAGTATCGCGATGATGAGCACAGCCGCTACCGAGATCGAGACGATGATTAACCAACGCCGTAAGTCAAAGGTTGCTCTCCTAGGAAACCAGTAGATTAAGAGCATCCACGCAAGCGTGCTCACCGTCCAGGACAATGGCTTTGGCGCCCAGACGTCAAGCAATCGCGCCGTCAAGGTGACTGGAACAAGGAGAAGAGCGGCCCTTACTGCCAGGTCATCCCGAGTGTCGGGTTCCTCATCCGTCATTGATTCAACCTCCTGCATCTTAAAGACTCCCCTTGTAGGTTGTCGTTCAACTGGTATGACCTCGTGATCGAACTACTTCGAAACCTGAATGGACCACAATCAATCATCCACTCGATGCCAGAGACTCGCCGGTTCTCTTAGCACTATCCAGCCACTACGCCTGCTAATTATTTCTTCCGTTTCCAATTCGCCTAAGAGGCGAGAAAGATAGGTCGGAGTGATCGCGAGTAATTGCGCGGCCTCCCAGTGCCTGAGCGGCAACTGAAACTTGACCTCCGCTTTGCCGCCGTCACAGCTTTGCTCGGCCAGCATCCACAGCAGTTGCTCCAGACGTTGCCGCGCAGGCAAGCAAGCGATCTCTGACATGCGGGCAGCCTGGCTCAGCACGGCTGCGCACAGGCTATCCTGAAGGAACGACGCTAATAGGGATTCGGTTCTCAGAAGACTAAGAAACCGCGATGCTGTGAGAGGCATCAGGCGGCAGGCGGTGGCTGTCGCAGCGGAGAACGAGTGGGGCTTTTGCCGGATAACGGCTTCCGAGCCCAGAAGCGAACCCGGAAAGCGAATGTCCAGAATAAACTCGCCGCCATTTTCTTCGTAACGAGTTAACTTCGTCACGCCGGTCTCTACGAAATAGATCTGACCGGGACAAGAGTCCTGGCGAAACAGTTCAACGCCGGCCGGGTAAAGATGCGAATCCACGCCACCCAGCGCATCCATTAAGTCGCGCCAAACAACTGGCCGGCCCGAGCCGGTTTCTCTGATCGCAGTGGCTGTTGCTGAATCGATGATAAGGAACCTCTGCTTCCTGATCCGGGCTGAGGTCGTTTGGAGGATGAAAGTCTTCCAGGCGACTCAGGTAAGTGTGACGTGGCACCGAGGTCGTCGAACGCAAGTCTAAGATGAGTTACGGGCGGGACACAATAGCGTTCGGCAATTTGCTTATCGATGAGAAATACAAAGGTTCCTGCAGCGGAGGTGGCGGCTGACAATGTGCTTTTGGGAGCGTTGCAAACGGCGAAAGATCTGACCTGCCGAGCGTCACGTCGAAGGTGTAATCAGGAGCGGCTTTCATCGGCCTAAGCGAGGCGCAACTCAACCTGCGCCTGCTCGCGCATTACACGCTCGCCCAGATCGGTTATGGAAATCGTGGGATAGTTTCCGCCGCTGAGCTTGAGACACTCAGCAGCGATAAGGGAATCGATCAAAATGAGCAACTCTTCCAGTCGCATCTCTTTCAGAATTCCATAGGTCGACAGCTCGTTCAGATGGGATTGCATGATGGACTTAGCTGCTGAACCGCGCAGGGTGTTCGCCAGAATGGTTTTGCCAAATCGCCCTTTCAGGCGCGCGGCGCAGGCGAGTATCTTCCGCACGCGCAAACTTTCCGCCGAGCTTAGCGCACGAAGTGTCGGGGCCGCTGCGGCTTTTTCACCTTTTCGCTTTCGGCCTGCCGGCATAGCGGCAGACAACAACTCGTCGCCGGTCAGCGGGGTTCTTGCCGGCGAGTTTGGCGCACAGTTTCCACACGTGCCGCAGCTGCGCGCATGATGACGATCGCCGAAGTAATCAAGGATATGGGCGCGATAGCAACGCTCCGTGTAACAAAACTCGATTATCTCTCGCAGCTTTCGCCGTTCCAGCGCTGCCCTGCGAGCAACGTCACCAGCCTCGACGCGCAGAGCTGTCAATGGCGTCTGGTCTAACATGATGATGCTGCGACTGCGACGTGCACGGCTTGAATTCGGCGTAGCGGGTGCGGGCGAGACTCCCGCGGTCCGAGGATTTGCGATCCTGGCGTTTGCGTTCGGGGTGTTCTGCGACGGGGCGGTTTCCCAGGGTGGAGGCCCATCTGGCATGCGCTGGTCGTAGGAACTCCGGGCGATGTGACCGGCGCGCTCAAGCAGGTAGAGAACAGATTGAACCGCCATCTCGTTACGAGCGCCTGCGCGCTTCGCTATTTCGGAAACCGAGAGTTCTATGCGCTTCAAGCCGGTCGCCAGCAGGGAGGCGTAAACTTCCTTAACCAGTTCCGGTCCGGGATAAGAACCCTCGATGAAAAAGTCGTGCGTGTTTTTGTCGGCATAGTTGAACAGCAAGACACAGGATGAAGGGAGGCCGTCACGTCCCGCGCGGCCAATCTCCTGATAGTAGGCTTCAATTGATCCGGGCATTTGATAATGAGCAACAAACCTGATGTCCGGCTTGTCTATGCCCATGCCGAATGCGTTGGTAGCCACGATTATCTGCGCCCCACCCGACATAAACTCGTTCTGCGCCTTCACGCGCGCTGAATCGCTCAGGCCGGCGTGATATGCGGTCACGCTCAGTCCCTCCGCGCCAAGTGATTGGGTTACCTGTTCCACCGCTTTGCGTGTAGATGCGTAAATAATTCCTGAGCCGCCATGAGTGGAATTTGCGAGCCGCTTGATCCTCCCGACCTTCTCCCGGTCCTTTTCCGTATGGACCACATCGATGGTCAGGTTCGGTCGATCAAAGCCGCTGACAAACGTGCTGGGTTGACTTAGTCCAAGTTGTTCGATGATGTCTGAACGCACGTAAGGCGTGGCCGTGGCCGTAAGCGCGAGGGTTTGCGGGCGCGCGCCAACGCGGTTAAGCGACTGCACCACCTTCTTGAGACGCAGATAATCCGGCCGGAAATCGTGACCCCAGGTCGAAATGCAGTGGGCCTCGTCAACTGCAAACAGGGAGACGTGGAGCGACTGCAGCGCTTCAAGAAACCTGCCGCTGCGAAAGCGTTCCGGCGCGACATAAACCAGCTTGACGTCGCCGCGACGCAGCCCATTAATACGCTTTCCTTGTTCTGATGCATCAATAGAACTGTTGATGAACGTGGCGGGGAGGCCGCGCGCCTGAAGCGCGTCGACCTGATCTTTCATCAGCGCAATGAGCGGCGAAACTACGACGGTGGCGCCCTTCAGCATCAACGCAGGCAATTGATAGCAGAGCGACTTGCCGCTGCCCGTCGGCATAACGACCACAGCGTCCTTACCTTCGAGAATGGCGGTGACAACTTCGCGCTGACCTTCGCGAAAATCGGAGAAACCAAAATGTTCGCGCAGAGAGGTGAGGGCATCGGCAATGGAATGCATCGGGTGTTCAGTCTAAGCGGTGCGAACTAACGCGAGCAAGTTGTCTGCACTTGAACAGGTCCCAGGCAATTGCATCGCGAAGCGATTGCGGGCGAGCGCCCGCGGTCCCAGTGAAGAGCCTGCCTGTTGGTGCGAAACGTTGGTGGGCGCACCGCGCGAGTATCAGGTCTCTTTTTCGAAATTCTTGCATTGCGCATCGGAAAGTAGTAAACGAAACTCGCAATTCCACGAGCCAGCTCATTCCGGACTGATGTCTCAATCAAACTTCCAGGAAACAATCTCATGGCAACTGATCAAAATGCTTTGAACCGCATCGATCACATCGTTGTGCTCATGCTCGAGAACCGATCGTTTGACAACGTTCTGGGTTGGCTCTACGACCCGGACAACAAACCCCCATTCGACAAAGTGCCGCGTGATCAGAAGTTCGACGGGGTCTATGGGAAAAGCTTGTGCAATCCACGGCCGGGCGGCGATGTTTCAGTCAACAAAGCCTGCGTCGGGAAGGGAACCTCCAACATCGATCCCTATCCCGATCCCAACGAGCCTTATGCAGACGTCTATGCGCAGATGTACAACGATCACACGAATCCAAATCCGATTCCTAACCCGGTTACCTCGCCGAGTATGGAGGGTTTCGTGATCAATTATGCCGAGGCGATCGAAGCCGCTGGTGCGACGAAGAAAGGTTGCAGCCGAATTCTCGCTTCGCTCTTTCGCGGCAACAGTCCGATGGCGATGGATCCGGGCATCATCATGAATTGCTTTACGCCCGATCGCTTGCCGGTGATGAATGGTCTGGCGCGCGCCTACGCGGTCTGCGACCATTGGTTTAGTTCGGTGCCAACTCAAACATTTCCGAACCGTTCGTTCGTGCATGCGGCAACCTCTTCCGGTTACGTCGTCAACGGCTGGAAGTCGGGGCCGCACGCCTGGGACATTGGCTATCTACTGAACGAAACGGACACAATCTACAACCTGCTGTCGCGGGCCGGAATCGATTGGCGCATCTATCACAGCGGCCCGTTGCTCTTGTGCAACGCCCTGATGATCCAGGAAAAGCTCTGGGAATTTGTGCCGCTTGGACGTCACTTCACACCCATTGCGGAGTTTTTCGCAGACGCTGCAACCGCGGGTGGCCTGCCGAGCTACACGTTCATTGAACCGAACATGTTGTGCAGCAGCAAGTATGGTCCGGAAAACGACATGCACCCGGTCTTCGCGATTACGGAGACCGGGACGGCCACAAATGTTTTGTACGGCGAGGATTTCGTCTACAGAATTTACGATGCGTTGCGACGGGGCCCGGACTGGAAGAGCACGTTGCTGGTAATAACTTTTGATGAGCACGGCGGGTGCTACGATCACGTGCCCACTCCACCGCCGTTCGCCGTTGCTCCAGATGACAAATTCCCTGAGCCCGGGCATCCCGGCTACAGTGGATTCGACTTCAAGCGTTATGGCGTTCGCGTGCCGGCGATTTTGGTTTCACCCTTGATCGAGGAAGGCACTGTCTGCAACACCGTCTTCGATCACACATCGATCATTAAGACGGCGTCCCAGCGCTGGCTTCACGGCGAGAATCTGACTGAGCGAGACAAACGCGCGCACGACGTGAGTGAAGTATTAACCCGCGACAAGCCACGCGATGATGTGCCGGACATCAAACCAATTCCGCCTCCACCATTCAAAGGATGTGGCGCGCACCCGCTTTCAGATATGCATCGCCACTTGATCGCCGCCGCCGCCGACCGCTTGAAGCAGCACACCGGCGCGGTTGTCGATCTGAATTCGATTGTGACGACGGATGATGCGGTGAATGCGTTCGACGCACATGAGGCGACGGTTAAAAGTCGAGTGGGCTGAATCTTGAAAGCGGGAAAGAACGAGCGAGAAGGGCTCGTCGTCCCGCCAGGGACGAAATATTTATAGCCCCTCGCTTCCTTTTGTTCCGGGCCTATTGATGTGCAACCGAGATTTCGCTCCTCAAGGAGCTCGATAAGTCATTTAGCGATCGCGGCTATAAACAACTGTTCCTGATGGAGCCGCAAGCCGCCAGAACGGTGAGTTGAGCATCTGCAACTTCATGACGGATGAAGCCCAACTAGAACGCTGTCCTACTTCCAGGTTCGGCGAATCGGATGCGCTTCGGTGTTGAAGATCACTTTGTCGAAGTCGAGCGTACGGGGTGGCGCGCTCAGCAGGTAGAAGTATTTGAAAGTTTCCGCAAACAGAAAGCTCGGCATTGAGTCAGCGTGCTTTTTGGTAACGACACTCTCGAGCGCGGCATAGCCCTCATCCGTGCGACAGTGCTTCACAAAGTCGTCGAACATTTCTTCTGCCTCGCGGCGATAGGTTCCGGCACTCGGCAGGCCGCTCCTGCCTGACGCTTGCGTGCGAGACGCACGCGGTCCCAGTGAGGCACGCCTACTACGGACCAACGGATCCATCGATGCGTAATGATGGAGATAGTAAGTGGACTCGATAATCTCAGGGCGTAGCGGATAGCCGGGAGAAACCACTTCAAGTGTCTTATAGTTGATCTCCTCGGCCTCGATGCCCCATTGCCGCCACATCTTCACCGATGACCTCTGCAAACGCGCGGCCCTGTCATAATCTCCTGAGAGCGCCAGCACCGCCGGGAAAAAAGCGTCGAGCGCGCCGTAAGTGGTTGCCTTCCGCGCGCCGTTGTTCATGTCGGCGTGTCCAAACCACAGTTCCCGTTTCATGACCCGCGCTCCACGGTCGATGTTGTCGGAGAGATAGCGGTGAATCGCGGCAATGCTGTCCATCCACATCCGCTTGCAATCCTGGTCGTCAAACAATAACCAGCACTTCAGCAAATACTCGTAGTAACTATCGATGGCGCCGCTGATGTGGCTATCGGTATTTACCCATTCGCCGGTTTCCACATTGATCCAGGTGCCGACTAAACCGATCGGCGAGCGACGTTTGTAAATTTCAACCAAAGCGCGTTTCGCTTTGTCGTAAAACACCGGACGACGTGTCAGTTTGCTCAGGGTTCCAAACTCGATCAGAAGGGTGCCGGCTTCAGCGGGATTCGTACGAGCGTCGCGCACCTTCCCGGTTTTAAGGTTGACGTAGCGATATGGCAGACCAGTAGGCGAATCGAAGACAGGGAGCAAGCGGTTGCCAAGATCTTCCGCGAGGGCGAGCAGCCGTTTGTCGCCGGTTAACTGGTAACTCGAAAGCAGGCCGCCCAGCAGTCGAATAGTGATCTCGAAATTCTGAACGTAGATGTCCTTGTCGAAACTAAGATTCGCGGTGATGTATTGACGCGTCTTCGTCGCCTCGTCGTTCAGCCCCATCAGAATCATAGTGTCGAGTGAGTCGACCGGTGTCATCAAAAGCGGTTGGGCGTACCAGTCGTGATGAGTTTTGCTGAGAGGTTTTAGATCGTCATGGCCCCAGGCGTATTTCTTGTAACCGTTCCAGGCATGAAGGAATTCGGCACGCACACGGGCGGGGGTCAGCGATGCCGCCTGGGTGCGGGCCCGGCTCTGGCGCGCGAGCGCGTGAGCTGACGAAGTCTGCGGATTGATGGCGGCAATCAGCACTGCGGCGAGCAGAGAGAGGATAGGGAGTTTCGCTTTGTTCACTTCGGGGGCCTCACTTACCGGTTAACCGCTTTTTGCATTTGTGCCGTATATCGCGCACCTTGAATTTGTACCCCGGCGATCGCCGATTCGATTCTTTCGAGGTCCTCAGACGTTAGTTCAATACTTGCGGCGCCCACGTTCTCCTCGAGGCGGTGCAGCCTGGTGGTGCCCGGGATGGGACCGATCCAGGGTTTCTGTGCCAGCAGCCAGGCGATAGCGATCTGGGCCCGGGTTGCATGTTTGTTGTCGGCAATCTCGCCAAGCAGTTTCACCAGGGCAAGGTTTGCCTGTCTTGCTTCAGCCTCGAAGCGGGGAAGGTTATTGCGGATATCATTGTCGTCAAATTTTGTATCTTGATTGATTGCTCCGGTGAGGAACCCTCGGCCCAGCGGGCTAAACGGCACGAAGCCGATCCCTAATTCCTCTAACACCGACATTACACTTTGTTCAGGTTCACGCCACCATAAAGAGTATTCGCTCTGCAGAGCGGTAACGGGATGGACCGCGTGAGCGCGCCGGATCATTTCCTCGCCCGCTTCGGAAAGACCAAAGTGTTTGACCTTACCTTCCTGGATCAAGTCACGCACGGTGCCGGCAACATCTTCCATCGGGACCTTAGGATCCACACGATGCTGGTAGAGCAGATCGATTCGATCTGTCTGCAAGCGTTTGAGTGACTCGTTGACCACAAAGCGTATGCGGGCAGGACGGCTATCGAGTCCGGCACTGGCATCGGCATCCTGGAACCCGAATTTGGTGGCGATAACCACCTGGTCGCGAAATGGGGCCACTGCTTCACCGACCAGTTGCTCGTTCGTGAAAGGGCCATAGACTTCGGCGGTGTCGAAGAAAGTAACGCCGCGCTCGAACGCACCCCGAATGAGTTTGACCGCTTCGGATTGTTCCAGGGCGGGGCCGTAACCGGAGCTCAGACCCATGCAGCCGAGTCCGATGGCTGACACTTCCAGATTGCTGTTTCCAAGTTTTCGCTTTTGCATAGTTGCTCTCTGATCGACTCGACCGTAGCTCCGTGGAAAAGAGCCACAACTGCCACGAAATAGCACGAACCCATCTTTCGTGTCGCTTAGTGTAATTCGTGGATTGCTCGAGTTGCTACCCGGCGCGTCTAACGGCGAGGGAATCGGTGATTTACGGCCCGGAAATTTCGTCGGCCGATGAAGCCTGTGAAGACGAAGCCCAAATCCTTCGCGTCTATGGATCGCGCTGGTTGTTCGGGTTGAGGTTCGGGGCCGGCGCAAACGTTCAGAGGCGAACTGCTGTTGCGCGGATTCGGAGTGCCAGTTGCGAAGTCGGCAGAGTTCACATTCGTATCGGTGCAGCCGTTTGCGGCGCGTTGGTCGGAGTTGGTAGCGTTCGGCGCTGGAGCCGGGGCAGCGCCTTCGAAGCAGATTGCCGTGCCGCCATAACCGACAAAATCGACTGCGGAGGACAACTGGGTGGCGCAGGTGGCGCCGGCCGGAATCGCGGTTGTGTTGGTGACGACTGCAACCCTGCCGGCGCCAGCGGCCATAGCGATCATTCCGGTCGCGTTGGGCGTTGGTAAAGGACTCCCTACAGCGGCTTGAGAGGCTTCCTGCACCAGGAAATATTGCCCAGGCTGGATCAGGCAAGGTCCGGTCGGGCAAATTGGTGTGACTTGGAAAACCGCAGTTCCGGTCGCTGGGGTGTACTGCACAGACCAACCCGTCACATCCACTGCCGTTCCGCCACGATTGAAGAGCTCGATGAAATCGTGCGTGAATGTCGCACCGCCATTTCCACCCCCGCCGTAGACCTGGCTGATGACTATTGCCCCGGGCGATGCAGCGGAGTCGTCGTTCTGAATTGTTCCGAGTCCCTGACCGTCGCCAGGCGTCGCACCGGTGACATTGGTGACGTTGACGAAGAAGGTTTCGTTTGGTTCGACGACGGCGTCGCCGTTGACTGTAACGTTGAAGGTGTACGAAGTATTCCCGGCGGCGATCGTTTGTGTCGTCAGGGTTTGAGCGACGTAGTCGTTATCTTCAGTTGCCGGATTATCATCCTGCGCTGTGTCGTCGGCGGTGGCGATGTCGAAGGTAACGCCGCCCGCTGGAGCTGCAGATGTGAGACTTACGGTAAACGCGAAAGTTGTGGTTCCCGTGTTGCCCTCACTTAGCGTGACATCGTTGATGGACAATGTGGGAACAGCCGCGCTGTCATCATTCTGAATAGTCCCCACACCCTGACCGTCAACTACCGTCGCGCCCGCGACATTGGTCACGTTGACGAAGAACGTTTCATCCGTTTCTACATTCAGGTCGCCATTAATCGTGACTGCAAAGTTGTAAGTTGAATTGCCCGCCGTGATCGTTTGCGCCGTCAGAGAGTTAGCAACGTAGTCGTTGTCTTCCGTGCCCGGATTATCATCCTGCGCAGTGTCGTCGGCGGTAGCAATGTCAAACGTGACACCGCCGGCCGGCGCGGGCGACGACAGACTAACCGTAAAGTTTGCGATTACAGTCCCCGCATTGCCTTCAGTGACTGACAGGTTATCAATCGTGAGATTGGGCGGCGCATTGCAATCGTTGAATGGCGACGCGCTGTTGCGTGGGTTTGTAGTTGCGACAAGGAAATCAGCCGCGTTGTCGTCTGAGTCGGTGCAGCCGCCCGCTTTTCGGAGGGCTGCTGTCGTATTTGCTGCCGGGGCTGGAGCAGGTGCTGTGCCTTCAAAGCAGGTGGCGGCGCCTCCATAACCAACGACATCAGCAATCCCAGGATCCGCGGGACACGAACCGGTCAACGCCGTGGTGTGGCTAAGAAGCGCTACCTTTCCGCTCCCGGCTGCTAGGTTGGTAGTGCCCGCGGCGTCGGGCGTAGGCAGCGGCGTAGTGCCGCCCGCACCCTGCGCTTGCTGGATGAGGAAATACTGTCCAGGAGCAAGGAAGCAAGGTCCACTCGGACAGAGTGCCGTAACAGCCCACGCGTCTGAATCCGCAGCGGCGTTGTACTGCACTGACCAGCCGGCCAGATTCACGGTTGTTGCACCGCGGTTAAAGACTTCGATGAAGTCGTGAGTGTAAGTCGCACCGCTGTTGCCGCCGCCGCCGTATACCTGGCTAATAACCAAGTCAGGAGCGTCGTCATTAAGGATTGTGCCCACACCCTGTGCGTCCGAAATGTTCGCATTCACCGCAGCTGATAGGTCGACAAAGAAAATCTCATCTGGTTCGACCAACGTATCGCCGTTAATCGTGACCGCAATGGGCTTGCTTGTTTCTCCCGGATTGAAGGTCAGCGTGCCGCTGGTGGTCTGGTAGTCAGTTCCCGCGGTCGCCGTGGCCGGGCTGGCTGAGGACGTAGTGTAATTGACCATCACCGTCTGCGTGCTTGACGGCGACAAAGTCACAGTGAAGGTGGCAGTGCTCGTACCGCTATTGCCTTCCGCGATCATTGGCAGATCGTTGATCGAGAGCAGAGGCAAGACTGCCTGGACACTCGTATTCGCGGTAGCGGAGTTATTGCTCAAGTTGGAATCTGAGGTGGTGGAACTGACTGTCGCAGTGTTATCAATCGTGGTGCCCCCTGCGCTGTTGGCCGTAGCTACCAGGGTAATGGTCGCGGACTCACCGCTGAGAAGTGTCGCGAATGTGACGCTGCGATTGTTGCCGCTGCCGCCGCAGACGCCGCTGCCGGTCGATGCGCACGAAACAAAAGTTACGTTAGCCGGCAAGTTGTCGCTGACCACCACCGATTGCGCCGTGGCAGGTCCGTTGTTGGTGATAGTGATGGTGTAGGTGACGTCAGAACCAGTCGTTACCGGGTCGGGCGAGTCAGTCTTGGTGATGGCCAAATCAGCCGCGCTGCAGTCGTTCAACGGCGAAGCCGTGTTGCGCGGGAAAGGAGCTGAGTCCAGGAAGTCGGCTGCGTTGTCATTGGTGTCGATGCAGCCGCCGTTCTTGCGGAAGTCAGCCGTGGTATTGCTCGGTGCCGGAGCGCGACCAGAACCTTCGAAGCAGTCGGCCGTCGTGCCGTACCCGACAAAATCAACGACGCTTGTAGTCAACGGACAGCCTGAGCCGCTGAGCGCGGTTGTTCCAAGAACCAAAGCAACCTTGCCGGCACCTAAAGCCATAGCAAAGGACCCAGAGGCGTCGGGAGTGGGCAGCGGTGCTCCGCTTGGTCCGCCGCCGAGTTGCACCAGGAAGTACTGACCTGGCGCTATCGAGCCAGCTGTTAAATCAACTTTGTTCGTGGTGCCGAAGGCAGCAGTAGCGCCGGCATACTGAACTGAAAAAGGTGTGGTCGCGAAATCAACGGTCATCGTTCCCTGATTGAAGATTTCGACGAAGTCGTTGGTGTATTGGGCGCCTGAATTCCCACCGCCGCCGTAAACCTGGCTGATCACCAAATCGGGCGTGTCATCGTTCTGGATTGTTCCGGTGCCCGAACCGTCACTGATGGTGGCGCCGGTGGCGTTGCTGATGTTTACGAAGAAGGTTTCGTCGGGCTCAATCGCGGCGTCGCCGTTTACGGTGACGTCAAAGGTGTAGGTGGTTTGTGTCGCCGGAATCGTCTGACTAGTCAGCGCTCGCGCTACGTAGTCGTTGTCTTCCGTCGCCGGATCGTCGTCCTGCGCGGTGCCGTCGGCAGTAGCGATGTCAAAAGTGATGCCGCCAGCGGGCGCGGGCAACGTTGATGTCACGGTAAACGTGAATACTGTCGTGCCGCTGTTTGTTTCTAATGCCGAGACATCATCGATGCTCAGGTTCGGACTGTCGTCGTTTTGAATTGTGCCCTGGCCCTGCCCATCCAAGACTGTCGCACCTGAAACGTTGGTCACATTAACGAAGAACGTCTCATTGTTTTCGATGGCGGTGTCGCCGTTTACGGTGACGTCGAACGTGTAAGTAGTGTTTCCGGCCGGGATCGTCTGTGACGTAAGGCTCCGCAACACGTAATCGTTATCGGCGGTCGTCGCGGTGTTGTCCTGGGTGGCGATGTCGAAGGTGACGCCGCCGGCGGGCGCCGCGATTGAAAGGCTAACGGTAAACGTAAAGATTGAGGTCCCGCTGTTTCCTTCGTTCTGCGAGACATCGTTGATGGTCAAACCCGGCAGGTCGTCGTTCTGAATTGTTCCCGTGCCCTGACCATCTGTCACCGTTGCACCTGAAACGTTGGTGACATTTACGAAAAACGACTCGTCGGGTTCGACAGCGGCATCGCCATTGACGTTGACGGTGAATGTATACGTTTGCTGGCCGGCAGGAATTACCTGGGTGGTCAGCGTCTTTGTCGTGTAGTCGCTGTTCGCCGTTGTAGCCGTGTTGTCCTGCGTGGCGATGTCGAAGATGACATCGGTTGAGGGAGCCGGCGCGGAAAGACTGACGGTGAAGGTTGCGGTCGTTGTTCCGCTGTTGCCCTCGACGACAGTAACGTCATTGATTGTCAGATTGGGAGGAGTTCCGGCCACGCAGTTGTTGAATGGCGAACTGGTGTTGCGGGGGAAGGGCGCCGAGACCAGAAAATCTGCCGCGTTCTCATTCGTGTCCGTACAGCCGCCGGCTTTCCGGAAATCTGCCGTAGTGTTGCTCGGGGCAGGCGCGCGGCCGGATCCTTCAAAGCAGTCTGCGGTCGTGCCGTAGCCCACAAAATCCGCAACGGTAGGCGCCAATGGACATCCGCTGCCGGTGAGAGATGTGGTTCCGTTTACGAGCGCGACCTTACCTGCGGCCGCGGCCATCGCGATACTGCCGGTCGCATCTGGAGTAGGCAGGGCCACGCCATTCGCGCCGCCGGATAGCTGAACCAAAAAGTATTGTCCGGGAGCCACTGAGCCCGTCGTCAGATCCACTTTGTTGGAACTAAAGCTCGAAGTAGCGCCGGCATACTGAATTGAGAAAGGCGTGCTGGCGAAATTAACTGTGGTAGTGCCGCGGTTGAAGATCTCGACGAAGTCGTTACTGAATTGCGCACCGGCGTTTCCGCCACCGGCGTAGACCTGGCTGATCACTAACAATGCGCCGTCGTCGTTTTGAATTGTTCCCTGACCCTGACCATCGGCAGCAGTTGCGCCGGCAACGTTGCTGAGATTCACGAAGAAGGTTTCGTTTGCCTCAACGAGGGGGTCGCCGTTTACGCTGACGTCGAAGGTGTAACTAGTATCACCCTCCGGAATAGTTTGCGCGGTCAGGCTTCGGGCCACGTAATCGTTATCGGCCACCGTCGCCGTACCGTCGGCAGTGGCTATGTCGAAGGTTATGCCGCCGGCAGGTGCGGGCAATGAAGATGTGACCGTGAATGTAAAAGTGGTGGTGCCGCTGTTGCCTTCGCTGGCTGAGACATCATTGATGCTGAGGGTGGGGCTGTCGTCGCTCTGAATCATACCGACGCCCTGGCCGTCCGCCATGGTTGCACCGGTGACGTTGGTCACGTTAACCAGGAAGGTTTCATTCGGCTCAACAGTCGCGTCGCCATTAACAGTAACGGTGAACTGATACGTCTGCGCGCCCGCAGCGATCGTCTGGGCCGTCAGGCTCTTCGCCACGTAATCGTTGTCGGCAACAGTGGCTGTGTTGTCGGCGGTAGCGATATCAAACGTGGCACCACCTGCGGGCGCGGGGGACGACAGACTGACGGTGAACGTGAATGTTGTCGTCCCTGCGTTGCCTTCGTTGGCTGACACGTCATCAATTGAGAGCGTGGGAACAGGTGTCACGATCGTACAAACATTTACCGCGTCAGCGGTGGGCGCAAACTGGTTATAGGTGGACGTGTTGCGTGGGCCACCTGAACCGTTCGGGCAGCGCTGATTGGAATTTGTGATGCCGTTGCCGCCGGCGTCTTCATTGACTTGCGGCTGGCCCGAGTTGAGCAGCGTCAGCAAGCCCGCATCGTCCGCGTCGTTCGTGTCGTAAACGAGTGCGTCGATCAGATTCGTGGTGGTAACGGGTGTGCCGTTGGGGAAATCGGTGGCGTTGCCTACAAAGATCGCGACCGCGTCCGGGCCGTTTTGCATTATGCCGTCAGCAAAGACGAGGTCCACGCCAGGAACAGCGGCGCTTCCGAGTGTGAAGTAGCCGCTCCCGTTGGTGCTGAAACCGTCAAGATCGAAGGCGGCGTATGACTGATCGTCGCCGCCGTTATAGAAAACGACTACCAGCCGCGTCAGCGACGTGTTGCCCGTGCCGCCGTCGAAGATCTCGACGAACTCCGCGGTGTCGGTTCCAGTTTGGTCTGAGTCAACTTCGTTGATGACGACATTTGGCGGAGCGACGGGATTAACCGTCAGTGATGCGGGTGGCGACTGAACGCCGCGACCGGTAGCGCGAATCTCTACTGTCCCCGCCGAGATTCCGGTAGCCAATCCATTTTGATCAATTGTGGCCACCGCGGTGTTGCTGGATTGCCAGGTGAAGATCACACCCGGAATTTCGTTGTTTGCAGCGTCGTAAGCTTTAGCGGTGAACTGCTGCTGCGCGCCCGCGTCAATCGTTGCGGTGGCGGGCAACACTTCAACCCGCGCCACTGCCGGCGTGCATGACGTGAATGGCGAGCCATTAATCTGCGTGCCCGGACTATAAGGACGCGCACCGCCGCTGGCAGCTAAATGTTGCTCAAAATCCCCGGTTATGTCAGGCGAGCGAGTCACGGATTGATCGTTGTCGGCTTCGATGCCGGACGAGCCGCCGTAGGCAACGAGATTGACGATCGCGCCAGTCTGGTCCTGCAGAGTGATCGCTCCCTCAGCGTTGCCAAGCGAAACGCCACCGGACGAAGCTTTGACCACCTGCGCGCCACCGAATGCGGGATCGTTTGGATTGAAGGTTGTATTGCCGCCACCGAATACAACTATTGCGCTGCACGATCTGAGCACCGTGCCGGAGGGGAACACGTGGCGTTGCACGTCAGAGCCAGTCCCGCGAGTAAAAATTCGGTAACCGCTGATGTTGATGTCGTTAACGGTGGTGTTAACCAACTCAATAAACTCATCCTGCGAAGCGCTCCGCTCGCCATCGCGATTGGCGTCGCCTACGGTTGGGTCAGTATTGTTGGCCGGCGGGTCCGCGAGGAATTCGTTAATGAGGACGTCGCGCCGCGCGTCGCCGCTGAACTCGACAATCACTGGATTGCTGTCGCGACCATCGGCGTTCACGATCAAATCAACCTTGCCAACACCGCGCAGGTCCGCCGGCACCAGCACGTGAATTTCATCCATGCCCGGCATCTCCGGGTTTTCCATTCTCGCTTCGACGGTTAGCGCACGGCTTCCTGCCGTAACCGACACTGTCGCGGCGCGGCGCGTCCCGGTAGCGAAAACGATCAAGCGGAGATTACCGCTAGTCGGGTCAAAGGGGCCGGGCATCAGCGTGTTGGCATCGAGAATCACGCCTTCTCCGAGTCCATCGCCGCTCCTCGTGAACACACCGGGCGCACCGGTGAGTACCGAGATAGTGCCGCGACTCTGGAAGCCGTCAGAGTTGGTGACGATAACTTCGGCGGTTCCCAATTCGGTGGCTGCGGGGACGTGGAAATTCACCTGCGTCGGCGAAACGAAAAAGATCTGCGCGCTGCGACCGTTGACCGTTACCGTCGTTCCGGCCACGGTCGTGGGATAAACGCCGGCTGTCGGCTGAGACTGTTCAGAGCGAAACGCTAACGCGCCTCCGCGGGCTACGGCAACACTGTCGGGTGCGACTGCCTCGGTGGTTGCAGGTTCATGCCCAAATGAAGCGCCATTGAGAATCGTCAGCGTCCCGGAGGACGGCCGCGGCGCTGTGCCGGTGACATAGATTTCAGAGTTGTTAACGAAATCCGCGTTAGCTACTGCGCCTGAAAGAATGCGCGGAAAGTTAAAGGCGATCACCGAACCGTCGTCGCTCAGGGACGTAACTACTTCTACGTCGCGCCGGCTGCCGTCGAAACCATCAGCCGTGATGGGCGCGTTCGTCACTCGCGAGAGTGAGCCACTGGAAATCTCGAAAGTGTAAACCTCGATGCTGTTGTCCGAATTGCCCGGCATGACTGTGCGCCGGGTTGCAAAAGAAATGCGAGAGCCGTCGCCGCTGATGGATGGATGGAGCGGCACCTCAGTGACGCGTTCGCCAAGGTTGGTGATTTGGCGCGTTACCCCATTGCGGCCATCCCAGAGAAACACCTGGCTGGCATCGGGCGAAGTTTCTGCCGACCAGACGACGCGCAGTCCATCGTCGCTCACAGCGCGGCCGTATGTCAGATTCAGTTTGGGGGCTTGGGTTGCAAGCAGCCCGACCACGAAGAGAGTTTGGCGATTTTGCCTCACGAGGTCGCGATTCGTGCTGGCCGTCAGGCCGGTATCGCGAATATAGAAGAGGCTGGCGCCATCGCCGCTAATTTTTGCGTCGGTGAACCCGACAATATTGGTCGAGTTTGTGGCCTGCACAAAACTCGCGGCTACCGAATCGTAGACAAAGACCTCGAGATTTCCGTCGGCGTTTTGGCTGGTCAGGTTTCGATTGGACGAAAAGGCGATGTATCGCCCATCGTCGGAAATGGAGGGAAGGAAGTTTCCATTCACACCCCGCAGCGAGGCATCGCCCGGCGACGTGTTCGTAATTTGGTTAAGCTTCGCCCCGTCGTAGAGAAAAATCTCAGAGTTGAAATCGTTGTTGGTGCCGAGCGGGTTTTCCTTAGCTGCAAAGGCGATGCGCGAGCCGTCCTGCGAAATCGCCGGCGCCGGCGCGCGAGCTGCGCCCATTTGCAGAAATGTCGGAGGGTCGATGGAGACGTTTGCGCGTATGGCGCGGAACCCTTCGGGGCCCACGGCATTCGCGATGTCTTCCGTTGATTCAAAGGCGATGATGCGACCGTCGCCACTGATTGTCGGACTGAGGCTCTTCCCGTCTTCGGTGGTGTTTGTAATTCGCCGCAGGGGACTCTGCATGCGCGCGCTCTGCCAGCCGATGGCGCAGAGGGCCACCGCTGCGAGAAGAACGAAGAAATAACGTCTGGCGCGAAGCAATAAAATTTACCGCTTATCTATTTCGGACACGGATCAGCAGGTGCTAGTTCCCAATGCTGTCAGATCTGAACATCGCTCGGGGAGAACTGGCGACGGACCTGTGTGTAGTGAAACTCCGGAAGCATTTTGACGTGCAATCGTTTGCAGGCTTAGGGAACGAACGGATTCTACCGCTTTCCTTAGGAAAGACAAGGCCGAAGGCCGAAGTTCAATCTTGACAGCGGCAGCTCTAATGCGTGCGATTCGTTCTTCTACTTGCGGATCCTTAAGTGCTGGTTCCCTGGATCTTCTCATTCTTCGTTACCAGGCGATTGAGCGTGTCGGGAACAAGACGCTCTGCAAACCCCGCAATGAAGGACCAAATAATCAACAATGCATAGGAAGTACCGTCGGAAGGTCCGGTGTGTTTTAGAAAATCTTCCACTCCCAGCACAGGGAATCTTGTTAAGCCCTCCGCCGGAGGCGTGGACGTAGGAGTCGGCGACGCCTGAGGTGAACTCTTTGCGAGTGCTTCTGTCCCTGGAGTCGGGATTCCGTCGTCTACCTTTGGCGTGCCTGAAGATGCTGTGTTAACCGGACCGTTTGTAGTCGGCGAGGGAGACGGGGATGCAGATAGAGTGGGCGACGAACTGATCGTCGCGGCTCGCGATGGACTGGCGGACGGGATTGCGCCAGGTGATGCTGATGGTGATGGTGACGCTGTAGGCGAGGCTGACGGTCTGGGAAAATTTGTCGTGGCTTGAGGGGCTCTTCGAGGTGTGCTGATTCGTGGGAAGGCGGATCCTTCCAGCAATCCGGCAGCAAACAAAACAAACAGTAACGCCGCAAAGATGCCTCCATAAAGAGGAGAAAGAAATATCCCCTTCCATCCGCTATTCAACGCGGCCAGATTAAAGAGAGCGTCGCCCTCAGTGGGCGCAGACTGAATTCTTTGTAGCATGCTTACGCAGCCGCCAATGATACCTGCGGAAACGACAGTCAGTAGGGTCACGAAGGGCACGCTGACCGCGGTATACTCGTGAAAGATAAACCTTAGCCCCACTGCTACATTAAAAAGGATTCCCAGCATCAGGACCGCGACGGAGATTATCGTGATTAAGACCGCCCGGTTGGTCAACCAATCACGCAGACGTTCGCGAACCGGCAGGATTGCATAATAGAGATAGACTTTGCTCAACAAGTATTCCAGGTCGGCGCGCAGGGCACGCTCGATGATAATTTTCGGCAGAGGAGGATTTGCATCCGGATCGATTTGAATTTCGGGAAGGTTGGGAGGCTTGGAGGCGACGTATTCGTCGTACTCTTTTTGACCGGCAATGCTTCGATACTTTGCGCGAGCGTCGTAGGCTTTGCGAATCAGGTTTTCTAACGGCCTGGCCTGCACCAGGCTAAGATCAAAACTGTAAATGTCGCTCCAGGTCAGTTCACATCCCAACCGCTTCTCGTGAAGGTCGTCCAATAGTTGGATAACGCTCGGATCGCTAATACCCGACTTTAACGCAAGATATTCGCTGTGAAGGTGATCGAAAAACAACATCGCATAGTCAGGAGCAATTCTGCTTAACGCCTTACGCTGTATGATCTCGTCAGTCGGCTTCTCGAAGAAGTCACCGTGCAATAGTTCGCTTAGTCTTGGCATGGCTGTCACCTCAGATTCCGAGGGAAGGTGGACTTGATCCTGCGGCGGATAGTCCGGGGTTGATATGAGATGTAGCGCAGACTCGAAACAGCAAGATTTGAGATCTGAAAATCAGCCGGCGCTACTTTTGCGAAGCGGCGGTATTATAAGGTCTCGCGATTGTAACGCAACCCTTTCTGGAGGTTTTAGGGTCGTCTGCGTCAGTTTGAGTGTTTATGCGCATCCTGCGCGCGATCACGGGCCGGTCGCACGTGCCGCTAGCTGCGGTTGATTCACGAACCTGCGGTTTCGGCTATGATACTGAATCGTTACGCGTGATATCAGAAAGCTTCGCGGAGTTTATGAATGAGAATCATAATCAGTGGATCACACGGACTTATCGGCAAGGCGTTAATCGAGGCGCTCAGGATCGACGGACACGAAATCTTTCGTCTTGTCAGAAACGCGCCGCGCGATGAGTCTGAAATCGAATGGAGCCCTGACCGGTACAGCATTGCTCTGGCGCGCCTCGAAGGTTTTGACGCTGCGGTGCATCTGGCCGGGGAGAGCATTGCCGAAGGACGCTGGACGGACGAAAAGAAGAAACGGATCCTGGAGAGCCGCACACGCGGGACACAACTGCTAAGCGATGCGCTCGCAAATCTTGCTAGTCCTCCAAAGGTTCTGATTTCCGCGTCGGCAATTGGTTACTACGGAAATCGTGGCGACGAAATCCTAACGGAACAGAGCGAGCCTGGCGATGAGTTTCTGGCAGAAGTTTGCGTCGAATGGGAAAAGGCCACGTCTCTTGCGAAGGAGAAGGGAATCCGCACGGTCAACTCGCGCTTCGGCATCATTCTCGCCAAAGAAGGCGGTGCGCTGGCCAGGATGTTGACGCCATTTCGCATGGGCGTCGGCGGCAGAATCGGCAGCGGCAAGCAGTGGATGAGTTGGATCGCGTTGGATGATGTTATCGGGGGAATCAAGTTTGCGCTGGCTAACGAGTCGCTGCGAGGTCCGGTTAATTTCGTCGCACCCAACCCGGTAACGAATGCGGAGTTTACTAAAGCATTGGGCCGTGCGCTCTCGCGCCCCACAATATTTCCGATTCCCGCTTTCGGTTTGCGGCTGGTCTTTGGTGAGATGGCAGATGCGCTGTTGTTGTCGAGCCAAAGGGTGGAGCCTGAGCGATTGAAAGCGTCAGATTACACATTCCAGTTTTTGCAGCTCGATGCGGCTTTGCGCCACGTGCTTCAATAGCTGAGCATCAAACATCATTCGCCGCGGAGGACCCAGGAGATGATGATCCGTCCAGTTTTCCTTCTCATAGCTTGCGTGCTTTTCTGTGTCAGCGCTTCCGCTCAGACCCGCGATCGCGCCGCCCTGCTCGACTCGTTGGAGAAGGACGGCTGTGTCACGATCGAGAAGGTCAGGATATGCAAATACGACTACCCTTCCGATGGCGCAAACGTTGAAGCCATCACCTTTCGTCCCGAAGCTGACGGCAAGTACCCAGGGGTCCTGCTCATTCCCGGTTATCAGCGCAGCGCCACCGATTACATATATCTCGGCAGGATCCTGGCGGCGGAAGGTATTGCCAGTGTTGCGGTCACGCAGCCCGGTTTTGGAAAATCCACGGGCAAAGCAGACTACGTTGGACCAAAAACGATTGGGGCGCTCACCGCCGGACTCGATAAATTCACACGGGAGTCTTACGTCGACGGAAAGCGAATGGGGATATTTGGTTATTCACGCGGGGGTATGGCGGCGTCTCTGCTGGCAGTTAAACTCAAAGACTTAAAGGCGGTAGTGTTGGGCGCCGGCATTTATGACTTCAAACGAGCGTATGACGAGATCAAGATCGAAGGCATCACGGCAAACATGAAAGCGGAAACGGGGATGACTGATGCAGCCATCAGGGAGCGCTCTTCAGTTATGCAGATGGATCGGCTGCAAGCTCCGGTATTAATCCTGCACGGTGAGAAGGATTTGAATGTTCCGGTGAGCCAGGCGTTGCTCCTGCGCGATCGGCTCAAGGAACTCAAGAAAGATTTTGAGATTAAGCTTTGGCCAAACGCCGAGCACAGTATCCCGCGCTCCGAAATGCTTCCGCTCACGATTGATTTCTTCAACCGCCGGCTCAAGGGCGCGAAATAGAAAACGAGCCGACCAGGATTAAGTCAGAACGGGATCGGTAGCGGCCGGGTATTAGCTCCGCACATAACGTCAACGCAGGTTACGACCCGGTCGCTACCGCTCCCGGTTCTGACTTCTTCTCCAGGTGGTGATATCGGCCGCGTGGTTCAACTCGTAGCGGCTTCTTTTTCCTGGGCAAACTCAGGCAGGACGTCGAAAACTTCCAGGGCGTATTTCACATTGCCAAACGGCGCCGAAACCTGGACGCCGTGAATGATATCGCGCACCTCCAGGAGCGACTCGCGCGCGATCTTCAATCCTTCATCACGTCCGGCTTCCTTGCTGATTGCTGACGCGGCGCGCATGCGCTCCATGATTGAAGGCGTCACGCGCACTCCCGGAACTTCGTTATGCAGAAACTCCGCATTGCGATAAGACACGAGCGGCCAGATGCCCGCGATGATGGGAATCTTCACATGCTCGATGCTCATAATGAATTCGCGCAGTTGATCGGTATCAAACACCGGCTGGGTAATCGCATATTGCGCCCCCGCCTCGACCTTGTATTCAAAACGCCGTATTTCTTCGTCGGGATTGATGGCGCCCGGATTAACACCGACGCCGATGCAGAAAGCGGTCGGCTCACCAATCGGATTGTTGCCGAGATCGAGCCCGTGGTTGAGTTTGTTCACCATGTTGGTGAGGCCAATGGCGTCAATATCAAATACCGCGGTCGCGTCCGGGTACGGCCCCATCTTCGGCGGGTCGCCCGTTATCAAAAGGAGATTGCGCAGACCAAGGGCGGAGGCGCCTAGAAGGTCAGACATCATCCCCAGCAGGTTGCGGTCGCGGCAGCAATAATGAAGGACTGACTCGATGCCGATCTGGCGTTCTACCAGCACCGCAGTTGCGAGTGCACTCATGCGCGACTGCGCGCGCGCTCCGTCGGGAATATTCACGCCATCAACGCCGGCATCTTTCAGTAATTGAATCGAGCTCAGCGTCTTCTCAGCGTCTACGCCTTTCGGCGGCAACACCTCGACCGAGGTCACGAATTCGCCGTTAACAATTTTGCGCGACCACGCTGAACGTTCTTCAGGCGGCACCACCTTGAAATCGGCGGGAACGATCTCCCGGACCTGGGCTAGCGGCCCGGAGTCTCGTAGCGACCGTTGCGCCCGCGGGGAAGCAGCACGGACAGCGTCAGAAATCAATTTGATGTGCGCGGGAGTGGTGCCGCAGCAGCCGCCGATGAACTTCGCGCCTGATTGAATAAACCGCTTGGCAAACTTCGACATGTACTCAGGCGAGCACATGTAAAACTGGCGTCCCTGAACGTCGCGAGGCAGGCCGGCGTTTGGCTGCGCGGCAAGCTTCTTCTTCGTGACCGCGCGCATCTTCTCGAGCGCGCTGAGGATTATCGCGGGGCCCACGCCGCAGTTGAGTCCAATCACGTCAGCGCCCCATTCGTCGAGCTGCGTGGTCAGAAGTTCGGGAGTCGTGCCAAACGACGTGTTGCCGTCGGTCTGAATTGTCATCTGGGCGACGATGGGAAGGTCACATAACTCACGGACGGCGCGAATCGCCTGTCGCATTTCGGAAACGTCGTTGAAAGTCTCGAGAGAAAAGAGATCGACGCCGCCCTCGAGCAGCGCGGCCACCTGTTCTTTGAAGAGGTCCTTGGCTTCTTCAAATGAGGTTGGGCCATAAGGCTCGATTCGCAGTCCGAGCGGCCCGACTGAGCCGGCGACGTAGCAACTATCTCCGCCGCCCTCGCGCGCCAGCCTGGCCGCGGCGATGTTGATTTCCCGCAGGCTGCCTTCGAGGCCATATTGAGCCAGCTTAGGCGCGGTGGCGCCGAAGGTATTTGTTTCCAGAATGTCTGCGCCCGCGCGGCAGTATTCGGAGTGGACTTCGCGAACGAGGTCGGGATTGCTGAGGTTCGTTTCGTCGTAACAGCGATTTATGTAGACACCCTTGGCGTAGAGCATGGTGCCCATCGCGCCGTCGAAAACGTGGATGGTGTCGGAATTGAGAGCGTCGCGGAAGTTTTTCATCGTAAGTAGGACAGACATTCTTGTCTGGCCAATTCTAAGGAACCTAAACATTGGACAGGCAGGAATGCCTATCCTACAAATAAAAATCCCGCGCCAAACAGCGCGGGACTTCATCAGTCAATGAAGTTGTTCGGGTGCGTCCTTTCAGGATTGCCCGAGCTGTTTAGCGGTTGTTTTACGTGGCCGCAAGTCGCCTTAACTCACCACGTTTTCAATTGTGCTTATACGCCCGTGCAAAGTGGGCTGTCAAGGCGGCCGCTGCGAGAGGACTAAGAGTTTTTGGTCCCGTAAGGGGCCCAATGTTTATAGCTGACACCTAATTCCCATGACTTCGCTCGGAAGCAGTGTAATAGATACGGCTCGCAAATGCTCGCGCTCCGCTGAGCGACGACCCGAGGATCGGTACTTGTTTCTATAAAGATTGCGCTTCTGCGGAGCCGGGGTGCGTGTTCAAACAACGAACCATATTGTCGAGGGTTACGAACGAACGGATACCTCGTGTGTTCTATCCATCGCCTTGACAGAGTTTCGTAATTTTGGCTGAATGCTCGCGTTCTTCCAATTGTCGGGCCGGTAAAGTCTCTGGGTCTCCCCTGGCCCGCGTCAGCTACATTTCCCCGGCTGAAAACTTCGAATAAGGAAACAACTTATGAGCACAGCAATCGACGGCACCGGGTCTAGTCCACAGTCCCCGGATGATCGTGGTTTCTTCGGCCACCCGCGCGGTCTCTCCACGCTCTTCTTCACCGAGATGTGGGAGCGCTTTTCTTACTACGGTTTGCGTCCGTTGCTGGTCCTGTTTATGTCTGCTGCGGTCCTGGACGGCGGCTTCGGAATGGAGCGCGGCCAGGCGTCGGCCATCGTGGGCATCTACGCAGCGAGCGTCTATCTCGCTTCGCTGCCGGGCGGGTGGATCGCAGACCGTCTATTGGGATTGCGTCGCGCCATCATGACGGGCGCAGTGATGATCTCAGCCGGACACATTTCAATCGGACTGTCATCGTTTGCTCACAGCAAAGTGCCATTCTTCCTCGGGTTGATTCTGATCGCCCTCGGAACAGGGTTATTGAAGCCAAACATTTCTGCGATCGTCGGCGACTTATATCCTGAGGGCGGCGCGCGGCGTGATGCAGGCTTCTCGATCTTCTATATGGGGATTAACGTCGGCGCTTTCTTTGGCCAACTTATTACCGGCTTTCTTGGCGAGAAGTTTGGCTGGCACTTCGGCTTCGGCGCCGCCGGCGTGGGCATGCTCATCGGTTTGGTGACGTTTTCGTTGTTGGCCAAGAAGACGCTGGGCAGTCTCGGCCTTGAACCTACACGGGATCCGGATCCTGCAGTGCAGGCGCGAAAAGAACGCACCCTGAAACTGATTCTGGGAATTGGAATCGCAGTCCTCGTGACGGTGGTGGTGCTCGGAGCCCTGGGAATGCTGCCGCTGGACGCGCAGGTCATAGGTCAGAATATGACCTACATTCTGGTAGGCACCGCAGTGGTTTACTTTGGCTATCTTTTCATCTTCGGCGGCCTGTCGGGAGACGAAAAGAAGCGCGTAGCCGTAATCGGAATTCTGTTTGTCTTTGCCTCGATCTTCTGGTCGGCTTTCGAGCAGGCGCCGACGTCGCTCAACCTCTTTGCACGTGATTTTACCGATCGCATGATCGGCGGTTTTGAGATTCCAGCGACGTGGTTCCAGTCAGTCAACTCCTTCTTCATTTTCCTGCTGGCGCCGTTCTTCGCGGCAATCTGGGTGAACATGGCGGGCAGGGGGCGAGAGCTTTCGAGTCCAGCGAAGTTTGCGCTTGGGCTGTTCTTTGCCGGGGTTGGTTTCATCATCATGATCTTCGCAGCAAACATGGTGGTGAGCGGCGGCGGCCTCCTGAAAGTTTCCCCGTTATGGCTCGTGGCCAGTTACCTTTTCCAAACGGTCGGCGAGTTGTGTGTGAGTCCGGTGGGACTGTCATCGATGACGAAGCTTTCGCCGCGCCGATATGTGGGCCAGATGATGGGAATCTGGTTCCTGGCATCGGCGGTGGGCAACCTGATTGGCGGACTCGTCGGCGGGCGTGTCGATCCCGAGAAACTCGAGCAGATGCCGACGCTGTTTATCATCACCGCCGCTTCGTTAATGCTGGCGGCGCTGGTTCTGTTTGCGCTGACGCCTATCATTCGTAAGCAGTTGACGCCAAGAGAAGCGCAGGCCACAAACTAAAAATAATCCGGAGAAGCTATTGTTAAACCGTCTATCGCTTTTCGCCCTCGTAATCTGTCTGTCCGTCGCCGCTGCGTCGGCCCAGCAGAAACTGCTGACCATCGACGACATCTTCGATCCCGTAAAGAGGGTCAATTTCAACGGCACGCCTCCCAACATTCGCTGGCTTAAAGACGGCAAGCATTACCTGCTCGCAAACGATCCGACGAAGAAGGACGTGCCGAGGCTGCAAAGGATTGACGCTGTCACCGGAAAAGCCACCGCTTTTCTTGATACCGCGAAGATGCAGGCAGCGTTTAGTGCCCTGGGCGGAATAACCGCGGCGGATGCCACGCGTCTGGCCAGCCGCGCTTCGTATGACCTGAACAAGTCTGAGTCTGCCGTTCTGATTAACTGGAACAACGATCTCTTCTATTACGAGCTCGGTAACGACAAAGCATTGCGGGTGACAAACGATCCTGAAGAAGAGGTCGGCGAGACATTCAGTCCCGACGGCCGCATGCTCGGCTTTGTGCGAGGCGGAAACATTTTTGTTTACGACATTGCCGCTCGACAGGAGCGCCGGTTAACCAGCGATGGCAGTCCCAAGATCCTGAACGGCCGGCTCAACTGGGTTTACCAGGAAGAGCTATACGGGCGCGGAAACTTTGAAGCGTATTGGTGGAGTCCCGATTCCACGTCGATCGCATATCTCCGCATTGACGACAATCCAGTGCCTGAGTTCACCGTCGTCGATCACATTCCGTATCACCAAAAACTCGAAGTTACTCCTTATCCCAAAGCAGGAGATCCAAATCCCATCGTTCAACTCGGAGTGGTAAACGCGGCGGGCGGAGCGACGCGCTGGGTGGACACCTTCAAGTATCACCCAACTGATTTGTTAATCGTGCGCGTCACCTGGACTCCCGATAGTCGCAAAGTAGTCTATCAGGCCCAGAACCGCGAGCAGACATTCCTCGACGTGAACGTCGCCGATCCTCGCGATGGCAAGTCGAATACGCTTTTTCGCGATACGACAAAAGCGTGGGTTGAAGTCATTGATAATCCGACCTGGCTGAAAGATGGTTCGTTTCTTTGGCAGAGTGAACGCAACGGATGGCGTCACATTTACCACTATGCTCAGAACGGCACGATGGTCCGGCAAGTAACCGATGGCAAATGGGAAGCGCGCTCGATCGACAGCGTCGACGAAGACAAGGGGTTTATTTATTTCACCGGAACAAACCACAGTCACATCGCTCCGCATGCTTATCGGGTGAAACTCGACGGCACCGGCCTGACGCGATTAACCAGCACGGAAGGATCTCATCGCATAAGTTTTAGTCCCACTTCGGATCTTTTTATCGACAGCTGGGGCGACATCAACACGCCAACTCAAACCCGACTCTACGACGCGAGTGGAAAACTCGTGCGGGTGATTGACGAAAACAAAGTAGCAGTGCTGAAGCAATATAAGCTGGGCACAGCCGAACTAATGACAGTAAAAACGCGCGACGGGTTTGAAATGGAAGCGATGATGATCAAGCCCCCTGATTTTGACCCGGCCAAAAAGTATCCGGTGCTGCAGTTTACCTACGCCGGGCCACACGCGCCGCAGGTTCGGAATACCTGGGGAAATGTCACCTACATGTGGCATCAGCTACTGGCGCAGAAAGGCTACATCGTTTGGGTTTGCGATAACCGCACGGCGAGCGGCAAGGGCGCCGAATCCGAGTGGCCCGTTTACAAAAACTTCGGCGAGCTTGAGCTGCGCGACATTGAAGATGGAGTGGCGTGGCTAAAGACGCAGCCGTATGTGGATGGATCGCGCATCGGAATGTGGGGTTGGAGTTACGGTGGATTTATGACCAGCTACGCGCTGACCCATAGCCAGAGTTTTAAGGTGGGAATCGCTGGCGGCACGGTGGCTGACTGGCGTGACTACGATTCGATCTATACGGAGCGATACATGCTGACGCCGCAGAATAATCCCGAAGGCTACAAGAAGAGCTCTCCAATCACAGCCGCGAAGAATCTTCACGGGAGGCTGTTGCTGATTCATGGCGCGATTGATGACAACGTGCACATGCAAAACACAGTGCAGTTTGTTTATGAGCTACAGAAGGCAGGGAAGCAGTTTGAGTTGATGATCTATCCGAAATCGCGTCACGGTATAACGGATCCATTGCTACTCAAGCATATGCGCCAGATGATGACCGACTACATTGTGACGAACCTGTAGGACAGGCATTCCTGCCTGTCCCTCACCGCTCGTGGGACACTTGTCGGCAAGTAAGTGAATGGACAGGCAGGAATGCCTGTCCTACCTCCTTTGACAAGTCGGGCACCAGTAAGTTGATCGTCCGCCATGCGTTAGGCGGCGAATGCGGGCGCCGCATTTGAAGCACGGTTCGCCTTCACGTTCGTAGACCTGCCAAATCCTTCCAAACGCCTCGCCATAAGAAAACCCCTCTGCATTCTCCAGGCTGATTCGAGATGAGGAATTGCCTGAGACGGCTGCGCGCAGAACATCGCGGATGGCCTGATGCAGACGGGTCACGCGTTTGGTTGACAGTTCGGAAGCAATTTTGAATGGATTGATCCGCGCGCGAAAGAGAGCTTCCGCGGCATAGATGTTTCCAAGGCCGAGCACTCTCGTCTGATCCAGCAATAGCGTTTTCAGGGTGCGGCGCGATTTGGCCAGGGTTTCCTTCAGATAGGCCAGGCTAAACTCGTCGGAGAAGGGCTCGGGCGCGAGCTCACTGATTCCTTTCAGTGTGTTGATGCGCGAGCTCGCCAGTAGTTTCATCACGCCAAACTGTCTTTGATCGCGAAACACCAGACGGCGTTCGTCTTCAAGATAGAAGACGGCGTGTGCGTGACGCGGTAATTCATCATCTGGCTTGAGGACGAGGAACTGACCAGTCATGCGCAGGTGGACCGCCAGCGTGAGGCGATTATCGAGTTCGATAAGGATGTACTTACCGCGCCGATTAACCGCGGTGATGCGCGCGTTCTTCAGTTTTCGATTGAAAACGGCGGTTGATAGAGGCGAGATCAGTTTCGGAAGAGTGACTTCGCTGGCGACGATGCGGCTGCCGTTTACAGAACGGCGCAGAGCACGCACGACATGTTCAACTTCAGGTAGTTCAGGCATGCGCGCGCATTGTCCGACTGTGGGACAGGCATTCTTGCCTGTCCCTCAATAACCCGCAAGAGCAGACAGGCAAGAAGCCTGTCTTACTTGCTAGATCCTTCCCAACAAGAGGAGGATCAGAATTATTACCAGAATGAGACCCAGCCCGCCGCTTGGTCCATAGCCCCAGTTTCTGCTGTGCGGCCATCTGGGAACGGCGCCCAACAAAAGGACAATCAGAATAATCACCAGGATCAGACCTAAACTCATTTAGACCACCTCCGTGAAACGCTGGTTCAAATCGCCGGCGTCAAATTGATTATTGATTTTAGGGGGGATGGCAAAACTTAACGATTTTCCGAACGGGCGTCAATCATTTCTTTGTCCGGTCCAACTGTAAGACAGGCATTCTTGCCTGTCTGTCATCGCCAGAAGTGGACAGGCAGGAATGCCTGTCCTACTTTCGCGCAAGCGCCTGGCCCGCGTCCAGCAGAGCGTTGGCTTTTTCGACGCTCGTCGCCTCTGAATATATTCTGAGCATTGGCTCCGTCCCGGATTGGCGAAACAATATCCACGATTCATCGTCGAAGAGGAGCTTTGTGCCATCCAGCGTTTCGACTCCGACTACAGCGTACCCCGCAAATGTTCCGCCCGTGGTGGCACTCAGGCTCTCAATCAATGCCTGGCCGCGCGCAGTTTCAACGCGCAAGTCTCTTCGCCGAAAGTGGAACTCGCCAAATTCGCTGTGGATCTCGCGCAGCATTTCAGACGGAGATTTCCCCGCGGTGATGACCGCTTCGAGAAAGAGCAGAGAATTGAGAATGCCGTCGCGTTCGGGAATATGGTTCTTGACGCCAATCCCGCCTGACTCTTCAGCGCCGATTAGAATGTCGTCATTAAGCATTAGGTCGGCGATGTACTTAAACCCGATGGCTGTTTCGTGAAGCTTGAGATTATGAGCGGCGGCGATCCGTTTGAGCAGCACAGACTGTGAGAAGGTGCGCACTATTCCGCCATTCATGCTCCGATTGCGTATCAGGTGTAGAAGAATTAGCGGCACCACATCGTGCATCGTCATTGTTTCGCCGCGCTCGTTAACAGCGCCGACACGATCCGCATCGCCGTCTGTTGCTACACCGAGCATTGCGCTGGTTTCAATCACGCGCTCTTTCAAAGCGCCAAGATTACTGTCAATTGGCTCAGGATTGACTCCGCCGAAAAGTGGATCGCGGTTCCCACGAATCGTCTCGATTTTGAGTTTGCCGCCCGTGAGGAAACTCTCCACCCAGTTGCCGCCGGCGCCGTGCATCGGGTCGACGACTACGGTTGCGTTTGCGCTGCGCAGGCGATCGAGATCTATGTAGGAGGCAATTTGACTGCGGTAACTTTCAACGACTGGTATCAAGCTCTCATGGGTGTTATCGGGAACCGCCGCGCGTCGAGGCGGATTTGCGTCTACTAGTTTCTCGACCGCAGCAGTCGTTTCGGGCGCAGCGCTTCCGCCCCAGGGAGCTTTGATCTTAAAGCCATTGAAGTCTGCGGGATTATGAGACGCAGTGATCACTATTCCGCCGTCAGCGCCGAGCTGCTTCACCGCCCACGAAATCAACGGAGTAGGACCTGCTTCATTGAAACAGGATAATCGGATCCCGTTACCAGCCAGGACTTCAGCGGCCCGCGCTGCGAATTCCTGCGAAAGGAACCGTCGATCGTAACCAATAACAACGAAAGGCGACTCGGTCTGCCTTAACAGATAATCGGCGTACGCCTGGGCCACTCGTTCGAGGTTTACGAACGTGTATCCGCGACCGATGACTGCACGCCAGCCATCAGTTCCGAATTTGATTGTTGGAAGATCGGACATAAGTTCCAGGCAGCAGCCCGACCGTTAGGGAGGGCTCGGTGTTTCAGCGAAGAACGAACGGAAATCGACGGGAGCCCTCCCTTACGGTCGGGCTTCTGCCAGGGACTGGCCGGTGATTGTGTAGTCAGTTAGCGACGTTTTGTCGCCCAGGACCGATCCTGGGCCAACGACAGCGGAGCGTCCAATATGGCAGCCTCGGCCGATTATCGCGCCGGTTACCATTGCCGCAGTTCCTACGCGCGTGTGTGGCCAGACCACCGAATTCTCAACGCGAGCTCGTTCCTCCAGAAAACAACCCTTCCCGAGAACTGAGTTGATCACCTGGGCGCCGGGCTTGATCTGGCAGTCGTCGCCGATGACCGAGAGGTCGTCGAGCTCTGCAGCGGTTGCTGAATCAAACGTCCCGCGCCGGTCTTTCAAGTGAATGCGTCCGACTTTGTTTCCCAGCAGATCCTGATGGACCTGTAGGTAGCGTTCGGGCGTGCCGATATCGATCCAATAGGTCCGAGGCGAGACGTGGGCAAAGAAAGTCTCTTTTCGTTTCAACAGTTCTGGAAACAGGCCGTACTCAAACGAATGAGGTTCGCCGGTTGGAATCAAGTCGAGCACCTTCGGTTCCAAAATGTAAGTGCCGGCGTTAATTGTGTTGCAGGTAATCTCATCAGCCTTTGGCTTTTCCAGAAATCTGCGGATGCGGCCGTCGCTCTCGGTTTCCACCAGGCCATAGGCTGACGGGTTTTCAACCGGCGTTAAAACTACGGTCGCGGTCGCCTGACGCTCGCTGTGTTCGCGAATGACAGCTTTCAGATCGAGGTCGGTCAGAATATCTCCGTTGAAAACGACGGTCGGCTCGCGAATCAGGTCTTCGGCAAACTTGTATGCTCCCGCGGTTCCCATAGGCTGAGGCTCCACTGTGTATTTAAGTTTTACGCCATGTGCGGAACCGTCACCGAGGAGTTGCTCAATCTTGTCAGGCTGGTACGACAAGGAGAGGGTTATGTCGGTGATACCTGCGCGGCGGAGCGTGTCGATCTGATAAAGCAGGAAGGGACGATTGCAAATCGGCACAATCGGCTTCGGAGTGTAGACAGTTAGCGGGCGCAGCCGCGTGCCCTTACCGCCGGCAAGGATTAATGCTTGCATGTTGGATTATTGGAATTTGGGTTTGAAGGTTGAATAGCGATGCGAGTCTATCATCCGGTCGTGCGGCTTATCAATTGAGCGTTCAAGTTACGCAAACTGTTAGTTTGCGTTCTCCGTCCCACGCGACAGGTTCGGCTGCGAGGCATCGCAAACTAACAGATTGCGTTAGTAGTGCCTTCCTTGACACCCCTGCGGGTAAATAGTAAATCGTAAACAGAGAATATTTACCGAACATTTCTTTCGAAGCGGTTTGGAGTTACGAATGAGTGAAACGCGGGAAGCAGTGATTATTAGCGCAGCCAGGACTCCAGTGGGAAAGTTTCTCGGCTCGTTGAAGGGATTTTCTGCGACAGACCTGGGTGCGATTGTTGTGCGCGAGAGCGTCAAGCGTGCGGGCGTACCCGCGGAAGACGTGGATGAAGTGATCATGGGATGTGTTATCCAGGCGGGACTGGGCCAGAACCCTGCCAGGCAAGCGGCCTTGCGCGGCGGCTTGATGCCGGCGGTGTCGGCGGTGACAGTGAATAAGGTTTGTGGATCGGGTCTTAAAGCCGTGATGATGGCTGCGCAGGGTGTGCAACTGGGCGATACCGATATCGTCGTTGCAGGCGGTATGGAATCGATGTCAAACGCGCCATATCTGATTCCTAAGGGCCGTGAGGGATACCGGCTTGGCAACGGCGAACTCGTCGACGCAATGATTAACGATGGCCTTTGGGATGCGTTCAACGATTACCACATGGGCTGCACTGGGGAAATCGTTTCAGAAAAGTTCGAGGTAAATCGCGCCGAACAGGACGAGTATGCCCTGAATTCTCATCGTAAAGCAGCCGCGGCAATCAAGGACGGGAAGTTTAAGGACGAGATAGTTGCGGTCGAGATTCCGCAGAGGAAAGGGCCGTCCTTAATTTTCGATACCGATGAAACGGTGCGTGAGGACACCTCATTAGAGGCGCTGGGGAAATTGAAACCTGCGTTTAAGAAAGAGGGCGGAACTGTAACGGCGGGGAATGCTCCGGGCGTCAATGACGGCGCATCGGCAGTTGTCGTTACCTCGGTTGATCGAGCAAAGGCGCTTGGAGTTGAGCCGATGGCGCGCATCGTGGCCCAGGCCACTTCCGGCGTTGAACCGGCAATGGTGATGATGGCCCCGGTGGAAGCGATTCGGAAGGTCTTGCGGAAGGCAGGTTGGGCGATTGGCGAGGTGGATCTAATCGAACTCAATGAAGCCTTTTCCGTGCAGGCAGTCGCAATTATTAAGGAACTTGGATTGGATGCTGCGCGAGTAAATGTTAACGGCGGCGCGGTGGCGCTGGGGCATGCAATTGGCCAGTCCGGGTCTCGATTGTTGACGACTATGCTTTATGAGCTGAAGCGCCGTGGCGCGCACCGGGGAGTTATTTCACTTTGCCTTGGCGGCGGCAATGCGGTGGCGATGGCAGTGGAACGATAAGTAGGTCATGCATTCCTGCCTGACCAACGACAAGGCAAAGAGTTTGAGTCGGGAGAATTGGACAGGCAAGAATGCCTGTCCTACATCATGAGTGAAATTATTGGCGTAGTTGGATCGGGAACGATGGGCAATGGGATTGCCCAGGTAGCGGCGCGCGCCGGCTACAGCGTTGTGATGTGCGACGTTCAGGACGAGTTTCTGCAGCGCGGGATGACGACCATCGATAAGAGTCTCCAACGTGACGTAGACAAAGAGAGATTGACTGCGGACGAGAAAAAGTCGGTCGTTGGGCGCATCAAGACAACGACTGAACTCGAGGATCTAAGCGCGGCCTCCTTTGTAATCGAAGCTGTAACCGAAGACCTGAAGGTGAAGACGGAGCTTTTTAAGACACTCGACGTAATTACGCCGTCTGAAAGCATTCTCGCCTCCAACACGTCCTCGATTTCAATTACCAGGCTGGGCGCGATGACCGGGCGGCCGGACAAGGTTATCGGCATGCATTTCATGAATCCGGTACCGGTCATGAAGCTGGTGGAAGTAATTCGCGGAATCGCGACGTCAGATGCAACGTATGAAAAGGTTCGTTTGCTCACGGAAAAACTCGGCAAGACAGCGCTTGATTGCAATGATTCTCCGGGATTCGTTTCCAATCGCGTCCTCATGCCCATGATCAATGAAGCAGTTTTTACACTTTACGAAGGTGTGGCCACTCGTGAGAGTATCGACGGAATTATGAAACTGGGGATGAACCATCCGATGGGTCCCCTTACGCTGGCTGACTTCATTGGGCTCGACGTTTGCCTGGCCATCATGAATGTCTTATACGATGGTTTTGGTGATTCAAAGTATCGTGCCTGCCCACTGCTCAGGCAATATGTTGATGCCGGCTGGTTGGGCAGGAAAACAGGTCGCGGGTTTTACGAATATTGATTACAGTGAGTGGTCTGTTGCCAGTTGTCAGTAGTAAATTTTACTTTGCGGCGATTGAACCACTGACTACGGACAACTGACTACTAACTACTAACAACAGCTAATGAATCCCGTTTCTCATTTTTGTCAGAAGTGCCTGGCAGCAAACGCGCTGGGGCGTGAGTTTTGCTCGCGCTGCGGCACGCGCCTCATGATCGTGGTTGAACCACCGGCCGCGCGTTATGAAACGTTTGACCCTTCACCTTCCAACGAAGAGCATTTGTTAGAACGGATTTCCGGCCTCGAGAACCGGCAGACGCGATTGACTGAAAAACTCGAGCGCGCATTGGATCTCCTGCTGCGTCAGGCACAGAATTCCCATTTTGACCGCGCGCTGGTCAAGGCGCTGGCGGGTCTCCTAACGGATGACGGAATTATTGAGAATGATCGCCTCGAACGATTGTGGATCACGCGCTGCCAAAGGGACGCTGATGAACAACTCGAAAGCGAGCGACGGGAAACATTGCGGCTTAGGATAATCGCCAGGTTTACGGGCGGTGATCGTCCCGACTTTGAGAATCAGCTAAATCAGGGGTTTCTTCTGATTGAGGACGATCAACTTAGCGCCGGCATCCGTTCTCTACAGCGAGCCGCAGACCTGAGTCCAAACAACGCTCCTTTGCTTTCGTTCCTTGGCGAACTGTTTTATAAATCGGGAAAGACGGCCAAAGCACGCGCTTTCCTTTCTCGCGCGTATGATCTTGAACCGGCCGATGAGCGGTTACAGCTGCTGCTTGGTTTGACCTGCGCTGAGGAGGGGGAAGCGGAGCGTGCCAGGACGTTGCTCGAAAAAGCTACCAGCAGCGGGCGTTCATCTTTTGCCGCGCATTTCGGGTTGGCAAGGCTTTTTGTTGCCGAAGAACGATGGGAGGACGCCGTCCGGGAGTTTAAGTTGGCGATTGCCCGACGCGCTTCGCCGGAGGCTCACTACGCGCTCGGACGCCTCTATTACGTTCTCAGTCGGGACACACTCGCCGCCCGGCACCTGCGGAAGGCCGTCGCGCTTGATCAGGATTACAGCGAGGCGCTTCACCTGCTGGGGCTGGTTTGCGAGCGAAGTGGGCAGACGTCTTTGGCAAACAAGTATTTTGAAAGGGCCGGAACTGGTAGTTTCGTAGCGTCCGCTTCATCCAGGCCAAAGCGTCAAGCGGAGAATCCGGCAAAGATTGGCGGCGCGTTCCGCATGTCTCCAGCGCGGTCTCGAAAACTGATCACGGAAGCTGATCGTCGTTTGGCGGAAGTGCTCAGGGAAGACGCCCTAAGCTTTAACCGAGCGACCGAGAAGTCCGCCGACGCTGCGCACCAAAAGGAGACTTAGGGAAGTTCATGGCGGCGGGCCTCGCAGCGGGCCTCGTTGACACTCAGGTTTCCGAAGTTATAATGACCTTTTGCGCATTAGCCGATTTCTTACGCTGTTCGCGCTAGAGTGTGATTTGATGCGGATTGATATTGCAGGTCTGGAAGGTGGGAAGGGCAATTTTGCTCATACTTACGAACCGGACGAGCTGGATCTGCAGGATGAGTGGGTGCGGCTGCTGGCGTCCCCAATAGTTTCGGGGCAAGCTCGGCGTGAGGGTAGCCGGGTAAAGGTTACGGGCAAGGTTGCCGCGAAACTCCGGCTTGAGTGCGATCGGTGTTTGAAACCGATTGAGTTTCCGGTGGACTCCCGCTTTGAGCTGAAATACGTAACTCGGGCTGATTATCAGGCACAGAAGGCGGATGAGCCTACGTTAGAGTTAACGGAAGAAGATCTCGACCTTTCCGTCTTCGACGGTGAAGAGATTGATGTTGACGAACTGGTTAGGGAAGAACTGCTTCTGGCCGTGCCGACGCACCTGATCTGTCAGGAGAATTGCAAAGGCGTTTGCCCAACCTGTGGCGCAGACCGAAACCTAACTGACTGCCGATGCGGCGAGGAATATGTTGACCCGCGCTGGGCGGGGCTGAAAGAACTAGTGAATGGTAAATCGTGAATGGTAGATGAACCTGCCGTGGCGCGGATTCCAGTTTCTACCATTGACGATTTACCGTTGACCATTTACGAATCGGAGCAATTATGCCAAATCCTAAACGACGACATTCGAAGGCCCGCCGCGGTAAGCGGCGCGCGCACGACGCCCTGCAAGTTCCGCAGCCAACTCTCTGCCCGAATTGCCAGGAGCCCCGCATGCAACACCGAGTCTGCCCAAAGTGTGGCCATTACAAGGGCCGCCAGGTAGTGCAGGTCGAGCAAACCTAAAACCGAAATTAACTATCGTCTGTGCGAAACCAGTCGAAGAATGAAACCCGACTGACGGGAAAAGTAGTTCTCGACGCGATGGGAAGCGACCACGCGCCGCACCCTGAGATTGACGGAGCGCTTGCAGCCGCTCGTGATTTCGGCGTTAAGGTAATTCTTGTCGGTCAGCCGGAAAAGGTCGTCCCGGAGCTTAAGCGCTGCGGCTGGAGAGGCGACGGCGATCGGGGTATCGAGTTTGTTGAAGCTGCCGAAGTGATCGGCATGGGCGAGCCGGTAGCTAGTTCGGTCAGGCGCAAGAAAAAGAGCTCTTTGAGAGTTGGAACGAGGCTGGTAAAGGAAGGGAAGGCCGACGGCTTTATTTCCGCCGGTAACACTGGCGCCGCCATGGCCACCGCGAAAATGGTTCTGGGCATGCTGCCGGGCGTTGACCGACCGGCGCTGGCCGCGCTGATTCCCACGAAATCAACGAAGCCGACATTGTTGCTCGACGTTGGCGCAAATTCCGAATGCAAGCCTCAGCACCTGGTTCAGTTTGCAATCATGGGCGACGCCTATTCGCGCGCGGTGCTCGGCACGATCGGCCCGGTCGTAGGCTTGATGAGCATTGGCGAGGAGGAAGCAAAAGGTAACGACCTGACGAAGGAAGCGTTTCCACTGCTCCGCGAAATGTCGAGCCTTAACTTTATGGGCAATGTCGAAGGGCGAGACGTTTTCTCCGGTGCGGTTGACGTGATTGTCACCGACGGTTTTACCGGAAACGTAATGCTAAAGCTGTCCGAGGGGCTGACCGATGCTATGCTCTCGATGATCAAACGCGAGCTCACCGCCTCAGCGGTAACGAAAGCCGGAGCAATGCTGGCTAAGCCCGCGTTTCGAAATATTAAGAAACGGCTTGACTATTCGGAACATGGGGGAGCGCCGCTCCTGGGTGTTAGACAAATTGTGATAATCGGGCACGGCAGTTCGAATTCACGGGCAATCAGAAACGCGATTCGGAACGTGAAAGAGTTTTCTGAAAGCCGGGCCGCGGCGGCGATTGAGAGCGGAATCGCCGAAACCAATGCGCGGCACGGGTTGGGTGAGGCTCAAGCAGTTTAGAGTACAAACTTTAGTTTGCCTTGTCTGGCGATGAGCAAGCTAAAGCTTGTACTCTAAATTGCTTGAGTGTCAGTCACGCTTGGTTTTCCTGGAGCTTGTGGATAGTATTACCGCCCAAACATCAACTGAGTGCATAAATGGTAACTAAGCGAGCCGGCATACTCGGCACCGGGCATTCCTATCCCGAAGGCATTTTAACGAATGCTGATCTGGCGACGATCGTCGAGACGTCTGACGAGTGGATCACCACGCGCACCGGAATCAAGCAGCGGCGCAAGGCGGCCCCGGAAGAGTACACGTCCCAGTTCGCCGTCCGTGCCGGAAGGCAAGCCATCGAGCGCGCGGGCCTTCAGGCCGAAGATATCGACCTCATACTCTGCGCCACAGTTTCTCCGGATCAAATCCTTCCCTCAACAGGTTGCATTATTCAAGCCGAGCTCGGCGCCAACAAAGCCGCGGCGATGGACATCGTTGCCGCATGCTCCGGCTTTTTGTATGGACTGACACTCGCCGATTCGATGATTCGCACCGGGCAGTCAAAATACGCTCTCGTTATCGGCGCTGAAATCCTGACGCGATATGTTGACTATACCGACCGTCAGACGTGCGTCTTGTTTGGAGATGGCGCCGGCGCTGCTGTGCTCGGTGAGGTCGAAGGCGACCGTGGCATTCTCGCTTCGCGAATCAAATCCGACGGCAGATACCTCGAGCAGCTCTATTCGCCCGGGGGCGGGACGCGGCGAAAGCCTACGGCTGAAACTCTGGCGGCCGGCGACCACTTTTTCAAGATGAAGGGCAACGAGCTGTTTAAGGTCGCGGTCCGATCGATGGCAGATATTTCTCGCGAAGTGCTCGAAGAGGCCGGCCTCAGCGCGGAAGACGTAAAGCTATTCATTCCGCATCAGGCAAACCAACGCATCACGGACGCCGTAGCAAACAAGCTGAACGTGGAAAGCGAGCGTGTGTATTCAGGGATTTCGCAACACGGAAATACATCATCTGCGTCAATTCCCATCGGGCTCGATGAATCAGTTGAAGCCGGAAAAATCAGTCCGGGCGATCTGGTGCTGATGGCCTCGTTCGGCGGAGGCGTTACCTGGGGTGGCGTGTTGATGAGATGGTAACGGCATTGCCAATTTGCGATTGCCTATTGCCGATTTGTTTTGATTCAAAGGCCCGAGTTGTTAGCTATTAACGTTTCTGGAATTTTGCAAAATCAATCGCCGAGGCCGGTTGCAAATCGGCAATTGGCAATCGAAAATCGGCAATGACTCTGGCTTACATCTTCCCCGGACAAGGGTCGCAGCATCCGGGGATGGGAAAGAATCTGGTTGAGAATTTTCCAGTGGCTGCGCGGGTCCTGGAAGAACTTGACGACGCGCTCCACTTCTCGGTTTCGCGGCTCTGTTTTGAGGGTTCGCCCGAAGATTTGCAGCTGACCGAGAATACGCAGCCGGCAATACTAGCCGTGTCAGTCGCGGTGTTGCGCGTATTACAGTCCGAAGGTTTTCCTGCTCCCGATTACGTGGCAGGCCACAGTCTGGGCGAGTACTCAGCGCTGGTAGCCGCAGAGTCGTTGTCGCGCACGGAAGCAATTAAAACGGTGCGCGTGCGCGGTCGTTACATGCAGGAGGCGGTGCCTGCTGGAGTTGGAGCGATGGCGGCGGTGCTGGGCGCTGAATTGAAAGAGATTGAAGCCGGATGCGCAGAAGCGAGCCAGAATCAGGTTTGTGCTCCGGCTAACATCAATTCAGCGAATCAGGTCGTGATTGCCGGCCACGCGGAAGCAATTGATCGGGCCAATGAACTTTTAACGGCGCGCGGCGCAAAGCGAGTCATCAAGTTGAACGTCAGCGCGCCTTTTCATTGTAGTTTGATGATGCCGGCCCAGGAGCGTTTGGAGGAATACCTGGACGCAGTTTTGTTTCAGGATTTGAAAACGCCGCTGGTGACGAATGTTGATGCCGCCGAAATAACCGGAGCGCAGCAGGCACGCGAGTCTTTAGTCCGTCAGGTTTCGTCGCCGGTGCGCTGGCTGCAGTCTATTGAGTTGTTGATTCGAGAAGGTGTTGATACCTTCGTCGAAGTCGGGCCGGGAAAAGTGCTGACCGGTTTGATGCGACAGATTAGTCGAGAAGTTAAGTGCTTCAATGTCGAGGATACAGCGAGCTTGAAGAGTGCTGCTGCTAACCTTGGTGTTTCTTAGTTTAGTATTTGATATTTCATTCCAGAGGAGCAAAACCAAATGGCCGATCAAGAGATCGAGAATAAGGTCAAGCAGATTATCGTCGACGAATTAGGTGTCGACGAAAACGAAGTTACTCCAAATGCCCGCTTCATCGACGATCTGGGCGCCGACTCATTGGATACAGTTGAACTCGTGATGCGTTTTGAAGAGGAATTTGGCATTGAAATTCCGGATGAGGACGCGGAGAAGATCCAGAGCGTGCGCGACGCGTATAACTACATCGACCAGCACAAGGCGAAGAAATAGTGAAAGGACCGACGACCGGGGACCGATGACCGCAGCTGTTACGCTGCACCAGCATATCGGCCTTGGCACGCAGAGTGACTGACCGCCGTCCTCGGTCGCCGGTCGTCGGTCGCATCACTTTCAAGGGAGTTTTGATTTGGCACGTCGAGTAGTTGTCACAGGGCTGGGTCTGATAACCCCGGTTGGCAATACAGTGGAGTCAACGTGGTCAGCGCTGATGGAAGGGCGCAACGGCGTTGGCTACATCAAGAAATTTGACACGGAGAAGTTTTCGGTCAAAATTGCCGCCGAAGTTAACGACTTCGACCCGCTGAAGTTTATTCCAAAAAAAGAGGCGCGCAAGATGGGCGCCTTTATCCATTACGCCATCGCCGCGGCTACCGAAGCGATGGCGGATAGCGGTTTCGACCTCACCGAAAAGGGGAAATTTCCCGACGAGCTTGCTGAAAGTGCCGGTACTTACATCAGCAGCGGTATCGGCGACTTCTGGGCCATCGAGCGTGAACACTCCAAGCTTCTCGACGAAGGACCCGACCGCGTTTCACCCTTCTTCATAGTTTCGGCGATTGTGAATCTGGCTGCGGGCCAGGTTTCAATTCGCTACGGCGCCAAAGGGCCAAATTCGGCCACCGCTACAGCGTGCTCCGCCGGCGCGCATGCCATTGGCGATAGTTTCAAGATAATCCAGCGCGGTGATGCAGACATCATGATTTGCGGCGGCGCAGAGTCGGCAATTACGCCGATGAGCGTGGCCGGGTTTGCGTCAATGCGTGCGCTCTCGACACGCAATGAGGATCCGCAACACGCCTGCCGCCCTTTTGAACGCGATCGCGACGGCTTCGTCATAGGTGAAGGCGCGGGCATCATGATCCTGGAAGAACTGGAACTGGCGAAGAGACGGGGCGCGAAAATTTACGCCGAGCTTGTCGGCTATGGCATGACTGCAGACGCGTTTCACCTGACCATGCCTGATGAAACAGGGTCCGGCGCAATTCGCGTCATGCAGAAAACGCTTCGCGATGCGGAGATCGAGCCGGAGCGCGTTGGCTACATAAACGCCCACGGCACCTCTACCCCTTACAACGACAAGTTTGAAACGCTGGCTATCAGGCAAACGTTTGGCAAGCACGCTTACAATCTGGCCGTTAGTTCTACCAAGTCGATGACAGGGCATTTGCTCGGTGCCGCCGGTGGAATTGAAGGGGTGTTTTCGGCGCTGGCGATCCATCGGAAAATGCTGCCGCCGACAATTAACTACGTAAACCCTGATCCCGATTGCGATCTTGATTACATTCCCAACGAACCGCGCCAGGCAGAAGTTGAATATGCGCTGTCTAACAGTTTTGGATTCGGCGGCACTAACGCGGCGCTGTTGTTCAAAAGATACGATGAATAGTCAGTAGTCTGTTGTCAGTTGTCCGTCGGCAAAATCCGGAAACAACTGACTACTGACCACTGACCACTGACTAGTTATGAAAATCATTGTCCTGATGAAGCAGGTCGCCAACAAAGATGCGATTCTGCGAATTAACAAAGAAGCGACCTGGATTGAAGAGGCCGACCTTTCGTTTGAAGTGAGCGAGTCGGATGGCTATGCGCTTGAAGAAGCGCTTCGAGTGAAGGAAAAACTGGGCGGCGAGGTTGTTGTCTGTTCAATGGGACCGCAGCGGGTGAAGAGCGTCATTAAGGACGCCCTCGCACGCGGGGCTGATCGTGCCATTCACGTCGTTGGCGACAATCTCGGCCACCTATCGCCCTACGCAACCGCGAGCGCTCTGGCTGACGCGATTCGCGATGAAAAACCTGACTTGATCCTGACTGGTTTGCAATCTGACGATTATGGTTACGGCCAAACGGGCGTAATCCTTGCAGAACTGTTGGGACTACCACACGCGACCATTGTGATCGAAGTTGATGCCTCGGGAGAAAAGCTGCGCGTCAAGCGCGAGCTCGAAAGTGGCTGGTATCAGTGGTACTCAATGGCTACACCCGCGCTGCTCACCATCCAATCGGGTATCAGTCAGATCCGTTATGCCACCCTCAAAGGGATCATGGCGGCTAAGAAAAAGGAAGTTAAAGAGGTAACTCCGGCAGCGGAAATCGTCGGCCGCCCTTCCCACCAGCGCATCAGCAAAGTCTACCTGCCACAGAAGAGCAAACAGACGCAGTTGCTTGGTAATGGCGACGCGAAGGCTGGCGCCGTTGAGTTGGCACAGAAGCTACACACTGAAGCACGCGTGATTTAAAAAGCCCTCTCTTTGAAGTGTGGCGACTTCTCGCCCCACCCCAGGGAGGCGCAATTGCAAAGCTTCAAGATCAGAATGGCTAAACTATGAGCAACGGTATTTTGGTTTTCATCGAACATCGGAATGGTGTTCTCAATAGAACGTCACTCGAGGCGCTTGCCGGAGCGCAGCTTCTTGGTTCGGCGCTCCAGGAATCGATTACTGCAGTTGTGTTGGGATCGGACGTAGCCGCGCTCGCCCAGGAAATCGCGTCGTATGACCTGGCAAAGGTAATCAACGCCACCAACGCGAATTTGGCTGATTACACCCCGGACGGTTACACAGATGCGATGGAGCACGTGGTCAAGCAACTCGACCCGCAGCTCGTACTGATGCCGCACACCTACCTGGTCCGTGACTTCGCGCCAAAGTTGGCGGCGCGATTCGGGAAATCACTAATCAGCGATTGCATCCGTGCCGAAGTTGCTGAGGGCTCGACCACGTTCACACGGCGAATCTTCCTGGGTAAGTTAGACGCTGATGTTGTTTCGGATGGCGAGGCGCCGGTGTTTGCTACGTTTCAGTCTGGAGCATACCGGCCCGATCAGGCCCAAAAGGGAAGCGGTGCGGCGGTAGAAGAGATGACAGTGGAAGTTGGTGAGATTCGCATGACGCCCGAAGATCCGTTTCAGGAAGTCAAACAAGCTGTCGACCTCAGTAAGGCTGACATCATTGTGGCGGTGGGTCGTGGCATCAAGAGCAAAGACAATCTGGCGCTGGCCGAAAAACTTGCGGAAGCTCTGGGTGCGGATTTGGCTGCGTCGCGGCCAATCTGTGACGCCGAATGGTTACCCATCGACCGTCAGATCGGATCGTCAGGTCAAACGGTCGCCCCCAAACTTTACGTTGCTCTGGGAATCTCCGGCGCCATTCAGCATCTGGTCGGCATGAAAAATTCCGGCACGATTGTGGCAATTAACAAAGACCCGGAAGCCCCGATTTTCGATATTGCTGACTACGGGATCGTTGGTGATTTGTTTGAAGCGGTGCCTGTCCTTACCGAAGAGATCAAGAAGATCAAAGCCGGCGCGTAACCCGACGACGGTTCGCGTACTTTCCAATATCATTTGTCATTTCTCATTTGTCATCGTGAAAGGTGAAGGGGTTAACGATAACAATTGAGAATTGAGAAATGGAGAGTGGTTCTTTTTGGTTTGTTCAATTGCTCGTTGAAGTGAAGACTGTCTGAATGTCTTTCAGCACCTCATCAGGCTTCCATTCATTCCCGCGATAAGTTTTTACAATCTTGCCGTCTGGACCAATCAGCGCAGTGCGCAGCGAATGAATTATCTGGTCCTGTCCGGTCTCGGAATCCTTTGTGTATCGAAGCCCAAAGAACTGCGCGATCCCTTTCACCTCGTCGGCTGTGCCCGAAGCAAATTCCCAATGCGCGAAGTTCTCGTCGCTATACTTACCGGTGTAAGCCGCGCCATAGCTGCGCAGGACCTTTGGCGTGTCGTATTCCGGATCAAAACTGACACTGAGCAGGTGCGTTTTCGAAAACAGGTCGGGTTGTTTCTGTAATTCCTGATCTATCGCCGCGAAGTTGTTACTCATCAAGGTGCATTGGTCAGGCATCTCGCAACGCGTAAAGATGAACGTTAGCAGCAACGCCTTGCCGCGGTAGTCCTTGATGCGAATCGTTTTTCCATCCTGATTAACGAGACGATAGTCCGGCACTTCCTCGCCGGCTTTTGCTTCAATGCGGGCGGCGCCTTCGCCACCTGACGAGTCGGTACTTTCTTTGCTGATCACCACGTCTTCCAGCCACATCTTTAGACCATCCACTACGAGCGTGGCAGTGATTTGATCACCCGCCACGAGCGGCACGTCGTAAACCCACGCCGCCGGGACTGAGAATTCCATCGTCATAGCCGGCATCAGGTTTTTGATATCTTCGTGTGCTACGGTAACGATTTTCTTGTCCTTCTCCACCGCTACAACTTTCCCGGAAAGGTCGTAGCGTTTCTCGCTCGCGGAACGCCTGGGTGCGCATCCGCCCAGACTGAGTAAGACCACGGTTAGGGTTGTTAACAGAAGTAGAACTGCCGGAGTCGTTTTGTTCATTGTTTACGGATTGCTTCGAGTTGTTTCAATTCGCGTGGGCCTTTAACGTATTGCGGGAAATTATCCTTCACCAACGCAGATTTTCCTAACCAGCAATCTCGGTGTAACCTAGCAACCCATGGCGATGCAGTTCACACCAGATTCCCAGATCGGAACAAACGAAAATTCCAACCGGGCGCAGTTGCTGGATGGCGCACTGATCGCTGATCAGATCAAACAAGAGGTCGCACTCGAGGTGGCCAGGTTACGCGATGAACGCGGCGTGCAACCATGTCTCGCGGCAGTGATAGTTGGCGACGATGCAGCCTCGGCAGTTTACGTGCGAAACAAGATTCGAGCCTGCGGCGAAGTTGGCATTCGATCAGAACACATCGCGTTGCCAACGAATACCGGCGCGAGCGAGCTGCTGGATGTTATTGCCTCGCTCAACCAACGAGACGACGTAGATGGAATCCTGGTGCAATTGCCATTGCCCGAGGGGATTGCGGAAGCTGCGGTGATCGAAGCGATCGATCCAGGCAAGGACGTAGATGGGTTTCATCCAGTCACGATCGGGCGGTTATCAATGGGTTCGCCCACCTTCGTGCCCTGCACTCCCGCCGGAGTGATTGAGCTACTAGATCGTTACAACATAGCGATAAGCGGCGCGAACGCGTGTGTCGTTGGCCGAAGTCAGATTGTTGGTCGCCCAATGGCCCAGTTGCTACTGCAGCGTGATGCCACGGTGACAATCTGCCACTCGAGGACACGCGATCTTGCTTCGGTGACGCGGCACGCGGACCTGCTTGTGGTCGCGATAGGACGCGCAGGATTTATTGGCAAAGAACATATCAAGCCCGGTGCCTGTGTGATCGATGTAGGGATGAACCGGGTCACAGACGAGGAAACTGTGAGGCGGCTCTTTGGACGCGACGTAGATAAGAGACTTGCTGTTATATCCAAACGAGGCTACACGCTCGCGGGAGACGTGCACCCTGCTGAGGCGGAAGAGATAGCCGGCCAGTTGACTCCAGTGCCGGGAGGGGTTGGGTTGTTGACGGTCGCGATGCTCATGCGGAACACGGTCAAGGCAGCGAGGATGCGCCGGCTGCCGACAAAGTCGTGAGTGATGATCATGAGTCATGAGTATTGAGTGATGAGACGGAAGTGACAAGCCGTGAGTCAGACTGATGACAACCACAAACTGGATTTGGTCTCATTACTCAATACTCATGACTCCTACTGATTCTATGTTGCGCGTCGGCTTAACAGGCTCGATTGGGGTGGGAAAGTCGTTTGTGGCCGGCGTGTTTGCCGAGCTTGGCTGTCACCTGGTAGATGCCGATGAGACTGCGCGCGCGGTGGTCGTGCCCAACTCGCCTGGTTTGACTGAAGTTGTGCGGGAGTTTGGCGAGGAGTTTCTTCAAAGCGACGGTACACTCGATCGTGGAAAACTGGGCGCACTAATCTTTGCCCACCCGTTAAAGAGAAACGCGTTAAACTCAATACTTCACCCATATATCATTGCCGAACAGGACCGACTTTTACGTTCATGGGAAGAACAGGATCCAAATGGCATTGGAATAGTCGACGCCGCGCTCATGATCGAGTCGGGAGGCTCAAAACGCTTTGACAAGCTGATCGTGGTTTATTGCGATGATGAGGTCCAAATCGCCCGGCTAACAGCCCGAAACAATTTCACTCGCGAGCAGGCGCAAGAGCGAGTGGCGGCGCAGATGTCGCAGGATGAAAAAAAAGTATTTGCCGATTACCTAATTGATACTTCCGGAGGTTTCGAACCTGCCCGGCGACGGACTGAGGAAGTCTATGCTGAATTGAAGGCACTGACGCTACGTGGCGATTCGAACTAGTGTTGAGCGATGATTTCTGAGCGAACATTTTTCATCAGGCCGAAAAGGCCCAGCGTGTGGCTGGCAAGCACGCTTCTGTTCAGTGTAATGCTCGCACACGCCGGCTGCTTCCTTAACGCGAAAGTAGAACCTTACTACGGGCGGGTCACGGTGCCGCGCAATCAGGAATTTCGTTGGAGCGACGGCGGCTTACCACAAACGTTTGATCCAGCTTACGCCGCAGCGCCGCCAGATACGGATCTCGTGCGCGCCATTTTTGAAGGCCTTACCGATTATGATCCGCAGACGCTAAAAGCTTTGCCGGGTGTGGCGGCGCGTTGGGAGCCATCAAATGGCGGTCGGGTATGGACGTTCTACCTGCGACCAAATGCTCGCTGGACAAATGGCGAGACAGTAACGGCAAGCGACTTTGTCCGGTCATGGAACCGCACCGTCAAGATCGGTGAACTGTCGCCTCATACGGAATTGCTTTCGAATATTGATGGCGCCGCGGAAGCTATTTCGGAATCGGTCCTGCGCGTGCGCCTTCGGCGGCCTGACCTGAATTTTCCTGCGCTCGTAGCTCATCCGGTTTTTCGGCCAGTCAAGCTGAAAGACGGAGAAGGCGTCGGCAAATTGCCCGCGAGCGGGCTGGTTTCCAATGGCGCGTTTTCACTGGCGCCGGGCGAGACCCAACGCGTGTTGTTGGAACGCGCTAGCAGCTACTGGGACAAGGATCAGGTCACGCTCGAACGCGTGGAATTTGTCGATCAAAAGAATTCAGAAGCGGCGTTGGACGCCTACCGCAACGGTACTATCGATGCCGTAACCAATGCCGCCCTGGAACCACTGGCAATAAAACTACTGAAGCCCTACGAGGATTTCCGTCGAACAACTTACGGCGCGCTGACCTACTACACTTTTAACAAGGCCCAGGCTCCGTTTGACGACGTCCGGGTAAGGGAAGCCCTGGCGCTGGCAATTGATCGCGACCGCATTAGTTCGGACGATCTGCACGGAGCCACTGAGCCGGCCAAGCGGTTCCTTCCTGATGCTGTTAACGAAGCTGCTAAACCGGTCGTGGGAAAATCAGAACTACTGGAGCAGGATGTGCTGCGCGCAAAGGAATTGCTCGCCGAGGCAGGATTTCCCGATGGTGATGGTTTCCCTCGTATCCGGCTGCTGATTAATCGAAACGAACAGCAACGCACCGTGGCGCAATCAGTGGCCGCCATGTGGCGATCGGCGTTGAACGTTGAAACCGAGATAATCGTCAAGAATTGGGACGAGTATGAAGTTGCCATTCGTGAGGGAGATTTTGATGTCGTGAGGCGTGGTGTTGTAATTCAAACCACCGATGAACTAACCAACATCAGCATGATCTTTCATAATCACGCGACGTCGGCGACGACCGATGCCTCACGCGCCCAGAAGAACGGAAATGATCCGCTTGCGCGAAACGGACCGGCGGTTTCGCCCAGCGAGAGCGCGGCAAAGTCGATGCTGCCTGAGACTGAAGCGCAGGCCCTTAGTGATTTGGCCGCGATGCCGATTTACTTCGCCTCGTCCTACGCGTTAGTGAAACCCTATGTCACAGGTTTTGATTCCAACGTTCTGGATGCCCCTTCTTTAAAAACAGTCAGAATCAATACTGCCTGGAGGCCATCCGAGTCTCCAGATATGGTAAAAGGAAAATAACGCCCGCCAGTCATCGTTGCCTGTCATTCTGCCTCGACCGACAGTTTGTTAAGTGCAGGAAGTTGAAAGAGCAACGTCAGATTCTCAGCGCAGAAGATTCCATCTGCAACCAAAGAATCTTGCTGAATCATCATGCGCATGTTAAGTTGCGCACTAAATGCGAGCAGAGATCTACTGTTCACACAAATTCCGGATGGCTAACGTTTACTGGAAACAATTCTTAACTGGTCTCGCTCTTATCTCGCTTGCCTTTGGCGCAATCTCATGCAGAGTACTCGCAAACGATGAGGAATTCTTCGGCAAGACTACGCCCCCTCCTCGTAATCTGCTGCGATATGTAAACGGAGCGGAACCGGAGAGTCTCGATCCGGCCGTCAGTTCCGGCCAACCCGAAGCGCACATCTACATGGCCCTCTTCGAAGGGCTGGTTGAATATCACCCAAAGTCGCTCAACGCGATTCCGGCAATCGCCGAGAAATGGGACATCAACAACGACTCTTCGGAGTTTGTCTTTCATCTACGCAAGAACGCGCGCTGGTCGAATGGCGAACCGATCGACGCACACGATTTTGTCTACAGCGTTCGGCGAGCTATCTCACCCGAGGTTGCATCGCGCACGGCGGCCCTCGCGTATTACATAAAAAACGCCCAGGCCTTCAATCAAAAGTCTGTGTTCGTTCGTGATCCAGCCACTAATCAGTTTTTGCTCCAGCGCGACTTCGCCGCTGCCGGCACTCCGGTGAGTGAAGCACTGAGTCAGAAAGGCCTCGCCCCAAACGAACTCGAGTACGGGGCAACGGCAACTTCTCCGCCTTCCCACACCCACACTGAGTTTCACCAATCGATGCATTCTCCGGCGCGGCTGGTGTTGCCTGCCGATGAAAAGAGACGCAAGAATCTGGTGGAAAGTGATGCGAAGCTGGCAGCAGCCGTGAACGGGAAGGAGTTTGTCAGAGTTGTCGGGGAAGACATTGGCGTAGAAGCGGTTGATAACTACACGGTCCGCGTTTCGCTTTCGCAACCGGCGCCATTCTTCGTCGACCTTATGGCGCACCCGCTCTTTCGAGTAGTTCATCGGAAAACAATTGAAAAGTATGGCGCGTCATGGACCGAGCCAGCAAATATTGTTACCTCAGGACCTTTCAAGTTGAAGTGGTGGAAGCCCTATAACGAACTGGTCACAGAACGTGATCCGATGTATTGGGATGTGGCGAATGTGCAGCTTGATGAGATTCGTTTTTATACTTCCACTGATCATCCCACGAGTATGAATCTTTATCGCGTGGGCGGGGCGGACGCATTGATCAACCATTCCGTACCCAATCCATGGCTGGACGTGGTTAGACCTAAAAAGGATTATATGGATGCGGCCGAAGCTGCGATCACCTTCCTGCTCATCAACGTCACCCAGCCGCCGATGAACGATCTGCGTGTGCGCAGGGCCTTCAATATTGCGATCGACAAAGAGACCTATTCAAGAGCCAAGAGGACTACGAAACCGCTATCCGCGTTTACGCCGACTGGCATCTTTGTTGGATATCCTCAGCCGAAAGGTGAATCTTTTGATGCCGAGCTAGCGAGAAAACTATTGGGAGAAGCGGGTTTCCCGGTAACAAAGAATTCCGATGGCAGTTTCGCCTGCGAGAAGTTTCCCGTTCAGGGTCTCAGCCTGATCTTCGCTACCCACACGTCAAACAAAGCAGTGGCCGAATTCATGCAGGCTCAGTGGAAGCAGAACCTTGGAATCACAATTCCACTGGGCAACATGGAAAGCAAAACGCACATGGTTGCGGTAAACAAGTTGGAATACAAGGGTTTTGCGCTCCGGATCTGGGGGGCCGATTACATGGACCCGACCACGTTTCTCAACATGTTTCTAACACCGTCCGACAGCGGCAGCGGTTGGTGGGATCAGAAATATGTGGACCTCCTGGAAGAGGCGAATCACACTCTTGACCGGCAGAAGCGTTATGAGTTGTTAGCCAAAGCGGAAAAGTATTTGTTAGACGCACAGCCGATGATCCCAATCGACACGCCTTCGGTCAACTTCGTCAAGAAGCCTTACGTAAAGGGCATGTATCCAAATCCGGCGTCACTATATGCATGGAAATTTGTTTACATTGAACGCGACTCGTCTAAGTGGGATTATAAAACGCCGAGCCTTTCTGATTAGGTAGGACAGGAATTCCCGCCTGTCCCTTTGGTTTCGTAACGACAGACAAGAATGTCTGTCCAACTCCTGATGCTTCGCTTCATCATTCGACGCCTGCTGATAACCATCCCTACGATCCTCGTAGTGATCACTATTACCTGGGCGCTGGTCAGGCTCGCTCCCGGTAATTTCTATACCGGCGACAAGAAACTCCCGGCGGCAATCGAACAGAACATTCGCGAGAAATACGGATTGGATAAACCCTGGCGTGAACAGTACCTGCGCATGATGGCAGACGTGCTGCGGTTCGACTTCGGCACATCGTTGAGTTATCCCGGCCAGTCAGTCAACGGAATCATTTCGCGAACACTCCCCGTTTCAGCCACGGTTGGCATCCTCGCTTATCTCCTGGCGTTGGCAGTGGGGATTGTGACGGGATCCATCGCCGCATTGAAGCAAAATTCGAAGTGGGACTACGCGTCGATGACTCTGGCGATGGTGGGAATCTCGATTCCAAATTTTGTCCTCGGGCCCATTCTGGTGCTCGTGTTTTCACTGATGCTCTACTGGTTACCCCCGTCTCGATGGGAAGGATTTCCCAGCCGAAACATAATCCTCCCGGTAATCACCCTCTCGGCCATCTACATGGCTTATATCGCGCGACTTACACGCGCCGGGATGCTTGAGGTCCTGGGCGCCGATTACATTCGGACCGCCCGCGCTAAAGGACTGAGCGAAACTCAGGTGGTCGTGCGTCATGCTTTGCGGGGTGGGCTGCTGCCCGTGGTGTCCTATACGGGACCCGCTCTGGCCTTCTTGTTGACCGGCACAGTGGTCGTCGAACGCATCTTCGCCCTGCCTGGCCTGGGGACGTATTTTCTTCATGCAGCTTCAAACCGCGACGAACCCCTGCTGATCGGAATCGTGGCTTTCGTGGCGATTGTTCTTTTGCTGATGAACCTGCTCGTGGATATTGCATACGCGTACCTCGATCCACGCATTCGCTATTGAGGTTCAACGCAAACTGAGTAAGGCAAACTGTTAGTTTGCGTTTGCTTCGATAACGGATTATCTCTGGCTTGATTTCGAATCGATGAGAAATCGCAAACTAAGAGTTTGCGTTACAGATGAACGACGACGAACCAAAATCTTCGCCCGGGCCAGCCAAGGCCGAGATGTCAGAAACGACACTCGGAGCTCCGCTGTCTCCATCCGTAGCTGCGCCGTTGGATGATGCAATAATTCATACGCCCCCCGAGGTTGCCGTGGCTGAGGGTGACGTGCGGCAAGTGGCGGAGGATGGCGGCTACGTTGCCGGCACCTCGCTCTGGCGAGACGCCTGGCGTAGGTTGCTCAAAAACAAGCTGGCAGTTTTTGGTTTAATTGTCGTTTTGCTGGTTACGATTGCATCGATCCTCGGTCCATATGTTCTTAAGCTCACCACCGGGATGACACCAGATTACATTCCGGGTGATGCTGCGCTGATAAGATCGTTTCCTCCATTCACTGCGCCGGATGGATCCTTCTCGTGGACGCATCCGATGGGGACTGACCGGCAGGGACGTGACCTCCTGGCGCGAGTGCTTCAAGGCGGCCAGATATCGTTGATGGTTGGGTTCATCGCCACACTGATGTCGCTCATCATCGGCGTCGGCTACGGCGCTGTGGCAGGATATCTCGGCGGTCGCATCGATAACCTGATGATGCGTTTGGTGGACGTGTTGTATGCAATCCCTTACATCATTTTGGTTATCGTCCTGTTGGCCATGTTCAAGGGTCAAACCCCGCGCGCCCAACTCATTCTTCTGTTCATCGCACTGGGCTCTGTTTCATGGTTGACGATGGCCCGCATCGTGAGAGGGCAGGTTCTTTCATTGAAGAACCAGGAATTCGTGCTGGCGGCCAGGGCGATTGGAGTTTCGACACCACGGATCATCTTCAGGCACATCGTGCCAAACACTCTCGGACCCGTGATTGTCTATGCCACGCTAACCATCCCTTCGGTGATGCTGGCTGAAGCGTTTCTTTCTTTTCTTGGATTCGGTGTGCAGCCACCGCTTGCTTCCTGGGGGAGCCTGGTTACAGACGGCATTCAGAACATCGGCATATTCCCCTGGCAGTTAGTTTGCCCGGGCGTCACGATGGCGCTGACGCTGTTTTCGCTTAACTTTCTGGGTGACGGCTTGCGAGATGCACTTGACCCGCGCACGCGCAAATTCTGAGAGGCTTGCGGGAAAACGACCACAGAGATGACTACTAACAACGACAATGTTCTGGAAGTCAGCGACCTGCGGACTTACTTCCACACCGAAGATGGCACAGTGAAAGCCGTCGACGGCGTCACGTTTAATCTCAAACGTGGTGAAACATTGGGCATCGTTGGTGAATCCGGCTCGGGAAAGTCAGTGACGAATCTTTCGATCGTCCGTCTGGTCCCAAGCCCACCGGGCGAGATTGTCTCAGGGGAAGTGAAATTTGGCGGCCAGGACCTGTTGAAGCTCTCCGAAGCGGAAGTGCGCCGAATCCGGGGCCGCCGGATCGCGATGGTGTTTCAGGATCCGATGTCTTCGCTTAATCCTTTCATGAAGATCTCGCGGCAGTTGATGGAGACCACCCAACTTCATCTGGGCCACACGAGAGCGGAGGCGCGCGAGCACGCTGTCAGGATGCTGGACATGGTCGGCATCCCTGAAGCACGCGAGCGTTTGGACAGTTATCCACACGAATTCTCTGGAGGGATGCGTCAGCGAGTGATGATTGCAATGGCCCTATCCTGCGAGCCCGAGCTGCTGATAGCGGATGAGCCAACGACCGCACTCGACGTGACGATTCAGGCGCAGATTCTTGAGTTGATCAAGACCCTGAAACGAGTGACGGGAACGAGTGTGATTCTGATTAGCCACGACCTCGGTGTGGTTGCTGGAATGACGGATCACCTGATTGTCATGTACGCCGGAAAAGTTTTTGAGCAAGCCCCGACCAGAGCTCTGTTTGCGACCCCGGGTAATCCCTACACAAAGGGACTGCTGCGGTCAGTGCCGGATCCAACCGACGAGCAGGGCAAGCTCTACCAGATTCCCGGACAGCCACCTGATGTCGCGCATCTCCCGCCGGGATGTCCCTTTGCGCCGCGTTGTGAACGGGCCGAGGAGATTTGTCATCGCGAGTTTCCGCCTTTTGTGCAGCTGACCGCGGAACACTTCTCGCTGTGCCATTTTGCAGAGGAAGTCTACGAAGAAGCGAAGGGCGGGAATCTGATGGCCCGCCCTGGGGATCTGACGGTAAGAGGCAGGCGAAGCTAAACCAGGAGTCGATGTTATGACTGACCTCCGCGCGGAGATTGTTGAGAACTTGTTGGACTCCTGCAAGGCGGAGTATTCAGAGGCTGCCGCTACATTTACAGCTCTTGATACGAAGGCACAAAACACGATAACTGTTTCCGGGATATTCCTGGCCGCCGCGCTGGCGTTCTTTCGTGGAGCCGAATTGCAACAGCTTGTCACCATTGGTGGTGCTACGCTAATTCTGTTGGCAATAGTCGTGCTGGTTCTGATGTTAGCGATCATATTTTGTATTTGGGGAATGCGTATAAGGGATGTGCCAATTGCGGATGCCGCATTCTCCGAAAAAGAAGCCAGGCAAATCCTTAAGGAGCCTGCGGAATCACTTAATGAGCTTTTCGAGGGCCATCTTTTCGATCAAGCTCGGAACTGGAACTCTCTGTCCAGTGCAGTGCGTGAGGCTAACGACAGAAAGGCCTGGGCGGTCCGATGGGGCCAATTGCTTTTGGGTTCTGCAATTTTGCTCGTTGCGTTACTTTTGATCTACACACTCTATTCCGTTTGGAGTATGCCGCCCGCCGTGAAAGTACCGTAACTGTTTTTGCGAGAAGGGACGTGTGTTATGCCAAGACAGTGTTTATGGGAGTTGGCCGAAGGCCGCCGCTGCGCCAGAAGCGCGGTCGAGTTTAGCAAGTATTGCGCTTCGCATCCGCCCAGCGGCGGAGGGACGAGAGGTGCAAAGAAGAAAGCTTCAAAGAAGAAAGCCGCAAAGAAAAGATGAGCGCCAACGCACCCACTTCAGAATCCCACGAGGGGCCGCCGCCGGTTTACAGCGCAGACGGCGAGCCGTTGATTGCTATACGCAATCTCAAAGTTCATTTTGTCCTTTCAGGCAGAGGCAAGCGCGTTGTTAAGGCAGTCGATGGAGTGACACTCGACATTTTTCGGGGCGAGACTCTGGGATTAGTTGGCGAATCTGGTTGTGGAAAGTCAACCTTGGGCCACGCAATTCTTCGTCTCATCGAGCCGACGTCTGGGCAGGTGTTTTATCAAAATGTTGATCTGGCGCACCTGTCGAAGAAGGAGATGCGCCAGCATCGCCGGCATCTTCAAATAATCTTTCAGGATCCATATGCGTCGCTCAACCCGCGAATGAACGTGCGGCAAATCGTCGGTGAGCCTCTCGGAACATTCGGGATTGCCGCGGGTAAGGATGCGGACCTGCGAGTGCAGGAGCTACTTGAAACTGTCGGACTCAACCGGCGTTTCATAAAACGCTACCCGCATGAGTTTTCCGGCGGGCAGCGCCAGCGAATTGGGATAGCTCGCGCATTGGCGGTCGATCCTGTTTTCGTCGTGGCCGATGAACCAATTTCCGCTCTCGACGTTTCAATTCAGGCCCAAGTCATGAATCTCCTGGAACGCTTGCGACAGGAGAAAAATCTGACCTACCTTTTTATCTCGCATGACCTCCGCGCGATCCGTCACGTCTCTGATCGTGTCGCTGTGATGTACCTCGGTAAGCTCGTCGAAATTGCTCCCGCCAAAACAATCTACGACGATCCGCTGATGCCCTATACAAAAGCACTGATTTCGGCAGTGCCGCTTCCCGATCCTGTTGCAGAGGACAAGCGCCGCAGAATTGTGTTGAAGGGCGATGTGCCTTCGCCGATCAACCCGCCTGAAGGTTGCCGCTTTCACACGCGTTGCCCTTACGTTATTCCATCGTGCAAGGAGATTGTTCCTCCTCTCGTGGAAATCAAGCCTAACCATTTTGCAGCGTGCATTCGCATCAGTCCTGAAGAACCCGACATCGACAAGGTGCCGGCCGGAGCGGCTCCAGGCGTAAACCCGGCGCAGGCCGAAGCTCAGCACACAGGGACGATTAACGCGTAACCGTAGACTTTGGCCGCTAGTTGGCCCCAGCATTGTCGGAAACCTCGCCCTAACCCAACGACTAGCATGAAAAGAGGCCCGTATTGGTCGTATACCAGTAGGGTAAGTTGCTTTGCCCGTTGGGCTTGTTCTTGAAACCAACGTGCCTGATGGGCCGCTTAAAGCCACCCTGGCGGTTTTTTGGTGATAGACAGACCCAATTTATACTCGTCGTTGTTTACCTCTTGCGAAGCAGCAGTCGCCCATTATTAAGTAATCGATGAACAGAAAGTCTCCATCAAAGCCCGCTTCAGTGACGCCCGATCACGAATCTGAAATCCTCCAGGAACATCGCGCTGACGCTCCCAGCGGATGGCCGGAGATTCAGGACAAGCTGGCGGGAGCGCTTGGTTTATCGATCCTGCTCGTTGATGGGCGGCAACCTCCCGCGCTCGTCGTTTCCAACAACAATTCAGTTTGCCAGGCGTTTCAGACTTCGCCCAAACACGTTGGGCTGTGCGACCCCTATTGCGGCGACGCGCATCGGCGCGCCATGAGCGCAGGTGCACCGGTGCAGTACAAGTGTCACGCCGGGCTTCAATGCGTAACTATTCCGGTACAGATTGCCGGGGAACAAAATCTTGCAGTTATCGGTGGCCGCGCGTTTCTTTCATCGGCCGACTATCGCGCGCTGGTCGATCGCTTTCGTGCGGGTGAGTTAAATGAGTTGATAGATAGGGACCCATTCGACAATGTCGTTTTCGCTGAATCGCAGCGAATCGAGGAATTGCCTGAACGAGTTTACAAAGCAGTGCGGAAGCTTGGCGGAAGTGCAGCGCAGCCCGTCGCGCCGGTTAAGGCTTCAACCCGCAAACCAGCCGAGTCGAGGACCAACGCCGCGGACACTGCGAATGTACCTGCTACATCTGAGCGTTTTCCTGTTCCCACTGAGAGAGAACCGCAAACACTGCAGCGCGATCTGCAAATCGAGGTGGATCGCCTTCGCCTTGAGCTCGAGCATCGATCCAACCTCGTGCAGTCGCTGCAGAGCTTCCTGGAACGAATTAGCTCCACGGATCCGGTGGACACCTACCAGGCGATACTTACGCACTCCTGCGAATTGCTGCAAGCGGAGCGCGCATCGTTGATGATCTACGACGAAGGCTCAAATGAAATCATCCTTAAGGCGTCGATCGGAATTAGCGAGGAAGGCAGCAGCTCCAGCCGGACGCGGCTTGGCGAAGGCGTGGCCGGGCAGACACTGAAATCTGGCCAGCCGCTGGTGGTCGAGAATCTGGAAGCTGCCGGTCTTAAGCCGTCCGCGGCAAATCGTTCATACAAGACGAAGTCGTTCATTAGTTACCCGATCATCGTCCGCGGACGTCGAATTGGCCTGCTGAATTTTACCGACAAAACGAATGGCGGAAACTTCAACGACGTAGACCTCAGTTTGCTGGAACTCATCGGGCCGCAAATCGCGGTCGCGCTGGAACGGGCGGACTGGCAGGAGCGCGCTACGCAGTTTCAGTTGATGTCCATCACCGATCCACTGACAGGTTTGCTCAACCGGCGCTATCTGGAAGAGCGACTGACTGAAGAGCTGAACCGATCCAGTCGCTACAATTACCCGATGAGTTGCCTCATGATCGATATTGACGACTTCAAAAAGTATAACGATCGCAACGGCCATCAAGCGGGCGATGTCGCCTTGAAGATTACTGCCCACAGTCTCAAAGCGGCGCTACGTTCGGCGGATGTTGCGTGTCGCTACGGCGGCGAAGAATTTTGCGTGCTGCTGCCGCAGACGAGTATTAGTGAAGCTGGAGTGATCGCCGAACGCATGCGCCAGCGTGTGGCCGAAACCGACTATCCATTTGGCAAGTCGCAACCGATGGGCACCGTCAGCATCAGCATTGGAATCTCGACTTTAGCGAAGAACATCGACACTGCCGAGCGGGTGATTGCCGCAGCTGATCGCGCCCTCTACCGCGCCAAAGCTGAGGGCAAAAATCGAATCGAGTTCTACGACGGCCATTTGTCAGGAGCTTTTGCCGGCAAATGAATAACCCTGGCGAAATGCGGCAAGTGCTTGGCCGCGTCAAGCGAGAAGAGTTTGCGGGACGCGCGGCTGAGCTGGATCGTATCGTAGCGCACGCACTCACCGCCGAGGGCAGCACCGCGGATCGCGGACTCCTCATTCTCCTGGCGCCTCTTGCCGGCGTTTCGGAATTACTTCGGCAGGCGTACGACAGAATTTTCCACCGGCAAGAGAATGTCGTCCCCGTCTACTTCGCACTGCCTGCAACAGAAACCACGGCAGTCAGCGTTGCGATTGAATTTCTAAACACGTTTCTGCTGCAGTACATCGCCTGCCGGCGCAATGAGCCTGCGCTCGCCGATGCGCCGCTGACTCTGAACGACATGGCGGCGCTCGCTCCAGCTGCTGATGTTGATTGGATTGAGCAGCTCGTGGCCGCCTATAACCAGCAGCGGTTCAGCGACGACGACCGGGCGCTTGTGCGTTTCTGCCTGAGCGCGCCATCGCGCGTGCCCGATCATGGAGGCCGGCCGTTTGTGATGTTTGACTGCGTGCAATTGTCAGCTTACGACGACGACGCGGTTCCGCTCGCAACTGAGATTGTTCGGACGCTGGTATCTTTTGACTTGCCTTACGTATTTGCCGGTTTGCGTCGCGAGGTAGCCTACACATTTGATCGCGCCGGAATTAATGCAAGTTCGTTGGAGACGATTCGGCTCGAACGATTGACGGCGGACGACGCCTCGACGCTGATCAGCAGTATGGCTCGGCGACTCGACGTCACAGTGAATGAGGAAACACGCGACCTTCTTATCCAGCAACTTGAAGGGAGCCCGCTCTTCATTACTGCGTTGCTCCAGGCTGCACGCTCAAAGCACGTTGCGCTGAACTCTTACCTCGCCTGCGAGCGCCTTTATGTTGAAGAACTCATGGGAGGCACCCTCGGCAACTACTTCGCTTCAGCCCTTTATCGTGTCACCAGTGATTCTGACATCCGCGGCGCCATTGTTCGTCTCCTCTCTGAATCGGCCACCTCGAAGGTCGGCGGCGCCAGCCCGACAGTTTCTTTCAAAACCTGGTGCCAGCGACTCAAACTCGACGCGATAGAAGTTGAGAAGATCTTGCGCCGGTTACACACGCAGGAGCTGGTTAACTGGGACGGGAATACGGTCGATGGTGAAGGCGGGCCAGAAGCGTGGAAAGATTATCTGCGAAGCCGATTTCGTCTGGACGCTCTGCGCGAACCCCGCGCCCTGGTGTTTGCCGATCTGATGGCTGCAGCGCTGAAGCGAGCGCCGGAAAAGATCGCCCGCCACTTCCGCCAGGGAGCAAACCTGCGCATCCGTGAAATGCTCTCCCGTTTCAGCTCGCAACGAGTTCCGCGCCTTTTGTTTGATTCTGCTGAGTTTAGCGACGTTCATAAGGGAGGCACTGCCGATGAAATCGTGGCCGCCCTGGATGCCGATACCGATTTGGTCAGACTTCCACAGGTTTTTCACACGACCAGCGGCGTTTCATTTAGCCCGGAGCTGCGGCAGTTTTCAGACGAGGAAAACTGCGCGATCGCACATGCTTTTGACGGAGCGACCTATACTGATGCGAACGAAGTTGTTTGGATGGTCGCAAAGATTGAAAGCAAACTGGCTGCAGGGCTGGACCTGACTCGGCTCTGGCTCGATCGCCTTGAAGCTGTTGCCAACCGGCGGATATTTCTTCGCATTCAGATTTGGCTAATCGCCAACGAAGGCTTTGACGAGCAGGCTTACAACCTTTTGAAAGCGCGAGGCGCTTACGCATCAAGCCAACAGCAATTTGAACTTCTGAGTGCCCGGCTTAGTGAAGGAGAAGGACCGGCGGCACACGCGGGCGACCCCGACGAGTTTGAGTTCGTTCTTCCCATGAGCAGCGATAGCGAGCTCCTCGCGGCAAACACGGCCGAACAGATCGCGCGGCGAGCGCAGTTTACTCCGGAAGCAATCAATCAGATCAAGACTGCAATCGTCGAAGCCTGTATCAACGCGTCAGAGCATAGCCTTAGCCCGGACCGGAAAATTTATCAACGTTTCAGGGTCGAAGATGATAAATTGGTGATTACTATCGCGAGTCGAGGCATCGTGCCGTCGAACATTGAAAACAGGAATACCGCGGCGGCGGTGTTTGAGTCAGTTCAGCCTTCAGCTGGATTAGGCTTGGACTCGGGCGAAGAGTATGGTGATGCAGCAGAGCAACGCCGCGGCTGGGGTCTCAAACTAATCCAAACGCTGATGGATGAAGTGGAGTTTGAACGCGTTGACGAGGGCACGAGCTTGCGCATGGTCAAATACTTGCGCAAGGGGTGAGTAGGACAGGCATTCCTGCATGTCTAGTCGGCGCGCACAGAAGGGAAGCAATTGTTTTGGCTGATCCGATTACATCTGACGTCCGTTCACACATCGTCGGCACGACCGCTGTTGTTTATGCGAGCGACTATCTAAACAAGCTCACCGGAGAACGAATTGAGCGCGAATGTAAGAAGCAACTCGATTCCGGTTGCCGCACGCTCGTGATCGATTTTAGCGACACCGGCATCGTCAACAGCATCGCAGTCTCAATCCTGCTGGGCATTATCGACATCGCTGAGAAGCGCGAGGCTCGTGTGGTTTTTTCCGATGTGAACGACCAGACGGTTCAACTATTCGAAATGCTCGGCGTGATCAAGCATGTCGTGCTCGCGAAGGACGAACAGGAAGCCCTCAACCTTTTTAGTCCCCCGACGCAAACCCAGGCTATGAGTCACTAGCAGATTCCGCTGTGTTACCTAATGGAACCAAATACCCAAAAGCTCATCCACTCGTTCAGCGCGCTCGCTGACCTCGGCCAGGAAATCGCCGACTCCGGCGACTTCATCGAGATGATGCGCACCTCGCTTCATTTGCTGCTGGGCACCATAGGCATCAGGCGTGGCGCCGTCGCCGAGTGTCTCGTTCATCGCGAAGAGACAAACACCCTCGCGCTGTGGGGTTTGGGTGAGGACTATCAGGCGAAGTTGGTCGTCGAAGAAGATGATCGAGAGGCCTTTTTGAACCTGCCGACAGGCGCGCTGCGACTCGATTCAAAAGCGGACCCGGCAGAGCTGTTGTTGACAACTTTCCTCGCACGCCACGGCGAAGAGCTGCGCGCCGAAGAGATCGAGCTAATCGTTCCTACAGTCGTACGCGGCGCTGTTACCGGCCTCGTCCTGCTCGGTCGCAAAGCCAGCGAGGAAGCGTTCACGTCTGAAGACATCGAAGTGATTCGCGCAATGGTCCGCCACATTGGCGTCGGCATTCACACACATCGTCTGCTTGGCGAGGTAAAACAACGAGCTGAGGAAAACGAAAAACTCTACCAGGACCTGCGCGCGATCTATCGCGACACCGTGCGCGCTTTCGCAGCGGCCATCGACGTGAAGGACACTTACACACAGGGGCATTCGGAACGCGTCGGCAAGTACAGCGAGATCATTGCGCGCGAGATGGGCTGGGGCGAAAACGAAGTGGAAGGAATTGCCATCGCCGGCTACCTGCACGACATCGGCAAGCTGGCCGTGGAGCGAAAGATAATCAACGCGCCCTATCGCATCGATGCGAAAGAATCGAGCGAGCTCAATCGCCATCCGGCTGCCGGCTTCGACATACTCTCCCCAATTCATCACCCATACGCCGACATTCCGCTGATGGCGAAGTACCATCACGAACGTCTCGACGGGCGCGGCTATCCCGATGGATTAACTGACACGCAGATTCCGATTGGCGCAAAGATCGTTTCGCTGGCAGATTCATTTGACGCGATGACCACTGACCGTCCATACAAAACCCGGCGTGCTTTTGATTCTGTAATTCATGACCTGCGCGCCAACACTGGAAAGCAGTTTGACGTTCAGGTTGTCACCGCCTTCTGCCGCGCGTTGTTAAAGGAATTGACTGGTGAGACGAAGGAACGAAAGTTTCTGAAGATGCTCGGCAAGAACTACCTCGATGCCGAAAAGGACGCACCGCTACTGCGAGAACTCCTCAACGAACTCGACCCCAACACCCAGGCCGCCGCCGCCGGCGGTGTTTAGTCTTCAACACGGAGTGTTGCCCGAGAGTAGCCGGTGGTCGAAGCGTAGCGCAGACCACCGGGACCCGGGACCCGTGCGTAATGAACGCGCACCCCGAAGGGGTGCAAGAGATGTCATAACAGATATCTTTCCTCGTACTCAATTCCAGCTCTTTCAAGCAATTCTTTCAACTCATCAACAAACAAATGCTTACCGTGATGCGCTTTCTGGTTCGCGATGTACTGCTTAACGGAATCGGTCGCAGTCGGACTCACGGTAAACGCCGCGTATCCCTCTTGCCATGCGAACTTGCGATTGAAGTTATCTTTCACCCAATTGCTCGAGTCTTTCTTCATATCCCGCATTAGATCTGAGAGGCAATGCACTGGGCGTAAGCTTGCCAACAAATGCACATGATCCTCAACTCCTCCCACTATCTCGGCGATGCCGTTCATCCGTCGAATGATGCCGCCCAGATATGAATGCACCCTTGAACGCCATTCGGTCTGGATAAACGGTCGGCGCTCTTTCGTGGAAAAGACAATGTGGTAGTGCAGACTGAAAAAAGTGGAGCCCATGTTCGTTTGGTGATCTGGCACCCCTTCGGGGTGCGGGTAACTAAACGCAGATTCCGGTGGTCTACGCTTCGCTGCGACCACCGGCTACTCTCTGACAGCCTTTCAGGCTGATGATCCTATTAGACGGAGCGCCTCGTTGCTAGCAGAGGTGGTGGTTGCCTGATTTCAGTCGCATGCACAAGCTCTTGCATGGTGCGACATAGTTAAAGGAATTGACTGGTGAGACTAAGGAACGCAAGTTCCTGAAGATGCTCGGCAAGAACTACCTCGACGCCGAGAAAGACGCATCGCTACTGAGAGAACTCCTCAACGAACTCGACCCCAACACTCAAGCCGCCGCCGCGGGTGGCCACATGAGCTAAACAAAGCGGCAGTCAGAACTTGACGGGATCTAGCGCATGAACTTGCGTCGGATTGCTAAAACTAGAAGAGCGGCTTGCACGGGACCAAGAATTGTCTCAAGCAAGACAAAACTTTTAGCCCGTTTATTCGCGGGGAACGGTTGCGGCTTCTGCAGCGCCAAGACTCCTGCACTGTAGATGAGACTCTCCGAAAGACTTAAGGATCTGGGGATGAATGCGGCAGCGCTGCTTCTATTTTCGCCCGCTACGAAACCTGTAAAGTGGCACTCATCGAAGACGATAGGAACGGAGGAAAACTCGTTGAGACGTAGACCAGACGGAAACCAAACTCCGGAGAGGTGAGACTCCTCCGCAAGCTTTTCAAATAACGCATCTTGAAACTCTTCAAGCCTTTTTGTCTCGGATAATGAAAGATGCAATAACGTTTTCCACTAGCCTCTGCGTAGAATCCGCGATTTGAGCATGAAGCGTGATGCTCTTCCTCACTGTCACATACAAAGTCCGGAGAATCGAAGTCGGTTGTCATAGTTTCCCAATTATCGTCGCGGCAGCGTGAAAAACAAATCCTTAGCTCCAAATCTAGATGACAGCGAGCAAGCCTGAAGCTAACTCACGTGGCAGACATAGGATGATGGCGGCGGTGAAGGTTCCTCGTTGGCCTTCACCGCACCATCCTTAGCTTACGCTTTATGATTGTGGCGGAGTGTGGCTGCCGACAGTCTAGCTGCCGCTGCCGCTCGAAACCCAAGCATTCGTCGTCGCCAGCAGTTAGTAGTCAACGAGTGTTAGCAAGCTCCCTGTTTGGAGTACCGCCTTCAGGCGGGTCCTTCGGTTGAACTGAGGCAAGCGCGATAAAAATAAAAGCCCGCCTGAAGGCGGTACTCCAAACGAAGGCGAGACATAACCAGATGCATGCTTGCGTCAGCGCGAGAAATTGGTGTCTGCGTTGTTCAAAAAACTCTTGACGGAAATCCGGGAGACGTAGAATGCGGCGCGTCGCCTTCTAGCCATGGGAGGAGACTCCTTTTAAGGTAAGGACATGCGGCGGGAGAGATGAGGCTCCCGCCGTATTATTTTCTTCGGACACTTACGTGTCGGAGACGCGTTTGCTCCTGGCTGCTGTCTACTTGGTAAAAAAAGAGATGGACAGGCAGGAATGCCTGTCCTACTTCGGCTGGATGCGGACGATGAAGGTGCAGATAGCGATTTTCTGATCCGGCACCACTTCGGTCCGCTCTTCGCGAGGAATTTCACGGCCATTGATGAGCAGGGGATTGCGGCCCTTGGAAACGATCCAGTAGCGGCCGTCGTTCTCGCGCGTGAGGATCGCATGCACGCGGCTTACCTCCGGATCACCTTTCAACGGCAAATCCACTGTGATTGATCTTGAACCGCGTCCGATTGTGATTTCGGGCTTCGTAATCGGCACCACTGCTTCGCGCACGCCGTCGCGCCAGAGCTCGACTGAGTAGAGCGTCTGGATGCGTGGCCGAACAACAGTCTGTTCGCCAAATTCGCTGTCAACCTCACCGCCTTCCGTATCGCCACGGCTCCCGTCGGCGCGTTCCCGAATGGTGTCGTTTAGATTTACAGGTGGTGGCGAAGGTGGCGTCTTGCCTGCCGAAACGCGCGGCGTCACCATTGTGTGGCCGCTCTCAGTTTCGTCCCAAACCCCCTGCACGCGAAACTGACCTTTCTCCAGCGTACCGTCAACACGCAGTTCCACCGCAAACGATTTCGCTGCCAGCTGGTTTTGTCCGCTTAGTTCTCGCGCACGTTCGGAGAGAACATGAAACAGACCCTGTTCCAGACCGCGGCGTTTGTCTCCCTGCCAGTCCTTGTCGTCTTCAGCGCTGAGATAGACGATATATTCGCGCGGAATGTAAGTTGGTCCACCGGGAGGGGTGAACATCTCACGCTGCATCACTGCCTCAACCTCGCGCGCAATCTTGACGAGAAACTCTTCCCAGATACGGCGCGGCTTGGCGTGTTCGCCGGCGGCTTCAAGCAGGTCTTCGCCGGTTTCGCCGTCGATCCATTTTCGAATTGATTCAATCAGGCCCATAGATGGTGAATAGTAAATGGTAAATGGTAAATAGTTAAATGCTTAAGAAAGGACTTGGGGCTTTGGTCCTTGGTTTTGAGACTTTGTTCTTCGACTCTCATGGTCGAGACAGTAATAGGTTCACCGCACGAAAAAGACCAAAACCCAAAAACCTAAAGTCCAAGACCCCAGACCTCTCTCTCAAAACTTAACAAACTTCTTGTTTATCCATCCCCGATCAGAGGTAAACGGATCGGTCTTGGGGCGACCATGTTCCAGCACCTGCACTTCGTACCAGTGGTCGGTGGTGCTGAGTATCTTCACTCGCGATCCACTCTCCGCTAATCCGATGGAACGATTAGTCGTGCTCGCATCAGGACGAAGGTTAACATCCGTCGTGGTAACGCCCTCGCTGCCGACGACAAAGATATCACTCAACTGGGAAATGCCGGCAAACGGATTCCAATGAGAAGTGACGTATTTGTGTGTAGCCAGGAGCATTCCGGAAAACGCTGCGACCAGCAACACAGCCACGAGGAACGGACGCGCGCGTCGCGGAATTGCGGGGCCGCGCTTCGGGTCGCGAATCTTTGCTTTCCGCGGTTCGTTCGGCATTGCCGCCAGACGCTCGCGGGCGGATTGCTGAGGCGCGACATCCTGGTTCGCGCTTTTATGAAGCGCGGTTACCGGCACGACAATCTTGGGGCTGGGGCGTCGCTCGACAACCTCGTCAACATACGGGCGCGGTGGCGCGGCCTGCACCGGCTCAAAACGAGGCTTAGGAGGCGCGGAGGTAAACTCTTCCGCGGTGACGTCGATGGCCAGGTCGGCGCTCGGCTTCCGCCCCTCATGTGCGGTGCTATTGGCCTCCGCCTGACTGGTTTCGCCAAGCCGCTTCGTTTTTGGTAGTGCGGCCTCCGCCAGTTCGTCCCAGAATTCCTGAACTGTTTGGTAACGATTGGCTGGTCGCGTTTGCGTAGCTTTTTCGAGGACACGCAGGACAAGCGCCGACCAGTAATGTCCACTTACGGCGGCGGGTAGCTCACGTATCGGATGTTGCGCAAAGCGTCGCGGTGATTCGCCGGCCAGCAGCGAGTAGGCAGTCTTGGCGAGCGAATAAATATCTGCGGAAGGAGTCAGATGCTCGCGATTGAGCGCCAGCAGGCCCGTGTCTAACTGTCCTGTCTGCACCAGGGGATTATGTTCGGGAGCGGAATAGATGTTGGTGCCAACGCGAGTAATGGCGCCTTCATTCGCTTCCAGGCGCGCAACGCCAAAGTCGGCAATCTTAACGATCTGACGGTCGGCCGTCAGCAGTAGGTTCTGTGGCTTGATGTCCCGGTGGATAATGCCGCCTGCGTGAGCATGGGCCAACCCGGAGCAAACCTGCTCGAGATAGAAAATGGTTTTTTCAATCGAGAGCGGACGATTGCGCGACAGCGCCTGCATGTCTCCGCCGGAAAGATATTCGAGAACGATGTAGTGAAAAGTAGTGTTGCTGAGGTCGATCGCCGTGCCATGGCCCAGGCGGCTGATGATGTTTGGGTGGCGCACGCGATCGAGCGCGACAGCTTCATTCTGGAAATTCGAGATGAGGGTGGCTTCAAGTTCAGAATCCAGGTCGTCCTGGAGAAACATGTTGAGCGCCTTGATAACCACGGTGGTTGGAGCGCCCTCAGTCGCGGCGTTGTCGTGGGCCACATAGATCTCGGCGTAGCTGCCCCGGCCCAAACATTCAAGGATGTCGTAACGGCCATCGAGCCGGCTTTGCTGTAGTTTCAGGTCTGACATCAGTTCGCGTCTCTAGGGCGAAACGAGGGGCGAAGCTGGCGGGGAACTGGATGGCGGGGTCGGTCGACGGATTGCTTCTTCCAATCGTTTTTGGGCAGCCGGACGGGCTGCTTCCAATTTCAAGGCCACCGCGGCGAGTCCGAAAGTGGCTTCCCTAATCAAGGTCGCATTTGCGTCGGTCGGATTAAGATGAGCTTTCGCTATCGAACTTTCAAAGGCTTGCGCTGCGGCGTCTGCGTTTCCAGCCAACAATGAAGCGCGTCCGTAGAAATATAAGAACTCGGGTTCGGAGGATGCCAGCGGTGCTTGCAGGCCTTGTCGAAGCAGTTCAGCCGGCAACCTATTTGTCAGCCATCCGTTGGGGTCGCGGTCGACCTCCTGACGCGCGCCATCAAACCGCAGCAGCGTTTCGTCTTGCAGCACGGGGGGCCGGCCCAGCGCCACTGACGGCGCGGGCGAAGCTTCGGCCAAGGGCTCACCGGGATCAAGAAACGGCACCGGTCCTTTGTATTTCCGCCCGGCGTAAAAAGTGCCCGCCAGCGCACCGAGCACCAACACAAAGACGAGGAAGCGGGTCATCGTGCGTTCAATTCCGCTTTTGCTTTTGACTGGTGGAGCCACCTCAAGGCGCTCTTGAATTACGTTGGTGGAATGATCTTCCGGAGGCGAAGAAGGAAACGCCGTGCGTGATGCCGGCTGGAGAGTCGGGGCCACGAGCACAGGTGGTTCCTTCGCGAGTCCCGGAGTCTCAATGGTTGGAGCTACGGCCAGGGGGCTGATTTCCGGCGAAATAGTTTTCTCCAGATCCTCAGCCCGTTCATCCGTCGAAATTTTTGTGCCCACGCGCACAACCACAGCTGTCAAATTATCTTCAGCGCCGCGTTCGTAGCACCTGTCTTTAAGTTCGCTGCAAAGCGTGGACAGATCGTCATGCACCAGCAGCAGTTGACGTATTTCGTAATCCGGAATGTGACGGGTGATGCCATCGGTGCAAAGCAGAAACTCAGTGCCATCGTCGATCTCAATCACTTTCATGTCGACATCCACGCCGGTCTCAGCGCCTATGGCCCGGCTGATGACATTCTTGCTGGGGTGGTTCGCAGCCTGTTCCGCGGTCATGCGGCCGGCCCGCACTTCTTCTTCAACCACCGAGTGGTCTTCAGTTTCGCGAACAAGTTGACCTTCCGGCGTCAACCGGTAAAGACGGGAGTCGCCCACGTGTCCGATGGTCGCGATATTCCCATCGATATGAAGACCGACGATCGTAGTAGCCATCATGGAAAACTTGGCGGAGTCCTGGGCCATCTGGTGAATCGAGGCATTGGCCCGCTGGATGGCTAACTCCATCAAGTCTTCGACGTCCGCGCCTGCTGTCTGGTGCCGAAACGCTTCGTCGAGCACTTCGATGGCAGTTTGCGAAGCCACTTCACCCGCTTCAGCGCCGCCCACGCCGTCGGCAACGGCAAAAATTCCACGTTCGCTGTCGGCGAGAAACGAGTCTTCATTAAGGGGGCGTTTTTTGTTGAGCCCGCGATCGGTTACGGCCGAAGACCTTATGGGCAGCTTCGATTGGTGGGTCGGGTTCATTGGACCGCCTCCAGGTTAACTGACGAAGGTTGATTTCGCGTTACCCGCTCCGCGATGACTGCGTCGCGCGAATTGCGATGGGAAAAGGCCATCAACATTCCCAACATGGCGAAGCTGGTAATCAGGCTGAATCCGCCGTGGCTAACGAAAGGTAACGTGATGCCGGTCATAGGCAAAGCGCGCACAATGCCACCTATGTTGACGAGTGCCTGAAAGCCAACAAAGGCCGTCAACCCTGCAGCGCAGAGCTTGGTAAACATATCACGCGCGTCGAGGGAAGTACGAACACCGGCAATGACAAAAACAATGACCGCAAGGACGAGAATCAATCCTCCAAAAAGTCCCAGTTCCTCGGCGACCGCAGCATAGACGTAATCGGAGTCGGCGATGGGAATTACTTCGGGATAGCCCAGCCCGAGGCCGCGGCCGGTATTTTTCCCCGATGCGATGCCAAAGATCGCCTGTGCCGGCTGGAACGCAAGCTGGTCAAACCACACGTCGACGTTCACGATCTTCTGCATCGCCGGACTCTGTTCAGCCAGCTCCTTCATCTTCGGATCCTTGTCTACCGCCTCACTGAAGTCCTTCTTCCACCAGGCGACTTCAGGTGACGGCGGATCAAAGCCATCCAACCAGAGATGGAACCGTTGCTGGATACGTGCAGGCAGCATCGCCTGGATCGGTCGCGAAATAGTTGGCACCAGCGGCACCTTCTCCTGCACGTTTCTCGGCAGCGCGCCCACGACCAGGATGCTAATCACGAGTAACAGCGAACCGACAAACAGGAGCAGCTGAGGCCAACGACGAACGGCAACCAGATAGAGCGTGGTGTAAGCGCCACTGAAGATCAGCATCTGGCCAAAGTCTTTCAGCGCGAAAAAGGGAACAAAGGGCAACATGCCCATAACCAGAAGAGGCACGATGTCGCGCGCCCGGGGAATGCCCCAATAGGTTTCAGCCAGATCCTTGTAACGGGCTGTCAGAATTCCGGCGAACCCGAGTAGAAAGGGAATCTTGGAAGGCTCCCAAGGTGTCATGTTTCCTAACGCTTTGCCGGCGCTGGAAGTAACTACTGCGATCGCGAGCGGCACAAGGGTGAGCAGTACGATAATAAAACTGTTTCGTTGGATCCAAAGCAGGAAGCCGTCACGAAGACAAAACGAAAACGCCACGGCAAAAGCAATCAGGGAGAAGATTGGAATCCAGGTGTAGCTCGCGGTCAGGGCATTCCAGATAGTGTAGTTTGCGGCACGTTTCGGAAGCTGATCAAGGTCAATGGCCTGAGCGGGCGTCGCCGGCAACCCCATCATCTGTTTTTTGTCCGCGTCGTAGTTCTCAATGATGTAGCGCGTGCGCAGAGCCGCCATTTTCTCCTGACGAGCAGCAGCCTTGTTGCGGGCGTTGTATTCGGGATCGCTGTAGAGCCGGTACTGAATTAGCATCCCGAAGGAGAAGAGGATTATTGCCGCGGTGAACAAAATCCATTGGCCGCTGTATCGCATCACGCGCGAGAGCCAGATTACGAGGATGAATAAGGGGATAAATATGAACAGATCGCGAACCGCTCCGATAATGGACGTTTCGTAGCCGCGGAGGAGCGCTGCGCGATGTATTCCCCAATACCCGGCAATCTCAAGCGCTACGATCACCAGGATGATCAGTAAATGTGACGACGCCCGATTTTTCATTTAGAAGAAGTAAACGGCAAACAGCGAACAGCAATCAGCGATCGGAATAACATTCCGGCTTGTTACTGGGACCGCGGGCGTCCCGCCCGCAACGCGCCGCAGGCGCGAAGTCATTTGGGCCAGTTCTTGTTTCTCAAAATTCATTTTTCGCGCTTCGCGCTCATTGCGGGCGGGACGCCCTCGCTCCCAGAACTAGTCGAAGTTATCCCCAGCTCATGAGCTCCGGGCGTTGCGATCATCTTGTCGGTCGCGGCGAGGGCCGCGGCTGGCGTTGATTGCCCCGAGGCGTAGGTTGGCTGACAACCGGACCCGTCATACCTTTGAAATACCCAAGCTCCTTCGCCTTCAATACCAGCGCCGCCGCAATCGGCGCCGCCGACCTTGAGCCGTAGCCACCGCCTTCTACAATTACGGCCATTGCAAGCTGCGGTCGCTCCAGGGGAGCGATACACAGGAACCACCCGTCGATCCGCGGATTCTCTTCATCCATGATTGTTTCTTCATATTCACGAATGATGTTGCCGCGGTTGTCCTTTTCCACTCGATGCCTCGTCTTTGGTTCGCCGGTTTTGAGATCGTAAACCGGAACAACCTTCTGCGCGGTGCCGGTCTTGCCGCCGGTAGTGATGCCCGCAGCTTTAACGGGAGCGAACACGCCGCGCGCGGTACCGCTCGCGCCACCGGTTACCAAACCCATAATGCCTCGCATGGTAGCTGCAGCCTGGGGATTGATCACCTGATTGAAAACCTCGGGCGCACGATCGTATTCGATCCGCGGTTTCATCAGTTTGCCTTCCATGTTGCCGATCGCGGCCGCAGCCAGGGCCATCTGCAAAGGTGTCATCTGTCCGGCATAACCCTGGCCATAGCCAATTAAAGCGAGGTCGTACCTGGAAATCTGTTTCCCAGTCACAATCGTCGCCTCTCGGGGGGCCAGGGCGCGCTTCACTGCATCGGTAGAAGCGTTCCAAAGTTGCGGTTGTTTCCGTCCGCGCAAGGCTTCGGCAGGAGTGTCGTAGGCTCCGATGCCGAGCAGTAGCGCCGCGCGCTTCAGATTTTCAGGACCGAGTTTGACACCCATCTGAGCGAAATACTGGTTGCACGAAACTTCGTAAGCCGTGTCAATTCCGATCCGACCGTGCACCTCACCCGGGCCGGCGTCGTCGAAAATTACGTTCGCTCCGGGCGCGGCGTAATATCCACCCCCGGTGCAGTTGAATTCGGTGTCCTGCTGTCCGGCAACAAAAGCGGCGGTCATGGTCACAGTCTTGAAGGTCGAGCCCGGAATGTAGTAAGCGCCCGTGGCGCGGCTCACCAGCGGACGATCGCGCTGGTTGGCTTCGAGTTTGATCCACGTGGCTTCATCTTCGACGTCCTTCAATCGATATGAAGGCTCACTGTACATCGCAAGCACTTCGCCGGTTTGGGGATTCAGCACCACCACAGCGCCATGCTTACCCTTCAACTGTTCAACTGCGGCCTGTTGCAGATCCCGATCGATCGTTAGCCGCACATCAGTGTTTCCTTTGAACTCTACGCTCTTGCCATTAACGACATCGAGGGCCTCTGGCAAGGCGCCGCTTTGAACCCCAAAGAGCGCGCGTTCGATGCCGGGGTCACCGCGATCTGAGCCAAAAAGATGGGCCATGGCCTGGTCCATCGGGTATTCGCGAGCGATGGTTCCACCGGAGTCGCGCCGATAGAGCGCCAGCGCATTTTCAAGTTTTCCGCTGCGATCCAATAGCCAGCCACGCAACGTGGATTCTGACAGTCGCCGATTGCGCAGATCCTTGTAACTCAGCTCCTGAAACTTTTCATTGCTTTCCGGAGCGTAATGAGTCCAATAAACATGAAAGCCCAGGATCGACAGCGCAAGCAGAACGAAAATCCACCGCAGTCCGCGGAGTCCGCGGTTTGTAGAAGTTGAGCCCAGCCGGCGTCTCACCTCTTTGGGAAGATCAGCGGGCACAGCGGCCGTCGGCGCAGAGCTCTTGCGGCGATTGAGGAACAGGGAAACCAGCAGGAGGATAGCGATGAGTAAAAACCCCCCAAGATAAATCAGGGTCACGACTGCCGGCATTTTCTCCGGCACGCTGGCGGTAACCTGCGCCGGCGTCGGAGACTGTAGAAGAAATGAAATCAACATTAAGAGGTGATAACCCGATTGTTCAATTCTAGCTTTCAGAAAAGATGTTACGGCAAACCGCGATCGTTACTCATCGGTGCGGAAACGAACTTCAACATCTCCGAAGCCGACGACATCGCCAGCTTCGATTTGTCGCGCCTCACCATAGGAGATGCGCCTGCCGTTTATATAAGTCCCATTTGTCGATCCCGTGTCGGCAACCAACATAGTCCGTTGCGAATTCATCATCAGCGTGGCATGAATTTTTGAGACGCTGGCGTCGTTCAGAGCCAGATCGTTGCCAGAAACCCGTCCCACATTGAGGCGACGGCCTCCCGGCTTAAACGCGAGGGGAAGCTCGCGGGTAGCGCCCTCTATCGTGATTCGGGCAATCACCTGAACGTCAGATACCGGCGGCGCGCCCTTCGGTATGTGCGGCGACTCATGCTGTCGTTTCTCTTCGTCCGCCTGCTTCAGTTCCTCCTCAAATTCGCCGAAGGTTGGATCGACTGAAATGCCGGTAGTGAAAATATCGACTTCCGTTTCAATCTTCATCGGCGCCAGCGTGCGATAACGATGATCGTTAATATGATCAATAGCAGCCGCCAGGATTTCGTGTTCGAGGTCCTGAATGATCTGTTCTGGAGCTTCCGAATGCGTGCCCCATTCAACTTTCAACTTCAGATGATGCGGGGCGATGCGGCCCTTGCGTCCCTCATCCCGCACTCGTTCGTCGATCAACTTCTTCATTCGATCGACAAGCTGTGAAGTCGTCAGCCCGCTTCGCGGTTCAACTGTGCGGCCGAATTTCCGATCGACGACGTCACCCATGCTTTCGAGCACACGTCGTAATAGACGCTCGGGTAGCGCTTCTTCGCGTTTCTTTCTAGGCGGCTTTTGTTCGTCGGTCATGATTCAACGCTCACTCGCCAGGGCAGTAGGCCGACCGTAAGGGAGGTCGCATATAGCTTGCATGGTTCAAACGCCCTTCCTAACGGTCGGGCCACTGCCCCCCTTACAAAAAACGCAGTCCTTGACTGACTGCGCGCGAATCGAAGGCAATACCGGGAAGCGGTGGTATTCTAGCCGAAAGCGTTTCTCGATAGTAGGGTGAAAGTCTGTTTATTGAGCAGGGCCTTGAAGAAATCCGGAATTGACCATCATCGAATCCTCACGAGACGAAAACGGATCGTCGTAAACGACTTAATGCAATCAGCCTATACATATTTTCTGACCGAGCCCATTGGCGGCAATTTCCACCCTGATTTCCGCCCCGAGCTTGAACCCAAACAAATGTTGGAGCTCGGCGTGTTTGGCGGAAAATATATGACGGATTGTGCGGCTGAGTTTCCCGCTGATTGGTTTGAGAAAGCCCGGCTTTCACCCACCCATCGCGACGCCTCACTCAACTTTTTCAAAGTGAATGCTTCGCAGCCTCTCTCTGTGTGGTTGAAGAAGGGTTGGATCTATGAGGAGGATCCGCGTGGCTGGTTTCAGTGGTACTGCAGATACTTCATGGGGCGTCGCTGCCCTGATGACGAGCGCCAGATAAAACGCTGGCGCGCGTTGCGGCGTCATGAAGCACAAATTGAAAGAGACTGTCGCCCAGGTGATCTCACCTGCCGTCCGAAACAGCGGCAGGCGTTGCTGCATTGGGCTTATGATTCGCGCAGGATCTGAACGCTGTAACGCAAACTGTAGTTTGCGTTTATCGCGCATACATTGCTCGTTCTTCTCCAGCAAAACGCAAACTAACGGTTTGCGTTACATCAACTCTGACCGCGCTGTCGTGCAGCTTCGTAGAGAACGATCGTGGCGGCCGCCGCAACATTGAGGCTTTCCACTTCACCTCGCATCGGAATCCTGATCGCAGCGCTGGCCATGCCTGCCTCATCACGACTCAGACCAGTTGATTCAGGGCCAACAATCAAGGCACTTGGTGTTCTCCAATCAAATTGTGTGTGCGAAAGTTTCGCGTCAAGATCGGCACACACCGTTTGAATGTTGTTCTTTGCGCACCATTGAACTACGTCTGAGTACTCTGGTCCATGCCAGATCGGCAGGCGAAAAGCAGAGCCCATCGCCCCCCGAAGCGCCTTCGGTGAAAAGGGGTCGGCGGTATGGCCGGTTGTAATCACACCGGAAACGCCTGCGGCTTCGGCGCTCCGGAGAATCGCACCCACGTTTACCGGATTGTTCAGGGCGTGCAAAACAACGAGTAGCGGCGGTTCCTTTTTCTTGTTATCCAGAGGCAGCTCGCCTGATTCCGGCCGACCAGCTAAGGCGATGATTCCCTGAGGAGTCTTGGTGTAGGAGATCGTTGCGAGCAGGGCTTCAGTAACAACCGCCAGGCGCTCGCACACCTGGCCAAGTTTTGAGATGACCTCGGCTGCCCGTTCTTTTAACGCGATTTCGTCCGAGTAAAACACCGCTTCAATATCCAGCCCTGAACGGTAAGCCTCTTCGCAGAGTCGCAGGCCCTCGACAAAAATAAGATCAACAGCTTTTCCATCACGCACTGCGCGCGCCTGGCGCAACAGGGAATTGTCTTTGCTCGTGATGACTTTCGAGTTTTGAGTTTCGGGTTTCAAATTCAATCCAAGCCAACCATTCTCCGAGTTTCATGGTTCCAGTCAGTCCCGGTCATCCGTTCTTAGAGGGCAAGCTTTCCGGGTCGCCAGCGAGGCTTTCCGGTTGAGGAAAGCTAAAAACTTGAAACCCGGAACTAGGAACTCGAAACGTCAATTTCCGCCCAGATGGGCCAGTGGTCCGACACGTCCAACGGTTTCGCTACACCCCACTTGCTGATGTTTACACCCCGGCCGAATATCCAATCGGCGTGGAGGCGGATTCCCGCGCCGCGCCAGGTGTGCGTACCGGTTGGGAACGGAGTGGTATAACCGTGAGCTTCCATGAAGTTTCGCGTCTCGTGGGCCTTTCGTTTCGAGAGCGTGTTGAAGTCGCCCAGAATCAGCGTCGGGAGATCAGTTCGCCCCGCATTCTCGACCAGTACTTCAAGCTGCTCCAGCTGTCCGCCGACTGCAGCGTGCGGATCGACATGCGCATTAATTATTCGCAGTTCGTGATCGCCGACAGACACGGTCGCCGCCATCGCTAGCCGAGGACGCCAGGGACAATCTCTCCAGGGTAAGTCGATCCGCGCAACGTCGCTAAGGCGAAGTCTGCTCAGCATCGCCACCCCCGTGTCGCCCTGGTCGTAAAGCCCAATTGGTTCTTCAAAGTCTAACCACCATTGCCGCGCTACGGGTTTTATTCCCCGGGGAATGCCGGCTGGTAAATGCACCCAGGCGGTGTTTAGAGCCTCAGCGAGCTCGCGGGCTACGTGATGACCTCCGGCGCGCTGGGTTCGCTTGTCGGCCTCCTGCAATGCAATGACGTCGGCGCGAGGCATGAGCTCCGCATTTGAAAACGCACTGGCAGCGGTGCGAATATTCTGCGCCACAGTGTCCGCCCGGCCTTTAGTTGAAAATATGCCGGCCTTTCGCAGGAGCCCGCCTGAAATCAGAAAGCGGCCCACTGAGTAACGAATGTTGTATGATGCCACAACCAGTTTGGAGGCCGGCTTTCTCGTCCCAGGGTCCGGCAGGATTTCACCAAATTCAATTTTTTCTGATTCTTTCAGTGGGGGAATCGCGGTAGCCATCGAGTGTTATCTTTACGAAAGAGTTGCGATTTCAAAACGGTTGGCGACCTCGATCATGCAAATCTACCCTGCGAACTTTTCCGTGAATAACTAAAAGAGCCGGCGTTCGCGGGCCAGGGATTGACTATATGACTGCCAGCGTCACAAGCCAAGAGCCAAAGATTCGAACCGTGGTAGCCGCGGTTGACGACATGTTTTTCGCGTCTAAGATCAGCGCCACCGCGCGAGCCCTGGGAATGGTCGTAAGCTTTCCGAGAACAGTCGCCGCGCTGGTCTCACTCGCGCGCGAGGATCCTCCGGATCTTTTCGTCGTCGACCTGCACAACACGAAGCTCAACCCGATTGACATTGCGGCGCAGCTAAAGTCAATCGAACCGCTCAAGTCCGTCCCTTTGGTGGGGTTCTTTTCACATGTGAACGTTGATTTACAGCGCCAGGCTGTCGCAGCCGGCTATGACGAGGTTATCCCGCGATCGTTGTTTGCACGGGACCTGGCAAAGATTCTGGCAGGGACGAACTTGAGCTAACCATCGGAAGCACGGCTATATTGGAAAACGGAATTAGCCAACAGCGGCGGGCGTCATTACCTCAAAGATCGTCCGCACTTCATTGACCAACTGATCATACTGCTCCAGATCCAGCGCCTGGGCCCCATCTGAAAGTGCTTCTGCGGGCGCATTATGGACTTCCACGATCAACCCGTCTGCTCCAACCGCAACTCCCGCGCGCGCCAGCGCTGTCACCATGTAGTTCTTGCCTGTCCCGTGTGAAGGATCGACGCTGACCGGAAGATGTGAAACCCGACGCACCGCCGGAATCGCCGCCAGATCCAATGTGTTGCGTGTGTGCTGGGAGAACGTACGAATACCACGCTCGCACAACACGACCTGGTAGTTTCCTTCAGACATGACGTACTCAGCGGCCAGCAACCACTCGTCCAACGTTGCCGATAGACCGCGTTTTAATAGTACTGGAATACGCGCTTTACCGGCGCGGCGCAAAAGAGTGAAGTTTTGCATGCTGCGCGCGCCGATCTGAATCATGTCAGCATAACGCTCTACCAGATCCACGCCGGCTTCGTCTACCGCTTCGGTAACGATTTTCAAGCCATAGGCATCGCGAATTTCAGCCAGTATTCTGAGCCCATCTTCACCGAGACCCTGAAACGCGTAGGGTGAGGTCCGAGGCTTAAATGCACCGCCACGAAAGAAGCGTGCCCCGCTGCGTCGTACTGCCTCAGCGATAGCAAATGCCTGATCGCGACTTTCTACTGCGCACGGCCCGGCAATAAGGGCCAACTCGTCGCCGCCGATTGTTGCGTCGCCAACACGCACTATGGTTTTTTCCGCATGAAGCCCGAGCGTCACGAGCTTGTAGGGCTTGCTAACGCGAACTGTCTCGGCTACGCCGGGAAGGTTTTCAAAATGGGCGGGATCGATTGAACTCTTGTTGCCAGTGATGGCGACGGCAGTCCGCGCCGCGCCCGGAATCGCATGAGCGCGGAAACCCAGTTCGCCAACAACGCGTACGACGGCGTCGATTTCGGCGTCGGTGGCTCCGGTTTTCATTACGATAAGCATGAACGTTTATACTCTCAGGCCTCGTGAAATGTACAGAACCCTTGCGGCGCTAACCTGCTCAGTTGCTCTTTGCGGAGCGTGGCGAAACCTTGGCGTTCTTTGCGGTTTAAATTGAATGCTGCGCCGCATCGGTCCGGCGACCTACATTCGTTCAGGCACCGCGATGCCGAGCGTTCCCAGCGCCGAAGTTAGACGACGCCGAGCAAGTTCCGCCACCGCGATTAGCACCGCGCGCTTCGTTTCATCTTGCTCAGCAATAATACGATGACGATGGTAAAAGAGATTGAAGCTGCGAGCGAGCGCGAACGTATACTTGGCCAGGTTCGCAGGTTCGGCGGACGCGGCACACAGCGCAATCACTTCATCAAGGCGCTCAGCCAACATCACCAGCGACCAGACATCGGTGCCGGCTTCACCCTGCAGAACTTCAGCAACGCGTTCCGCACTTTCCTTGTCGCCCACGCCCGTTAGAACTGCCGTCGTGGCCGCTGCCTCGTTGCCTAACTTGCGAAAGATCGAATTCGCACGCACCGCTGCATATTGACAGTAGGGACCAGTTTCTCCTTCGAAGGAGAGCGCTTCTTTAAAGTCGAAAGCGATCACCGAATTGCGAGTAAACTTCAGCAGGAAATAACGCAACGCCCCGACGGCTATCTGATGCGCGGTCGACTGCTGCTCTGCGACTGACAATTCAGGATGTCGCGCGGCAACCTCACGAAAGGCATCGGCTTCGAGGCGGCCAATCAGATCGTCGGCTTTTACGCCGAAGCCTTTACGGCCGCTCATTTCGACGAAGGGTCGCGCGCGATCGGCCGCACTCAATTCCATCCCAAGTTCTTCGCAAGCGGCGGGAGACAACGCCACCATCTCATAACCCAGATGCGTGCTGGCGTCATCGCCAACTTCCGGCACGATCGCCGCTACACCGCGCGCCACAATTTCCTGCGGATATGCCTGGCGCGAGTCGATAACGTTGTAAACCTTTACACCGCTTCCGAAATCAGGACGCGGCACTTCCGGGAGCGTCTCGCTGTTTGGTTCTGTGGTCGTGACCCAGGCGACGTGGCCGTCGGCATAAGAGCGAAATGGTTTGTAGTTAAAATCAAGGCCCAGATGTCCAAGCTTCCAAAGTTGGTAAGCAATGTCCTTGCCTGTGTAAGTTACCGTACCGGTGGAACGAACAATTATTTTGTCAGACTCATGCTCGTCAGTGCCCGTGTGTGACTCAAACGGCATTACCCAACACCCGGCGTGCTTGCCCTCAGTTTCCAGCCGCAGAACACCAGCAGACTTCATCAGCTCAAAAGCCCGGTCCCAAAAATGCAGATGGAGAATATCCGACTCGCGCGCGAGCAGATCGTAGCGGATCTCAAGCCGCTCCATAGTATTGAGAATCTGTTCGACGTTCCGCGTCGCCACATAATCAGCGAGTTCAGCAGTCGAACTATTTCCTTCTTCGAGAGCGTGCAACACATCGGAGCGGAGTTTTAAACGATCCGGATTCGGATCCGATGTGGGATCGCCGTCGCGATAGAAGAGACCAACCTGTGTGTAAAGATCCCAACAGTAATAATCAAAAGGACGCTCGGGTGGAAGGGAATGGTCCAGCGCCTTTATGTCCTCGAGATTCATTTTCTTGATATGCATGAAACCGACCACCACGTCAGCGACCTGAACACCGGTGTTGTCGATGTAGTTCTGAACTTCGACGCGTTCGCCGGCCGCCTGGAGGATTCGCACAAAGGTGTCGCCGAGAACCGCGTTTCGGACGTGCCCAATGTGCGCGGCCTTGTTTGGATTGATGCTGGTGTGTTCGACCATTTTCTTGGGCCGATCCGGTAGTGGCGAAGGTTCGGCGCCAGGCTCGGTGTTAGCGAGGGCAAACAATGAAAGCAATTTGCCGCGATCAAAGAAAACATTGAGGTAGCCGGCGCCGGCCACTTCAACTCGCGCCACCTCAGCCGTTTGTTCCAACTGAGACTTTAATTTTTCCGCGATCGTTCGCGGCGCTAGTTTCACTCCGGTGCTCTGCTTAATCAGCTTGGCCAGTTCGAAGGCCACAGGAAATGCGACATCACCCAGTTCCGCTCGTGGCGGTGTTTCGGCACTAACCTGCTCCAGCTCAATGCCGAATAGTTCGAGCGCGGACGCGCGCACCTGCTGTTTCAGCCGATCTTGAATATCGATTAAGGTCAATTCGGTGTCCCCAACCCCAGGTAGTTTGGTCAACTCGTTTCCGCAAAAGCGCAGAGTATAACGTAGCCATTGCGGCATCGCGAACGAGGCTTAGGAAAATCACTGGTTATGTTGGTTCGGGCGCCACCAATTCTTCGTCAGGGACCGGCGGCCGCGCGCTGCGCGCTTGCCAATGGCTACCTCGAGCCCTCCCTAACGGTCGGGCTTCTGTTTTTGTTACCATCCGTCACCCCAAACGATAACTGACAGGCAAGCGTGCCTGTCCTACTTATGAAGACCCTTTACTTTGACTGCTTTGCCGGAGCCAGCGGCGACATGATCCTCGGCGCGATGGTCGCGGCGGGCGTAGATCAGGAAACACTCAGGCAACAGCTTTCGCTGCTCGGAGTCTCCGGTTACAACATCGATTTCGGAATCGTGGATCGTTCCGGCATCAGCGCAACCCACGCGAAGGTACAGGCGGGACATGAGCACGCGCACCGGCATCTGCGCGACATTCTAAAAATAATCGACGACTCGCGTTTGTCTGAAGGTGTTAAGGCCAGAGCCTCCACGATCTTTTCACGGCTCGGCGAAGCTGAAGCTCTCGTGCATAACGTCCCGATTGAGAAAGTCCACTTTCATGAAGTCGGTGCTCTCGACGCGATCATCGACGTCGTCGGTGCGGCAATCTGTTTTGAGTTACTGCAAATCGAGCGGTTTGTTAGCTCGCCTTTCCATGTGGGTTCAGGACATGTGGAGATGGAACACGGACGCTTTCCGGTTCCGCCTCCTGCAGTGACGGAATTACTGAAAGGCGTGCCGTTTTATTCGACCGACATTGCCGGCGAACTGCTGACCCCAACCGGCGCAGCGATAATCACCACCGTGTGTAGCGAATTTGGCCCAATACCGCAGCTAAAGCTTCAGCAGACCGGGTATGGCGCGGGCACACGAACATATAAGAAGTTTTCCAATGTGCTCCGAGTGTTGATTGGCGAGGAAGATGTCGAAGCCGGGCCAGCGGATGAAAAGCTCCTAGTTATTGAAACCAACGTAGATGACATGTCGGCACAGACTTGCGGCTATGTGATGGAGCGTGCTCTCGAGATGGGCGCACTCGACTGTTATTTCACTGCGGTGCAGATGAAAAAGAACCGGCCGGGGGTAATGCTGACGATTCTTTGTCGAACTGAAGAGCGCGAGAGATTCATGCAGTTGCTGTTTGAAGAAACCACGACGCTGGGTATTCGGCGTTACGAAGTTGACCGGCGCACCCTTGAACGACAAACTGTTCGAGTCGAAACGATCTATGGGCCGATTGATGTTAAGGTTGCCCGGCTTGCCGGACGAATCGTAAATTCGATGCCTGAATTTGAACAGTGCCGATCGGCGGCGCGCGCAGCCAAGGTGCCGTTGCGCGTGGTTGAGCAAACAGCGCGGGCCGCATTTCTGAAGACTGAAGACTGAGAGAGCGAGAAGGATGGTCACAAAGTTCCCCGATAAGAAAACAAAACCCGCCGGCACTGATGAAGCGAAGCGCGGTGTGGATCTCGAGCGCATCGCGCAGGGTGTGCGCTTGATACTCGAAGGGATCGGTGAGGATCCTGATCGTGCGGGACTGAAGGACACCCCACATCGCGTGGCTGAGATGTATCAGGAACTGACGTCAGGTATGCGGGAAGATCCTTCGCAGCACGTGGTGCCGCTCCCCGGCGATAAACACGACGAGATGGTAATAGTCAAAGACATCTCGATCGCCTCGCTCTGCGAACATCACCTGGCGCCATTCGTCGGCAAGTGTCACATCGCCTACATTCCCAAAGACGGTCGCATTCTTGGAATCTCAAAGCTTGCGCGACTGGCAGAAGTATTTTCACGCAGGCTCCAGCTTCAGGAGCGTCTGACAACCGAGATTGCCAACACGCTTTACGAAGGACTGCAGCCGGTAGGGGTGATGGTGGTAATCGAAGCTGCGCACACCTGCATGACGCTGCGAGGTGTGAGAAAAGCCGACGCTAAGACCGTAACTTCGGCGGTGCTGGGTGGCTTCCGGAATGATCCGCGCACGCGCGCTGAGGCGATGTCGCTCATTACCGGCCGGGAGTGACTCGGGGGGTTGAAGCGAAACTGCAATTTCCATTTGTCATTCGCGAATTCAACTTTGAAGTGCAACAAACATTTGTTGCGCTTCGCCCATTAGGGGCGAGATGTTTATAGGCGGGCCGGCCGTTTTCTATCCCGCTCCGTAGGAGCGAAATCCTTTGGTTATAGGTCAGAAGCTGCAAACATCTCGCTCCGCTGGAGCGAAAACGAATTCCGTTGTTGGTTTTTTCTTAGTACGCTGATCGCGATGAACACCTTTTACGTAACCACTCCCATCTACTACGCAAACAGTCTTCCGCATCTCGGTCATCTCTATACGATGATCGTGGCAGACTCCATCGCGCGCCGTAAGCGCCAGCAGGGAATTGAAACCTTTTTCCTCACCGGCACTGACGAACATGGGATAAATATCGAGCGCGCCGCGGCCAGGGCAGGTCGTAGTCCGCGCGAGCAAGCCGATTACGTCGTTAGTTATTTTAAGAAAATGACAAGCGAATTTCGGTTGGACACAGCGCATGGCGGCTACGACATTTTCATGCGCACCAGCGAGCCTTTCCATTACGAAGGTGTCAGCGAACTTTGGCGACGAGCGGCCGCGGCCAAGACTCCAAAAGGCAACAGCGCAATTTACAAAGGACATTACGAAGGCTGGTTTTGTGCGCCTTGCGCTGCTTACAAGACTGAAGACGAATACGCGAAGCCGGCAAACCCTGACGCGCCGCCCACCTGCCTGGTCCATGAAACGCCTCTCGATCGGGTTTCCGAAGATAGTTATTTTTTTCGACTTGGCGACTACGCTGAGGCGCTTTTGGATTTGTATAACTCGCGCCCTGACTTTGTGCAACCGCCGTCAAGACGAAACGAAGTGATGAGTTTCGTGCAAGGCGGACTTCAGGATCTTTCGGTTAGCCGTTTGCGGAGTTCAGTGAGCTGGGGCGTGCCTGTGCCCGGCGATCCCGAGCACACAATGTATGTTTGGTTTGACGCGCTGACGAATTACATCACCGCGATTGGGTTTGGAAACGAAGAACGCGAACGAGCAGTCGGCTTTGAGAAGTTCTGGCCGGCGCTTCATCTGGTCGGCAAGGACATCCTGCGTTTTCATGCAGTCTATTGGCCTGCGTTTCTGATGGCCGCGGGCGTGGAGCAGCCGCGCGCAATTGTCGCGCACGGCATGTGGCTGGACCCGAATGGGCGCAAAATGTCGAAGACACTGGGAAACACAGTCGAGCTCGACGTGCTCAGTCGGTATTTTCCGATGGATGCAATCCGATATTTCTGTTTGCGTGACATGGTGTTTGGGCAGGACGGAAAATTCGGTTATGAAGCGCTAATCGATCGGACCAACAGTGATCTGGCGAGCGGTCTGGGAAATCTTTCCAGTCGTACGCTGACGATGATCTCGCGCTATGCGGATGGCCGTGTGCCTCGAGGCGCTATTCCGGAAGACAAGTTGCTGCTCGCAAAGCGCGCTGGAGTTGATACCGATGAAACCACCGTCTCCGGTTTCATTGCCCTGGCTCGCGATCAATTTCTACAGCATTTCGATAGTTTTGCTTTTAGCCGGGCCCTGGAGGTGGCGTGGTCCATCGTCGCCCGGACGGACAAGATGATTTCCGAAGCGAAGCCATGGGAGCTCGCGAAGGACGACAACCAGAGACAGACGTTGAATGCCGTCCTGTATCGCGCTGCTGAATCGCTCCGCTGGCTATGCGTAATGCTATATCCGGTAATGCCTGGAGCGACGGTGGAAGTGTGGCAGCAACTCGGGCTGTCCGAGTCCCCTGCGGCAACGGATCCGGCAAGTCTCCAATGGGCCGGCTTGGCCGAAGGCACGGTAATCGGCGAAGTGAAACCGCTGTTCCCAAGGATTGACAAGACAAAAACCATGAACGAAATAAAAGAATCACAAGCAGCGGCGCAAGACCCCGACAACACAACTGCGCGGGCCACCGATGAGAGTAAGAACGATGCGGGCGGAGTGCGCGCGACGGAAGCGGATGCAGTTACTAACAACGCTGGTGCTCCGGACACGAAACCTGCGCCGCCTCAGCAGGGCGCCACTGAAGCCGACGCGGTCCCGGGCGTCGAGGGCGTAACCAACTTCATCGACATCACTGACTTCACCAAAGTGGAACTCCGCGTGGGCGAGGTTCTGACCGCCGAGCGAATTCCGAAAGCAGACAAATTATTGCTACTGACCGTGGACGTCGGCGAAGAGAAACCGCGAACGATCCTGGCCGGCATTGCGGAGCATTACGAGCCGGAACAAATGGTTGGCCGCAAGATTGCCGTAGTGGCAAACCTAAAACCACGAAAGATGCGCGGTCATGAATCACAAGGAATGTTGCTCGCCGCGTCTGTCGGCGATGGAGATAAACCGGTGCTGGCGACCTTCACCGAAGACGTTCCCAACGGCGCACGGCTCAAATAACCGAGAAGCCATCGTCAATTCCCGATAAAATTCCCGGAAAACCTGTCCGCGAGTTCCCGCTTACCCGGGGCCAGGGCCGGCTGGTGAGGGCGGAAAAGCTACTCTTGGAACATTGTGTAGCTTGCTCCTGTCTAAAGACGTCTTCGAATCTCTAGCCAGAGTAAAACGTGAAGAAACTGCTGCTGTTGTCCCTGGTGCTCCTAATCGCTTCCTGGGCAAGCTGTCACTTCAACTCTCAACTGTCATTCAACGGCGTTCAAGACACATCAGTGAGCAGTCCGAAAGGTGACAATTTTCCCCTCATGGAGAGTTGGTCGCCGGTAGAAGACCTCGGCATGTTCCTTTTCTTTCTCGCCCTCTGTATTCCCTTAATGATCGTTCTTTTCAAGATTTTCGACAGCGTCGAGAAGAGGAAGCATAAGAGCTGACGGGTTAGTTTTAGTGGATGCTGGAAACAACCTTCACCGTGCGGGCGACTACATCTCCGATCACGATGCGGGCCCCGCAAGTCCTTCCCCGCCGAACGTTCATTGAGAGTCGAGGTTCGACAGTGACAGGAGCTACGGACAACTTTTTGAGCATTATGAGAGTTCTAAAGGCAAAGCAAATCGCCAGTACGCGTTTTTCAGCCGAAAGCGTCAGTCTCCCATCCTGTCTAATTGCATTGCGATTTAAGGTTTGCGGCGGGCTAACAAAGCTATCCCGAACGTGGGCCTAACTCGTTCAAATTTGAAACCATCAGAGTCCACCCGACTATGAAAATCATCATTTCCATTACCACCTTCCTGTTCTTACTATTTAGCGCTCCGGCTCAACAAGCTGACGACCAGCAACTCAAAGCGGAGGCGGAACGAGCGTACGTTCAGGGATCCTACTCCAGGGCCAATGAGATTTACGGTCGCGTTGACAAAAAGTCCCTCGTGCCCGGCGAAGTGCGTTGGGTGGACTTCCGTTTGGCTGACACTGAATGGCGGGCCCAGGCGGCAACAACAACCGCCGACAACACGAAGCTCGAGCTGGCCCAGAACAAACTCGCAGAGCTTATTCGGACTAACGACAAAGACGAGGACCGTGATCTTGTTTGGGCCGAGGCTCACGAGTCACTGGGTGATTTCCATTGGACACGTCGCGGGCAAATGAACTGGGGCGCAGCCTGGCCCCACTATCAGCAGGCGTTGGATTGGTGGGCCGGACAGCGCGAGATCGAGCCGGCGCGCCAGCGCTACCTGCGGATCGTTTTCAAAGCGGCCAGCCCTCCCAATCAGGATCAGTATTATTACTACAGCTACTACGGCAACTACATCCCGCTGCCCATTCTGGAAAACGCCCTCAAGATCAGCACGACAGAAAACGAAAAAGCGCGCCTCCATTTCATGATTGCGATGACGATGCGCAACTCCGGTGGCGATTGGGAGTCGCGCCAGCGAGTTGGTGATGAGTTCGAAGAAGCGCTGAAGGTCAGACAGTCCGAGTGGTACGACGACGCGTTGTTTAATTACGCGGAATGGATGAATAGCAACGGGACCATTGTGCAGCTGCCTAACGGTCAGTGGCAGCAGGAGGTCGACTACGTTAAGGCGCTGGAGCTCTACCGCCGTTTGATCAGGGAATTCAAGAAAGGCGAGACTCGTTATTACGATCAGGCCCAGCAGCAAATCAGGAACATCACGGAGCCAAGCCTGGGCGTTGGCGTCTCAAACATTTTCCTGCCTGAATCCGAAACCCAGTTTGCGTTAAATGCACGCAATCTAAAGCGAGTTGATTTCGCGCTCTATAAAATCGACCTCACTCGCGACGTTCGCTTCACTCCTTCGTCTGAGGAGGACGAAGGCGAAACTGATAGTGGCGACAACAGTTGGATTCAGAAGATTCCGACCGGAACACTGCCGAGCATTAAAACGTGGTCGAAGACTCTCGATGTCAAAGGAGATCATAGACCAGTCAACGAACACGTCAGGATCGACGCTAAACTATCCATCGGCGCTTATCTGATTGAAGCGCGCAGCGGTTCGCTCGCGGCGCGTGATCTGGTTTTGGTTACCGATGCCGCCCTCGTGCTGAAGTCTTCAGCCAAACAAGCCCTTGCCTACTTCAGCCATGCGCTCACGGGGGCGCCGATTGCAAACGGATCCGTCTCCCTTTGGGAAAGTTACTACAGCAACAGCAAATGGCATTGGCGTCGCTACCGGCAAACGACCAATGCTGACGGTCTGGCGATCTTCACGCTGAAGGACGTGACCAACTCGCGAAACCTGTTCGCGGCAGCAAGCACTACTTCAGGCGCAAGCGTGCGCCAGGCATTTGTTAATGCTTATGCCAACGGCTATGGCGTTGGTGGTGATCCCTGGCGGATTTATGCCTTCACTGACCGCCCGGCATATAGACCAAAGGAAACTGTCCAGTGGAAATTTATCGCGCGGCGTTTTGCCAATGGTGTTTATACGACTCCGGCCAATCAGGTTGTTGAATACCAAATCACCGATCCGCGCGGCGCCAAGGTGAGTGAAGGCAAGGCGACGCTCAACGATTTTGGCAGCGCCTGGGGCTCAGTGGAACTAACCGAACAGTTACCACTCGGTGAGTACAACATCCAATTTTGGGATGCAGGGCGTGCTAACGGCATCGGCAGCGCGAAGCTGTTCCGCCTCGAAGAATACAAACTGCCCGAGTTTAAGGTGGCAGTGAAGACCCCTGAACAGGACGGAAAGAAAAAGGCGTTTCGCCTCGGCGAGCAAGTGGAAGTTGATATTCAAGCCGATTACTACTTCGGCGGGCCCGTCAGCAATGCGTCAGTGGAAGTGGTCGTCTATCAAAGTCCCTTCTATCACTACTGGCATCCCTATCGCGATTACGGCTGGTTTTACGACGACATCGAACGCCAGCGGCGACCTTATTACTACGGCCAGGGATCGGTCGTTAAGCGCGAAACGATCAAAACGGATGCAAGTGGGAAAGCGAGGCTGACCTTTGACACGCCGCGTGAAAATTACAATCAGGATTTCGAATATCGTGTCGAGGCGCGCGTCACCGATTCGTCTCGCCGCGAGATTGTGGCGAGCGATACCGTGCGCGTCACCCGCCAGCGTTACTACGTCTATCCGCGTCCGCAACGAAACATTTACCGGCCAGGCGACAAAGTGACGTTCGATATCAAGGCCCTCGATGCGAATGAGCAACCCGTGACAACTGAAGGCACGGTGAGGATCACGCGAGACTACTGGTGGGAAGTTTGGATCGATCCAACCGGTCGCGAAGTTAAGGGCGAAGAACTACGTCTGCTGCGCGCCAGGGGTGAGCCCTTTCCGCCGGTTTCCAGAACCGGAAAACGCTGGAGACTGAAATTCCGCGGCTATGAACACGAGGAGATTTTGACTCAGTCAGTGAAGACTGACGCGGAAGGAAAAGCACAAGTGAGTTTTACGCCACAGCGCGACGGCTACTATCGCCTCGCGTGGGAAAGCAGTCAAAAGGGAACTGCCCGGCGTGATCGTTTCCTGCCTCCGATCAAGGCTGAAACCGCGGTCTTTGTTGCAAGCAATCGATCGACCGATCTTGGATATCGATACTCCGGCGTGGAGATTGTCGTCGACAAAGACACTGTTCGCGCCGGAGAAACGGCGCCGGTGATGTTGTTCGTCTCCGAGAGCGTCGCGCCCGGGTCCAGTGGTGATCGCTACGTGCTGTTCAGCGTAGAAGGTGAAGACCTCTATAGTTATCGCCTGGTGCGCATGACGGGAACAGCCAAATTGATCGAACTCCCCATCGAAGAAAAACATGTTCCCAACATCTACCTCAGTGCAGCCATGGTCAGCGATGCTCAGTTGCATGTGGATACAAAACAGATCATCGTGCCGCCCGTCGACCGTTTTCTGTCCATCGATTTGAAGGCGGATCGCGAGCAGTATCAGCCGCGCGAAGAAGGCACGCTGACGGTCACTGCTAAGGACGCTAACGGCAGACCTGTGTCCGCCGAAATTGCCCTTGGTCTGGTGGACGAGTCGGTCAAATACATTCAGCAGGACTACGCCGGCGATCCGCGGCAGTTTTACTACGGCGCCAAACGTTCGCAGCTGGTCCAAACCCAGAGCACGTTTAATCAGAAGTCCTACATTCGCCTGTTCGACAATGGCAAAGGACAGCTCACTGACCGCGTCGCGCGCGATGAAGGCGAAGAAGATGCAGACCGCAAAGACGATAATGATTTCGCGCGCGGCCGTTTCGGAAACCTGGGTGGCGCAGACGGTCGCGGCCTGGCAAATGCGCCGGTAACGGTCGCAAGTGAATCAGCAATGCTGATGGATGGTGTTGTATCAGCACAGAGAGGTCAGAACCTGCCGACAAACGGTCGTGCTGCCAAGAGCATGGGTTTCCTGAGACCTGGCGATGCGCCGGCCCCCCCACCTGTGCCTGGACAGCAACCCGCCGTCCAGGTGCGCAGTGATTTCCGCTCGACTATCTTCTGGCAACCTGACGTGCGGACTGACGCAGACGGTACTGCCGTCGTAAAGGTTAAATACCCCGACTCACTGACCACCTGGAGCGCTACCGCGCGAGCAGCGTCTTCCGGAAATCAGTTTGGCATCGGCAACACTTCGACGCGCACGAAGCAACCGTTAATCGTCCGTTTACAGTCGCCACGCTTTTTTGTGGTGGGTGATCGAGTGACGGTTTCCGCCGTTATCAACAACAACACCGAGGAGACGATGACAGTCTCGTCTGCGCTACACGCGGAAGGTGTCACTGTCGGCGGCCTGGTTATCGACGGCAACCCTGTCAAAGGCGAACGCGGTCCAGTGCAGGTGAAAGCCGGCAGTGAAGCGAGAGTTGATTGGTATGTCGTGGTGAATCAGGCAGGCGAAGCGAAGTTAAAGGTTGAAGCTCGCGCCGCGAAGTATGCCGACGCAATGGAGAAGACGTTCGCTGTCTATGAACACGGCATCGAGAAATTTGTTTCGCGATCAGGCAAGATGCGGGCAGACAGCGTGACGATCGGACTCGATATTCCCAAAGCTCGTCGAGCTGAGACCACCGAACTGACGGTGCAGGTTGCACCAAGCATGGCTACCACAATGCTTGACGCGCTGCCTTACCTGATTGACTACCCATACGGCTGCACCGAGCAGACGATGAGCCGTTTTCTTCCCGCGGCTATCACCGCAAAGACGCTGCGCGACCTCGGACTCAAACCCGAAACTGCGATGCAGAAAATATTCGGCGGCATTGAAGAGTCGAGTGCGGCGGCGACCCATCCCAAAGGAAAACGCGACCTTACGGAGCTTAATGCGATTACGCGCCAGGGTCTCGACCGTCTCTACAACTTCCAGCACAGCGACGGAGGCTGGGGCTGGTGGAAAGACGGCGAAAGCGATCACTTCATGACTGCCTACGTTCTTTGGGGCACGACGCTCGCGCGCCAGTCTGGCATCGAGATCAAACCGGAAGTAGCTGCGCGCGCTGCCGCATTTCTCGATAAAGAACTTGTCGAGGAGGAAACGAACTACGACGCGCAAGCCTGGATGCTCCATGCGCTCGCCGCCTATCACGCGGCCGGGCAGAAGCCCGACCGTCAGGCTGGGCCCAGTGCGTTCCAGGTTAAGGCCTTCGATAACATTTGGGCCAATCGCGACAAGCTAAACGCTTATACGCGTGCGCTCCTGGCTCTGGCGGCGCACAACTTCGGTTTTGCCGACAAGGCGAAAACGCTGATTGCCAATCTCGAAAATGGCGTGAAGATCGATACGAAGCCTGACACTTCCATTGTCCAGCGCGGCGGGCAGGCTTCGGATCCATCTGTGATTGCCACGGCCCACTGGGGAGAGGACGGCGTTTCCTGGCGCTGGTCCGACGGTGGGGTGGAAGCCACCGCCTTCGCGCTGCGAGCATTCCTGGCAATCGATCCGAAGCACAAACTGGTCGAGCCGGTCACTAACTGGCTAATCAAAAACCGCCGCGGCGCTCAATGGAGCAACACGCGCGACACCGCGATCGTGGTGCTCACGCTCAACGATTACCTGAAAGTGAGCGGCGAGCTGTCTCCAGTGCTCGGTTATGAGTTGCTGGTCAACGGCAAGTCGATCGCCACCAAACAAGTTACCGCTGACGATGCGCTTAGCGCGCCAAGCAGGTTTGCTATCCCGCGTGACGCAATTCGCGACGGCGGAAATGAAATTACGATTCGGCGAACCCAGGGCGCGGGCCCAATATACTTCGCGGCCGAGGCAAAGTTCTTCAGTCTGGAAGAACCAATTGCCGCCGCCGGTAATGAGATTTTCGTTCGCCGCCAATACTTCAAACTCGTCAATCATCCCACGCTGCTCAAGGGATTTGTCTCCCAACGTGTTGCCCTGAATGACGGTGAAACCGTTAAGAGCGGAGAGCGCGTCGAGGTTGTATTGACGATTGAAGCCAAGAATAATTATGAGTACCTGATATTTGAGGATCTGAAGCCGGGCGGCCTGGAGGCTGTGGAGATTCGTAGCGGTGAGAGTCTTTACGCTCGAGAACTTAAATCCGGGGCGCTGGCAGGCAAGAACGCGGCGCTCCTGAATTTCAAGTCTGCCGCTGACTTCACCGGCCGCAGCCGCTGGGTTTATCAGGAACTGCGCGACCGCAAGGTAGCGCTCTTCATCGATAAGCTACCGGAAGGCGTGTGGCAGCTCAGTTATGAAATGCGAGCCGAGAGTCCGGGGCAGTTTCATGCGTTGCCGGTACTAGGTCACGCCATGTACGTGCCCGAGATTCGAACCAACGGCGCTGAAGTCAGAATCCGAGTGATTGATTAGTTTCAGGTGTTTTACCCTGAACTCGGCGCGCAACCGGCAAAGCCTTAGAACGATCGCACACACGCTGCAAGCGTTGGCTAAATTCAGCCAACGCTTCACAGCGTCGAATGCGAGTATCTTAAGCAGTCCTACCCAACGTCGCCTGTACAACCATAACCGACGGCCAATATACTAAACGCTCTGTTTGCAACTCTTCCGCGCCGTTGATTCGGCGCTTGAATCCGAAAAACTGAAAAGGAAACGATGGGACCCGCGTCCTCCTCTTTTGAATGGTCAATATTTATGCGCCAAATAATTATTCGCAGCTTACTGCTGCTGACAGCGACCGGCATGGTCGCCTTTGCCGCGATTAACAAGATGGAAAACTCGAGCGCGATGGACGCTGGAACAAACACGCCGGCCGAAGGTGGATCCGGCATTGTTCCCGACGATCAAAATCCATTACTCGCCAAGTGGGAAGGCCCTTACGGTGGCGTACCACCGTTTGATCGCGTCCAGGTCGCCCAGTTTAAGCCTGCTCTCGAAGCGGCCATGGCCGAGAATCTCGCTGACGTAGATCGGGTCGCGAATGATTCGGCTACGCCTACTTTTGAAAATACAATCGCGACACTGGAGCGTGCAGGCAGGACACTTAACCGCGTCGGCACCGTCTACGGGGTTTGGGGCGGGACGATGAGCGGTCCGGAGTTTCAGATTGTGCAGCGCGAAATGGCGCCAAAGCTTTCTGCCTTCAACGACAAGATCACTCAAAACGAAGCGTTGTTCCAGAGGATTAAGACGGTTTATGAGTCGAAGGAAAAGATGACGCCGGAGCAAAAACGGCTCACCTGGCTTTACTACACAAACTTCGTCCGCGCCGGCGCTCAACTTAAACCCGAAGCAAAGACTCGTCTCTCCCAAATCAATCAAAAACTTGCGGGCCTGTTCACAAAGTTTAGCCAAAACACGTTGGCCGAAGAGACCGACCAAATCCTGGTATTGAAGACGGAAGCTGAGCTGGCGGGCCTTCCGCAATCCCTTCGCGATGCTGCCGCCGAAGCTGCCGTAACGAAGAAGATGCCGGGCTCATGGGTTATTACCAACACTCGTTCGTCGATCGATCCGTTTCTGACCTATTCCGAAGTGCGGCCGCTGCGCGAAAAGGCATGGCGCATGTTCATCAACCGCGGCGACAACGGCGACGAACGTGACAACAATGCGACCATTTCCGAAATACTCCAGTTGCGTGCTGAGCGCGCCGGACTGCTCGGATTTCCCACCCATGCGCATTGGCGTTTGCAGAATTCGATGGCCAAAACTCCGGAACGGGCGATGGAGTTGATGGAAGCGGTTTGGAAGCCCGCCGTCGCTCGCGTGCATGAAGAAGTGGCGGACATGCAGGCGCTGGCGGACAAGGAAGGCGCGAAACTTACGATTGAGCCCTGGGACTATCGTTACTATGCAGAGAAGGTTCGCAAGCAGCGCTATGACCTCGACCAGAATGAGGTGAAGCAGTATATGCAACTCGAGAAGTTGCGCGAAGGAATCTTCTGGGTCGCCGGAGAGTTGTTCAACTTCAATTTCACTCCTGCAGTTAATGTTCCCGTAAACCATCAGGACGTGCGCGTTTGGGAAGTGACTGACAAGACTACGAAGAAGCACATCGGGCTTTGGTATTTCGATCCATATGCGCGCGCGGGCAAACGGTCTGGCGCATGGATGAATGCCTATCGCACGCAGGAACGAGTCAACGGTGAGGTCACCACGATCGTTTCAAATAATTCAAACTTCGTGAAGGGCAAGCCGGGCGAGCCAGTGCTTATCTCATGGGACGATGCGACCACGATGTTCCATGAGTTTGGTCATGCGCTGCATGGTCTGAATTCGCGGGTGACGTATCCGTCATTGTCCGGCACAGCCGTCGCGCGAGACTATGTAGAGTTTCCATCGCAGCTTTTGGAACACTGGCTCTCAACCCCGGAAGTGCTGCAGCGTTTTGCGGTCCACTATCAAACCGGCAAGCCGATTCCGCAGCCGCTGGTTGATCGGATCATGAAGTCTTCAACCTTCAATCAGGGATTCATCACAGTGGAATATTTGTCCGCTGCGCTGGTTGACATGAAGCTTCACCTCGCGGGCGCGAAGAAGATCGATGCTGACGCGTTTGAGCGGGAAACGCTGACGGAATTGGGTATGCCGAAGCAAATCGTGATGCGTCATCGCACGCCGCATTTTAGCCACATCTTCTCGAGCGATTCCTACTCGGCGGGCTACTACAGCTATCTGTGGTCTGACGTGATTACCGCGGATGCTTTCGGCGCTTTCGTCGAAGGGAAGGGACCATATGATGCGAGCGTGGCTGAGCGGCTGCGCAAGTATGTCTTCTCGGTCGGCAATACGATCGACCCGGCGGAGGGTTATCGAACTTTTCGCGGACGCGATCCGAAGGTAGAAGCACTGATGAAGAAACGCGGCTTTCCGGTCAAAGACTCGAAGGGCGGACGAGACTGAGCAAAAACCCTTGATGGCATTTGTCGCTATAGACATTTGGCTCCTGGTGGAGCCGTCCCCTCAAAAGCGTTCCTTCTAAAAAGCTGATCCACCCGCCCGCTAACGCAGGCGGTGCTGACAAGCCATGTTCATTGACTCACACGCGCACATTGACGGGACGGAATTTGATGCGGATCGAGAGCAGGTCATTCAACGCGCGCGTGACGCACAAGTCGCGGCAATTCTAAATGTCGGCACCGGTGATCCGCACAGCGGAGTCCTTGAACGTGCGGTGGAGTTGGCCGAAGCCCATCCGGATATTTACGCCGCCGTGGGCACGCATCCGCACGACGCGCGCCTGTTTGACGAAAGAGCTGAACAAAGAATCTGGAGACTGGCCACCGGCAGCTCCAAAGTGATCGCCTGGGGTGAAATTGGGCTCGACTTCCACTACGACAACTCGCCACGCGAAGTGCAGATTGATGTGTTCGAATGGCAGCTTCGTCTCGCCCGAGAACTCAGCTTGCCCGTGATCATTCACACACGGGAAGCTGAGACTGAAACTGCTGAGATATTGAATTCACAATGGGCCGACTCAAAACTTCCCGGCATCATGCATTGCTTTAGCGGCAGCGCGCGTCTGGCTGAGCAGGCGATCGACGCGGGTTTCTCGATTTCGTTTTCAGGGATCGTGACGTTCAAGAAAGCTGAAGAGCTTAGGGCGGTCGCGAAGCAAGTGCCGCTCGATCGCCTGCTAATCGAAACTGACTGTCCCTACCTCGCACCGATCCCTTTTCGTGGTAAACGAAACGAGCCGGCTTACGTGGTTGAAGTTGCGCGTTGCCTGGCTGAACTTCGCGGCCTTGAGATCGAAGAGCTCGCCAGAATCACAACGAACAACTTTGCGCGGATGTTTAATCTCGGATTTGTTTGAGTTGCAAGGACACTATCCACAGATTGCGCCGATTACACTGATTCAACTGAGACAGCCGGCGGCAGGCAATTTCTTAACTTGTCTGAATTAATCTGTGTAATCTGTGTAATCTGCGGATACTCTTCCCAAGATACTCATTTATCTTTACCCACCAACGTAGTATAAATCGACCATGCCTCGTGAAATCGTCGATCAGGAGTTACTTGTCAACGCTGTCAAGAACCTGAGCCTCACCGCCGAACTCTTCGAAGAGCTTAATGGCAAAGCCAAATTCGCCGGCGATCAGGAAGTCATTCTTCATGGCCGCGCCTACGACAACGGCAAAAAGGTTGGCCCATACGTACGCCTGCTGGTCTATGAGGGCGGCGAGACAGTGATGCGCCAGGGCGAATGGGGTGGAAACACCTTCTACATGTCGGTCGCCGGCCTGCTCGACGTTTTCATCTCTGATTCTTCCGACGTAGAACAAAAAATCGGCGAACTCCATCCCGGAACATGTTTCGGCGAAATGGCTGTACTGGCCGGAGTCGAACGCAATGCAACAATCAGCGTGCCCGCCGGACGTGGTAGCGCCACCGTGTTGGAGATTACGCGGCCGGCGCTGCGTCTCCTGCGTAAGCTCCCGAAGTTTGGACAGGTGCTTGACGACACCTATCGGGCTCATGGGTTCGCGCGCGTGCTCGCCGACCTGAACCAGGGCATCAAGAACCCACTCGACCAGGTCATGGTCGAGAAACTTCGAGGCATCGCGAGATTCATGGTCTATGGCAAACATCATGTGATTTGCCAGGAACAAACTCCTGTCGAAAAGATTGTCCTGATTAAGAGCGGATGGGTTCGACGAGTTCGCGGAATTCCTCTGGATCCTGCTTCCAGCGGAATTGCGAGTATGGGCCAGGCAATCGGCGTAGACTTTCTGGGTTCGGGAAATTGTCTGGGGCTCGAAGGTGCCAAAGAAAACGAGATATGGAAGTACAGCGCGTCAGTGATGGCCCGAACCGAAGTCTTCGAGATTCCGATTGCGCCGCTCTCTGCAGACCCTGCTCTGCGTGATCGCATTGTGGCCGCGTTTGCCGGCTTCTCCAGTGCCGATGATCAACCACCCGCGATTGAGGCGGTCAAAGATCTCCGCGCACTTGCAGCCGCCGAACATGAGATTTCTACCGGAGTCGTCGACGGGGCGAACCTCCTCGTCATGGATATGGACCTCTGCGTGAGATGCGGGAATTGTTCGCTGGCTTGTCACAAGGTGCACGGGCAATCTCGTCTGTTGAGGCGCGGCATCCACATCACGCGTCCAGTCGCAATCGGCAGCGAACGAACCCAACACGTGCTTTCACCGCAGGTGTGTATGCACTGTAAAGACCCTGAGTGTCTGACGGGTTGCCCTACCGGCGCGATTTTTCGGGATCCTCGCGGATATGTGGATATCGAGGCTGCCACCTGCATCGGCTGCTTCGACTGCGCCACGCAGTGTCCTTACGATGCCATCACCATGGTGCCGAGAAATGGAGGCATCGATCCCGTAGTCAATTTTGATCTGATGGGCAGTTTGAAACGCACCTTCAGTCTGCGGGTCCCGCAAACTCCGCCGGTGCTCACGCCTTCCGATGACGTCGTAGCTATCAAGTGCAACCTCTGCGAGCACACCCCCCTCAATCCTCAGGGCGTGGTCCGGCAAGCTTACTCCTGCGAAGAAAACTGTCCGACGGGCGCCCTCGTGCGGGTCGATCCGTTGAAATATTTCGCAGAAGTTGAAGGCACTCGCGGAATTATCTTCCGGACCGACACCCAGGCTTTTGGACGAAACATTCACAAAAGCGACCCACTTGCCCGAGCGTTTCATATCGCAGGCGCATTTATCAGTCTGGCTGCCGCCGTGATGGTAATTTTGGGACTCGCCACCCACGGGTTTGACGGAGTGCTGGCTGGTTCATGGTTAACGATGCGATGGTTAACCGGCCTCGTTGGCCTCCTGGGCGTGGCTGCCGTGATGACTTATCCATTGCGCAAGCAGGTCTACCGCCGACGCGCCGGCGCTCTACGCTACTGGATGCTGGCCCATGTCTACCTTGGCGCTCTAGCCGGCGTCGTATTGTTGTTACACGCAGGAACGCGCACTGGCGGTCTGCTTACAACATCGCTTTATCTCGCGTTTGATGTCGTTATCCTTTCGGGTTTTTTCGGTATTGCGTCATACATCATCGCGCCCCGAATCCTGACGAGTATCGAAGGTGACCCGCTGCTGGTTGAAGACCTCGTGGCGCGTCGCGCTGAGCTGCAAACAGAGTTTGAGGGAATTGCGAAGCAGAGCGAAGGCTGGTTGCGAGAAGAGATTGAAGAGAAAGTTGCAAAGCGGTTTCGCACCTTTTCTTTTCTGGCGCGGCAAGTTATTCGCCGTGAGTCGTTAACCGCCTTGCTGGCTGACGCACGACAGCCGTTCAAGGAACGCCTGACGCGATTGGCTACAACTGAGGAGCGGGAGCTGTTGCTCAGGGCTGTTGAAACCGCAGTGACCGTGCGGCGTTTGGACGCGTTAATCTACCTGCACAAGATATTGAAACTCTGGGTTGCGCCTCATGTGATTTCCACCTCGTTGATGCTGGCGCTAATGATCGTTCACGTGATTCAGGTCGTTTATTTTGCTGTGAAGTAGGTGAAGAAATCGACTATCCGCAGATTACGGAGATTACACAGATTGGCCATAAAGGGTTGAGAAACAGGGCCTGGCGCCAGCTCTATAGTTGAATCTGTGTAATCTGCGGTTAGTTTCTCCTGGCAACGTAATTCATGGCCCGGCACAAGTACATCATCATCCGCGAAGATCTGGTGCAGGATCCGGTGACGATTATCACCGAGGGCCTGCTTATCGGGCGGTTGCTGGAGTGCGAGTTGCTGCTGAATCATCCGGCAGTTTCACGAGCGCAAGCGGGGATTAAGGCCGCCCACGGCAATTATTATCTCTTTGGTCTTCGCCCTTCAAATCCGGTAAAGCTCAACGGAAAGCCAGTCGAGGAAAACGAAGCCCTCGCGCCCGGCGACATAATTGAGGCTGGGCCCTTCCTGCTCGATATCGATCGCAATGACGACGGTCTGGTTATTCGAGTCTCGCTGATCATCGGCATGACTATCGAGACCGCATCGCACAGTAGTCCCTCGCTCGGGACCGCGAAACTGGTGCTTCCGTCAGCGCTGGCAGGAGAAGGGAAGCGCGTTCCGAAAGTTCCACGTGCCGCTCCGCTTCCCGGTGACAAGGCGCTCGATATTTTTTGGGACAAGCGGATTCGCGAAGCCGGAAAGATGGTTCGCCCATCGCCGCTTTTCCCAAAGAGCCAGCGACGATCAGGCAAAGCACAGTTTAACTGGACGCCAACGACAGACTTAATTGCACATTGGCCCATGTCAGTTTTTGTCTGGGGAACTATGATCGTGGGACTGCTTTCAGTCGCCGCCGCTTTTTGGTACACGAGCGCCTATTCGCCCGCCCCAGTTTCACGGGTCCATGCGACAGAAGCGATGCAAATGGCGCCACCAATTGCAATCCGGGCGAATGCGAATGCCTGCACTGACTGCCACTCATTTTCGGGAAACATGGAAGCAAATTGCGCCGCCTGTCACACGTCAGAAGCTTTCGTGGCAAGCGTAACCGAACCCCACAGCTCATCGGGTATTGGTTGCCTTGCATGTCACGCCGAACATCGGGGCGCCGATTTCAAACCCGCGGAGGCCGCGCTCTTCACTTGTGCCGGATGCCATAACGACGCAAATGAAGCAACCTATAACGGCCGGCGCGTTTCCACGCCTCATGGCGGTACGCTTGGTTATCCTGTGGTAGCCGAGAAGTGGAAATGGAAGGGACTAACTGAAACTGAGTGGTCGCTCAAGAAAATTGGGATGGAACGTTTATCCACGGACACCGACGATAAATGGCGTAGCAAACAGTTTCATGCGCTGCATGTCCAGCGTGTGCGTACCGTACCAGGCTTGCGCGGCAACGCCGAAGGCGAATTATCCTGCTCGAGCTGTCATAAGACTTTTAATCCGATCGATCGAGAAACGCCGCGAGGCACTTGCGCCGGCTGTCATAACGGCCGCATTGAACCTGGGACAAAGCGAACCGTAATCGCGATTGATAAACCGAATTGCACGTCATGCCATGTCGAGCACATCAGGGACAAGCGACACTGGAACCCAGCGCTGCTGGCGGTGCAGACAGAAGCGCGACCGTAAGGGAGCGTCGTTGCCGATAGTTGGGCTACTTTTTAGCTTACGGGTTTGTGACAGGGTAAACAGTCGGTTGATCCTGGAATCTTTCCTTTTAGCGCTGGCCTCGCGACGATGGCTTTGTCGTGACAGATGTTGCAGTTCATGTGGTACGCCACTTCATTTGTAAGTTTGGTCGGCGCTGGTTTGCCTTCATAGGTCACCGCCGGCATCTCGGCGCTGTCGTCACCAGCCTGCAGATGACAGGCGCGGCACGACTTCACAGGTTTTGCATCGGCGGCGGCGAGGTGCTCCGTCGTCAAAACGACACTCCGCTCTGAAGTCTTAAGCGGGGGCTTCAAACCTGCGGCCGGCTGATCAGTGTGATGGCATTCCACGCACGAGAGGACGCTTTTGCCGTCAACTGAATAGGTTTTGGTCGAGTGGGTCTCGTGATTGAAAGGCACCTCGCCATACTTATCAGATTGGCTGTCTTTACCGAGGACCACTTCCTTCGGCTGCACTTTGCTTTCCTTCGGGATTTCCTGCCCCGCTGAAAAACCCGGATTGCCGGCTACTAACAACACCGCCGCAGACCCAAGCAAAATGATCAGAACCAATAGCTTTCTCATTTAACGACCTCAGGTTGATAGTTTAAGAGTATGGGCCATGGAATTAGTGGGGAGGGATCGCACCAATCTTAGAGAGCGGTTCGAACTGTGTCAAACAATTTCAAGGCGGCGCGAATGAGTTCACATTGGCATGCGGAAAGTTGAGCCGGTGTGGCAACGACGGCAGTCTTTGAATGCCAGATCGCCGCCAAAAGCTCGTCCACCATTGTGGCAGGTGATGCAACTCTTCCCGCGCGATGTGGGAAAGTGTTCTGCGGTGGCGGGAGAACTTACCTGGCGGGACTGTGCTGCGCCAGCGATTATCGAATGGCAGTCGGCGCACCCCAGGCGCTGTGGACCGGCATGTTTCGCATGGCTAAATGCGTAACGAAAGGCTCGCGCGTTCGTAGACGTGCGTGAGTAAGCGCGCCTGTCGTGGCAAACACCACACGAGGACATCTCTCGTCCTGAATTTGTTTTGCTGCTCGGCGTGTGACAGGAGTAGCACTGGTTATGTGCCGGAAGACCAACGGGAATGCTAATGGCAGACGGCCGGTTTCTGACGCGGCTGTGACACGCGGAACATCCGTTCGAAGGTCGCGCCGATCCGGTCATGTGCTGCGCGTGATCAAATTTCACGTTGAAGCTTTCATTGAACCGGGCAGGAAAACTTTTCAGAGGCGGGTTTGAACTGTTGACGTCCGCATGACAAATCGCGCACATCGGAACATTCGGAGTTACAAATTGCGCCAGGTGGCACGAGGTGCACGCCTTGTGCCCGGGGAAGCGCGGCGTCGCAGAGTTGTCAGATCGCTGGTGACAGGCAGTGCAAGACTGCGACGCATGTTCCTGGGTGGCGTGTTTGAAGGTTGTATAGTCCAGTCCCGGATCTTGAAGCGGAGGTGCTAATTGCAAAAAACCGCGGTGCGTCATTTGTGCTCTCTGTGTTTCCGTGGTGAATGTAGCGCGGCTCACGCTTACCTCTGACAGACAAAAAATGAGGAAGACTAGTGTCGGCACCGCAACCACCAAACGGCGATCCACGAAATTACACGAATTCACACTAACGCGCTTTCGTGTCAGTTCGTGTAATTCGTGCAATAGTTTCTTAATAGTCACTCTTTAGGAAATCGATCTCATTCCCTCAGCTTCAACGGTGGACGACCCGAAATAAGATAATGACTCGACGGCGGATTGCGTCGCCCCACATCTGACGTGTGACAGTAGATGCAGTTAAAGTCGCGGCTCTTGTCCAGGGCTGCCAATTCACCACTAACGTCCAGCCGCAGCCCTTCTTTATTGTGACATTCGGTGCAGGTCGAGATGGGCACGTCTGGCTTCAAACCTTTCAAAGAAGCCGCTTTCGTAATATTGATATGACACGCCGTGCATTCCTTGACGTGTTGTTCGCGAGCGTGCGTAAACCTCATCGATTTTCGTTCTGGGACACCTGTAGGCTGGTAAGGCGCCGCTGCTAATTTGTGACAGCCCGCGCAGTTGTCCTTCACAGGCTCCGCGCTTTTCCAGTGACAGTTGAAGCACGACGCGTGACTTTCCGGCGAGGCCTTGAAGAGGTTTAATGCCGGAACAAAGGCGTCGGCCCAACCAGCAACGGGCGCAACCGGCGGCTTCGCATTCGTTGAATGACAAATCTCGCAATTGTTGTACTGCAAACTGTTGGTTTGCGATTGTGGCGGGGGCCGTACTGCGTGGGCCATACGGCGCAAACTGACAGTTTGCGTTACAGGAGGCTGAGCGCGTGCAATTACGTCCTGATGTTTGTCGTGAGGAAACTCAATACCAAATTGTCTGGGCCAATCGGGATTGCGAAACTCAAATCGCGCTTCATCGCGGGGCGAGGCCCTCCGATGGCAGTTTGAACAGATCGCAGGTTGAGCGCTCTTGAAAAATTGCGGCCGATGACAACGCACACAGGCTTCGTGGTCGGGAAAGTCGGCAACGTCGGGAAAATCTGCAACCTTTCGCCAATTGGAGGTAGGCGTCTTATGACAGGTTTTACACGACGCCTGGTGTTCCCTGGTTGCGTGTGAGAACTGCGAATAATCAATGACCGGCTTACGAACCGCCCTTGATTTTCCGCTGCGCCGTGAGCCACGTCTCTGCCCGGCTACGCTACCGCTTTCTGAAAACCACTCGGGAGAAGAAAAGGAAAAGAACACCACCAACGCGAGCACGAACGCTGTGATTGTGTATCGTTTCATTCGTTGATTTCAGGTGAGCCTATTGGACTATCTCGCTGCACCTCGGGGTTCTCGGACTTTACACAGAGGACGACAAGGTTACCCACAGGGAGGCAATGGTTTCTCCAGGCTGACGCGCTTAATGTTTTTCTTGTCTCTGGGATCCTTGTTCCCTGGATTCGAAATCAGGAACGGGAGCTCGGTGGCGAGGTCGCCAGGCTTTACTTTGATCTCAGCATTCCAAATCTCGGCCATTGTCCCGACCTCAGTCGGTATCAGATTTGAAATGGTATAGGTGCCAGGTTCGATGTCAGTGAAGTAGGCTGTGCCGAAGCTGTCCGTCATCACAGACAAAACCTTTGCCCTCGACACCTCTTCGGCCTTGATGAGCAGCGCCGTAAGTCGCTGCTGTTGACTGGTGTAAAAACCGCTACGCAAGTTTGCGTTTAGATTTACGGCGAGCCACTTTCGGGCCAGCTCGCGGCTACCAAACTCTTTTTCACCGGCGGCTACTGCTTGTTGGAACTCAGGGACCGCGGCCGCGCCCTCGACATGTTCCGGTTCTACCTCGCGACAATAAACCGACTCACAATCCTTTTCCTTTAACCAAGCGATCAGAGCTTCGCTCGCGCCGAGGCCGCGATAATAACAGTCGCGGGAGATTAGTGATTGCTGCTCGATGGCTTCGACGAGGGCTTTGTTCTCCTCAAGAGAGCCCTTAATCAGGAAAAACCGTTTGCGCGAAAGCCCGTTTGCTTTGTTGCCGTCTCCGGTCGCGACCCGAACCCGGAGGCGGATAACTCCTGATGGCGCTGCTTGTTGAGCCTTGCTTTCTTGAACCAAAGGGAGCGTGGCGAAACAGTACGCCAGGATGAGACCGCAGATTAGGCATGGGCCAAACAACGACCGCCTGGGTTTGTTTGCAGTTCTTCTGATCATCCGAAACATTCCAACGGTGCAGAGTTTGACCGTTGTGATTACAAATTGGGACTCCGCGGAAACTTCAAAAATGGTAACCGCACGCCCCGAACAAAAGTTTGGTCAGATCGAATTCCGGACGCAGGCGAAAATCCATTGCCGCCGGCGGCGCTGATTATGTCGTCCTGATCCACTCCGTCACCGCTGATCCCAATTGCGCCGACGAGCACTCCATTTTTATAAAGCGGGATGCTCCCTGGGAAGATCTGTATGCCATTGGGCAAACTCGGAATTGTCGAACAGGGAACGACTGCGCCGCCGCTTGCCGCCAGTAAGTTTGTTTTGATCAAGTCGAGTTGTAACCCGACATTAAACGGACTCCAGTGGTTCAGCTCGGTGCTGAAGGGTCCGGCAGCTGTATTATCTATTCCGTCCGGAAAGAAAGGTCGATGCAAAAAACCCACCGCTCGATTGCTGAAGGCCACAGTGCCACCGAGTCCTAACCCGTCGGACGATGCCCTGCTGACGTAACTGCCAAAGCCCGCGCCGCTTAATAACGCGCCAGCCGTGGCATTTGAGAAAAACGCCGCCGTGCGCGCCTTTTGCACGGACACATCAAAACCAAAGACCGGTGCATCCTGTGTACGAAAAACGCCGAGCACATTTCCCGCCGCATCCACCACGGCCACCGTGACCCGCGCGTTACTACCGAGCGGCTGACGAATCGCAGCCCGCGTAATGTTCGATTGTTGGGCCGCGTGCGCGATTATGGTCTGGACTTCTGCGGCACTCAGCGAATTCGGGCCCGCTGGGGACGCGCCAGCAACAAATGGAAAGAATCGCGTATCAACTTCGCCGCTGACGCCGCCCACATTCGCTGGTACAAACGCCGAAAGCTGCGCCCCCTGAATCGGAAAAGCGCCCAACACCGCTCCGGGTAAACTTCCAAATGCAAGAGTCGCCGGCGATGGAGGAGTGGCGACGTTCGAATAGGGGAGCCTTATTCCGTCAACCAGAATGTTATCACCACGGATTAACGCCGGTGCCTCAAAACCGCGAACTGCCGACGCGGCGATTAATTCTTCAAACGGTTGATCGTCATCGCGCGGATCGCGGTCCACCGTGTAGATCCCGTCACCTTCAATCCCCACGCCGCCGACGGCAACTCCGTTTTTGTAAATTGGCAGGCCGCCCGGATCGGCAGACAGTCCCAGCGGAACTGCCGGCTTCTTGATGTCCGAACAGGGAAGCGAAGAAAACTGCACCCCATAAAGTGGGCCACCGGAGCGGAAATCAATGCCCGGCGGAAGGTGTTCCTGAATAATGAAACCGGCAGTTCGCGTAGAAAACGCGTTACCGGCGGTGCTGAATAACGATCCGGTTCCAGCTTTCGAAATGGCGGCCAGCGATGAGGGGGCCAGGATGCCTTCCAATCCTTGCCCGAGCGTGCCGACGCTGCGAATCGTCGTTCCAGCCGCCGCCCCCGTCATGACGAAGACTCCTAAAACATTCGCTTCACGATCGGTGACGGCCACCGTGACCGCGCGATTCAGAGAAACCGCAGCCGAGACAGCCTGGCTAATTATTGTTTGGACTTCTGAAACAGTCAGATCGCCCGCAGTCGCGCTGGTGCCCGAAGGAATTGGCAAGACCGAACCAGGAGTCGGCACGGCGCCCTCGTCATCGGGTAGACCACCGCCAACATGCCCGATCCCAAAACGGACACGATTGGAAGAGACATTCTTGTATGTTAGCCGCACCAGCACGTCGCCCAGGTCATCCATGCCGGCTGGGAGCTTCACTACGAGCGAGGTGGCCCATGGCTGGTTGGGAACCGGCCCTGCATACTCGACTGTTAAGGGGTAGATGTTGTGGGCGGCGTCTTCCGCCTCGACCGTGAGCGCGCTCGCGGTATCACCCGCCTGCAGAGTCAGATGCATCGCGAAAAGCATTACCCGGACGTGATTGTCAGCGCCAAAGCGGATCGAAGAGATAGCTGAGAATGGCTCGCGATGTTGAGTTACCGAATCGAAAGCAATGGCGCGGGTGGAATCCGGGTGGCTGATGAGAATTGGCCCACTCGTCTGCGCCGAGCTGGTCCGAAACTGCAGCAGTGCGGCGCCAGTTAAAAGCAGACTGAGGCCGATTAGGAATGGTCGTCTAAAGCTATGCCCGGGGGTTACGCCCATGCGAAGAACTCACCAATGCAGTTGTTAGTAAGTTTGTTTTAGCGCCGCTGCAAACTGCGGCACAATGTATCACAAAGAATCCGCCCTCAATAGGTTGATTGCGTTCCAGAATTCAATTGCCTCAAAACCACTCGTATGCTACAAGGCAAGCGCCTGTTTCCTGGGCCACCCTTCATGAGCACTTCTAAGTTTTCCAGCTTTGTTTCGATGGTGTTTTTGGCATTGCTTGCCCATGCAATGTCTGGCGTACTGGTGGGCCAAAGCTCTGGCCGGCTGAAAGGGACCGTGCGCGTAGCATCAGGCGCTCCGGTTGCGGGAGTGTTGGTGATTGTCACAAACCAGGTCAGCGGCAAGTGGAAACGAACGCGCAGCAATTCCGATGGCGCCTATGCGTTTCAATTAGCGGCGGGTGCTTACCGCTTGAAAGTCGCGGCGCCTCACGTCGCTGCATTTCAGAAAGACAAAGACTATGGAGCTTTTGCGATCCCTCGCGGAAGCGCGCTCGAGAATGTGATCATCGAACCGGGCCGGGAAAACACTGTGGATATTCCACTGGACCAGGTGGAGCTCAAACCGGTTCCCGAACCCGCATCTCGTGTTACTAACAAACCAACCGGACACGCGGGAAGCGAGACAGTGAAGAGCGATCCGCCGATCAATCAGGATCGCCGCGAAGCTCGCGATCGCTGGCGCATCGGGTTCCCTGAATATGATCGCTATGGAGATCGCGCTGCTCGCGGACGCGACATCCCCTTCAGGCGCGGCCGTTGGTGGGACCCTTACAATCAGAGCGTTCTAAAAGGCGACTACCCAATTCGCGGTAATGAATTGTTCATGATTCTATCGGCCGTCAGCACTTCCACTGTGGAGCTAAGGCGCGCGCCAACGCCGTCCGACGTCAGCACAGACGAACCCGGCAGCGCGGAGTTCTTTGGTCAACCAGAGCAGTTGGCGGTAAACCAAACGCTGCAGTTTAGCTTTGAACTCTTTAAAGGTGACAGCACCTTCAGACCGCGTGACTGGGCAATCAAGATCTCGCCTACGTTCAGCATACCGAATTACCTGAACGCCAGAGAAAACGGCGTCGTCAACATAGACGTACGACGCGGCACTAACCGCACCGATACTCATATTTCCTTCGAAGAGGCGTTTGGCGAAGTTAAGCTTTTTGACGTTAACTCAAACTACGATTTCGTTTCAGTGCGCGCCGGAATCCAGCCGTTTGTTTCCGACTTCCGTGGGTTCATCTTCTCCGATAACAACCTGGGCCTGCGACTTTTCGGCGCCGCTGATAATAACCGCGTTCAATTTAATGCGGCCTGGTTCTCGATGTTGGAGAAAGATACCAACAGCGGACTCAATCGCTTCGATACACGGCATCAGAATGTTTATGTCGCGAATGTTTTTCGCCAGGATTTTGTTCGCAAAGGCTACACGATCCAGGGAAGCCTGCATTACAACGATGATCGACGCGGAGTCGAATTTGATCGCAATGGTTTCCTGGTCCGTCCGGCTTTGATTGGCGATGTTCGACCTCACGCGATCAAAGTTGGCTACGTGGGTCTGAGCGGCGATGGACATCTGGGCCGGCTAAATCTATCGCATGCTTACTACCACGCTTTTGGGAAGGATGAACGAAACCCGATCGCCGGGCGCGAGGTCCGGATCAAATCCAACATGGCGGCGGTGGAAGCGTCGATTGATTTCGATTATATCCGCTACAAAGGTTCTTTCTTTTGGGCGCAGGGCGACAGCAACCCGACGGACAATAAAGCATCGGGTTTCGATGCCATCTTCGATGATCCCAATTTCGTGGGCGGGCAGTTCTCTTACTGGAATCGCAACGGCATACGCCTTACGCAGACAGGCGTCGGGCTGGTCCAACCGAATAGTCTGCTGCCGAGTTTGCGCAGCAGCAAAACGCAAGGCCAGGCAAATTTTGTTAATCCGGGCATCTTCATTTACAACGCCGGCGTCGACGTGGAGTTAACGCAACGAATCAAAGCGGTCTTCAACGCAAACTATTTGCGCTTTCATCGCACGGAACCACTGGAGTATGTTTTATTTCAAAACCGCATCCGGCACGACATTGGTTTCGATTACAGCCTGGGCGTAGCGTACCGGCCGTTTTTGGTCAATAACATGACGATGACTTTCGGCGCCGCCACTCTGCAAACAGGTCGCGGCTTCAGAGATATTTTTACAGACCGCTCGCGCAACTGTCCGGCAAACGTGAGCGACTTCTGTGAACCCGACGTGATCAATCCGCGGAAGCCGCTGTACACGTTGTTTGCTCAACTGAAGCTGGTGTTTTGAGAGGTACAAGACTTCGGGCATCTTTCGGAAAGGGCTTCCAGAGCATGTTCCCTGTAACTTTTGAGAGGCGAGCATTACGCTCACCACAGAGACGCAGAGAACACAGAGGGCGCACAGAGAAAGCGTCCAGAGTCTGGATCCGTGAATCCTCAGATAAACCATTTAACTCATGAGGTTATAGGCGCGGCTATTGAGATACATCGGAAGCTTGGGCCGGGATTGCTTGAGTCGGCCTACACGGAATGTTTGTGTCGCGAGTTGGTCTTGAGGGGAATTCCATTTTGAGCGTGAAAGACCTTTGCGTCTCGAGTACCAAGGAATTAGGCTGGAATGTGGCTATCGAGTAGATATTTTGGTGGGCGGAGTCATAGTGGTAGAAGTGAAATCGGTTGAATCGCTTGCGCCTATTCACGAAGCCCAGGTTCTAACGTATCTTCGGCTCGGTGGGTGGCGAGTGGGACTGTTAATAAATTTCAACGTCGTAGTCCTTAAGAACGGGATTCATAGGAAAATCGTCGGCTTTGACAACTGATCTCTGTGCAACCTCTGTGTCTCTGTGGTGAATGCCCGTTGACTCCAACAAAGAATGAGTAGATCGAGATTCTCGGTAGTCCTGATTGTTGCGATGCTCAGCTTACTTCTGGGCTTCGCAGCTATGTCGAGCGCGAAGAAGGAACTCATGGAGTCAGATAAGTCAGATTATTCGCGCAGCAGCGGCCGATATTTGGCTCGTTCAAACACGCCCCAAGAGCAACCTACTCCAACCCCAAAGCTCGAAGGCTGCATTACCTGCCACGGCCAGATCGAGCCGATGCACAAATACGGTCCAACTGAAACACTCGAAAAACTAAACAACGGCAAGGATGCTGTGGGCCTTACCTGTACCGGTTGCCACGGCGGCAATCCTGTGCCGCGCAAGACGAGCGAAGATCCCAAATCGATCCAGGAAGTCAAAGTGGCTGCACACGTGCGGCCGAAGTTTCCGAACGAGTGGAAACGCGATGGCAAATACACCGGCGCGAATCCCGAGCGGACCAACACTCTGCTCGCGCGCGAAAGCTGGGAGTTTGTCCGATTTGTAAACCCAGGCGATCTGCGCGTGGCCAGTGCCACCTGCGGCGGCGGCGGTTGTCATGAAGTGGAATCCAGGAACGTCGCGCGCAGCATGATGACTCATGGTGCAATGCTTTGGGGCGCTGCGCTTTACAACAATGGCAGTTTTCCACTGAAGGACTCACGCTTTGGCGAGAGCTACAGCGAAAGCGGTGCGCCCCAGGCTCTGATTCAAACTCCATCACCTTCGGAGACTGATCAACGAACAAGGGGCCTGCTTGAGTTTCTCGATCCGCTCCCGCGTTGGGAAATCTCGCAACCGGGCAACGTGCTGCGCGTTTTCGAGCGCGGCGGTAAACGCCGTCTTGAAGTTGGACTTCCCGATCGTGAAGAGGAACCCGGAAAGCCTGACAAAGGTTTAAGTCAGCGTGGCTTTGGTTCGGCCCAACGCACTGATCCTGTTGTCCTCGGTATTCAAAAAACGCGTCTGATGGATCCGACGCTGAACTTTCTCGGCACAAATGATCACCCGGGCGACTATCGTTCGTCAGGATGTTCCGCATGCCACGTGATTTATGCCAACGATCGCAGCGCAGCGCATTCGGCCTCCTATGCGGCCTCCGGCAATCGTGGCCGTTCGGAGACCGCCGACGCGAGTATCCCAAAAAATGAATCGGGCCACCCCATCAAGCACCAATTCACTTCGCGCATCCCGACCTCGCAATGCATGGTTTGTCACATGCACCCGGGCACCAATATGGTGGCCACTTACCTCGGCATGACCTGGTGGGACAACGAAAGCGACGGCGGCAAGATGTATCCCGCGCAACAGCACAACCCTTCGCAGGATGAGGAGCGCGAAAAGCTCAATCGAAATCCTGAGGGCTCCAGCCTGCGCGGGCTTTGGTCGGACCTTGAATTCCTGGCCCAGACCGGTTCTGCCGAGTTCAATGCCGGTTTGAAGAATACGCAGTTTGGTCAATTCAATGGACACGGCTGGCTGTTTCGTAAAGTTTTTAAACGCGATCGAAAAGGGAACCTGCTCGACGCCGCCGGAAACATGGTTTCCTCAAATGACCCCGACAAGTTTAAGAAGGCTGTTCATCTCAACGACATTCACCTCGAGAGGGGAATGCACTGCGTTGATTGCCACTTTGGCCAGGATTCACACGGCGACGGCAACTTATATAACGAGCCGCGTGCGGCCATCGAGATTGCCTGCGAGGATTGCCATGGCTCAATTTCCAAAAGGACCACGCTCACTACCTCTGGACCAGCCGCACCTGTGGCGGTGGCCCAGCCCGGCAGACCTGCAACCACAGGCAGGAACCTGACTCGTGGATTAACGACCCGCGACGAAAGCGGCTCAAAGGTGCCGGTCTTTCAGCGTATTACTCGAGACCGCAAGAAAAAAGACGAGTCGGGCGCCGATCTGGATCTTAAGAGCGGCGATATCGTGCAGAATTCGATGGTGGTTCCCGGTCGGTGGTGGCGCCTCAGCCAAACGCTCGACACAGTCACGCCCGGCACGCGCGACTACAACGAAAAGTCGCGCTACTCAAAAACTATCCGCAAGGATAATCGGAGCTGGGGCGACGTTCCCGCGGACCCAAACGAGCTGGCCCATCGAGATAGCGAGATGACTTGCGTGTCTTGCCATTCGTCTTGGGTTACAAGTTGTTTTGGTTGTCACCTGTCGATGCAGGCTAATCGCAAAATGCCGAATCGGCACAACGAAGGCGGCGATTCGCGTAACTTCACGCAGTATAACTTTCAGGTCCTGCGCGATGACATTTTCATGCTGGGGCGCGACGGAACAGTGACCGGTAATCGCATTGCTCCCGTCCGCTCTTCATCCGCCCTGCTGGTCAGCTCGCAGAATCAGAATCGCGAGTGGATCTATTCGCAGCAACAAACAACCTCGGCCGAAGGCTTCGCTGGCCAGGCTTTCAACACGCACGTCCCGCACACCGTTAGATCCACCGAAACCAAAGCCTGTTCTGATTGCCACGTCTCCAAACAAAACGATAACAACGCCTGGTTGGCCCAACTCCTTCTGCAAGGCACCAACTTCGTCAACTTCATGGGTCGCTACGTTTACGTCGCCGCCGATCATGCGCTGGAGGCAGTCGTGGTAACCGAACCAAGCGAGCCGCAGGCGGTCTTCGGTAGCACGCTGCAAAAGATCGCGTACCCCGACAACTACGAAAGATTTGTAAAAGGTGGGAGTGAACTTAGGACCGTTTACGAACACGTCGGAAACCCGCGTGTGTTGCAGGTGCAACTGCGGGGCGAGTATGCCTACGTTGCTGCCGGCGAGGGGGGATTGCGCGTTTACGATGTGGCCCAGATCGATCAGAAGGGATTTTCGGAAAGAATAACGACCGCGCCAGTGTCTCGTTTTGGACAGAAATTTTGGGTCAAAACTAAATATGCGACAGCGGTTGCAGCGCCCACCACGCTCGCGGTTGATCCAGCGCGCTGGCGAATGAAGCGAGACGGGACGATGATCGATCCCGTCAGCGCGAGCCAGTTAAGCGGCGACGCCCGCCACCAACTCGTCAACCAGGAGCAGCCGATTCATCCGCTCTACGCCTATCTTTACGTAGTCGATAAACATGAGGGCCTGGTGCTGGTAAACGCAGCCACGTTGCTTGACGGCGATCCGCTAAACAATTATTTGAAGCGGGCGCTTGATCCAAAGAAATATCCCGACGGGGCTTTCAATCCGGGCGGCGTACTTGCTGATGCCAACAACATTACAATCGCGGGATCATATGCCTACATCACCACCGGGCATGGCCTGGTTGTCGTCGACATCAACGATCCGCTGAATCCCAGGGTCGTCAAAGAGTTTGGCGCGCCAGACTTCAAGAGCCCGCGTGCGATTGCGATCCAGTTTCGCTACGCGTTTGTGGTTGACGACGAAGGCTTGAAAGTATTGGACGTGACGATTCCCGCGTCACCCAGACTGATTAAGGAGAGCCTTGTTCCCCTCGCGCATGCTCACGATGTTTACGTCGCCCGGACCTATGCCTATGTGGCAAACGGAAAGGACGGCGTCGCCATCATTGATGTTGAGCAGCCCGAAAAACCGCGACTCGATCTCATGTACGACGCCGGAGGCAAACTCAACGATGCTCACCAGGTGAAGGTTGCGATGACCAATGCAAGTTTGTTTGCTTACGTGGCAGACGGCAAGAATGGTCTACGAATTCTGCAGCTAACTTCGCCGGAGACACTGCCGGAGTACGCGGGATTTAGTCCCCGGCCGAATCCGTTGTTAATTGCGACATTCAAGACGAAGGGCGAGGCCCTGGCGATCTCCAAAGGCCTCGATCGTGATCGCGCCGTGGACGAGAGCGGAAACCAGGTTTCGGTTTTTGGCCGTCGGGGAGCCCGGCCTTTTAATTTCGACGAGACCATGCGCATGCTTCGTACGAACGACGGCAAGGGTGATTGGTTTACTGTCACTGACGCGCCGTTGACTTCACCTAAGAACTAAAACTCATGTCCGGTAACTCACTCACCCGACTTAATCGCGCCGTAGTGGAACTAACAACCGGGCGGCACGATCCCAATCTCGGCGGCGCGATGGCCCAGCCCGCAGAAGGATATCGGGTCTACCGGGCCTTTCTGTCCCCTTCAGAAACCGAAGATTGGCTGAGGCTTATCAGAGCGCGCAGCAATCTCTTTGCGCCGGTGTCCGCCAAAGCGGGCATGAGCCTCGCCTACAATGTTCTGGATGGAATCAAGATTGACCAATACCTTCCCGAACTGCGCGCCTTTGCGAATGGCCCACTCCTGAGAATCCTGTCGGAGACATTCGGCCTCGAGCTCGAACCGATGGCCGACATCAAGCGGTCGCTCCGCATACAGCGTTACTGCTCAACTCGCGAAGGTTTTAAGTGGCATCTGGACGGCGGTCTTTACAGCATCATCCTCACCCTCGTGAATACAAACGAAGGCGCGACCGAGGTGCTGACGCCGGAATGGAGCCGCGTCCTGTTTCCGGTTCCGTATCTCCTCTTTCCTTTTGCGCGCTTACTGGAATTTGCCAAACCGAAACCGGTGAAGTGCGGACCGGGCGATCTGGTAGCGATTAAGGGAGGGGAGGTGCTTCATCGCGGAGTCACAGCCAGTGAGACGGGCGAGCGCATAATTATCGGGGCGAGCTATAACCCGGCCGGCACAAAGCCGACGCCGATGTGGGATTGGTTTGCGCGGAAATTGAACTATTAGCCTGCTCCGGAAACGTGCCTCGGATCCACGCGGATAAGCGCCGATCTGAATTCCCTCCCGTTTAGAGGCGGGCACTGCCCGCCGTTGCACCTCACGATTTAAATTCTTCGTCTTTCCAATACCCCTCCAGTCCATTTCGAGAGGAACACTCCCCGGCTCATGCGGTAAGTAAGCCCGATAGCTAGACCATTTCCATCCAGCGGGATGCTCGCAAAGGCCCGCTCTTACGGGGTTGAGATGAGTGTAATTTAGCTTTTGCCCAATGAACTTGGGGCTCCAGAGATCCACCGAAGAAAAGTCTCTTTGCCACACAGCATGGGTATGCCCTCGTTTCTTCGGAACGTCCAATTCAAGCTTCCTTAAGGAGCTGGTGTGATTAAAATCGCGCAACCAATCAATGATCTTGCGATCTGACGCGCTCTTCATCGAATTCATAACCTTGCTGATATCACATCCCAGCGGGTTTAGAATTAGGTGGGCATGATCCGGCATAACCACGTAGCCAATCAGTTTAAAAGGCAATCGTCTCCGCGTCTCAGCGAGAATATCGACGAATAGATCGCAGGCATATGCGCTACGAAAAACGGGAACACGTCGATAGCAGACGGAGGTTACGCGATGAAAAGTGTTTGGCTCGTGGGACTTGAAGAGCTTCAATGAGGTTGAAACGGCGGGCAATGCCCGCCTCTAAACGAACGTTAGAGGTCAGACCAGCCGCTCGCGGAGTTTGCGAAGCAGATCCTTCGCCTCGTCGGGCGAGACCTTGTCAGGATCGATGTCGCGAATTTCATCGACCACTTTTTGGTTCGCGAGATCAAACAGGGAGGACTGCGCCGCGGCTTTGCGGCGACCCGCACGCCGCGCGGCGATTTCCAACGCGCCGCGACCAGAATCCTGCACAATAGGCATATCGGATTCTCTCGAGCCGGCTCCCTGGACGGCCGCTCGGGCCTCGGCAGTTCTCACCGCCGCCTGGGCCGCAATTTGATCCTCTTCAGCGAAGACTTCCAACTCATATCGCTCCAGCCGCGCCAGCACCTCGCGTGCGTTTGCCAATACCGCCGAAGGCAAACCAGCAAGCCGCGCGACCTGAATTCCGTACGACTTCGAAGCGCGTCCGCGCTCCAGGCGATGCAAAAAGACGACTTCGCCCTCGCGCTCGGCGGCTGTTATCTGGTAGTTCTGAGCGCCGGGTAAACGCTCCGCCAGTTCTGTTAACTCATGATAATGGGTTGCGAATAAAGTTTTCGCCGCATGTTCAGGAGAATCATGCAGGTATTCGGCAACGGCCCAGGCGATGGAGAGCCCATCAAAGGTCGCCGTGCCGCGACCGATCTCATCGAGCAGCACCAAGGAACGAGGCGTAGCGCTGTGAAGGATGGCCGCTGTCTCGGTCATCTCCACCATGAAAGTGCTTCTTCCGCGTGTCAGATCGTCTGAGGCGCCGACGCGCGTCCAGACGCGATCGAGCAAAGGCAGGCGCGCGCGCTCCGCGGGAACGAAGCCGCCCATCTGTGCGAGTATGCAAACGATTGCCGTTTGACGCAGCACGGTGCTCTTGCCGCCCATGTTTGGACCAGTAATGATTAACAGGCGATCGGTTGAATTGTTGAGATAGACGCTATTGGGAACAAAGGGTTCATCGCTGAACACCTCGATGACGGGATGACGACTTTGCACGATTTCGATCTCGTCACCATCGTGCATCAAAGGGCGAGTGTAGCGCTGGCGGGCAGCAGTTTCAGCGAGTGATGACAATGCATCGAGCGCCGCAAGTGCGCGAGCAGTGGCCTGAATTCGTTTAATCTCAGCGGCGACGTTCCGGCAGATGTCAGCGAAGAGTGCATGCTCAATTTCGATAATTCGCTCTTCGGCGCCTAATACTTTCTTTTCCCAATCGCGCAGTTCCGGCGTGGTATAGCGTTCGGAGTTGGTCAGCGTTTGCCGTCGCTCGTAATCGGCGGGCACACGCGAGGCCTGCCCTTTCGACACTTCAATGAAATAACCGAACACGCCATTAAACTTAATCCGCAACGTGGCGATACCGCTGCGCGCGCGCTCGGTGGCTTCGAGAGTTGCGATGATCTGTTTCGCGTTACCGCTGATTGATCGCAACTCATCGAGCTCAGCCGAATAGCCGGGACGGATCGTCTCACCTTCGCTGATTTTTGCCGGCGGCTCATCGCTTATCGCCCGAGTCAGGAGTGCGCAAATTTCAGGTACATCGTCAGCGCTTTCCGATAACACCTGCAGCAGTGACGATTGCATTGAGGCGAGTTGTTCGCGAATCCCGGGAACCTGATTGAGCGAGCGCAGAATAGCGTTTAGATCTCGCGGGGTCGCCGAACCAAAACTTATGCGACCTATCAAACGTTCCAAATCGGAAACTTCTTTAAGCAGCGAACGCAATCTATCTCGCACGATCTGTGACCCAAATAGATCCTGAACTGCGCTCAGCCGCGCCTCAACCTCGCCCCGTTTTACGCAGGGCCGGAGCAACCACGAGCGAAGCAGTCGCGCGCCCATTCCGGTTACTGTCTGATCAATAACGCTCAGCAGTGTTCGGCCCGAAGCGCCGCCCAGGGATTCGACCAGTTCGAGATTGCGTACTGTGATGTTATCGAGGACGAGGTGGTCCTGTGGTTCGAAATAAACCAAATCGCTGATATGCGCGGCCGCCGCGCGCTGCGTTTCCTGCGCATAGCGAAGACAAGCGCCGGCTGCGCGCACTGCTTCATCCTTGCGCTCGATTCCATAACCCTCGAGGGTGCGCGCGCCGAAGTGAGTCAGCAGCAACTCGGCGCAGTCTTTCTTCTGCCACAGCCAATCCTCGATTGGTGTAAACGCCGCGTCGATGAACTTACTCTGCGATCCGTATTGATTGGAGTGAGTAGCTGACGGGCTGGCGAGATCGTTAGGGGTCGTTGTTTCGCTCAATGGCGCAGGCTCGGTCGCGTCTTCGGCTTTTCGCAAAGGCAGCGGAACAGTTTGAACTTTCGCTGACAGGCCGGCAGTAATTAGGGGTTGTAAGGAGACCGGGAAAAGAAGTTCGCGAGGAGCATAGGATTCGAGGGCGGCGCGAATCTTTTCCCAGGCGTTTGCGCCGCGCTCTTGCGTGGCTCGAAATTCGCCGGTAGAGATATCAAGAAAAGCCGCTCCGATAGTTTCGCCGGATGCGCACACGGCGGCGAGGAAAACTGCTTCACGCGCGTCGAGCAGTTGGGGATCGAGTGGCGTACCCGGCGTCACGATGCGGACCACTTCGCGCTTAACCAGTTTTTTAGTTTTGGAGGCGTCTTCGGTCTGTTCGCAGATGGCCACGCGATAACCTTTGCGCACGAGACGAGCGATATAGTTCGCCGCCGAATGATGAGGCACGCCGCACATAGGTACTGGATTCCCGCTGTCTTTGTGTCGAGCGGTCAGCGTTATCTGCAACTCGCGTGAGCCGACAACAGCATCGTCGAAGAAGAGTTCGTAGAAGTCGCCCAAGCGGAAAAATAGAAGCGTTCCCGGGTGTTGCTGCTTTAAGTCCTGGTACTGGCGCAGCATTGGCGTCGGCGTGGAGTTAGTCATAGAAGCGGAGTCTGTTGAAACTCGAACAGCCTTCGGGGCAGTTGAGCGGTCAATTGCTGAAGAATGGCGAAGCGAAGCCTACATCTGAAAATGATGGTTGTGCAAGGCGCTATCGAAATGCCGGATACACGACGCTTGCCAGAGATCACGCAATGGGAGCGCTTTTGTAGGCTGTCGCAAACTATGCTAAGTTCCAGCGAATTTTACGGTCCGAATTCCACGACAGCGATACAGAACATTAGGAACGGAAGGCAAGCTCCTGGCAAACGGCGAATCAATATCATCTCTCCTGACGAGCTCGCTGGAGGAACATCTGGCGGCCATTCAATCGCTGCTTGGTTCGAAACTCGGGGAAATTGAACAGTCCGGGCAATTAATTTGCGATACCCTTGCCGCGGGGAACAAAGTTCTGCTCTGCGGAAATGGCGGCAGCGCGGCTGACGCTCAGCACATCGCCGCCGAGCTGGTTGGACGTTACGAACAGCCGCGCCGTGCGTTCCCGGCCATCGCTCTGACGACGGACACGTCGGCGCTTACAGCACTCAGCAACGATTACGGTTACGAAGATGTTTTCGCCCGGCAGGTGCAGGCATTGGCCGTGGCAGGCGATGTTTTAATTGCCATAAGCACTAGCGGCAAGTCCCCAAATGTGCTCAAAGCTGCGGAGCGTGCCCGCGAGATGGACTGCAAAACGATAGCCTTGACCGGCGTTTCGGGCGAGCCCCTGGCTTCACATTGCGATCTGGCGATCGTCGTCCCTGCCGGTCGTACTTCGCGCGTTCAGGAGGCGCACATTACGATCGGCCATCTCTGGTGCGAAATGGTAGACCGGCTTATGGCCGGCTGATGATTTGAGAGCCACGACGAGCACGCCGGAGCGTGTTTCCCGAGGGCGCTGGGGAGGACAAACTACTTGACATAAATTATCGATGCACTTACGCTCTGGGCGCGTTCAATCATCAGCGAAAACAGGGCTTACCCGATTGCGGTCCTGCCGATAAGCAAGAAGTACTGAGTACAGCCACGCTGCAAGACCATCTCTGAAACAATCTATGTTCCCCCAAAAACGTCAGATTAGCGTGGAGCCCGATCCAAAAACCTACCCTTTAGTCGAGCAGATCGATCATCCTTCCACCGGCCCGGCGATGGCCCTCGTCGCTTTGAACCATACTCCAATCGAACGAAGACTTTATGCGGCCATGCTGCAGTCGCTCGAGGCCTCTGGCGCCGATCCCGCTGCTGTCCCCGCCTCGCCGGTCTTTACTGTCAGGCGGGTAATGGAACTGGCGGAAATCACGAACCTCAGTACGGTCAGACGCGGACTGGAGGGCCTGGTGGCGAAGTCCAGCGCTGAGCGGGTCGCAAAAATCAATGGCGGGGAAAATCAAAACGAAGCAGCCGGCGAAACCGGCAATAGTGACGGAGGCAACGGGCACACCAACGGGAATGGGAAACGCGAGCAGTGCGCTGGATATCGAGTCCGCCTGCCGGAAGAGGTGATCGCCCGCCGCGATGAAAGCGGAACCAATACCTTTACTCGCGGAATCTCCGGTAACGACCGTTCCTTCGAGCGGGTGATTCAACGAATAGTTGCCGCCAAAAACCTCAGCCGGCGCGAGGCCCAGGTCGCGCTCTGTTGTGTTGAAGGTCTGACGAACGCGGAAATTGGTACGCGTTTGCTCGTAAAAGAACAGACTGTGAAGTTTCACTTACGACATGTGTTTCTGAAATTTGGCGTGAAGCGTCGCGCGGAGTTGATTTCGCGCTTGTTGCTATGAACGGAGGGAGTGCGAGCTTCATCGCGCGCAAGCGCTTTCAACTCGCCTCCCGTTTGAAAAGTTAATGCTGCCTCGCACAGAGGTTTCCCTTCGGGGTACCGTGTGTTTCCTGTCATTTTCGGACATGAAAGAGGGAAACAGACCAGGGCAGAAGTGTCTCTAGTGACGTGCGACTGTATTGAACGCCAGAGTGGAATCAGGATGAGCCCCGTAAAAGAGAAGTCGAAAGACAAGAAAAAGAAGAAAAAGAAGAAAACCGCGCTGGTCGTCTGTCGCGATAGGAAAGAATTCTGGACCACTCAGAGTCAGTTTTGGCAGTGGGTTAGAGAAGGGGTTGTGACCAAGACGCAGGACAATCCGCTGACTGGCACATTCAAACGCGAACACGAAGAGCTCTTGGTCTTATTGAGTAATACCGTCTTAAACCTGGCGCATCCTAACCACATGCGCGAAGCCTTGATGTCTCGCCGGGTTGGACTCGCAAGAAAGTAATGAGGATTTGCAAATGAAGAGGATTCAATTCATCAGCCTGGCTTCGGCAAGGCTTACCGGAAAACGTGGCGCGCTCATTCTGAGCATGATCGTGGGGTGTGGCTTGAGCGCGATTTCGGTCGCCGGGCAGACGCCCGCTGAAAAAGCTCCTGCCACGGCGACTGCGGCCGGACAGGAGATTGCCAGCACCAACAACCCGACAGGATCAGTCAGCGCTGATTCCGACGATCGTTACCGGATTGGACCAGGCGACGTGCTCGACATACGTATTTTCAACCGCGCCAACCTTTCGCGAGAGGCCGTACGGGTCGAGGGCAACGGAATGATTCGCATGCCCTTGATAGACGGCGAAATCCAGGCAGCCTGCAAAACAGAAGGGGAACTTGCCAAAGAGATCGCGTCGAAGTACACCAGGTTTTACCGAAACCCGCAGGTGGACGTTTTTATTAAGGAGTATCGTTCGCAGCGGGTAACGATTATCGGCGCCGTCAATGATCCGAGCCGGTTTGAGCTGCAACGGCGCGTTCGCTTGCTTGATCTCCTGGGGTATGCGAAAGGTCCAACTGCCAAGGCGGGCCAGACGATCAATATTGTCCATTCAGCGCAAAGTTCACTCTGTCGCACGGAAGGTGAGGAGGACACGAGCGAGGCCTTTTCCAGTTATCGTTTGAGCGACACGTTGCGCGGCGATCCAAAGGCCAACCCTTACCTCGAAGCGAACGACGTCATTACGATACCTGAGGCCGATCAGGTTTATGTCGTCGGAAATGTGTATACGCCGCTGACGATCCCGTTGCGCGAGCCAATCACCCTCTCGCGTGCGGTGGCGATGGCGGGCGGCGTCAAACAGGACAGCAAGAAAGACAAGGTCAGGATTGTGAGGCAAGAGCCCGGCTCCTCGGCGCGGAAAGAGATCGTTGTGGACTTATCAGCGATTGAAAAGAAGCGTGCTGAAGACGTGGCGCTGGTAGCGAACGACATTATTGAGGTGCAGACGTCTTCCGGGAAGGCGCTCCTGCGAAGTCTAATCGGAGGGGCCGGTCAGAGTATCTCAAACTTGCCGATACGCGTGATTCCGTAAGAATGACCGCTACTAAACATTGCCGAAGGGTCTACAAGTCAAAGCGATGCTGAACAGTCCCGGTTCCTGGGAATGGCGTTACGATCGCTAATTGAAACGGTCGCGTGCCAAGACGTCATAGAACGCAGAAAGTACGTTATGCCTGAGGATCTCGGGGGTGCTCGTGAACTGGGTTCAAAACTGTTCGCCAAAGTTCAATCTATGAAACGATATTTGGGTCACACTCGCCCTGACGAGAATTCCGTACCCCGCCGGTCGTCGGTCGTCCGTCACCGGTCATAAGACGAACCATGAAATTTGAAGGATAAGCCATGAAACCATCGCGTGAATTAATTAAGAGCGACTCTGATCCATCGGCCGTGGAACGGTCGAGCGATTCGTCGGGCACACCTCATAGTTATAACTATGGCGTAGACCCAAATGCCGAAACCGAAGTGAACCTGCTGGATTATTGGCGGGCAGTGCGGAAGCGCTTATGGCTGGTCATAAGCATCATGGCACTCATCACCATGCTTTCGATCATTTATGTCGCACGGAAGCCGGATATCTATCAAGCCGGCGCGCGCGTCCAGGTCGATTTGGAAAACAATGCTGCGCTGGTCGGCAAGACACCTTACGTGTTTGGTCCTGCGAACGATCCGGTCTACTTCAACACTCAGCTTCAGATTCTGGTCAGCCCCGGGCTCATGCGCCGCGTCGTTAAGACTTTGGACCTGGAACATAATCCAAACTTCTTTAAGGGAAACGCAGCCCAGAAGCGGACAACCTGGCAGACGATTAAGAAGATGGCAGGATTCGGGCAGAACGAAGCGCCCGCCAGCGGTCCACAATCTCCCGACACCTTGCCGCTGCGGACGACGGTTGCAGAGGTCACCCCTCAGGACGATCGTGCCGAAGCCAAGCGGTTGCAGCCTTATGTCGGGGCGATTCTCGGCGGTTTGAAGGTCGACCCGGTTAAGGAAACGCGCGGGATGTATAAAGAGACCCGCTTGATCGATATCAGTTACACCCACACCGATCCCGAGGTCGCCGCCAAAGTTGTTAACGCAATTGCGGAAACTTACGTCTTCAATAATCTCGAGCGGAAAACCGAGTCGAACACAAACACGGGCGACGTGCTTCAGAAGCGAATTGCTGAACTTCAACAAACGATTCGGGCCGACGAAGAACGCCTCGTTAACTACGCCAAGAACAATCAAATACTTTCGCTCGACGCCAGCCAGAATACCGTGGTGGAGCGCCTGGGTGCTTTGAACAGGCAACTCGGCGACGCCGAGAATCAGCGCATCGAAGCCGAGTCAAGATTCAATGCGGCCAAGGATCCTAGTCGGCCCGGCGCCGCAGCAGCGTTAACCGAAGCTGATCAGTTAAAGGCAAATGAATCTGAAACGAAGCTGGCTGAGCTCCGTCAGAAACGAGCGCAATTGCTGGTGGATGCAACGGAAGAAGCCCCCGAAGTGAGGGAAGTGGATACGCAAATCGCGGAACTCGACCGGCAGGTGAAGGAGATTCGGAATCGCAAGAGCAGCACTCTCTTAACGAATCTGGAAACGAACTACCGGCAAGCCTTCGCGCGCGAGCAGGCTTTGCGAAAGTCGTTTCAAACCCAACGCGGAGAAACACTCACCCAAAACGAAGCGGCGATCAACTACCGGATAATTCAACAAGAGATTCAAACCAACAAGACCTTGCTCGATAACCTGCTCCAGCGTTCGAAAGAGAACGATGTGATCATGGCCAGCAAGCCGAACAACATTTCAATTATCGATTACGCACTCGCGCCTGATGGTCCAATTGGTCCCAACCGCACCCGCACCGTGATCATGGCCATGTTTCTGTCGCTCGGCCTCGGGGTTGGGTTCGCGCTCTTTTTGGAATACCTCGATGACACTGTCCACTCGACCGACGAAGTTGAACGACTCCTGCATCTGCCCGCGCTGGCCGTCATCCCTTCGGCCGCCGCTTCAGGACGTCGCCGCTTACTGGCTCCTCCCGGAGGACTGCAAAAGCGGAATGGGTTCAATTCGGACAATGCAGAGCTGCTGATGAATGTTGACGGCCGATCGCCGCTGGCTGAAGCCTACCGGCATTTGCGCACCTCGGTGTTGTTGTCCACGGCCGGTCGCGCTCCCAGATCGTTACTGATCACCTCCAGCTTGCCGGGCGAAGGTAAGACGACAACTGCCGTGAATACTGCGGTCAGTCTGGCTCAGACAGGCGCTACCGTTTGCATCATCGACGCAGACATGCGCCGGCCGCGTTTGCGCTCAATCTTCGGACTTTCCGAGCGTTCCGGCCTTAGTTCGATACTCTCGAGCGACATGTCAGACGCAGAGATGCTGGCGTTGGTTTCGAAAGACGACCTCTCGGGATTGTCGGTGCTTACTTCGGGACCTATCCCTCCTAATCCGGCGGAGTTGCTGGGTTCCGACCAGATGCGACGGTTGATGGTGACTTTGCAGACAGAGTTTAATCACGTCGTAGTGGACTCGCCTCCGGTGACCTCCTTTACCGACGGCGTATTGATCGCGTCAATAGTTGACGGCGTGCTGCTGGTCGTACACGGCGGCAAGAGCTCGCGGCACGTGGTAAAGCGAGCGCGGCAACTTCTCAACGACGTCGGCGCGAAAATCTTCGGGGTCGTGCTCAACAACGTCAATCTTCAGTCGCATGACTATTACTACTACCAGCGTTACTACGGTTCGCAGTATTACAAGAGCGATGTTGAGGAAGAGTCTGAGCGCGCCTCTGCGTGAGAACTTTTCCAGGTTCAGGTTGCGATCTCCCAGGCTGGTCGAAGAATTCAGAACCGGGAGCGGTAGCGACCCGGTCAAGTATCACCCTTAGGCTTAACATCACAGACTTTGCAGCCGTTCGAATTCTCATGGTGTGTCGGGGACACCCGGTCGCTACCGCTCCCGGTTCTGAATTAGTGCACTCAATCAAAAGAGATCACTCGTCGGTTGATTTAGAACGATGCTATTGACTGCGGACTCTGACGGTGTAGGCCGCTCGAATTAATTCCAACTTGTCAGCACACCAATCAGGCTTCACAACTCCGAAGCCCGAAGCTTTTCCGACCTTCTCGATCGACCCGCCATCGGGTTGGACGTCGTTGGGTCTGCGCGAGCTTTGGGACTATCGAGAGCTGCTCTATTTCCTGACATGGCGCGACGTAAAGGTCCGTTACAAGCAAACCGCGCTCGGAGCGGCCTGGGCCATCATCCAGCCGTTGTTAATGATGCTGGTCTTCAGTTTGTTTTTTGGACGACTGGGAGGGATAAAGTCAGATGGCATTCCTTATCCCATCTTTACGTTTTGCGCGCTGCTGCCGTGGCAGCTTTTTGCACATGCGTTGACGGAGTCAAGTAACAGTCTGGTAGCGAACGAACGGCTCATCACCAAAGTTTACTTTCCCCGGTTGGTTGTGCCCATGGCCGCAGTCCTTGGCGGGTTGGTCGACTTTGCCGTGGCCTTCGTCGTCCTCCTGCTGCTGATGGCTTACTACGGAATTGTGCCCACGTCGGCGGTGTTTGCGCTACCCGCGTTTATTCTGCTGGCCATAATGACGGCGCTCGCCGTCGGGCTCTGGCTCTCTGCCCTCAACGTTAAATATCGCGACGTTCGCTACACGATAAATTTCCTGATTCAGTTTTGGATGTTTGCCACACCCGTTGCATATCCGAGTTCGCTGGTCCCTGAAAAATGGCGCGCATTCTACGGCCTCAATCCGATGGCGGGTGTAGTTGAAGGATTTCGCTGGGCCATGCTGGGCTCAAAAGCGCCGGGCGCGATGCTCTGGGTTTCAATCGGGGTCGTCATACTGATGCTGGTCGGCGGACTTTACTACTTCCGCCGCATGGAACAGGAATTCGCGGACGTGGTTTGAAAAAGACGGACGACCGACGACGGATAACCGGTCCCGTCGGCACTTCCTAATGACTGACATTGCCATCAAGTGTGACGGGCTGAGCAAGCAATACCGCATCGGCGAGCGCGAGTCGTATAAGGCCTTGCGCGACGTCATCACCGATGCGGCCACTGCTCCGTTCAGGCGCGTACGCTCAGCCATGAGAAACGCCAACGGTTCTCAAGTCCGCACTCCGAAATCCGAAATCCGAAATTCCTTCTGGGCCCTCGACGACGTTTCCTTTGAAGTGAAACGCGGCGAGGTTGTGGGCATCATCGGGCGCAACGGAGCAGGGAAGAGCACGCTCCTTAAAATCCTTTCGCGAATCACTAAGCCAACACGAGGGCACGCCAGGATTCACGGACGCGTCGGCTCCTTGCTCGAAGTTGGCACCGGCTTTCATCCAGAGCTAACCGGCCGCGAAAACATCTACCTCAACGCCGCGATCCTCGGCATGCGTAAGGCCGAGGTCGCCAAGCGGTTTGACGAGATCGTCGCCTTCGCTGAAGTCGAGAAATTCATTGATACACCGGTGAAGCGCTATTCCAGCGGGATGTATGTGCGACTGGCGTTTGCCGTCGCTGCCCACCTGGAACCGGAGATTCTGGTCATCGACGAAGTCCTGGCCGTAGGCGATGCTGCATTTCAGAAGAAGTGTCTGGGAAAAATTGGCGAAGTGGCACACGGCGGTCGCACGGTGCTCTTTGTCAGCCACAACATGGAAGCCATCCTGCGGCTGTGCGACAGAGCTGTGCTCCTGGAAGGTGGGGCAATCGCCACTCATGGTGAAACCGCAGAGGTAGTGGGCGCTTACCTGCGCACGGGAGCTTCGCAATTGGAAATCGTTGATCTTACGGAGGCAATGAGAGGAATCTCAGTTCGCGGCCAGGCATTACTAACCGCAGTGCGCATGGATCCTCTTAAGCCGCACGGATCGTGGAGATTGCCTTTCGGCGAGGAAATCTCATTCGAGGTCGAGATCGAGGCGAAAGCTAAGGTGCACCAAATCGAACTGGGGGTGGCGCTTAACTCAGGCAGGGGCTTTGAGATCGCTTCATGCTTTAGCTCTCAGTCACTGGTACGTTCAGCCTTGGAGCCGGGCCGGTACAAGTATTCCGTCAAATACCCGGCGTTACGGCTGGTGCCGGGCGCATACAGTTTTGGGCTGGGACTTCGATCCGACGCGGGCTTTGAAGATTACATAGCGGACGCCTTTACTATTGAGGTTGTACCTTCGGAACTCTCCGCTTCTTTTGGAGCCGACAGTTTTCGTGGAGCCATTGTGCCTGAGGCTCGTTTTCGTCTCGTGCCTATTGCCTCCTCACTGCCGCAGACTTGCCTGACCTGACAGCAGGGGAGCGGCTAGCCAGTCCGATGTTAAAGAAACTAATCGAAAGCGCCTTGGAGCCACTGGGATATCAGCTTCACCGCATGCCCCGTCATTTGAGGGCGCAACGCGTCGCCTATTTGCCGGTGACGGTGGGGAGGTTTCAAATCGAGATGCCCAGCAGCAGCCTGTTGCCGGATATGTTTGAAGTGAACCCGAACTACTCGAGCGAACTTGGTCGTCTGGCAGCCATAACTAATTCAAAATATCCCGACCTGCGGGTGATAGATGTTGGGGCGAATTACGGCGATTCGGTTGCCGTCATAAGAAGTGTCGTAGATGTGCCCATTGACTGCGTGGAGGGCGATCTGGAGTGTCTCCCGATGTTGGAGAAAAACCTCGCGCAGTTTGATCGAGTTCGTGTGCATGCCCTGTTCCTGGGAGAACGGACGGAAACTATTTCCGCTAGTGTCGAAAAAGAAGGATGGAACACGACGATCGTTCCCAGTAACAACGGATCCTCAAAGCCGATATCGCTCATAACGCTCGATGACTTCAGTTCAATGAATGACTCTGCTTCCTGCAAAGTTCTGAAGATAGATACAGAAGGGTTTGATTGCCGGATCGTCCGTGGAGGATTGAGTTTCATCAAGCGAGTCAAGCCTGTAATCGCACTCGAATACAATCGCGATAACATGACTCGCATCGGCGAAACCGGTATTGAAACACTGCAAATGCTGAAAGATATCGGATACGAAACAATCCTCTTCTACGACGGGCAGGGCCGCTTGGTATTATCAACTAACCTGAAGAATCAAGCCGTAATAGAAGATCTTCATGAGTATGCGAATGGCAGAAACGGCGCGATCTATTATTACGATCTTTGCGTGTTTCATCGCGAGGATTCGGATATTGCAACTTCATTCGAAACAGCTGAGCGAGCCCGTATCAAACTAGCTAACGGGGCTCAACGCGCCGCCGATTAGAAGATGTCACGCTTGCGAGTACTCTTCGTTCCTGACTCCGTGCATTGGGTAACCGGCACAATCGCTAAATCAATCGCGCGGTTTAACCCGTGGATTGAAGCGACGATTGCTTCGGGACCGGTGATTGACACGATTTTCGTCGAGCAGCCGGAGCTAATGAACAATTTCGACCTGGTCCACTTCACCTGTCCCTACGCCTCACGCGAATGGCTGCCTCGATTCCGCGAGCTCGTGCCCTGCGTGACCAGTCACCATCACGTGACCGATTGGGAGTTGATTAAACACAACTCCGATGGCGACGCTATTATCGTCGGCTCTCCAGAATGGTCAGACGATATTCGCGCACGCGGAGTTGAAACTGAACGGGTGTTCTGCGTTCCCTACGGCGTTGACGCTACCGTCTTCAAGCCGCCAACGGGAACTCAACGAGCTGAGAATCGGCGGAAGCTGAAGCTTGAAGACTCAACTACCGTTGTTGGTTTTTTTGGAAAGAACAGCAGCAACGACGATGATCGCAAGGGGATCGATACCTTCACCAAAGCAATCTTGAGTCTGAAGAATCGAGTGCCGGCCCTGGCCGTGTTAATCGTGGGACCCGGATGGCAGAAGCTTACACAGGAGCTTGATTCGGCCGGAGTGCAGTGTGTGTGGGTTCCGTTTGTTGAAGAACTTCAAGACCTCGGCAAGATGTATCATGCTCTGGACTTCTACTGGGTGACCGCGCGCGTCGAGGGCGGTCCGGTGACTCTCCTCGAAGCCATGAGCACTGAAGTTTGTTGTTTGACTACCGCCGTCGGAATTGCGCGCGAGCTGGTCGTCGATGGCGAAAACGCTGTGCTGTTGCCCTTCAACGATCCCGAAGCCTTTGCTGAACGCACCGCGGAACTTTCGAAGGACGATCGAGAGCGGGCGCGGATGGGAACCAATGCCCGCCGGACGATTCTGGAGAAGATGCATGTGGGCATCACCGCCACCGGCGTCGTCGATGTTTACGCCAAAGCATTCGAAAACTTTGCGACGCGACGACGGGTTGTTCAAGCGATTGATGTTCACCAAATTGCCAGGGAGGGCGCCGCTTCAGATCTTTCGAGCGCAACTGAGGTGCCGCTTAACGGACTCCCGCGCCATCTGAGAAGGCGTGTGAAAATGTTGGAGTCGTTAGCCTTCAGCGAACACCTGGTGCTCTATCACAATCAGCGGCGAGTCGCGCTGGGGATGATAATGCGAGAGTGGTTGGCTAATCCGTTTTCGTCGATGCCGCTTCGCGTGTTGCTGCGGCGAATGCTCCCCGTCTCGATGGTTGCTCGGATCGTGAAACTCAAGAACCGTTCGAATTCAGCGCCCGAGTTGGTTGCCCATTAAAATTACTATTCGACGTTCTGGCTCCGTTTGCTGAAGAAGTTGCTGAAAAGCCTATACGCCCGCCTTGTTCCGTCAGAACTCGCCGTCTTCCCTGAAATCGATATTGATCTCAGCGAATTCAAGCCATGGCTGAAAGGAAAGGTACTCAACGCCGGCGCGGGCTGGCGCGATGTCTCGCATTTGATCGAAGGAGAATTGACTAACCAGGACATCACCTGGCCGGGTGATGAACGTACCAACATCCATATTCATTCGCCCCTGCATCACATTCCCGTCGAGTCTAATTTTTTCGACGCGATTTTGTGCATTGCGGTGCTCGAACACGTCGAGAATCCGGAAGAGGTTGTGCCGGAGTTGTATCGGGTCTTAAAGCCCGGCGGACACTTAATCCTCGAGGTTCCATTCCTGCAACCCGAACATAAGGTGCCGACAGATTTTCAGCGTTACACCAGGGACGGTTTGGTCAGACTCGTCTCGCATCACGGTTTTGCGGTCGAACAGATTAAGGGACTCTTTACCGTTTATCACACGCTCTATTGGCAGGTTTATCTTTGGCTTCATCTGAAAAAGACCTTCACTTATCTGATGTTACGGATCCTGCTCCTCAGGCCGCTCCTATGGTCGGCTCGCCGTTCGAATACATATTCCGACACGCTAGCCAGCGGTTTCCAGTTAGTTGCAACTAAGGCACAGTCGTCACCGATTTAATGAGCGCTCAACTTTCCGTCATCACCTGTTCGCACAACCCGCGCTCTGAATATCTGGAGCAGGTCGTCAATGCCCTAAGGACGCAAACGTTGCCGGCCGATCGCTGGGAATACCTGCTGATCGACAATGCGAGCGCAGAGCCGCTCAATTCGCGCGTCGATATCTCGTGGCATCCCAACGCACGACACATACGTGAACCTCAACTTGGTCTCACTCATGCGCGACTTCGGGGAATTTCCGAAAGCACTGGCGAGGTGCTCGTCTTTGTTGACGATGACAACGTGCTCGACCCTGATTTTCTTGAGCAGGCATTAAAGATAAGCGAGGAGTGGCCCCGGCTTGGCACCTGGGCTGGCCAGACACGGCCCGGTTTTGAAGCGCCTCCGCCGGATTGGACCAGGCGCTATTGGGGAAGGCTGGTGATACGCGAATTTGATTCGGACCGATGGTCTAATGGGCCCTCGGACGCCGATGCCATGCCCTGCGGCGCAGGTATGTGTGTCAGACGATCTGTCGCAGATTACTACCTTGAGCTTCACAAGTCCGGGAAGCGGAGTGTAATGATGGACCGGGCAGGCTCTTCGCTTATCTCCGGGGGCGACTCCGATATGGCGATTTGCGCGTGTGACCTGGGAATGGGAATGGGAATGTTCGCTTCGCTGAAGCTGACGCACCTGATTCCCCCTGATCGACTGACTGAAGATTATCTCGTCCGACTTGTCGAAGGTCTTGCATACTCGGCGATCGTTCTTGATTCTTTTCGGACTTCGTCGCGAACAAACGGACATTCGACTGGCAGAAGATTCTCTAGCTCCGTAGCCGACCTTGCCAGATTGTGCATTCGCAATAAACGCGAGCGCCGTTTCTTTCGGGCGGTCAGACGCGGGCAGCAGAAAGCCGAAATCCTCTTGGCGGGCAAAGCCTAACCCATGTCAATCGCATCAGAAGATCTCGAAATGGCGGTAATGGAGCCCGCGGCGAAGCCGGAGTTGCGAGTCTTGCAGGTGTTCTCGAGCCTTTCGATGGGTGGCGCCGAGACATGGCTCATGGCCTTACTCAAGTATTTCCGGGAGGAAGACGTGCTGCCGCTAAGAGTGATCACGGATGTGTTGCTCACCGGCGGGAGTGAGGACATGTTTGATGCTGAGGCCAAAGCTCTCGGCGCTCGCTTATTTCATCGGCATTTCACGCGTAAACGGACCCTTCCCTTTGCTCGCGAATTTCGACAGATTTTGATGGACGGTCGGTATCACGCTATTCATGATCATCAGGACTACTCGGCGGGTCTTCGTTTCGCAATGGGGCTGGGTCACTTGCCGCCCGTTAGGGTCGCCCATGTTCACAACACATCCTTTAGTGTTGACAACTACAACTCATCGCCGACGCGTCGCCTGACGTTTCATGCGGCAAAGCGATTCCTTGCCCACACAGCAACCGATATAACCAGCACTTCGAGGGAAATGCTTACAGAGTTTGGCTTTGACTCTCCTCAGTTCAGAGAAATCAACCGTCAGGTGGTCCATTGCGGCTTTGATGTCTCCGCTTTTCAAGGGACGAACCGTTTGCTACATCAAGAGGTCGCGGAGGAGTTTGGCTGGCCGGGGGACGTTAAGCTGATTCTTTTCGTCGGCAGACTGGATGAGCCGGTTGGGGACGGCAGGCATCGGAAGAACCCGGGTTTCGCCCTGGAGGTGGCGAAGGCGTGCATTGCTCAGGACGCGAGCGTTCGCATGATCATGGCGGGGTCTGGCACGGACATGAGACGAGAACTGGAAAACAGGGTGAGGGGTTGGGGTCTCGAAGATAGGATTCGCCTGACCGGCATCTACCCTGACATCACGAGACTCATGCTTGGAGCAGATCTCTTCCTTTTTCCTTCACTCGCGGAAGGACTTGGAATGGTTGCGGTCGAAGCACAGGCCGCCGGGTTGCGCGTGCTCACCTCGGAGGGTGTGCCGCGTGAGAGCATGGTCATTCCCGAGATTGTCGAATTCCATCCGCTTGAAGCGGGTGTTGCCTTTTGGGCGAATCAAAGCCTGAGGTTGCTTGCCCTTGAACGGCCAGACGCAGGCGCTTGTAACCTAGCGGTGAGAAATTCACCCTTCTCAATTGAGAATTCCGCGCTGAATCTTTTGCGGATTTATTCCGGTGGAGAGGCTGTCCGGGAGTAGTGAATACCAATGCCTAGCTTGCAATCCTTCAAAAACTGGCACAGCACGGTGATTAGTGCCAAAAACTACTGGTATGGAAGGCGGGGTGAACCGATTACTTACGGCCAACATCGGCTGAGATATATTCCCGGGACGAGACCAGTGAGACTGAAGTATGTCGATTCAACGGACCTGGTTGTCCGCAACGATGCCAGGCAACTGCAGTTCTTTGTCGAACGAGTTAAGCCGGGAAACTTCGTTATGGATATCGGAGGGAATGCCGGACAGTACGCGGTGCTTTTCAGTTCACTCGTTGGACCATCCGGCAAAGTCATATCTTTCGAACCAGATCCAGCACACCGTAGTGTCTTGATAAAAAACCTGGAACTGAATCGGTTTGCAAGTCGAGCGCTGGTAGAGGAGTTTGCCCTTTCAGATCTCAACGGCTCTCATTCCTTCTACTCCCGCAATGATCAAATGTCCTCATTGGTTAAATCGGGCCTGGGCACAAACGCAGGGTTGACCGACGTCCGGGAGTACAAAGTGAAGACTACCCGGCTGGACGACTACCTGAGCAGAGGCAAATTAGGCTTCCCCGATTGGGTAAAGGTCGACACAGAGGGTGCGGAAATTAACGTACTACGCGGAGCAGGGGAACTCCTGAAGTCGAAGGCGGTGATTGTTTGTGAATTGCATCCCTACGCCTGGAATGAATTTCAGACGTCTTTTGATGAGTTGCTGTCGATCGTGCGAGGCAGTCAACGGAAAATCAGATACCTCGATGCCGCTTTCGATATTGAGAGCGGACCATTGCACAGCACCGTCATCATTTCAAAATCCGAGTAGGGCCCTGTCTTAATTGTGGTAACGCAGACTGTTAGTTTTGCGCGCGCCTGGAGATGCCAGCTATTCGCCGCAAACTAAGAGTTTGCGTTACAAATCAAGGGGCTACCAGATCCAGGGGTAACTGAGCAGCGTGCGCAGTGAGAACGAGGCAAATGGTGATGGGCGGACCAGGGTGCTTCAGATTATTGAAAGTCTGGACAACCGTGCGGTGGAGTCGTGGCTGCTCAGAGTTTTTCGTCATTCAATTCCAGAACACCCGCAAATCGAGTGGACTTTTTTTTGCGTTTTGCCGCAGGCCGGAGAGTTTGATGCCGATGTTCGAGCGGCGGGCGGGCGGGTTATCCACTCGGAGCACGAACTTCATGACAAGATTGCGTTTATGACGTCGCTGCGTAGAGTCATGCGCGAGGGGCGATACGACATTCTCCACTGCCACCACGACATCATGAGTGCGGCTTACCTGCTGGCCTCCACCGGTTTGCCATTCAAAAAGCGGATCGTTCATTTACACAATACTGCATTGAGTTTACCGACACCGAACCGGCTGAAAACCGAATTAGTGCGAGGTCCAATGAGACAAGTGTGTTTGCAAATGGCCGATAAGATTGTCGGCATCTCAGGGGAAGCACTCGAGTCGCTCGTCGGGGCGACAGCGCACGATCCAGCGCGCCATCAAGTTGTTCACTACGCAGTAGACACGAGCCGTTTCAAAATCTCTGCCGTGGATCGTGAGAGTTTCCGGCGCGAGTTGGGGTTAAGTGCAACGGCCAGGCTGCTCCTCTTCGTTGGCAGAATGGTTGATTATAAGAATCCCGTTTTTGTAGTTGACGTCCTGGAACATTTGGCCCGGCTCGATTCGGAAGTGGTCGCCATTTTTGTCGGCGCGGGCGATCAACTTGAAACGGTCAGGAAAGCCGTCGCCCAAAAACATCTGGAGGACCGAGTGAGGTTGTTGGGATTTCGCAACGATGTACCTGACGTGATGCTTGCTTGTGACGTCCTTATCTGGCCCAGCCGCGAGATACCGAAGGAAGGCCTGGGCCTCGGAATTGTCGAAGCGCAGGCAGCGGGCCTGCGGATTCTAATGTCGCAGAGCGTACCCCTGGAGGCGGTGGTCGTTTCAGAGTTGGTTGAAATCCTTCCTCTTGCTGCCGGACCGGCCGCCTGGGCCGAGCGTATTGTGAAACTTCTTGAACGGCCGATTCCAGACCCGGAACAGTGTTTAGCCGCGGTAGAGTCCTCCTCGTTTGCAATGGATGCCGGCGTGTCAGGGTTAATGGCTTTGTATGATCTCAATTAAGGCGGCATGCATCTTTTACCGCGCAAAGTAAAGAGTCTTCTGCGGGTCTTTGGAGTGGACGTTTCTGCCTTTGGCATCGCAATCAGAAATGTGAGGCCCCTTGTCGGCGACTATCTGGAATTCAGGAAACAACAGAAAGTTTCAGATCAGGTATTCGATTCTACAAAGTTTTACCCCTGCCTGGCCGATCGGTTTCAGTCAGCGGGTACAGCGTCCGGCCACTATTTTTTTCAGGACCTTTTGGTAGCGCAAAAGATATTCAAGAACTGCCCTGAGAAACATGTCGACGTCGGTTCGAGGATTGATGGATTCGTAACCCACGTCGCGGCCTTTCGTGAGATTGAGGTTTTTGACGTCAGACCAGTAGTGAGCAAAGTGCCAAATGTGCGATTTACTCGCGTAGATCTTATGGAGGAAGCGCTGATTCCGGACGCTTACTGCGACTCGATTTCATCACTGCATGCTGTGGAGCACTTTGGGCTGGGACGTTATGGAGACGCAGTTCATTATGAGGGCCATATCATAGGGCTAAAAAATATTTATCGAATGCTAAAGCCTGGCGGCAAATTCTACTTTTCGGTCCCATTTGGGTCGCAGCGCATTGAGTTCAATAGTCAGCGGGTGTTCTCCATGTCATACCTGATGGGAATGCTAGGAGATCGGTTTGCGATCGATTCGTTTTGCTATGTCAACGATGAAGGCGCTCTTGAGTCGGATGTGGAGTTGACGCCCGATACGATTAGCAACAACTTGAACTGCGACTATGGCTGCGCCATTTTTGAGTTAAGTAAGATCTAACCGCGGACAGTGAAATACTCGTACGCACAACTAGGCGGGCTGGATACGGGATTCTTTAGAATCGGAGGGACGGGCCTGGCTAATCTTCTTTTCCCATGGGCACATTTTGTGGTTGGGACTTCCAGGTATGGTTTGAAACCGCTTGCTCCAACCTGGCCGCAATTCAAAACGGGGCCTTTACTGCGAGCGGAAACGGACAAGCGATTCTATGCAGATCTTTTCCGCGTGCCGCCAGATCAGGTCAGCGGCCTCAGGAAGATGCTATTGCTCGCTACGCTCCCGCGCGTTTCCCAAGCTGATTTCGACAACGCCGCCACTACGAGGGAGAGTCGTTTGGTGGAATTCGATCAGAAAGGCCCAATGTTTGACTGGATCCTTAATGAGCATGCTCTGGTCAAGCAAGAACTTTTGAGAATTACACGAGACCATCATAAAGCCGCCTTGCAATTCGATTTTAGAAATTCAATTTCGGTCCACGTCCGTTTGGGAGATTTCCAGGTGGAGAGTCTTCAGACTCCCATCGAGTGGTTCGCAGGCGCGATTAGAGAGGTGCGGCGAACCGTCGGTTCCGACATTAGAGTACACATATTTTCAGATGGAACCGATGATGAATTAAGACCGCTTCTGGATCTGGCGCGAGTTAGCAGGATAGGCTTCGGCTCGAGCATAGCCGACCTGTTAGGCCTGAGTTGCGCGAAAGTTCTGATCGCAAACGGCGGTTCATCGTTTAGCAAATGGGCTTCTTATATTGGACGCATGCCGGTGATATGGCGAACAGGGACGCTTTATCAAAAGCTCTACAGTGAGAACGCTGGTTCAGAGATTGAGTGGCAGCCTGGCGAAGGTTTTACTGAAGCCTTCACCCAATGCCTCATCTCCGCCACGAAGAGTTCGAAACCAGGTGTCGCAAACCCGACAGCGGCGCCAGCCTATCAACCATCGTGACAACCCGAAACCATCGAATTCTTTGCATCGGCGAAACCTGGCACGGTTCTGATGCTCGCGCGGCTTTCGCGGCTCTCCGCCGACTCGGTAATTCCATTCAAGTTATCGACGAGAATAATTATGTCCCAACCCATTGGAAGACGACGACCGGGCGTGTCGTTCGGAAAATCCTCAAGCCGCTGTTTGTTAAGGAGCTAATGTCTGACTCCTTACGTCTAATCAAGAGCTTCCAACCGGATATGTTGTTTGTCTTCAAGGGATCATGGGTACATCCGAATCTGATAGGTTTTTGTCGCAGCGCAAGCATACCTGTGCTTAATTACTATCCGGACGTCAGCTTTCTTGCACATGGGCCAAATATTCCTAAGGCCCTGCCACTCTATTCGCACGTCTTCAATACCAAAGCTTACGGCGTGGATGACATGAAGGCCCAGCTTGGCGTAACGAACATCACCTTTCTTGAGCCGGGCTTCGATCCCGAATTACATCAACCGGTGAAACTCACCGACGAAGAACAAGCACTCTATGGATGCGATGTTTCCTTTATCGGCACCTGGTCGCCGAAGAAGGAGGCGACTCTGGCCACTCTAATTGAAGCTCTACCAAACCTTAAGCTGAAGGTCTGGGGATGTCAGTGGGAGAAGAGTGGCTCGCGTAGCCTTGCCAATTTCATAATGGGAGACGAAATCACCGGTGACGCTTATACAAAGGCTATTCGTGCTTCGTCTATTTGTCTGGGGTTACTGAGCGAAGCCGGAAAAGGATCGAGCTCGGGTGACTTGATAACTGCTCGCACGTTTCAGATTCCCGCGTGCGGTACGTTCATGATGCATGAGCGCAACCCAGAGGTACTGCGCTACTTTGCAGACGGAACCGATGCGGCATTTTTCAGCACACCGAAGGAATTGATCGAGCAGGTTCAATTTTATCTGGCTCACGATAACGAGCGCGAACGGGTTGCAGCAAACGGGAGGGACCGCTCAGTTCGCGATGATTACACAATAGATGGGCGGATGAAGGTGGTTCTGCGGTGGTTGGATCATTACCGAGATGGGTCCAACGGTAACTAGTAATTCATGTTGCGCGTCGGCATTCTTCTCACTCACCCAACCCAGTATCATTCACCATGGTTCCAGGAACTCGCGAAGCGACCGCAGATTGAGATCAAGGTATTCTATTGTTTTCAGCCAGACTCCCAGCAGCAAGGGCTCGATTTTGACGTTCCCTTTGAGTGGGACATACCACTCCTCGACGGATATCCAAGTTCTTTCCTCAAGAATGTTGCCCGCTCGCCAGGTTTTAATTTCTTCGGCTGCGACACGCCCGAGATTCGCCGAATTATTGCGTCTCGCGAATTTGATGCGTGGATCATAAACGGTTGGAAAGTGAAGAGTGACTGGCAGGCAATGACAAGTTGCTGGAAGAATAGAATACCAATGCTTATTCGCGGGGATTCAAATCTTCTGGATCATAAAACGCTGCACCTCCGCGCAGCCAAGCGCCTGGTTTTGGGGCGCTGGATTCCGCGATTCAACAGATATCTCACAGTGGGGAAGCTAAATGAGGACTTCTATGAATTCTATGGAGCAAATCCTTCCAGGTTTTTTCCCGTTCGCCACTTTGTAGACAATGATCGATTTGCACAGCAAGCAACATCAGCCAGGACTCGGGCCGCCGAATTAAAGTCGAAATGGGGTATCCCGGCGGGAGCTGTCGTCTTCCTCTTCGCTGGTAAGTTCATCGACAAAAAACGGCCCATGGACGCTTTGCTGGCCATTGAGCGCGTCAACGCAAAAGGCCTCAAGGTCCACCTTCTAATGACGGGAGATGGAAAACTCAGATCGGAACTGGAGGAGTATACGAGGAGAAATCAACTGCCTGTCTCATTCAGTGGTTTCCTGAATCAGGAGGCCATTGCCGAGGCTTACGCCTGCGCAAACGTTCTCCTTTTGCCGTCTGGTTATGCAGAAACCTGGGGGCTGGTGGTGAATGAGGCGATGTCCTGCGGTATCCCAGCGATCGTCTCGGATCGCGTCGGTTGCGGGCCGGACCTGGTTAAGCATGGCAAGACGGGTTTCATTTTTCCGGTAGGAAACATTGAAACACTAGCGGAAGCCGTAACTCTCTACGCAAAGGATTTGTCATTGGCAAAATCGCACGGAGAAAACGCCAGGCAGCAAATCCAGAACTATAGTATCGGCGCGGCAGTTGATGGTTCAGTTGCCGCTTTGGAATCAATGGAGCTATCAAAGTAAGGACTCGATTAGGAAGGCCGTTGGACTTGAAACCTATTAGTGATACTGCTTCGAGAAAGGCTTCTGGGATCCGGACCACTCAGTTCCAGGTTGCAGACATCGCATTTCAGGAGACCGTTTAAGAGATATGAATGCGCTCGCTTCCCGTTTGAAGGCAACCACCGGAGCAATGCACCTTTTTCTGCTCGGTTCCGTCGGCCTCTTGATAGTCGGGCCGCTAATATTGAGTGAATATGGATACCTATGGACCCAGGTGCTTCTGGCTCTTCTGCTATTAGAGATCTGTCTCATTCCGTCTGTAGTCTATTTGGTGAAGCATGATTCGTCGCTGCCAACCATGCCCGTCTTTTGCATCGCCTATGCGTTGCAATTCGCGTTTCCCATTCTTACCCAGGAGGACACATTCCTTCTTATGGGAGGGGAAATTAGGTATCTCGCGGAAAGGGAAGTGGTTATCGCGTTACTATTAGCGATCGCCGGCATTTGCTCTCTCCAATTGGGATACTACCGATTTCAGCGGAGTAATTTTCGGAAGGTAATACCAGTCGCGCACCTGCCTCTCAAGAAGTCGAGGGCATTAGCTTACTGTGCACTGGTCGGAATTTTCTTGCCGCTATTGTTTACTTTCCAGAGCATTATTCCCGAGGAGTTTCAACAGCCTCTGTCCGCAATCTTGCGGGTACTTCAAAATCAGGTATTGGTCGTCATTGCGATCCTGGGATGGCTCTACTACGGATGCAAGGAGTCGAGGTTTTACGCATTTTGGATGTATGGACTGGTTCTCATTGCGGCCATGCGAGGAATCTCCGCCGGCAGCCTCGAGGAAGCGGTGGTTCCGTTTGGCATCTTCTTTGTCGTCAAATGGCTATACACAGGTCGCGTACCCGTGACTCCTGTATTAGTGACGGCCTTGCTGGTCGTCTTTCTTTCACCGGCCAAATCAGACTATCGGCAGCGGGCCTGGTTTGGAGATGAACCGGATCTCGCCGAACAGTCGTCTCTCACAAAAGGAAAACTTTGGATTAACCAGGCCACCGAATACTGGGCTGATACCATCTCCGGCAACCGCGATTTTGCGGAAGCAACTTCGAGCGCCACCGGGCGCGCTGACTTCATTCATCAGGTGGCTTACATCTATTCGATGACTCCTTCCGTAGTTCCCTATCAGTACGGGAAGACCTACTCGTTCTTTCTCGTCTCATTCATTCCCCGGATTATCTGGCCCGACAAACCTACAGCGGGAAGCGCCAACGGCTTTTATGCAGTTACATATGGAGTCACGACTGAGGAAGGGGCAAAAACGACTACCTTCGGGGTCAGCATCCTGGGTGAAGCATTTATGAACTTCGGATGGCCCGGCGTGATCCTGATAATGCTGGTGCAGGGAATTCTTATCGGCGCCATGCAACATTCGTTTGGCGGAAAGAGATCCGGACCGGGAGGCCAGGCTGTCTTCCTCTGTTTCTTTGTTTATTTTCTAAATGGCATCGGATCGAGCGCTGAGATCATGTTTGGCGGGATACTCCAAAACCTGCTCATGGGATACGTATTGCTCCTCTGGGCACGGAAAAAACCATCGAAGATCGGACAATCGGGTGTGCGACGCGTGGTTGAACAGAATGCTTAAGATGATTTCGCATTTCACTAACGGCTAGTAAACTCATGTCAGTCTCCGATCTCAAACACACCCTTCCCGAAGGCTTCGATAACCCAACTGCCTTGCCGCAAACGCCCGCGCAGAACACGGAATGGCAGGAGGCAAACCGTGCCTGGTGGGAAAGCCACCCGATGCGGTACGACTTCAGCGAGGATATTGAGGCAACTGAATTTACCAAAGACTTCTATGACAAGGTGGATGAGCGTTTCTTCTCAGACGTGAAGACTTTCATGACCTGGGACAAAACCCCGTTTGATCCATTGATTGATTTTGCCTCCCTCGGTAAAAAGAATGTTTTGGAAATTGGAGTGGGAAACGGCAGTCACGCTCAACTGATTTCCGGTTCAGCTCGATCCTACACGGGCATCGATCTGACTGACTATGCGGTAAAGAGCACTACCCGGAGGCTCGAGCTGGCTGGTCAATTAGGCGCCGGCGTGAAGATCGTGCGAATGGATGCGGAGAAGATGGATTTCCCGGAGAACTCGTTCGACTTTGTTTGGAGTTGGGGCGTCATTCATCATTCGGCGAACACTCGCAGAATTCTGGAAGAGATCCATCGTGTCCTTAGGCCGGGAGGCGAGGCCACGATCATGGTGTACTACCGAAATTTTTGGAACTATCACATTGTTTCGGGACTCTTCAGGGGAGTCTTCCAGGGCAAACTCTGGAAAACGCGGTCGTTACATAAGACACGCCAGGGGCTGATAGACGGGGCGATCGCGCGTTACTACACGATCCCCGAATGGCGAACTCTGGTTTCAGATCTTTTTTCACTCGAGGACGTACGCGTCTACGGCAGCAAATCCGAACTCCTTCCTCTACCCAGCGGCCGAGTCAAATCAATTCTGAAGTCACTTATTCCAGACAGCGTCAGCCGGTTTTTGACTAATCAATGCCGAATGGGAATGTTCCTGGTTTCTACCCTGAAAAAGCCGAACACTACGCTCTGATGCGACAGCACAACATGCATTTATCAAATTGTTTTTCTCAAAAGGTGATCGGTAAGAGTGGGACTTAAGGACCTGACTACGGGGTACGGGCAATCGCAGCGTGCCCCAGCGCGCGATCTTCTGAGACACGGCGCGTTGTCCACTCTCGCGAGGTACTACAAGGCGACTGGCCACCTGAGTTCAGCGCTCGCCAGACCCCGGATTCAATTCTTGTACCTGCACTATGTTTTCGAGGCTGGAAAAGATCCGTTCCGCAGACTGCTCACCAGATTAAGCGCAGACCACCGTTTCATAAGCTATTCAGAAGCCGTAGATAGAATATTAAAGGGCAACATTGACGCTCCGTACATCTCGATTAGTGTGGACGACGGATTGAAAGACTCTCTGATCGCCGCCGAAGTCATGAATGAATTCGGCATACAAGGATGCTTCTTCTCATGCGCTTCTATGATTGGTGAAACAGATCCTCGGAGGATTCTGGAGTTCTGTTCAAGGCAGCTTAATATGCCAGCTATGGATTTTCTGTCGTGGGACGATGTTGAAGCTCTATCCAAGGCAGGGCATGAAATTGGCAGCCATACTTTGAGTCATCTCAATCTTGCGCAGCTATCCGAACAGCAGGCAGAGGCGGAAATAGCAGGTTCATTTGAACTCTTAACAAGAAAGCTTGGAGCTGTAAAACACTTTGCCTGGCCGTATGGACGGTTCTCGGATCTTAATGTCAGTTCCGCCCGGATGGTTTTTCAAGCTGGGTTCACGTCGTGCGCTTCGGCTCAAAGGGGTTGCCATGTTGCCAGGGCACCAAAGGGCGAAGCGAGCCTTTGTATCCGAAGAGACAATACCGTAGCCACCTGGCCGGTAGACCATGTCCTCTACCTGATGGCGAGAAACAGCGAATTAGCCTCGCCGGAGACGAACCACTGGCCCGCAGAATTACGCGAACGCAGCGTAGCAGGGGACAAGTAAATTGCGAGTAGTTGTTCTAACCAGTTCGTTGCGCGGCTTTGCATCGGTTTGTCTGCCACTTCTAATTGAGGAGTCAGAAATTGAAGTGACGATGGTTGTCTATGCCGGGGAAGCAAATCTCAACCCAAAGAAACAACGCCGGCGCAAGTGGGCAAAAGTGCGAAAGATAGGACTGCTTGGAGCGTTGAATGGCATCAGAATGCGGCGCTGGTATCGAGAAGATGTGACTGAGCAGCGGAATATTGAGGACTTGGAGTTATTGACGAAGCGATTGAATGTGCCGTTCAAAAGAACTCCGACCATCAACTGCGAGGAGACTGTGAATCTTTTTGCTGCTGCCCAGGCTGATTTAGGGCTGTCTCTTGGAAACTCATATATCGGAGAACGAGTGTTTAGGTCATTGATTCACGGAATGATCAATGTTCATCACGAACTGCTGCCGGAATTCCGCGGAGCTCAAAGTGTAATTTGGCAAATCTATCAGGGCTCATCCGAGACGGGATATACCATCCACCAAATCGACAACCAGATTGACAGAGGTAAGATTCTCTACCAGGAGAGGTTGAGGCTTGAATTGCTACCAACTCTTCGTCAGACAGTCAGCCACAACTATGCTCGGCTCTACGAAGAAAGCGCCAAGGGTCTTGTGAAACTGATCAGGAGCTATTCTGATTTTTCCGCAGCGGCGAAATCACAGGCCGCTAGCGTTCACACTTTCACCACGCCCAGTTTTTGGCAATATCTCAGGATGATCCATCAGCATCGCAAGCTGTACAAGACCCAGACCAAACGACCTCACTTGCTGCCATCACCAAACAATCGCTAGCGGCCGTCGCGACTTAAATCCTGGCTTTCAACTAAATGAGAATCCTTATAACTGGCGGCTGCGGCTTCATTGGATGCAACGCCGCCCAACGCTTTTTGCAACTTGGCCATTCCGTAACCCTTCTCGACAATCTGAGCCGCCGCGGCAGTAACCAAAATTTGTCATGGTTACGTACCCAGACACCTTTTGATTTCATTCAGGAAGATGTCTGCAATCCGAAGGGATTAGCTGCTACGCTTGCGGATGGTAACTTTGACGTGGTTCTTCACCTCGCAGCGCAGGTAGCGGTAACCACTTCGGTGATCGATCCACGAAGCGATTTTGAAACTAATGCGCTGGGGACTTTTAACGTGCTCGAAGCTGTGCGTGAGCATAGCCCCAACACGATTGTGCTCAATGCTTCCACAAACAAGGTTTATGGCAAGCTGCCGGATTTCGGCATGGTGGAGCAGGCGTCGCGATACGAACTTAGTGACCTGCCTAAGGGAGTCAGCGAGTCCCAACCGCTGGATTTTCATTCTCCCTATGGCTGTTCCAAGGGGGCCGCCGATCAGTATGTTAGCGACTATGCGCGAATTTACGCTTTGCGCACGGTGAATTTTCGACAATCCTGCATCTATGGCTACCGCCAGTTTGGTGTTGAAGATCAAGGCTGGGTGGCATGGTTCACCATTGCTCACGCTTTGGGGAAACCGGTCGCGATCTACGGAACGGGTAAACAGGTCCGCGACATTCTTTTTATTGATGACTTAATCGATTGCTACCTGGCTGCGATCGAGCGCATCGACAAGGTTTCCGGCATGACTTTCAACATCGGAGGGGGCCCTGAAAACACTTTGTCTTTGCTTGAACTTTTGCAAATGCTCGGTGAGCATTCCGGGCGACCTGTATCGCATTCTTTTGCCGATTGGCGACCCGGGGATCAGCCTGTTTATGTCTCGGATATTCGCTATTCTCTTCAACACCTTTCGTGGAGACCGCGCGTCGGCGTCAAAGCAGGTTACGAGCGCCTGCATTCCTGGGTCGTAGCAAATCGTGATGCTTTTGAAGCCCATTCCGAAACGCAACGAGCCTTTGAGGGCCAGGATACCGTCACGAAATGAAGAAGCGCGTCGCGTTGATAACCCATGAGATGTCCCTGGTCGGCGGCCTTCCGACCATGATCAGATTCCTTCATAGAACCCTGCTCCAGTCTGGACGGTACGAACCAGAATTGATTTCCCTCGCCACGTCGGCATCCGACGAAGCAAGTCTCCAACTGAGACGACCTGCAAGCTGGTTTCAAGAACCCGAGATTCAACAACTCGCCTGGCACGAGTTCGTTTTCACTCATGTTGGCGCCTGGGGCAGCGAGCTTGAATTCCAGAGATATCGCCCGCGGCGTAACCTCACGGAGCTGCTCAAGAATTACGATTTGCTGCAGTTCGTGGTTGGTTGTCCCCCATGGGTTTGTGTCGCTGAAGGTGTCGATCGTCCGATTCTGTTGTGGACCGCTACTACTACGCGTGGCGATCGCGAAAGCGTAATGCGAAAGGGTTCAATGCCCCGTCAAGCGTGGTCATCACTGATGGTGCCTATCACTGAACGCTACGAACGCCGTGCAATCGAGATGGCAGATGGAATCTTCGCCCTCAGCGAATACACGCGAGCCATTCTCGAACCGATTGCCGGAAGGAAGCGCGTTGTGTTGGCGCCGTGCGGTGTGGACACCAATCGATTTCGACCCGCAGCGAAGCGAGGATCGGATTACGTAATTTGCGTAGCCCGGTTATCAGATCCTCGCAAGAACGTCGATCTGCTGCTGCGAGCCTATGCGTTGCTGCAAGAAATGGCGGGAAATGTTCCCGATCTTTTCCTGATTGGTGATGCTCCTTCCGAAGAAGCGCGGTTGCGGCTTCAGACCATGGGACTGGCGGATCGAGTTCACTTGCTTGGTCCGAAACAAGGCGAAGAACTGGCCGAGTTCTACCGCAACGCTTCATTTTTCGTGCTGTCCTCTGACGAAGAAGGTCTTGCGATTGTGATTTTGGAAGCGATGGCAAGCGGTCTGGCCGTCGTCAGTACCGATTGTGGGGGGCCGGCCACGGCGATTACTCCAGGCCGGACAGGATTTCTAACGCCGGTAGGCGACGCGCGGGCGCTGGCAGAAGCAATGGGGCGATTGGTTTCTGAACCGGAGTTGCGCGATCAATTCGGCAGAGAAGGCCGCAAGGTTGTGGAAGAGCGGTTTTCGCTCGAGGCTACCGGCGATGTTTTCCTGAAGGTTTACGACAAACTGTTCAACGAACAAGCGCCCGAGCCACTTGAACAGTGCGACTGGAGTGGATCTTTGGCCACATCACCCGCCGCTGCGAATAAATAGTCAGACGCGTTCCAGTTCATGCGCATCCTGAAAACTACGCAGACTTATTATCCTTACCTCAGCAAGGGTGGGCCACCGGTCAAGGTGCGGGCGATCGCCAGGGCACTGGCCCAGCGCGGACATGACGTGACCGTATTGACCGCCGACATGGGCGACAGCGATGGCCAGACGAAACTCTCCGAGCTAAGGAATTGGACGCGAAGCGCCTGGGGCTGGGAAGCGCAGGACAACGGCGTCGAAGCGATCTATTTGCGCACTACCCAGAATTACCGGGCGACGACAATCAATCCGCGAATGCTCCGCTTCTTTGCGGAGCGCCTGCGCGGGTTTGATGTGGTGCACATTTACGGACTCTACGATCTCATCGGTTCGGCGGCGGGCTGGTATTGCCGCCGTTATGGAGTGCCCTATGTGCTCGAGCCGCTGGGAATGTTTGGGCCAAAGATTCGTAGCCGGCATAAGAAACGCCTCTACCGCTCGCTGGTTGGCAACGCGCTATTCAATGGAGCGCAGGCGATCATCGCTACTTCGGAAACCGAGCGAGATGAATTGATCGACGGTGGCATTCCCACGGGTAAAGTTGTGCTGCGTCGTAACGGCATTGACCCGGCAGAGTTTGCCGCGTTACCCGCGCGTGGCGCGTTTCGCGCGCACCTGGGATTGGCTGACTCGACGCGCTTAGTAGTGTTTCTTGGCCGGCTCTCGTTTATCAAAGGCCTGGACCACCTGGTAAAGGCGTTTGCCCGACTCGAAACCGCAGCGCAGCTGGTTATCGCAGGGCCGGATGATCACGATGGATGCGCGCATACGGTTAAAGCGCTAATCGCAGAATTTGATCTCGGCGCACGGGTAATCCTGACCGGACCTTTATATGGACAGCAAAAGCTCGAGGCGCTTGTTGACGCTGACGTTTTTGTTCTGCCCTCGCGCTATGAAAGTTTTGGAAATGCAGCAGCGGAGGCCGTTGCCTGCGGCACCCCGGTCCTGGTGACGGATCAGTGTGGCATCGCTCCGCTGGTGGACGGAAAGGCCGGACTCGCGGTGCCGTATGACGTAGCCGCATTGCACAAGGGCATCGAACTACTACTTGGTGGCGGTCCACAGGTGGCCGAGCTCCGCAGCGGATGCGCGGCGGTGGCCAGGGATTTGTCGTGGGAAGGCCCGGTCAATGAAATGGAAACTCTTTACGCGTCGCTGACTAGAACGAGTGTTTCCAGTATTAGTCCTCAGGTCGCGGACGGTCTTGAAACTGCAAAGTGATGGCCTGCACTTTCCGTGTAGCCAACTACCCGCATTCAAACTTGAAACTAAAAAGTTGAAAATCGAAACTTTCTTATGTGTGGCATTTGCGGCGTAGTTGATTGGAGTGATGGTCCGGACGCAGACGCAATTGTGCGGCGAATGACGCCAACCATGCGCCATCGCGGACCTGACGACGAAGGCTATCTCGAAAGCCAACAGAGCCGGCTCGCACTCGGAATGCGTCGGCTCAGCATCATCGATGTCGAGGGCGGCCATCAGCCAGTCTTCAATGAGGACGGAAAAGTTGCCGCGGTTCTCAATGGCGAGATTTACAACTTTCTCGAGTTGCGCGACGAACTTGCTGCGCTCGGCCATGTTTTCAAAACGCGATCCGACTCTGAAGTTGTCGCGCACGCTTATGAAGAGTGGGGTCCCGCATGCGTCAACCGTCTGCAGGGGATGTTTGCGTTCGCGATTTACGACCGGCGGATGAAGACACAACAAAGTGCGGGCGAGTCAGCCACCCCAGCGGGGCTGCCCCGCAGGGGACCCCGGGGCGCCCGCGGTCCCAGTGAAGAAGGCGTTTTGTTTCTCGGGCGCGACAGGCTAGGTATTAAACCGTTGTATTACGCCTCAGTCAGCAATCAGCCATCAGCAGTCAGCAAATTTATTTTTGCGTCGGAAGTGCGCACACTGCTGGCGAGCGGGATCGTGAAGCGGCGTCTATCGCGTGCGGCGCTGGAAAGCTTCCTGATGTTTGGTTCTGTGAGTGAGCCGATGACGCTGGTTGAAGGAGTGTTCTCGCTGCCTCCGGGCCACACGCTATCGGTTGACGTTGGCAAGCAGGAGCCCCTTAAGGTCAAAGCTTACTGGAACGTAGGCGACCGCGTTAATGAGATCTCTGCCAGACGACAGAACGCCGGTTCGCGTGAATCAGGCAACGGGAAGTCCACCAATGGTCACAGCGAACAGGGTGACAACGAAGCGACCGTGGCGCGAGTTCGCACGTTGCTCGAAGAGAGCGTACGCAGCCATCTGATTGCCGACGTGCCGGTGGGCGTGTTTCTGAGTGGTGGCATCGATTCCACCTCGCTCGCTGGTCTGGCGAGCAGGGAAGTCTCCGGCATACATACGTTCACCGTCGCGTTTGCGGAAAAAGAGTTTGACGAAGCGGCAATAGCACGCCGGACCGCGGCCAGATTCGGCACGACACATCAGGAAGTTAGGGTGACGCCTGATGAGATGCTGTCACGAGTCGGCGATGCGGTTGGTGCGCTCGACCAGCCGAGCATCGATGGCGTAAACACTTACTTCGTCTCGTCAAGCGCGCGGAATGCAGGACTCAAGGTAACGTTGTCCGGTCTGGGCGGCGATGAAGTGTTTGGCGGCTATAGCTCATTTCAGCGCACACCCAGATATAAACAACTGGCCGCAGCCGGCGCCCATGTACCGGGCGCTTTCCGTGCAGCCATGAACACGACGATGTCGGCAGCGACTTCGGCAGTCAGGGCCAGCGGTGGCAGTCGCTTCGTGCACCGCGATGCCACCCGGAAGATTTCGGCCCTGTTAAATACACCCGAAGCGTTGCCAGATCCTTTTTATTTCGCAAGGACTCTCTTCACTCCGGCGCAAATTTCCGGACTGATGCCCGGGAACAACGTGCTCGAGACCTCGCTCTGGTGGCAGTGGCTTTCGGCCAGCGCCGAGCAGGCGAGATCGTTGGATTCCTTCGCGGCGGTATCGTGTATGGAAATGCAGTCTTACCTGGTTAACACCCTGCTGCGTGACACGGATTCCATGAGCATGGCCCATTCACTCGAGGTGCGCGTGCCGTTTCTGGATCACTCGCTGGTAGAGTTTGTCACGTCTTTGCCAAAGGCAATGAAGGTGCGGAAGGGTGTGCCCAAGGCACTGCTGGTGACCGCGCTGAGCGATCTCCTGCCCGAAGAGGTGGTGAACCAAACCAAACGCGGGTTCACCTTTCCCTGGGCCGAGTGGCTGCGTGGACCGTTGAAACAAAAAATTGAGAACGGGTTAAGCGAATTATCGCCGGCGCTGGCTGAAGTGATAGACGTTGGACACGTGCGCGAGGTTTGGCTGGACTATCTCGGTGGCAAGACGAGTTGGTCGCGGCCGTGGAGTCTTTACGTCTTGAATGAATGGGTGAAGACCCATCTGGACTGCGTCTGAGATCTGAGCTTCGAAAACTTCACATTTGAGATTTGAGATCCGAAATCTCAACTCTGAAATTTGAGACGTGAAATCTGAATTCTAAAATCGAACATTGTACATACTTGGAATAAACGCCTATCACGGTGACGCCGCCGCCGCACTCATCAAAGACGGAAGACTGCTCGCCGCGGCCGAGGAAGAGCGATTCAATCGCGTGAAGCATTGCGCTGGTTTCCCTACCGAAGCAATTCGTTATTGCCTGAAGACTGCCGGGATCGGAATCGACGCTGTCGAGCACATCGGCATCTCGCGCGACCCTTCCGCCCATTTACACAAGAAAGTCTTGTTCGCCGCCGGACGCGCCGCCAGCCAATTAACAGGCGGCCGTGGCAGCCGGCAGTCGTCAGTCGCCAGTCGCCAGTCAATTGAAGAAAATGATGCCGTCGTAGACAGCCCTCTCCACGACAGCGCTGGGCAGGCGATCCCAGTTCCGGATAACGGGCGGGGCAACGGCAAAGGTTCTGGCATTTTCCGCCAGGTAAAAGACCGTCTGGGCAACGCTGCTAAGGTTCGCGATTTGAAGGATGCCATCGCCGCAGCGCTCGGTGTTTCTCCAAAGGATCTGCGCGCGCAGTTTCACAATGTGGAACATCACCGTGCGCATCTGGCCAGTTCATTTTTTGTTTCGCCCTTCGCTCGGGCGGCACTGCTTTCCATTGACGGCTTCGGAGATTTTATCTCAACGATGTGGGGAGCCGGGCAGGACAACTCAATCGAGATCCTGGGGCAGGTGGAATATCCGCACTCTACCGGCATCGTTTACACGGCGACCACGCAGTTCCTTGGTTTCCCTCATTACGGTGACGAAGGGAAAGTAATGGGCCTGGCGCCCTATGGCCAGCCGCGCTTCATGGAAGAGTTTCGCGACATTATTCGCACCCAAGCAGGCGGTCAATTTCGCATTAACCTCGATTATTTTCTGCACCACGCTGAAGGCGTTGATATGACCTGGGACCAGGGCTCGCCGATAATCGGCAGGATTTATTCAGATGCATTCGCCGGTACGTTTGGGCCAGCGCGCGAACCAGGCTCTGCCGTCAGCCAACGTGAGCGTGATATCGCAGCGAGTCTCCAGCAGCGTTTGGAGGAAGTGGGTTTCCATATCCTCAATCACTTACACGAGCAGACCGGCTTGACCGATCTGGGACTGTCAGGCGGAGTTGCCTACAACTCTGTGATGAACGGAAAGATTCTTCTCAATACACCGTTCCGTCGCGTCTACATTCAGCCGGCGGCGGGAGACAGTGGCACAGCGCTCGGGGTTTGCTACGACATCTACAACGGCAAGCTGAAGCGGCCACGCGGGGAAATAATGCTGGGCGCCTACACTGGCCCGGAGTTTACGGATGAAGAAATTCGTGGAGAGCTGGCAGCCAGTAATCTCGTGTTTGAAACTTACGACGACGCTGCGGTTACAAAACGAGCAGCGCAGGACATTGCGGATGGATTGGTGGTCGGCTGGTTTCAGGGACGGATGGAGTTTGGTCCGCGGGCGCTGGGCAATCGCTCCATCGTGGTTGACCCACGTCGCGCTGACATGAAGGCGATCTTGAATGAAAGGATCAAGAAGCGCGAACCGTTTCGTCCTTTTGCGCCTTCAATTCTCGAGGAACGCACGAAAGACTATTTTGAACAGGACCATCCGGCGCCGACCATGTTGATGGTCTACCAGGTCCGCGAGGAGCGGCGCGCTGAGATTCCGGCGGTGACACACGTTGATGGCTCCGGGCGTTTACAAACGGTTTCGCGCGAGCTCAATCCGCGTTACTACCAGCTCATTTCTGATTTCAACGCCCTCACCGGTGTGCCGATTGTTTTGAATACTTCTTTCAACGAAAACGAGCCGGTGGTTTGCACGCCACGGCATGCGATTGACTGCTTTCTGAAGACCAGGATGGACGTGTTGTACCTGGGCAATTTCGCTGTGAGGCGGACCATTTAGTTTCGAGTTTCGAGTTTCGAGTTTCGGGTCAAGAGTTAAAAATTAAGAGTTTAAGAGTTAAAAGATTACCCCTCGACCGCTCCACCCTCAAATACCTGGAGGAAATCTATGGCCACCTTTAATTCGAAGAGATTGAATGTTGAGAAAGCAAGAGAACTTACTCGACAAGTTTACCGGGCGTCGAACAAACCACCCTTTTCGAGAGACTTTGGTTTGAAGGATCAAATCCGTCGGGCTTCTGTATCTGTTATGTCTAACATCGCCGAAGGCCACGATCGGAGCGGCACTGGTGAATTTGTTCAGTTTCTGGCGACTGCCAAGGCCTCTGCTGCGGAAGTTAGGTGCCAGCTCTACGTGGCAGCAGACCAGGGCTATATCCATGAAGATGAGCTTCTTCAACTCAAAGCCCTGGCAGCGGAGACTGGCAAAATGGTGGGTGGGCTGATGAAGTATCTGCGCGGTTCAGGTTACAAAGGTACAAAGTTCAAGCCTGTCGCGCAGAACTAGACGCCACTGAAACAGACATCACCCGACTTCAACTCGAAACTTGGAACTCGAAACTTGGAACTCGAAACTCGAAACTCGGAATCGAAACCTATGAGAATCTTAGTAACCGGCGGGGCTGGTTTTATTGGTTCACATCTTTGTGAGCGGCTGTTGGATGACGGACACGACGTTTTGTGTCTCGACAATTTCTTTACCGGGCGTCGCGTCAACATCATCAAGCTGATGGACAGCCATCGCTTCGAACTCATTCGCCACGATGTGATCGAACCCATCCTGCTGGAAGTGGATCAAATATATAACCTCGCCTGTCCGGCCTCGCCGATTCACTATCAATACAATCCAGTGAAAACAGTGAAGACCAGCGTGATGGGAATGATAAATATGCTGGGGCTCGCCAAGCGGGTTCGCGCGCGAATCCTGCAAGCCTCCACTTCAGAAGTTTACGGTGATCCCCTCATCCATCCGCAACCGGAGGAGTACTGGGGCAACGTCAACCCGATCGGTTTGCGTTCGTGCTACGACGAAGGAAAGCGCATCGCTGAAACCCTGATGATGGATTATCACCGGCAGAATCATGTGGATACACGCATTGCAAGAATCTTCAACACTTACGGGCCGCGCATGTTGGAAGACGACGGCCGGGTGGTGTCAAACTTCATAGTCCAGGCGTTGCGTGGTGAAGACCTTACGCTTTATGGGGCCGGCGATCAGACGCGTTCTTTTTGTTATGTCGACGATCTCGTGGAGGCCTTGATCCGGTTGATGAATGCCGACGCGATTCACGATCCGGTCAACCTTGGGAATCCAGGCGAGTTTACGATCAGGGAACTTGCAGAACAGGTAGTGAAGACCTGTGGCTCAAAGTCCGGAGTGAGATACCTTCCCCTACCAGAGGACGATCCCAAACAGCGAAAACCCGACATCTCGCGGGCGCAAACCCTGCTCGGCTGGAACCCGACAATCCCGCTTGACGAGGGATTGGTGAAGACGGTCGCTGATTTCAGGAAACGAATTGAGAGTGATGAGTAATGCGTAATGAGTGATGAGATCAATAGAAGATTCTAGCTCGTCGTCGCATCACTCATTGCGCATTTATCACTCATTACTCATTACTATTTCTTCATGAACATCCTCCTGCTAAATCAATGCTTCTACCCGGACGTGGTGGCCACGGCGCAGCAGCTTACCGATTTAGCCGTTGGACTGGCCGCAGAGGGACACCGGGTGACTGTCGTTACGAGCGACCGCGGTTACGACAATCCCGCGCAGTCCTTTCCACGGCGCGAGACCTGGAAGGGAATCGACATCATTCGCATTTCTTCAGTCTCGCTGGGAAAGAATTCACGATGGCGGCGCGCGGCAAACTTCGGAAGTTTCCTCATGAATTGTGCTCTAAAGCTGGCGACGCTGCCACGCTTTGATGTGGTCGTGGCGCTAACATCCCCACCGCTAATTTCCTTCCTGGGTTCGCTCTTCGCGCGTATCAAGGGCGGAAGGTTTTTCTTCTGGGTGATGGATTTGAATCCCGACGAAGCAGTCGCAGCGGGTTGGTTGAAGGAAAACTCTGTTCCAGCACGAATGCTCGGCAGCCTCCTGCGCTACAGTTTGCTAAAGGCCGAGAAAGTCATCGCGCTCGATCATTTTATGAAAGAACGCATTCTCGGAAAGGGCGTCGCTTCCGAACGCGTTGCCGTCCTGCCGCCGTGGGCTCACGATGAGACTGTCCGTTTTGATGACGCCGGCCGGCGGGCATTTCGCGCGGCACACAATCTCACCGAAAAGTTCGTGGTAATGTACGCGGGGAATCACAGCCCGTGTCATCCGCTCGACACCCTGCTGGAAGCGGCGCGGCTAATCAGCAGTGGCTCGCAGCCCGTTCCGGACATAGTCTTTTGTTTTGTTGGCGGAGGAAGCGAGCAAAAGAAGGTGAGGGAATTCGCGCTGCGACATGGTTTGGACAACATTCGTTGCCTGCCTTACCAGCCATTTGAAATGCTCGCGGGCTCACTTTCCGCCGCAGACTTACACACCATTGTGATGGGCGATAAGTTTGTCGGCATTGTCCATCCCTCAAAGCTCTACAACATTCTAGCGGTTGGCAGTCCATTGCTTTACATCGGACCACTCGAGAGTCACATCAGCGAGATTGCGGCGCAGACAAACGAGAGTTACGGAGCTTACTCGGCAAGGCATGGCGACGCGGAAAGTGTAGTCGAACACATTCTCGACGCCGCCAAACAAAAGACAACGCGATCGCGCGATCAGGTTTCAGAACTCGCGGATAGATTTGCCAAAACTAATTTACTGCCGCAGATGATTGCGCTCTTCCGCGCTCAGGCCACTGCCGAAAGCGAAGATTCGACTCACACAAAGCCGGCAGGCTATATCTCCGCCGCGCGCGGGTAAGTTTCGCTTAAGATCAGGACATTGAACTGTAAATTTTGAGAGGTAAGCTCGGTTGAAATCGTATTTCGCATTATTTCTAATCGCCACGACCGCGGCACTGTTTATCACGCCGCTGGTGCGGCGGCTTTGTGAACGCTTCAAGCTGCTGGACGTCCCAAGTGATGATCGCCGGATTCACAAGTTTGGAATACCGCGGTTGGGTGGCGTGGCCATCTACTTCTCAATGGGCCTCGCCCTTTCCACGCTGCCGCTGGTTTCGAATTTTGTCACTGAGTCGCTCCGCACCTATTACACCACCGATATTCTCATCGCGCTCGTGCCTTCCACGCTGGTATTGCTGCTAGGCATCTACGACGATTTGCGCGGCGCGAATGCGGCCGCGAAGTTTATCTGTCTGGGCCTAATCGCTTCGTTGTTCTACTGGATGGGCGGGCGAATTGAAGTCCTGGCAATTCCATTTGTGGGCGCAGTTTATTTGCCACCGGTGGTTGGATTCCTGGTTACTGTTTTTTGGCTCGTCGGTATTGCCAACGCCTTCAATCTAATCGATGGAATGGACGGTCTGGCTCCTGGCGCGGCGCTATTTTCGTCCCTGGTAATCCTGGTTGTCTCACTCGCCCAACATAACCACTTGATGATCGTAGTGTCGCTCGTGCTCTGTGGCGCGCTGGCCGGATTCCTCCGTTACAACTTCAATCCCGCATCCATATTCATGGGCGATTCCGGTGCTCTCTTCGTTGGTTTCCTGCTGGCGGCACTGGCCGTGCTGGGCACGCAAAAGGCGACCACCGCCGTGGCGGTATTAACGCCTATCCTGGCGTTTGGGTTGCCGGTGGTGGATACAGGTGTAACGATGGCCCGGCGGCTGGTTGGCGGGAGGCCAATCTTCCAGGGCGACAGTGAACACATTCATCACATGTTGCTGGCCCGTGGCTGGTCACAACGTCGCGTCGTGTTAATTCTCTACGCGGTCTGCGCGCTCTTCGGATTGTTGGCTGCACTATTCACTAAAACGTCGTCACCGCAGACGGGCTTTGTTTTGTTCGTTATCGCGGTCGCGGTAATTATCGGCGTGGGCCACCTGCGTTATCACGAGGTTGATGAACTTCGGGCGGGCATGAAACGAACCGTCGGCGATCGGCGAATTCGGGTCGCTAATAACATCCGCTTGCGACGAGCCAGCCTGGCTCTCTCCCAGGCTTCAACCCTGAATGAACTTTTTGACGCCGTTGGGCTGTTACTGGAGTTCGGAGAGTTTGCGCACGCAAATTTGCAGCTGGGCCAAGCCGGCTGCGCCGAATTCAATGAGCGCGTTTGCAGCGCTGTCGAGCAGCGCCAGGCTCGAGGAAAAGTGGAATTTCGCGGCGGCCAAATCTTCTGGTCATGGCAACACGCTGATGTAAACGACGACATGGTCAAAGACTCAAGCAAATTCTGGAGTTTTCAGTTACCTCTGGCGACCGGGAATGGCAAGTGGGGGTGGATGAATTTCTACCGCCCAGTTGATGGACCGCCACTGCTACTCAACATGAATTACCTGGCCAGTTCATTTCGGCGAGAGTTGGCGGAGGCTGCTGAGCGAGCCTTTAAGTCGTCTGCTCCGGTGGACGCCACCCAAATCCCAATGAGCGCAACGATTGGAAAGATCGCTGGTTGATGTCGCAGTCAACCAGGTTGCGATCGGTTCCGGATGTTGAGTCGCCAGGCGTCCCTTCACGACTCCGCGGCGCTGACCTGTTGGGAAGGATTATCTTCGTCTTACTTCTCGGGCTAATCGTCTTCACCGCAATTCCCTATGGAACCGCTGAGCCCTGGTGGAAAGCGTTTTTCGTTTGTGCGGTTTTCAGTCTTTGCATTCTGTGGCTGATCGAGGGACTGCTAAGGCAGAAATGGTTTAACGACCTGAACGGCATCAGAAGAATAGCTCTTCCGGTTCTTGCATTCGCCCTCTTTTCTTTCGTCCAGACGATTCACTTTGGAAACATCGCCAACACAAACTGGAATTCAATCAGCGCGGATCCGTATCAAACTCGCTTTTTCGTTTTTCAGTTTCTGGCACTGTCGCTGGCGGGAATGCTGTCCTGGCGCTATGCCTCGACCGAACGACGCCTGCGCGCGGTAATCAACGTCGTGATTGCGGTGGCGGTGGCCAGTGCAATCTTCGGCATCCTGCGACAAACCATGCAGCACTCGATTGGGTTTGGCTTGCCAATAATCGGTCCCGACCAGGGTTATGGGCAGTTTATCAATCGAAACCACTTTGCGTACCTGATGGAAATGGGTTTTGGCCTGGCACTCGGTCTCGTAGTGGGCGGCGGAGTCAGACGTGATCAGGGCTTGATATACCTGGCCGCCTTATTACCGCTATGGACTGGATTGGTTTTGTGTAACTCACGAGGTGGCTTAATCGCCATGCTGGCCCAGATCACTGCGGCGGTGCTCCTCTTCACCACTGTCACGCCACTGGAAAACGCTGCGACCGCAAGCTCAAGAGCGGCGAGACTGCTCAAGTCAAAAACTGCGCAGCTCGCGCTGCTTGTGATCCTGGTCGGCGGGGTCATTTTTGGAACGCTTTGGATGGGGGGCGATCAACTCGCAGCCAGGCTGGCGGCAACTGGCAATGAGCTGCCATCGGCAAGAGTTGAGTCTCGGGACGGCGTTAGGAGAAACGAAGTTTGGGTCTCCACGTGGAGAATGTTTGCGGCAAATCCGATTGTCGGCGTGGGAATGGGCGCTTATTGGGCTCGGGTACCGGAGTTTCATGACGCCTCAGGAGCGATGACGCCTCAGCAGGCACACAATGACTATCTGGAGCTGCTCGCCAGTGGCGGCTTGATTGGTTTAACGATCGGTGTCTGGTTTGTGCTGTCGCTGTTTCGGTCTACCCGAGAAAACTTGCGGTCGCCAAACCGGTTTCGTCGCGCCGCAGCTTTTGGCGCAACCATGGCCATCGTAGGTGTTGCCGTTCACAGCCTCGCGGACTTTGGACTTCACCTCCTGATTAACGCGTTGGTTTTTACAACGCTGGTTGTGATTGCCGCGTCCAAGCCGCGATGGGCCGCTGAGCCAACTAAAAACTATGCGTAGGTCAATCCCGCTCAATGGCGCTGTGGCGCTGCTGCTGATCGCTTCGCTGGTTGAAGCGATGCCTGCGATGCTCCCGCAGGGTGGGGGCGCCAGCGCTTTTCGCGGGCAGGACATGATGGGCGGTGCGGCAATCATCTTTAAGCGTCCGCAACGGGTGCGTGATCTGGCAGGGGGCGCGGCGATGCTGGTAGTTAAACGTTCCCCCAAGCCGGCGGTGAGACCGACCGAGGTTGCCAGGAATACCACGCCTGATCGACGCCGGCCACGACCCACTCCGTCCCCGAGCACCACAGTAGTCGAAGCGACGCTTTCCGACGCGGACAAAGGCGAGGCTTTCAAGAACCAGGGAAATAGTTTTTACGACCTGGGAGATTTTGCGCACGCGATCGAGTCGTATCTGAATGCCCTGAAACACACGCCAAAAGATCCAGTTATCTACAACAATCTTGGCGCGGCCTATTTTAGTAGCGGCAAGAATAGTGAAGCCGCGGAAGCCTTCAAGCAATCACTGGTGCTGAAGCCAAACGATGCGGATGCTTTTTTCAACCTCGGTATTGCGCTTGGTTCTCTCGAGAAACACGACGAAGCGGTGGGAGCATTCAAAGAAGCCATCCGCGTCAAACCCGAGTGGCCGGAAGCACTTAATGCCCTTGCCGACAGCTTGCTAAGCTTAAACCGCTTCCAGGAGGCGGCAACTGCGTATCAACAAGCGGTGAAGTTACAGCCGGATAACGCGACAGCTCTCAGCAACCTCGGATTTGTTTACGACAAACTGGGAATGCCAACTCAGGCGTTGGATGTGTTGCAAAAAATGGTCAGGCTGACGCCAAACGACGCCGTGGCCCATAACAACCTCGGCGCAACGTATTACAAGGCCGGCTGCTATCCAGAAGCCATCGGTGCTTTTAGCCAAGCCATTCGCTTGAAGCCTGGCGACGCTGACGCGCTCAACAACCTTGGCGCAACCTATTACATCACTGGTCAATACCAGCAAGCCATCGACACTTTTATCAAGTCGACCACCGTAAATCCTCAGTTTGCGGACGCTCGCTACAACCTTGGAAACGCGTATTACATGACCGGAAAATATCCGGAAGCGACGCTGGCCTATCGCGAGGCGATCAGGCTCAAGCCCGAGTATCCCGAAGCGAGAACCAACCTCGGAAGTTTGCTGATATTGCTCAGCGATTACAGTCAGGCTGTCAGCGAATTGCTTCAGGCCGTCAAACTCAACCCGGATAACGCGGTGGCCTACAACAACCTTGGTTACGCTTACGCGAAGCTTGCCGAAGCACCCGACAGAGTCGGCACGCCGGATAGGTATCAGAAAGCGATCGATGCCTACAAGGAAGCAATTCGGCTGAGACCGGAGTATGCCAAGGCGCTTAATAATCTCGGCTCTGTATACAACAACCTGGGCAATTATCCGGAGGCGGCGGAAATCCTGGCCAGGGCGGTTCGACTCGAAGCGGAATTTGCCGAAGCCCACTACAATCTTGGCACGGCCTATTACAAATTGGGCAAGTTCAATGAAGCAGTCGCTGCCCTGCAGCAGGCAGTGCGCCTCCGAAGTGATTTCGCAGACGCCTACAATAGCCTCGGGTCCGCTTTGTTTCAGGCGCGCCAGTTTGATCAGGCCATCGAAGCTTACAAAAAAACGCTCGCTCTCAAACCGCAAAGTGCGGAAACTCATAACAACCTCGGCAAGGTTTACTTTGCAACAAAACAATATCAGGAGGCCGCGGCCGCCTTTAAGAATGCAATTAAACTGAATCCTTCATATGCCGAGGCCCATTACAATTTGGCCGTGGCCCACGTTGCCTTAGGTGACAAGAAGGGCGCGCTCGATGAGTACCAGATTCTCAAGAGCCTGGACCCAAAATTGGCTGATGAGTTTGAGCGACGCTTTCTGAAACAGTGACTGGGTGACGGGTGTAGGGAGCAAGCAGAATTTTGTTGGAAATGTGCGGAATTCTGCACAAAGGCATTGACGTTCGCGCGGAAGCCAAGTAAACTTCGCCCATCCAAGGCCTCGGATTTCAAATCTGATACTGCTTTTTTTTTCAACTAAGGACAAAAAGATGACCACACAAAGACGGAAGGGTTTCAAAGCTATTGCCGTGTTCCTCGCTTTCGCGATGGCTCAGGTCTATATCCAATTGAGTTTTGCCGAGGCAACTTCTTCCGCATCCACAGCTGCCGTGCCGCAACAGTTTATTGCGCGGCTGACAACTACTGGTGGAGCTATCACCGTTAACGGCGCGAGCGCCGCTAGTGGTGCGAGTCTGCTTACCGGCGCGACAATTGAAACGCCGGCCGGTGTTAGCGCAACGATTGATCTGGGCGCGCTCGGCACCGTTGAGTTGCCGCCAGACTCGGCTATCCAACTGGATTTTGCCGACAGCGGTGAGGTGCGGGTCAAGTTAATCCGAGGATGCGTAGTTATAAAGAAAAACGGTCCCGGTGAGGCAGAGGCCTACACAGCCGAGGGCGCGTCTGAGAAAACCAACAGCAATCGTAAGGGCATGGGCTTCTGCTATTTGAACGGCGCCCTAAGTCCCCAAGGCACCTCGCCATTGGCGGGCGCGGCGGCTGGCGGAGGTGGGGGCGGCGGCATTGGCGGTGGCGTAACGGCGGCCATCGTTGTTTCGGCCATCGCGGTTCCGGTGGTGCTCTGGGCAGCCCTTCGTGGCCGAGGCGGCAACCCGAGCCCGAGCGGACTCTAAACCAGTAACCTTCAAACGAGCTAAGGGCGTGTCCTCCACCCGGAGTTGACACGCCCTTTTTATTCATCTCATTCCCAGTAATAATCTCCACTCTTCCGGCTTTTGCAAAACCCGACACAACGGTTCACCGCCAATCCAGCAGTCCGGCTTTTCGGAGTTGTCCTGGCAATCGCATTCTGCGTCTGGACAATCAGCGAAGCAGGGACATTTGGTCTCTCGCGCCTTTTTTCGAGATATGCAGCGGGAATGCAGAATCTCCCGGCTGCTCAAAAGGCGGCGCAGCTGACTCCCGCGGATCCTGAAGCTCATCTCGCCAGCGCCGAAGTCCTGACTCGGGCCGGGCAATACGCCGACGCCATACTGGAACTGGAGCGCTCGGTTGCACTCCGACCCTTTGACTACTCGCTCTGGTTAAACCTGGGCATGCTTCGTGATCAGACAGGCGACCGGACTGCAGCTCTTTTAGCGTTTGATGAGGCGGTCAGACGCGCTCCGTTTTACGCCGAGCCGCGCTGGCAGCGTGGGAACGTGCTGCTGAGGAGCGGGCGATACGATGAAGCCTTCAAAGATCTGAACCAGGCGGCTCGTAGTGAACCAGCGCTGATTCCAAATCTTATTGATCTTGCGTGGGCCGTCTCGAAGGGCGATACCAGGCTAACCGAGAACCTGGCACAAATAAACACAGATCAATTGCATATCGTTTTCGCCAAACTCCTGGCGCGAAGTGGGAAAGCGACTGAGGCCCTCGAACAAGTTCGCGCCGCCAGGAATATTCCCGGTGAAGTTCGGCGCGAACTGAGCGAGCTGCTGCTCACGAAGGACGCCTTTGCCGAGGCGTACGAAGTCTTTCGGAGTGGCCAGGCAAAAGAGACGAAGCCAACGATTCACGATGGCGGTTTCGAAGCTCCGCTAGCTTTCGATCTGGTCGGATTCGGATGGCGAGTGGCGCGCTCGATCCCTGCGATTGCACTCGGCGTGGATTCCGCCGGTCAACACAGCGGATCAAAAAGCTTCAAAGTAGAGTTTAAGGGCGATTCAATGACGGAGCCCCCCTTCATCTCCCAGTTAATGTTGGTGGATCCTTCGAAGCGCTATCGAATTAACTTTGCTTCGCGTTCACAGGATCTTGTCACGGGTAGTTTGCCAATCGTGGTGGTCAGGGAAGCTAGCGGCGCCAGGCGGAAACTTGGGCAATCCCTTCCGTTGGCGAAAGGCAGTCAGTCGTGGCAGGTTTCAAGTTTTGAGTTCGACACTCCTGCGGAGACGGGCGCCGTGTTCGTCGGCCTGCAACGAGAGCCATGCGCAGCCGCACCGTGTCCGGCCTTTGGTGCGATCTGGCTGGATAGTTTCTCGATCGAGCAAGTAGGCTCCGCCGCGAAATGAAATGATTACTTCAGAGACCAAACTACCGCGGCTGAAGGTATCGTCGGCTGAAATGGAGAATGTAGATCGCCTTGGATGGGCGGCAGGCTTCTCAATTAAGTCGTACGGGGTTCGCATTGGTATTCGTTCGAATGACCAGGCTCTGCTCGAGCGCGTGAGGCATCATTTGCCACACGAATCCGAGAGTGCTTCGTCGCCCGTCGTTGACCGCGTCTACTCGATTCTGGTTGCAGGCGCTGGGCCGCGGTCGAACTTACGTCGATTCAACATTCTCTATCGGGACCATTTGCAAATTGAGCGTTCACGCGATCTGGATGAGGTGCTCGAAAGATTTGAGTCGGACCTTCGAATCTTTGTTGCCGAGTTGGCGCACCACCGGGTTTTTGTGCACGCCGGGGTCGTAGGCTGGAAGGGAAGGGCGATCGTGATTCCCGGACGCAGTTACAGCGGTAAATCGACGCTGGTGGCTGAACTGGTGCGAGCAGGTGCAACTTACTACTCTGATGAGTATGCCGTCTTCGATTCCCGCGGCCGAGTGCATCCTTTCGCAAAGCCGTTGGAACTTCGCGACGAAGGCACGTATGAACAAACGAAGGTCACTGTTGCCGAGCTCGGCGGTCACTCGGGAACCAAGCCGCTGCCGGTGGGTTTGGTTCTGATGACGCATTTTAAGAGTGGCGCACGATGGCGACCGCGCAAGTTGACTCCGGGCAAGGGAGTACTGGAACTTCTTTTCAACACTGTCTCCGCCAGGCGCAATCCTGAACGGGCGATGGCCACTTTGCATCGAGTAACCTCGCGGGCTGCGGTGCTGAAGGGAGTTAGAGGCAATGCCTCAGAGTTGGTGCCAGCGATGCTCGCCCGGGTTGAAAATGAGTAGTCGATGCCCTACGCGACCTCATGACTTCTGATTCGTGAACATGAAACCCACTGTTCGTAAAGGTGAGCTGGTTGCGCGAGTTCTGGCTGGCTCGTGGCGCGCTTCAAAACTTCCACCTCTCGAGATTTCCGCGCTCGAGTTGGATGAAGTATCCCCGCTCCTTTACGGTTCGGGAGCGGCGGCGCTTGGTTGGCGGCGACTTAGTCAAACAGATCTTAGGGAATCTCCCCCGGCTGAGCTGCTTCATCAGGCCTACCGGCTGCTGGCGTTGCAGTCCGAGATTCACGAGGAAAAAATTGAGAGAGTGTTTCGTTTGCTGCGACAGTCGTCAATTGAGGCAGTTCTCGCAAAAGGATGGGCAGCGGCCGGGCTCTATCCGGAACGCACCCTCCGGCCATACGGCGACATCGATCTTTGCGTTCATCCTCGCCACTTCAACCTGGCGAAAAAGGTTTTGGCAGCGCCGGAAGTGAACGATTGCTGGATCGATCTGCATGAACATTTTTCTGAGCTTGCCGACCGGAAGATTGACGACGTGTTTGCCCGAGCAGCGTCAGTTTCCCTGCGCAGTGAGACGATTCGCATAGTCGGGCGTGAAGATCACCTCGCGCTTTCTGCGATTCATCTTTTGAAACATGGCGCCTGGCGGCCGCTGTGGCTTTGCGACATTGGGGCGGCCGTCGAATCTCTTCCGGCTTCCTTTGACTGGGAAACATGCCTTGGGCGCGACCAGAAGAGAGCCGGCTGGATCGTTTCGGCAATTGGCCTTGCCAATAGGCTCCTCGCTGCGAATGTCCAGGCGTTGCCTGTTTCTGCAAAAGCTGTGGAACTGCCGGAATGGCTGGTTGAAAACGTCCTCAAACATTGGGCCAACCCATTTGCAATCAACCAACCACCGATGCGTCATCCGATTCCGATGGCAGCGCAGTGGAGAAGTCCGCGCGGGTTGGCTAAAGCTTTGCGCGAGCGTTGGCCAGATCCGATCCTCGCCACCATTAGCGTCAACGGGCGCTTTAACAGTTTTCCGCGATGGCCGTATCAAGTGGCTAACTGCATGTCGAGAATCTTGCGGGTAGTGACACGTTCTCCTGGCACGGCGCAGTGAGCTGCGCGGTTTGATTGCATGGATGAAGTTCCTTTAATACTCAGTTTGGAAACGGCAACGCTGGGCGGGAGTGTCTGGCTGGGGCGTCGTGATATCCAGTTATCAGCCCGGAAGGGCGATCCTGCGATCTCGCAGTCAAACACATTGCTGCGAGACATCGACGATTGCCTCGAAGAAGCGGAGCTATCGCTGGACCATGTGGATCTATTTGCGTGCGCATCGGGGCCGGGGAGTTTTACAGGCTTGCGGATTGGAATCTCAACTTTGAAGGCCCTCGCTGCCACTCTTGAACGTCCGTGCATCGGAATTCCTACGTTGTCTGCTGTGGCCCACTCTGCAGGCATTTCGAGTGCAACAGTCGCGCTCTTGCCGGCTGGACGCGGCGAGGTCTTTGCTCAAATGTATTCGGCAGCGAAATTCTCCGGGGAACTCGTGGTCGAGGCACTCGATGCGCCGGCGCACCTTTCACCTGACAAGTTGATCGATCGTTACCAGACTTTTCCAAATCTTCGTTGGACCGGCAGTGGCGCAGAGTTACATCGTGAGAAAATCGAGAGAGCAGCACAGACGCGCAGTATCGTTTTCCAAAACGTAACAAACGATGAGACTTTGAAAACGGAATTCTCGGGATGGGAACTCGCCCGCCAGGATCCTAACCTTGCGAGGCACGTAGCGGCTCTGGCAAAACAAGCCTTCCAGCAAGGTCTTACGCAACGACCGGAGGAGCTACAGGCGATCTACGTTAGACCTTCGGACGCTGAACTGGCGAAATAATAGAATGACGGAACCGGTGTTCGCAGTAAGCGGTGATGTTTCCATCGCCAAAATGACGGAGCACGACCTGCTTGAAGTGGTCGAAATTGAAGAGAGTTCGGGTTTAAGTCGCTGGGGCTGGGCAGCCTATTATGCCGAACTGCAAGGCCGCCACCGCAATTTAATGTTCGTGGCCCGCATTAACGATCCGGAGCAGCGTCGCGGGATCAGCAGTCTGGCGGGATATATTGTCGCCAGGATGGGCGCGGACGAACTTCACATCAACAACGTCGCCGTGAGGGATGAATATCGCCGGCGGGGTATTGGTGAGGATCTGCTGGGGAAAATAATCGAACAAGGACGACTGCTGCGGACGCCGGTCGCTTTTTTGGAGCTACGTGCTGGAAACAGTGCCGCGCTTGCACTTTACCAAAAGTGTGGCTTTAACGTGAGCGCGCGGCGCAAGAATTACTATTCCGACCCGGTTGAGGACGCATTGGTGATGACCGTCAAGCTCATCGAATCGCTTGATCCAATACGCTAATTGGGCTAACATTTTTTCGTGCCCAAACATTCCCGGGGGGTCTTACCGAGAACCTCCCCAAATCAATCTCGTCCCCGTCGAATCGTCTGAAAGGAGACCTGCGTAAAATGGAGATTACAACCGCGGATGTGCTTAAAGAGGAGCTGATGAATCGAGACCCTGAATTTCGGGAACTTGCCAGGGAACATACTCGATACGAAGAACGACTAAGTGAATTGTCAGCTCTGGCTTATCCTAGCGACGAAGAACAGTTGGAAGAGATTACGCTCAAGAAAAAGAAGTTGGCACTAAAAGATCAGATGTATTCCATTATGACGCAGCACCAAAAGGGTCAAAGCGTGAGTCATTAATAACCGGGTTAACGGTTTTCTCTAGCTGAGTTGAGTTTTGGGGGGACGTGGAACGCCACACGTCCCCTTTCTTACAGCAGCGGTCTTATCGGACAAGTGCAGTCAGTTTAAGGAGTGGTTATAGCTCGCGAAGGAATTTTATATGTGTTGGTGCCGGTGGCCTTGATGCTGACACTGTTGGCGTTTGGCTACTGGCCAGTCGCCATCGTATTTGGGGCCATCGCTGCCTTCATGGCTTATTTCTTTCGCGATCCGAAGAGGGAAGCGCCCGCTGATTCCAACGTGGTGGTGTCACCAGCTGATGGTCGGGTAACCCGTATCAAGCAAATCGAAAACGGGGCTGAGGGTTCCTCAACTCTGGTTAGTATTTTCCTGTCGCCCCTTGATGTGCATATCAACCGCGCTCCAATCGCCGGTCAGATCACCAACGTGGCCTATACCAGGGGCAAGTTTTTGGTGGCGATGGATGAGAGGGCGAGTCTGGTAAACGAGCAAAACGCTCTAACAATCGAAGGCGAAAAGATCACCATCGTTTGCAAGCAGATTGCGGGAATTCTGGCCCGCCGAATTATTTGCTGGAAACGTGCCGGCGAGCGCGTTTCGCTCGGGGAAAGATTCGGGTTGATCAAATTCAGTTCCCGCACCGACCTTCTGATGCCTTCGAATGTTGAAATCCTCGTAGCCGAAGGCGCCCGGGTTCAGGGCGGAACTACGATCATCGGGAGAATCAGATGACGACCGACTCCGAACAGGAATATGAGTTGGAGCCCAGGAACCCCGATCGGCGCGGCCTGCGCAAGGGCGTTTACCTGATTCCCTCAGTTTTCACCGCCGCAAATATAGGCATGGGCTTCTACGCCGTGATGGCTGCGGCTCGCGGGTTCCAGTTTGTCGGCACAGGCGTTGACGAGGACCTGCTCAAGGCTGCGTCATATCTCGACAATGCGGCCAAAGCAATCGGGTGGGCACTTCTGTTTGACATGTTGGATGGCCGTATCGCCCGCATGACTAAAACCACCACCGAGATCGGCGTTCAACTTGATTCGATCGCCGATGTTGTGACCTTCGGACTGGCGCCGGCTGTCCTCGCGTATGTTTGGGGGTATGGCGCAACCTTGAAAGAGGGAAGCGATCTTCATAGTCTCGCCTGGTTCTTGTCATTCATGTACCTGATGTGCGGCGCCTTCCGGCTGGCGCGCTTCAATGTCCAGTCTTCACGGCCGCGAATTCTGGCTGAAGGCACCATTAAGATGGATAAGAAGAATTTTGTTGGACTCCCAATTCCCGTGGCCGGCGGGTTGATTGCTGCGATCATCCATTTCGCGCCAGTGCCATTGATTGCTTACGGCCGCGCGCGCGCGGAAATCTATTCCTTCCTATTGATGACGCTGGTGGGGATGCTCGGCTTGCTAATGGTTAGCACGCTTAAGTTTTCGAGTTTTAAGACCGTCGGAACTCGTAGCCGAAGCATGCGCACGATTATTCTCGCTGTGGCTGTGGGCATGCTGATTTTCCTCTACTCCCGTTACGTGCTGCTGGCCATCGTCATCGGATATATCCTCAACGGTCTGTTGCGGTCCATATGGATTTTCAGACGGCGGCCGAATGTGGAAGAGGGTGAGACCAGCGCGCAAGCCTAAAGCCTATAACCTTTTGGCGCTCGCTGGTAGAACGGGTTTGAGCTCATTCCTTCTGTGCAGGCGGAACCGCCCGCGGTGTTCTAAACGCAAGCAGTCCATGCTCAGAGGTAAGTAAAACGGTATCGCCTACGGCGATTGAGGACGCTGAAGTCGTGATTTCCTCACCTACCGGAAGCGAGTTAACTTGTCGCCCGTCGCGCATCTCAAGCACAACTCCAATCGTGCTGGAGAGCGGCGTAAACAGAACTCCATCACCGGCAAGCAAAGGCTGCGACGAAATTCGTCCTGGAAGTTGACGTTTCCATAAGCGCGCCCCTGTCAGAGAAAACTTGTAAACAAAATTATCAAGCGAGGCGGCTAGCAGATCCTCACCTGGTTGGACCACAGCCTGAACCGCCGCACCTGTGCGTTTTCGCCAAAGAAGTTTCCCGGTTTGCGCATTCACTGCGTAAACATACGCATCGCCTGAACCGAAAAAGATCACTCCGCGGTGATGCGCCACCGGGCCACGCACCGGGCCCTTCGTTTTGAAACGCCAACCGGGCTTTCCTGAATTTGCATCGAGACTTAGAACATTTCCGTCTTCGCTGCCAACGTAAACGAAGCCCTCTGTCACTACTGGTTGAGCCTTGAAAGGGTGTCCGTAGTCGTAGGTCCAGGTCAGTTCACCTGTGTTGGCGGCAAACGCATAAACTTTTCCGTCGTCGCTGGCTGCGAAGAGCCTTCCATCGCTGAGCGTCAACGCGCCCCTCAAGGGCATCGCCAAAGTGCGCATCCATTGCGTGACGCCGCCCTCCCGCCCGAGGGCACGTAAAGCACCCGTGGCTTGGCGCGCGCTACTTGCGGTCTTGAGCGTCTCCGAAGCAACGTAAACCCGCAGGTCGTCGGCGGCTGGAGCAGCCGATAGTTCGCCACCCATTTCCGAGCGCCAATTCAGTTGTCCATTTTCAGCCTTCAGCGAAACAATTGTGCCGCCTGCGAGCGGGAGGTAAACGCGTTCCTTATCAAAGGCTGGAGTTAAATTCATCGTAAGATTGGAATCGTAACGCCAGGCGACTGTCAGCGGCTGGGAGAGATCAAGCTGGCGGCCGGGGCCATCAACACTTTGGGCAAAGATCCATCCCAAGCCGCCAGCGACGAATAGCGTTAACACTGCTTTTCCTACGGCCCGCCAGCTCGAGTTAATCATTCGCATTCGGTTAGCAATTGAGGTCTGAGAGTTTGCTCTTCTTGAGTTATTAAAATCCAAAAGTATAATCCACGGTTCATCATTTCGACCCGACTGTTAGGACGCACGCGTCAGCCGAGGTGCTTTTATTGTCCAGCGACACACAACACGAAACCATCATAGTACTTGACTTTGGATCGCAATACACACAGCTGATCGCGCGCCGCGTTCGCGAGGCAGGCGTGTATTGCGAGATTCTTCCTTTCAATGCGCCAATCGAACGAATCGCGGAGCGCCAACTAAAAGGCGTAATTCTTTCGGGCAGCCCTTCCTCCGTCTATCAAGACGGCGCGCCAAGACCTGCCGCCGACTTAATAGACAAGCTCGATTGCCCCGTGCTCGGTATCTGTTATGGCCTGCAGGTGCTCGCGTTCGACATGGGGGTTGAGGTGAAGTCCTCTCCAAACCGCGAATTTGGTTATGCGCGACTGAGAGTGGTAGACGAGTCCAGTTTGCTTTTCAAAGGGTTGCCTGCCGAGATGGACGTCTGGATGAGTCATGGCGATCAGGTAACTTCGGTGCCTCCAGGTTTCCGATTAACGGCCCTTACTGACGACGCGCTTAATGCGATTGAAGATACCGAACGCAGGATTTTTGGCGTCCAGTTTCATCCTGAAGTGGCGCACACTCCGCTCGGTGCGCAAGTCCTGAGGAATTTCCTCTTTTCGATTTGTAGTTGCCGGGGAGACTGGTCTCCTGCGGCAGTCATTGAGGAGCAGATAACGAGAATTCGTAACGCCGTCGGCGACAAAGGGCGGGTAGTGTCCGGACTTTCCGGTGGCGTTGATTCCACCGTAGCTGCCGCTCTCGTGCATCACGCAATAGGAGATCGACAAACCTGCATCTTCGTGGATAACGGCGTTCTGCGTGAGAATGAATTCGACTCAACGCTGGCGCTTTTGCAGCAACGAATGAAACTGAATATCGTGGGCGTCCGCGCCGGCGACAGGTTTCTTGGCGGATTGAAGGGAATTGTCGATCCTGAGCAGAAACGAAAAGTTATCGGCAAGACGTTTATAGACGTCTTCGAGCAGGAAGCGAACAGACTGGGCGACGTCGCTTTCCTCATGCAGGGAACGTTGTATCCAGACGTGATCGAATCAGTCTCAGTCCTCGGACCATCGGCAGTTATCAAAAGCCATCACAACGTCGGTGGACTGCCGGAGAAAATGCAGTTGAAACTGATCGAACCGCTTCGGGAGTTGTTCAAAGACGAGGTCCGGCTCATTGGAAGGGAATTGGGGGTTCCTGAAGAAATATTAACCAGGCACCCTTTTCCCGGACCCGGTCTGGCCGTGAGAATTATCGGCGAGGTCACTGAAGAACGGGTTCGTTTGCTTCAGGCTGCTGACCGAATTTTCGATGAAGAGTTGCGCTTCGCGGAACTCTACAATTCCGTGTGGCAGGCATTTCCTGTGCTGTTGCCGATTTCAACTGTCGGGGTCATGGGAGACGAGCGTACTTACGAGAAAGTGGTTGCCATTCGAGCTGTCACGAGTGTTGACGGCATGACCGCCGACTGGGCAAGACTACCTCACGATCTGCTCGCACGTGCTTCGTCCCGAATAATCTCAGAGATTCGAGGCATTAATCGAGTTGTCTACGACATAAGTTCAAAACCGCCAAGCACGATTGAGTGGGAATAATCCCATGCTGGTCGGGTGGTGGCGAGTGTCGCGCGGCGATCCGTATGCCCGTGTTATAGTGGCATCCGTCCGTTCATCCATACTCTTTAATTTCTGACTGCGCTGGCAGGCAGTCGCATATTTCATTTCGCAATCCTATGCCGGATCAACAGTTCGTCCACCTTCATCTCCATACCGACTACAGCCTGCTCGACGGCGCCATACAAATTAAACCGCTCGCGAAACGAACCGAAGAACTCGGGATGACCGCGTGTGCGATGACGGATCACGGCAACATGTTTGGCGCGATCACGTTCTACAACACGATGAAGGGGCGGGGAATCAAGCCTATCATCGGTTGTGAAACCTACATCACGAAGGGAAGTCGGAGGGAACGGGCAGCTACCGCGCCGGGGGAGAAGGCAAATTTTCATCTGATTCTTCTGGCGAAAGACCTCGAAGGCTACCGAAATCTGTCACGACTCACTTCCAAGGCCTACACCGAAGGCTTCTATTACAAACCGCGAATAGACAAGGAGCTACTGGCGCAACATTCAAAAGGTTTGATTGCGCTTTCCTCATGTCTATCGGGTGTGCCTTCCGCGGCTCTGGCGCGCGATGATTTTGATGGCGCTGCCAAAGCAGCACTTGAGTTTGAAGAAATCATGGGGAAGGGAAACTACTTCCTTGAGATCCAGGAGCATGGACTGGAGGCGCAGCAACGGATAAAAAAACCGCTGGTTGAGCTCTCGAGGAAAACGGGCGTGCCGCTGGTCGCCACCAACGATGCACACTACCTCATGCCCGAGGATTCGCGTGCGCACGATGTGCTCCTTTGCATTGGATCAGGCAAGACAGTCAACGACACCAATCGACTGCGTTACGCCAGCCCCAATTTCTACGTCCGCTCACCGGAAGAGATGTGGCGAATCTTTGGTGACGAACTACCCGAAGCGCTTACGCGGACGGTCGAGATTGCCGAACGATGCGACCTTCAGCTGCCGAAAGACGTTAACCACCTCCCCAACTACCCCATACCCGCCGGCGAAGACTCCTCAGCCGACGACTATTTCGAGAAAGTCGTGAGGGAAGGTTTCGAGCGCCGAAGGCAAACGGTCTGGGATCGCCAGCAGGGGCGCGGTGAACTCAGACACGAGATGGCCGATTATCAGACCCGCCTCGTGAATGAGATCGCGATGATTAAGCAGATGGGGTTTGCTGGTTACTTCTTAATCGTTTGGGACTTTGTCCGATATGCCAAGGATCATGCAATCCCCGTCGGTCCTGGTCGGGGCTCCTCCGCCGGATCACTCGTAGCCTACTGCCTTCAAATAACTGATGTGGATCCTTTACAGTATGACCTTATCTTCGAGCGTTTCCTTAACCCTGGCCGGGTGTCAATGCCGGATATTGACATAGATTTCTGCGTCCGCGGACGCGCCGACGTAATTAATCACGTGGCTGAACTCTATGGCCGCGACTCCGTCTGCCAGATCATCACATTCGGAACCCTGGCTTCGCGCGCGGCGATTAAGGATGTCGGGAGGGCGCTTGAAATGCCCTATTCAGAAGTCGATCGCATCGCGAAAATGATTCCTCCGCCGGTTCGGGGAAGAAACGTAACCCTCACGCAAGCTCTAGAGCAGGTGCCCGAGTTAAGGAAGGAAATCGAGACGAACCCCGCGGTAAGAGACTTAATGGAGATTGCGCAGCGGCTTGAAGGCTGCGCCCGGCACTCGTCAGTGCATGCCGCAGGCGTAGTTATTTCACCCTCCCCTCTGCAGGAACTCATTCCTATCGCTGTTTCAGGGAAAGAAGAAGTAACCACTCAATACCCCATGTCCGATCTCGAAAAGACGGGCATGCTTAAGATGGATTTTTTAGCGCTTAGCACCTTAACTATTATAAATGACTGCTTAAAGTCGATTAAGCAAATGCTTGGCGCGGAGATTAACTGGGCGGATATAGCGCTTAATGACGAAAAAACCATGGCAGTTTTTGCTGAAGGCCGAACGGATGCGGTGTTTCAGTTTGAGTCTTCGGGGATGCAGGAGATCTGCCGCAAGCTTAAACCCAAGGGCGTCGAGGACCTCTCGGCCTTGAATGCGCTTTATCGTCCTGGACCCCTCGACGGCGGGATGGTTGAGGAGTTTATCCAGCGCCATCGCGGGCTCAAGACGGTGCGCTATCTCGTGCCTGAGATGAAGGAAATCTTAAGCAATACTTTTGGAGTGCTCGTTTATCAAGAGCAGATTATGCAGCTCGCACAGAAGCTGGCGGGCTATACGCTTAGCGAAGCCGACCTCATGCGACGCGCGATGGGCAAGAAAAAGCGCGACGAGATGGCCCTGCATCAGGAGAAATTTGTTAACGGCGCTGTTGAGCGTGGGATCAAGAAAGAAAAGGCGGAGAAGATCTTTTCCCTGATGGACAAGTTTTCCGACTATGGCTTCCCTCGCAGCCACGCGGTGGCCTACGCATACGTCGCATTTCAGACGGCCTACCTCAAGGCGCATTATCCAGAACACTTTTACGCCGCAGTGCTCACCAGTGAAGCTCAGGACGCCGCCAAGGTCTTTAAGTATTCGAAGGAGCTTCGCACTCAGGGGATCAAGCTCTTGCCTCCTGATGTGAACGAGAGCTTTTTGGGATTCACTCCAACGAGCGGCGCCATCCGCTACGGACTAGCTGCGATCAAGGGACTCGGCCACTCGGCAGTAAACTCAATAATTGAGGCGCGCAAGGCGGGCCCCTTCAAGTCTTTCTTCGACTTCGCGGAGCGGCTCGGCCACGGTACGCTCAACAAGCGGACTCTCGAAGGACTAGTCGGCGCAGGCGCCTTCGATTCTTTGAAGTCTGACGCGCGCGAACTCTGTGAGTGGCGTGGCGCCCTTTCGAGCTCTATCGACGGAGCCTTATCCATGGCCCAACGGGCCAGGCGTGAACGACTGCTGGGGCAGAATGGTCTGTTTGGTTCAACTGAAGATGAGATCCAGGACCAGCCCATAGCGACCGGCGTAGCCTGGACCCGCACGCAGCTTTTGCTGGCTGAGAAAGCCGCGCTCGGCTTTTATGTCACCGACCATCCGCTCAGAGGCTATGTGGACCTGCTCCAAACTATGAAGGCCACAAAATCAGTCGACCTGCCCGGTCTTTCCAGCGGCGTTCGCATCAGCATCGGCGGGATTATTGGCGACCTGCAGCCCAGAACAACGAAGAAGGGCGACCGTTTTGCCCTCCTGCGCCTGGAAGACGAAGCCGGGGGCACAAAGTGCGTTCTATGGCCTGAAACCTACCGGAAGTATTCGGTGCTGGTCGTCAACGAACTCCCCGTTCTGGTTTCGGGCAAGCTTGAGCTTAGCGAAGATAATCCCCCATCTGTTATTGTCGATCAGGTGCAGAGTCTGGACGAGATGGCAAAATCGAAGGAATTGATTGTATTGGTAGTTCCAAAGCATGAGGACGCCGCTGGTTTGTTCGACAGTATCCTTCATGTGATGAACACCCACCCGGGCAACTGCGATGTAGTGCTCGAAACGCGCGTCGACCCTGACCTGGTTGTGCGGGTTAGGGTAAATTCATCATTACGCATCGAGCGCAGCGAGAAACTGACGAGTGCGTTAAAGGAACTCGGCTGTGAAATCAGGATTGAAAAGATGGGACAGGCATCCGCAGCTGGAGTGGCTTGAAACAGCAAGTAGCACTGGATTTAAAGCTTCGCGAAAATCGGATAAGAATTTCCAAAACACGTGTCAAAGAAAACTAAGCCGGAGAAAGAAAAGGGCGCTCCCGCCACCACGGCGACACCAGCCGAGCCCACTGATAAGAGTTCCAGGAGTGCGTTTGAGCGCGTTCAACTCGCCCGCCATCCCGATCGTCCATACACTTTGGATTATGTCGAGCGATTGTTCGACGAGTTTGTCGAACTTCACGGTGATCGCAGGTTCGCTGACGACCCAGCCATTATCTGTGGCTCCGCCCGCTTTCATGGTCTGCCAATCGTCGTTATTGGCCATCAGAAGGGCCGCGACACGAAGCAGCGCAAGTATCGGAATTTTGGCATGCCAAAACCTGAGGGTTACCGGAAGGCGCTGCGAGTCATGAAACTCGCTGAGAAGTTTGGCCGTCCGATATTTTCGTTGATTGACACCCCCGGCGCCTATCCCGGCATCGATGCCGAAGAGCGCGGACAAGCTGAAGCCATCGCTTACAATCTTCGCGAGATGACTCGTTTGAAAGTTCCTGTGATTGTCACCGTAATCGGCGAAGGTGGATCAGGCGGGGCGCTGGCAATTGGCGTAGGTGATCAGGTAATGATGTTGGAAAACACCATCTACTCGGTGATCTCGCCGGAAGGTTGCGCCGCAATTCTATGGAAGGATGCTAAACGCGCGGACCAGGCAGCGACCGGCTTGCGGCTGACCGCGCAGGACCTTTTTGCCGAAAACTTAGTCGACCAGATCATCAAGGAACCCCCGGGCGGCGCGCATTCTGACTACGATCAAGCGGCTCGTTTTCTTGACGCAGCTCTGACAGAACGATTAGCGGAAGCGGTGAGTTGCAGCCAGGAAGAACGGCTGGCCCGACGCTATCATAAGCTGCGCCAATTTGGCCGCTGGGGGACCGCATAACTTAGCTGTAACATTCTGGCGCGGGCATCACTCCCTCGTCCCAATCCGTTCAACATCCCAATGCGCCTCTCCATCTCAGCAGCGGGCATTGTTTCCGCCCAAGGCAGCCTTACTCATTCATTCAATAGCAGTCTGTGCGAACCCGAGACATGGCCCTGGCCCGTTAATGGTTGGACGTCGTCGCCCGTTTGTCGTGCCGCTGTTGGCATGAACTCCAGCCTCAGAGGGATTGCCCGCTGGAAGAGTCTTGCCCAAATCGCTCTCGCGGATTGTCTTGGAAACGAAATGCCAGACGCCGATGCGCCCATCTTCATCGGTTCCTGCAACGGTTCTGCTGATGGACCGGACAGCGAGAGCTGGCGCAGGTCGTTTAGTCCTGGCGGAATGCTTGAGGACACACCGTGGGCGGGCAAGCAGCTCCCGATCTTCAGCTCTTCATGCAGCTCGGGTTTCCACGCATTGTATGCAGCGGCCAAAGCGTTAGAGGCCGGAGCGAAAGAAGCTATTGTTTTGGGAGTCGATATTCTCTCGCAGATAAATCAGAGTAATTTTGAAAGCCTTCGAGTGCTGGCAGACTCGCCTATCACACCCTGGCAACAAAACTCGAGGGGCTTCATCCTTGGCGAGGCTGCGGTCGCGCTCAAGATCACTTCTGATAATGAGATCGGCGATTACCCATCACTTGCAGGACCTGTGTTAACCAACAGCCTGCATGAAACTGACGGACTGCGTAGGGTCGTGGATAGTTTTTCTTCCGCCGGGCCCGCGCTGGTGCTCGGACAGGGAACCGGACCAGGCGCTCGGGACCAAGCCGAGTTGGCCGCCTTCCACACCGTAATCGAATCGGGTGTGCCTATCTCCACCCCGCTGCTTCATTTTGGACATACCCTCGGCGCATCAGGACTGCTCTCAATAGCGCTGGCATTCATGGCTCATCGGGAGTCGCGTGTCCCGCTAGCTCTGTCAATGCCCGGCGAAGTTGCATCTGACGGGCGTCCACTTCTAAATGCGTCAAAGGCACTCAAGCCGAGCGACCGCATGCTGCTAACATCAGGGGCGCTTGATGGATCGTGCGCCGGCGCATTGATTGGAAACGTCGGCGAAAAGGATCGCGCCCAGACAACACAAAACGGTCAAGACACCTGGCAAGCGCCAAGGCCTTCCGGCCCATTGATGCACCCGACTTTGCGACGCATCGCGACTGACGCTCTCGCCCGGCGTCCCCAGCGCCCACCCGCCGTCCTGGTGGTTCGGTTGCAGGAGCCGCTCGCGCCGCCGGCCAGCGCGTGGTTTGGCGAACGGCTGCTTCCGAGCGCGGTGTTGGAAATAACACCCGGTTTTGTTTCACAACTTATTGCACGCAGTTGGGGGTTTACCGGTCCGGCGCTCTGCATGGTTAGCGAAACTGAAACAGATGCGAATGCGTGGGACCTAATTCCGGCTTGTGAAGCGTTGGGTCTTAGCGTCGCCCGAATTGACGTGAAGGGAACTGGAGACAATCGTGAAATTATCTGGAGCGTCTGAAGCCGATTCCACTCCGGCGGCTCGCGCAGACGAGTCAAAGGGATCAGGTCTTTTGGAAGGCATGCGCGTACTGGTCACCGGCGGTTCGAGCGGGATTGGCCAGGGCATATGCGCCGTGGCCGCGCGCGAAGGCGCCAGCGTCGCGTTTACCTGGAACGGAAATCAGGAAGGCGCAAAACTGACAGAGTCGCAGGTTCGCGCTCAGGGACGCGATTGCCTGGCTTTCCAGGCCGACCTGCGCGACCGACACGCCACCGGACGAGTAGTTGAAGAGATCGAAAAAACCTGGGGCGCTATCGACACGCTCGTTAACAACGCGGCCGTTAGCGAAGCTGTGCCGTTCATACTTCTGGATGATGACGATTTTGCGGAGTTGATGGAACTAAATCTCTTTGCTGCATTTCGCATGTGTCGCGCCGCTCTTCGTGGAATGATTCGTCAAAAGCACGGCCGCATCGTAAACATCAGCTCAATCACCGGTTCGCGCTCAATTGCCGGGCCGGTCCATTACGCCGCCAGCAAGGGCGCGTTGGAAGGGATGACTCGAAGCCTGGCCCACGAGGTCGGGCCCTACGGCATACTTGTTAATGCGATTGCCGCAGGAATTTTTGAAGGCGGGCTGCGCTCGACAATTCCGGAACATCATCAGAAGCGCTACCTGGATGCTTGCGCCCTTTCGCGTTTTGGCGTGCCCAGTGAATGTGGAGAAGCCGTGGCCTGGCTGGGATCAAAACGCAACACATACGTCAACGGCACCGTGATCTTCCTTGACGGAGGCACGCTTGCCTAATTTCAGGTTATTTACTGGGACCGCGGGCGTCCCGCCCGCAATGAGCGCGCAGCGCGAAACCGTTTGACCTCGAGGCATTGCGCGGTTGAGGCGCGTTGCGGGCGGGACGCCCGGGTCCCAGTCGAGAGCTGTTTTCTTCTCAAGAGACTATAGGGAACCCGCGCGCTCAGTTTTTGTTTGAATCTTTCAAAGAATGAAATAGAATCACGGGCCTCAGCTTGAAATTGTTAGACGCAAGTTGTTCCTCGCGTTCAGGCTTCAACCCATTTTCTCACCTGCTTCTCGTTATAGGACGACGAGCTGGTAAAGGAGCATAAGCCGTGCTGCCACTCAATTCCCTCTTCGAAACACCCGCTCCAAAACAGGATCGCGACGCAGCTTTCTTTTCCTACACGCGATCGATTTGTCCGAGATGTAAGAAAGTGATCGATGCCCACATCGTTCTGCGCGACGACCGCGTTTTTATGCAGAAAAAATGCACACAACACGGATTCTTTGAAGTCGAGATTTCGAGCGACGCCGAGTATTACGTTAAATCGCTTTCTTACACCAAGCCCGGAACCATGCCTTACCGGTTCGCCACCAAAGTCGAGCACGGTTGCCCGATGGACTGCGGCTTGTGTGAAGACCATTTGCAGCACACCTGCTCGCCAATTCTCGAAATCAACGATATCTGCGATTTGACCTGCCCGGTCTGCATCGTGCGCAATCAACAGCGATACTCGATGTCGCTGGACGAGTTTAAGAGCGCGGTGGATTTTCTGGTCGCAGCCGAAGGGGAATTGCCGATTATGCTGCTTTCCGGTGGAGAGCCCACGCTGCATCCACAGTTCTTCGAGTTTTGTGACTACGTTTTGCGCGGACCGCACGCCGGCAAGATAAAGCGTTTGCTTATCTCAACTCACGGCCGGCGACTCGCAAACAATCCTCAGTTTGCCGAGAAGTTCAAAGCCGGCGGCATGTACGCCTCGCTGCAATTCGATACTCTGCGCTCCGGCGTTTATCCAAAAACGCGCGGTGTTGAACTGATCGATATGAAGATGAAGTGCATCGAGGTCATCAAAGAACTCGATATTCCGACAGTCATCGTGCCTACAGTTTCCAAAGGAGATAACAGCGAGGAGCTGGGCGCGCTCGTCGAATTCGGTTTGGAACTCGAGCAATGCTCGAGCATCGTGATTCAGCCAATGGCCCACACGGGCGACGGCGGCGACGGTTATCACGGCACTCCCTCAGGGCATCGCCTGACCATGCCGGAAGTGCATCAGTTGATCGAACAGCAAACAGGCTGGTTCAAAAAAGATTACTTTCATCCGGTGCCTTGTTCGCATCCGAGCTGTTACACCGCCACCTATCTTTTCCGAATGAACGATGGCAAGTATGTGCCGCTGCCGGAGTTCGTCAACATTCGCCAGTATCTTGACGCGATGTCGAACCGGGCGATCATCCGCTCAGATGATCAACTGGAAAAGATGATCATGGATTCGATTACCAACCTCTGGTCGGCAACCAAGGTCGGCGAAGACTCAGACGTAATCCTGGCATCACTGAAAACTTTCCTGAAGGACACATTCAACTCGCGCAATCCACTTTCGGCTTCCGATATCGAACGTCGCACCGAGGCGCGCAGCAAAGCTCTCTTCATACACAACTTCATGGATCCCTGGGACCTCGATGTTGCGAGGCTCAAGAAATGTTGCACTCATTACGTGATGCCTGACGGACGCCTGATGCCCGGTTGCTCCTACAACAATCTCTACCGTCACAAGGACGACCGATTTTTCCCGGATGCTGAACCAGTGTCGCCGATGCCTGTGAAGGCTGACGCAGGTCCGGCCCTGGTGCAGATCACGGGAAGGGAAGCCCAGGCCTAAGGTGGAAACCTCGGCTGAAATTATCAGCGAGTTGCGGGAGTTGATCGTGAAGGCCGCGCCTGATCCAAACCAGGCGTTGAAGGTCCGCGACTGTGGCGAAGATGAAGCGCTCGACTCAATCATTCCTTTCTCATCCTTGATCCTTCTCGGAGTTGTAGTCGCCGTTGAAGACCGGTTCGCAATTCGCATCACGTTCGACTCGCTCACGCGCGCATGCGCCGGCGGTACAACTCTGGCCAAACTGGCCGGGATGATTCAAGCGATGAGGCCGGAAGATGCTAGTGGGAAAGTGTCGTCAGTCTAGCTCACCGGACCCAAACTAACTTTTCATGGCTTACTTCGTGGCATTTGCGGAGCACCGCGATCTGGCAACAATTCGGGCACGTTCTCCCGAAACCTGGCGGCGCGTCCGTCGTTATAACTTACCCGTCCAGCTCGCTCTCGCGGCGGCGCAAGATGTTATGACAGCCTCGACCGATCCGAAATCCGTGGTGGTGATATCTCTCGCTCCCTGCCAACCTGGTTCGGCGGAACTCTATCGCTGGGGTGATGTAGTCACTTCGAGAATGTTGAATGGCACACTTGGCGACTTAAGAATGAACCCTACGCAGACGCTCCATGCAGTCGACAACCTTGCGATGTCTGCTTTCGCAATTACGTTTGGCAATCACGCCGACTGTCTCGGACTCGGGGGCGCCGCAGGGCAGGCGTGGAGTGGACTTGAGGCGGTCATCGAACGAATTGAAGACGGCGCTGAGGAAGTGCTCCTAATGGCAGGGGATCAGGATCAGGCCAGCGAAGTCGCTGAAGGAGTGGGAATCGCTTTGTTGTTTTCGAAGCGTGCTCGGCCATTCGCGCCCTGCGAGCGTCCGGTGAGATTGGTCAGAATCGAAAGACACCCGATGGACCGATCTTCCGGGGTCATTCCTCACGCAGCAAACGGCTTGTCCGATCTTGTCTCAGCAGTTGCAAGTCACCAGTCCTCATCAATCGCTCATGAAGTTCCCCCTCAACACACGGATGGACACTCCAGCGTCACAGTCGTTTTGGAGACCTGCTCGTGACTAACCATCGAAATTTCGCGAGCCAGGTCCATGAGGCTGATCGCCGTCGCGTGGTCATCACCGGAATGGGCTCGCTTTCGGCGTTGGGTGCGACAACGCGCGAACTATGGGATGGACTGCTCGCTAATCGCGCCGGCATCCGTACGGTTTCGCGGCTGGTGGCGTCAGGCATTGTCGTGACCACTGGAGGCGAAGTCGAAGCCGTGCCTCACAATCAAATCGATCGTGATTTCGAGATTGCGGACCGTGCGATCCGTCATGCGCTGCGCGAGTCCGATCGCAACCCCGCCGAATGCGGATTTATCTGGTCGACGGGCCTCGATACTTTTCAGGCCGGACTCGACGACCCCGCAGCCTTTGTTCACCGGTCAGCGGGGCAGTGCTTCTCAGCGCTCGCGTCGCGCTTTGTCGAGCCCCAACGGATGATCGCTGCCGCCTGTGCGTCGGGAACACAGGCCGTCGGCGAAGCTTTTCGACTAATACGAAAGGGACGCATCGAAGCCTGTGTTGCCGGTGGCTCAAGTGTGATGCTTACGCCTTTCTACTTAATCGGCTTCGCGGGATTACAGGCGGTGGCGCCTGATAATGGTGGGCCACCTTCGGCCGCCTGCGCGCCGTTCGACCGGCGCCGCAAAGGCTTTGCCCTGGCCGATGGAGCCGGAGCGCTCGTGCTTGAGTCGCTTGCGAGTGCTCGCGATCGCGGCGCAAACATCTTTGCCGAAGTGTTGGGTTTTGGGATGAGCCAGGACGCTTTCGATCTCAACCGGCCCTGCGAAGACGGCGCGGGCGCCGAACTCTGTATGCGCCGGGCATTGAAAGATGCTGAACTCGATGCAACCGACATCGATGCCGTTAACGCGCACGCGACCGCGACCTACCTCGGGGATCTGGCGGAAGCAACCGCGCTGCGGCGACTGCTGGGAAGCAATTGGCAACGCGTTCACGTTTCCGGAGTGAAAGGCGCAATCGGACACGCGATGGCCGCTGCGGGAGCGATTGAGGCTATCGTTTCTGCCAGGACCGTTCAGACAGGAATAGTGCCGCCCACAGTCAATCTCATCGATCCTGATGAAGGCTGCGAATTAAACCACGTTATGGGAGACGCGAGAGACGTAAACGCGCGTACAGTACTTTCAGTTTCGTTTGGGATGGGCGGACAGAATGCCGCGCTTTTGCTGCGGCGATTTAGTAGTTGAGCACCAGCATGACTGTGCCTTCATCGCCCGACTGGGGCCAAAATGATCGCGTGACAGTAATCACCGGCGCCACCGGCTATTTAGGTCGCGCCCTGGCGCATGGGTTTGCCGCCGCCGGCTCCACGCTTGTGCTTACCGCCCGGAGTGAAACGACATTGGATCAACTCGTAGAGGAACTACCGAAGGCGAACCCGATTCATACTTTCGCCGCGGACATGACCGACAGCGAAGCCGGGGAGCGCATCGTGGGCCAGGCACTCGTCAAAACCGGCCGCATCGACACGCTCGTGATAAATGCCGGGACCCTGGCTGATGGACTTTTTGCGGGCCTTACCGATTATGAACTCTCGCAGGTTTATGAAGTTAATCTCTGGGGCGCTTTGCGTACTCTGAGAGCCGCACTGCGACCCATGATTCTTCACCGCTCGGGCAGTATTGTGATCATCTCTTCAACCGCAGCCACTCGACCGGGCGCGGGACAAGCGGCTTACGCATCATCCAAAGCGGCACTTGAAGCAATCGTTAGAGTTTCAGCTCGCGAAACCGCAGCCCGCGGAATCCGTGTTAACGCGATCGCTCCGGGATTGCTCTCGGGCGGACTCGCTACGCGGATTCTCGAAGAGCAGATGGATCACGCGAGGGCCGCGATTCCAATGGGGCGACCCGGACAAGCCGATGAGGTAGTGCCCGCTGTGCTTTTCCTGGCGTCGCCGATGAGCTCATATGTCACAGGACAAGTTTGGTGCGTAGACGGAGGTTACACAGCATGAGCACAAGCGCCACCGCCCCACGTGATACGAACGGCGTTCTTGAACAGGTTGCTGAACTCGTCAGACAAACACTTGCTCTCCCCGAGACAGAGCCGATCGAACCGGAGCAACTCCTGTTCTACGATCTCGGATTTACCTCGATGGATCTGTTGGACCTATTGTTTCGGATCGAGCAACACTTTCAAATCCGTATTCCCGAGGGAACGATCTATCAACTTGCGCGGGGCGACATGCCTGAAGGCGACTTTGCGCATGAAGGTGTGCTGAGTGAAGCGGGTCGTCGAAAACTCATGGAACTGCTCCATGATTCGCCGGCTGAGATTTTTCCCGCCCGCATTCATGCAAGCACCCTCCCGCGCTATTGCACAGTGGCAGCTTTCGTGCGCCTGGTTGAACATAAGCTGGCCAGCGGGTAGTGGTCAGTGGTCAGTGATCAGTGGGTCGGCGGTCGATAGTTAATCCGCTGCCCGGTAGACTTTAGTTCCGACCCGAATGCGCGACTGGTCACTGACCACTGGTCACTGACTGTTTCCGCCAATGTTCGAGTTTATCCAATCAATTTCGATCGATGTTGCCGCCGGACTGGCCCAGGGGAAGGCGCTGGTTCCTGCCGACCAACCCTTGCTGGCGGACCATTTTCCCGGTAGGCCTTTGTTGCCCGGTTCGTGGCTCATAGAACTAGCCGCACAGATTGCTGGCCCGCTTGCGGAGGAACTTGCTAAGCAGAAACTCAATCTCGATCGGTGGGCGCTGCTGGGGATGATCCGCGACGCCAAGTTTCTGCTACCCGTGTCGCTTCCTGTCACCATTAATCTCTTCGCCAAAGCCGAGCGTGTTGAGAGTTCCAGCATTAGCCTCGCTGTGAACGCCGAGGTTGCCGACCAGACGGTCATGCGTGCCCAGCTCGTGATGATGATGGTCGAAGCCGCCCCAGAATGGTCCGAAGCAATTCAGGCTCGTGAAACGAGGCTGGCGCGGTGGAAGGGGATGGCATGATGAGAGAAAACGCTCAATCGCCAACTACTGTGCGACTGTCGGCCACTGATGCTTTCTTCGTCGCCTACCAGCGCGCCTCCGGCGTCCTGATGCAACTCGGTGGTGAGGCTGACGTTGAAGGCAAAGTAACTCGTGATGATCTTGAATTGATGATCCGCAATCTGGTGAACCGTTGGCCACAGTTGGGCCAGAAGCTGCGAAAGGGTTTCGTTGGGTTGTATTGGGCAGGGGAGTGCCGATACAGAGAGATATTAACGATTGGAAACGGGCGGAATGATGAAGCTGCCCGCTGGCGCAACACTCCTCTGGATCCATTTCGAGAGCCGCCATTCCAGGTGCTTTGGGTACCTTGCATTGGCGGAGGGACGCTGGCTCTTCGCGCGCATCATTCGGTGATGGATGGCGAATCGTTTTTTACGGTGGGTACGGAGGCAGTGCGTTTTCTCGCCCGGATCCAGGCGGGCCAGTCTGATCAAAACAGTCCTGCATCCTACAAAGCGTCACCCAGGCCCGCCAAGGTGCTTCTCCGAAAGCGGCTGACGTTTAAGAAACTTCGCAGCGCATCGCTCTATGCGCGCTGGCTTGGTGCGGAGGCGCGAGCTGCTCGCAGCGCCCGGCTGGCGATGGACGCCTGCGCCCCCGGAGACACTTCGAGCCACGTGGAAACCATCAATCAAAACGATTTCGCTCAACTGAAACTGCGAGCCGTGGAGGCCGGCGTCACGCCAACGGCATGGTGCGCCGCCGCCTGGATACGAGCGATACACTCGTGGAACGTTTCTCGCGGCGCGCCTGGAAATCCGCTGGTATCTCTCGAGGTTCCGGTGAGTTTGCGGCGAGTTAAAAATGCCAATCTCGATACAGTCGGTAATTTCATTTCACCGCTCCTTGTCTTTTCAGACGCAACCAACCCAATTGAGCAGATCGCACAGAACATCAAAAAACAACTAACCGCTGCGATGCGGGCCCACGCGCATTTGAGCATGCCGCTGTTGAGCGCGCCGGCAAAGTTTCTCCCCTGGGCGTTGTTTCGCCGTGTTGCGGTCAACCCAAAGACCACCGGCTTCGCCACCAGCCACTTCACCTGGTTCGAGCCCGAGACCGATCTGCCGGCGGAAGTCAGGAAACTGTCTGACGGCAAGCTGCGACTCACCGGCGAGCGAATCTATACTCCGGTTTGCCTGCACATGGGCGCGGCGCTGGCTGTGGTAGTGTTTCCTGAACGAGTCCAGTTCTTCTTAACCTATCGAGAACACGCGTTATCATCCGACTCCGCCGGCGAGTTGATGAATCTGTTAATGGCGGAATTGGAATCGCGCGGCGCTTTGGAAAACTTCAAAACAGCAACGAGGTGAAAATGAAAGCTGCCCGTGTAAATGCTTTTGGAGAGGTAGACCAGCTTGAGATAGTCGATTTACCGGATCCGGTTGCCGGCAAGGGAGAAGTTGTTGTCAGGGTGAAGGCAGGCGGCCTGAACTATGCGGACGTGATGCAGCGGCTCGGCTTGTATCCGGGAGGACCGACTCCGACTTATATCGCTGGGATGGAAGGCGCGGGCGTGGTCGAATCCCACGGACCAGGGACGGTGAATGCGCCGCCGGTTGGTTCGCGGGTTGTGGCTCTCGGGCGCGGCGCTCATGCGGAACTTTTCAGCACGGACGCACGGGCCTGCATACCCTTGCCGGAGAATATGTCGTTTGTTGAGGGCGCTGCTTTTCCGGTCCAATACCTGACGGCATATCACACGCTGGTCACGCTGGCCCATGCCCAGGCAGGTGAAACGATCTTGATTCATGCGGCCGCTGGCGGCGTGGGAACGGCGGCAATTCAGATCGCCAAGTTGTTGGGTTTGCGCATCGTGGCCACAGCCTCAACGGCTGAAAAGCGTGCAAAGGTATTGGAGTTGGGCGCCGACGTCGCGGTGGGTTACGACGAATTTGAGGGTGCGTCACGCGAGTTGACTGGTGGGCGCGGACCTGACATTTGTCTTGAGTCGATTGGGGGCGACGTGTTTCGCCGCAGCCTGGCGATGATTCCGGCGTTGGGCCGTCTGGTAGTCTTTGGCGCCGCCAGCAGGGAAGCGCAACCGATTGACACATTGAAACTCTTTTTCCGTTCACAGTCAGTGATGGGCTTTCACTTGAACGGAATTATTGGGCGACCAGATCTGATGATCTCATCATTGTCGACTCTATTAACCTGGATCAGCATGGGGCAAATTAAAATCCAGGTGGGCCACACTTTTCCGCTTGCGGAAATTAGAAAGGCCCACGAGTTAATCGCGAGCCGTCAGAGTTATGGGAAGATTGTGTTGCAGGTACTCTAGTTCTCGGGAAAGTTACTGAGAACGTCGGTAAAGTCGATCAACTCGCAAGTAAGGTTACTTTGGTTCGAGGTAAAGCTACCTCAGCTCAAGGTAAAGCTACTTTAGTTCGGGGTAAAGTTACTCTAGTTCGAGGTAGAGTCATTTTAGCTGGAGGTAAAGTTCCTGAGGGCGCTCCGCCAGGAGCGAAATGTTTATAGAATGCCATCCCCCAATTGATCTTCGCTCCGTCAGGAGCGAAACACCGCCCATCAACCGCTAAAAAGGTGGGTTTCTATGGTTGAAATTCGGAAAGGGAACGAAATCAGCATCACGGATAAGAGAGGTATGAGTACGACCCATCCCTTAGTAACCGCCGGCCTCGTCCAGGAAGAAACGGGCAGCAAGGCTCTTGAAACAATGCAGAATGGCGTTGATCGCGCTAAGACTTCGGGCGAGCGCGATGCAATATACGCTGATGCCGCCGTCGGCCTGGCGAGTCAAGGCGACATCCAGGCAAAGGATGTGTCTGACAAAATAGATGAGAGCGGTCTTCGAGCCGAGGTGCGTCGATTCGTGGATTTTGAATCGGTGCGAATATCGCTTCGAAACAAGGAAGCGGCGGAAGCGACCCGGTTGGCAAAGTCCGGGCAGTTGACCCACAGCCAACGCGCCTGGGCTTACACAGAGGCTGCGCGGCTACTAACGAAGTCCGATCGCCCGCGTTCCCTCGAGCTGTTGGAGGATGCAGCAGTTGAGGCGCGACGCATTGATGCGAGCACGCCCGACCGGGGAATATTGCTAATCGGAGTGGCCACGCAGTTTCTTCTCGCCGATCGCAATCGCGCCTGGGAGCTGATGGACGAAGCAGTAAAAGCAGCCAACTCGACTGAAAAGTTTACCGGAGC